>Ga0160470_100082_pt1 | contig 118510 bp, 100 predicted proteins | sample HID1973I_E11MG_FD_108214 | JGI IMG/M metagenome (GOLD analysis project Ga0160470, IMG submission 108214) | Enriched mosquito-associated microbial communities from UW Madison campus, WI, USA - HID1973I_E11 MG | ecosystem: Host-associated > Arthropoda: Insects > Digestive system > Unclassified ... | reverse complement strand
GTCAGATAGCACGGCACGCCGGCCCGATCGAACAGCTCGCGTGCCGGGGCGATGGCGGCGTCGCCCATCCAGCAGGCCATGACGCGCGGCACGCCGCGCTCCTGCAGGGACGGCAGGCAGGCCCGGGCGATGTCCTCGGCCGCCACGTTGGCGCTCGGGGCATGGAGGAACAGCACGGCGCCGGCCTGCGGTTCGGCCAGCAATGCCGCCAGCGTGGCGGCATAGGCCTCGACCGGCGCATCGCCGCCGATGTCCACCGGGTTGTGGCACAGCCAGGGCATCTTCAGGCGTTCGGCGGCCTCGATCAGTCCGGGGCCGGGCTCGGCCAGCGTCACGCCGGCCATGGCGGCCGCATCGGCGCTGGCCACGCCGGCGCCGCCGCCGTTGGTCATGATGGTCAATGTGCTGCTGCGATTGCCGCGAAAGCGCGCCAGCGTCTGCGCGCCCATGAGAAGGTCCTGCAGCGTGTCCACGCGCAGCATGCCGGCGCGGCGGATCGCGGCGTCGTATACGCGGTCGTCGGCCACCGGGCCACCGCCGGCGCGCCCCACGGCGGCGGCCAGCCCGGCGCCGGCGCGCCCGGCCTTGACCACGATCACCGGCTTGTTGCGCGCCGCCGCCCGCGCCGCCGACAGGAACTTGCGCGGTGCGGTGACGGCCTCGATGTACAGCACGATCGCGCGCGTCTTCCAGTCGCTGGCGAGCCAGTCGAGCACGTCGCCGAAATCGACGTCGCAGTGCTCGCCCAGCGAGACCAGGCTGGACACGCCGATGCCGCGGCCCCGCGCCCAGTCGAGGAAGGCCGTGACGAGCGCCCCCGACTGCGAGACGAAAGCCAGCTCGCCCGGCCTGGCGCCGATGTGCGCCAGGCTCGCGTTGAGCCCGATATGCGGGTTGAGCAGGCCGATCGAACGCGGGCCGAGCAGGCGCATGACGTACGGGCGCGCAGCCACCAGGGCGGCATCGCGCTGGCTGGGGTCCAGGCCCGGCGTCATGATGATGGCCGCGCGCGTGCCCATGGCGCCGAGCTGCGCCACCAGCGGCGCGATGGTGCGCGGCGGCGAGCACAGCACCGCCAGTTGCGGCACCGCCGGCAGGGCCTTCGCATTGGCGAACACCGGCTCGCCGTCCAGTTGCGCATGCTTGGGGTTGACGCCCCACAGCGTGCCCCGGAACCCGCCCGCGCGCAGGTTCTTCCAGACCGTCGCGCCGACGCTCCCGGGCCGGGTCGAGGCGCCGAAGACGGCCACGCGCTCGGGCGTGAAGAGTTGGTCGAGGTGGCGGACGGTCAAGGCAGGCTCCACAGGTCACTGGCGACGACGAATGCTGCCCTGCATGCCTCGGGGCCGCAAGCCTTGCGCCCCGGGGCGGCCGGCCGTCGTCGCCCCAGGAAAACCCCGGCCCGACAGGGACAGGGCACCTGTCGCATCATGGACCGCGGTGCTCCTGCCGGAGCCACGCCGCGAAGGATTGCCCATGCCGACCGAGTCCCGCAGCCCATCCCGCCACCCCCGCGCCGCGCCTTCGGGCCGGCCGCTGCCGCCGCAGGCCATCAGCCAGGCGGTGCTGGCCGAGAAGTACGCCAAGGGCGCGGAGCGCAGCATCGACGACGTGCGCCGGCGCGTGGCGCATGCGCTGGCACAGGCCGAGGCGCCCGACCAGCGCGCCGCCTGGGAAGCGCGCTTCGCCGAGGCGCTGGCGCAGGGCTTCCTGCCGGCAGGGCGCATCCAGTCCGCCGCCGGGACCGACCTGAGCGCGACGCTCATCAACTGCTTCGTGCAGCCGGTGGGCGACTCGATCTCGGCCGAGGAGGAGGGCTATCCGGGCATCTACAGCGCGCTGACCGAGGCGGCCGAAACCATGCGCCGCGGCGGCGGTGTCGGCTACGACTTCTCGCGCATCCGGCCGCGCGGGGCGGCGGTGGCCAGCACCCAGTCCAGCGCCTCGGGGCCGGTGTCGTACATGCGCGTGTTCGACCGCTCCTGCGAGACGGTGGAGTCGGCCGGTGCGCGGCGCGGCGCGCAGATGGGCGTGCTGCGCTGCGATCATCCGGACGTGGAGGAGTTCATCCACGCCAAGGACACCGGCGACCTGAGCAACTTCAACATCTCGGTCGCCTTGACGGACGCCTTCATGCAGGCGGTGCAGGACGACCGCGCGGTGCAGCTCGTGCACCGCGCCGCGCCCGGGCCGCGGCTGGCGGCGCAGGGCGCGTTCCAGCGCGAGGACGGCCTGTGGGTGTACCGCACGCTGCCGGCGCGCTCGCTGTGGGACCAGATCATGCGGGCCACGTACGACCACGCCGAGCCGGGCGTGCTGTTCCTGGACCGGATCAACACCGACAACAACCTGTCCTATTGCGAGCACATCGCGGCCACCAACCCCTGCGGCGAGCAGCCGCTGCCGCCGTACGGATGCTGCTGCCTGGGCTCGATCGACCTCACGCGCTTCGTGCGCGAGCCCTTCGAGACGAGCGCCCGGTTCGACGAAGAAGGCTTTGCCGCACTGGTGGCGGTGGCCGTGCGCATGCTCGACAACGTGCTCGACCTGAGCCCCTGGCCGCTGCCGCAGCAGCGCGAGGAAGCGCAGCGCAAGCGCCGCATCGGCCTGGGCTTTACCGGGCTGGGCGACGCGCTGGTCATGCTCGGCCTGCACTACGACAGCGACGCCGCCCGCGCCATGGCCCGGCGCATCGCCGAGCGCATGCGCGACGCCGCCTACGGCGCCTCGGTGGACCTGGCCGGCGAGAAGGGCGCCTTCGGCCTGTTCAACGCCGACCTCTACCTCAGCCGCGGCACCTTCGCGTCGCGCCTGCCGGCGGCGCTCAAGGAGCGCATTCGCGGCGCGGGCATCCGCAATTCGCACCTGCTGTCGATCGCGCCCACGGGGACCATCAGCCTGGCGTTCGCGGACAACGCCAGCAACGGCATCGAGCCGGCCTTCTCATGGCGCTACACGCGGCGCAAGCGTGGCGCGCAGGGCGAGGTCGAGGAGTTTGCGGTGCAGGACCACGCATGGCGCCTGTACCGTCACCTGCGCGGCGAGGACGCGCCGCTCACGCCGGCGTTCGTCACCGCGCTGGAGCTGAGCACGTCGGCCCACGAACAGATGGTTGCAGCCGTCGCGCCCTACGTCGACACCTCGATCTCCAAGACGGTCAACGTGCCGGCCGACTATCCGTACGAGGATTTCAAGGACCTGTACCTGCGCGCCTGGCGCTCGGGCCTCAAGGGCCTGTCGACCTACCGGCCGAACGCGGTGCTGGGGTCGGTGCTGGTGGCCGAGCCGGCGGCCGGCACCGCCGGAGACGCCGCGTCGGCGAGCGGTCGTGTCGGCGCGCTCATGCTCGACGGGGCGTCCGCGGCGCCGGACGGTCGGCTGATGCTCGAGCGCGCGCCGCAGCCGGTGCTGGCGTCGCTGCGCTGGCCGGGCCGGCCCGAACTGCCGGCGGGAAACGCGGCCTGGAGCTTCATGATCCGGCACCCCTTCGGCGAGTTCGCGCTGTTCGTGGGCGAGCTGCCCGACGGGCCGCGCGCGGCGCCGTTCGAGGTCTGGTTCAACGGCGCGGAGCAGCCGCGCGGACTCGGTGCGCTGGCCAAGACGCTGTCGATGGACCTGCGCGCCAAGGACCCGACCTGGATGCGCCTGAAGCTCGATCTGCTGGCCACCGTGCTCGAAGAGCGCGATTTCGAGATGCCGTTTCCGCCGCATGGCGAGCCGCGCCGCTTCCCCGGCGTCGTGGCGGCCACCGCCGCGGTCATCCGCTGGCGCTGCGAGCAGCTCGGGCTCTGGCAGGACGAGGCGCAGGCCCCCAAGCCGGTCATCGATGCGCTCTTCTCGCGCGAGGAGCCGCGCACCGGCCCCAACGGCACGCTGGCCTGGGCGGTGGACATTCACAACCCGGCCAGCGACGAAGCCTTCACGCTCACGCTCAAGGAAGTGCTGCTGCCCGACGGCCAGGGCGGACGCGTCGCGCGGCCCTGCGCCCTCGGCCTGTCCGGCAACCATCCGCGCGCGCTCGATGGCCTCGCGCGCATCCTGTCGCTGGACATGCGGGTGCTCGATCCGGCATGGATCGGCATGAAGCTGCGCAAGCTGCTCAACTACGCCGAGCCGCTGGGCCACTTCATGGCCTTCGTGCCGGGCCTGCCGGCCGGGCAGCAACGCCAGCAGGTGTGGCCGTCCACCGTGGCTTACCTGGCCCGGCTGGTGATCCACCGCTACGCCATGCTGGGTGTGCTGGACGGGGCCGGCTACCCCATCGCGCCGATGGGCATTCTGCAGGCGCCGGCGGAAGGCACCGCCGGCGGCGCAACGACGGCGGCCCCCATGGCGGGCATGCGCTGCCCCGAATGCGGCAACGCCACGCTGATCCGGCGCGATGGGTGCGATTTCTGCACCGCCTGCGGGCACGTCGGCAGCTGCGGCTAGCCGACTCGCGAGCCCGTGCGGGCGGCTTGCACCGCCACGCCAGGGCCCCGGTCAGGCCGCCATGCGGCCGAAGCGGCCGCTGTTGAAATCGGCCACGGCCTGGCGGATCTCGGCTTCGCTGTTCATCACGAACGGGCCGTAGCCCACGACCGGCTCGTCGATCGGCTCGCCCGCGAGCCACAGCACGGTCGCATCGCTGTTGGCCTCGATCTCGACCGCGCTGCCGGTGCGGTCGAAGTGCACCAGTTGCCCCTCTCGCGCCACCGCGCTGCCGTTGACCAGCACCGTGCCGTGCAGCACCACCAGCGCCAGCGTGTCGCCCTCCCTGGCGGCGAAGCGGCCAGTGCGGCCCTGGCCGATGCGCATGTCCCACACGTCCATGGGCGTGAAGGTGCGCGCCGGCCCGCGCCTGCCGTCGAACTCACCGGCAATGACCCGCACCCGGCCGGCGCCTTGGGGCAGATCGACCGACGGGATGTCCGCGTCCAGGAGGGTCTGGTAGCCCGGGCTGGCCATCTTGTCCTTCGCAGGCAGGTTGACCCACAGCTGCACCATCTCCATGGTGCCGCCGCGCTCGGTGAAGGCCCGCGAATGGAACTCCTCGTGCAGGATGCCGCCGGCTGCCGTCATCCATTGCACGTCGCCCGGCCCGATCAGGCCGCCGGCGCCGGTGGAATCCTTGTGTTCCACCTCGCCCTGGTAGACGATGGTCACGGTCTCGAAGCCGCGGTGCGGATGCTGTCCGACGCCGCGTGGCCTGGAGGCCGGCTCGAAGGATGTCGGCGCCGCGTGGTCGAGCAGCAGGAACGGGCTCAGGTGCTTGCCCAGGCCGTCATAGCCGAACAGCGATCGCACCGGAAAGCCGTCGCCCACCCAGTGCGGACGTGGGGCGCTGTAGACACCGAGAACGTTTTTCATGCTCATTTCCTTGCATCGCCAACACGATGGTATTGGCCGATGGACCGAAGATAGGGCCGAACGGCGAATCCGGTAGATCCTTCGGATCGCCTTCAGCGTCCTGTCTGGTGAACGCTGCCGCCTGTCCGGCCGGAGGGCTTAGCATTCGATCCAGGACTCAAGATAAAGGATTGACCATGAAGATTCTTCTGGCCGTGGACGGCAGCGAATTCACCCGCCGCATGCTCGACTACATCGCGAGCCACGCCAACATCTTCGGCGACTCGCCCGACTACACGGCCCTGACCGTCGTGCCTGCGCTGCCGCCGCGGGCGAAGGCCTTTTCGAATGCGGAGACGGTGCGCGAGTATTACGACCAGGAGGCCCGTGCGGTGCTCGACGCGCTGGGCGAATTTCTGGCGGAGAAAGGGCTGCGCGCCCGCACGGAACACCGCGCCGGCGACCCTGCCAGCGAGATCTCCACCGCGGCCCGCGAGGGCGGCTACGACATGGTGGTCATGGGCTCGCATGGCCACAACGCCCTCAAGAACCTGGTGCTCGGTTCGGTCGTGTCGAAGGTGCTGGGCGGCTGCGAAGTGCCGCTGCTGATCGTCCGCTGAGGCGACGCGGGCCGGTGGGCGGCCCTATTCCAGGTGCTCGAAACGCAGGCCCGAGGTCGGCGTACTGACATGCACCTTTTCGTCGTCCCCGCCGGTGCGCGCCCGGTCCTCGGACTGGGGCGGCCGCACCAGCAGCGTCGGCACCGGCGCGGCGCGCAGGATGCTCTCGGCGCCGCTGCCCATCACGACGCGCCCGATGCCGCGGCGTCCGTGCGTGCCGAGCACGATCAGGTCGGCGGGCCATTGCTGCGCCTGTGCCGCCACGGCATCGGCCAGTCTGGCGTCGAATCCCTCATGCAGCACGACCTCCACCTGCACGCCGGCCTGCGCCGCCTTGGCGCGCGCCGACTCCAGCAGGCGCGTGCCGGCTTCGCGCAGGGTCTGGATCCAGTCGCCGGCCTGGCCCGCGTAGGCGTCGACCGCCATGGAGAACGAAAGGTCGTCGACGACATGGAAAAGCCGGACCTGGCCGCCGGTCACGCGCGCCAGGCGGATGGCTTCATCGAGCCCGAAGGAGGAGGTGTCGCTGCCGTCGATGGGAACGAGGATGTGCTGGTAGGGAGCGGACATGACTGGAGCCCTTGCAAAAGAAGTCTCCAGTGTGCCGCGCCAGCGGCGTCGCGCAGCGCGCGCGCGTCAAGGCACCGGTGGCGCGAGGGGCTTGGCTTGCCAGGGCACCGGCCCGCGGCGCAGGGCGCTCAGGAATGCAGCCCGCAGGCCCGAACGCTGGGCCAGCCGGTTTCGCGGCCCATCATGGCGCGCGCATAGAGGTAGTTGCGGCGGGCCGAATCGGTCAGGTGATCCATGTCCACGCAGCCTTGGGCGTCGCAGGGAAACGCGTAGCCGCGACGGCCGGTGAACAGGGAGGGGAAGCGAAGTTCCCAGCCGGTGCCGGCATCCGGAAATGAAGCGGTGATTGCTTGCATGACCATCTCCTTCGGCGCCGTGACCCGCGCCAGGGTTGAAACGACTGGCGTCGCCGCCATGGCTTCGTTTATGCCGATGAAACGACTGAAGGGGTACTTCTTTCAAGCTCAAGAGGAAGTAGGCGGATCGCACAGGCCGAAGGCAGTGTCCGTCTTACGGCGCGCTCCTACGGGGCGGCGGGCCGTTGGATGGCATGCTCGGCGCACAGACCCATGACCCAGCCGCCGCTCGCCACCACGACAGAAGACGCGCTGATCCTGTTCGACAGCCTGGACGGCGTCGACGAGGCGTTCATGCTCGGCCGCTGGCGTGGCGAGGGCCTGGCCACGGGACATCCGATGGACGGCCTGCTCGAGGCGTATCGCTGGTGGGGCAAGCAGTTCGACAGTCGCGACGCCGTGCATCCGTTGCTGTTCTCGGGCCGGGACGGCAAGGTCGTGCCAGTCAACCCGGCATGGCTCGGCGCCGGCCTTGGCCTGGTGGGCCGCGTGCCGGTGCCGCGCTCGGACGCGGCCGGCCGCGTGTTCCAGTCGCTGCTGGCGGTGCCGGGCCTGCTACGCACCACGCGGCCGCGGGCCAGGCTGCGCATGATGGTCCATCGCGGCAAGTGCAGTGCGACGATGGTGTATGACCAGTGGCCGATCCTGGACGTGTTCCGCCGCCTCGACGCGGACAGTGTGCTTGGCCTGATGGACGCGCGCGGCATGGCCCGGCCGTTCTTCTTCGTCCTGCGGCGCGCAGCCGGCGACCGGCCGGCCTGACGCTGTTGCGGTGCCGACACGCCGGGTGTCGGACGCGCACCGATTCGGGGGCATCATCGAGGTTTTGCCATTCTTGCCTTGCCACCCGGCGTGCTTCATGAACATTCCGCGTCCTGCCTCGTTCCGACTCATTGCGCTCGCTGCCGCGTCGCTGCTGGCGGCCTGCGCCGCAACCACCCCGCCGCAAGTCGCGCCGGCCGGCATGCCCGCCGGCGCGGCTGCCGCACCGGCGCCCGGCACGGCGGCCGACCCGTCCGCCGGCTACGGCCTGACCGGCACCCGTTGGCAACTGGTCGAGATCCAGGGCGAGGACAACCAGTCGCCGGCCCGGCCGGCCAATCCTTCGCGCTATACGGTGCAGTTCGGCGCGGAAGGACGTGTGTCGTTCCAGCTCGACTGCAACAAGGGGCAGGGCATGTGGCGCGTGCAGCCCATGGGTGATGGCCACACCGGGCCGCTGCAATTCACCGGCCTGCAACTCACCGAGGCCACCTGCGGCCCGTCGCCGCTCGGCCCTCGCGTGGCGGCGGCGCTGCCGCAGGTGCGCGGCTACCTGGTGCGCAACGGGCAGCTGTTCATGTCGCTGGCGGCGGACGCCGGGCTGCTGACCTGGGCGCCGGCACCCTGACGCGACGGGGGCGGCGGTTCAGGTGTCCGCCTGTATGTGCTCCTTCCGGATGACGTCGCGGAAGAAGATGCTGTCGTCGTGCACGCGCCGGCTGAAGGCGTCGTGGCTTTCGAAGTCCGGGAACATCGCCGACAGCAGGAGCTGCTCCCTGGCGCCGGGCGCGCCCATCGCCTTGCGAGCCGCCTCGCTCATGCGCGCGACGATCTCGGGCGGTGTGCCCTTGGGTGCGAACAGGCCGAACCAGCTGCGCGTGTCGATGTCGAAGCCGAGCTCCTTGAGCGTCGGGACGTCCGGCAACTCGGGATTGCGCGCCGGCGTGGTCGACGCCAGGCCCTTGAGCGAGCCGTCCTTGACGCGCGGCAGCGTCACCGGGTCGTACATCACGTCCACGCGTCCGCCGATCAGGTCGGTCATGGACTCCACCGAGCCCTTGTAGGGCACGTGCACCACGTCGATGCCTGCCTGCTTGTGCAGCAGCACGCCGGTCAGGTGCACGATGGAACCCACGCCGTTGGAGGCGAAGGTGTACTTGCCCGGCGCAGCCTTGGCGGCGTCGACGAAGTCTCGGTAGTTTCGCCACGGTGCGTCCTTGCGCGCGCTGACCAGGCCATAGCTGGAGGCGAGCTTGGCCACCGGCGCGAAGTCATCCACGGTGAAGCGCACCTTGCGCAGCCACGGCGCCACCGCCACCGTGGCCGTGGGACCGACGAAGAAGCCGTAGCCGTCGGCCGCCGCGCGTGCGGCGAACTCCGTGCCCAGCGTCGCGCCGGCGCCGGGCTTGTTGTCCACGATCACCGGCTGTCCCAGTTCGGTGGACACGCCGTTGGCCACGAAGCGCGTGATCTGGTCGGACAGCCCGCCCGGCGGATAGGGCGTGATGAAATGCACCGGCTTGTCCGGCCATCGTCCAGGCTGCGCCCGCGAGCGCTGCGAGAAAAAGGGCAGCGCGACCACCGCGGCGGCGGATGCGCAGAAGCTGCGTCGATGGAGTTTCATGACAGTCTCCGTGTGGAACAAGCGAGTCGTCTCAGTTCCCGCGCACGCCGATGGCGGGCAGGAGTTGCGCATACATCTTTTCGTCCGCGGCAAGCCCGGCCCGGAAGATCTCGGGGGTCTGCCATGCGGCGATGGAATTGGCGCGCACCAGCGTGTCCTGGACCTCCTTGCGTGCGAGCACGGCATGCAGCGCATCGGACAGCCGGGCCACGACCTGGCGCGGCGTGCCCTTGGGCGCCAGCACGCCCCAGCCCGAGCCCTTGGAAGTCTCGATGTCGAATCCGGCCTCGGCCAGCGTCGGCACTTGCGGCAGTTCCGGATGGCGCTTGCCGTAGAAGGTGGCCAGCGGGCGCACCCGGCCGGCCTTGACCATCGGGGTGATGGCGCCGTCGATGACGAAGTCGACCTCGCCGGCCACCAGTGCGTTGGCCGCGTCGGCCGAGCCTCGGAACGGCACGTGCAGCACCTCGATGCGGGTGGCGCGCGCCAGCGTGGCGCCATAGACATGGCCGGCCGACGCTTCGCCGGCCGAGCCGAAGGACAGCTTGCCCGGGTTCTTGCGGGCGTAGTCGACGAACTCGCGCAAGGTGGTCGCCGGCAGCGACTTGCGCACCGCCATCACGGCCACGTAGTCGGCCACGCCGCCGACGGCCTCGAAGCTGTCCAGGCTGTAGCTGAGCTTGCGAAGATTGGGCAGTACGGTAAAGCTGGACGCTGCGCCCAGCAGCAGCGTGTACCCGTCCGGCTGGGCGTTGGCCGCCAGTTCGGTGCCGATCTGGGTGGTCGCGCCGGGCTTGTTGTCCACGACGAAGCTGGCGTCCAGCGCGCGGCCCAGGTGTTCGGCCACCAGCCGCCCGAGGATGTCGGACGAGCCGCCGGGCGGGAAGGGCACCACCATGCGGATGGGTCGCGCTGGCCAGGCCGCGTCCGCCCATGCCATCCGCGGGGCAGCCAGCACCGGCAGCAGCAGCGCCAGCGGAGCCAGCAGGCGGGATCTTTGTACGTCGGTCATCGGTGTCTCCTCGTGCCGTGTCTCGATGCAGTCGCGCTCGAATGCGGAAGGCGCGGTCAGCGTCCCGTGTACTGGGGCGTGCGCTTGTCGCGGAAGGCCGCCATGCCTTCGCGGGTGTCGGCGCTCTCGCGCACTGCGTTGAGCTGGCGCATCGTCTCGGACATGGACTCGGCCGGGCTCTTGGGTAGCACGTGCTGGTTGACGAAGCGCTTGATGGTCGTGAGCACCAGCGGCGCGGACTCGGCCAGCGTGCCGGCCTGCTCCATGGCGACTTCCAGGTGCTTGCCGGTGGCGACCAGGTCGCTGACGAGGCCGATGTCGTAGGCGCGCCGCGCGTCCATGGTGCGGCCCAGCAGCATCAGGTCCATGGCCGCCTTGTGCGGGATACGCGCGGCCAGGCCGGCGATCATGCCGCCGGTGAAGCCCAGGCGCGCCTCGGGGTACGAGAAGCGGGTGCTTTCGGCGGCGACCACCAGGTCGCACATCATGGTCAGCACCATGGCGCCGCCGACCACCCAGCCGGCGGTCGCCGCGATGATCGGCTTGTCGGTGGTGAAGCCGGCGCCCGGAATGCACCGCCACAACTCGGGCAGATTGCTCACGTCGGCCCCGGAGGAAAACGCATCCTCGCCCGCGCCGGTGATGACGGCCACGCGCTGTTCCGACGCATCGAACTCGGTGAAGCCCGCCTGCAGTTCGAGCGCGGTGTCCTTGCAGATGGCGTTCTTGCGCCCCGGGCGGTTGATGGTGAACAGCGTGACCTTGCCGTGGCGTTCGATCGTGATTTGCGACATGCGTGTCTCCTTGAAAAGTCGGTTGGATGAATCAGGCCCGGCCGATGCGCGCACGGGCGTCGACCGCCACCGCGCCATGGCCCTGCAGGCGAACCTTGAGCGGGTTGACTTCGATCTCGAAGTCGCGGCCCGCGGCGTCGAGGTCGTGGGCCAGCCAGCCCAGCCGGACGACGGTGTCGACCACCGCCTCCACGTCCAGTGCGCCGCGCCCGCGATAGGCACCCAGAAGCGGCGCCACCTTCAGCCGTTCGATGGCGCGACGCGCGCTGGCGACATCGACTGGCGCGGGCAGCACGACCAGGTCCTTGAGCAGCTCGACCAGCACCCCGCCCGCGCCGACCACCACCTGCGCGCCGAACTGCGGGTCGCGCCGCGCGCCGACGATCAGCTCCAGCTCGCCGCTTTCCTGCTTCTGCAGTGAATAGCCCGCGATGCGCGCCTGGGGAGCGCGGCGGGCGACGCTGGCCTGCATCGCGGCCAGGCGCGCGCGCAGGTCGTCGGCGTCCGCAATGTCGAGCGCCACGCCGCCCACGTCGGATTTGTGCGCGATGTCGGGCGACGCCACCTTGAGCACCAGCGGGAAACCCAGCGCGCCGGCGGCATCCACCGCCTCGTCGGCGTTGCGCACGAGGCGTTCCTGGTTGACCGGAATGCCTGCGGCGAGCAGCAATGCCTTGGAGTCGGCCTCGCCCAGCGTGCCCTCGGCCGGAGCGGATGTGTGCGCCATGCCCTGCGGGCGCACGGGGGCGTCCGGCTCGCGATGGACCGACCAGGACTTCCAGCCGCGCAGGACCGCCATTGCCTCGGCCATGGTGTCCACGTAGGGCAGGCCGCGCTGGGCCAGCATCTGGCGTGCGGGCGCGGCCACGCGGCCGGGCAGCATCACGTACAGCGTGGGCTTGCCGCCGGCGGCCGGACGCTCGGCGCCATCGGCCAGTTGGCGCGTCAGCCCGGGTACGTCCGGCGCCGTGGTCAGGACCATCAGACCGAGGTCCGTGGCCGGATCGGCCAGCGCGAGTTCTGCCGTCACCACGCCAAGCTCGGCCGTGCCTTCGTGCTTGCGCCCGCCGATGTCGATGGGGTTGCCGGCCTGGCCGTCGGAATAGTGTTCGGCCAGGCCGGCGCGAGTGGCCTCGCCGAAGCGCGCCAGGCCGATTCCCGCGTGCGATAGCTGGTCCGCAGAGATCGCCCCGCCGCCGCCCGAGGTGGTGACGACCGCGACGTCGCGCACGCGGCGACCCGGGTAGCGCACCATGGCGCGCGCCAGGCTCAGCATGTCCAGCGGATCGTCCAGCATGACGACGTTCTCGCGCGCGCAGATCGCCTGCAGGGCGGCGAAATCGCCGGCCAGGCTGGCGGTGTGCGAGTAGGCCGCGCGGCTGCCGTCGTCGGTGGCGCCGGCCTTGACCATCAGCCAGGGTTTGCCGGCGGCGCGCGCGCGCCGGGCGAGGTCGACGAAGCGCTGCGGCGACTTGATGCCTTCGACGTAGCTGCAGATCACCTGCGTGCGGTCGTCCTCGATGAGGAATTCGACGAAGTCGCACAGTTCCAGGTCAGCCTGATTACCCACCGAGACGCAATGCGAGAAGCCGATGCCCATGCCGTGGGAGCGATCGAACAGCGTGCCCATCAGCGCGCCGCTCTGGCTCACGAAGCCGATCGGCGCCTCGATCAGGCGGTCCACGTCGAGCGCGGGCGAGGAACACAGCACCAGTCTGTTGGCCGGGCTGATCAGGCCCAGGCAGTTGGGGCCGATCAGGCGCATGCCGTGCGCGGCGGCAACGGCCACCACTTCGCGCTCGAGCGCCAGGCCTTCGGGGCCGGCGTCGGAGAACTTCGAGGTGATGATGATCCCGGCCCTGGCCCCACGCGCGGCGCACGCGGCGATCTCGGCCTTGACCTTGTCGCGTGGCAGCGCCATCACGACCATCTCGGGCGGACGCGGCGTGGCATCGACGCTGGGAAAGGTCTTGAGGCCGAACAGTGTGTCGCGGCCCGGGTTGATCGGGTAGACCTCGCCGTCGTACTTGTGCTGCAGCAAGGTCTTGTAGAGCCGGCCGCCGAACTTGGTCTGGTCTTCGGAGGCGCCGATCACCGCCACCGAACGAGGGTTGAGCAAGGTCCTGATGGACGCGCTGGATGAGGTTGGGGTCACGTTGAACTCCTGCAGGAAACTTGGAGAGCGGCTTCGGCCCATGCGCCGGGCCGCGCGGCCGGCGCGGTCGCGCCTTGGGTTCGGGGCGGCGCTAGGTTTGCGACTTCGCCGCGTACTGCGCGCGGATCTCGTCGGTGTGCTGCCCGAGGGCGGGCGGCATGCGGCGGATCGGGAAGCCCTGGCCGTTGAGCCGCACCGGCGAGGCGAAGGTCTGCGTGCGGCGACCGTTGGGCAGGTCCATCGGCTGCACCCAGCCCATGTGCGCGGTCTGCGGATCGGCCAGCGCGTCCGCATAGTCGTTGATGCGGGCGTGGGGAACGCCGGCTTCGTGAAAGGCTTCGATCCAGTGCGCCACCGGGCGGCGCGTGAAGACCGATTCCAGGATCTCCTTGAGCGCGGCCTGATCGGCGGCGCGGCCGATGGTGCTGGAAAAGCGTGCGTCGTCGGCCAGGTGCGGCATGTCCACCACGGCCAGGACCGACAGCCAGAGCTTGTGATTGCCGGCGGCGATGGCGAAGTACCCGTCCTGGGCCCGAAAGGCCTGGTATGGCGCATTGCGCGGATGCGCCGAGCCCAGCTTCACGGGGCTGCGCCCGTTGCCGAAGTACTCGCTGGTCTGCAGCGCGGCGATGCCCAGCGTGCAGCCGAACATCGGGATGTCGATGTGCGCGCCGCGGCCGCCGGCACGCACGTGCGCCAGCATCGAGGCGATGGAGAACGCGGCGTAGAGGCCGGAGGCGAAATCCGACAGCGGCACGCCGCACTTGACGGGCGCGCCCTCGGCCTCGCCGGTGACGCTCATTACGCCGGCTGCCGCCTGGATCGTGAGGTCGAAGCCGCCTTCGCCCGAGCGCGGGCCGCTCTGGCCATAGGCCGAGATCGAGCAGAACAGCAACCGGGGATGCTCGGCCGACAGGCTGGCGTAGCCCAGGCCCAGCCGGTCCATCACGCCAGGGCGGTTGTTCTCGACCACCACATCGGCCTGCAGGATGAGCCGGCGCGCCAGGGCAGCGTCGCCCGGATCCTTGAGGTCGAGCACGGCCGAGCGCTTGTTGCGGTTGAGCGATGCGAAGTTCTCGCTGTAGCCCTCGTTGAGCGGCGGCCAATGGCGCAGGCCGTCGCCGGCGGGCGGCTCGATCTTCACGACCTCTGCCCCCATGTCGGACAGCAGCATGGTCGAGAACGGGCCGGAGGCGGTCGAGCAGAACTCGACGACGCGTACACCGGACAAGGGCAGGACAGGGGTCTCGGAAGGTGTCATGAAGTCGATGCCTGAGACGGGCCGACCCTTCGGATCGACGTTCCGGTGGTTGAATGCAATTCCATAAAATAGAACACGAGTTTTATAATATGTGAACGCATTGTGCCCTAACGAGCGATTCCGGACCACTCCCCCCGCGTGCTGTCGTCTCCGCAAGCGTTCGGCACTTTGGCCCGTTTCGGGTCGATATTCGCTCTTGCTGATTCAAACTCGGCCTCCTACGATCCGCCACGCGCCGCAACAAGGCGTTCAAGACAATGGAAGCCTGGAGACAACTCAGCAACAAGGAAGCCACTCTGCTGGACCGCGTGTTCTGGTCCAGCGGCATCTCGCGCACGGGGCTCGCGCAGGGCGCGGCCGTGTCCAAGAGCCGGGCCAATGCCGCCGTGGCTGCGCTGCTCGAGCAGGGCCTGATCGAGACCGCGGCGGCGCGCCAGGACACGGGCGGGCGCCGCGCAGAGACGCTGCGCCTGTCCCCGTCGCTCGGCGTGCTGGTCGGGGTGGCCATGGGCGCGACCGGGCTCGAGGTCGGCGTGCTGGCGCCGGACATGGAGATGCTGGCTCACCACAGCGAGCCGGCCGACGTGCGCGACGGCCCGGCGCGGGTGCTCGCCCGGGTTCGGGTCCTGATGCGCGAGCTGCTGGCGCGCTGCGGGCGCAAGCCGCACGAGGTGATCGGCATCGGCATTGGCGTACCGGGGCCGGTGCATTTCGAGCGTGCCCAGCTGGTCAATCCGCCGCTGATGCCCGAATGGGATTCGTACGCCATCCGCGATGATCTGCGCGCCGACTTCGCCGCCCCGGTGTGGGTGGACAACGACGTCAACGTGATGGCCCTGGGCGAGCTGTGGCGCATGCAGCGGCAGATGGCCAACTTCGTCGTCATCAAGGTCGGCACCGGTATCGGCTGCGGCATCGTCTGCCACGGCGAGGTCTACCGCGGCGCCAGCGGCTCGGCCGGCGACGTCGGCCACATCTGCGTCGACCCGCATGGCCCACGCTGCCATTGCGGCAACGTCGGCTGCGTCGAGGCCATGGCCGGCGGCCGTGCCATCGCCCGCCTGGCGGAGGAGGCCGCGCGCGCGGGCCAGAGCCAGATGCTGCGCTCGTTGCTCGACGAGCAGGGCACGCTGCGCCTGGCCGACGTCGCGCAGGCCAGCCGCGCGGGCGACGTGGCGGCCAACGCCATCGTGCAGCGCGCCGGACTGCAGGTGGGCCAGATGCTGGCCTCGGTGGTGAACTTCTACAACCCGTCGCACGTGTTCATCGGCGGCAGCGTGCAGCGCTTCGGCCCGTCCTTCCTGGCCGCCGTGCGCCAGAGCGTCTACCAGCGCTCGCTGCCGTTGTCGACGCGCCAGCTGGAGATCCAGTACACGCCGCTGGCCGAGCGCGCCGGCATCATCGGCGCGGCCACCCTCGCCATGCAGGAAAGCCTGCGCCGGGCCCAGCGATGAACGCCGCAGCGCAATCCGTGCCGGCACTGGCCTTCGACGGCATCGTCAAGCGATTCGGCCCGGTGCAGGTGCTGCACGGGGTGAGCTTCGACCTCGCGCCAGGACGCATCGTCGGCCTGCTGGGCGAGAACGGAGCGGGCAAGTCCACGCTGATGAAGATCGCCTCGGGCTACGAGTCGCCCAGCGCCGGGCAGCTGCGCGTGGACGGCGAGGCGGTGCAGTTCGCCGGGCCGCGCGCGGCGGAGAACCACGGCATCGTGCTCATCCACCAGGAGTTCAACCTGGCCGAGGACCTCACGGTGGCGCAGAACATCCACCTGGGCCACGAGAAGCGCGGCCGCTTCCTGCTCGACGATGCGGCGATGCGTCGCAGCGCGGCGCAGGTGCTGGACGAGGTCGGCCTGGCGGTGCACCCCGACACGCCCGTGCGCCAGCTGATCGTGGCCGAGAAGCAGCTGGTGGAGATCGCCAAGGCGCTGTCGAAGAAAGCGCGCATCCTGATCATGGACGAGCCCACGGCCACGCTCACGCCGGGCGAGACGCAGCGGCTGTTCGCACTGATGAAGCGGCTGCAGGCCGAGGGCGTGACCATCGTCTACATCTCGCACAAGCTCGACGAGGTCGAGCGCATCTGCGACGAGGTGATCGTCCTGCGCGATGGCCGGTTCGTCGCGCGCGACGCCACCGCGGCACTGACGCGGCTGCAGATGGCGCAGCTGATGGTCGGCCGCGAGCTGTCCGACCTGTACCCGCCGCGCACGCCGCCGGCTGGCGCCGAGGTGCCGCCACTGCTAGAGGTCGAGGGGCTGAGCGTGCCCGGCTGGGCCCAGGACGTGAGCTTCACGCTGCGCCCGGGCGAGGTGCTTGGCTTCGCCGGGCTGGTCGGCGCCGGGCGGACCGAGCTGTTCGAAGGCCTGCTGGGCCTGCGTCCGTCGAGCGCGCGCCGGGTGGCGATCGATGGCCGGGCGGTGCGCATCGCGAGCCCCGGCCAGGCGGCGCGCCTGGGCCTGGTCTACCTCAGCGAAGACCGCAAGGGCAAGGGCCTGCACGTCGATTTCGGCCTGGCCGAGAACCTGACGCTGATGGACCTCGATCGCTATGCCGCGCCCTGGCTGGACCGCGCCCGGGAGCGCGCCGCGCTCGGCGCCGCGGTGGCCGAATACGGCATCCGCACCGGTGCGCTCGACGTGCGCGCCGGCTCGCTGTCGGGCGGCAACCAGCAGAAGCTGGCTCTGGCCAAGGTGCTGCAGCCCGAGCCGCGCGTGGTGGTGCTCGACGAGCCCACGCGCGGCGTCGACATCGGCGCCAAGCGCGAGATCTACCTGCTGATCCGCCGCCTGGCCGAGCAGGGCCGGGGCGTGATCGTCGTCTCGTCCGAACTGATGGAACTGATCGGCCTGGCGCACCGCGTCGCGGTGATGCGCGGCGGACGGCTGCAGGCCGTGCTGCCCAACGAGGCCCTGACCGAAGAGGAATTGATCGCCCATGCCACAGGCACCCACTGAAACAACGCCCGGCGCCACCCGCGCCGGAGTGCCGCGCAGCACCACGTGGCGTGGGCGCTTGCATGCACTGGGCCCGGTCATCGGGCTGCTGGTGGTGTGCCTGGCCGGCTGGGCGCTGAACCCCGACTTCGCCAGCATCGACAACGCGATGAACGTGCTGACCCGCACGGCGTTCATCGGCATCATCGCGGTGGGCATGTGCTTCGTCATCATCTCGGGCGGCATCGACCTGTCGGTCGGCTCGATGGCGGCGCTCATCGCCGGCTGCATGATCCTGCTGATGAACTGGCTGGCGGCGTCGGGCCTGTCGCCGCTGGCCTGCGTGCTGGTCGGCATGGTGTTCGCGCTCGTGCTCGGCAGCCTGTTCGGGCTGGCGCACGGGCTGCTCATCACGCGCGGCGGCATCGAGCCGTTCATCGTCACGCTGGGCACGCTGGGCATCTTCCGCGCCTACCTGACCTATTTCGCCGACGGCGGCGCCATCACCCTGGCCAACAACCTGGCGGACACCTACGCGCCGGTGTACTACGCGAGCGCGCTGGGCGTGCCGGTGCCGGTCTGGGTGTTCGTGGCGGTCGCGCTGGCCGGCGTGCTGCTGCTCGATCGCACCGCGTTCGGCCGCTACGTCAAGGCGATCGGCTCCAACGAGCAGGTGGCGCGCTACGCCGCGGTCGAGGTGGACCGCGTCAAGGTGCTGACCTACGTGCTGCTCGGGCTGTGCGTGGGCGTGGCCACGCTGCTGTACGTGCCGCGGCTGGGCTCGGCGTCGCCCACCACCGGGCTGCTGTGGGAGCTCGAGGCCATCGCCGCCGTGATCGTCGGCGGCACCGCACTGCGCGGCGGCGCCGGCAGCGTCGGCGGCACCGTGGTCGGCGCGGTGCTGCTGTCGGTGATCGGCAACATCCTCAACCTGACCAACATCATCAGCGTGTACCTCAATGCCGCGGTGCAGGGCTTCGTGATCATCGCGGTGGCCTTCACCCAGAGAAAGAAGCGGCGCTGACCCGGCAACCAGTTTTTTCCGCCCGGGCGGCTGCCCGGTTCCTTCCGTTCCACCAACGACCCCTGAGGAGACAGACCATGAAGTTCCGCAACCACATGCTCGGCCTGGCCGTCGCGGCCCTGGCCGCCGTCGGCAGCGGCGGCGCCGCCGCCCAGCAGAAGGCGCCCAACGTGGGCGTGGCGATTCCGGCCGCGACGCATGCCTTTACCGCCGGCATCGTGTACTGGGCCAACCAGGCCAAGAAGGACCTGGAGAAGGCCCACCCGGGCATGAAGGTGACGGTCAAGACGGCCGCCAATGCGTCCGAGCAGGCCAACCAGCTGCAGGACCTGGTGACGGCCAACAAGATCGACACGCTGGTCGTGTTCCCGTTCGAGTCGGCGGCGCTGACGCAGCCGGTCGCGCGCATCAAGCAGAAGGGCATCTACGTCACGGTGGTCGACCGCGGCCTGACCGACCCGAGCGCGCAGGACGCCTACGTGTCGGGCGACAACACCGCCTTCGGCCGCATCCCGGCCGAGTACCTGGTCAAGGCCCTCGGCGGCAAGGGCAACATCGTCGCGCTGCGCGGCATCCCCACCACCATCGACAACGAGCGCATGGACGCCTTCACGGCGGTGCTCAAGCAGCACCCGGGCATGAAGCTGCTGGACGCCAAGCACGGCAACTGGAACCGCGACGACGCCTTCAAGGTGATGCAGGACTACCTGACCCGCTTCAAGGAGATCGATGCGGTCTGGGCTGCGGACGACGACATGGCGGTGGGCGTGCTCAAGGCCATCGAGCAGGCCAAGCGCACCGACATCAAGATCGTGTTCGGCGGCGCCGGCATGAAGGAGATGGTCAAGACGCTGATGGACGGCACCGACCCGCGCATCCAGGCCAACGTGTCGTATTCGCCCAAGTTCATCTACGACGCCATCAAGATCACCGCCGAGGCGCGCCTGAAGGGGCAGAAGCTGCCCGAGAAGACGATCATTCCGTCGGTGCTGATCACCAAGGACAACGCCAAGGACTTCTACTTCCCGGATTCACCCTTCTGACGGAGGTTCAGAGATGGCCAGACCCGTTACCTTGTTCACCGGCCAGTGGGCCGATCTGCCGTTGAAGGAGTTGGCGCCGCTGGCGCGCAGCATGGGCTACGACGGGCTTGAGCTGGCGTGCTGGGGCGACCACTTCGACGTCCGGGAGGCGCTGCGCTCGGACAGCTACGCCCGCTCGCAGCGGGCGGTGCTGGAGGCGGCGGGGCTGCAGTGCTTCGCCGTCGGCAACCACCTGGTGGGGCAGGCGGTGTGCGACCTGATCGACGAACGCCACAAGGCGATCCTGCCGGGGCGCATCTGGGGCGACGGCGACCCCGAGGGCGTGCGCCAGCGCGCGGCCAGGGAGATGCAGGACACGGCGCGGGCGGCCGCGCGCATGGGCGTGAAGACCGTCACCGGCTTCACCGGCTCGTCGATCTGGCACGCGGTCTACGCCTTCCCGCCCACCTCGCAGGCGTTCATCGACAAGGGGTTCGAGGACTTCGCGACGCGCTGGCGTCCGATTCTCGACACATTCGAGGCCGAGGGTGTCGATTTCGCGCTCGAGGTGCATCCGACCGAGATCGCCTTCGACGCCGCCTCGGCGCAGCGCGCGATCGAGGCGGTCGGCGGGCATCGCCGGTTCGGCTTCAACTTCGACCCCAGCCACCTGGGCTACCAGGGCGTGGACTACGTGGGCTTCGTGCGCCGGTTCGCCGACCGCATCTACAACGTCCACATGAAGGACGTCTGGTGGGGCAAGGGCGACGGCACGGTGGGCGTGTTCGGCGGCCACACGGCCTTCGGCGACGCGCGGCGCAACTGGGACTTCCGCAGCGTCGGGCGCGGGATGATCGACTTCGAGTCGCTCATCGTCGCCTTCAACGACATCGGCTACGCCGGCCCGCTGAGCGTGGAGTGGGAGGACAGCCGCATGGACCGCGTGCACGGCGCGACCGAGAGCGCGGCCTTCTGCAAGCGGCTGGATTTTCCCGCGGCGGCCGGTGCCTTCGATGCGGTGTTCGACCGCGACCGGCAGGCCACGGGAGGGATGGCGGGATGATCGCCGCCGCCAAGGCGGGTGTCGGGCCGCGGCGGCTGCGCGCGGCCATGGTGGGCGGCGGGCAGGGCGCCTTCATCGGTGCGGTGCACCGCCATGCGATGGCGCTCGACGGGCGTTATGCGCTGGTGGCGGGCGCCCTGTCGTCCGACCCGGCGCGGGCCATCGCCTCGGGTCGCGAGCTCGGCATGGCCGAATCGCGCACCCATGGCAGCTGGCAGGCGCTGCTGGCGCACGAGCTGACGCTGCCGGCGGCCGAACGCGCCGAGCTGGTGGTGATCGTCACGCCCAACCACGTGCACTACGAAGTCGCCAAGGCCTTCGCCGAGGCCGGCCTGCACGTCGTGTGCGACAAGCCGCTGGTGCACACGGGCGCCCAGGCCGCCGAGCTCGAGCGCATCGCCCGCGCCAGCGGCATCGTCTTTGCCGTCACCTACAACTACATCGGCTACCCGATGGTGATCCAGGCGCGCGAGATGGTGCGCGCCGGGCAGCTGGGCGACATCCGCCGCGTGGTGGTCGAGTACCACCAGGGCTGGCTGGCCACCCGCGCCGAGGCCGAGGGCAACAAGCAGGCCGACTGGCGCACCGACCCGGCGCGCAGCGGCATTGCCGGGGCCATGGGCGACATCGGCTCGCATGCCGAGAACCTCGCGGCCACCGTGACCGGGCTGGCCGTCGAGGCCATCAGCGCCGACCTGCACACCTTCATGCCCGGGCGCCGGCTGGACGACGACGCCAGCCTGCTGCTTCGCTTCGCCGGTGGCGCGCGCGGCGTGCTCATGTGCTCGCAGGTGGCCACCGGCTGCGAGAACGACCTGCGGCTGCGCGTGTTCGGCAGCCAGGGCTCGATCAGCTGGCGGCAGGAATCGCCGAACGAACTGGAGTTCCTGCCGCTGGACGGCCCACGCCAGTTGCTCACGCGCGGCTCGCCCTGGCTGGCCGAGCCCGCGCGCCGCGCCACGCGCCTGCCCAGCGGCCATCCGGAGGCGTTCATCGAGGCATTCGCGAACATCTACCTGGCGGTGGCGGACGCGATCTGCGCCGATCCCGCGGCGCGCGCGGAGGGCACGCAGCGCGGCTACGCCGACGTGAGCGACGGCGCGCGCGGCGTGCGCTTCATCGAAGCGGCGGTGGCGTCCTCGGCGAGCGACAGGAAGTGGTGGCCGGTGGGGTAGCAGGCCCGTCGAGGGCAATTCCCGTCCCTCTGCAAGAATGTTAATAGACAGTTAAACTTCGTAGTTATCCTGCCCACCAGCCGCGGGCAGGCACCACGGAGGAACCTGTCCGCATGCCCGCCCACCTCGCCGAAGCCACGCCCGCCACAGAATCCGACGCCGTCCATGCGCTCGCGGTGGACCTGCGCACGGTCGCCTCGCAGTTGCGCCGGCGTCTGCGCCAGGAGGCCTCGGGGGCCGACTGGAGCGAGTCGCAGCGCGCCGTGCTGCTGCGCCTGGAACGCCACGACGGCGCCACCGTCACCGAACTGGCGCTGGCCGAAGGCGTGCGCTCCCAGTCGATGGGCGCCACCGTGGCAGGGCTGGTCGAGGCCGGCTTCGTCAAGGGAAGCCCCGACCCGGCGGACGGGCGGCGCACGCTGCTGTCGCTCACGCCGCACACCCGCCAGGTCTTCCGCCAGGTCCGCGCCGCGCGCGAGGACTGGCTGCAGCACGCCATCGAGGACCGCTACACGCCGGCCGAGCAGAAGCAGCTGGCCGCGGCGATGCGGCTCATGCGGCGCCTGCTGGACTGACGCCCGGCCGCAACGCCATCGACGAATTCAAGGAAAACGAACCCATGCCAGTCACAACCCTCGACACCCGGACCGCCCTGGTGCTCATCGATCTTCAGAAAGGCATCGTCGCCATGCCGACGGTGCACCCCGCCGCCGACGTGGTGGCGCGCGCGGCCGAACTGGCTGCCGCCTTTCGCCGCCACGGCCTGCCGGTGGTGCTGGTCAACGTCGACGGGTTCGCTCCCGGCCGCACCGAACCGCAGCCGGCGCGGCCTGCGCCACCGGCCGACTGGGCCGAACTGGTGCCCGCGCTCGGCGCTCAGCCGCAGGACATCCGGATCACCAAGAAGACCTGGGGCGCGTTCACCGGAACCGGCCTGGAGGCGGCGCTGCGCGAGCGCGGCATCACGCAGGTCGTGGTGGCCGGCATCTCCACCAGCGCCGGCGTCGAATCGACCGCGCGCCATGCCGTCGAACTGGGCTTGAACGTCACGCTGGCGGTGGACGCGATGACCGACCGCAATCTCGAGGCGCACACCAACAGCGTGACGCGCATCTTCCCGCGCCTGGGCGAGACCGGACGCACGCAGGACATCCTGGCGCTGCTGGAGGGCAGGTGAGCAGCACCTTCCGCTCGCTGAAGGTACGCAACTATCGCCTGTGGGCGGCCGGTGCGGTGGTGTCCAACGTGGGCACCTGGATGCAGCGCACGGCGCAGGACTGGCTGGTGCTGACGCACCTGACCGACCACAACGCGACCGCCGTCGGCATCGTCATGGCCCTGCAGTTCGGCCCGCAGCTGGCGCTGCTGCCGCTGACCGGCCTGGCCGCCGACCGGCTCGACCGGCGCAAGCTGCTGATGGCGACGCAGACGGCGATGGGCCTTCTGGCGCTCGGGCTGGGCCTGCTGACCATCAGCGGGCTGGCGCAGCTGTGGCACGTCTACGTGTTCGCGCTGCTGCTCGGCTGCGTGGCCGCCTTCGACGCGCCGGCGCGCCAGACCTTCGTGGCCGAGCTGGTGTCCGAGGCGGACCTGTCGAACGCGGTGGCGCTCAACTCGACCTCGTTCAATGCGGCGCGCATGGTCGGGCCGGCGGTGGCGGGCATGGTCATCGCCGCCACCGGACCGGGGCAGGCCTTTCTGTTCAACGCGCTGTCCTACGTCGCCGTGCTGGCGGGTCTGGCGAGCCTGCGCAAGCAGGAATTGTTCGCGCGCGAAGGCGTCGCCAGCCGCCGCAAGGGCTCGCTGATGGAGGGCTTCCGCTATGTCTGGAACCGCCCGGACCTGCGCGCGGTGCTCGCCATGCTGTTCCTGGTCGCCACCTTCGGCCTGAACTTCCCGATCTTCATCTCGACCATGTCGGTCAGCGCCTTCCATGGCGGGGCCAGCCAGTACGGCCTGCTGTCGTCGACCATGGCCATCGGCTCGGTCACCGGCGCGCTGATGGCGGCGCGCCGGGCCCAGCCCCGGCTCGGGTTGCTGGTGATCGGCAGCGCCGTGTTCGGCTTCGGCTGCCTGGCGGCCGCGCTGATGCCGCATGTGCTGGGCTTCGGGTTGGCGCTGATCATCACCGGCGTGGCGGCGCAGACGCTGACCACGTCCACCAACAGCCTGGTGCAGCTGTCGACCGATCCGGCCCTGCGCGGACGTGTCATCGCCATCCTGCTGGCGATCCTGCTGGGCAGCACGCCAGTGGGCGCGCCGGTGGTGGGCTGGGTGGCCGACACCTTCGGCCCGCGCTGGGCGCTCGGCGTGGCTGCGGCGGCCGGACTCGGCTCGGCGCTGATCGGTTTGCGCTACATGGTCAAGTACCGCGGGCTGCGGCTGCGCCGCGAAGGGCGCCGGCTGCGCTACAGCGTCCAGCCGGCCGCGGGCGCCGCGCCGGCCGTCGATGCCGTGCCGGCACCCACCAGCGCGGCGGCGTCCTGACGCGCCGGCTCGCCGGGCCGCCACGGGGCCGCCGGGCGGGGCCACGGCTCAGATCGACTGCTGGTCGACCCTGCCGGACAGCGCCGCCGCGCTTTCCTTGCGTTCGCTGTACCGGTCGACCAGGTAGCCGCTGACGCCGCGCGTGAGCAGCGTGAACTTGAACAGCTCCTCCATCACGTCGACGATGCGGTCGTAGTAGCTCGACGGCTTCATGCGCCCGGCTTCGTCGAACTCCTGGTACGCCTTGGCCACCGAGGACTGGTTCGGAATGGTGATCATGCGCATCCAGCGGCCGAGCACACGCAGCTGGTTGACGGCGTTGAAAGACTGCGAGCCGCCCGAGACCTGCATCACCGCGAGCGTCTTGCCCTGCGTGGGCCGCACGGCGCCCAGGGCCAGCGGAATCCAGTCGATCTGCGCCTTCATGATGCCGGTCATCGCGCCGTGGCGTTCCGGCGAAGTCCACACCATGCCTTCGGCCCAGCGCGCGAGGTCACGCAGTTCCTGAACCTTGGGGTGCGTGTCCGGCGCGCTGTCGGGCAAGGGCAGGCCCGCGGGGTCGAACACCTTGACCTCGCCGCCCATCGCTTCGAGCAGTCGCGCCGCCTCGAACGTCACCAGCCGGCTGTACGAGCGCTCGCGCAGCGAGCCGTAGAGCATCAGGAAGCGCGGCTTGTGCGGGGAAGGTTCGTGCACGCCCAGGCGTTCGGGCGCCGGGACGTCGAACAGCGCGGCGTCGAGGGCGGGAAACGCCGAGGAGTCTGGGAGGGGTGTGTTCGGCGCCATGTCGCGGTCAGGTTGGGGTTTGTCCGGCTTCATACCAGTTCCGCGATCGGTTCACGACCGAAACCACGGCGAGCATCACCGGCACCTCGATGAGTACCCCGACGACCGTTGCGAGCGCCGCGCCGGACTGGAAGCCGAACAGGCCGATGGCCGTGGCCACGGCCAGCTCAAAGAAATTGCTTGCGCCGATGAGCGCGGATGGCCCGGCAACGCAGTGCTTGACGCCAAGCCGGCGGTTGAGCACGTAGGCCAGTCCGGAGTTGACGATCACCTGAACGAGGATGGGCATTGCCAGAAGCGCAATGACGATCGGTTGGGCCAGGATGGCTTCTCCCTGGAAAGCGAACAGCAGGACCAGCGTCAGCAGCAGCGCGGCGATGGAAAGCGGCGCAAGCCTGGCGAGCGCGGTTTCGAGGTGCGCGGCGCCGCGACGCAGGAGCGCCCTGCGAGCGAGTTGCGCGATGATGACCGGCACGACGATGTAGAGACCGACCGACACCACCAGCGTGCCCCAGGGAACCGCGATGGAGGAAAGGCCCAGGAGCATGGCCACGACCGGCGCGAACGCGATGACCATGATGGCGTCGTTCAGCGCCACCTGCGACAGCGTGAAGTACGGGTCACCCCGGCAGAGCTGGCTCCATACGAACACCATGGCAGTGCAGGGCGCCGCTGCCAGCAAGATGAGGCCCGCCACATAGCTGTCGAGCTGATCTGCCGGAAGGTATGGCGCGAATACGTGCCGGATGAAGATCCAGCCAAAGAGCGCCATCGAGAACGGCTTGACTGCCCAGTTGACGAAGAGCGTGACGCCGATGCCGCGCCAGTGCGAGGTGACCTGCCCGAGCGCGCGAAAGTCGATCTTCAGCAGCATCGGAACGATCATGAGCCAGATGAGCAGGCCCACGGGAACGTTCACCTTGGCCACCTCGAGTCTGGCGACGGACTGGAAGAACTCCGGCAGCAGCTGGCCCATGGCGATGCCGACGGCGATGCATGAGGCGACCCACACGGTCAGGTAGCGCTCGAAGAGGCCGATGGCGGCAGTCGGCGGCGACGATGACGCGACGTTGGAGGAAGTGCTCATCGAACGCTAGCTCGCCGATATGGCGTGCAGCGCCGCCTGAAGTTGCGTATCGTCCAGCTCGGTCATTGGCAATGCCAACAGTTGCAGCATCCGGTAGCCGATGGCCTGTCGCGTCAGTTCGAATGCTGCGGCACTTTCCGGTTCGGGGGCGTTGGATGGGTCCGGATAACCCCAGTGGACCTTGACCGGGCTTCCGGGCCAGTACGGGCATTGTTCCGCGGCTGCGCTGTCGCAAACGGTGATGACGACGCGCATCCGCGGCGCAGTGGCGCTCGCGAACTCGTCCCAGCTCTTGCTGCGGCAACCCTGTGTGCCGACCCCCGCGGCCTGCAGGGTTTCGACCGCCAACGGATTGACGCGCCCGCTGGGGGCGCTGCCGGCGCTATAGGCGCGCACATCCTTGCCGAGGCGGCCGGCCCAATGGTTGAGCATCCCTTCGGCGAGCACGCTGCGCGCGGAGTTGTGAGTGCACAGGATCAATACGTTGGTGGTCATGCCGCGCATCCGGTGACCGCGCAGGCCGCGCCTTGGCAGCAGTTGTCGGTGAGATAGCCAAGCAGGGCGTTCATGTTGTCGTAGGCGGCCCGGTAGATGAGGTGGCGGCTGGCGCGCTCCTGCGTGACCAGGCCCGAACTCGTCAACTCCTTCAGATGGAACGAGAGCGTGGCGGGCGGGACGCCCAACGCCTGCTGCATGACGCCGGGCGTCAGCCCACTGTCTCCCGCTACCACGAGCGCGCGAAATACATCGAGTCGCAATGGATGCGCCAATGCGGCCAATGCCTGAACCACTTCGTTTGATTCCATTATTCGAGAATACTCGAAATAATGACGAATGGTCAACACGAACGCAGTCGGCCAAGACTGTCGCGGTGGACAGCCTTGGCCGAGGCGGTCGGATCAGGCGTTCACGCCGCGTCCGGCATCCGTGCCAGCAGCTTGTCCAGCGTGACCGGATAGTCGCGCACCCGCACGCCGGTGGCGTTGTAGACGGCGTTGGCCACTGCCGCGGCCGCGCCGCAGATGCCGAGTTCGCCGACGCCCTTGGCCTTCATGGGCGAGGAGGTCGGGTCGACCTCGTCGAGGAACACGACGTCCTGGTGCGGGATGTCCGCATGCACCGGCACCTCGTAGCTGGCCAGGTCGTGGTTGACGAAGAAGCCGTAGCGCTTGTCGACCACCAGTTCCTCCATGAGCGCCGCGCCCACGCCCATGGTCATGGCGCCGATCACCTGGCTGCGCGCCGTCTTTGGATTGAGGATGCGGCCTGCCGCGCACACCGCCAGCATGCGGCGCACCCGGATTTCCGCGGTGTGCATGTCCACGCCCACCTCGGCGAAGTGCGCGCCGAAGGTCGATTGCTGGAAGGTCTTGGCCAGGTCGCCGTATTCGATGCCGTCCTCGGCCACCAGTTCGGACTCGCGCGCGGCCTGGCCCAGCGGCACGGTGTTGCCGCCCGGTGCGCCGACGCGGCCGTCTGCGAACACCGCGGCCTGCGGGTCGAGGCCGAGCTTGCGCGCCACCTGCTCGCGCAGCGCCATGCATGCCGCGTACACGCCGGCCGTCGCATTGTTGCCGCCCCACTGGCCGCCCGAGCCGCAAGAGACGGGCAGCGCCGAATCCCCCAGCCGCACCGACACCTTGTCCAGGCCTACGCCCATCATCTCGGCCGCGGTCTGGCCGATGATGGTGTAGCTGCCGGTGCCGATGTCGGTCATGTCGGTCTCGACCGTCACGGTGCCGCGCCCGTCAAGCCGAACGCGCGCGGCGGACTTCATGGTCAGGTTGTTGCGGAACGCCGCCGCCATGCCCATGCCGACCAGCCAGCGGCCCTCGCGCGCCTGCGCCGGCCGGGGACTGCGCCGCGCCCAGCCGAACTGCTCGGCGCCCATTCGCATGCAGGCGATCAGCTGGCGCTGCGAGAACCGCCGCTGCGGATGCTCCGGGTCGACCTGGGTGTCGTTGAGCGCGCGGAACTCGATCGGGTCGATGCCGAGCTTCTCGGCCATCTCGTCCATCGCCATTTCCAGGGCCATCATGCCGGGCGCCTCGCCCGGCGCGCGCATCGCGTTGCCTTCGGGCAGGTGCAGTTCGGCCAGCCGCAGCGCGGTCAGCCGGTTGGCGCCGGCGTAGAGCAGGCGGGTCTGGTTGACCGCCGTCTCGGGCCCGCCGCCGGGCTGGTCGCCCGACCAGCTTTCGTGGGCGATGGCGGTGATGCGCCCGTCGCGCCCGGCGCCGATGCGCACACGCTGGAGCGTGGCCGGCCGGTGCGTGGTGTTGTTGGGCATCAGCGGCCGCTGCAGCGCCACCTTGACCGGGCGGCCTGCGGCGCGCGCGCCGAGTGCGGCCATCAGCGCGTCGGCGCGCAGGAACAGCTTGCCGCCGAAGCCGCCGCCGATGAACGGCGAGACCAGCCGCACCCGCTCCTTTGGCAATCCGAGCGTCTTGGCCAGGTCGGTGGTGCTCCAGTCGATCATCTGGTTGGCGGTCCAGACCGTCAGCCGATCGCCCTGCCATACGGCCAGCGTGGCGTGCGGCTCCATCATGCAATGCGACTGGTCCGGCGTGTGGTAGGTGGCGTCGAGTTGCACTGGCGCGGCGGCGAAGGCGCCGTCGAAGTCGCCGACGCGCGTGGCGCCAGGGCTGCCCATGCCGTCGTCCTTGGGCACGGGGGCGTTGTCGCGCTGGGCCTCCAGGTCGAAGCTGCCGCTGCTGGCGGCATACCGCACGCGCACCAGCTGCGCGGCCGCGCGCGCCTGCTCGAAGGTCTCGGCCACCACCACGGCAATGGCCTGGTGATAGTGGTCGATCTCCGGGCCGCCGAGCAGCTTGACCGTGTTCTTGTCGCCCTTGCCGAGCGGGCCGGCGTTGTCTGCCGTCACGATGGCCAGCACGCCGGGGGCGGCCTTGGCGGCAGCCAGGTCCATCGACTCGATGCGCCCGCGCGCCACGCCCGCGCCGATGATCCAGCCGTAGGCCGGCCGGGCCGCGATGTCGTGCCGTTCGTAGGCATAGGCGGCGACGCCGCCGACCTTGCGCGCGCCGTCGATCCGATCGACCGGTTGCCCGACGACGCGCAGCCGGTCGATCGGGTTCTGCGTGGCGGGTTGATCGAATTTCATGTGCGTACCTTCCCTTCGGCCAGGGCGGCAGCAATGGTGCGCTCCGCCAGTGTCAGCTTGAACCCGTTGTCCGCCGTCGGCCTGGCGCCGGCGAGCACGGCGTCGGCAGCGGCCTTGGCGCCGCGCGGCAGTTGCGCCTCGGCGGCTTCCACGCGCCATGGCTGTGGCGCCACGCCGCCGAGCGCCACGCGGCCGCTGCCGTCGGGCTGGACGATGGCCGCCACCGAGACCAGGGCGAAGGCATACGACGCACGGTCGCGCACCTTGCGGTAGACGTGCCTGCCGCCGGGCGGGCTGGGCAGGGTGACGGCAGTGATCAGTTCGCCGCGCTCGAGGTTGTTCTCGAGGTGGGGCGTCTGGCCCGGCAGCCGGTAGAAGTCGGCGATCGGGATGCGCCGCTGCGCGCCGCCAGCCTTGACGGTCTCCACCGTGGCGTCGAGTACGCGCATCGCCACCGCCATGTCGCTCGGATGGGTGGCGATGCAGGCGTCGCTGCCGCCGATCACCGCCAGCTGGCGCGTCATGCCGCCGATGGCCGAGCAGCCGCTGCCCGGCGCGCGCTTGTTGCAGGGCATGTCGGTGTCGTAGAAGTAGGGGCAGCGGGTGCGCTGCAGGAGGTTGCCGGCGGTGGTCGCCTTGTTGCGCAACTGTCCGGAGGCGCCCGCCAGCAATGCGCGCGACAGCACGGCGTAGCTGCTGCGCACGCGCTCGTGCGCTGCCAGGTCGGTGTTGCGCACCAGCGCGCCGATGCGCAGCCCGCCTTCGGGCGTCGGCTCGACGCGGTCCAGCTTGAGCCCGTTGACGTCGATCAGGTGCCCCGGCTGCTCGATCTGCAACTTCATCAGGTCGAGCAGGTTGGTGCCGCCGGCGATGAAGCGAGCCTGGGGATGCTGCACGGCGGCCGCCGCCGCTGCCTCTGGCGTGCTGGCCCGTTCGTAGCTGAAGGCTTTCATGAGGTGCTCCCGCTGCGCCGGCCGGCCACCTCGGTGATCGCCTCGGCGATGTTCGAGTACGCGCCGCACCGGCAGATGTTGCCGCTCATGCGCTCGCGCAGTTCTTCTGGGCTGAGCAATGGCTGTGCGGTCAGGTCGGCCGTGACGTGGCTGGGGATGCCGCGCCGCACTTCCTCGATGGCGCCGACCGCCGAGCAGATCTGCCCCGGCGTGCAGTAGCCGCACTGGAACCCGTCGTGCCGCACGAAGGCCGCCTGCAACGGATGCAGGTGGCCGGGACTCCCCAGCCCCTCGATGGTGGTGACGTTGGCGCCCTCGTGCATCACCGCGAGGGTCAGGCAGGAATTGATGCGACGCTCGTCGACCAGCACGGTGCACGCGCCGCACTGGCCGTGGTCGCAACCTTTCTTGGTGCCGGTCAGATGCAGATGCTCGCGCAGCGCGTCGAGCAAGGTGGTGCGGTTGTCGAGCGTCAGACTGTGCTGCTGGCCGTTGACGGTGAGCTTGACGGTGCCGGACGGCGGCGCGACACCGGCGCCTCCCGCTGGCGCGACGGCGCCGGTGGCGCTGGTATCGGTAGCGGACCACGCGGCGCTGGCCGCCGCGGAAGCACCCGTGGCAATCAGCAGTTCGCGCCGCGAGAGCGAAAGGGAAGGGCAGATCGGGGGCATGTTGGACTCTCGTTCGTGGGGATACGCGCCCGCCGGGCGCTGGCGCGGGGTCTTTGAAGACACAGTTCCTAGACTAGGAGCGCACGGCCGGCCCGCTGTAGGACGACTGCGCCTGAAACCCTCGGCGCAGTCAGCGCGCCCGTGCAGGCGGCGGCGCGCCCGGCGGCTCGCGGACCGGGGGCGTGTGAACCGGCGGATCGTCGATCGGTGCGGGCTCCGGCTCGGGCAACGGCGGCGACGGGGCCGGGGCCCCGGGCGGCACCTCGATGCCCGGCACGTCGGTGCCCGGCATGGGTGGTACCGGCATCGGGGGCGGCACCTCGGTCGCGGGCCCGGCCAGGCGGGCGCCCTCGGGCGCGGTGGACGTGTCGGTCATTCGATGGTTCCTCGTTGCGGCGCGCAAGCATTACGCCGGCAGGACGCGGCCGCCGCGAGCCTCGGCTTCGAGCAGGGCCAGTAGTTGCCGCTCGCCCAGCCGCAGTCCGCGGCATGCCGGCGGGCGCGCGGCCCACGGCTGCGCGCGCAGCGTGGCTGCCTCGGGCGCGGCCTCGATCAATGCCATGACGGCCGGCGCGATGTAGGACTTGCGGCAGACGGCCGGCGTGTTGCCCAGTTGGGCGGCGACGGCGCGCACCACCTCGCGGGGTGCCGGTCCGTGCGGGTCGAGCAGAAGTTCGAGTGCGGCGACGCTGGCGCGCCACGTACGGAACACCTTTGCCGTGATCTCGGGCCCGCCTTGCTCGCACAGCCACGCGTTGATGTCGTTCGACGAGATGCGCCGGCGCCGGCCCGCGGCATCGACATACTGGAACAGCGCACGTCCGGGCAATGCGGCGCAGCGGCGCACCACCCGCGCCAGGCACGGGTCTTCGACTTCCAGCATGTGGCGCACGCCGCTCTTGCCGACGAAGTTGAAATGGATGGAGTCGCGCGTGATGCGCGCATGCGAGCACTGCAGCGTGCTCACGCCGAAGCTGCCGTTGTCGCGCGCGTATTCGATGTTGCCGATCCGCATGCCGGTGCTGTCGATCAGCCGCACCAGCGCCGCGGTCACCCGCTCGCGCGTGGGTTCACCGTCTGCGCACAGCTCCCGCTGCACCTTGCGGCGCAGCGACGGCAACAGGCGGCCGAAGCTCATCAGTGCACCGAACTTCTGCTGGCTCCGCTCGGCCTGCCACAAGGGGTGGTAGCGGTATTGCTTGCGGCCGCGCGCATCGCGCCCGGTCGCCTGCAGATGGTCGTCGGCGCTGGCGCAGACCCACACGTCCACGTAGGCCGGCGGTATCGCCAGCGCGCGGATGCGGGCCAGCACCGGTTCGCTGCGCACCATTCGCCCGCGCGGGTCGAGGTAGACGAAACGCCGGCCGCGGCGCGCGCGGCGCAGGCCGGGCTCGTCGTCGCTGACGCGGCGCAGTGTGCCGGACAGGGCCAGGGCTGGAGGCATGCCGCTCATCACTGCGCGGCGCTCACGCGCCAGATGGTGTTGCCGACGTCGTCGGCGACCAGCAGTCCGCCCTTGCCGTCGAGCGCGACGCCGACCGGGCGGCCCTGCGCCTCTCCGTCGTCATTGAGAAAGCCGGTCAGCACTTCGATAGGCCGACCCTGTGGCTTGCCGTCCTGGAAGGGAACGTAGATCACCCGGTAGCCGCTCGGCGGGCGGCGGTTCCACGAGCCGTGCTGGCCGATGAACACGCCCGACGAATATTGCGGCGGCAGCCCGCGACCGTCCGACCAGGCCAGGCCGAGCGATGCGGTGTGCGCGCCCAGCGCATAGTCAGGAATCAGCGCCTTGGCCACCAGTTCGGGCTTCTGGCCTTCCACGCGGGTGTCGACGTTGCCGCCGTAGTAGCTGAACGGCCAGCCGTAGAAGCCGTCGCGGCGCACCGATGTGAGGTAGTCGGGCACGAGGTCGCTGCCGATCTCGTCGCGCTCGTTCACGACGGTCCACAGCACGTTGCCGCGCGGCTCCCAGGCCATGCCGTTGGGGTTGCGCAGGCCGGTGGCGAACAGGCGCTTCTCGCCCGTGGCCCGGTCGATCTCCCAGATGGCGGCGCGGCCCTGTTCGGCCTCGAGCCCGTTCTCGCCCACGTTGCTGTTGGAGCCGACGGTCGCGTAGAGCTTGCTCCCGTCCGGACTGGCGATGAGCGACTTGGTCCAGTGGTGATTGATCTCTCCGGCCGGCAGGTCCGCCAGCTTCTGGCCCGGCGTGCCGATGCTGGTCTCGCCTTCGGCGTACGCGAATCGCATGACGGCGTCGGTGTTGGCGACGAACAGTTCCTGCCCGACCATTGCCATGCCGAAAGGCGAGTTGAGCCCTTCGAGGAACGGCGTCTTGACCTCGGCCCGACCGTCGCCATCCGCGTCGCGCAGCAGTGTGATGCGGTTCGCGCTGGGCGTGCCTGCGCCGGCGCGCTTCTGCACCGCGCTCATGATCCTGCCGCGGATGCCGGACGGCTCCTTCGACGGTGCATTCGTCTCGGCCACGAGCACGTCGCCGTTGGGCAGGACCAGCAGCCAGCGCGGATGGTCCAGCCCCTCGGCGAACGGCTGCACCTGGAGGCCGTTGGCGGCTTGCGGCTTGCGGCCCTCGGACCACCCGACCGCCTTGGCCACCTTGACGGTTGGGACCAGGTTCTTGTCGGGCGGGGGCAATTCGGGATTCGGGCCGATGCCCGCTTCCAGCGGCAGGCGGGCGGTCTCCATGCAGCCGCACATCATCGCGGCCGCCAGGCCGCAGCAGGCGCCGACGGACAGCGGACGGCGTGCCCGGGCGGCGGTGGTCGTCATGCAGGTGGTCATGCCGTGCTCAGTCCTTCGGCGTGAGCTGTCCCGCGGCGCCGCCGGCGCGCGAGCGGGCCGAGCGTCCGATGGATGCGCCTTCCTGGTAGTTGCGCACCGGCACGTTCGGCTCCGGCCGACGCGGCGCCTTTCCCATGGCCGCCTTGTCGCGCGCTTGGCGGTCGAGTTCGGGCTGCGTGTCGTTGCCGGCCGGATCAGGCGCGCCGGAAGGCTTGCGGTCTTGCGTGTTCATGGCTGGAACCCTGGGTTACCTTGTCGCGCCATTAAGCGATGGCGACGCGGCGGCGCGCTGTCATCCGTCGGCACGAGGCCATGTAGGACCGTCCTGCGCAGGCGGGGCGCGACGGCCTCCGGGCGTAGGAGAGAGCTTGCCCGTCGGACGCGGTCGACCTACGCCATGCCCGTGCCGGCGCCGACGGTCCACGGCGCGGCGCAGCCCTAAGGTGGAACCTCGTCAATCGAATCGAAAGAAAAAGGAGTGCCATGACCATGGACGATCGCAAACCGTATGCTTCTTCCGCCGTTACCGCCGGAGTCGATCCGGTCCAACCGGAATTCGCGCCGGGATCGGCTGCCGCCATCTCTAACGAGGACGTCGTCGACGTGCTCAACGATCTGCTCGAGAACTGCCGCGATGGCGAATACGGCTTCCGGACCTGCGCCGATGAAATCGAAGGCGAGCCGAATCTCAAGAAGGTCTTCACCGACCGCGCCCAGGGCTGCCAGCGTGCGGCCAGCCAACTGGAGCGCCTGATCGTCGCGTACGGTGGCAAGCCGGCGGAAGGGGGCACGGCCACCGGCGCCATGCACCGCGGCTGGGTTCATGTCAAGGGCGCCGTGGGCGCCGACGGCGCGGTCTCGATGCTCGAGGAATGCGAGCGCGGTGAAGACGCCGCGGTGGCACGCTACCGCAAGGCGCTCAAGGAAGATCTGCCGGCGGACGTGCGTGCCGTCGTCCAGGAGCAGGCCGATGGCGCCAAGCGCAACCACGACCAGATCCGCAACCTGCGCAACAGCGCCAAGGCGGCAAAGGCCGCACGCTGACGCCGTTCGCGCGCGGGCGCGCCGCTCAGAAGCGAATCTTGACGCCGACTGAACCTTGCACCGTGGTGGCGACCTTCGCGTCGCCGCTTCCGGTGTGGAACAGCCGGCCGATCTCGCCGTACAGGCTTGTCGAGGGCGACAGCGCCAGCGTCAGGCCTGCGGCCGTTTCCAGGGAGTCGTAGCCGACCGGGCTGGACATCGTCGTGCTGCCGGCCGGACCGACGAAGCGCGTCTGGTCGGATCCGGAGAAGCCATGCCACCAATTCACACGCGCATAAGGCTGGAGCCGGCCGATGCCGGTGGTGACGTCACCGGTCAGGCGGACACCGAGACGGCCGATGACGGCGCTGGCGCTGTCCTGCTGCACGATGGCGCCGCTGATCGCGGCGTCGTCGATGCGCTGGCGGTTGTAGATCAGCTGGGCCTGCGGTTCCAGGCCCCAGCCGCTGCCCAATGCAAACCGCTGGCCGGCTTCGACAGACGCCGTGATGCTCCTTCCGTCGACGCCAGCGCGGGCGGCTGACGTGCTCGCCGAAATGTCCTGCCAGCCCTGCTGCAGCACGAGGTCCACATACTGGCCCGCGGCATTGGCGTACGTTGCGTAGCCGCCAAGGTACTGGGTATTCACGCGAAGCTGGCCGGCGCGGCCGGCCATGCCGAGGGTGCCGTTGATGCCATAGAGGCCGTCGACGTCCGCATCGCTGCGCAACTGTCCGAAATACAACCCAGCATTCCAACCGGCGGCGGCCAGCAGGTCGACGCCTACTTGCAGCCCCGTCATGTCGGCGCTGACGTCGGGCGCGACAGCCGTGGCTTGCTGCAGCTCCGTGCGGTTGCCCAGCAACCGGCCCCAGACGCGGCGTGCGCCGTCGTTGTTTGCGGCCGGCTGCGCGTTCTCGTCGCCCATTCGCTGGTGCAGGTTCGACAGCATGGCCACGTCCGCTTGGCGCAGCAGTTGCGGCAGCGCGGAATGGAGCGGCACCTCTGCGCGATACGTCGGCAGCGCGACGGCAGCCGGGGCGGGCGCGCTCGCGCTCGAGGGCGCTTCGAGCTTCACGGTGGTCGGGCCACTGGGCGCGGGTGCGGGTGACGGCGACGGGGCAGGTGCCGGAGGAGCCGGAGGAGCGGGAGGAGCCGGAGGAGCGGGAGGAGCGGGAGGCGGCGCGGTCACGACGGCGGTGGAACGCAGGTACCAGTCCTGGCCGGCGCCGGTCGCATCTGCGGCATACAAGTGGTACTCGTACGCGCCCGCGTCCACGTGGCCACCGGCAAGCGCGAACGCGTCGCGCGTGGTCTGAGCGGTGGTGTCGGCGCCGTTGATGCCCCGGACCACGGCGATGCCGTTGCCGCTGGTCAGCGCACCCAGGCCGCCGAGGTTGGTGATCGACAGCGTGGTGCTCCCGCTGGCCTTGGCGCCGGGTCCGTCCAGCACCAGCGCATCGGTCGCGCTGGCGCTGTCGCCCAGCGCGGTGCCCATGCGCAGCACGCCGCCGCGGCCGACGAAGGCGCCGGTCACCGTCAGCGTGGTGCCCGGCGCGGCGCCGAGCAGGGAGACGGTGCCGCCGTTGTCCAGCGCGGCGACGGTCTGGCTGTGGCCCGCCAGGTCCAGCGTGGCGCCGGCAGCCACCACGTGGGCCGAGCGAGCGCTGAGGCTGCCGGCGGCACCGGCGCGCAGCACGCCGGCGTCGACCGACGTGTTGCCGCCATAGGTGTTGTGTCCCGCGAGCGTGGTCGTGCCGCTGCCGGCCTGCACCAGGCTGCCGTTGCCGCTCACCACCTGGCCGAGCACGAGGTCGTTGGCGCGGCGGATGGCCAGCACGCCGTCGTTGACGATGTCGCCGGCGATGCTGCCGGTGTTGCCGCCGTCGCCCAGCTGCAGCGTGCCGGCGGCGATGGTCGTGCCGCCGGCATAGCTGCTGTCGCCGGTCAGCACGGTGGTGCCGCTGCCCAGATGGCGCAGGCTGCCGCTGCCGCTGATGGCGCCCGGCAGCGTGAAGGTGTCGCTGCGGTCGATGGCCAGCACGGCGTTGTCGACGATGTCGCCGGCCACGCTGCCGGCGGTGCCGCCCTTGCCCAGTTGCAGGGCGCCCTGAGCGATGGTGGTCGTCCCGGCATAGGTGTTGTCTGCCGACAGCACGGTGGTGCCGCTGCCGGCCTGCACCAGCGCGCCGGTGCCGCTGATGGCGCCAGCCAGGGTGAAGGTGTCGCTGCGGTCGATGCGCAGCATGCCGTGGTCGACGATGTCGCCGGCCACGCTGCCGGCCGTGCCGCCATTGCCCAGTTGCAGCGTGCCCGCGGCGATGGTGGTGGCGCCGGTGAAGCCCTGGTCGCTGGTCAGCACGAGCGCGCCGCCGCCGGCCAGCTCCATGCCGCCGCTGCCGGTCAGGCTGCCGCCGTAGCTGCCGCTTGCCGTTTGCGAAAAGCGCACCAGGCCGTTGTCTTCGATGGCCTGCGGAGCGCGCGCCGCGTCCATCTGCAGCGCGCCGCCATGGACGGTCACCGGGCCGGTGAAAGCGCTGGCGTCGGTGTCGAGCACGAGCGTGCCGTCGCGCACCGCGATCGCGCCGATGCCGACCGCCGACAGGTCCTTCTGGAACGTCCAGCTGCCGCCTTCCTGCTTCTCCAGGCTCTGGAAGCCGCTGATGTCGCGAGCATTGGCGAAGGTGTCGGTGCCTTCGCCCAGCAGCACCAGTGCGTTGGTGCCGCCGCCGCCGCGCACCGCACCGCTGATGCTCGAGCCGGTGCCAATGCGCAGGGTGTCGTCGCCGTTCGCGAAAGTGACCGACCCGGCGAGCGTGCCGCGGTTCGTGAGGTCGATCGCCATGGTGCCGTTCACACCCAGGACGGGACCGGTGCCGTTCTGCGAGCGGATCACGCCGCCCGCCTCGTTGATGACGGTGTTGCTGCCGCTGCCCGCCTGGAACCAGATCGCCGAGGTGGCGCCGCCGGCCCCCTCGATCAGTCCGCTGTTGCGGATGGTGTTGCCGCTGCCGATCGGGTTGATCGCTTCGCCCTGGCCCGATGAGCCGCGCGAGATCACGCTCGCACCGGCGTCGATGGTCAGCGTGTTGTTGTTGTTGAATTCGATGGTGTTCGGGCCTGTGCCGTACGTGCCGTTGGCACTGCTGCCGTTGTTCTGCACCAGAGCGCCGCCGTGCAGGTGCAGCGTGGAATCGTCGCCAAGGCTGATGGCGGTGGCATTGCCGACGTCCACGACCGCATCGGCCAGCACGTCGAGCGTGACCGCAGCGGTCGCGCTGCCGTTGCCCACGCGGGTGGTCTGCACCGTGTCCGCGCTGCAGGTGATCGCCCCGGCAGCGGTGGTGCATGCGGCCCGGGACTGGGCGGCGGCGGCGCCAAGCAAGAGCGCGATACATGCCAGGCGAACCGGCGTGGCGGCCCAACGGGGCTGTGCGTTGGCGGTGCCCGGGTGGGCCTGCGAGGAAGGGGCGGTGCGGCGGTTGGCTTGGCTCATGTTTATTTGGAACTTACGTTTTAGCGCGTAAGTTTACAAATAAACACAATCAAGTCCGTAAAGTGAAACCCTTTGAACTACACCGGCGCGCCATTTGTCACGGAAGCGCCTGCGGGTAGCGATTCAGAGCGCGCAGCCGGCATGCGGCCAGAAAAAACCCTCCGGTCCCGGGCGGGAAGGGAGGGGGGGCAGTCCGCGAGAGCACGCGCCTTGGCGTGTCCGGCGGCGGGCTACTTCTTCATGCGCGGGCAGGAGATTCGGTGCGCTTGACGCTCGAGGCACTCAGGAGGGAAGGAACGACATAGCCGTCGCGGAACACGGTGTCGATGGTGCCCTTGACGTGCTCGTTCGGCCGGGCGGTAACGTACTTTTCGTCCGGCGTCTTGTACAGCACGATGGTGCAACTGGCGCTCTTGCTGAAGGCACGGGCGACGCCCTCGGCCTGGCTACGGGTGGGATAGATGTTCATGCGACTTGACTCCTCCAAGCGATGTAAGAAAGCGTAACCCATACGTACTCATTTCTGAATCGGAGTTTTCACCACTGTCGCAAAACTGTGACTTAGTTGTGAAGCAAAGGGGTCCAGGCGGCGAGTTGCTCGTCAGGTCGAGACGCCACCGGGCCGGGCGAGGTTCTCGCCGTCGGCGCTAGCGCAGGCTGGTCTGATATTCAACGCGTATCAGCCATGCGCTTTTCAATATTGGACAGCATCGGACCTGCTCCATACAGTCGCCGCGAGTCCTGCCCAGCGGGACGCACACAACCGGAGACAAGCAAACATGCATACGCGCAGAACCACCCTGGGCGCCCTGGCCGGCGCCGGCCTGCTGGCGCTCGGCAGCCTTTTCACGACCGCCGCGCAGGCGGCCGACGGCTTTCCGTCGAGAACCATCCGTTTCATCGTGCCGTTCGGCCCCGGCAGCGGCACCGACACCTCGGCCCGATTCTTCGCCAAGCGGCTGCAGGACCTGACGGGCCAGGCGGTCGTGGTGGAAAACAAGCCGGGCGGCAACGGCTTCCTGGCGGTGCGCCAGGTGCTCTCGGCGCCGGCCGACGGCTACACCGTCTTCATCGGCAGCAACTCCACGCTGGCGGTCAACGCGGCGCTGTTCAAGGAACTGCCGTACGACCCCGCGGCCGACTTCTCGCCGCTGACGATGATGATGCGCTCGCCCGCCATGCTGGTGGTCGGCCCCGACGCGCCGTACAAGGATCTGCAGGGCCTGCTGACCTATGCCCGCGCCAACCCCGGCAAGGTGAACTTCGGCGCCGGCTCGGCCGGCTACCAGCTGATGGGCGAGTTGCTCAACGACGCGGCGAAGGTGCAGACCGTGCACGTGCCCTTCAAGGGCGCCGGCGAAACCACCACCGCGGTGGCCGCGGGCACGGTGGACTACGCGTTCGCCGAGGTGACCGCGGTGCAGGAACTGGCCAAGGGCGGCCGCGTCAAGGTGCTGGCCGTGGCGGCGGACAAGCGCGTGGCCACCTCGCCCGACGTGCCCACCGCCGCCGAGGCAGGCCTGCCGGGCTTCGAGGCCTACACCTGGGTCGGCGCCATGGTCAGCAGCAAGACGCCCGCCGCGGAGACGGCGAAGCTGGCCGAGCTGTTCACCGCCATCTCGAAGATGGACGAGACCCGCGCCTTCTACGAGCGGCTGGGCGCCACCCCTATGACCGGCGGTCCGGCGCAGATGCGCGAGTTCCAGAAGAACGAGATCGCGCTGTGGAAGCGCATCGTCGTCCAGGCCAAGGTGCCGCAGCAATGAGCCATCGCCCGGCCGCTCCGAAGATGGCTCGCACCGCAGCGCGCAGCGCGGAGGTTTCCCTGTGCAATCGCCCGGCCGCTCCGAAGATGGCTCGCACCGCAGCGCGCAGCTCGGAGGTTTCCACATGAGCCCATTGGCCGGGGCGCCTGCCGCGATGCCGCCCGGCGCGTTGAGCCGGGTGAAGGTGCTCGACCTGTCGCGCGTGCTCGCCGGCCCGTGGGCCGGCCAGACGCTGGGCGACCTCGGCGCCGAGGTCATCAAGGTCGAGCGCCCGGGCCACGGCGACGACACCCGCGCCTGGGGCCCGCCCTTCGTCACCGACGTCCAGGGCCAGCCCACCGGCGAATCCGCCTACTACATGTGCGCCAACCGCAACAAGCAGTCGGTCACCATCGACTTCACGCGGCCGGCGGGGCAGGCGGTGGTGCGCGCCCTGGCGGCGGGCAGCGACGTGGTGATCGAGAACTTCAAGTCCGGCGGGCTGGCTGCCTACGGGCTCGACTACGAGAGCCTGTCGGCGCTCAATCCGCGCCTGGTGTACTGCTCGATCACCGGCTTCGGCCAGACCGGTCCGTATGCGCACCGCGCCGGCTACGACTTCCTGATCCAGGGCATGGGCGGGCTCATGAGCATCACCGGCCAGCCCGACGGCACGCCCGGCGGCGGCCCCGCGAAAGTGGGCGTGGCGCTGGCCGACATCCTGACCGGCCTGTACGCGAGCACCGCCATCCTGGCCGCCCTGCAGGCGCGCGAACACACCGGCCGAGGCCAGCACATCGACCTGGCGCTGCTCGACGTCCAGGTGGCCTGCCTGGCCAACCAGGGCATGAACTACCTGTATGGCGGCAACGTGCCGCAGCGCATGGGCAACGCACACCCCAACACCGTGCCTTACCAGGATTTCCCGACGTCCGACGGCCACATGATCCTGGCCGTGGGCAACGACGGGCAGTTCGCGCGTTTCTGCCAGGCGGCCGGTCGCCCCGAGTGGGCCACCGACGAATGCTTCGCCACCAACGCCGCGCGCCTGGCGCACCGCGAGGTGCTGGTGGGCCTGCTGCGCGAGCTGACCGTGCAGCGCAGCACGCGCGAGTGGATCGCGCTGCTGGAGCAGCATGCCGTGCCGTGCGGCCCGATCAACACCGTGGCCGACGTGTTCGCCGACGAGCAGGTGCGCGCACGCGGCATGCAGATCAGCATGGACCATCCGCAGGCCGGCCGCGTCCCGCTGGTGGCCAACCCGATCCGCCTGTCGGACACGCCGGTGCAGTACCGCGCCGGCCCGCCGCAACTGGGCCAGCACAACACCGACGTACTGCGCGACCGGCTCGGCATGTCGGCAGACGCCATTGAAGAACTGACCCGCCAAGGAGTCCTGGGATGAGTACCCTGAACACCCTCGCGCTCTCGCGCATTCCGGCCGAGGACGAGGCGCTGCGCGCCGAAGTGCGCGCTTTCCTGGCCGACGCGGTGCAGGCGCTGCCGCCGCACGTGCGCGCCCGCTCGTGGGGCGGCTACAGCACCGAGTTCAGCCGCCGCCTCGGCGCGCGCGGCTGGATCGGCGTGACCTTGCCGCCGCAATACGGCGGCGCCGGCCGCAGCGCCTTCGCCCGCTACGTGCTGGTCGAGGAATTCCTCGCCTGCGGCGCGCCGGTCGGTTCGCACTGGATCGCCGACCGCCAGAGCGGACCGCTGATCCTCAAGTACGGCACCGAGGCGCAGAAGCAGTTCTACCTGCCGCGCATCTGCCGCGGCGAGGCGTTCTTCTGCATCGGCATGAGCGAGCCCAACGCCGGGTCGGACCTGGCGAGCGTGAAGACGCGCGCCGTGCCCGACGCCGAGGGCTTCGTGCTCAACGGCCAGAAGATCTGGACCACCAACGCGCACCACTGCCACTACATGATCGCGCTGGTGCGTACCTCCGGCGCGGCCGAAGACCGGCACAAGGGCCTGTCGCAGGTGATCGTCGATCTGTCGCTGCCGGGCGTGACGGTGCGACCGATCACCGACCTGTCCGGCGACAGCCATTTCTGCGAGGTCTTCTTCGACAACGTGCGGCTGGCGCCCGACGCGCTGATCGGCCGCGAAGGCCAGGGCTGGGAGCAGGTGACCGCGGAGCTGGCGTTCGAACGCAGCGGGCCTGAGCGCCTGTTCTCCAGCATCGTGCTGTTCGACGAATGGCTGGCCTGGGTGCGTACGCCGCAGGGCCGCAGCGAAAGCGCGCTGCGGCTGGCCGGGCGCATCTTCACCGAGCTGGCGCCGCTTCGGGCGATGTCGGTGTCGGTGCAGGAAAAGCTCACCCGCGGCGAAAGCCCCATCGTCGAGGCCGCGCTGGTCAAGGAACTGGGCACCACGCTCGAGCAGTTCATCCCGGCGGCCATTGCCGACGACCTGTTCGCGCGCGACGCCGGCGAGGTGCCGCTGGAGCTGCTGCGCACGCTGGCCTACGTGACCGAGGTCGCGCCCTCGTTCTCGCTGCGCGGGGGCACCCGCGACATCCTGCGCGGCATGATTGCGCGCGGCCTCGGGCTGCGCTGAAGAAGGGAACACGGATGCAAGACGATCTGTTTGCAGACGCGGCGCGCCAGCTGCTGCGCGACCAATGCACCCCGCAGGTGGTGCGCGCCATCGAGGCCGGCGGCTCGTCGCAGGCGCTGTGGGACTACCTGGAGCAGGGCGGCTTCGCCGATGCGCTGGTGCCCGAGGACGACGGCGGCGTCGGCCTGGCGCTGGCGCAGGTGTTCGGCCTGTGGGAGCTGTGCGGCGCACATGCGATGCCGGTACCGCTGGCCGAGACGATGGTCGCGCGGGCGCTGCTCGCCGGCGCCGGCACCGACCGCCCCGCGGGTCCGATCGCGCTGGCCGAGGGGACGCTGCAGCCCGACGGCGGGCTGCGCTGCCCGGCCGTGCGCCTGGGCCGCGTGGCCGATTCGGTGCTGGTGCAGCGCGAGGGCGGCTGGCACCTGCTGCCGGTGGCGCAGGCGCGGACCGGGGCGGCCGCCTTCTGCCTGGACGCCAGCCTGGATTGGGACGCCGCCCAGGTGGCGGCGGCGCCGTCGCCGGCGATCGCGCTGCCGGCCGGGCTGGACCTTCGCACACTGCAGGCCTGCCTGACGGCCGCGCAACTCGCCGGCGCACTGATGGATGTGTTCCAGCGCACGCTGCAGTACGCGAACGAGCGCAACCAGTTCGGCCGCCCGATCGGCAAGTTCCAGGCGATCCAGCACCAGCTGGCGGTGATGAGCGAGCATGCCTTCGCCGCCCGCATGGCGGCGCAGCTGGGCTGCGCAGGCGACGGGCTGTTCCCCGACCGCCTGCGCGTGGCCGTCGCCAAGGCGCGCTGCAGCGTCGCCGCGCTGGCGGTGGCCGAGGCCGGCCACGCCATTCACGGCGCCATCGGGTTCACCGAGGAATACGACCTGCAACTGCTCACCCGCCGCCTGCACGCCTGGCGCCAGACCGCGGGCTCCGAATCCTGGTGGCATGACGTGGCCGGCCGGGTGCTGGTCGACCAGCACCGAGGCCTGACGCTCGACCTGCTGCGCACCACCACCGACGTCACCGAAGACATCACCGCATAGAGAGACACAGACATGCCATTCCTGAACATCCAGCGCGACGGCGCCATCCTCACCCTGACCATGAGCCAGCCCGAGACGCGCAACGCGCTGACCGGCAACACCGCGGTCGAGGAGTTCGTCGAGGTCTGCGACCAGATCCGCCGCGACGCCTCGGTCAAGGTGGTCATCCTGACCGGCGAAGGGCCCATCTTCAGCTCCGGCGGCAACGTCAAGGACATGCGCCGGTTCTTCGACGACGCGCTCACGCCCGACGCCATCCGCGAGGAGTACCGCCAGGGCATCCAGCGCATCCCGCGCGCGATGCACCAGCTCGACGTGCCGGTGATCTGCGCCGTCAACGGGCCGGCCATCGGCGCCGGTCTGGACCTGACCTGCATGTGCGACATCCGCATCGCCGCCGAGAACGCGACGTTCGCGGAAAGCTTCGTGCGCGTGGGCATCGTGCCGGGTGACGGCGGCGCCTGGCTGCTGCCGCGCGCCGTGGGCCGCGCCAAGGCGGCGGAGATGGCCTTCACCGGCGAGGCCATCGACGCCCGGGAGGCGCTGGCCTGCGGCCTGGTCAGCCGGGTGGTGCCGGCCGACCAGCTGCTGCCGCAGGCGCGCGCGCTCGCGGCGAAGATCGCCGCCAACCCGGGCGTGGTCATGCGCATGACCAAGCGCCTCTTGCGCGAAGGCGAGCATGCCAGCCTCGAGTCGCTGCTGGAGCTGTCGGCCGGCTACCAGGCCATCGCGCACAAGACGGCCGACCACCGCGAAGCGGTGACGGCCTTCATCGAGAAGCGGGCGCCGAAGTTCCAGTGAGGCGCAAGGCCGGCCCGCGCTAGCTGCCGGCGGGCCGGTCGCCGGCGCCCTGGAGGAATTCCAGCGACAACAGGTTTCTCAGCGCCGGGTTGTGATTGCCGTCGAGCCAGGCCAGGCCGTGATGCAGCCGGCAGGCCTTGGGCCCGAGCGACTTGAAGACGATGCCGGCGATCGGCTCCTGCTGCTGCAGCTCGCTGGGCACGATGGAAACGCCCGTGCCCGCGGCCACCAGGCACAGCAGCACCTGCGAGGTTTCGCTCTCGCGCACCACGTTCGGATCGAAGCCCGCGCTCAGGCATTCGTCGTCCATTGCCCGGCGCAGGTGAAAGCCCTGGTTGGACGGGTAGCCCACGAAAGGCTCGTGCGCCAGCTCGGACAGGTCGACGCGCTTGCGCGCTGCCAGGCGGTGCGTGGCCGGCAGCACCAGCGAAAACTCGGTCACCGCCATGCCGTGGGTGCGGATCTCCTTGTCCGCAATGGGCAGGAAGCATAGGGCCAGGTCGAGCTGGCGCTCGAGCAGCCGGGCGCGCAGCGTGCCGGTCGGGTGCGGCCCGACGAGGTCGAGCACCACGTCGGGAAAGCGTCGCCTGAATTCCATCATCAGGCGCGGCAGCAGGCGCTGGCTGGCCCGCCCGCTGTAGCCGACCCGCAGGATGCCGCTTTCGCCCCGGGCGGCGCGGCGGCAGGCCTCGGCGGCCTGGTCCAGTTGCCCGAGCAGCGGGGCGACGGCGGCGTAGTAGGCCTGCCCGGCCGCGCTGAGCTCGACCTTGCGCGTGCTGCGAAGGAACAGCTGCGCGCCCAGTTCTTCCTCGAGTTGGCGGATGCGCTGGCTCAGCGGCGGCTGGGCGATGTGCAGCCGCAGCGCCGCGCGCGTGAAGCTCTGCTCCTGCGCGACCGTCACGAAGCTGCGCAGGTGCTTGAGTTCCATGGGGCCTGGCGCTTGATTAAGACCGATTCAGTATAAATCGGCGGTCCAATTGGTATTGGACGGTATGAAATCGCCCCCCTAGGATTTGCCTCCATCGCGCAATTCCCGCGCAGCAGACTAGGAACTCATGGCGCCCCTGAAAGACAAACTGGCCCTCGTCACGGGCGGCAACAGCGGCATCGGCCTGGCCATCGCCCAGCGGCTGGCGCAGGACGGTGCTCGCATCGTGATCAACGGCATCGTGCCCCACGAGGAGGGCGCTCGCGTATGCGCCGACATCGCCGCGCAGCATGGCGTGCAGGCGCACTACCTGCGGGCCGACCTGCGCGATCCGGTCCAGATCGAGGGCCTGATCCGCGCCGCCGGCGAATTCACCGGCTCGATCGACATCCTGGTGAACAACGCCGGCATGCAGCACACCAGCACGATCGAGCAGTTTCCCGTGGACACCTGGAACGACATGCTGGCGGTGAACCTGTCCGCGAGCTTCCACACCATCCGCCTGACGCTGCCGCTGATGCGCGCACGCGGCTGGGGCCGCATCGTCAACGTGGCCTCGATCAGCGGCCTTCGCGGACGCGCGGGCAAGGTGGCCTACAACGCGACCAAGCACGGCCTGATCGGCATGACCAAGTCGGTGGCGATCGAGACGGCCACGACCGACATCACCTGCAACGCGATCTGCCCGGGCTGGGCGCACACCGCGCTGGTCCAGCGGCAGGTGGAAGCCAAGGCCGAGCGCGACGGCACCGATATCGAGACCGCGACGCGCGACCTGATCAGCCTGCGCCAGCCTTCGGGCCGCTTCGTCAAGACCGGCCAGCTGGCCGGCATGGTGGCGTTCCTGTGCTCGGACGACGCGCAGGAAGTGCGCGGCGCCGCCTGGACCATGGACGGCGGCACCACCGCGCTGTAGTGCCATGGACATGACCACGCACATCGACCGCACCCATGACGCCGCCCTGGCGTCCTGGGTCGAATCCGCGCACGGCCATGCGCAGTTCCCGATCCAGAACCTGCCGATGGGCGTGTTCGCGACGGGCGCATCCGCGCGGATCGGCTGCGCGATCGGCGACCAGGTGCTGGACGTGGCCGCGGCCCTGTCGGCCGGCCTGCTGCCCGACGTCGACACCCGGACGGCCCGGGCCGTGACCGGAGAGACGCTCAATGCCTGGATGGCGCTGGACGCGGCGCAGCGGCGCACCTTGCGCGTCGACCTGTCGCGCCTGCTGGAGGCTGGCTCCCACACCGGCGCCATCGCGCAGCGCCACCGCGGCGTCATCCTGCATGCGCAGGAGGACTGCCGGATGCTGCTGCCGGCCCAGGTCGGCGACTACACCGACTACTACGCCGGCATCCACCACGCGTACAACTGCGGCGTGATCTTCCGGCCCGAGCAGCCGCTGCAGCCCAACTACAAGCATCTGCCGGTGGCCTACCACGGCCGCGCGTCGACGCTCATGCCTTCGGGCGTGCCGGTGCATCGGCCGAGCGGACAGGTGAGGGTGGACGGCGACGGCGGCCCGCAGGGCCGGTTCCAGCCGACGGCGCGCCTGGACTACGAGCTGGAGCTGGCGATCTGGGTCGGCCCGGGCAACCCGCTGGCCACCCGCATCGACATCGCGCAGGCCGCGCAGCACGTGGCCGGCTTCGGACTGCTCAACGACTGGTCCGCGCGCGACATCCAGGCCTGGGAATCGGCGCCGCTCGGCCCGTTCCTGGGCAAGAACTTCATGACCAGCGTCTCGCCCTGGGTCGTCACCAGCGATGCGATGGCGCCGTTCCGCGCCGCGCGGATGCCGCGCGATGCCTCGGACCCGCGGCCGCTGGCCTACCTGGACGACGCCGACGACGCCGCCTGCGGCGGCCTGTCGATCGCGCTCGAAGTGCACCTGTCGACCCGCCGCATGCGCGAGGCCGGCCTGGCGCCGCACCGCCTGTCGCACGGCGACGCCAGCGCGTTGTGGTGGACACCGGCGCAGATGGTGGCGCACCACGCCGCCGGCGGCTGCAACCTGCGCCCCGGCGACCTCATCGGCACCGGGACGATCTCGATGCCCGAAGGGCGGGAGTGCGGCTGCCTGCTGGAGATGACCCACGGCGGCAAGCGGCCGGTGCAGCTGCCCAACGGGGAAGTGCGCTCGTTCCTCGAGGACGGCGACGAGGTCATCCTGCGCGGCACGTGCCGGCGCGAGGGATTCGCCTCGATCGGATTCGGCGAATGCAGGGGGCAGGTCCGCGGCTGAACCGGGGCCTGGAATCGTTTTGAAGCAACGCCGGCGCGTGCAGCGCCGGCACACATGGAGACTGAAGATGTTCAAGAAAATCGCAGCCGCTCTTTCGGCCGTCGGCCTACTGCTCGGGGCCCAGGCCGCCGCGGCCGCGGACTATCCCACAAGGCCGGTCAAGCTGATCGTTCCCTATTCGCCCGGCGGCGTGACCGACCAGTTCGGGCGCACCTTCGCCGAGCTCGCCAGCAAGCGGCTCGGCCAGAGCATCGTGATCGAGAACAAGACCGGTGCCAACGGCACGCTGGGCGCGGTGCAGATGCTCAACACCGATCCGGCCGGCTACACCATCACCATGACGCCGATCGGCGTCTTCCGCATGCCGCACATCATGGGCACGCAGTACGACCCGATGAAGGACCTCACCTACCTGGGCAGCATGGTGGGCTTCAACTACTACATCGTGGTCAACGCCAAGTCGCCCTGGAACTCGCTGGCCGACCTGGTGAAGTACGCGAAGGAAAAGAAGGGCCCCGTCAGCTACGGCACGCCGGGCGCCTACAGCAGCCAGCACATCGCCATGGCGCAGCTGGGCGACAAGGCGCAGGCCGACTGGACCCACATTCCGTACAAGGGTGACGCGGACGCCATCTCGGCGCTGCTGGGCAACCACATCCAGGTGATCGTCAGCGCCAGCACGGTGCTGCCATACGTGCAGGCGGGCCAGCTGCGCGTGCTGGCCTCGCTGGGCGACAAGCGGACCGACGAAATGCCCGACGTGCCCACGCTGTCCGAACTGGGTTACCCGGTGGTCCACACCTCGCCGGTCGGCTTTGCCGGACCCAAGGGCATGGACCCGGCGGTGGTCAAGAAGCTCGAGTCGGTGATCTCGGACACCTACAAGGACCCCGAATTCCAGTCGACCATGAAGAAGCTGGGCCTGTCGCTGCAGTACATGGACCACGCCACCTACACCGACTACGCCCGCAGGATCTACGAAGGCGAAGCGCAGTCCCTCAAGAAGCTGGCCGCCACGGTCAACTGACCGGGGCCGGGCCGGGCCGGGCCGGGCAGGCATTCGGGCCGCACGCCCCCGAATGCCGCCAAACTTGTTACTCCCCTGTGTGCGCTTGTGGGCGACAAACTGTCTCCGGACGCAACGCGCCGTCCGGCGCATCAACACAGGAGATCCGAGTCATGGCCCATTCGGCAGAGAACAGTCAGGAGGGCGGGCGCACCGCGATGCACACGCCGCCCGTCGTGTCGCCCCAGGCATGGGAGGCGGCGCACCAGCGGCTGCTGGTCAAGGAAAAGTCCAACACCCGCGCCCGCGACGCCCTGGCGGCCGAACGGCGGCGCATGCCGTGGATGGCGGTCGACAAGGCCTATGCATTCGAAGGGCCCGCAGGCAGGGTCGACCTGCCCGGGCTGTTCGACGGCCGCCGCCAGCTCATCGTGTACCGCGCGTTCTTCGAGCCGGGCGTCTTCGGCTGGCCCGAGCACGCCTGCCGCGGCTGCTCCATGGTGGCCGACCAGGTCGCCCACGTGGCGCACCTCAACGCCCGCGACACGACGCTCGTGTTCGTCTCGCGCGCGCCCCAGGCGGACATTGCCCGCCTGAAGGCGCACATGGGCTGGCAGATACCCTGGTTCACGCTGACCGACAGCTTCGACGCCGATTTCGGCGTGGATGAGTGGCACGGCACGAACGTCTTCTTCCGCGATGGTGACAAGGTGTTTCGCACCTACTTCCTCAACAACCGCGGCGACGAGCAGATGGGCGGGACCTGGAACTACCTCGACATCACGCCGCTGGGCCGGCAGGAAATCTGGGAAGACTCGCCTGAAGGCTATCCGCAGACGCCGACCTACAAGTGGTGGAACTGGCACGACAGCTACGTGCCCGATGCCCCGCCCGACAAGACGTGGGTGAAGATCTCGGACGCGGGCGAGGCGGCGTTTCGCGAACAGAGCGCGGCCGCGAAGAAGGCCTAGCGCGGCGCCTTCACGCCCCGCGCCGCCAGCGCACGGTACTGCGTGGGCGAATGGCCTGTAGCGCGGGTGAAGAACTTGCTGAAGTAGGCCGGGTCTTCGTAGCCGATGGCCTCGGACACCTTCTGCACCGGCATGGGCGTGTAGGCCAGCAGCCGGCGCGCCTCCAGCATCAGCCGCTCGTGCAGCAGCTGCAACGCCGACTGGCTGGTCGCGCTGCGGCAGCTGCGGCTGAGGTGGTCCGGCGTGACGCCCAGCGCCTGCGCATAGAAGCCCAGTTGGCGCTGCGCCTTGAAATGCTCCTCGGCCAGCGCCCGGAAGCGTTGCACCAGCGCGTCGCGCGCGCCGGGCGCCTGGGCCTTGCGGGCCTGCTCGCCGTGCAGGCGCAGCAGCAGCACCGCCAGCAGCGTCGCGATGGCCAGCAGTGCCGGCACCCGGCCCGGGCCGGCGCCGCGAAACTCGCGCGCGAGCATCTCGAACAGGCCGCTGCACTCGGCCGCGTCTTCGGGCGACAGGTCGGCCAGCACGAAGGACTGGCCCAGGCCGGAAGCCACCAGCTGCGTGCCGGCCAGCAACTGCTCGAGCGTGGCGCTGGGAATGGTCGCCTGGTGGCCTGCCGCATCGCGCGAATGCCGGAAGGCATGGACCGAGCCGGGTGCGATGAGCAGGACCGCCGGCGCCTGCGCCTGCACCGGGCGGCCGTCCACCGTGCCACTGATGCGGCCGCGTTCGAGAAGCTGGATCTGGTGCAGTCCCTGGTGCCGGTGCGCCGGAATCGTCCAGTTCATCTCGCGCCCACGCACGGCCACCGCTTCGTAGTGCAGGCAGTCGTCCGGCTGTTCATGGCGAACCTCCTTGTACGGGACGAGCAGCAGCGGCGCGGTAGCGGACTTCACGATGGGACGATTGCAGGCGATGCCGGAAAACTACATGCCGGGGTGCGATTTGTCCATTCCCGGCAACACCGGGTCGCCCGACCATGCAGGCCACGACAACACCAAGGGCGCGATGCCCACGAGACAAGCCATGCAACGCAGACAGCTCCTTCATCTCCTGCAGGCCGCCGCCGGCCTGGCCGCGCTGGCGCCGCTTCGCGCCGCGCTCGCGCAACTCGACGGCAATGCGTCGATCGTCTCGGGCTTTCCGGCCGGCGGCATGGGCGACCACGTCGCCCGGCCCCTGGCCGAGAAGCTGCGCGGCAAGTACGCGACCAGTCTCGTGGTGGAGGCGAAGACGGGGGCGGGCGGGCGCATCGCGGTGGAATACGTCAAGCGCGCCGCCCCGGACGGCCTGACCATCCTGCAGATTCCCAGCTCGCCCATGACGCTCTACCCGAACACGTACAGGAAGCTGAACTACGACCCGCTGGCGGACTTCGCGCCGGTGACCACCACGGTGAACTACGCCTTCGTGCTCACCGCCGGGCCCGGCCTGCCGGCCGACGTCAGGACCGTGGCCGACTACCTGAAGTGGGCCCGGGCGAATCCACAGCAGGCCAGCTACGGCGTACCGGCCGCCGGCTCGGCGCTGCACTTCGTGGGCATGATGCTGCAGAAGGCCGGTGGCACTGAACTGACCGCCGTGGCCTACCGCGGCGGGGCGCCACTGCTCAACGACGTGCTCGGCGGCCAGATCCCGGTGAGCATCAGCGTGCTCGGCGAGGTGATGCCGCACGTGCGCGCCGGCAGGCTGCGCGGCCTGGCGGTGTCGAGCGCGCAGCGGTCGCCATTCCTGCCCGACGTGCCCACCTTCGCCGAGCAGGGCTTCGCGGACATCGTCGTGCAGGAGTGGCTGGGCTGGTTCCTGCCCGCGCGCACGCCGGCCGCGACCGTGCAGCGCCTCAACGCGCTGGTGCGCGAGGGCCTGCAGGAGCCCGCTTTCATCGAGGCGCTGGCGCAATCGGGGCTGCAGCCGATGCACCAGAGCCCGGAGGAGTTCGCGGCCATGGTGCGCGCCGACAAGCAGCGCTGGGCCGGCATCGCCAAGGCGGCCAACTTCACCGCCGAGGAATAGGACGTGGCGGCATCGAGCATGAACGGGGCGCAGGCGCTGGTGCGGCTGCTGCTGGCAGAGCAGGTGCGCGACGTGTACGGCATCGTCGGGGGCAAGCTGGGGCCGCTGCTGCAGGCCATCTCGCAGCACGAGCAACTGCGCTTTCTGGGCCTGCGCCACGAGGCCGCGGGGCCGATGATGGCCGCCGCCGCATTCGCCGGCTCGGGGCAGATCGCGGTGGCCCTGGGCGAGATGGGGCCGGGCGGGCTCAATCTTGCGTCCGGGCTGGGCGTGGCTTTCAACAACAACCTGCCGCTGGTGGCCATCACCACCAACCAGCACCGCGCGGCCAGCTACCCGCACAGCGGCATGTTCATGGACCTGGACACGGTGGCCGTGACGCGCCCGATCACCAAGTGGAACGCGGTCGTGCACGACGCCCGGCGCCTGCCCGAGTTGGTACGGCGGGCCTTCCGCGAGGCGCTGGGCGGCCGCCCAGGGCCGGTGCACCTGGACATACCGCAGGACGTCCTCGCCCAGCCGTGCCGGTTCGACGATGCGGCGCTGGCAGTGCCGCCGGCGCGCTATCGCGCCGTGGGCCGCGTGCGTCCGGACGCGGACGAATTGCAGCGCGCCGCGGCGCTCCTGCGCGCGGCGCGGCGCCCGGTGATCGTCGCCGGCGGCGGCGCGGTGGCGAGCGGCGCGCAGGACCGCGTGCGGGCGCTGGCGCAGCGCTGGGGCGTGCCGGTCGTGCCGACGCAGATGGCGTTGGGCGTGGTGGCCTCGGACAGCGCGCATTTCATCGGGCACGGCGGGCTGATCGCCGGTGAGCCGGTGCGCCGGGCGTTCGAGGGCGCCGACCTGGTGCTGGCGCTGGGCTGCCGCTGGTCGTCATGGATGTGGGACGAGGGCGGTCCGCTGTGCCGCAGCGCCCGGCTGGTCAGCATCAACGTCGATCCGTCGGCGCTGGGCCATCCGGCCTTGCACGAGGTCGGGTTGCAGGCCGATGCCCGGGCCGCGCTGGACGCGTTGCTCGAGGCCTGCGGCGACGGCCTCGGCCAGGCCGTCGAGCGCGACTGGCTGCTCGGGCTGCAGCAGGCGCGCGCGACGTACGAGGCGCGGCTGGCCGCATCGGGCGAGGAGGGTGCGCAAGGCGAGGCGATGCACCCGGCGGCCCTGGCCCGCGCCATCGGCCAGGCGCTGCCTGCCGATGCGCTGGCGGTGTTCGACGGCGGCCACACCTCCTTCTGGAGCAACGACCTGACGCCGGTGCACGCGGTGCGTACGCGCTTTCACGAGCCCGGCATGAGCCACCTGGGCTTCGGGCTGCCGTACGCCATTGCGCTGCAGGCGCAGCAGCCCGGCCGCACCGTCGCCCTCGTCACGGGGGACGGCTCCTTCGGCTTCACCCTGAACGAACTGGACACCGCGCGGCGCTACCGCCTGCCGGTGCTGAGCATCGTGCACAACAACGCCGCCTGGGGCATCATCGGCGCCGGGCAGCGCCGTGCGCTCGGCTTCGAGCTGGGCACTGCGCTCGACGGGACGGACTACGCGGCCATCGCGCGCGGGTTCGGCTGCCACGGCGAGCGCGTGACGTCGGCGGCCGAGATCGCACCGGCGATGCGGCGCGCGCTGTCCTCGGGGCTGCCGGCCGTGCTCGACTGCCAGACCCGTTTCGTGCCGCACCCGGCCATGCCCGCCTTCGGCAGCATGAACCGCTACGGTTTCGAGGCGCTGGCCGGCTCCGAAGGCGAACATTGAACGACGACACGACAGACACGAGTACGGGAACCACACATGCCCAGCCTGACCCTGCAGCAAGCCCAGACCATCATCGAAGCCGCCCTGAGGAAATCGAAGGACTCCGGCTACCAGCCCATGGGCATCGCCGTGCTCGACGCGGCCGGCAACCTCAAGGCGTTCGCCAGCGAGGACGGCGCCAGCATGTTCCGCTTCGACGTCGCACGCGCCAAGGCCTGGGGCGCCGTGGGCATGGGCGTGGCCAGCCGCAAGCTGGCCGAGCGCGCCAAGGACAACCCGAACTTCTTCGTCGCGCTCGCCGCCACCGCCGACGGAAAGTTCCTGCCGCAGACCGGGGCGGTGGTCATTCGCGACGCCGCCGGCGGGCTGCTCGGCGCGGTCGGGGCCAGCGGCGGCACCGGCGACGAGGACGAGGCCATCTGCATCGCCGGCGTGCAGGCCGCCGGCCTGGCGCACGGCTGACGACACACCCGCCGCGGCTCAGGCGGCCTGCCAGTCGGGCAGGCGCGCGTTGGCCTCGCGCCGGTTCACCTCGTAGAAGATGCCGCGCAACCAGCGGTTGGACGCGTCGTTCTGCATGCGCCGGTGCCAGTACTGCTGCACCTGCAGCTGCGGCGGCTTGAAGGGCAGCTCGATCGTCTTGACCGCGATGTGCCGCTGCACCACGGTGGCGATGTCGTCGGGCACCGTCGCGAGGAGGTCGCTGCCGGGCAGCAGCGAAAGCAGGCTCATGAAGTGCGACAGCTCCAGCGTCACGTGGCGGTGCCAGCCCTTGGCCTCCAGGAAGCTGTCGAGCATGTGGGCACGCCCATCGGGCCGCACCAGGATGTGCCGAGCGGCCAGGTACTGCCGTGCCGTCATGCGCGAAGGCGCGGCCTCGTTGCGCACGCACGCGATGCAGGTGTAGGACGTGCGAAACAGCGCCTGGCGGAAGTAGCCCGCCTTCTGCAGGTCGGGGAAGAAGCCGACCGCCAGTTCGGCGTCCCCGGCTTCGAGCGCCTGCGCCGCCGCCGTGCGCGGCATCGACAGCGCGCGCAGCCTGACCTGCGGCGCCTCCTGGCGCAGGCGGCGCAGCACGCCGGGCAGGAAGGCCACCTCGCCGATGTCGGGCATGAGCAGCGTGAAGCTGCGCTCGGCCCGGGCCGGATCGAAGCCCGCCGGCTGGAGGATTTCGGACTGGATCGCCTGCACCACCCGCTGCACCGCCGGCGCCAGCGCCTGCGCGCGCGGCGTCGGTTCCATCTGCGCGCCGGCGCGCACGAACAGGGCGTCGTCGAAGACGGCGCGCAGCCGCGCCAGGGCAGCGCTGGTGGCCGGCTGGCTCAGCCCGATCGACTCCGCCGCGCGGCTGACGCTGCGCAGCCGCGCCATCGCATCGAACAGCACCAGCAGGTTGAGATCGACCGAACGAATATCCATGGCGTGGATTCTATGTATCCATGTCATCGACTGTTCAAATGGCGCCGCCGTTCCTAGCATGCAGGCTCCAAGAACGAAGGAGACACCCCATGCAGCGCAGAGACTTCGCCCGGGCGGCGATGTTGTTTCCCCTGGCCGGCAGTTCCCTGCTGCGCGCGCAGCCGCAATGGCCGCAGCGCCCGGTCAGGTTCATTCTTTCGCAGCCGGCGGGCTCCGGGCCGGACATCCTGGCCCGCTACGTCGGCGAACAGCTCGCGCGCGGCTGGGGCCAGCCGGTCGTCATCGACAACAAGCCGGGCGGCCAGAACGTGATCGGCGCACAGGCGGCCGCCCGCGCCGCACCGGACGGCTACACCTTCTACTACGCCACCACCGCCGCGATGGTGACCAACGTCTTCACCTTCAAGACGCTGCCCTACGACCCCGCGAAGGACTTCGCGCCGGTGCGCCTGGTCGGCCGCAGCCCGTTCGTCATCGCGGCAGCGGCCGGCTTCCCGGCCAGGGACCTCAAGGGCGCGCTGGCAATGGCCAAGGCGCAGCCGGGGAGCATCACCATCGCCACCGAGGGCCCCAAGACCTTCTCGGGCATGCTGGCCGACAGCGTCGCCAAGATGGCCGGCGTGCAGTTGTCGCAGGTGCCCTACACCAAGGCGACCGACGCCATGCAGGACGTGCTCGGCGGACGCGTGCAGCTGGTGTGCCTGCCCGACGCGGCGCTGACCGCCTACCTGCAGGCCGGGCAGGTGCGCGCACTGGCGGTGAGCACCGGCAAGCGCCAGGCGTCCATGCCCGACGTGCCCTCGTTGTCGGAGACCTTTCCCGGCTTCGAGTACGCCGGATGGAACGGCCTGTTCGCACCGGCCGGCACGCCGCCGGACGTGATCGCCCGCGTGAACCGCGACCTGGAGGCCGTGCTGCAGCAGCCCGAGGTGGCGCAGCGCCTGCAGACCCTGGGCTCGCAGCCCGAGCCGCGCATGAGCGTGCCGGAGTTCGAGTCGTTCATGCGCGGGGAGCGCGAGCGCTGGGCCGCGCTGGTCAGGCAGCTGGACATCCATCCGGAGTAAGCCGCGCATGCACGCCAGCGTCTGCCACGGCTGCGGCGGCATCGACGTGCATTCGCACGTCGTGCCCGAGAACTTTCCGCGCCACCTGGGCGCCCGGCTGCCGCCCGAATGGCCGTCGATGGCGCCCGCGCATGCCTGCCACCGGCACGTGATGATCTCGGGCAAGGTGTACCGCACCGTGTCCGACGCCTGCTGGAGCACCACCCGCCGCCTGCAGGACCTGCCCGGCATGGGGCTGGACCTGCAGGTGATCTCTCCAATGCCCGAGCTGCTGTCGTACTGGATGGACGCCGCCGATGCGCACCAGCTGCTGCGCTACACCAACGAGGTGATGGCGGCGATGGTGGACGAAGGCGGCGGGCGCATCGCCGCGCTCGGCGCGGTGCCACTGCAGGATCTCGACCTGGCCGTTGCCGAGCTGGAACATGTCGTCGGGACGCTGGGCTTCGCCGGCGTGGAGATCGGCAGCAACATCAATGGCGTGCCGATCGGCGCGCCGCAGCTCGACCCGTTCTTCGAGGCCTGCGAGGCGCTTGGCGCGGCGGTGTTCGTGCACGCGCTGCGCCCGGCCGGCATGGACCGGCTGGTCGGTCCGGCGCCGCTGCAGCAGGTGCTGGGCTACCCCGGCGACGTCGGGCTGGCCGCCGCGTCGGTCATCACCGGCGGGCTGATCGGGCGCCGGCCGCGCCTGCGCATCGCGTTCAGCCACGGCGGCGGCACGCTGGCCTCGCTGCTGCCGCGGCTGCAGCAGGGATGGGCGGTGTTCCCCGCGCTCAAGGAAAGCATCGACGTCGCCCCTGCCGACCAGGCCCGGCGGCTGTTCTACGACACGCTGGTGTTCGACACGGCCACCCTGCGCCACCTGGTGGCGTCCTTCGGCGCGGACCAGCTCATGGTCGGCACCGACTACCCGTTCAACTTCCACGACCGCACGCCGGTGCAGCGCATCGAGGCCGCCGGCTTCGACGCCGACACGGCGGCCGCGCTCGTGTACCGCAACGCCGGGCGTTTCCTCGGCCTGACGACGAAAGAGACGACACCATGAGTTCTCCATGGATCGAGGGCCTGCGCAGCGTGGCCCTGCATGTGCCTGACCTGGCCCGCGCCGAGGCGTTCTACACCGGCACTTGGCAGCTCGAGGTGGCGCACCGCGGCGACGGCGTGCTGTACCTGCGCGGCACCGGCGGCGACGCCTACCTGCTGGCACTGCACCAGGGCGGCGAGCTGCCGCAGGTGCGCCAGGTGACGCTGCGCGCCCGCAGCCGGGAAGCGCTCGACGCCATCTCCTCCAACCTGGCCGGCACCGGCGCCACGCTGCTGGCGGCGCCGCATCCGCTCACGCGCGACCCCGCCGGCGGCGTCGGCATGAAGTTCAAGGACCCGCATGGGCGCGTGTTCCAGGTGGTGCATGGCGACGAGCGCCGCACGGACGCGCCGCCGGCCCGGGACCGGCCGATCCGCCTGACGCACGTGGTGCTCAACAGCCATGCGGTCGACGAGACGCAGGCCTTCCTGGAGCAGGCGCTGGGTTTCCGGCTGGCCGATCGCACCGGGATCATGGCCTTCATGAACTGCGCGGGCGACCACCACACCATCGCCATCGGCATCTCGGACAACGATGCGCTCAACCACATCGCGTTCCTCATGCCCGACTTCGAGTCGGTCATGCGCGGCGGCGGCCGGATGAAGGACGCGGGCTTCCCGATCCGCTGGGGCCCCGGCCGCCACGGCCCCGGCAACAACCTCTTCAACTACTTCATCGACCCCTTCGGCGTGGTCATCGAGTACACGGCCGAGGTCGAGCAGATCGACGACAGCTATGCCTCGCACGGGCCCGAGCACTGGAAGTGGCCGCCCGGCCGCGTGGACCAGTGGGGCATCTCGCCCGCGCCCGACGCCACGCTGAAGGAGGCGCAGCGGCGCGTCTTCTTCGCACCCCAACCCTGATTCACGAGAACGGAGCATCCCGACATGAAGTTCACCACCTACCTGCGCCAAGGCGCCCCGCGCCTGGCTGTCATCGACGGCGGCGACCTGATCGACCTGAACGACGCCGACGCGCAGGTGCCGGCGGACATGCGCGCGGCGCTGCGCGCCGGCACCGATTTGCAGGCGGCGGGCCGCCGCGCGATCGAGGCCGGCAAGCGCCAGGCGCTGGACGGCACGAAGCTGGCGCCGCTGGTGCCCGAGCCGGGCAAGATCATCTGCCTGGGCCTGAACTACTACGACCATGCCAAGGAGGGCGGCCGCGAGAAGCCGGACTACCCCTGGTTCTTCTTTCGCGCGGCGTCGTCGCTGGTGGCGCACGGCGAGGCCGGCTGGCTGCCGCGGGTGTCGAGCCGCTTCGACTACGAGGCAGAACTGGCGGTGGTGATCGGCACGGCCGTGCCGCGCCACACGACGCAGGCCGACGCGCTCGGCCACGTGTTCGGCTACGCCTGCTTCAACGACATGAGCGTGCGTGACTACCAGAAGCGCACGCCGCAATGGACCATCGGCAAGAACTTCGACCGTACCGGCGGCTTCGGCCCGGTGCTGGTCACCGCCGACGAGCTGGCGCCGGGCGCTACCGGCCTGCGCATCCAGAGCCGCCTGAACGGCCAGGTGATGCAGGACGCGAACACCGACGACATGATCTTCAGCGTGGCCGAGACCATCGCGCTGCTGGCCGAGGTGCTGACGCTGGAGCCGGGCGACGTGATCGTGATGGGCACGCCCGCGGGCGTGGGCCAGGCACGCACGCCGCCGGTGTGGATGAAGGCGGGCGACACGATCGAGATCGACATCGAGCGCGTGGGCCTGCTGTCCAACCCGATCGCGAACGAGGCGGCGTGAGCAGCGCGGACGACACCCTCTACGACGTGGCCATCGTCGGCTACGGGCCGGCGGGGCAGGTCGCCGCCGCGCTGCTGGGGCAGCGCGGCCTGAAGGTCTACGTGTGCGAGCGCCTGCCGGACGTCTACCAGATCCCGCGCGCCATCGCACTGGACCACGAGATCATGCGGGTGTTCCAGCAGATCGGCGTGGTGCAGGACATCGAGCCGTTCACCGAGCCGTTCACCAATTCCGAGTACTACGGGGTGGACGGGCAGCTCATCCGGCGCATGACCATGGTGGCGCCGCCCCACCCGCAGGGCTACACGCCGTCGATCGTGTTCACGCAGCCGCCGGTCGAGCGGGCGCTGCGCGCGCGCGTCGCGCGGCTGCCCGACGTCACGGTGGCGCTGGGCGTGGAGATGCGCGAGATCCTGCCGAGCGAGCAGGGCGTGTCGCTGCGCGTCGAAGGGCCGTGCGGCGACAGCCGCGTGGTGCGCGCGCGCTATGCCATCGCCTGCGACGGCGGCGCCAGCGGCGTGCGCACGCAGCTGGGCATCGGCATGGAAGACCTGGACTTCGACGAGCCCTGGCTCGTGGTCGACGTGCGGGTGAACGAGCGCGGCCTGGCCAGGCTGCCGAAGGTGAGCGTGCAGTACTGCGAGCCGCAGCGGCCGTGCACGATGGTGATCGGCCCGGGCAACCATCGCCGTTGGGAGATCTCCATCCTGCCGGGCGAGGATCCGGCGCACCTGGCCACGGCCGATGCCACCTGGAAGCTGCTGTCGCGCTGGCTGTCGCCGCAGGATGGCGAGCTGTGGCGCCAGGCGAGCTATCGCTTCCACGCGCTGGTGGCCCGGCAGTGGCGGCAGGGGCGCGTGTTCCTGGCCGGCGACGCGGCGCACATGCAGCCGCCGTTCCTGGGGCAGGGCATGTGCCAGGGCATCCGCGACGTCGCCAACCTGTCCTGGAAGCTCGCGGCGGTGCTCGCGGGCGAGGTGCAGGGCGCGGCCACGCAGGCATTGCTCGACAGCTACGGCACCGAGCGCCAGGCGCACGTACGCGAACTCACGCGGCGCATCAAGGCGGTGGGTGCGGTCATCTGCGAGCGCGACCCGGACAAGGCGCGCGCGCGCGACGCGCAACTGCTGCGCGACTGTGGCGGCGTCGTGCCCGACACGCCGCGCCAGGACATCCTGCCTCGCCTCGAGGAGGGGTTGCTATCCGGCAAGGCCCGCGCGGGGCGCGGCAGCCTGTTCCCGCAGCCCTGGCTGGCCGGCGCGGACGGGCAGCGCCGGCGCATGGATGAAGTGGCCGGCCAAGGCTGGCGCCTGGTGCTTGCGCCGGACGTTGCATGGCAGCCGGTCGACCCGATGGAGGGCCTGGCCATCGTCGCGCTGACCGACGCCGATGATGCCGAAGGCGTGGCCACCGGCTGGTTGCGCCGGCACGAATGCGTGGCGGCACTGGTGCGGCCGGACCACTATGTCTACGGCGTGGCGCCGGGCGCCGGCGACATCGCGGCGCTGTGCGAGGAGGCGGGCGAAGCGCTGGGGCGCACGGCGGGCGTGGCCAGCACGATCTGAAGACGGCGGCGCGGGCGCCCGGGCCGCCGTCGCTCAGGAGGACGCGCCGCCGTGGCGGGCCCGCAGCTGCGACTTCAGCACCTTGCCGGTCGGGTTCTTGGGCAGCGCGTCGACGAAGGCATAGCGCTTGGGCCGCTTGAAGCGCGCGATCGAGGCCAGGCAGTGGGCATCGAGCGAGGCTTCGGTCACCGGCCCGTCGGCCACCACGATCGCCACCACGACCTCGCCCCATTCGGCGTCCGGCGCACCGATGACCGCCGCCTCGCGCACGCCCGGGTGTGCGAGCAGCACGTCTTCCACCTCGCGCGGGTAGATGTTGCTGCCGCCGCTGATGATGACGTCCTTGGACCGGTCCTTCAGGTGCAGGAGGCCGCGCTCGTCGATCAGGCCGACGTCGCCGGTCCAGAGGGCGCCGCCGCGCAGGGTGCCGGCGCTGGCGGCGGCGTTGTTCCAGTAGCCGGCCATCACCGTGGGGCTGCGCACGACGATCTCGCCGATCGCCCCGACCGGCAGGCGTGCGCCGTCGTCGCCGAGGATGTCGATGTCGACCGTGCTCTGCGCGAAACCGACCGACGACAACATGGCCTGGTCGTCCTGCGCGACCGCCCTGGCGATGAAGTCGGCGGGCAGTGCCGAGATGGTCATGGGGGTCTCGCCCTGGCCGTACATCTGCGCGATGCGCGGCCCGAAGCAGGCAACCGCTGCCTTGATGTCCTGCGCGTAGAACGGCGCGCCGCCGGCCAGCAAGCAGCGCAGGCCAGGCAGCGGGCCGGGATGCGCGGCCTGGTGGCGCACCATGCGCGTGATGATGGTCGGGGCGGCGAACAGGCTGGCGTTGCGGTGATGGCGCAGCAGCGCGGCCAGCTCGGCCTCGTCGAAACCGCCGCTTTCGGGAATGACCTGCAACCCGCCATGCATCCAGTACGGTATGGCGTAGAGGCCGCTGCCGTGCGACAGCGGCGCCACGTGGACGATTGCGTCGTCGGCGCCGATCGCCAGCATGTCCGCGTGGAAGTTGAGCGCCATGTGCACCAGGTTCGCGTGCGTGAGCACGACGCCCTTGGGGCGGCCGGTGGTGCCGCTGGTGTAGAAGAGCCAGGCCGGCTCGTCGTCGGCGCCCTGGGCCGCCGCTTCGGCCTCGGCCGGCGCGTCGGCATGCCGGGCCGCCTGCCAGGGCGCGTCCGCGACGTCGATCCACTGGACGTCCGTGGCGTGCGCATCGGCCGCCGCCAGTTCGCGCAGGAACTCGCCGTGCGCCAGGCACACGCGGGCACCGGCGTCCTGCAGGATGAACCGCACCTCGGCGGCGTGCAGCTTGCTGTTGACCGGCACCGCGCACAGGCGAGCGTGCCAGATGGCGAGCATGGCCTCGGCATATTCCTCGCAGTTCTTCATGGCCAGGCACACGCGATCGCCGGCCTGCAGCCCGAGGTCGTCGCGCAGGTGGCGCGCCAGCGCGTGCACGCGCCGCGCCAGCGCACGGTAGGGCAGGGCGTCGCCCATTCCCCGCACGAGTGCCGGACGATCGGCGAACTTGTGGACGCTGCGCTGGAAGAGTCGGGCGAGATGCATGGCGGGTATCAGTCGATCTTGGCGCCGGAGAACCTGACCACTTCGCCCCACTTCTCGATGTCGGAGGCCAGCGCCGAGGCGAAGGCGTCCGCGCTGCCGCCCAGCGGCTGGAAGCCCAGCGCGATCAGGCGCTCGTTGAACTGCGGGTCCTTCAGCGCCGCGTTGACCGCCTGGTTGATCTTCTGGCGGATCTCCGCCGGCGTGCCCTTGGGCGCGAGCAGGCCGAACCAGGTGTCGGACACGAGCGCCGGGAAGCCGAGCTCGCTGGTGGTCGGCACGTCCGGCATCATGGGCGAGCGCTTGTCGGCCATCACGGCCACGGCGCGCAGGCGACCGTCCTTGACCAGCGGCGCGGCCGCGGCGGTGCCGGGGAAGGCGACCTGCAGCCGCCCGCCCACCAGGTCCGTGAAGACCGCGCCCGGGGAGTTGTAGGGAATGTGCAGCATCGACACGCCCATCGTCTTCTTGTAGAGCTCGCCAGACAAGTGGTACGAGCTGCCCGAGCCGGTGGAGCCGAAGTTGAGCTGGCCCGGATGGCTCTTGGCATAGGCCGTGAGCTCGGCCAGCGACTTCACGCCCAGCGAGGGATCGACGACGACCACGTTGGGCACCGAGCCGATGAGCACGATCGGGTCCAGGTCGCGCTGCGGATGGTAGGGCTTGGCGTGGTACAGGGTGATGGCCGGCACCAGCGTTCCGGTCCAGCCGAACAGCAGCGTGTAGCCGTCGGCCGTGGACTTGACCACAGAGGCGGCGCCGACGTTGCCGTTGGCACCGGGCCGGTTCTCCACCACGAAGGATTGCTTGAGCGACTTGCCCAGTTCCTCCGCGACCAGGCGGGCGAGCGGGTCCGCGCTGCCGCCGGGGCCGGCCGGCACGACGATGCGTACCGGCTTGGTCGGCCAGTCCTGCGCGTGGACGCTCAGCGGCGCGGCGATGCCGGCGCACAGGGCGAGCGACAACAGGCGCCGGCGGGAGGTGCGGTGGATCGTGTTCATGGGAAGTGTCTCCTTTGCTTTGATGGATGTGGCGACCGGGAACGTGACGGGTGCGCGGCCTGGCGGCCGCGCGGTCAGTACGACTTGGGCAGCTGCAGCACGCGCTCGGCGATGTGGCTGAGGATCAGTTCCCGGCTTACCGGCGCGATGCGCGGGATCATGATTTCGCGCAGGTAGCGCTCGACATGGAACTCCTTGGAGTAGCCCATGCCGCCGTGTGTAAGCACGGCGCGCTCGCAGGCGCGGAACCCGGCCTCGGCGGCGAAGTACTTCGCGGCATTGGCGGCGGCGCCGGAATCGCCGCCGTTGTCGCACAGCCAGGCGGCCTTCATGGTCAGCAGGTGCGCCGCCTCCAGCTCGATCCAGCTTTCGGCCAGCGGGTGCTGGATCGCCTGGTTCTGGCCGATGGGGCGGTCGAACACGACCCGCTCGCGTGCATAGTCGGTCGCCTTGCGCAGCGCGATCCGCCCCACGCCGACGGCTTCTGCGGCGAGCAGCACGCGCTCGGGGTTCATGCCGTGCAGGATGTACTTGAAGCCTTGCCCTTCCTCGCCGATGCGGTCGGCCACGGGAATCTCCAGCCCGTCGATGAACAGTTCGTTCGAATCGACGCACTTGCGGCCCATCTTCTCGATCAGGCGCACGTCCACGCGGGAGCGGTCGAGGTCGGTGTAGAACAGCGTCAGGCCGGCCGAACGCCGGCCCGGGGGCAGGTCTTCCAGCGGCGTGGTGCGAGCGAGCAGCAGGATCTTGTCGGCCACCTGCGCGGTCGAGATCCAGACCTTCTGGCCGTGCACCACGTACTTGTCGCCGTGGCGCACCGCGCGCGTCTTGAGCATGGTCGTGTTCAGGCCCGTGTTGGGCTCGGTCACGCCGAAGCACGCCTTGACCTCGCCGCGGGCGATCGGCGGCAGCATGCGCTGCTTCTGTTCCTCGGTGCCGAACACCGCGACCGGCATCAGCCCGAAGACGTTGATGTGGATGCTCGAGCAGCCGCTCAGGCAGGCACCGGTCTCGGCGACGGCCTGCATCATCACGGCGGCTTCCTGCACGCCCAGGCCGGAGCCGCCGTAGGCCTCGGGTATGGCGGTGCCAAGCCAGCCGGCGTCGCCCATGGCGCGGTAGAAGTCGTGCGGAAAGACGCCGTCGGCGTCGCGCTCGAGCCAGTAGCTTTCGGGAAAGCGCGTGCACAGGTCCTGCACGGCCTCGCGGATCGACTGGTGTTCGTTGCTGAGTTCGAAGTTCATGGTGTGCAAGGGCGGCGATGTGGATGGGCGGCCTGCCGCGTCAGCGGCCCTGCCAGACCGGCGAACGCTTTTCGGCGAATGCGCGCGGCCCTTCCTGCGCGTCCTCGCTGAGGTAGACGCTCTCGAACAGGTGATGGGCGGCACGCAGCGCCGCCGAGCGGCCCATTTCTGCCGAGAGGTAGACCAGTTCGCGCGCGGCCTTGACGGTCAGCGGCGCGTTGGCGGCAATGCCGCGCGCCATGTCGAGCGCGCGTTCGCGCAGGTCGGCCAGCGGTACCACGTCGTTGACGTAACCCAGGGCGAGGGCGCGCTGCGCGGAGATGGGGCGAGCGGTCAGCAGCACCTCCATCATGATGCGCTGCGGCAGCATGCGGATGAGCGGGGCGGCCCACGGCATGCCGCGGCCGACCTTGGCCTCGGTGATGCCGAAGCTGGCGTGCTCGGCCGCGATGCACAGGTCGCACATCTGCGCGAACAGCCAGCCGCCGGCCAGTGCCACGCCGTTGACCGCGGCGATGGTCGGCTTGGAGATCTGCACCACGTCCTGCAGCACCGGGAACATGTCGCGCGGCGGCACGGCGAGCCCCATGGCGGCGGCGGCCTTGAGGTCCATGCCGGCGCAGAAGGCCTTGTCGCCGCTGGCGGTGAGGATGCCCACGCGCAGGGCGTCGTCGGCTTCCAGCCGCAGCCACGCCTGGCGCAGGCCCTCGATCACGCCCGCATTGATGGCGTTGCGCTGCGCCGGCCGGTCGATGGTGACGACGGCGATCGCGCCGTCCACCACCTCGAAGATCACCTCGTCGGTCAGCCTCATTGCTCGCTCCCTGCCGCCGCAGCTACGGGTGGCGCGCCGGCGGCGCCGGCTGCCAGCATGGCCTCGACCTGCGCGGGGCCGTAGCCCAGCTCGCCGAGGATGGTGCGGGTGTGCTCGCCCAGGCCGGGCGCGGGCCTCGGCGCGCGCGGCTTGAAGTGGGCCCAGGTGACCGGCATGCGCATCGTCCGGATCGGCCCCTCGCTGGGATGCTCGACGGTCGAGAAAAAGCCTGTGGCCGCCAGGTGCGGATCGTCCAGCACGCTGCGCAGGCTGTGCATGGGCATGAACGGCACGTCGGCGCGCTCGAGCAGCGCCATCCATTCGGCCGTCGAGCGCTCCTGGAATATTCCGGCCAGCACGCCATAGACATGGTCGATGTGGCGCGAGCGGGCGCCATAGGTGGCGAAGCGGTCGTCCTCGCGCATGAGCGACTCGCGGCCGATCTCGCGCAGGAAGCCTTGCCACTGCTTGTCGGTGTAGACCAGCGCGCAGATGTAGCCGTCCCGGGTCTGGTAGGGCCGGCGTTCCGGCGACAGTTGCCGGGCATAGCCGCCTTCGTCGAGCGCGGGCTCGAAGGTCAGGCCGCCCATGTGGTCGCCCAGCACGAAGGCCACCATGGTCTCGAACATCGGAATATCGACCCGGTCGCCGCGCCCGGTGCGGGTGCGCGCCTGCAGCGTTGCCAGGATGGCGCTCACGCCGGTCAGGCCGACGATGCGATCGGCCATGGCGGTCGGCACGTAGCGCGGAATCCCGCCGGAGGCGCGGGCGATCAGGTGCGGCAGGGTCGACGCGCCCTGGATCAGGTCGTCATAGGCCGGGCGCGCGGCATACGGACCGTCCTGCCCGAAGCCGAACAGGCCGGCGTAGACGATGCGGGGGTTGAGCCGTGCGACGTCCTCGTAGGCCAGGCCCAGCCGCGCCATGGCCTGCGGGCGCACGTTGTACATGAGGACGTCCGCATCCTCGAGCATGCGCTTGAGCGCGGCCAGGCCGTCGGGGTTCTTCAGGTCCAGCACCACGCTGCGCTTGTTGCGGTTGGCGTTGAGGAAGACCGGGCCCATGTCCTCGTGGCGCGCCGGCCCGATCTGGCGCACCAGGTCGCCGCGCGGCGCCTCCACCTTGATCACGTCCGCGCCCATGTCGCCCAGCATCTGCGATGCGAACGGGCCCATGAGGACGGATGTCATGTCCACGACCTTCAGGCCCGCCAGCGGACCGGACCCTTCCTCGGCAGCGCCGGGCGCGGCCGGATTTTCATTCCTGTGCATGAACAAAGCATACTTGCACAGGAACAGATAGACAACGAATCGCAGCCTGGGGACTTCCCTGAGCGGGCCGTGGCGCCGCGGCCGCGGTTTAATGTGCGCGCGCCGTTCGGCGCCATGTCCCGGAACCATTCATCGTGAACGTCAAACAAGCCGCCTACGTTTTGGACCTGCTCGAGTTCTTCGCCACCCACCAGAGGCCGGCGAGCCTGGCCGAGATCGCCCGGCACTTCGGATGGCCTCGCTCCAGCACCTTCAACCTGCTGGGCACGCTCACGAGCCGCGGCTTCCTGTACGAGCCCAAGGCCAAGGCCGGGTACTACCCCGCGCCGATCTGGGCCTCGCTGGTCAACCGGATCGAGGCGGCGCAGCCGATCCCGCGGGACATGCGCGCCTTGCTCGAGAGCCTGGTCGAGGAAACCGGCGAGACCGCCGTGCTCGCCGCCGCGAGCGGCGCCCATGCGCTGTTCGTCGAGACCGTGGAGTCGCCCAACTCCGTGCGCTACGCCGCGCCGGTGGGCAAGCGGGTGCCCTTGCACGTGACGGCCACCGGACGCGCGCTGCTGTCGCAGATGAGCGCCGACGAGCGCGCCGCGGTGCTGAAGAAGGCCACCTTCGAGCCGCACACCGCCACCACCTTGCTGACGCCCGCCGAGGTCGAGGCGGAGATCGAGCGTTCGAGGGCGCGGGGCTGGTTCGAGGGCAACGCCGAATTCACGCCGGACCTGGGCGGCGTGGCATTGCCGTTCGAGCTGGCCGACCGCCGCTTCGCCCTGCTGGTGGCCGGGCCGTCGTACCGCATCGGAAACCGGCTGGAGGCGCTGGCCAGCACGCTGCGCGAGCGGCTGAAGGCGTATCTGGACGCGCAGTGAGCGCTGCGGCGGGGCCCTGGCGGGTAGAGTAGCCGCGTGACCGATTCCCCCAGCCCGCCGCCTGCCGTGAACCCCGGGCCCGACACGGCGTTCAGCGTCTCCGTGCGGGCCCTGTGCGCGTTCGCCGCACGTTCGGGCGATCTGGATCTGCGCTTCACGCCGGCGCCGACGGCGCAGCAGGGCGCGGAGGGGCACCGCATGCTGCAGGCCAGCCGCGGAGCCGGCTACGAGAGCGAGATTGCGCTTCGCCTGAGCCGCCACGGGCTGCTGGTGCGCGGCCGCGCCGACGGCTTCGACGCGGCGGCCTGCCGGCTCGACGAGATCAAGACGCACCGCGGGCCGCTGGCGCGCATGCGCGAGAACCAGCGCGCCCTGCATTGGGCACAGGCCAAGGTCTACGGCGCCATGCTGTGCGAGTTGCGCAGCCTCGTGGCGCTGTCCATCGCCATCGTTTACCTGAATATCGAGACCGACGAGGAGACGGTGGTCGAGGCGCGGTTCACCGCGCAGGAGCTCGCGCTGCATGCCGACGCGCTGTGCCGCACCTATGCCGGCTGGGCCGAGCGCGAGCGGCGCCGCCACGCCGCGTTGGACGCCGGCCTGCAGGCCCTGAAGTTTCCGCAGCCGCAGTTCCGCCCCGGCCAGCGCGCCTTTGCCGCGTCCGTCTACCAGGCCGTGCGCGACGGCCGGCCGGTGCTGGCGCAGGCGCCCACCGGCATCGGCAAGACCATCGCCTCGATCTACCCGGCGCTCAAGGCACGCACGCCGGCGCGGCTCGATAAGATCTTCTACCTGACGGCCAAGACCCCCGGCCGCGCCGTGGCGCTTCAGGCGCTGCAGCGCCTGCAGGCCGGCGCGCCTGAGCTGCGGGTGGTCGAGTTGTCGGCGCGCGAGCGCGAATGCGTCCATCCCGGCCGCGCCTGCCACGGCGACGACTGCCCGTTGGCGCGCGGCTTCTTCGACCGCCTGCCGGCGGCACGCAGCGAGGCGGCCGAAGTTCAGTGGCTCGACCGTGCGGCGACCGCGCGCATCGCGCAGCGCGCCGCCGTCTGCCCGTATTTCCTGGCGCAGGAGATGGTGCGGTGGGCCGACGTTGTGGTGGCCGACTACAACCACTATTTCGACACCCATGCGCTGCTGTTCGCCATGGCGCAGGAGGACGGGTGGCGCGTTGCGGTGCTGGTGGACGAGGTGCACAACCTGGTCGACCGCGGGCGCGCGATGTATTCCTGCGCGGTCGACGGCAAGGCGCTCGACGATGCGCTGGCCATCGCCCCGCCGGCGGTCGCCGGTGCGCTGCGCAGCGTGCGGCGCGCCTGGAACGCCGCAAGCCGGGACGCCGCTGCGCAGGCGGCGCCCGCGCCCTCCGGTCCTGAGCAGGGCGGCCGGTTCCGGCACGAGGTGCCGCAAAGGCTGGCGCAGGCCGTGCGCCAGGCGGTGACCGCGATGTCCGAGCACCTGGCGGAGCAGCCCGCGGCCGGCACCGGCAGCCCGCTGCTGGCCAGCTTCTTCGAGCTGCTGCAGCTCGACCGCCTGATCGAGACCTTCGATCGCGACTCGCTGCTCGAAATCTCGGGCGCCGCTGCGGGCGCCGGCCACGGCGTACTGGCGCTGCACAACCTGGTGCCCGCCGCGCACCTGCGCCGCCGCTGGGCGGCCGCGCACGCCAGCGTGGGCTTCTCGGCCACGCTCTCGCCATTCGAGTTCTACCGCGACACGCTCGGGCTCGCCCAGGCGACGCTGACCCTGGACGTGCCTTCTCCGTTCCATGCGGACCAGCTGCAGGTGCGCGTCGCCGCGCGGCTTTCCGGGCGGGCGCGGCACCGCGCGCAGGCGTTGCCGCGGCTGGTGCAGGAAGTCGCGTCGCACTACCGCGCGCGTCCGGGCAACTACCTCGTTTTCCTGGGAAGCCTCGCCTATGCCGAGGCGCTGTCGTCCGCGATCGGCCGAGGGCATCCGGACATTCCGGTCTGGACCCAGGCGCCGGGCATGGACGCGCGGCAGCGCCAGGCGTTCCTCGACCGCTTCGCGCCAGCAGGGCGAGGCATCGGCGTGGCGGTGCTCGGCGGCGCCTTCGGCGAAGGCATCGACCTGCCGGGCGACCGGCTCGTGGGCGTGTTCATCGCCGGCCTGGGCATTCCCGTGCCGGACGCCCTGAACGAGCAGATCCGCCAGCGCATGGAAGAGCGCTTCGGCGACGGCTATGCCTATGCCTACCTCTATCCGGGCCTGCAGAAAGTGGCGCAGGCCGCCGGACGCGTGATCCGCACCGAGCAGGACCGCGGCACGCTGGTGTTCCTGGACGACCGCTACCGCGAGGCGTCCATCCAGGCGCTGCTGCCGTCGTGGTGGGGATGGCCGGCGCTGCCCACGTAGAACCCGCGCAGGTTCCGATACCATGACTTCCCATGCTTACGAACCGGTCTGCCCGCGCCTCCGAAAAGACGACACCCGCGAAGAAAACCGCGCGATCCCCGAGTGCCGAGCGTGTGCAGCTCACGCCCAATGACTGGATCCGCGCCGCCACCGAACTGCTGATCCACCGCAGCATCGACGCCGTGCGCGTGGACGTGCTGGCGAAGATCATGGAGGTCACGCGCGGCAGCTTCTACTGGCATTTCAAGGACCGCGAGGACCTGCTCAACCGCGTCCTGCTGAGCTGGCAGGATGCGCAGACCGAACAGATCATCGCCCGCTACCGCAAGCAGGGCGTGCAAGCCGAAGACCTCATCCGCGAGCTGGTGGAGCTGCCGTTCCACGGCCGCGCGGCGCTCAAGGGGGCATCGGTCGAGCTGGCGATCCGCGCCTGGGCCCGGCGCGACGAAATGGCGCGCAGGGTCGTCGACGCGGTGGACGCCAAGCGCCTCGTGTACCTGCAGGAGTGTTTCGGCGAGCTGGGCTTCGCCGAGCCCGACGCGAAGTCGCGCGCCTTCGTGCTCTATTGCTACATGCAGTCGGAATCCCTGTTCCACAACCAGGGCAGCACCGACGACAAGCAACGGCGGCAACGCTTCGTCGCCGAAACCCTGCTGGCCGGCCGCTAGCGCGCGCCATCCCGCACTGGCGCCCCGAGGGCGGGGAAACCCTAGCGCGAATCCAGGGCGGCGACCCTAAACTCATCAATACACAACTGTATGGATGGTGGTCGCGCTGAACCAGGTGCGGCACCTGGTCCGCTTCCCGTTTCCCATGCGCACTCCCATTCTTTCCAGCCGCGGCGATTCGCTCGCACCCCCTCGCGTCATCCGCCAGGACCTTCCCGGCGGCGCCTTCGTGCTGCGAAGCGAAGACCCCCTGCAGGCCTGCAGCCGATGCGTCGGCGACTGGCTCGACGACTGGGCCATCGCCACGCCGGACGCCGTGTTCCTGGCCGAGCGCGGCAGCGACGGCGAATGGCTTCGCCTGAGTTACCAGCAGGTGCGGCAACGGGTCGGCAGGATCGCCCAGGGCCTGATCTCCGCCGACCTGCCGGCGGACCGGCCGGTCGTCATCGTCTCGGACAACGGCATCGACCATGCCCTGCTGTCGCTCGCGGCGCTGTACATCGGGCGGGTGAGTTGCACCGTCTCCAGCGCCTACACCCGCATGACCCGCGACTGGAGCAAGCTGCACGGCATCCTGGACATGCTGGAGCCGGGCCTGGTGTACGCGTCGGATGCAGCCGTGTACGGCGAGGCGCTCGCGCTATGGAAGGGAAGCGCCCCCTTGTACTTCAGCCGCAATGCCGGCCAGTTGCCCGACGCGCGCACCTTCGAGTTGCTCGCGGCCGGCAGGGAAGGGCCGATGGTCGAGCGTCTGGCCGCCGCGGTGACGCCGCAGACGGAGGCCAAGTACCTGCTGACCAGCGGCTCGACCGGCCATCCGAAGGTGGTGGTCAACACGCACCGGATGCTGTGCGCCAACCAGCAGCAGATCGCCCAGGTCTGGCCGTTCCTCGAGCGCGAGCCGCTGGTGCTGGTGGAATGGCTGCCATGGAGCCACACCTTCGGCGCCAACCACAACTTCAACATGGCGCTGGCGCACGGCGGCGCGCTGTACATCGACGAAGGGCGGCCCGCGCCGGGGCTGATCGAGAAGACGCTGGCGAACCTGCGCGAGATCCAGCCCAACTTCCATTTCAACGTGCCGCGCGGCTTCGACATGCTGCTGCCCTACCTGGAAAGCGACCCACAGGCGGCCGCCGATGTCTTCGCCCGCCTGGACGGCCTGTTCTACGCCGGCGCCGCCTTGCCGCAGAGCACGTGGCAGCGGCTCCAGAAAGTGGCCGCGGGCGTGCGCGACCAGCCGCTGTGGTTCACCTGCGCATGGGGGGCGACCGAGACGGCGCCGGCGATCACCACGGTGCACTGGGAAATCGAGCGCGCCGGCTGCATCGGCCTGCCGCTGCCGGGCTCGGAAGTGAAGTTCGTGCCCAACGGCGAGAAGCTCGAATTGCGGGTCAAGGGGCCGCAGGTCTTCGCCGGCTACCGGCGCGCGCCCGAGCTGACCGCGGCGGCCTTCGACGAGCAGGGCTTCTATCGCATCGGCGACGCCGGCAAGCTGGTCGACCCCGACGATCCGGCCCAGGGCATCGCCTTCGACGGGCGCGTGGCCGAGGATTTCAAGCTCACCAGCGGCACCTGGGTGTCGGTGGGCACCGTCCGCCTGCGTGCGGTCAGCGCCATGTCGCCGTATGTCGCCGACGCGGTGGTGACCGGACACGATCGCGCCGACCTCGGCCTGCTGCTGTTCCTGTCGCCGCAAGGCCGTCAGTGCGAACGCGCGCAGGTGCTCGGCCATGTGCGCAGCGCGCTGGCGGCGCTGCGCGAGGGCGGCGGCGGCAGCTCCCAGAGCCCCGGCCGCGTGCTGGTGCTGGAGGACGCGCCGGCCATGGATGCCGGCGAGATCACCGACAAGGGCTACGTGAACCAGCGCGCGGTGCTCGCCCGCCGCGCGGCGGACGTCGAAGCCCTTTACGCCGATTCGCCTGACCCGCGCGTGGTCATGCTCTGAACCAGGAGAACTTCTTCATGCGCTTCGACAATGCCTTCATCCCGCTCCCGCTGCTGTGGAGCTCGCCGTTCATCCGCTGGCAGGGCGCCGCCGCCGACATCTCGGCGCTAGATGTGGCCGTGCAGGTCACCCGCGACGCGCTCGCGGGCGGCGGGTTCGACCCGAAGGACGCCGGGCAGATCGTGTTCGGAACCACCATCCCGCAGTCCGGCAGCTTCTATGCCCCGCCGTGGGTGGCGGCGCAACTGGGCATGACCGGCATCGGCGGGCCCGCCATCGCGCAGGCCTGCGCCACCGCCGTGGCCTGCCTGGTCAGTGCCGCCGCCGCGTCGCAGCTGGGCGAGGGCGAGACGCAGGTGGTCGTCACGGCCGATCGCACCAGCAACGGCCCGCTGCTGGTGTTTCCGCGCAGCGCCGCGATGGGCGGCGCGCCGCAGACCACGCACTGGGTGCTCGATTCGTTCGCAGCCGATCCGTGGACGCGCGAGTCGATGCTCTACACCGCCGAATGCACGGCGGTGGACGGCGGCTTCACGCGCGCGCAGTGCGACGAACTCACGCTGCTGCGCTACGGCCAATACCAGGATGCGCTCAAGGACGACCGCGCCGCACAGAAGCGCTACCTGCGTCCCATCGTCATCGAGACACGCAAGTCGAAAACCGTGCTGGCAGCCGACGAGGGGATCAGCGAGTACAGCGCGGCCGGCCTCGCCAGGCTCGCCCCGGCGCGGCCGGACGGCGTCATCACCCCGGGCTCGCAGACCCATCCGGCCGACGGCTCGGCCGGCGCCGTGCTCACCAGCAGGGACAAGGCCATCGGCCTGGCCGCCGGCCAGCCGGTCGTGCGCCTGCTCTCTGCGGCCTTCGCGCGCGCCGAGAAGGGCCGCATGCCCAAGGCACCGGCGCTGGCCGCGGCCCGGGCGCTGGCCGATGCCGGCAAGGGCGTGGCCGACCTGAAGACCATCACCACGCACAACCCGTTCGCCGTCAACGACCTGTGGCTGCATCGCGAGACGGGGTTTGCGCTCGAGCGCATGAACCCGCTCGGCTGCAGCCTGATCTATGGCCATCCCCAGGCGCCGACCGGCCTGCGCGCTATTGCCGAGCTGGCGAACGCGCTGGCCATGCAGGGCGGCGGCGTCGGCCTGTTCACCGGCTGCGCCGCCGGGGACATGGGTGCGGCGGTGGTGGTCGAGGTGTCCTGAGGCGGCGGGGACTGGGCGCGGGCGCCCATGGGCGCCGCTATCGGCCGCGATAGCTCGGCGGCCGCTTTTCCATGAAAGCGCGCGGCCCTTCGCGCGCGTCCTCGCTGGCCATGACTGCGGCATTCGCCTCGTCCTCGAGCCTGAGGCCATGCGCCAGCGGCACGCCGCTGGCGGCCATCGCAGTTCGCTTGACTGCCTGCACGGCGAGCGGTCCGTTGCGGGCGATGACTTGCGCGACCCGGCGGGCTTCGGGCATCAAGGCCTCGGCCGGAAGGATCCGATTGACCAGTCCGGCGGCATGCGCGCGCGCCGCGGTGATCGGCTCGCCGGTGAGCATGAGTTCCATCGCCAGGCATTGAGGTATCTGGCGCGGCAGGCGGACGATGGATCCGGCGAAGGGAATGAGCGCGCGCGTGACTTCCGGCAGGCCGAAGGTGGCGTGTTCGGCGCAAAGGCGGATGTCGGTCCCGAGCATCAACTCGAAGCCGGCGGCCAGGCATGCGCCGTTGACGGCCGCGATGACGGGCTTGTGAAGCGCGAATCCGCGCAGGCCGGATGCAGCGAGAACCTCCGGGTCTTCCAGCAGGCGACGGTCCCACGCGTCCTCGGGCGAACGTGCGCCGCTCAGCAACGGCAGGGTCCGGCCCAGGTCGCCGCCGGCGCAGAAGGCGCGATGTCCCGACCCGGTGATGATTGCCACGCGCAGGTCATCGCTTTGCGCGAACGCCTTCACCGCGTCGGCCAGCAGGCAAAGCATCTGCGGAGTGAGCGCGTTGCGCGTGGCGGGTGCGTCGAGCGTGATGGTGGCGACGCCGTCGTCGCCGCGCTCCATGCGCACCGGCCCGCTCGCCGCGTGGTTCGTCAGGCTCTGTTTTGCAACGCGAGCCGGATTGGATGCGGCCGGTGCGGGGCTCATGACGCCTCCGGGGGTGGCGCATCCGCGGCAATGGAAGCCGGCTCGGCGATCTCGTACGCGATCGCGAACGGGCTCATCAGCTCGGCGATGGCATGGCGGCATGCTTCGACATCAAAATCGACATCGATGTCGACGCCATCGCGGACGGCGAAGCGCGCGCACAAGCCGCGCGGCGACTCTTCGACCGCCACCCCCACCTGGTCGCGCAAGCCGGCCCTGGCAAGGCGCTCGCTCAAGGCGTGCTCGTGCGCGAGACCGCGCAGCCGCGGCTTGTAGACCTTGCCCACCGCCGTGACCGGGATGGCAGGCAAGAGGGTGATGCGCTTCGGGCAGGCGGGCCGCTCGGCGATCCGTTCGCTGGCGAACGACAGAAGCGCCTGCTCGTCTACATCCGCGCCAGCCCGTAGGCTGACGAACGCCACGGGGAGCTCGCCGGCATATTCGTCCGGCTCCCCGACGGCCGCGGCCATGGTGACGTCCGGATGCTGCAGCAGTGCTTCCTCGATCATCTGGGGGTCGATGTTGTGGCTGCTGCGGATGATCACGTCCTTCGCCCGGCCAGTCACGAAGATGCGGCGCTGCTCGTCGACATGGCCGATGTCGCCGCTGATGAGCCAGCCGTCGTCGGTGAAGGTGCCGGCGTTGCGGTCGGCTTCGGTGTAGCCAGGGCCGACGTTGGGTCCGCGCAGGCGCAGCACGCCGCTTTCGCCGGGTGCGCAATCGGACCCGTCGGCGCGCACCGCCTTGACCTCGGTGAACGGCAACGGGATGCCGCACGAGCCTGGTGTGCGTGCCGACAGGAATGGCTCGATGCTCACCACCCCCGCGCATTCGGTCATTCCCAGGATGTTGCGCACCGGCACCTGGTAGGTCTGCTCGAAGGCGTTCGCCAGCTCCGCCGGCAGCGGCGAGCCGCCGGTCAGCAGCGCGCGTACGCTCGCCAGGCTGGCTTGGCCGGGCGCCACGCCGAGCAGCGTCGCGATCACGGTGGGCACGGCCGCGAGCAGCGAGACGTCGTGCTTCCGCACGAAGTCCCAATAGCGCTCGACGAAGGCACCGTTGCGCATCCCAAGCAACGTCGGCAGCACAACCTCGGCGCCGCTCAGCAGGGCAGACAGCCCGAAGACGAAGGCTCCGGCCACGTGGAACAGGGGAAAGCCGTTGAGGATGACGTCGCGCTCGGTCATCGCGTACATCTGCGCGGCGCCCCACGCCGCGTGCAGCTGGTTGCCATGCGCATGCTGCGCGAGCTTGGGTGCGCCGGTCGTGCCGCCCGTGTGAAAGAGCGCCGCGAGCTGCCCGGAGTCGCGCGAGACGGCATTCGTGAGCAGATCGCCCGGCATGGCCTGCACAGCCGCGTCCATGCCCTGGAACCCGGCTGCCTCGCCGACGCAGAGGATGTGCCGCAGACCCGGGCAGGCTGCGGCGAGTGCCGGCACGCGTGACCAGATGTCCAGATCCGGATGCGGCCCGAGCGCCACCAGGATGTTGCAGCGCGCGGCATCGACGAGCTGCGCGATGTGCGCCGCGTCCAGCAGATAGTTGATCGGACACACGACCCCTGCGGTTTCCCCGCCCCAAAGGGTCAGGTGGGCTTCGGGGATGGCCGGAAGGAGCATCGCGATGCGGGGCTGCTCATCCGGCACCAGCGCATGAAACAGATTGGCCGTGCGCCGGATGTCGGCCAGCAATGCCCGGTAGGTCCAGCGCCTGGGCGCAGTGCGCGGGTCCGCATCGGGCAGGAACGTGAGGGCGGGGCGGTCGGGATACCGGTCCGCCACCTCGCACAAGGCGTCGTAGACATGCGCGTGTGGCATGTACGTTGTGGGTGATTGCAACTCGATCGCGCGCAGGTCGTCCGCGGACCGGATGGTGTGTCTCGTCAGTGGCATGGCATGTTCGGCCGCCGGGCGGCCCGAGTTCAGTCGCCGCGAAAGCCCGACGCCTTGACGACCCCGGCCCAGCGGCTCGCTTCCGAACGAAGCATTGCCTCGGTCTCGGCTCGCGAGGTGCCGATGACGCTGAAGCCGGCTTCCATCACCTTGGCCTTCGTGTCGGCGGCCTGTATCGCAGACACGGCCTCCCGGCTCAGCACGTCGAGGACGGGAGCCGGCACCGCCTTGGGCGCCATCAGCGCGAACCAGGCCGAGATGTCGATGCTCGGGTAGCCGGACTCGGTCATGGTGGGCACCAGCGGCAGCAACGGCGAGCGCTGCGGAGCCGTGGTGGCAAGCGCGCGCATCTTGCCGCCCTTGATCTGCGCCACGCCGAGCGCGGTGGAGACGAACGCAGCCGCGACGTCCCCGGCCAGGATGGCGGTAACGGCATCGCCCGTCGCCCGGTAGTGAACGGGCTCGACCTTGAAGCCCGCCGCCTCGCCGAACAACTCCGCGCCGAAGTGGCCCGAAGTGCCGGCGCCGAACGTGCCGAAGTTCACCTTGCCCTGCTGGGCTCGCATGGCCTGCACGAATTCGGCCACCGTCTGGTAGGGCGCGCCCGCAGGCACGGCCAGCAGGAAATCGACGCGAGCGACCTCGCTGATGCCGGCCAGTTCCTTGGCCGGGTCGTACGGCAGCTTGCTGAACGCCGCCGGCGCGATGGACACCGAGCCCACCTCGCCAAGCAGCAAGGTGTAGCCGTCGGGCGCCGACTTGGCGACCGTCTGGGCCGCAATCTGCCCGCCGGCGCCGGCGCGGTGGTCGACGACGACTTGCTGCTTGAGCTGCTCGGACATCTTCTGCGCGAGCAGGCGCGCGAGCACGTCGGGGGCCGTGCCGGGCGCATATCCGACGACGAGGCGGACGGGATGATCTGGAAAGCCCTGCGCGCGCGCCAGGAACGGCAGGCTGGCAAGGGCGGGCATGGCGGCGGCGGCGAGTATCCGGCGGCGATTGAGTGTCATGGGGCTGTCTCCTTCTTCGATGCCGAAGTCTGGCGTGAGCGCGCAATTCGGCTGTCCCCCGCGATGGAGACAAGCTCTGGCATGGACGGCTCGGGTAAACCCGCTCGAAACCGCGCGCGTCGGCGCCTACATTCCATACAGTCCTGTCTGTCCGAGATGCAACTCATTCCTGTTTCGTCGCCCCGGCCTGCCATGGCCATCCCTGCTCATGAGCAGGCGATCCAGGCGATCTCAGGCGTGATCTCCTGCGTCGGATCGCCGGGCTTTGCCCAGGACGCGCTCGTACAGGTGAACCGATGGCTGCCGGTCTCGTGGTGGTCCGTGTTCCGCCTGCATGACGACGCTCCGCCGGTCATGCCTTGTTCCGGGAGCTACCGGGCGGCGGATCGCACCGGGGAATCGTGGCAGGAGTACCGCTCGACCCTGTACCGGCAGGACGAGACATTCGTCGCGGCGCGAGAGCGCGTTCAGGCCGGCGAGCAGATGCTGGTCCACTGGCACGCTCGCGAGATCGCGCACGCGCATCGGGAGCGCATCTACACGCGGTTCGGTCTACGCGAGCGGCTCTCCATCGTGTGCAAGGAGGATGCGCACGCCAGCATGCTGGCAGTGAATCTGTATCGGCACGACGCCCTGGCGGCCTTCAGCGACCAGGAGATCGACTTGGTCGGCGGCGCGGCCGGCCTGCTGATTTCTTGCGTCCGGCGCCATCTCGAACTGCTCGCACCGCGGAACCCGGGCGAAGCGCTGTTCGGCGCATTGACGCGGCGCGAGCGCGAGGTGTGCGAACGCATGCTCAAGGGATGGACCCACGACGGCATCGCGGCCGATCTCGGCGTGTCGGCGGGCACTGTCAAGACCTACCGCGACCGTGCCTTCGACCGCCTCGGCATCCATCACCGCAACGAGTTGTTCGCCCTGGCGAGTGGGTATCGCAGCGTGCCGCACTAGAACGTGCACGTCCCCATCGCAGGGGACCGGCGGCTGGCGGCGGAGCGCTTAGTGTCGCGAGGGGAGGAAGAAATTTCGTCCCCCCGATTCAACGACATCAGGAGACCCGCGACATGGACCCATTCGAAACGCGCCCCCGCACGCCGATGCGTCACGCTTTCCTCGTTGCCGCATCCATCTTTGCCATCGGCCTTGCCGGCTGCGGTGGCGGTGGCGGTGGCGGTGGCGGTGGGCAAGACCAGCCGCCCTCCGCGGCGCCGGCTCCTGCGCCGGCATCTGTGCCCGTACCGGCAATGTCTGCTGCGCAGGCGTGCCAGGACCTGGCAGGCAGTTCGGTCGCAGCGACAGACATTTCGCTTCCGACTTCGGGCGGGGTGATATCGGCAGCAACCTTGGTGGCGCCCAGTACCGGAGGTGCTATGCCAGTGGGGGAGTATTGCGACGTCTCCGGGTCCATTGCGCCGGTGGACCCAAGTGCGCCGCCAATCCGGTTCAGCATTGCGCTGCCTACCGAATGGAACGGAAAGGCCATGCACCTGATGGGCGGTGGCTACGACGGCTCGGTGGTTGCGGGCGGCGGCAACGTGTTGGCCTCGACCGGCCTGCCGACACCGCTGGCGCGCGGCTACGCCGCCTTCGGCAGCGACTCGGGCCATTCGGGCAGTTCCGGCGAAGCCAGCTTCGCATTGAACGCGGAAGCACTCGAGAACTACATGGGCGACCAGCTGCGCAAGACACGCGACGTGGCCATGCAGGTCATTCGCAGACGCTACGGCAGCGCGCCGACGCGAACCTTCTCCGCGGGCGGATCCGGCGGCGGCCGCGAAGCCCTCTACGTGGCGGACCGCTGGCCGACGCTATATGACGGCGTGATCTCGTACTTTCCGGCCTGGTCGCTCACGGCCATGCTGGCCAACTACGCCATCACGTCCAAGGCACTCGCAGCGCCCGGCGCATGGTCCGGCCCAGCCAAGCAGTCGCTGCTGGAACATGCCGTCGTCGCCTCCTGCGACGCCCAGGACGGGGCGGTCGACGGAGTGATCAGCCACGTGGAGGCCTGCGCGTTCATGCCGCAGACATTGCGCTGTCCCGATGGCGCCGACACGGGCGATGCCTGTCTTTCGGACGCGCAGATCACCGGATTCACCGCCTACGCGACAGCGCTGCGCTATCCCTACCCATTGGCCAATGGGACTAGCGGCTATGGGGCGTTCAATATCTTCGACGGGGGAGTCATACCAGCGATGGGGACGGTTGCGCCGGCGACGCCATCAACCTACGACATGCCGTTTGCCACCTACATCGGCGAATCATTCGTGAAGTACTGGATCTATGGCGACGCGAGTTACGACCCGTTCCAGTTCACGCTGGACGGCAGCGGCTACGCACGGCAACGCCAGCAGTACATCTCTTCGCGCCTGGACATCAATCCGGATCTATCAGCGTTCGCCAGCCGTGGCGGCAAGGTGATCATCGTGCATGGGATGGCCGACCCGCTCATTCCAGCGAGCTCGTCCAGGGAGTTTCACGAGCGGGCGATCGCCGCGATGGGCGCGCCAATGGTGGCGTCCTTCCTGAAGTACTACGAAGTCCCGGGCTATGGCCATGGAAGCGGCGCGTTCAACGTAAGCTACGACGCATTGAGCGCGCTTGAGAAGTGGGTCGATAGCGGAGCTGCCCCGGCGGACCAGGTCGTCACCGATGTGAACCCCGGCAATGGCAACCGCACGCGGCCGCTTTGCGAGTACCCGAGCTGGCCGAAGTACGGCGGCTCTGGCGACCTGAACGAGGCGTCGAGCTTCGTCTGCGTCCGCTAGCTGCGCACCCGGGCCGGACTCAGGGCGCGTTCACTTTCGCCCAGCTCGCATCGGGGTCGAAGGTGCGCATGGCGCGTGCCTCGGCGTCGCTGCGGGGGCCCAGGTCCTTCTGGTAGAGCACGCCGTCGTGGCTCACCATGAAGCTGGTGACGCCGGTCTGGCCGTAGCGTATCGGCCAGGCCACCAGTGCGAAGCCGCTGCGCATGCGTGCGCCGATGACGTAGTCGTAGGCGCCGCCGGGGGCGTTCGGCCCCTGGGCCTCGAGGATCCTGAAGTGGTAGCCGTGGTATCCCTCGCCGGGCTTGATGCCGCCGAAGGCCGGCCCGAGCGGGCTCTGGCCCTGGACGTCGTCTGGCCAGTACAGGCCGTCATGCTGGCCTGGCGCGCTGACGAACTTGCGTGCATAGGACAGCACGCCATCGCCGTCGCGGTCGCGCAGCGCGTATTCCTTCTGGGCGTCGTAGTAGGCGAGCACCGCCTGCATGGCCGCCAGCTCGTTGCGCCCGATGCGGCGGGTGAGCATCTCGTCGGCGCCGGCCCTGGTGTCGAAGCGCCAGCTGCCGCCCTGGCTGACCAGCGGGATGGGCAGGGTCCAGCCGCCTTCGCCTACCGCAAGCTCCGCCGTATTCGCGCCCTTGGGCACGATCTTGTGGGACGCATCCCATGCGGCCAGGAACGCGAGCAGTTCGCTGCGACCGATCTCGTCGGTCTGCACGAAGTGCTTCCAGTCGGCGCCCAGCACCGTGCGCAGTGCGCCCGCGTCGTCGCGGGCGATGGCGTCGTGGAAGGCCTGCGCAGCCGCCTCGGGGCTGGAATAGGCCTGCTGCGCCGGCGCGAGCGCTGGCACGCAAAGGGCCGCGACTGTCAGCAGCGCGACCGTGGCGGTACGGCGTACGCGGCAGGAAAGTTGGTTGATGTGCATGGTGTGCTTCCTGTCTACCGGCGTCCACCGCGTCCGCCACCGCCGGCGCGCCCGCCACCTGCGCGGCCGCCGCCGCTGAAGCCGCCGCCGCCGTAGCTGCCGCGGCTGCCCGAATGCTGCGACATCGACTGCCGGCTGGCAGTGCCCCGGTCCATCTGCTGGCGCGCCTGGCCGGCGTTACCGGCGCCCCGCAACGCGCTGTCGCCGGCGGTGCCGCCGCCGCGCGAGTCGACACGCGCTCGCCCGTCGTTGCCGCCAAGTCCGCCCTGGCCGCGCGCGGCAGCATCGGCCCGCTGGCGTGCGCCTGGGTCGTTGCGCAGTTGCTCGCGGCCCGCACCAGGATCCATGCCGCGCTGCTGCAGGGCCGACTGCGCTTGCTGGCGCTGGGCGTCGCGGCCGCGGAAGTCTGCGCGGTTCTCCGCTCCCGGCACGTTCTTGCCGAACTGCTGCTGGCTGCGGCTGTCGCGGTAGGGCACGCCGCGCCGGTTCTGGGCGTTGTGCTGGAACCGGTTCTGGCCCGCGTTGAGCTGGCGGTTGGTGTTGAGGCTGTTGTAGCGGTTGACGTTGATGTTGACGTCGCCGCCGCCCCAGTTGCAGCCGCCCCACAGCGCAGCCGTGGCGGCCACGCCGACGCCGAATGCGATGCCGGTGGCCAGCGCCGCGCCGGGGTAGTAGCCCGGGTAGTACATCGACGGCGGATACCAGTAGTACGGCGGGTAGGCCGGGTACGGCCAGGTGCCGTACACCACGGTCGGGTTGTATGTGGGCACGTAGACCGTCTGCGGATTGGCGGGCTCGATGGTGATGGCCTGCTGCTGCACCGTGACGGTCTGCTGCTCGGTGGTCTTGAGGTTGCCGCTCTCGCGTGCCCGCGCGCGCAGCCGCTGGGCGGAATCGAGCACGTCCTTCGACGAGGCAAGGAAGGCGTCGCCCAGGTTCTGCACCCAGTCCGGCTTGTCGCCCATGGTCTGCAGCACCTGCGGGAATGCCACCAGCGACTTCACGCTCGGATCCCAGGGCTGGCTCTCGACGGCCCGGACCGCGGCGTCGCCGCTCTGGTCGGCGTGGGCCTTGGACCACCTGGCCGCGTCCGCCACGTCGGCCGGATAGGTGGACGCCATCAGCACCTGCGACAGAAGCGAGTCCGGGTACAGCGCGATCGGCGCCATCATCTGGTCGATCTGGGCCTGGCTGAACGTGCCGTCAGCCGCCGGCGCGGTGGACTGCGGTGCCGGTGGCGGCACGCCGCGCTGCGAGGTGGTCGTGGTGGTCGTCGTGACGGTCGCCGGCTGTACCGCCACCGGCACCGGGTAGGCGCAGCCGCCGAGCAGCAGCGCGAGCGCCGCCGCGCAGGGCAGCATTGGCGAATGGGCAGAGCGGTAGACGTTCATTGAAAGGCCTCAGGCAAGCATCCAGACCAATACCGTGCCGCCGATGGACAGCAGCACGTGGCCGAAGGCGACGGTGCTCGAATAACCGATGACCGCGACGGGGCTCTGGGAACGCTCCTGCACCGCCGCCAGCCCGGCCGTCATGGTCTGCGCGCCGGCGAGTGCACCGAGCAGCAGCAGCGGATTGAGCCCGAGCACGTAGCGACCCAGCAGCAGCCCGGTGACGAGCGGCACGAGCGTCACCACGATCCCGGCCAGGAACACGGTCAGGCCGATGTCCTTGAGCGCCTGGACGAACACCGGTCCGGCTTTGAGGCCGATCATCGCGACGAAGGCGGCCAGGCCGATGGACTTCATCAGGTCGGCCGCATCCGCGGGCAGCGCGCCGAAGTTCGGGTGGATCGAATTGCGCCAGCCCATGGCCAGCCCGACCAGCAGAGTCGCCACGCTGGTGCCCAGGGCTACGTGGACGCCACCGGCGGGAAACGCCACCACGATGCCGAGCACGGCGCCGGCAAAGATCGCCAGGCCGAGCGCCAGGTAGCTCGTGTTCCCGCCTGTCTGGAGCACGTCGCCGAGCAGCGGGCTGACGCGGCGCACCGCCGGCTCGAGCCCGTGCACCGTCAGGACGTCGCCCACCAGCAGCCGGGTGCCAGGCATGACGGGAATCTGCTCGGTGCCACGGCGCAGCGCCTTCACGTAGACGCCGCGGACTTCGGGCGCCTCGTCGCGGATCTCCTGCAACGGGCGATTGGCCAGGTCCCGGTTGCGCAGGACGATGTCGAAGGTGGCGGCGGGCACGTCGAGCAGCTCGCGGTCGAACACCTCGCGGTTGCGCTCGCCGATCGCGCGGATCAGCGAGGCGTGATGCCCGATGACGGCGACCACGTCGCCCTCGGCCAGCACCAGGGCGGGGGAGGTCTCGATGACCTGGCCGCCGCGGCGCAAGCGTTCGATGAAGATCCGCTCGTCCGACACGGCGGCCTCGACCTGGGCGATCGTCTTGTCGATGACGCCCGAGCCGGCCCCGATCTCGTAGGCACGAAGCTCGAACATGCGCCAGGCCGAGGCAATGCCCGGACTGTGCCGTTCGAATCCCATTTCCTTTTCCAGTTCGAGAGCCTCGGCCTTCATGTCGATGCGCAGCAGCCACGGCCCGACGTTCGCGCAGAAGAAGATGACGCCGAAAGTGCCGAAGACGTAGGTCAGCGCGTCCGCCACCGGAATCTGCGCGATCAGGCGGGATTTCTCGGCTTCCGCGATCGGCAGCGAGCGGATCGCCTCGCTGGCGGTGCCGATCACCGGCGATTCGGTCAGCGCGCCAGACATCAGGCCGGCCGCGTAGCCGAGCTCCAGCGACAGCAGCCTGGCCATTGCGAAGGCGGTGAGCAACCCCACGGCGGGCATGAAGAAGGCCAATGCCACCCAGCGCCAGCCGCCGTCCCGGACCCCCCGCACGAACCCCGGCCCGGCGGAAAAGCCGATGCCGTACATGAACAGCAGGAAAAGCAGCGACTTGGCAGTGTCCGACACCGGCACATGCCAGAAGTTGCCGATCAGCACGCCGGCCAGCAGCGAGCCGGTGACGGGGCCGAAGCCGACACCCCCGATCTTGAACTTGCCGATCCAGTAGCCCAGGCCGATGGCCAGGAACACCGGAACCTCCGGGTTCTTCTCGAAGATGGGCGTCAGCCAGTCCATGGCACGCCTAGAAGATGTGCTTGATGCCGAGGTCGAAGCCCGCCGAATGCCGGTCGGGCGCAGTGAGGGCGCCGTTGAGCGTGAACGATGCACCGCCGCTGTTGTGCAGGTAGGCGTAGGTTCCGTACACCGAGGTGCGCTTGGACAGGTTGTACACGTAGCCCACCGCGGCCTTGTCGCCGCGCGGGTCGTCCGGCTCGTCGGTGCCGTAGGACGAGAACGAGAACTTCAGTTGGCCGGGCCCGATGGGGAACACGGCGCCGACCAGATAGCCCGTGGCGGTCACCGGCGAGATCTGCTTGATCTCGTCGTGGTAGTAGCCGGCACTGATCTTCATGAACTGGAAGTCGTACGAGGCCCCGACGTTGACCACCTCGATGTCGCCCGTGGTCGCGCTCTGGCCGTACTGGGTGCGGCTGCCGGCCACGGCCACGGCAAACCCGCCGCCGGCCCAGCCCAGGCGCCCCGCGAAGCCGTCGCCGTCGTCCGGGCTCGGCACATTGGACACGTCGACGTTCTCGCCCATGAAATACTGCGCTTCGCCGAAGAAGCCGCCCAGGTTCGACGGCAGGAAATAGGCGACCATGTTCGATGCCCGCGTCGCCGTCGTGCCGGCAATCGTCAGCGCGTCGGCAAGGTTGGCGCCGACGCCGCTGGTCGTGAACGGATCGACGTCGTCACGGTTGCGAAAGATCGACGTGAAGTCGCGGCCGAGCCGCAATTCGCCCCAGTTGCTGATCAGGCTGACCGTGGACCGGCGGTTGAACAGGGCACTGGTGGTGCCGCTGGGCTGGTTGTTGGTCGATGTGGTGCCGCCGGTGCCGTCGTCGGCGTTCAGGCCGGCTTCGAGCCAGAAGCCTGCGGCAAGGCCGCCGCCCAGGTCCTCGAAACCGCGCACGCCCCACCGCGATGCCGACGTGCGCCCGCTCGCCAGCTGGGTGCGGCTGGCCTCGGTGCCGGTGCCGTAGGCCAGGCCGATGTCGACAATGCCGAACAACGTGACCGAGCTGCTCGTGACCGGCCTGGTGACCTGGGAGTTCTGAGCCGCGGCGGCAGCCGCGTTCAGAACGAGGGCGGTGAAGGCCAGCACTTTCAGTGTCCGCATGGGGGGCTCCTCGTCGTGTAGTTGAACTTCAGGCTTCCTGCGTTCCGGTCCGGCCCTTGCGTCTGCCCAGCGCCTGCGGCTTGAGCAGCTTGAGGCCGAGGGCCGCGTTGTACCCGTGAATCTCCTTTACGTCGAGCTTGCGCATGAACTCGATGGTGTCCGACGCGATCACCTGGCCGGGAACCATGATCGGGAAGCCCGGCGGGTAGGGAATCACGAAGTTCGCTGCCACCAGCTGCGGGCCCTTCTGCAGGCGCTCGCCGATCGCCTCGGCATCGAGCTTGACGTGCTCGCAGTCCTCCTCGCGATACGCGGTGTAGAACGCCGCGCGCATGTGCCCCTCGGTGGTGCCGCTTTTCGCGTCGTCGCGGAACGCGTCGTGGAAGTGGCTGAAGTTCGGCAGGTCGGGCACGTCCTCCATCAGCGCCTTGACCCGCTGCTCGAAGGCTGCGCGCACGGCCTTGCCGCCTTCGTGCAGGCGACGGTCCACCTGGCGGGAAATGTCCGCCAGCACCTTCAGCAGGTGCGCGATGTCGCTGCGGGTGTTGTTGATGTTGATCTGCACCAGGATCGAGTTGCGCGAAGTCTTGTTGATCTGCACGTCGTAGTCGGCCGCCAGAAGGCCCTTGAATTCCGTGCCGTCGTACCCGGCGCGCCCCGTGACCAGGGTGATGCGGGTCGGGTCGAGGGCAAACTCGTCGCCGTCCCAGGCGGCGAGCACCTCGCTCCAGTCGGCATGAGGACGCCCGTACTCCTCGACGCCGGAAGCGCGGAACGCCCTGGGCACCATCTCTCCAGGCGTCAGGATGTGGAAGTACCTGGAGATCAGCGAATGGTTGTTGACCTGCTGGCGCAAGTCCAGGGAAAGGGCGATGGCCTGCATCACCAGCTCGTAGCCTTCGAGCTCCATCTGGCGTCGCGCCACGTCCAGCGACGCGATGATCTGCTGGTTGGGCGAGGTGGAAGTGTGGGTGTAGAAGGCCTCGTGGAACTGCTCCTGCACCTCGGCGAAATCCTGGTCGTGCACGAGGATCATCGAGCCCTGGCGCAGGGCCGACATGGACTTGTGGGTGGAGTTGGTCTGGTAGACCCGTATCCGCGCGAGGTCGGGATCGGGCATGAGGCGCTTGTCCAGCAGCGAAGCATCGGCCGGGTCGAGCGCGTCCGCGACCTTGCCTTCCATCGAGGCCTTCCACTGCTCGTACGCCTGGCGATACTCCGGCGACAGCAGCCGGTCTTCCAGCGCCCGGGCTGCCCCCATGCCCGTGCGCCTGCGGTGGAACGGAGAGAAGCGGGCAAAGGCGAACCAGGCCTCGTCCCAAAGGAAGATCAGGTCCGGCTTGATGGCCAGGCATTCCTCCATCACCCGCCGGCAGTTGTACATGTGGCCGTCGAAGGTGCAGTTCGTCAGGTCCAGCACGCGGGCCAGGTGCAGCTTGCCTTCGGCCTTGAGCGTGAGCAGCGCCTGCTTGATGCTGCGCAGCGGCACGGCCCCGTACATCGAGTACTCGACCATCGGAAAGGCTTCCAGGTACAGCGGCTGGGCGCCCGCGAGCACCAGGCCGTAGTGGTGCGACTTGTGGCAGTTCCGGTCGATCAGGACGATGTCGCCAGGCCTGCACAGGGCCTGCACGACGATCTTGTTCGAGGTCGACGTGCCGTTGGTGGCGAAGAAGACCTTGTCGGCCCCGAAGGCACGCGCCGTGAGTTCCTGCGCCTCCTTGATGTTGCCCACGGGGTCGAGCAGGCTGTCCAGGCCCCCGGTGGTCGCCGAGGATTCCGCCAGGAACAGGTTGGCGCCGTAGAACTGTCCCATGTCGCGGATCCAGTTCGACTTGAAGATCGACTTGCCACGCGCCAGCGGCAAGGCATGAAATGTGCCGATGGGGCGCGCCGCATACTTCTTGAGGTTGTCGAAGAAGGGCGTGCGATAGCGGTCGCCGACACCGCCGAGGATGCTCAGGTGGATCTCCATCAGTTCCTCGACCTCGTAGAACACGCGCCTTAGCGCCGTCGCCTGGACGCTGGTGGCCACCGCCTCGACGTTGCGCTCGGTCACCAGGTAGATGTCCAGCTCGGGGCGGATCGCCTTGAGGAAGCTGGCCAGCATCAGCCCGTTGTCGTGCTGCAGACCGTCCTCCTCGAACTGGCCGAAGCGCTTGACCAGGTCGCCGAGCTTGGGCATGGGGTGCTTCGAGCGCAGGCGAAAGCCGTCGTAGATCACCACCGCCTGCAGATTGAAGTTGACGATGGTGGCCACGATCGCGTCGTCGAGGCTGAATGTCTGCACCACCTCGTAGACGAACGGATCCTCCGCCCGGCGCAGCTTGCGCATCTCGCGCTGGATATCGGCCGTGCGCGAGGCTTCCGGCGAGACGGTCAGCACTTCGAAGTAGGGGCGGCTGCCCGGATCGGACGACAGGCCGGGCGGGATCCGCTCGCCGACGTCGCCCTCGGCCTCTTCCTCGATGTTCCAAGCCGCAGGGTCGCGCCGATACGAGCCCGAGAAGATCGACAGCTTGATGCGATGCACGGCATTCGCGAAGCCCGTCAGGTCGCCGGCCGACAGCAGTTCGCGCAGCGCGCGCATCAAGGCGCTGCCGGGATAGGCCCAGTAGCTTTCCGTCGGCTCGAGCTGCTCGAGCAGCGCCTGGACTTCGGCCGCCAGGGTCGCGTTGGTGCCGCCGCCGCGCAGTTGCGACTGCGTGACCGCCTGCAGGCGGCTCCAGGAATCGCGCCGGGCTTCGGAGCCGAGAAAGAAGTCGACCATGGATGCCTTGCCGGTCGATGCCTGCTGAGCCATGTGCTTCTCCTTCGATGGGGTGAAAGCCGATCCCTGCGCGGCATGAGGCCGCCTTCGGGCATCGGCAGTATGGCCAGCATCAAAGCGCGCCCGGTTGATATTCATCAACATGCCGCCGATATCGCGAGCCATAGAATCCGGTCGCCCTGGCGGTTGCGCCCCTTGCGCGGCCGACTCGGAGGTTCGTCATCGACGAAGAGGAGATCCAGGATGGATTGGCTCGTGCAATCGTTGAAGCAATACCCCGAGCTGGGCCTGTTCGCCGCGCTGGCGTTCGGTTTCTGGCTGGGGCCCAAGAAATTCTTCGGCTTCAATCTCGGCGCGGTGACTGCCACCCTGATCGCCGGCGTCGTCATCGGGCAACTGGGCCTTTCGATTCCCGGGCCGATCAAGTCGGCGTTCTTCCTGCTCTTCCTGTTCGCGGTAGGTTACGGCGTCGGGCCACAGTTCTTCGCGGGGCTTGGCAAGGATGGCCCCAAGCAGATCGCCTTCACCCTGATCGTGATGGTCGCCTGCCTCGTGGTGCCGATCGCCTGCGCGTACGTGGCGGGGCTGGACGTCGGATACGCCGTCGGGCTGTATGCCGGCTCGCAGACCATCTCGGCGTCGATCGGCGTCGCCACCGACCAGATCAACAAGTCGGGCCTGCCGCCAGAAGTCGCCAAGAGCATGCTCGGCGCCATACCGGTGGGCTATGCCGTCACCTACATCTTCGGCACGGTGGGCTCGGCACTGCTGCTGTCCAAGCTGGGGCCCAAGATGCTCGGCATCGACCTGGTCCAGGCCTGCAAGGACTACGAGGCGCGCCTGGGCGGCGGCGCCAAGGCTGCGCAGCCGGGCATCCTGTCGGCCTATCGCCGGTTCGAACTGCGTGGCTACCGGATCACAGACGCCAGCGGACTGGCCGGCAGGCGCTGCAAGGACACGTTCCCCGGCGTTCGGGTGTACTTCGAGCGCATCAAGCGCGGCAGCGAGATCATCGCGGCCGATGCCGATGCCGTGCTTCAGGCGGGCGACCTGGTCGCCATCTCCGGAGCGCGCAAGCTTCTGGTGGAGAACGTCGAGTCCATCCTCGAGGAGGTCGAGGACCGCGACCTGCTCGATCTGCCGGCCACCGTCGTGGACGTCTTCGTCACCAGCAAGGCGCTCAACGGCAAGACGATCGCCGAGTTGGCCGAACTGCCGGCGGCGCGCGGCGTCTACCTGGCCAAGATCACCCGCCAACTGGTCGATATTCCTCTGCTGCCCGGCACGGAGATCCTGCGCGGCGACGTCCTGCGTATCGGTGGGGCGCTGCACCATGTGAACGCGGTCGTGGACGTGCTGGGCTACGCCGACCGGCCGACCGATGCGACGGACATCTCCTTCATGTCCGCCGGCATCCTCGTCGGCGGACTGATCGGGGTGCTGAGCGTGACGGTGGGCGGGGTGCCGATCAGCCTGTCGACCTCCGGCGGTGCGCTGCTGGCCGGTCTGTTCCTGGGTTACTACCGCACCATCAAGCCGAAGTTCGGACAGATCCCGGCCCCGGCGCTCTGGGTCCTCAACAATCTCGGGCTCAACGTCTTCATTGCGATCGTGGGCATCAACGCCGGGCCCGACTTCATCAGCGGATTGCAGAAGCTCGGCGTGAGCCTGTTCCTGTGGGGCGTGGTGGCGACGTCGGTTCCGCTGCTCATCGCCGTCTTCGTGGCGCGCCATGTCTTCAAGTTCGACCCCGCGATCCTCCTGGGCTGCTGCGCCGGCGCCCGCACCACCACCGCCGCGCTGGGCATGGTGCAGGACGCCGCCAGGAGCAACATTCCCGCGCTCGGCTACGGCATGCCCTATGCCGTGGGCAACACCTTCCTGACCATCTGGGGCCTCGTCGTCGTCATCATGATGATGAAGCTCACAGGCGGCTGATTCGCTCGGCCGCGTCACTCCGGCCGCTGCAGGTCCTTCCAGTTCACATCCACGCAAGGAGTAGGCAATGGACATCATGACCCTGCGCAACTACGAGTCGCTCGGCCCGTTCGAGATCAAGAACTTCCTGGCGGAGGCGGCCAGCAAGGCCGCGAAGAAATCGGCCTTGACCTACCTCAATGCCGGGCGCGGAAACCCCAACTGGGTGGCAACCGAGGCGCGCGAGGCGTTCTTCACGCTCGGCCATTTCGCGGTGACGGAAACCCGACGGGTGATGGACGTCGAGCCGGGCATCGGCGGCATTCCGCGCGTGGACGGCAGCGCCGAGCGGCTGAAGGCCTGGCTTGCCAGGTACCCGGACCTGCCCGGCACCAGCTTCCTGGCGCGCATGGTGCCATGGGCGGTGAACAAGTTCGGCTTCAAGCCGGATGCCTTCGTCGGCGAACTGGTGGACTCGATCATCGGCGACCACTATCCCGAGCCGGACCGCATGCTGCATCACAACGAGATCATCGTGCGCGAGTACCTGCAATGGGCCATGGTGGGCGAGCCGCGCCCCAAGGGCGAGTTCAAGCTCTACGCGGTCGAAGGCGGAACCGCCGCCATGTGCTACACCTTCAAGGCGCTGAAGAACAACCGCCTGCTCAATGCGGGCGACACCATCGCGCTCGGCGTGCCGATCTTCACGCCCTACCTGGAGATGCCGCACCTGGAGGACTACGACCTGCAGATCGTGCCCATTCACGCGCCCCAGGAGAACCGCTTCCAGTTCACCGACGCCGAGCTCGACAAGCTGCTCGACCCGAAGATCAAGGCCTTCTTCATCGTCAATCCGGGCAATCCGTCCGCCATGGCGATCTCGCCGGAGGTCATCGGCAAGATCGGGGACATCCTCAAGAAGCGCCCGGACCTGCTGCTGCTGACCGACGACGTGTACGGCACCTTCGTGCCGGGCTTTCGCTCGCTGCTGGGCGCCTATCCGCGCAATACCATCGGCGTGTACTCGTACAGCAAGTACTTCGGCTGCACCGGCTGGCGCCTCGGCGTGATCGCGGTGCACGAGGACAACATCTTCGACGAGAAGATCGCCCAGCACGACGCCGCCACGCTCGAGAAGCTGGACAAGCGCTACGGCACCCTGACGCCGCATCCGCGCGAGATCAAGTTCATCGACCGGATCGTGGCCGACAGCCGAGACGTGGCGCTCAACCACACGGCGGGACTGTCGCTGCCGCAGCAGGTCATGATGAGTCTTTTCTCGCTGTACGAACTCATGGACGAGGAAAAGCTCTACCAGAAGGCGTGCATGGAGATCTGCCACCGCCGCACGCTGCTGACGCTGGAGGGCCTGGGCATCGACGTGCAACCGAATCCGCTGTTCGACAACTACTACGGCCTCATCGACCTGGAGTTCTGGCTGCGCAAGTACGGCACCGAGGAATTGGTCGACTGGATCAAGGTGAACGTCCATCCGCTGGACATCGTCTTTCGCCTGGCCGAGGACCATGGGATCGTGCTGCTCAACGGCGGCGGCTTCGAGGCGCCCGACTGGTCGGCCCGCATATCCTTCGCCAACCTGGACGAAGACGTCTACGAGAAGATTGGCCGCGCGGTGCGTGCCGTGGCGCGCAACTACGTTGACGCTTTCCAGCGGGACACCGGCAAGGTCGTCACGCGCAAGGAAGGGTAGCGGCCGGAGCGCGCCAGCGGCTAGGGGTGCGGGGAGGGCGCGTCGATGTGGTTCTCGAGCGCGTACCGCACCAGTTCCGCGGTACCCGAGACCTGCAGCTTTTCCTGGATGCGCGTCTTGTGCGTGCTCACCGTCTTGACCGACAGATGGAGCGCGTCCGCGATGTCGACGACCCGCGCTCCGGCGGCGATGCGCTGCAGCACATCCAGCTCGCGATCCGTCAGATGCGCATGGCCTGGAGCGCGGGCCATTCCGTTGAGCTGTTGCACCACGCTTTCGGCCAGTGCCTCGGTGACGTAGGCGCGGCCTGCTGCCACCCGTCTCACCGCGCGCAGGAGTTCCGTGGCGGCCGCGTCCTTGGTGACATAGCCGTCCGCGCCGGACTTGAAGGCGCGCAGCGCGTACTGCTCCTCGGCGTGCATGCTGAGCACAAGTACGTGCACTCCGGGAAACTCGGTCTTGATGCGGCGCACCAGTTCGAGCCCGTTCATCCCGGGCATGGACAGGTCGACGAGTGCAAGGTCGAACTCGGCCTCGCGCAGCAACTCCAGCGCCCGGTGTCCCGTCACCGCCTCGGTCAGGGACCAGTTGTTCGCGACCGGGTCGAGCACACGAATCAGGCCTTCCCGGACGATCGCGTGGTCGTCGACGAGAAGCAGGCGCAGTGCGGGCCTGCACAATTCGGCAGCAGACAAGTTACCTCCTCGGACCCGGCGCGATCGCGCGCCTTCGGATTCTCCGCAGTGGCACGCACTATGGCGCCAAAACGGCCAATCCACAAGGCGGGAGTGCGGCGACCGGCCTGCGGTGCGGATCGTCCAGCCTAGGAATAATCCTAGGCGCCATGTCGGGCATGTCCGAGGCGAGGAGGAAACCCGCACGCAGGCGGCGCGGGGCATTCCGATTGTTGCCAGGAATGCATCAGGTGCATGCTTGCCTCCTCGCCACGCCAGTGATGGCCGCAGTTGCGGAGAGTCCCGATGAATGTTCCCCAAGTCCAGGTCCAGGCTCAGACGGAAGGCGCAACGACCGAGGCAGGCAGCCGGCGTACTGGCGCATACCGGTGCGAACGCACCGACCTCCAGGCCATGCTCGACCTGATCGGCGTCTCCATCGCCGACATGCCTGCGCCGACGCTTCAGCCTGCGGTCCGCCGCATCCGGGCTGGAGAACTGCTCTTTCTGGAAGGGGCGCCGGCCAGTTCCATCCATGTCGTGTGCACCGGCACCTTCAAGGTCTTTCGCACGGCCGAGGATGGCTACGAGCAGGTGTTCGGCTTCTTTCGCCGCGGCGACCTGCTCGGCTGCGACGCCCTGTCGGCGGACCATCACGTCATGGCAACCGTCGCGCTCGAGCATTCGACCGTGTTCGCCGTCGGATTGCCGGACCTCTACGCGCTGTCACGCTCATCGCCTTCGTTCTACAGAGGCATGATGCGGGCCGTCGCCAAGTCGATGCTGCACTTGACGCAGCTGTCGGACATGGTCGCCGCGGTCGCTTCCGAGGTGCGGCTGGCCAGGTTCCTGTTGCACCTGTCGCAATGCATGTCGAGCTGCGGGCAGTCCGCCAGGTCCCTTCGGCTGCAGATGACCCGTCGCGACATCGGCAGCTACCTCGGAGTGGCCCACGAGACCATCAGCAGATCGTTTGCCGCACTGGTCGAGGCAGGGCTGATCGAGGTCGAGCAGCGCGTCGTGGATATCCGCGACCTCGATGCACTGCAGCGGTATGCCCAAGGCACGCGGGCACCGGCAAGGGCTCACAGGCCCGGGGGCGGCCGCGCGGCCGCGGCGCTGGAAAGCTCGGCGATATAGTCGCGCGCCTGGTGGAACTCCATGGCCTTGTCGAAGTAGGCGACGGCACCGGCCTGCATGTGAGTCTCGCGCATGGAAGCCCAGGCGTACTGCGAGAACATGATCACCTTCACACCCGGGTAGTTCTGCCTGACGAACAGCAGGACATCGAGGCCGCGGTCCTGTCCGCGCAGCCTGGCATCGAGGACGACGAGGTCGGGCCGGTGCTGCGCGACAGCCTCCAGCGCGGACGCCACGTCGACCGCGAAGCCGACCACCTCGACGCCAGGCGCGGTGGCGATCAATGCCCCGAAGCTTTGCTGGATTGCCGAGGAGTCGTCAACGAGCAGCACCTTCACGTCTTGCCCCCGCGATGTGTCCATTGATGGCCGCAGCCATATTGCCCGTTCCGATCGCAGGCCGAGATGCGCCTCATCAATGAAAGCCCAGAAAACCGATCCCTTTTGAGGCATCCTTGTGTCGTCCGGCCCGTTTTTTCACGAGGCGGCGGTAAATCCCATGCACTCAGGGTTCGAAAGCCTTTCGATCCGCGCCCGCATCGCGCTGGGCGTTGCCGTCGTCATGCTTCCCATGCTGGCGTTCCTGGCGTGGCTTGTCTGGAAGGAGGTTTCGCTGGTGCACGACGCCGCGCATGAAAAGGTGCGCATGCTCGCCAGCGGGACGGCCGCGGATCTGCGGCGCGCACTGGACCAGTTCGAGTCCGCCCTGGCGCATGCGGCGGTGCGGCCGGCGGTCAAGGCCCTCGATCCGCTGCGATGCGACCGGTTGGCCGTGGAGTACGTGCGGGTCAGCCCAGCCGTGGTCGGGCTCGAGGTGCGCGATGCGCAGGGCAGGACCATCTGCCCGGGCGGCGACCATGTCGCCGCGGCAGCGATGGGCCCAGCGGCGGCCAGCCTGGATTCGAGCGCGGAGGACAACGCACTCGCGGTGCGCTCGTACATGCAAGCGCGCACCCAGGGCAAGTTCGCCATCTTCAGCTACCCGGTACGCGGTGAAGACGAAACGACCGAAGGATGGCTGCTGCTGGCCGTCGATCTGCTCGTGCTCAACGACAGGCTCCTGAACGCCACGCCCCCGGGCGCCGTGGTGACGGTGCTGGATCGGCAACGCACGATCCTGCTGCGCTCGCTCGAGCCGGCCAGATTCATCGGGTCGCGGCCGACGGCTGCACAGGAGAGCGGCACGCCGTGGCCGCTGCCGCGCAACCGACTCGTCGCGGGCACCGGCCGCGACGGCATCCCCAGACTCCTGGCTTCCGCGACTGTGCCGGGAGTGGGCTGGGAAGTGGTGGCCGGACTGCCGCGCGATGCCGTCCTGGCGGAGTACCGCGGCACGGTCCTGCGCACCGTCGCCATCGGCGCGGCGCTGTGCCTTCTGGCGCTCATGCTCGGGTGGCGCATGAGCGCGACCGTCGCCAATCCGATTGCGCATCTGGAAAAGACGGCCGCTTCCATCGCCAGCGGCAACCGTTCGGTTCGTGCGCGCATCGCCGGCCCGCCGGAAATAAAGGCGGTCGCGCGTCAGTTCAACCACATGCTGGACGCGCAAGCCCTGGGCGAAGCCCGCTTCCGCGGCATCTTCGAGACGACGGTCGACGCCATCGTGACGGCAGGCGAGGATTGGCGCATCGTGCAAGCCAATCCCGCCGCGGCCGCGATGTTCCGATGCAAGCCGGAGCAGGTGATCGGCGCACCGTTGGACCGCTTCGTGCCCGCGTGGCCCCGGGGCCATCAGGGGCACGAGGCCGACGGCGACGAAGCGCCGTCCCAATTGCAACGCGAAGCGGTCGCCCTGCGTTGGGACGGGAAGGCGTTTGCGGTCGAAGCATCGGTCTCGCGCGCGGCCGTCGCCGGCAGTCCCATGTACACCGTGATACTGCGCGACATCTCGCAGCGCAAGCAGGCCGAACAGGATCTCCAGGCCAGCGCATCCAAGCTGCAGGCTGCGTTGGCCAGCATGGGCGACGCCATATGCATCGCCGACGGCGAGGGAAACGTCATCGAATACAACGAGGCGTTCGCTGCCTTTCACGGCTATGCGCGTGCCGCCTGCGGCAGTTCGCTTGTCGAGCACCTGGAGGCGATGGACATGTTCGCGCCAGATGGAAGCCGCGCCCCACCCAGCCAACGCCCCCTGGCCATGGCATTGCGGGGCGAGTCGGCGACGAACGTGGAGTACCGCATCTACCAGAACGACACCGGCGCGTCACGTATCGGCAGCTACAGCTTCGCGCCCATCCGCTCCGGCGGCGGACGTACGGCCGGTGCCATCGTGACGACCCGGGACGTCACCGCCATCCGGGAAGTGCAGGCCGATCTCGAATCGTCGCACCTCGCCCTGCAACAGCTGCTTGCCACGCGCGAGCAGGTACAGGAGGAGGAGCGAAAGCGCATCGCGCGCGACCTTCACGACGACCTTCAACAGACGCTGGCGGCGATACGAATGGACTTGCAGGTCGCCGCCATGAGCGTCGACAAGGCCATCGATCTGCTGCCCCTGCTCGCCGGCATCGACCGGCGCGCGGAACAGGCCATCGCTTCGGCGCGCCGCATCGTGAACGACCTGCGCCCGCCCATGCTCGAGGACCTCGGCCTGACGCCGGCACTGGAAGCGATGGCTGTCCAGTACGCCCGGCAGACCGGCATCGAATGCACCTTCGAAGCAGGCGCCGGATTGGACGACCGATCCTTCGACCAGCCGGTTGCCCTGTGCGTGTTCCGTGCCGCGCAAGAGGCGCTCAACAATGTCGCCAAGCATTCGCACGCCAGCGCAGTGCATCTGCGGCTGGCGGTGGAAGGCGGCGCCGTGTCGCTCCAGGTCCGGGACAACGGCTGCGGAATCGCCATGGCCGACCGGCGCAAGTCCGGTTCGTTCGGACTGCTGGGCATCCGCGAGCGGGTTCGGGCCTGCAACGGCACGCTGCGCATCGATGGCAGCCCTGGCGAAGGCACGGTGCTGGAACTGTCCATACCGCTGGCGGAGGCGCCACCGGTGGCGGGCGCCCGCAATGCCCCGGCGTGAACGGCGAGCGCCTTCCCGTCAGGGCTGCTCGTCCGGATCGAAATCGAGCTCCACCTTCGCGCCGTTCGGGTCGAGGCAGAAAAGCTGCCAGGTACCGGCCCCGGCCTGCTGCCGCAGCTCGTACTGGGTGCCGCTCGCGTCGAACCGCGCCTTGACCTCGCGCAGGCCCTTCGCGCTGAACGCCATGTGGTCGATGACGCCGGTGCGCTGCGCGGGCACCGGGCGTCCGAAGTACATGTGCAGCACCGCCTGCGGGCCGCTGCCGTACAGCCAGGCGCCGGGAAAGCCGAGGTCCGGGCGGTGCCCGACCTTCAGGCCGAGCAGGCCGGTGTAGAAGTCGAGGGTCTTCTGCTCGTCCTCCGCGGTGATGGTGAAGTGGTTCATGCCGACGATCATGTGCAGTCTCCGTTTCGGGCTTTTGTTCAGGGCACCAGGACGAGCGCGCCGGTGGTGGCGCGCGACTCCAGCCGGGCGTGCGCCTGCGCCGCCGCGTCGAGCGGAAAGCGTTCGATGGGCGGCGGCCTGATCGCGCCCTCGGCCAGCGCATTCCACACCCGCTGCGCGCGCTGCGCCGCCTGGGCCTGTGACGAGACGTAGTCGAACACCACCGGACGCGAGAAGCTCAGCGACTTGGCCACCAGTGCGTCAGGCGCGAGCGGCGCCAACGGGCCGCTGGCCTGGCCCAGGCTGATCCAGTGGCCGCGCCGGGCGAGGGCGGCCAGGTTCTCGTCCCGGGCCGCATCGCCGAGCCCGTCGATGACCACGTCGGCGCCGCCGCACAGGCGCTGCACGGCGTCGGCAAAACGGTAGTCCCGGGTGACGATGACGTGCTCGCAACCATGCTCGCGCGCCACGCGCGCCTTGGCATCGTTCGACACGGTGCCCACGACCGTGGCGCCGAGCCGGCGCGCCCAATGGCAGACGAGCAGCCCGACGCCGCCCGCCGCCGCGTGCACCAGCAGCCGCGTGCCGGGCTGGACCCGGCCCAGGTCGTGCACGAGGTAATCGGCCGTGATGCCCTTGAGCAGCAGCGCGGCAGCCACCTCGTCCTCCACCGCGGCCGGCAGGCGCACCAGCCATTCGGCCGGCACGCTGCGCACGCCGCAATACGCGCCGGGCACGGGGCCGATGTAGGCCACGCGGTCTCCGGCCAGGAATCCGGTGACGTCGGGCCCTGCGTCGATCACGCTGCCGGCCGCTTCCATGCCGGGCACGCCTGGCGCGCCCGGCGCCACCGGCAGCATTCCCGGCACCCAGCCGCGGCGCAGGTACACGTCGATGAAGTTGATGCCGACGGCGCGCTGCCGCAGGCGGACTTCGCCCGCGCGCGGCGGCGCAGCGTCGACGTGCTCCGCGCGCAACACCTCCGGCCCGCCGTAGCCTTCCAGAACGACGCGGCGGGTCGGCAAGGGCAGGGCGGACGGCATGGCGCCGCCGGACGCGCCGCCCAGGTCGCCCGCCTGCAGCAGATGACGCCGAAGGTCCTCGAACCCGGCCTCGTAGACGCCCTTCGCCACCGCATCGCGCAGTTCGCGTTCCATGCCCGCCGGGGTGGCGAAGCTCGACTCCCAATGCCAGAAGGTGCGGTTGCCGTCGGTCACCGGCTTGAGCGTTACCGTGGCCACGTAGCGTTGCAACGGCAGCGTGGCCTCGACGATGCAGTAGGTGCTCTTGTGCTGGGCGTCGTCCAGCGTCAGCAGCTGTTCGCGGATGCGGTGGCCGTCCTTGAGCGTGAAACTGCGCACGCAGCCGACCTGGTCGCTGCGCTCGTTGCCTTCGATCCGGCTCGCCTCGACGGCGCTGTGCCACCGGTCGTGGCTGTTGAAGTCGCGCAGCACGGCCCACACGCGCTCGATCGGCGCGTCGATGACCGTGGAGCGGACGAGCTTGTGCAGCATCAGCGCAACGACCGCTTCAACGCGTCGAACCCGCCCTGGAAGACGCCGTTGCCGATCGTCTCGGTCAGTTCGCGCTCGCGGCCCGGCTCGCACTCGAATTCGGCGCTCCATTCCGCGAAGCAGCGCGCCCCGTCGGTCACCGGCGTGAGCTTGAGCGTGGCGACGTAGTTCGTCACGCCCATCGGGCTTTCCAGAATCTCGTAGGTGCAGCTGTATTCGTAGTCGGACAAGGCCAGCAGCCGCTCGCGGATCATGCCGCCGTCCTTGAGGTGGAAGTGGCGGATGCACCCGACGCGGTCGGCAGGCTGGCCGTTCTCGATCCGGCTGTCGGCAATGAGCGGATGCCACTGCGGCAGGCCGTTGAAGTCCCGGATGCGCGACCACACGTTGTCGGCGCTGGCATCGATGACACTGGACGTATAGACGTTGAGCACGCGTCATTCCCTCTTTGCGCCGGCCGGCAGGGTGGCCTGCGCGCCGCTGGCGTCGCCGACCAGGCGCTGGATGTCGCCGCCCTCGATGCCGATCTCGCGCAGCAACTGGTCGACCAGCGGCGCTTGCGCGCGAAAGCGCAATGCCGAGTTGACCAGCCCGTCGGCGAACCCGCCGCCTTCCCCGTTGACCTGGCCACCCTGCGTTCCGCCCAGCCCGTCCACATGCATGATCTTGATGCTGTCGATGCGCTCCATCGGCCGCACCGATTCGCGGATGATGGCCTCGGCCTTCTCCACCAGCTTCATGCGCAGCGCCGACATGCGCGCTTCCGGCGTCAGCATGTTGTGTGCTTCGTTCATCATCCGCGCCGCATCGGCCTCGATCTCGGCGCGCACGCGCATGGCCATCGAACGGATCTTCTCGGCGTCGGCATCCGCCTCGGCCTGGGCCCGGATGGCGGCGCCGCGCGCGCTGCTGGCTTCGCTCTCGGCCTGCGCCGAGGACGTCAGCCGCAGGGCGTCACGCTCGGCGGCCTGGGCCGCGGCAATGAGCTCGATGGCCTTCTTGCGCTCGGCCATCTCCACTTCGCGGGCGGTGAAGACCTTCTCCTCGGCAGCGACGGCGAGGGCGCGCGCGGCCTCCGCCTCGGCCACCGCCTCGCTCTGGGCCTTGCTCTCGCGCGCGACCGAGATCGCGCGCTGCTGCTCGGCCAGCTCGAGCGAGGTGCGGCGCTCGATCTCCGCGCTCTGGATGGCGCGCTCCTTGCCGATGCGGCCTTCCTCGAGGGTCTGCTCGGAGCGGATGCGCGCCGTGTCGATGCTCTGCCTGGCGACGATCTGCGCGCTCTCGGCTTCCTGTTCGCGCTGGGCCCGCTCGGTCGACACCTCGGCGCGCTGGCGGGCGCGGGCCATTTCCAGTTCGCGCTCCTGCGCCAGGCGCGCGTGCTCGCTCTCCCGGTCGATGTCGAGCGACAGCTTTTCGGCCTCGAGGTTCTTGTTCCGGATGGCGATCAACGTGTCCTGCTCGACGTCGTTGCGCTGCTTCTTGCGGTGCTCGATCTGCTCGGTCAGGCGCGTCAGGCCCTCGGCGTCGAAGGCGTTGCTGGGGTTGAAGAACTCCATGCTCGTCTGGTCGAGCTGGGTCAGCGACGCGGCTTCGAGTTCCAGCCCGTTCTTGGTCAGGTCCTCGGCCACTGCGTCGCGCACGCGCCTGACGTAGGCGCCGCGCTTCTCGTGCAGTTCCTCCATGGTCATCTCGGCGGCCGCCGTGCGCAACGCGTCGACGAACTTGCCTTCGACCAGTTCCTTGAGCTGTTCGGGCTCCAGGGTGCGCAGGCCCAGCGTCTGGGCGGCCGCGGCGACCGCCGCCTGGCTGGTGGCCACGCGGACGTAGAACTCGGCGATCACGTCGACGCGCATGCGGTCGCGCGTGATGAGCGCCTTGTCGCGCCCGCGGCTGACTTCCAGGCGCAGCGTGTTCATGTTGACGGGAATCACGTCGTGCACGATGGGCAGCACGAACGCGCCACCGCCGAGCACCACCTTCTCGCCGCCGAGCCCCGTGCGCACGAAGGCCCGCTCCTTGGAGCTGCGCAGGTAGAGCCAGTGCAGCAGCCATACCGCGATCGCGACGACGATCGCGACCACCACGAGCACGAGAATGAATTGTCCGAATTGAGCGCCTGACATGGGTGTCGTCTCCAGTGATTCCGTTACCGCGTGATCTCGACGAAGCGCCTGGTCGTTTCGGTCAGGGCCACCTCGGCGGGCAGCCTTTCCATCGAACTCGCGCCGTAGAAGCCGGCACAGGCGGGGCAGTTGGCCAGGATGTACTGCGCATCGGCCGGCGTGGCGATCGGGCCGCCATGACACAGCACGATCACCTCGGGGTTCACGGCCCGCGCCGCCGCGGCCCAATCGTTGACGAGGGGGACGCAGTCGGGCAGCGTGAGGGCGGTGTCGGCGCCGATCTCGCCGCCAGTGGTCAGGCCCATGTGGCACACCACGATGTCGGCGCCGGCGCCGGCCATGGCGGCCGCCTCGGCCGGGCTGAAGACGTAGGGGGTCGTCAGCAAGTCCAGCGCGTGGGCGCGCGCGATGAGCTCCACCTCGAGCGCGTAGCTCATGCCGGTTTCTTCGAGGTTGGCGCGCATGATGCCGTCGATCAGGCCGACGGTCGGGAAGTTCTGGATGCCCGAGAAGCCGAGCGTGATGAGCCGCTGCAGGAACTCCTCGGGGATCATGAAGGGGTCGGTGCCGTTCACGCCGGCCAGCACCGGCGTGCGCTTGACCACCGGCAGCACCTCGTGCGCCATCTCGCACACGATGTCGTTGGCGTTGCCGTACGCCATCAGCCCCGCGAGCGAGCCGCGCCCGGCCATGCGGTAGCGGCCGGAGTTGTAGATCACGATCAGGTCGATGCCGCCGGCTTCCTCGCACTTGGCCGACAGGCCGGTGCCGGCGCCGCCGCCGATGATCGGTCTGCCGGCGGCGATCTTGGCCCGGAAGCGTTCGAGCAGCGTGGTGCGTGCAATGCGCGGCATGGTGGTTGGTTCTCCCTTGTCTTGTCGTTCAGGCCTGCCGCATGCCGCCCGCGGGGCGGGACGCTGCGTCCTTCCATGCGGCGACCAGCGCGTCGGCGAAGGCCTCGTCGTTGATGTGCAGCGGCAGGCGCTGCAGCTTGCGGTCGTGCCCGGTGCGAAAGCCTGCCTCGATGGCGGCGAACAGCGCACGATCGGCCTGCGGGTCATGGAAGGGCTGGCCGGGCCTGTCGATGGCCGAGACGCCGCCTTCGGGGATGAGAAAGCGCACCGGCCCCCGCATCGCGTTGAGCTTGCCGGCGATGAATTCGCCGATGCGCCGGCATTCGTCGGCGGACGTGCGCATCAGCGTGACGTTCGGGTTGTGGCGGTAGAGCGTGCGCCCCTTGAAGCGCTCGGGCACCGAGTCCCAGGTGCCGAAGTTCACCATGTCGAGCGCGCCGCAGGAGCCGACGTAGGGCAGGGCGTGCCGGGCGAAGGCGTCCAGCCGCGTCGGCCCCGCCGAGAGCGTGCCGCCGACGATCTCGTCGGCGATTTCCGTGGTCGAGACGTCGATGGCGCCGACGATGAGCCCGGAATCGGCCAGCTTCTCCATCGACTGGCCGCCGACGCCGGTGGCGTGGAAGACCAGGCAGTCGCAGTCTTCCTCCAGCCGCTTCGTCACGGCCTGCACGCACGGCGTGGTCACGCCGAACATGGTCAGGCCGATGGCCGGGCGCGCAACGCCTGACCTGGCGGGCGGGTGCGCGATCATCCCGGCGAGCGCGTTCGCCGCATTGGCCAGCACCAGTTCGCTGATGCGGTGGATGCCCTGCACGTCGGTCACCGAGTACATCATGCAGATGTCGCTCGGCCCGACGTAGGGGCGCGTGTCGCCGCTGGCCATGGTCGACACCATCATCTTCGGCACGCCGACGGGCAGGGCGCGCATGCCCTGCGTGGCCATGGAGGTCCCGCCGGAGCCGCCGGCCGAGATGATGCCGCCGAGATCGCGCCGGGTGAGCAGGAAGCGCTCGAAGGCCTGCGCCATCGCCTCCATTGCGACGCCGCGGTCGCTGCCGAAGACGGCCGATTCGCCCTGCGGGTGATGCCGCGCGACCTCGCGCGGATGCACGCTCGCAGGCGAAGGCTTGCCGGAGGTCGACAGGTCGACCGTGGTGACCCGCATGCCGAGCCTTTCCAGGCACTGGCGCAGGAACGCGAGCTCGCGGCCCTTGGTGTCGAAGGTGCCGGCGACATAGGCGCAGCGGGCGCTGCCGGCGGCCACCGGGAACTCGAAGACCCGGGGCGCGCTGGCCTGGGGCGCATCCTCCACCGGTCCGGGCGGCTGCGGCGCCGCGCCGCCGTGGCGCGCCATGTCCCTGACCGGCGCTGCGGTGCTGGCGGCGTTCCAGCGCGTGAAGCCGCGCACCGTGCCGGGCGCCAGGTCGTCGAGGGACGGGGCCCCGTCCGCATGGGCGCGCCGGACCGTGAAGACCTGGGTCGGCGGCGGGTCCGCGGCGCCGCGCGCGTCGGCCGCCGGGTCGGCTTCTTCTTCGTCGTCGCCGGAACGAACGCCCAGCAGCCGCTCTTGCAGCGCCTGGTCGGCGGCGAGCTGCGCGGCCGGCATCTCCCGCGCGATGCGTCCGTTGACCATCAGCCCGATGCGGTCGGCCACGGAGATGGCAACGCCGAGGTTCTGCTCGATCAGCAGCACGGCGATGCTTCCTTCGGCGGCAAGGTCGCGCAGCGCCTGCGCCACCTGCTCGACGATGACCGGGGCCAGGCCTTCGGTCGGCTCGTCCATGACCAGCAGGCGCGGGTTGAGCAGCAGCGCGCGGCCGATCGCCAGCATCTGCTGCTCGCCGCCGGACAACTGGGCTCCCCCGTTGCCGCGCCGCTCGGCCAGGCGCGGGAACATGGCGTAGACGCGGTCGACCTCGCGCCGCTTGCCGGCGACGAGGCGCAGCGTCTCGTCCACCGAGAGCGACGGCCACACGCGCCGGCCTTGCGGCACGTAGGCAATGCCGCTCCGGGTGATCTCGTTGGGCGCCAGGCCGAGGATTTCCTCGCCGCAGAGCCGGACGCTGCCGCGGGCGGGCACCAGTCCCGTGATCGCGTTGCACAGCGTCGTCTTGCCCATCCCGTTGCGCCCGACGATGCCGAGCACTCCGCGCTCGAGCGTCAGGCCCACGCCCTGCAGTGCATGGGCGTGGCCGTAGAAGACGTCGAGCCCGTCGACGGCCAGGACCGGTCCGCTGCCGGCGCTCTTGCCGCGTTCTCCGCCGAACCAGGCCATCAGTGCTTGCTCCCCATGTAGATCGCCTGCACCTGCGCATCGCCTTCGATCTCGGCCGGTGTGCCGGTGCGAAGCTCGCGGCCGTTGTGCATCACCGTGACGCGGTCGACCACGCGCAGCGCGATGTCCAGGTCGTGCTCGATCAGCACGAAGCTCATGTGCGGCGGCAAGGAGCGCAGCAGCGCCACCAGTTCGCGCCGCTCGTGCGGCGACAGCCCCGCAGCGGGCTCGTCGAACAGGATGAGCCGCGGCGCGCCCGCCAGCGCCATGCCGATCTCCAGCTGGCGCTGCTGCCCGTGCGCGAGGTTGGCGACGCGCTCGTCGGCGATGTGCGTCAGCCGCGTGCGCTCGAGCAGGTCGCCAGTGGCCTGCGCCGAGGCACTGCCTGCGCGCGCGCGCAGGAAGCTGAACCGCCCGCTGGACACGCCGCGCACCGCCAGGAACAGGTTGTCGCGCACCGTCAGTTCGCGAAACAGCAGCGAAGACTGGTAGGTGCGCCGCATGCCCTTGCGGATGCGGTCCTGCGGCGACAGGTGGGTGATGTCCTCGCCGAAGAAATGGATGCGGCCGGACGTCGGCGGAAAGTCGCCCGTGATCGCATTGAACAGCGTGGTCTTCCCCGCACCGTTGGAGCCCAGGATGGCGTACTTCTGCCCGGCCGCGACCGTGAGCGAGACATTGTCGACCGCCCGCAGCGCACCGAAGGCCCGCGTGACCCCGTCGAGCCGCAGCGCGTCGCCCGAGAGCAGCTGCGCGGCGCCGGCCGCGGCCGCGGCCGCGTGCGCACCGGCGGCCGCGCGCGGGCGAAGCGGGGTGACCGACGCCATGCCTTCAGGTCCTGCAGTCGGGCACGTCCCGGGTTCCGAGCCCCATCTTCCTGAACTCCGCCTCCGGCAGGCCCAGCGTCTGCGTGACGTCGGGCACCGACTTGACCACCTTGTTGTAGAAGGAGCCGTCCGGCGCCTTGGTCACTTCGGTGATGTATGTCGTGCCGACACCGTTGCGGTTCGCGTCGATCCTCACGTCGCCGGCCGGGCCCTTGAAGTTGGTCTTCTGCAGCGCCTCGCGGTAGGCCTTCTGGCCGTCCGACAGGTCGCCCTTCACCACGTCGAGCGCATCCAGCGTTGCCTTGGTGTTGATGTAGTACAGGTAGGCGAACAGCGACGGGCTGGGAAAGCCGTCCTTGAAGTTGGCCTTGTAGTCGGCCACGAACTTCTTCCACTCGGGCGTGTCGATCGAATCGGCCATCGGGCCGGCCGACGCGGTGCCCAGCAGCGACTCGCGCCGCTTGCCCTTGTAGTTCAGCACCGTCTGGTCCACCGTGATGGAGCCGCCGACCATGGGCTTGTCGCCGCCGGCCTGCTCGTACTGCGTCAGGAAGTTGACCGCGTCGGCGCCGCCGAGCACCACGACCAGCGCGTCGACGTCCTTGGGTATGCGGGCGATCACCGAGGCGTAGTCCTTGGTGCCCAGCGGAACCCACGCCTTGTCGACCACCTTGCCGCCCTTGGCGCAGTAGCTGGCCATGAAGCCCTGCACCTGGGAGTACGGGAATCCGTAGTCCTCGGCGATCAGGTAGGTCTTCTTGTAGCCCTTCGACAGCACGTGCTCGCCCAGGCCGACCATCCACTGCGCGCCCTCGGTGTTGAAGCGGTAGAAGTTGGGCGCGGGGTCGCCCCAGGTGGCGGCCTGCGCGCCGGAAGAGCCGTTGACGAAGGTGACGTTCGGCTGCGTCTTGGCGTAGTTCTTGACCGCGATGCCTTCGTCGCCCGACAGCGGGCCGATCATGATGGCCACCTTGTCCTGCTCCACCGCCTTGCGCGTGGAGTTGACGGCCTTGTCGGGCGTGGCGTCCGACGAGACCTTGACGAACTCGATCTTCTTGCCGCCGGCCATCCCGTTCTTTTCCTTGAGCGCCAGGTCGGCGCCGCGCATGCCGTCCTGGCCCGGGGCTGCGAACGGCCCTTCCAGCGAAGCCAGCAGGCCGATCTTCAGGACCTCCTGCGCATGCGCGAATCCGCCGATCGACACCAGCGCCGCCGCAGCCACGATGCTGCGTGCGGACAAACGATTGCCTCTGCTCATGTCTCGCTCCTTCTTGTCATCGATGAATGCGGCCAGCGCCGCGGTTGGGGAAAATCGAGTTGCCCACGCGGTTGCGCAGCGCCTGCCACAGGCCGAGCAATCCATCGGGCGAGAAGAGCACGATCGCGAGGAAGACCCCGCCGATCACGAGATTGAAGCGTTCGCGGTCGACCAGGTCGATGGCGAAGTTCTGGAGCAGCACGAAGACGATCGCGCCGATGAAGGCACCGATGGGGTGCCGCATGCCGCCGAGCACCGCAATGATGAGGATGTTGATCATTGCGCCGATGCCCACCGTGCCCGGGGAGATGCGGTTGTTGTACCAGACCATGAGAATGCCGCCGACCGCCGCGAGGAACCCCGCCACGGCATAGGCGGCCACCCGGTGCGCCGTCACGTCGAAGCCCAGCGCCTGCATGCGGCGCGGGTTGTCGCGGATGCCCTGCAGCGCGATGCCGAACGGTGCGCGGATCAGGTGCTTGATGAAGAAGTATCCCGCCAGCGAGCAGGCCAGCACCACGAAGTAGAAGGGCATGGGCGCGCGCAGGTCGACGCCCAGGAGCACCGGGGGCGAGACCTTGCTGAAGCCCTGGAAGCCGTTGAAGACGGTGTAGTTCTGCTGCGCGAGGTAGAAGAACGCCACGCCGACCGCCAGCGTGATCATGATGGTGTAGATGCCCTCGGTGCGCACCGACAGCCAGCCGATGCCGGCGGCCACCAGCGTCGCCAGTCCGATGGCCACGACCAGCGCAAGCCACCACGACCAGCCCAGGCTGATAGCCGCGTTGCTGCTGGCGCCGAAGATCGCCAGCATGTAGGCCGCGAAGCCGGCCACGGTCATCTGTGCGAGCGACACCATGCCGCCATAGCCGCCGAGGAAGGTCAGCGACAGGGCGATCAGGCCGAGCGCGAGCGACTGGGCCCCGATCTGGAACGTGAAGAACGGCGTCGCGAAGAACGGGTAGGCGAGCACGAAGGCCAGCACCAGCGCGTGGCGCCAGCGGATGGCACGGATCGAGGCGCGCGTGCGCGACCAGGCCGGCGCGGGCGCCTGCACCGGTGCGCCGGGCGGATGAAAGGCCGTGGCAGGCAGGGCTGCGGTGCCGCGGCCGGCGCGCGCCAGGTCGGTCGCCGCGCCCGGCGAGTTCATGGCGCGGCGCCATTTCGCGGCGCTCAAGAAGCGGCCCCCGGAAGAAAGCCGCGCACGCATCCACCCGTCCGCGCGCTCATGCGTTCTTCCCCATCAGCCCGCGCGGCTTGAAGGCCAGGGCCACGACCATGATCACGAAGGTGAAGACCACGCTGTAGGTCGGTGCATACGCCAGCCCGAACTGCTCGGCCAGGCCGATCAGCAACGCGCCGATGGCCGCGCCGACCACGCTGCCCATGCCGCCGACGATGACCACCACCAGCGAGGCGAGGAGGTAGCGCGTGTCTTCGCCCGGCGAGATGGACAGCGCGGTGCCGCCGACCACGCCGGCGAGCCCCGCCATGCCCGCGCCGATCGCGAAGGTCAGCGCGAACACGCGCTGCACGTTGACGCCGGATGCCGCGAGCATGCCCCGGTCGTCCACGCCGGCGCGAATCATCATGCCGATGCGCGTGCGGGCGAGCATCAGCCACAGCCCGACGCCGATCGCCACCGAGGCGACCAGCACGAAGAGGCGGTACGTCGGAAACTTGTTGACCAGCGGCAGCGTGGTCGAGCCGTAGATCCACGCGGGCGGATCGAACGTGTAGATCTCGGCGCCCCAGATCCACAGCGCGACGTCGGCCAGGACGATCGACAGGCCGATCGTCACCAGCGTCTGGCGCAGGTCCTGCCCCTGCATGTGGCGGAAGATCAGCAACTGCATCAGCAGGCCCAGGACGGCCGCGGCCAGGAAGCCCGCGAACACCGCCAGCACCCAGGAGCCGGTGTGCTCGCCGACGTACCACCCGATATAGGCGCCGATCAGGTAGAGCGAACCGTGCGCCAGGTTGACGTTGCGCATCAGCCCGAACACCAGCGTGAAGCCGCTCGCGACGAGAAAGTACAGCGACGCGAGCGTGAGGCCGTTGAGGAAGGTCTTGAGGAACAGGGTGTGGTTGTCCCACAGCGCCCACACGACGAAAACGGCGACCGGCACGCCGAACAGCAGCCACAGCCCCAGCCCCCGCCTGCTCACGCGGCACGCTCCCATTGGCGCTGCGACGCGATCTCGGGCGCCTTCGCGAACTCGCCGTCCTTCATCACCGCCAGGATTCGCTTGGGGTCGCGCAGGATCGACAGGTTGGCGAGCGGGTCGCCGTCGACCAGCAGCATGTCGGCCAGGTAGCCTTCCCGGATGACGCCGAGCTCGTCCGGCTTCATCATGACCTGCCCGCCATACAGCGTGGTGCAGCGGATCGCCTCCATCGGCGTGAATCCCAGGTACTTGACGAAGAACTCCAGGTCGCGCGCGTTCTGGCAGTGCGGCGTGAAGGCAAAGCCGTAGTCGCCGCCCGGCAGCACGCGGATGCCGCGCTTGTGCATTTTCGACAGGGACACGCAGGCGGCCTCCCACTCGGTCTCGTAGCCCATGTCGCAGGCCATCGCGTGGGTGATGCCCCAAGGCTCGGCTTCGTACAGCATGGCGTACAGGATCGCGATGCCGGGCGCGACGAAGACGCGGTCCTTCGCGGCCTCGAGCATGTCCAGCGCCTCTTCGTCGACGAAGCTGGCGTGGTAGATGAGGTCGATTCCATGGCGCAGCGCCTGCTTGACGCTCTCGGACGAACGCGCGTGCGCCACGCCGCGCTTGCCCCGGATCTTGACCTCGCGCATGGCGGCGGCGACCTCCTCGTCGAGCATCCAGGCGGTCTCCGAGGGCGACTGGGGCGTGAAGTTGTCACCCGAGAGGTTGAGCTTGATCGAGTCGACGCCGTACTTCAGGAACAGCCGCACCGCCTTTCGCATCTCGTCGGCGCCGCTGACGTTCACGCCGAAGCTGAACTCGGGGAAGGGCAGGTGCGGCAGGGTCTCGTCGCCCAGGGCCCCGAGCACGGTGATCTCCTGGCTCGCGGCCAGGTAGCGGGGGCCGGGGATCTGGCCGGCGTTGATCGCGTTGCGGATCACCACGTCGAGCCGCGCCTTGGCGCACGCGGCGCCGACGCACGAGGTAAAACCCGCCTGCAGGTAGCGCCTGGCGACCTTGGCGCACCACAGCACGTGTTCCTCCAGCGGCATGGTCTGGATGGCCGCCAGCGTGGCCGCGTCGTTCCAGGAGAAGTGCGTGTGGGCCTCGCACATGCCGGGCATCAGCGTGGCGCCCGCGCCGTCGATGACCTGCGCGCCGCCCGGCGAGATCGGCGCCGTGCTGCGCCCGACCTGCCGGATGCGGTTGCCACGCACCAGCACGCTGCCGGGGTAGGGGTTCTGGCCCGCGCCGTCGAGGATGCGGACGTTGGTGAAGACGACATCAGCCATGACATCTCCTGTGCACAGGCGGGTGCGCCACGTCAGGCCGCCCACCGGGTCATCTGCTGGCGCCGCACCGGCGGCGCGCGATGGAACTCGCCGTCCTTCATCACGGCCAGGATGCGCGACTTGTCCTGGAGCACCGTGATGTCGGCCAGCGGGTCGCCGTCGATCAGCAGGATGTCCGCCAGGTACCCCTCGCGGATGTAGCCGAGCACCTTGCCCATGCGCATCATCGGCCCGCCCCAGGCGGTGGCCGACAGCAGCGCCTCCATCGTGCTCATGCCGACGTACTTGACGAAATACTCCAGGTCCTTGGCGTTGGTGCCGTGCGGCGTCCACGCGAAGCCGTAGTCGCCGCCAGGGAGGATGCGGATGCCGCGCCTGCGCATCGCGCGCATGCTCTCCACGGCCGCCTCGAGTTCGCGGTGGTAGCCCATCTTGCGCGTGACCTCCGGCGTCAGGCCCCATTGGCTGGCGTGATGGCAGGTGTTGATCAGCCAGGCCAGCCCGGGCGCGATGAAATGCTCGGTCTTGTGCGCCTCGAGCATGTCGAGCGCCTCGGTGTCGGTGAAGCTGGCGTGGTAGATCACCTCGATGCCCTGCGTCACGCATTGCTTGATCGCCCAGGTCGAGCGCGCGTGCGCCGCCACGCGCTTGCCCCAGTTCTTTGCTTCCTCGACGCAGACGCGCACTTCCTCGGCGGTGAACTGGCTCGACTCGCTCGGCATGCCGGTGATGGATTCGCCCGAAAGGTTGATCTTGAGGGAATCGACGCCGTACTTGCAGAACATGCGCACGCAGCGGCGCATTTCCTCGGCGCCGCTGACGATCGCGCCGAAGGCGAACTCCGGCTGCGGCAGGTGCGGCTGGGTGGTGTCGCCCAGGCCGCCCGGAACGGTGATCTCCTGGCTCGCCGCCAGATAGCGCGGGCCGACGATGGTGCCGTCGTTGATGGCGTTGCGGATCACCACGTCCAGGCGCGGCTTGGCGGTGGCGGCGCCGACGCAGCTGGTCCAGCCCATGTCGAGGTAGCGCCGGGCAACCTCCGCGCACCACAGGATGTGCTCTTCCGGCGGCATGCGCTGGATCGCGTCGAGGCTGGGCTGGTCGTTCCAGGAGAAATGCGTGTGCGCCTCGACCATGCCCGGCATCAGGAAGGCGCCGGCGCCGTCGATGACCTGCGCGCCGCTGACGGGCGTGGATCCGCGCCCGTACCCGGTCTTGACGACGCGCGAGATCCGGTTGCCTTGCACCAGCACGTCGCCGGTGAAGGGCGCCTCGCCGCCGCCGTCGAAGATCCGTACGTTGGTGAACAGCACGTCTGCCATGTTCAGCTCCTCGCGTGGGCCTGCAGGAACTCGCGCAGCTCGCGCCGGCATTCCTCGGGCCGTTCGATGGGTGTCCAGTGCCCGCAGCGCGGGAACACCACCACCCGCGTGCTGGCGGCCCGGTGCAGCTTGTCGGCCATGGCGCGCACCGCCTGCGGCGGCGCCACGCCGTCCTCGTCGCCGGTGACGAGCAGCACCGGCGCGGTGATCCGGTCGATGGCGGCGGGCTGTGCCGCGGCCAGCGCCTCGCAACTGCGCGCGTAGTTCTCGCCCTCCTGCCGCATGAGGCTCTCGCGCACGTAGGCCACGGCAACCGGCATGCGCTCGCGCGTGTCGGCCGAGATGGAAGCCTGCAGCAGCGCCTGCGTGATCTCCTGCATGCCGGCCGGGCCTTCGCGCGCCTTGGCGGCGCGCGCCGTGATGGCCGTGCGTGCGGCATCCGGCGGTGCGATGAGCGGGCCGAACATCGCCAGGCCGGCCACGCGCTTCGGATGGTCCGCGGCGATGTGCTGAAGCACGATGTTGCCCATCGAATGCCCGACCCAGTGCGCCCGCGCCACGCCGAGCCGGTCGCAGATGTCGAGCATGGTCGCGGCGTAACGCTCGATCGTCAGGTCGCCTTCGGCGCGCTGCGAGCGGCCGCTGCCGGGCAGGTCCACCCGGATCACCCGGTGGCGTGCCATGGCGGCCATCAGCGGCGTGAAGGTGTTGGTGCTGCCGCCGAGGCCGTGCACGCAGACGATGGCCGGGCCTTCGCCTTCATCCTCCACCGCGATGCGATCGATGATCTGGAGCGTCATGATTCGAACCTGTTCTCGATGGCGCCGATGCCGTCGATCTCGACCCGCACCACGTCGCCGGACCTGAGCCACTGCGGCGGGTCGAGCCCCATGCCGACGCCCGAGGGCGTGCCGGTCGCGATCACGTCGCCCGGGTGCAGCGTGATGCCGCGCGAGCACGTCTCGATCAGGGTGGGGATGTCGAAGATCATGTCTCGCGTCAGGCCGTCCTGCCGCAATGCACCGTTGACCCAGCCGCGCACGCGCGTCGCGCGGCCGTCCATCTCGTCGGCGGTGACGATCCACGGCCCCATCGGGCAGAAGGTGTCGAAGCTCTTGCCGAGGTCCCATTGCTGGTGGCGCATCTGCACGTCGCGCGCCGTCACGTCGTTGAGCACGGAATAGCCGAACACATGGTCCATCGCATGCGATGCCGGGATGTCCCGGCCGCCGCGACCGATCACCACGGCCAGTTCCGATTCGTAGTCGATCTGCACGGATACGGCCGGCGATGGCAGGCGCACCGCGTCGTGCGGGCCTATCACGCACTCGCCGAGCTTGCCGAAGACGATGGGCCAGGGGTCGCTTTCGGGCATGGCCTGGCGGAACACCGTGCCGGCGAGCTCGGCCGCGTGCGCGCGGTAGTTGCGCCCCACGCAGAACAGGCTGCGCAAGGGGCGCGGCAACGGCGAGCGCAGCGTGACCACTTCGACCGGAAGCCGCGTGCCCGAGGGCTGCGGCAGGGGCGTGCCTTGCGCCAGCGCCTGGATCAGCGGCAGCACGCCGCGCGATCCGTCGCGCACGCCCAGCGGCGTGGCTTCCCGCCCATCCGGCGAGATCGTGCCCACGTAATCGCGACCACCCCAATTCCAGCTGGCCAGACGCATTGACTTTGTCTCCATGGCGCCCCGCCGGTCTTGCTGCGTTGCGCCAGCCGCCGCGAGGTCTCGGAAGTCATACGGAAGTCGGGTTTGAGACTTGCGTCTCAAACTGGGATGGCTGCATCATATGGCCCGGGATCCGAAATTCACAAGAGATGCAGAGGGCTTTGGCGCTCCGTACAAACCCGATGGCGAGACTGAAACACAAGCTGAGCGAGCCCCCCAAACCACCCGAGCGCGGCGTGCGCGCGGCCACCTTCGGGCTGCTGCTCGACACGGCCATGGCCATCATCCGGGAAAGCGGCCACATCCCGTCCGTTGCCGAATGCGCGGCACGGTCGAAGGTCTCGCGGGCCACCGCGTACCGCTACTTTCCGAGCCGCAGCGCGCTGGTCACCGCGGTGATCGACAGTTCGCTCGGCCCGGTGCGCAAGCTGGCGTCCGACAACCCCAACGGTCGCGAGCGGGTGCACGAGCTGTTTGCGCAGACCTTTCCGCGCTTCAAGGAATTCGAGGCGCAGTTGCGCGCCGCCGCGCAGCTGTCCCTGGAGCAGTGGGGCCTGGAGCGCGCCGGCCTGCTCGAAGAGGAGCCCTACCGGCGCGGGCACCGCGTGCGCATCCTCGAGCATGCCATCGAGCCGCTCGCGCCGTTGATGCGGCCGGGGGTTCGCGACCGGCTGCACCATGCCCTGTCGGTCGTCTACGGCATCGAGCCCTACGTGATCCTCAAGGACATCTGGGGCCTGCGCGACCGCGAGGTCGAGAAGACCGCGCTCTGGATGGCCGATGCGCTGATCGACGCGGCGCTGCGCGAATCGGAGCAGAAGCCGGTCAAGCGCAACGCCGCATGACGATGCCCGGCATGCCGGGCAAGCGCGGCGCAATGCGCCCCGCTAGGGCTTGATCGCCACTTTCAGCACGCCGTCTCGCTGGTTGGCGAACAGGTCGTAGGCGGCGACGATGTCATCGAGCCGGTAGTGGTGGGTCACCAGCAAGCCCAGGTCCACGCGGCCCGAGGCAACCACATTCATGAGCCGCCGCATGCGCTCCTTGCCACCCGGACAAAGGGCGGTGGCGATCTGGTGATCGCCCAGGCCGGCGGCGAACGCCGACAGCGGAATCCTCAGGTCTTCGGAATAGACGCCCAGGCTGGACAAGGTTCCCCCCGGCTTGAGCACCCGCAGTGCTGCCTCGAACGTGCCTTGCGTGCCCAGCGCCTCGATGGCCGCGTCCGCGCCCCGGCCGCCGGTGAGCTTCATGACTTCGTCGACCACGTCGCATTTCCTGAAGTTCAGCGTGACGTCGGCGCCCATCCTGGCGGCGATGTCCAGCCGGTGCTCGTTGCCGTCGACGCCGATCACCGTGGTGGCGCCGAGCAGGCGCGCGCCGGCGGTTGCGCACAGCCCGATCGGGCCTTGCGCGAAGACGACGACGGTGTCGCCGATCCTGATTCTTGCGTTCTCCGCGCCCTTGAAGCCGGTGGACATGATGTCCGGGCACATCAGCACTTGCTCGTCGGTCAGCCCGTCCGGGATCGGCGCCAGATTGGCTTGGGCATCGGGAACCAGGACGTACTCCGCCTGGGTGCCGTCGATCAGGTTGCCGAAGCGCCAGCCGGCCGTTGCCTTGTAGCCGTGGCAGCCGCAGCGTCCCGAAGGCACGAGATAGCTGCCGTCCTGGGAGGGTGCGCCGTCCTGCGCCGCGTACGAGTTGAAATTTGGGCAGATGGCGCCGGCAACCACGCGCTGGCCTTCCTCGTAGCCCTGCACGGCGCTGCCCAGCTTCTCGATCACGCCGACCGGTTCGTGCCCGATGGTCAGGCCGCTGGCGACCGGATACTCGCCGCGCAGTATGTGCACGTCGGTGCCGCAGATGGTCGTCGTCGTGATGCGCACCAGCGCGTCATTGGGTCCCACGTCCGGAACCGGCTTGTCGGCAAGCTCGATCCTGTGGCGTTCGACGAAGACGGCGGCTTTCATCATGGCTGACATGGAGAACTCCTCGATCGGGTGAAGGCGGGCCGCGGCGGGCGATGCAGATGCATGCCTGCGCACGGACTGTAGGAGTGCGGCTTCCGACGCGGTTTGCGCTGGATCAAGCCGGCCACGGATGACGGGGCCATCCTTGGCGATCGGCAAGGAGAAATCATGGGCATTCAGTGGACGAGTTGCGGCTGGACAGCGGACGGTGCACAACCATGAGCGCGGGCGTGGAAATCGTCAACAGCATCGAGGAGTCGAAACGGCTCAACCGGCTTGCCAACCCGTCGAGCGCGCCGACCGGCACCGTCGAGGACCCCGGCGCCGATGGCCTGAGCGATGCCCAGGCTGCGCAGCGGCAGCGCAGTTTCGGTCCCAACGTGCTGCCGGCTGCCGGACGCAAGCCGCTGTGGCGCATCGGCTGGGACGCGCTCACGCAACCGATGTTCCTGCTGTTGCTGGCCACCGCGGCCGTCTATGCGGTCCTGGGCGAACTCGGCGATGCCGCGATGCTGCTCGCTTCCGTGCTGCTGGTGGGGGCGCTGTCGATCTTCCAGGAGCAGCGCACCGAGCGCGTGCTGGAGGCCCTGAAGGACTTGTCGAGTCCACGGTGCACGGTGGTGCGGTCGGGCCGGGCCCTGAGGGTGGCCAGCCGCGAGCTGGTGCCGGGCGATCGCCTGCTGGTCAATGAGGGAGACCGGCTGGCGGCCGACGCACGCCTGCTGCCGGGCCATGCGCTGCAAGTGGACGAGTCTCAACTCACCGGCGAGTCCATGCCGGTCGCCAAGCTGGCGGACCACTGCGCCGACGCGGCGCGACTGCACGCAGGCAGCCTGGTCGTGCAGGGCGATGGCGTTGCGCTGGTGACGGCCACTGGCGCGGCCACGGCGCTCGGGCGCATCGGCAGCGCAATGGCGCAGATGCGCCCGCGGCCGAGCCGGCTGCAGGACGACCTGCGCCGGCTGGTGCAGCGCGTGGCCGTGCTGGCCATGGCCACCTGCCTTTTCGCGGCGGCGCTGTTCGCCTGGCGCGAAGGCTCGTGGACTGCCGGGCTGCTGCTGGGCCTGACCTTGGCGATGTCCTTGATTCCGGAGGAGTTCGCGGTGGTCTGGACCGTGATGCTGGCACTGGGCGCCTGGCGCCTGGCGCGCGCGCAGGTGCTCACGCGCCGGCCGCAGGCCATCGAAGCCCTGGGCACGATCACCGTGCTGTGCGTCGACAAGACGGGCACGCTGACCCACAACCGCATGCGGCTGACGGCGCTGCACGATGGCGTGGCCGGCATCGACCCCGGGACGCCTGAGGCCTTGTCGCCGGCGCATCGCGCACTGCTGTCGGTGGCGCAGCAGGCCAGCCTGGCAGAGGGCGTCGAGCCGATGGACCGGGCGGTGTACGAGGCGGCGCGGCACGCAGGACTGGCGCCGCCGGATGCAGGCACCGCCGGCGCGCGGCGCGGCGTGCGCGCCGGCGCGCCCTACGTGGTCCGGTGGTGGCGAGATGGGGCGGGCGGCTCGCAGACCGCGTGCGTCAAGGGCGCCCCGGAGGCGGTACTGGCGCGCTGCGATGGGGAGCCGTCCTTCTTGCGGGCACTGGAGAACACGGCCGCGCAATGGAGCGCCACGGGACTGCGGGTGCTGGCCGTGGCCCGGGGGGTCGCCCAGGCACCGGGCGAGGAGGGCGCGCTGCCTGCGCCGATGCGCCTGCAGGCGATGGGACTGCTCGGGTTCATGGACCCGCTGCGCGAGCAGGTGCCCGCGGCCGTTGAAGAGTGCCGCCGCGCCGGCGTCCGCGTGATCATGATCACCGGGGATTCGCCGCAAACCGCGGAGGCGATCGCCAGGCGCGCGGGACTTTCCGGCGGCCCTCCGGTCACAGGGGCTCAGCTGGCCGTCATGGATGAAGCGGCCCTGGGTGCCAGCCTTCGCGGCACCCCGGTCTTTGCCCGCATGGATCCGGCGCAGAAGCTGCGCATCGTGCATTCCTTGCAGGCCAGCGGCGAGGTCGTCGCCATGACCGGCGACGGCGTCAACGACGCGCCGGCCCTGCGCGCCGCCGACATCGGCGTTGCCATGGGCCAGCGCGGCACCGACGTGGCGCGCGAGGCCGCGGCATTGGTGCTGCTGGACGACAACTTTGCCTCGCTGGTGGAGGCCGTGCGTGCCGGGCGGCGCATCTTCGTGAACCTGCGCAAGGCGCTCGGATACCTCTTCGCCGTCCATGTGCCGATCGTCGGCGTGGCGCTCATGCCGGTGTTGCTGGGCGGCCCGGCTTTGCTGCTGCCGCTGCATGTGGTGCTGCTGGAACTGCTGATCGATCCCGCCTGTTCGCTGGTTTTCGAAGCGGAGCCACCGCCCGACGACATCATGCGCCAGGCGCCGCGCGCGGCGGGCGAGTCCCTGTTCACCCGCGGCGCCGCGCTGCGCGCCGTGGCGCTGGGCGGCGTTGCATTCCTGGCCGTCGCGCTGGTTCAGTGGCTGCTGCAGTGGCAGGGGGCGGAACCGGAGCACCTGCGACTGGCCAGCCTGGCCTCCATCGTGGCGGGCAATCTGCTGCTGCTGGTGTGGTTCCGGCGCGGGGCTTGCGGCCATGCGCGCGACAACCGGGCGTTTCATGCGCTGCTGCTGGGCGTGTGTGCGGTGGGCGCGCTGCTGCTCGGGGTGCCGGCGCTGGGCGCGCTGTTCGGGCTTGCGGCAGTACCGCCGGCCTGGGCTGTTGCGCTGGCGGCGCCGGGTGCATGGGCAGCCTGGCAGGTAGGGCGCGGCCGTCGGCCGTCGGCTGACGGACATGCGGCATGAATTCGCCTCCGGCGCGGGGCAGGACGACGCCGGCTTTCCACGCCAGGCCGCTCAGGCCCAGCCGCCACCCAACCCGGTCATCTCGTCGACCAGCACCGCCTGGACCAGGCGCAGGTGATTGTCGGCGCGCAGTGCCTGATCGAGGACGCCGTCGCGGGCCCGCAGCGACCAGTGTTCGGGCTTCGTCGCGTCGACCTCGAATGTGGCTTCGCTGGGGAACCGGCCGTCCGCGTCGGCAGGCCGGACGGCGAAACCGAGGCCGCGCGCCGACGCAGCGAACGCCTCGGCGCGCGGGCTGCCGGCGCCGCCGACCAGGTTGACCGACGCCGGCGCATGCGCGGCCAGCGGATGCTCGAGCAATGTCATCACGTCGGCCAGGATGGCCGCCTGATGCGCCTGGCTGCCCAGGTCGACCATGACCGGAACGCCGGCGCGCCGGGCAATCTGCAGCGGAACCGGTGGCGGCACGCACTCGCAGGCGATGGCGTCGTACATCCGGCCCAGCGCGTCGCCCAGGAAATCGATGGCGCGCCCGGGCGGGTCGGCGCGGTGGGCGTAAGTCACCAGCGCCACGCGGGCGCCGAGCTGGATTGCCGCTGCCTGGAGCAGTGCTGATTCCGGCCCGGGACGACGGCTCATCAGCACAGCCACGTTCTTCTCGCGCAATGGCTGGTAGGAGGGGTGGACGCGCAGCTCGGCGCGGACGCGCCGCGCTGCCGCGAGCAAGCCCAGCATGGCGTCCGCGTCTGGCGCGCAGGGCGATGGCTGTCGCAGCGCGGAGAACGAAAGGAAGGAGAGCACGTCCGCCACATTAGCGAGCCGCCGTGTGCAGCGCTTGATCGCCGTCAAGCGAGGCGGCACTCACCAAGACACATTGCGGTCACAAAGTATTGACGCACTGTTACCCAAGGCCGGGGAACTGTCGCCGGGGTGTTGCAGTGCCTTCCTACGCTTGCGTCCAGTCCCCCCACCAGGAGCGAGCGATGAACGAAGGTATTCCGGCCAGCGCACCCGAAGGCGTCGATGTTCGCAGCATCTTGGGCATGCTCGAGCTGCTCCGGCAGACCGTGCCGATCACGAAGCGACTGGTGCACGCCGGCGACACGGTGTACCGGGTGGGCCAGGAGTTCGCCTGCCTCTACGTGGTGAATTCGGGCTTCTTCAAGCAGGTCAACCTGTCCGGCGAAGGACGCGAACAAGTCGTGGCGCTGCACTTCAAGGGCGACTGGATGGGCCTGTGCGGCATTGCCGACGGCCACTACGCCTGCGACGTGGTGGCCATGGACACCGGCGAAGTCTGGGCGATACGCTACGACGCCCTGCTGCAGGCGGGGCTGCAAACGCCAGCCTTGCTGTCGGCATTGCACGCCGCCATGAGCCGGGCGTTGACGCGCGACCATGACTGCCTGCTCTCGCTGTGCACTTTGCCGGCCGATGCCCGGGTGGCCGCTTTCCTGCGCTACTGGGCCGACGCCCTGGACCAGCGCGGGCTGCGTACCGACCAGTTCACGCTGCGCATGACACGCGCCGAGATCGGCAACTACCTTGGCATGACGCTCGAATCGGTCAGCCGCGCCCTGTCGCGACTCGCTCGCGGCGACGTAATCCGCTTTACCGACAAGGCGCGGCGCGACATCCACATTCCGCAGGTCGAGGCGCTGACCCGTTTCATCCAGTCGGGCAGCACGCCGCTGGGGGCGGCCGTTCACTAGTTGCCTGCAAGCGCCCGCAACATGGCCTGCTGCAGCGCGTCCCGCGTATAGGGCTTGGGCAACAGTTCCCATTCATGGGCGCCGTCGAGCAGCCCGCTGGAGTAGCCGGACATCAGAAGAACCGGCAGCCCGGGCAACTGGGCGCGGGCCACTTCCGCCAGTTCGGTGCCGCCCATGCCGGCGCCCAGCACGACGTCGCTGAGCAGGAGATCCACTGGCGCGTCGGAATCCAGAACGTCCAGCGCTTGCTCGGCACTGGCGCAGGCGACGACCTGGCACGCCAGCGAGCCCAGGAAATTCGCCACCACCTGCCGCACTTCGCCGTCGTCCTCGACGAGCAGCACACGCAGGCCAGGCGGTAGTTGGCGGGCGCTTTCGGTCCCGGGCGCGG
>Ga0160470_100076_pt1 | contig 133554 bp, 118 predicted proteins | sample HID1973I_E11MG_FD_108214 | JGI IMG/M metagenome (GOLD analysis project Ga0160470, IMG submission 108214) | Enriched mosquito-associated microbial communities from UW Madison campus, WI, USA - HID1973I_E11 MG | ecosystem: Host-associated > Arthropoda: Insects > Digestive system > Unclassified ... | reverse complement strand
GATCGAGCTGCCCAAGGACAAGGAAATGGTCATGCCTGGCGACAACGTGTCGATCACCGTCAAGCTGATCGCCCCGATCGCCATGGAAGAAGGCCTGCGCTTCGCCATCCGCGAAGGCGGCCGTACCGTCGGCTCGGGCGTGGTTGCCAAGATCATCGACTGATCGAGAGATCGTAGGGGTATAGCTCAATTGGCAGAGCGTCGGTCTCCAAAACCGAAGGTTGTAGGTTCGATTCCTACTGCCCCTGCCACCTGATGCCGGTGGCCCCGCAAAACGAGCCCGTCACGCGTGACGGGCTTGCGCGTCTTGTCAAAGGCGCAATGCATAGCTGGCCGAGAGGCCTTTGGAATATTTGCCCAAGATGGCCACATCTCAAATAGAAACCGTCACCACGACGGCCGACAAGGCCAAGCTGGCCGCGGCCGTGGTGTTGGCGGTCGGCGCCATCGTGGCGTTCTACCTGCTGACGCGCCAGGGTTCCCTGGCGCAGTGGGCTGCGCTGCTGGTCGGCCTGGCTGCGGCGGTGGGCGCGTTCGGTTCGTCCGAGCATGGCCGCCAGCTGTGGGCTTTCGGCCGCGACGCCTGGCGCGAGGTCAAGAAGGTCGTGTGGCCGTCCCGCAAGGAGGCCATGCAGATGACGGCGTACGTGTTCGGCTTCGTGCTGATCATGTCCATCTTCCTCTGGCTCACCGACAAGACCTTGGAGTGGGTGTTCTTCGACCTCATCCTGGGCTGGAGAAAGTAAATGACCGACGACGTCGATAGCCCCGAGCCGATCCTGGCGCCGCCCGCCAACCCGGACCTTCGCTGGTACGTGGTCCATGCCTATTCGGGCATGGAGAAGGCGGTGGAGCGCAACATCATCGAGCGCATCAATCGCGCCGGCATGCAGGACAAGTTCGGCCGCATCCTGGTCCCCACGGAAGAAGTGGTGGAAATCAAGAACGGCCAGAAGCGCACCACCGAGCGTCGCTTCTTCCCGGGCTACGTCCTGGTCGAGATGATCATGGACGACGAGTCCTGGCACCTGGTCAAGCACACCAACAAGGTGACCGGCTTCGTCGGCGGCGCCAAGAACCGTCCGGCGCCGATTTCGCAGAAGGAAGTCGAGGACATCGTCAGCCAGATGCAGCAGGGCACCGAGAAGCCGCGCCACAAGGTCGAGTTCACCGTGGGTGAGTTCGTGCGCGTCAAGGAAGGCCCGTTCACCGACTTCAACGGCACCGTCGAGGAAGTCAACTACGAAAAGAGCAAGGTGCGTGTGTCGGTCATGATCTTCGGCCGTGCCACGCCCGTGGAGCTGGAGTTCGCGCAGGTCGAGAAGACCTGAGCAACCCACGTCCCGTTCATCGGGGCCGGCGCGCATTCTGGCTCGGCGCGCGGGCCCGTCATCCCGAGAGCCTCAACCCCGGGGAGCCGTGGCGAGTCCACGGCGCTATCACCCGCAAGGAGTACTAAAGCATGGCGAAGAAAATCGTCGGCTTCATCAAGCTGCAAGTGCCAGCTGGTAAGGCCAACCCGTCGCCGCCGATCGGCCCGGCACTGGGTCAGCGCGGTCTGAACATCATGGAGTTCTGCAAGGCGTTCAACGCCCAGACCCAGGGCGTCGAGCCCGGTCTGCCGCTGCCGGTGGTCATCACCGCGTTCGCGGACAAGAGCTTCACCTTCATCATCAAGACGCCCCCGGCGATCACCCTCATCAAGAAGGCGATCAAGCTGGACAAGGGCTCGGCCAAGCCGCACACCGACAAGGTCGGCAAGATCACCCGGGCGCAGCTCGAGGACATCGCCAAGGCCAAGATGAAGGACCTGACGGCTGCCGACCTGGACGCCGCCGTTCGCACCATCGCCGGCTCTGCCCGCTCGATGGGCGTGACCGTGGAAGGGGTGTGAGACATGGCCAAGATCACCAAGAAGCAAAAGGCCCTCGAGGGCAAGGTCGACAGCAACAAGCTGTACGCCCTGACCGATGCCCTGGGCATCGTCAAGGAAGCCGCCACGGCCAAGTTCGATGAGTCCATCGACGTCGCCGTGCAGCTGGGCATCGACGCCAAGAAGTCCGACCAGGTGGTGCGTGGCGCCGTCGTGATGCCCAACGGCACCGGCAAGACCAAGCGCGTGGCGGTGTTCGCACAAGGCGCCAAGGCCGAGGAAGCCAAGGCTGCCGGCGCCGACATCGTGGGCATGGACGACCTGGCCGCCATGGTCAAGGCCGGTGACATGCCTTTCGACGTCGTGATCGCCGCACCTGACGCGATGCGCGTGGTCGGTACGCTCGGCCAGATCCTGGGCCCGCGCGGCCTGATGCCGAACCCGAAGGTCGGCACCGTGACGCCCGACGTCGCCACGGCCGTGAAGAACGCCAAGGCCGGTCAGGTGCAGTTCCGCGTCGACAAGGCGGGGATCATCCACGGCACCATCGGCCGTCGCTCGTTCGACACCGACAAGCTGCAGGGCAACCTGGTGGCGCTGATCGAGGCGCTGAACAAGGCCAAGCCGGCCTCGAGCAAGGGTGTCTACCTGCGCAAGGTGGCTGTGTCGTCGACGATGGGCGTGGGCGTTCGCGTCGACACCCAGTCGATCTCGCAACAGGGCTGATGCAAGAAATGCACCGCAACGCTTCCAACAGGAGCGGTGCGGTGATGTGGTGGGCCGTCGCGGCAAGCAACGCGCGACGGGCCATCCAAGACCGCTGGCGTGCACCCTTCCGGGACGCACTTAATCGCCGCAAGGCAGCCAGCGCAGATGGCGATCCCACTGCAAGGAACGGTTTTATCGGATCCGAACAGTTGGTCGCTGCATGAAGCGCACTTCGAAGCCCTCCGGGGCGACGCGGTGCATTGAAAGGAGTAGACCTTGAGTCTGAATCGCAGTGAGAAGGAAGCGGTCATCGCAGAAGTGACCGGCCTCGCCGCTAAAGCTCAAACGCTCGTGATGGCGGAATACCGTGGCATCACGGTGGCCGACATGACCCGTCTGCGTGTGCAAGCCCGTGAAAAGGGTGTGAGCCTGAGTGTTCTGAAGAACACCCTGGCCCGCCGTGCGGTGGCTGGCAGCGCGTTCGAGGTCGTCGGCGACCAGATGACCGGCCCGCTGATCTATGGCTTCTCCGAGGATGCCGTGGCTGCCGCGAAGGTGGTGGCCGATTTCGCGAAGACCAACGACAAGCTGGTCATCCGCGGCGGTGTTTTCGGTGGCAAGGCCCTGGATGTCGACGGCGTGAAGCAACTGGCCAACATCCCTTCGAAGGAAGTGCTGCTGGCCCAGCTGCTGGGCTTGATGCAATCCCCGATCTCGCGCACGGCCCGTGTTCTGGCCGCGCTTGCCGAGAAGCGTGGTGGTGGCGAAGTCGCACCGGAAGCAGATGCACCGGCAGAGGCAGCGGCGGCCTGATCGGCCAAGCCTTGCTTTCTAGAAATTCAACCCAATTGTTAGGAAACCCAAATGGCATTCGATAAAGACGCATTTCTGACCGCGCTGGACAGCATGACGGTCCTGGAACTCAACGACCTGGTCAAGGCCATCGAAGAGAAGTTCGGCGTGAGCGCCGCTGCAATGGCCGCTCCGGCCGCTGGTGGCGGTGCCGCCGCTCCGGCCGCCGAAGAGAAGACCGAGTTCAACGTCATGCTGATGGAAGCTGGCTCGAACAAGGTCGGCGCCATCAAGGCCGTGCGCGAAATCACGGGCCTGGGCCTGAAGGAAGCCAAGGACCTGGTGGAAGCCGCTCCGAAGGCCGTCAAGGAAGGCCTGTCGAAGGCTGACGCCGAGGCCGCCAAGAAGAAGCTGGAAGACGCCGGCGCCAAGGTCGAACTCAAGTAAATCGGTCTGGAGCTACTGCGCGACGCGATCTCGGCACCCCGGTGCTCGCCGTACGAAAGTACGGCTGCGCTCCTCCTGCCGACTTCGCGCCGCTCGCCACGCTCCATCCTCGATTTACCCAGGCTGGTTTCAACGCCAGCCTTTTGCGCTTTCAGAGCGCACTCAAAAATCGCCTCGCAGCAGACGGTTTTTGAGTGTCTTCTGACCCCGACTGCAGAAGACCCCTTGGTTCGGGTGGCGTGCAACGCGCCATCGTCCGCCATCGGCTGGTAGTGGCCAGCCGCCAAGCGGCGCGCAAGCGCTGAGACAAGTCGCGCAAGATCTCATGTCCGGAGCTCTCATGGCCCAATCGTCCACGTACAGTTATACCGAACGCAAGCGCATCCGAAAAAGTTTCGGCAGCCGCGACAGTGTTGTCGAGATCCCCTACCTGCTGCAGATGCAAAAGGACGCCTACACCGCGTTCCTGCAAGCTGGGGTTCCGCCGCAGAAGCGTTCGCTCGACGGGCTGCAAGCCGCGTTCAACTCCGCCTTCCCCATCGTCTCCCACAACGGTTTCGTGGAGATGAAGTTCCTCGAGTACAACCTGGCCAAGCCGGCCTTCGATGTGCGCGAGTGCCAGACCCGTGGCCTGACCTTCTCCTCGGCCGTCCGCGCCAAGGTGCAACTGATCATCTATGACCGCGAGTCCTCGACGTCGCAGTCCAAGGTGGTCAAGGAAGTCAAGGAGCAAGAGGTTTACATGGGCGAAGTGCCGCTCATGACCGACAAGGGTTCCTTCATCATCAACGGCACCGAGCGTGTCATCGTCTCGCAGCTGCACCGTTCGCCTGGCGTGTTCTTCGAGCACGACAAGGGCAAGACGCACAGCTCGGGCAAGCTGCTGTTCTCGGCGCGGGTGATCCCCTACCGCGGCTCCTGGCTGGACTTCGAGTTCGACCCGAAGGACATGCTGTACTTCCGCGTCGACCGTCGCCGCAAGATGCCGGTGACGATCCTGCTCAAGGCGATCGGCCTGACGCCGGAGACCATCCTGGCGAACTTCTTCGTCAACGACAACTTCCGGCTGATGGACAGCGGCGCGCAGATGGAGCTCGTCTCCGATCGCCTGCGCGGCGAAGTCGCGCGCTTCGACATCACCGACAAGTCGGGCAAGGTCGTCGTCGCCAAGGACAAGCGCGTGACCGCGCGCCACACCCGCGAGCTGGAGCAGTCCGGCACCACGCACATCAGCGTGCCCGAAGACTTCCTGGTCGGTCGCGTCCTGGCCCGCAACATCGTCGACCCCGATTCGGGCGAGATCCTTGCCAAGGCCAATGACGAGCTGACCGAGGCGCTGCTCAAGAAGCTGCGCGCCGCCGGCGTGCTGGACATCCAGTGCATCTACACCAACGAGCTCGACCAGGGTCCGTACATCTCGCAGACGCTGCGCATCGACGAGACGGTCGACGAGTTCGCCGCCCGTGTCGCGATCTACCGCATGATGCGCCCCGGCGAGCCGCCGACCGAGGACGCGGTGCAGGCCCTGTTCCAGCGCCTGTTCTACAACCCGGACACGTACGACCTGTCGCGCGTGGGCCGCATGAAGTTCAACGCCCGTGTCGGTCGCGACGAGCCGACCGGCCCGATGGTGCTGACCAACGACGACATCCTGGCCGTCGTGAAGATCCTGGTCGACCTGCGCAACGGCAACGGCGAGGTGGATGACATCGATCACCTGGGCAACCGTCGCGTGCGTTGCGTCGGCGAGCTGGCCGAGAACCAGTACCGCACCGGCCTGGCTCGCATCGAGAAGGCCGTCAAGGAGCGCCTGGGCCAGGCCGAGCAAGAGCCGCTCATGCCGCATGACCTGATCAACAGCAAGCCGATCTCGGCGGCACTGAAGGAATTCTTCGGCGCTTCGCAGCTGTCCCAGTTCATGGACCAGACCAACCCGCTGTCGGAAATCACGCACAAGCGGCGCGTCTCGGCCCTAGGCCCGGGCGGCCTGACGCGCGAGCGCGCCGGCTTCGAAGTGCGCGACGTGCACGTGACGCACTACGGCCGCGTCTGCCCGATCGAGACGCCAGAAGGTCCGAACATCGGCCTGATCAATTCGCTGGCCCTGTACGCCCGCCTGAACGAGTTCGGCTTCATCGAGACGCCGTACCGCCGCGTGGCCGACGGCAAGGTGACCCACGACATCGACTACCTGTCTGCCATCGAGGAAGGCAAGTACGTCATCGCCCAGGCCAATGCGGCCCTGGACGGCGAAGGCCGCCTGACCGGCGACCTGGTGTCGGCGCGCGAGAAGGGCGAATCCATCCTGGTCAGCGCTGAGCGCATCCAGTACATGGACGTGTCGCCGGCGCAGATCGTGTCGGTGGCCGCGTCGCTGGTGCCGTTCCTCGAGCACGATGACGCCAACCGCGCGCTGATGGGCGCCAACATGCAGCGCCAGGCCGTGCCGGTGCTGCGTCCCGAGAAGCCGCTGGTCGGCACCGGCATCGAGCGCGTCTCGGCCGTCGACTCGGGCACGGTGGTCACGGCAACCCGTGGCGGCGTGGTCGACTACGTCGACGCGACGCGCATCGTGGTGCGCGTGAACGACGCCGAGGCTCAGGCCGGTGAAGTGGGTGTGGACATCTACAACCTGATCAAGTATCAGCGTTCGAACCAGAACACCAACATCCACCAGCGTCCGATCGTCAAGCGCGGCGACAAGATCGCCAAGGGCGATGTGGTGGCCGACGGCGCCTCGACCGACCTGGGCGAGCTGGCGCTGGGCCAGAACATGCTGATCGCGTTCATGCCGTGGAACGGCTACAACTTCGAGGACTCGATCCTGATCAGCGAGCGCGTCGTTGCCGACGACCGCTACACCTCGATCCACATCGAGGAACTGGTGGTGATGGCCCGCGACACCAAGCTGGGCGCCGAGGAAATCACCCGCGACATCCCGAACCTGGCCGAGCAGCAGCTCAACCGCCTGGACGAATCCGGGATCATCTACGTCGGCGCCGAAGTGCAGCCGGGCGACGTGCTGGTGGGCAAGGTCACGCCGAAGGGCGAGACCACCCTGACGCCGGAAGAGAAGCTGCTGCGCGCCATCTTCGGCGAGAAGGCGTCCGACGTGAAGGACACCTCGCTGCGCGTGGACCAGGGCAGCTCCGGCACGGTCATCGACGTGCAGGTGTTCACCCGCGAGGGCATCCAGCGCGACAAGCGCGCCCAGCAGATCATCGACGACGAGCTCAAGCGCTTCCGCCTGGACCTCAACGACCAGCTGCGCATCGTCGAGGCCGACGCGTTCGACCGTATCGAGAAGCTGCTGGTAGGCAAGGCTGCCAACGGCGGGCCGAACAAGCTGGCCAAGGGCACGAAGCTGGACAAGGCCTACCTGGCCTCGATCGAGAAGTTCCACTGGTTCGACATCCGCCCGGCCGATGACGACATCGCCATGCAGCTGGAGTCGATCAAGAACTCGCTCGAGCAGACGCGCCACAGCTTCGACCTCGCCTTCGAGGAAAAGCGCAAGAAGCTCACGCAGGGCGACGAGCTGCCCGCGGGCGTGCTCAAGATGGTCAAGGTGTACCTGGCCGTCAAGCGCCGCCTGCAACCGGGTGACAAGATGGCCGGCCGCCACGGCAACAAGGGCGTGGTGTCGAAGATCGTTCCGGTCGAGGACATGCCCCACATGGCCGACGGCACGCCGTGCGACATCTGCCTGAATCCGCTGGGCGTGCCCTCCCGGATGAACGTGGGCCAGGTGCTGGAAGTCCACCTGGGCTGGGCTGCCAAGGGCATCGGCCACCGCATCGGCGACATGCTGCAGCGCGAGTCGCAGGTGGCCGAACTGCGCAAGTTCTTCGACGAGCTCTACAACAAGTCGGGGCGCAAGGAAGAGTTGGCCCAGTTCAGCGACACCGAGGTGGTCGAGATGGCGCGCAACCTCGCCACCGGCGTTCCGTTCGCGACGCCGGTGTTCGACGGTGCCTCCGAAGAGGAAATCCGCGCCATGCTCAAGCTGGCGTACCCGGACGACCTGGCCGCGCTCAAGGGCCTGACCGATACGCGTACCCAGGCCCACCTGTTCGACGGCCGCACCGGCGAGCAGTTCGAGCGTCCGGTGACCGTCGGCTACATGCACTTCCTGAAGCTGCACCACCTTGTCGACGACAAGATGCACGCGCGCTCGACCGGCCCGTACTCGCTGGTCACGCAGCAACCGCTGGGCGGCAAGGCCCAGTTCGGTGGCCAGCGCTTCGGTGAAATGGAAGTGTGGGCGCTGGAGGCCTACGGCGCGTCCTACGTGCTGCAGGAGATGCTGACGGTGAAGTCCGACGACGTTCAGGGTCGTACCAAGGTGTACGAGAACATCGTCAAGGGCGAGCACGCGATCGAGGCCGGCATGCCGGAGTCGTTCAACGTGCTGGTCAAGGAAATCCGTTCGCTGGGTCTCGACATCGAGCTGGAGCGCTCCTAAGGGCTTTGCGGGCCGGGCCGCGAATTGCAAGGCAGTTCGTGCTCCGGCCCCAACCGATCAGAAAAGGATAGAGTCAAATGAAATCGCTACTCGACCTGTTCAAGCAGTTCACCCCGGATGAGCATTTCGATGCCATCAAGATCGGCCTGGCTTCGCCCGAGAAGATCCGCTCGTGGTCCTTCGGCGAGGTGAAGAAGCCCGAGACCATCAACTACCGTACCTTCAAGCCCGAGCGCGACGGCCTGTTCTGCGCCAAGATCTTCGGGCCCATCAAGGACTACGAGTGCCTGTGCGGCAAGTACAAGCGCCTGAAGCACCGCGGCGTGATCTGCGAGAAGTGCGGCGTCGAAGTGACCCAGACCAAGGTGCGCCGCGAGCGCATGGGCCACATCGACCTGGCCGCCCCGTGCGCGCACATCTGGTTCCTCAAGAGCCTGCCGTCGCGCCTGGGCCTCGTGCTCGACATGACGCTGCGCGACATCGAGCGCGTGCTCTACTTCGAAGCCTACGTGGTGACCGACCCCGGCATGACCCCGCTGAAGAAGTTCGGCATCATGAGCGAGGACGACTACGACAACAAGCGCAAGGAATACGGCGATGAGTTCATCGCCAAGATGGGCGCCGAGGGCATCAAGGACCTGCTGCAGGGCATCGAGCTCGACATCGAGATCGAGCGGCTGCGCGGCGACCTGACCGGCTCCGAAGTCAAGGTCAAGAAGAACTCCAAGCGCCTGAAGGTGCTCGAGGCCTTCCGCAAGTCGGGCATCAAGCCCGAGTGGATGGTGCTGGACGTGCTGCCCGTGCTGCCGCCGGACCTGCGTCCGCTGGTGCCGCTCGACGGCGGCCGGTTCGCGACCTCCGACCTGAACGACCTGTACCGCCGCGTCATCAACCGCAACTCGCGCCTGCGCCGCCTGCTGGAACTCAAGGCTCCGGAGATCATCGCTCGCAACGAGAAGCGGATGCTGCAGGAGGCCGTCGACAGCCTGCTGGACAACGGCCGCCGCGGCAAGGCGATGACCGGCGCCAACAAGCGCGCGCTCAAGTCCCTGGCCGACATGATCAAGGGCAAGAGCGGCCGCTTCCGCCAGAACCTGCTGGGCAAGCGCGTCGACTATTCGGGCCGTTCGGTCATCGTGGTGGGCCCGACGCTCAAGCTGCACCAGTGCGGCCTGCCCAAGCTGATGGCGCTCGAGCTGTTCAAGCCCTTCATCTTCTCGCGCCTGGAGGCGATGGGTATCGCCACCACCATCAAGGCGGCGAAGAAGGAAGTCGAATCCGGCACGCCGGTGGTCTGGGACATCCTCGAGGAAGTGATCAAGGAACACCCGGTCCTGCTCAACCGCGCGCCGACGCTGCACCGCCTGGGCATCCAGGCGTTCGAGCCGATCCTGATCGAAGGCAAGGCGATCCAGCTGCACCCGCTGGTGTGCGCGGCGTTCAACGCCGACTTCGACGGCGACCAGATGGCCGTCCACGTGCCGCTGTCGGTGGAAGCCCAGATGGAGGCGCGCACGCTGATGCTCGCGTCCAACAACGTGCTGTTCCCGGCCTCGGGCGAACCGTCCATCGTACCGTCGCAGGACGTGGTGCTGGGCCTGTACTACACCACCCGCGACCGTATCAACGGCAAGGGCGAGGGCCTGATGTTCTCCGACATCGGCGAAGTGCAGCGCGCCCTGGACGCCGGCGTGGTCGACCTGACCACCAAGGTGGCCGTGCGCATCACCGAGTGGAACAAGAACAAGGAGACGGGCGAGTTCGTCCCATCGACTTCGCTGGTCGACACCACCGTCGGCCGCGCGCTCCTGTCCGAGATCCTGCCCAAGGGGCTGGCCTTCTCGAACATCAACAAGGCGCTCAAGAAGAAGGAAATCTCCAAGCTCATCAACGCCTCGTTCCGCAAGTGCGGCCTGAAGGAAACGGTGGTCTTCGCGGACAAGCTGCTGCAGAACGGCTTCCGCCTGGCGACCAAGGCCGGCATCTCGATCGCCATCGACGACATGCTGGTGCCTTCCGAGAAGCACGACATCATCGAGACGGCTTCGAAGGAAGTGAAGGAGATCGAGCAGCAGTACGTCTCGGGCCTGGTGACCGCCGGCGAGCGCTACAACAAGGTCGTCGACATCTGGGGCAAGGCGGGCGACGCCGTGTCCAAGGTGATGATGTCCAAGCTGTCGAAGCAGAAGGTGATCGACCGCAACGGCAAGGAAGTGGACCAGGAGTCGTTCAACTCCATCTACATGATGGCCGACTCCGGTGCCCGCGGCTCGGCCGCCCAGATCCGCCAGGTGGCCGGCATGCGCGGCCTCATGGCGAAGCCGGACGGCTCCATCATCGAGACGCCCATCACGGCCAACTTCCGTGAAGGCCTGAACGTGCTGGAGTACTTCATCTCCACCCACGGCGCCCGCAAGGGCCTGGCCGACACGGCACTGAAGACCGCGAACTCGGGCTACCTGACCCGCCGCCTGGTCGACGTGACGCAGGATCTGGTCGTGACCGAGCAGGATTGCGGAACCAGCAACGGCTCGACGATGCGCGCCATCGTCGAGGGCGGCGAGGTGATCGAGTCGCTGCGCGACCGTATTCTGGGCCGCAGCGCCGCTGACGACGTGCCGCATCCCGAGACCCGCGCCGTGCTGGTCAAGGCCGGCGACATGTTCGACGAGGACAACATCGAAGAGCTGGAGAACGCCGGCGTCGACGAGGTGCGCGTGCGCACCGCGCTGACCTGCGAGACCCGCTTCGGCATCTGCGCCAAGTGCTATGGCCGCGACCTCGGCCGCGGCGGCCTGATCAACATTGGCGAAGCGGTCGGCGTGATCGCTGCCCAGTCGATCGGCGAACCGGGCACGCAGCTGACGATGCGTACCTTCCACATCGGTGGCGCCGCTTCGCGTGCCGCCATCGCCTCGAGCGTGGAAGCCAAGAGCAACGGCGTGATCGGCTTCAACGCCACCATGCGCTACGTGACCAACTCCAAGGGCGAGCTGGTGGTGATCGCGCGCTCCGGCGAAGTGATCATCCACGACGAGCACGGCCGCGAGCGCGAGCGTCACAAGGTGCCCTACGGCGCGATCCTGTCGGTCAAGGCCGACCAGCAGATCAAGGCCGGCCTGATCCTGGCCACCTGGGATCCGCTGACCCGCCCGATCATCACGGAGTTCGCCGGTTCGGTGAAGTTCGAGAACGTCGAGGAAGGTCTCACCGTCGCCAAGCAGGTGGACGAGGTCACGGGCCTGTCCACGCTGGTGGTGATCGATCCCAAGCGCCGCGGCGCCGCCAAGGTGGTGCGTCCGCAGGTCAAGCTGGTCGACGCCTCGGGCGGCGAGGTGAAGATCCCCGGCACCGACCACTCGGTGACCATCGGCTTCCCGATCGGCGCCCTGATCCAGGTGCGTGACGGCCAGGACGTGGGCCCCGGCGAAGTGCTGGCCCGCATCCCAGTCGAAGGCCAGAAGACGCGCGACATCACCGGCGGTCTGCCGCGTGTGGCCGAGCTCTTCGAAGCCCGTTCGCCCAAGGACAAGGGCCTGCTGGCCGAAATGACCGGCACCGTGTCGTTCGGCAAGGAGACCAAGGGCAAGATCCGCCTGCAGATCACCGACCCCGAAGGCAAGGTCTGGGAAGACCTCGTGCCCAAGGAAAAGAACATCCTGGTGCACGAAGGCCAGGTGGTGAACAAGGGCGAAGTGGTGGTGGACGGCCCGGCCGACCCGCAGGACATCCTGCGCCTGCTGGGCTCGGAAGAGCTGGCGCGCTACATCGTCGACGAAGTGCAGGACGTGTACCGCCTGCAGGGCGTGAAGATCAACGACAAGCACATCGAGGTGATCGTTCGCCAGATGCTGCGTCGCGTCGTGGTCGAGAGCGCGGGCGATTCGAACTACATCGTGGGCGAACAGGTCGAGCGTTCGGAGATGTTCAACACCAACGACGCACTGCGCTCGGCTGGCAAGATCCCCGCGACGTACACCAACCTGCTGCTGGGCATCACCAAGGCCTCGCTGTCCACCGACAGCTTCATCAGCGCCGCGTCCTTCCAGGAGACCACGCGCGTGCTGACCGAAGCCGCCATCATGGGCAAGCGCGACGAGCTGCGCGGGCTGAAGGAAAACGTCATCGTCGGCCGCCTGATTCCGGCGGGCACCGGCATGGCGTACCACCAGGCACGCAAGGCCAAGGATGCGATGGACGAGGCCGAGCGCCGCGCCATCGCCGAGTCCGAGGCGGCCGAGCTGGATGCGGCGCTCGCCGCGACCGCCGAGGCCGAGGCCGACGCCGGTAGCGCCACCGCGGCTGCTGCCAGCGAAGGCACTGCGACCGAGTAAGGACGACGCGGCCCAGCGCCTTCGCGCGCCATGACCGTATGACCTGCCTTCCGGCTGGCCCGCAACGCCTCCCTGCCCCACGGCAGGGGGGCGTTTTTTTTCACCGTGCCTCTTCATGAACGGATTGACTCAACTCATTCCGGCGTCCTTCCACTGGTGGGTGGTGGGCGCCGTCCTGGTGTTCTGGTTCGTCGGTGCGTACAACCGCCTGGTGCGGATGCGCTCGGCGGCGCAGGCGGCATACACCGCGTTGGACTCGGCCTTGAACAGGCAGATCGACTACGTCAAGGCGCGGGTTGGCCAGGCGCGCGACGGCGCGGCCGAAGGCCGGTCCGGCGGCGGTGATGCGCCGCCGGCCGGCAGCCTCAGCGCAGTGCCCGAAGGCGCCGGCGGCGCGGCCCTGGACCTGGACGCCGCCAACTCGCTCTGGGCTGCCGCCGCGCAGACTTCCGCGATGATGGGCGTGGCCCGGCTCAAGCCGCTGGACCCCGTCAGCATCGCGGCGCTGGGCACCGCGCTCGATGTGCTGCTGCAAGCCTGGGAGCGCCTTTTTCCGGGCGAGGCAGTCCGGTTCGACGCCGAGGGCTCGCTGTCGCGGCCGGCGCCGCTGGGTGGCGCGGCGCTTGCATCGGTGGACGCGGCGGGCAGCGAGTCGAGCGGCCTGCCATCGTCCCTGGCCTGGCCGGAGCCGTCCGCGGCGACGGAGATCACGCGGGGCCAGTTCAACCTCCTTGTGCTTCAGTACAACCGGGCGATCGGCCAGTTTCCAGCCGTGCTCGTCGCCTGGGCGTTCCGCCTGCAGCGGGCCGCGCCCCTGCTGTAGGCGCCGCGGGCGCCAGCCGCCCCAGCGCAGGGCTTACCATCGCCTGAATCTTGCCGTCCAATTCTTCACTTCCCCCGATGCCTGAACCCGCTGCGCCGCCAGGGCAGCCCGCCCTGTGGCGCCAGCTGCAGGCATGCGCCGCGGCCATTGCGGCGATCCGTGCCGGCCAGTCCGGCACTGCGGCGTTCGACGCGGTCGAGCCGGGCCTGCGCCCCGGCGTGCAGGCATTGGGTTTCCAGGTCCTGCGCTCGCTGGGCCGGGCCGAGGCCTTGCGGCGCCACCTGGCGCGCCGCACGCCGCCTCCGGCCGCCGATGCGCTGCTCTGCACCGCCCTGGCGCTGGCCTGGCGGCGCGACGTGGCCCCCTTCGAGCCGTTCACGCTGGTCGACCAGGCTGTCGAGGCGGCCAAGCGCCATGCCGGCACGCGCGCGCAGGCCAGCTTCATCAACGCCTGCCTGCGGCGCTTCCTGCGCGAGCACGACGAACTCGTGGCCGCGACCGACAGCGAGCCGGTTGCCCACTGGAACCATCCGCGCTGGTGGATCGAGCGGCTCAAGCATGATCACCCGCACGACTGGCAACAGGTGCTGTGGGCCGACAACACGCAGGCACCCATGACGCTGCGGGTGAACGTTCGGCGCATCGGCGTCGGTCCCTACCGCGAAGCGCTTCAGCACGAGGCTGGCCTGGCAGCCCAGCCGGTCGCCGGCAGCGGACTGCAGTTGGCCCGGGCGCGTCCGGTTCGGCAGTTGCCCGGCTTCGCCGAGGGCGAGTTCTCCGTGCAGGATGCCGCAGCCCAACTCGCCGCCCCCTTACTGCTGGACAGGCTGGCCTGGCCAGCCGGGGCGCCGCTGCGCGTTCTGGACGCCTGCGCCGCGCCAGGAGGCAAGACCGCCCACCTGCTGGAACATGCGCAGGACCGGCCGATCGAGGTGACGGCGCTGGAGGTGGATGCCGGGCGAAGCCAGCGCATCGGCGAAACCCTCGAGCGCCTGGGCCTGGCGGGCCAGGCCCGCATCGTGGTGGCCGACGCCGGGCGCCCGAACCAATGGTGGGACGGCCGACCCTTCGATGCCATATTGCTCGACGCGCCATGCACCGCGTCCGGCATCGTGCGGCGTCATCCCGATGTGCGCTGGCTGCGCCGCGAGACCGATGTCGAGCAGTTGGCGGTCCAGCAGGCCACCCTGCTGGCTGCCCTGTGGCCCCTGGTCCGGCCGGGCGGGCGGCTGCTCTATTGCACCTGTTCGGTATTCCGCGCGGAGGGCGTGCACCAGATTGATGCGTTCCTTGCGCACAACACCGACGGCCGATTGATGCCTTCGCCAGGGCATTTGCTGCCCCAAAGCGGGCGGAATGGGGGTGGCCTCCCGGAAAATCCCTTGGGTGACCACGACGGCTTCTTCTACGCCCTGCTCGAGAAACGCCCCGCCTGAAGCTCGCCGCCCGGCTCGTTTCGGGGGGATCCTCGTGGTTCTCGCCCTGTGCCTGTCGCTTCTGACGCTGTCGACGGGCGTGCGGGCCGACGACGCCAACACCGAACTGACCCAGTTGCGGCTGGTGCGCATCGACGATGGTGTCTACCTGAGCGCGGCCGTCCAGTTCGATCTGCCCGAACTCGTGGGCGAGGTCCTGGAAAAGGGGATCGCCGTCTATTTCGTCGCCGAAGCCGAGGTCTACCGGGAACGCTGGTACTGGTGGGACACAAAAGTTGCTTCTGCAGCGCGACACATGCGGCTGGCCTATCAGCCGCTGACCCGACGCTGGCGGCTCAACGTTTCGCCGGTGCCTATCAGCAATGCCGGCTTCGGCGCCTCGGTGGCCCAGAACTTCGATTCGCTGCAGGAGGCGCTGGAGGCGATCAAGCGCATCGGCCGGCTCCGGCTGGCCGACGCGGCAGCCATCGGCGACGATCCCGAGCACGCGGTGGTGTTTCGCTTCCGGCTCGATACTTCGCAGTTGCCCCGGCCGTTCCAGATCGGCGCCGTCGGCCAGTCCGACTGGAACATCTCGGTCGAACGCAGCGTGAAGCTTCCCATGGAGAAAGGCCCGTGAGCGACAAGTCCGTCCGGCCTCCGGCCTCGCCCGAGGCACGCCGGGCGCGTGCCCGGCGCTGGACGCTGGGCGTGGTCGCCGCGCTGGTCACGGCCATCGGCCTGGTGCTGATGTTCCTGCTGGCCCAGGCCACCAACAACCGCACCTTGTACGAGCGCAATTACGCGCGCCTGTTCGGCATCAACGTGGTCGTGGCCGTCCTACTGGCGCTGGTGCTTGCGTGGGTGGCGTTCCGGCTCGTCAAGCGCCTTCGCCAGGGCAAGTTCGGCAGCCGCCTGCTGATCAGGCTGGCTGCCATCTTCGCGCTGGTCGGCGTGGTGCCGGGCTTGCTGATCTACGTCGTGTCCTATCAGTTCGTCTCCCGCTCCATCGAGAGCTGGTTCGACGTCAAGGTCGAGGGCGCGCTGGACGCCGGCCTCAACCTCGGCCGGGCCACGCTGGACTCGCTGTCGCAGGACATGTCCAACAAGGCGAGGGCTGGCGGCGCCCTGCTGTCCGACGTGCCCGATACCGCGGCGGGTCTGGCGCTCGAGCGGGTACGCGAGCAGTTCGGCGCCACCGACGCCCTCCTGTGGACCGCGAACGGCCAGTTGATTGCAGGTGCCGGTGCCTCGCGCTTCCAGATCAACCCCGAGCGACCGCCGGCGCAGATGCAGCGGCAGGCCCGCGCCAACGGGGCCGTCGCGCAGATCGAAGGCCTCGACGACACGCCCGCCGCGGCTGGCACGCCGCCGACGGCGACCGTGCGTGCACTGGCGCTGGTGCGCCGTCCAGGGTTCGAGCTGGGGGCCGAAACGCGTTTTCTCGAGCTGACCGTTCCCTTGCCGACGGCCGTCGTCGCCAATGCGCTGGCGGTGCAGGAGGCGAACCGCGAATACCAGGAGCGGGCGCTGGCGCGTGGCGGACTGCTGCGCATGTACATCGGCACCCTCACCCTGAGCCTGTTCCTGGCCGTGTTCGGTGCCGTGCTGCTGGCGGTGCTGTTCGGCAACCAGCTGGCGCGGCCGCTGCTGGTGCTGGCCGACGGCGTGCGCCAGGTGGCCGGCGGCGATCTGCGCCCGACCACCGTGTTGCCCGGCAAGGACGAACTCGGCGGCCTGACCCGCTCCTTCGCGCTCATGACCCAGCAACTGGCGGATGCGCGCGGCGCCGTCGAGAAAACCCTGGGCGAACTCGACGCCGCGCGCGCCAACCTCCAGACGATCCTGGACAACCTGACGTCGGGCGTGATCGTGCTGGCGGTCGATGGCACGGTCCTGTCGACCAATCCCGGCGCCACACGCGTGCTGCGCATGCCGCTTGCCGCCTACGAAGGCCGCAACCTGGCGGAAGTGCCGGGCCTCGAGGAATTCGGCCGGGACGTGCACCAGCAGTTCGAGGAGTTCGAGGTGGAGCGGTCGCAGCACGGCCTGGACCATTGGCAGCATGCGTTCGAGCTGCATCCGGGCGGCATGGCCGACGACACCGTCAACCTGGTGGCGCGCGGCGCCGAACTGCCCGGGCCGGCGCGCCTGCTGGTGTTCGACGACATCTCCGAGATCGTCTCGGCGCAGCGGGCCCAGGCCTGGGGCGAGGTGGCCCGGCGCCTGGCGCACGAGATCAAGAACCCGCTGACGCCGATCCAGCTGTCTGCCGAGCGGCTGGAGCTCAAGCTTGCCGGCAAGCTCCAGGGCAGCGCCGAGCAGGCGATACTGGCCAAATCGGTCAAGACCATCGTGGATCAGGTGGATGCAATGAAGCGGCTGGTCAACGAGTTTCGCGACTATGCCCGCCTGCCGGCCGCCGACCTGAAGGCGGTGGACCTGAACGCACTCGTCTTGGACATCCTGCACCTGTACGAAAGCGACAGCAACCACGACCGGGTGCAGGCCGAGCTGGATCCGCGCTGCCGCTCGATCCGCGGCGATGCCCAGCAACTGCGCCAGGTGATCCACAACCTGCTGCAGAACGCGCTCGACGCCACCGAAGCCGCGCAGGCCGCCCGTCACCAGGCCGAGGGCGACGCGCCCCCCGTCCCGCCGGTGGTGGTGCGGACCCGGTTGAGCGAATCGGGCGAGCGCGTGCGCATGACCGTGCAGGACTCTGGCACCGGATTTGCTGAGAACATCCTCAAGCGCGCCTTCGAGCCGTACGTCACCACCAAGGCCAAGGGCACGGGGCTCGGCCTGGCGGTGGTCAAGAAAATAGCTGACGAACATGGGGCCCGTATCGAACTTTCCAATCGCGTTCAGGACGGGGCTGTGGTAGGGGCCCAAGTCTCGCTATCATTCGCGCTGTCGCCGGAACGGCCCGCCGTTGCTGCGGCGCCGCATTCTTCTCAAGAACATCCCGTCATCTGAGCATCGCCGCAACAAGCATTCATGGCAAATATCCTCGTGGTCGATGATGAGTTGGGCATTCGCGACCTGCTCTTCGAAATCCTCAATGACGAAGGCCACAACGTCGAACTGGCCGAAAACGCCGCCGAGGCGCGGGCCGCGCGCCAGCGTGCCCGGCCCGACCTGGTGCTGCTGGACATCTGGATGCCCGACACCGATGGCGTCACGCTGCTCAAGGAGTGGTCCACCGCCAACCTGCTGAGCATGCCGGTCATCATGATGAGCGGCCACGCCACCATCGACACCGCCGTCGAGGCCACGCGGATCGGCGCGTTTGCGTTCCTGGAAAAGCCGATCACCCTGCAGAAGCTGCTCAAGGCCGTGGAGCAGGGGTTGGCCCGCGAAAGCGCCCGCCGCGCCGCCGCCGCCGTCGTGCCGCCCGCAAGCCCGTACGCCACGGTCGTCACCACCACCGGCGAGAGTGCGCTGCTGCCGTCGGCGGCATCGGCGCCGCTGCCCGACCCCGGTCCGCAATCGACCCAGAGCTTCGACCTCGACCGCCCGCTGCGCGACGCGCGCGACGGATTCGAAAAGGCCTACTTCGAGTTTCACCTGGCGATGGAAAACGGTTCCATGACCCGCGTGGCCGAAAAGACCGGCCTGGAACGCACCCACCTCTACAGAAAGTTGAAGCAGCTGGGCGTCGACCTGTCGAGAGGCCGCAGAAGCACTGTATAATCGCGGGCTCGACGCAAATATGCGTTGAGCCCAAAAGGCCCGGTAGCTCAGTTGGTAGAGCAGCGGATTGAAAATCCGCGTGTCGGTGGTTCGATTCCGCCCCAGGCCACCAGATTCAAACCTTGAGCAATCAAGGACTTAGACGGCCTCCTCGTGAGGCCGTCTTCGTTTGCGATCCGGAATGCGTCGCCAAGACGGCCGGTGAGGTCGGTGTCTGGAAATCGTCGGCGCAACGCCAACGCAACGGCCGCGCGCGGTCCCGGCGCCATGCTGCGTATCATCGAAGCCGACCAACGATCCACGATCAAGAGTGACGATGAATCCGCTGCACGATACCGGCTACACCCCCGACGCATTCGAGGTCCGCATCTCCGAGTTGCTGGTGGCAACCCCGGAACAGGGCGACGCACTGATCAGCGGCGCCGTGCCGCAGGTGCTGCGCCAGTTGCGCGAGCACCTGAAGATGGACGTGATCTTCGTGTCCGAGTTCTGCGACGGTCGGCGCGTGTTCCGCCGCGTCGATACCGCCGCCGATGCGCGCGTGATCAACGAAGGCGAGTCCGCTCCGCTGGAGCAGAGCTTCTGCCAGCGCGTGGTCGACGGCCGCCTGCCTGAGCTCGTGCACGATGTCGCCGCGCTGCCCACCGCGGGCGAACTGCCCGCCACGCCGTTTCCCGTCGGCGCGCACCTGAGCACACCGGTCGTGCTGAACGACGGCCGCATCTACGGCACCTTGTGCTGCTTCAGCTTTGCGCCCAACCCGACGCTGAGGGAGCGCGATCTTCACAAGCTGCGCATGTCCGCGCGGCTCACGGCCAAGCGCATCGACGACCAGCGGGCGCGCGATGCCGAGCGTGTCATGGCCAACTGGTCGATCGACGACGGCGCGCCGCAGCGTCGACGGTAGGAGCGTCCGGCCGGTACCGGTCCGTCGCGGCGCCGGCTGCGGGTTGGTGGGCGTGCCTACCAATGCCCAAGCACCTTCCACCACAGCAACCCGACCGTCGCGAATATCAGCAGTTCCAGCACGGCCATCACGAAGCCGACCGACCACCACTTGCCCATGCTCACGTAGCCACTGCCGAAGATGATCGGCGACGTGCCGGTGGCATAGTGGGTCAGCGTCATCATGATCGCCGAGCCCGCGGCCATCATCAGCAGGAATGGCGTCAGGTAGTCGGGCGGCACCATCGCGGCGCCCACGGTCAGGAACGCCAGCATCATCGCGCTGATGTGCGCGGTGGTGCTGGCGAAGAAGTAGTGCGAGAACACGAAGACCAGCACCAGCACCCCGGCCGCATAGGGCCAGGCCATGCCGCTGGCCTGGATGGTCGATTGCAGGCCGCCGGAGAACCAGGCGATCACGCCGGCCTTGTTGAGCTCGCCGGCCAGCATGACCAGCGAGCCGAACCAGATCAGCGTGTCCCAGGCGCTTTTTTCCGAGAGCACGTCGTCCCAGTCGAGGGTGCCGGTGATCAGCAGCACGAACAGACCGAGCATGGCCACCACGGTGGCGTCGAGCCTGAATGCCGGGCCGAAGAGCATGGCAGGTACGTCGGCCCACAGCAGGAGCAGCATCGCGAAGGTGCCGATCATGACGCGCTCCTTCGGTTGCAGCGACCCCATCGCCGCCAGCTCGCTGCGCGCGAACTGAACCGCGTCCGGCGTCTTCTTGAGCTGCGGCGGCGACAGCAGGTAGATCACCAGCGGCATCAGCAGCATGCACACCAACCCGGGCAGCAGCATGGCCAGCGCCCAGGTGCCCCAGCTCAGGTGGAAGCCCTGGTGCGTCACCTTGGCCACGTAGTCCACCACCAGCGGGTTGGGTGCCGTGGCCGTGACGAACATGGCTGAGGTGATGGGGTTGGCGTGGTAGTTGACCAGCGCCAGGTACGTGCCGACCTTTGCCTCGGTCTTCTGCTCGGGATCGGAGCCGAAGGCGCTTGCGATCGATCGCATGATGGGGTGCACGATGCCGCCGCCGCGCGCCGTGTTGCTTGGCGTGAACGGTGCCAGCACCAGTTCGCATGCCGCCAGGCCGTAGCCGATGCCGATGGTGCGGCGCCCCAGCAGGGCGATGAAGCTCAGGCCGATGCGCTGGCCGAGCCCCGTCTTCTTCAGGCCGCGCGAGATCATCACCGACACCACGATGAGCCAGATGAGCGGATTCGCGTAGCTGGCCAGCGCGTCGGCGATGGCCTGCCTGGACGAATCGGCCGTGACCTGCGAGAGCGCGACGATCATCACGGCCATCAACGCCATCACGCCGATCGGCATGACCTTGAGGATGATGGCCACGATGGTGGTCAGGAATATCGCCACCAGCCCCCAGGCCTTCGGCGTCAGGCCGTCGGGCGTGGGCACGAGCAGGAGCCCTGCGAGCACCAGCGTGGTGATGATCGCGGGCACGATGCGAAAGGGCACCGCGCGCTTGAAGTACTTCGCAGCGTCGATCAGTCGTTGCAGCATGGCAAAGCACCTCCGTTTGGCGAGTCTCGGTCCGTGCGGGCGATTCGTGCGCCGGCGGATTCTCGCACCCGGCCGGATCCGCCGTGTCCCGCGCCGGGCCGCTTCACGCCCGCTTGGAACCATGCCAGACTGCGCCCGGACGCCTGGAGTCGAATCGACAGCCAATGCCTGCCTGAACAAGGAGCCAGCCCATGATCTCGTCCGATACGCAGCGGGTCCCGCGTCTGAATCGACTTCGAGACCTCTGGGCCGAGGGAGGCTGCGCCTACGGCGTCATCGCCACGATACCGTCCGTGCAGACGGTGCAGGTCCTGGCGCGCTCCGGGCTCGACTTCATGATCATCGACATGGAGCACGGGCCGATCGACCCGCTCAGCGCCCATGCGATGATCGCGGCAACTGGTGGAACGCCCTTGGTGCCCCTGGTGCGGGTGAGCGGCAAGGAGCCTTGGCATGCAAAGATACCGCTGGACATCGGGGCGATGGGCGTGTGCTTTCCAATGACGAGTGAACGTGCTGATGCAGAGGCGGTCGTCAGGGCGGTGCGCTATCCACCGGCCGGCGAGCGCTACTGGGGACCGTTCTTCGCGCCCTTGCGATGGGGCGTCACCATGCGCGACTACCTCGACCGCGCGGATGAAGAGGTGCTCGCCGTCGGCGTCCTCGAGTCCGTCGATGCACTCGGCACTGCCGGCGAGGTTGCGGCCACGCCCGGCCTCGACATGGTGTGCATTGGTCCCGGCGACCTGGCCACGAGCATGGGCCTGCGCGGCCAGAGCGACCACCCCGACGTACAGGCGGCCATCACGAGTTTCGAGACCGCGGTCCGCGGCAACCAGGTCGTGCTCGGCGGCGTCGCGCTGAACTCGCAGCAAGGTCGCGCCATGCGCCAGCGCGGCTACCGCGCCTTGGTGATCGGTTTCGACTGGTCGCTGCTGCAACGCGGCATCAACGCGGCCATGGAAGGCATGCCGAACTAGCGCCGTCAGCCATCACCGCAAGCGCCGCCGCCGAATGGCCTCGGCCTTCCCCCGGCCGCCCGTTGGTTCAAAATGCCCGGTCATCCCGACGCGCGGCCGATCGGCCGCGATGCGGCGGGCACCCCGCATCCGTGCATGCAGCGGATGCCATTCATTTCTCAGGAGCACGACACATGGCATTCACCTTGCGCAGCCCCAGCTTCAATGAGCAGGACAGCCTGCCGCGCCAGTTCGTCCACCAGGCCATGGGCGCTGGCGGCGACAACATCTCGCCGGAACTGGTGTGGGAAGGCGCACCCGAAGGCACCAAGAGCTTCGCGCTCACCATGTACGACCCGGACGCGCCGACCGGCTCGGGATGGTGGCACTGGGTGGTGTACGACATCCCGGCCAATGCGACCGGTCTTGCGCAAGGCGCCGGCGCGGCCGGTGGCGCGTCTCTGCCCAAGGGCGCCCGCCTGGGCCGGACCGATTTCGGCACTGCCGAATACGGCGGCGCCGCTCCGCCGCCCGGCCACGGCCCGCACCGCTACATCTTCACCTTGTACGCGCTCAACACCGACAAGCTGGACGTGCCGGCCGACGCCACGGCGGCCTACGTGGGCTTCAACATCCACTTCGCCAAGATCGGCGAGGCCAGGCTCACCGCCGTCTACCAGCGCTGAGCGTCCAGGCGCCGCCTGCGGCTGCTATAGCCCGGGGGCGATGTACAGCGCATCGGGCGGCGTCGGCAATTCCATCGTGGATTCGCCGACGTGGTCGAAATGGACCAGCCGCCCGTTGAAATGCGCCGACGGCATGTTGGTCCAGACGTGGTAGCGATAGCCGCCCGCAACGCGCTCGACCCGCAGGATGCTGAACACGGGCGGCACCACCACGCGCAGCGCGACGCGCACCGATGCACTGTCGGTCCCCACAGAGGATCCGGCAATGCATGGCAACACCAGCAGCAAGGGCGCTGCCACCGCGGCACACGCACTGCGGCCGCTCAACCCGTTCCGATTCAACATGACATTCCATCTGCCAAGGGTCTGGCGTTGTGGATATCGGCACAAAGAGCGAAAACTTGAGCGGGCCGGCGTTTGGCGCCGAACAGGCCGGGCGTCTGCACGTGCCAAACGTCGCGATGCCCGGGTCGATGCAACCATCTTCTCAGTCCGTGCGGCTGAATCCCATTCTCATATTAGTAACAAAGTGCGCGGATTTGCGCAGAAGGCGGCAAGAACATCCCAGTACAGGGGTGAAGCATCCGCTGCGCCGCAAGTGACTGCTTTAATAAGAGGGTGACATCGAGGTTTCTCGATGTTTCGTGAAGGCCTTGCGCGCATCCACCGTCTCGGGTGGGCGTCAGCGCAGGCGCCAAGGAAAGGGAGCAGTCAGAACAATGAAGCCCGCGGTCAAGGGGCGGTGGCGGCGTGCCTGCGCCATCGCCGTATTGCTCGGTGCACCGGCCGCTGCCGGCGCCACATCGGCCGACGTCCTGGTCGTCTATTCCCAGAACCGCCTCTTGCCGGCGAGCGTGCAGTTCGACCGCGGATTGAACCCGCCGGCAGAACGCTGGCGACCAAACGCCAGGCTGCGCTTCTTTACCGAGTTTCTCGACCATCCGGATTTCACCGGCCTGGCGTACGAGACGCGCACGGCCCGGTACCTCGGCCAGAAGTACGCGGCGCGCAAACCCAGGCTGATCGTGGCCGTGGGCTACGTCGCGCTGACGTTCCTGCTGCGGTTTCGCCAGCAGATGTTCCCCGGCGTCCGCATCGTCCACGCGGGCGTGGACCGCGACTTCCTGAATTCGGCCGTGGGGCTGCGCGCCGGGCTGACCGGGATACCGGTGGACTACGACGTCGCCGGAACGATCGAGCTGGCACGCCGCCTCCATCCGAAAGCTCGCCGTCTGGTCGTCGTCACCGGCGCCGCGCCCTGGGCCGAGGACCGCCTGGCCGACGTGCGCGACGCGCTGGCGCAGAGCAAGCCCGGTCTGCAGGTGCAGTACTGGTCGCACCTGAGCACCGACGTGTTGTTGCGGCGCCTGCGTGCGCTCGACGCCGGCACCATCGTCTACACGCCCGGCTACTTTCGCGACGGGGCCGGCCAGAGCTACGCGCCACGGGAATCGGTGCGGCTCATGGCGGCCAACTCCGGAGCGCCGATCTATACGGTCGTTCCCAGCCACATCGGCTCAGGCGTGGTCGGGGGGCGGATGAGCACGTTCATCGACATGGGCCGCGCCACGAGGACGCTGATCGACGACATTCTCGAAGCAAGCGATTCGGCTCCCTCCGTGGCGCTGCCTGCGCTGCCCGCGCCGGCGCAACTCGATTGGCGGCAGTTGCGCAAATGGGATGTTTCCATGGATCGGGTGCCACCCGACGCGCTCTTGCGCTACCGCACGCCCACGTTCTGGGAGCTCTATCGTTCCCAGGCCTTGATGGGCGCGCCCGTCGTGCTCGGCCAGGCCGGCTTGATCGTCGCGCTGTTGTTCGAACGCCGCCGGCACCAGCGCACGGCGAACGCCTTGGCGGCCAGCCAGGAGCGCATGCGCGTCGCGGCCAAGGCGGCACGCCTGTCCATGTTCATCTGGGACATGGCCGGCACGTCGCCGGGCCACGCCGGCTGGCGCAATCCCGCGCCGCCGGGGCGCGGCGAGTCGAGGGGTTTCGACGCGGTGATCGAACAGGCGCACCCCGGCGACCGGGAGCGCTTGCGCGTCGCGGCCCAGCGCACCCTGGAGCACGGCGAGGACCTGGACACCGAATTCAGGACCGTGGCGGACGACGGCGGCGTACGCTGGTTCGCCGCGCGGGGCCACCTCGGCCGGGGCGACCAGCTCACCGGCGTGGTGATGGACATCAGCGAACGCAAGGCCGCCGAACTGCAGGCCGCACAGGACCGCGCGGCCCTCGCGCACCTCGCGCGCGTCTCGACCATGAGCCAGCTGTCCGCCGCGATCGCGCACCAGATCAACCAACCCCTGACATCCATCCTCTCGAACGCCGAGGTCGCGCAGAAGATGCTGGGCCGTGCGGTTGCGCCTGTCGATGCGCTGCAGGAAATCCTTGGCGACGTGATCGCCGAGCAAGGCCGGGCGGTGGGCATCATCCGCCAACTCACGGCCCTGTACCGGCGGGGTCCGGCCGAACGCGCCAGCTTCCAGATGAACGGCCTGGTGCGCGAGACGCTCGAGCTGGTGCATGCCGAGGTGGCCGGCCGTCAGGTGTCGACACGCCTGGCGCTCGGCGTCGCCATGTCGCCCGTCGAAGGCAGTCGCATACAGCTGCAGCAGGTGCTGCTCAACCTCGTCATGAACGCCATGGACGCCATGGCGGAAATTCCCGCGCCCGATCGCATCCTTGAAATTCGCACGTCGCAGGCGGGTGCGCAAATCGAAGTCAGCGTCTGCGACCGCGGCAAGGGGATGGGGCCGGAGGCGCTCGAACGCGTCTTCGCCCCGTTCTGGACCACCAAGCCCAACGGCGTCGGCGTCGGGCTGGCAATCAGCCGCGCCGTCGTCGAGGCGCACGGCGGCACGCTCGTCGCCGGCAACCGTCCGGACGGCGGGGCCTCGTTTCGCATTTCCCTTCCGCTACCGGCGACCAACCCATGCAAGTGAACAACGCAAATCCCGTCGTGTTTCTCGTCGACGACGACCCAGCCGTTCGAAGTGCGCTGTCGCGCGTGCTGCGCGAAGAAGGCTTCGACGTGCACGCCTACCCGTCCGCCGAAGCCTTCCTCGAGCGCCCGGATCCATCGTCGTACGGCTGCATCGTGCTGGACGTTTCCATGCCTGGTCTCGACGGCCTGGCCTTGCAGCAGCAACTGTCGAGCACCGGCGTGACGCTGCCGATCGTGTTCCTCAGCGGGCATGCCGACATTCCGATGACCGTCAGCGCCATCAAGGGCGGCGCGGCCGACTTCCTCACCAAGCCGGTCGGCAGCGCGCAGCTGGTCGAGGCCGTGCGCAATGCGATGACCACCTGCGAATTCGCGCAACGCGAATACGAGGCGTTGACCGAACTCCTACGGCGCTTCGCCACGTTGACGCCTCGGGAGCGCGAGGTCCTCGACGCGCTCGTCGAAGGCAAGCTCAACAAGCAGATTGCGGCCGATCTGGGCGTGGTCGAACAGACCGTCAAGTTCCATCGTGCGCGGGTGATGGAGCGGATGCAGGCACGCACGGTGGCCGAACTCATGCACATGGCGGCAAGGCTCGGCGCGACCCGCATGTCGCGTCATCGTCCTGAACAGAAGCTGCAGCCACCCTTAAACCAAGGTCTAGTTTGCGCAGCGACCATTGGGAGCAACAATTAATTCATGGCGTGACATAAAGCACGGACGGGCTTCGAGCGGGCGGTGTCTGTGCTGAAAGCGCACGTGTGGATCTGGGATCGCCGCCGGCTCGCCGGCGCGTGATCTTCGTTGTGAAAGCTGTCGAAAAGGGAGGCAAAGAATGAACATCGCTCTTGAAGCCGAGGCTGGCGACGCGTTGGCCGAACTCAACGGCCCCGACGAGAACATCCATCTCCAGGTCTGCCTGGCGGAGACAGAGTTGCGCGTGCGGCAACTGGTGCTCTGGGCGATCAAGGAAGCCGGCCACGACGTGGTGCTCGCCAAGGAGGCGCGTGACCTCGTGCGCTACCAGCGCCAGGGCATCGAGCCGAACGTGCTGGTCGGTTCATCGGCATTCATGCAAGCCACGGCGCGGGCGGGCGTACAAGGTGCCGCCGGGCCGGCGCTGCTGCTCGCCCGTACCCGCGACACCTCCTTCCTTCCCACGTTCATGCGGCGCAACCCGGCCAACGACATCGTGGTGCTGCCCCAGTCCGACGATGCATTGCGGATGTGCGTCGCCGATTTCCTGCGGCGCCAGCAGCAGCACCGGCCACTTCGTTCATCGATCCGCGGGGACTACCTGTTCATGCCGCAGGTGTCGCAGGTGCATTTCGCGGGCAGGCTGGTCGTGCTGTCGCGCAGCAAGTTCGCGCTGGCGCAGGCGCTGTTTCTCAACCCCGACATGCCCATGTCCAAGGCGACGCTCTACAAGTTGGCATGGGGCGGAAAGCGCCGCGAAGTATCGCGGCTGATCGATTCGAATGTTTCACTGCTGGCGCATCTGCTGGAACTCGATGGGCGCCACGGCTACCTGATCAGGCACCACTTGCAGGACGCGTACTGCCTGGCGAGCACGCCGGAGCGCGTCGCGTCGCGTCAGCCCGGCAGGACCCCGGCGCGGGCGATGACAGTGCATTGATTTTTGAGCACCGGCCAGTCTCGGAGTGGCGTCAAGAGACGCCAGGGAGGCCCGGGCGGCCGGTGCTCGCCTTCTCGTGCAGGCCGCGGCTCGCGCGGCGCTCAGGGAACGCTTGCGGTGAAGCGGACCTGGCCGCTGTAGTTGCCGGCCAGCGGCATCTGCGCACCGGTGGGCGCATAGGTGAACGTCCAGGTGGCATTGCGCACCGTCACCCGGTTGCCGAATGCCGTGCCGGCGACGTTGACCGAGGCGCCGTTGCCGGAGTCTGCCAGCGGCGGCGCCGGCAGGCCGCTGTCGCTGCTGCTGATGCCGATTCGCGACATCGGGATGGTGGCGCTGCCGCTGGCCAGCGGCGTGACCGTGGTCGCCCGCAGCGAAACGGTGCCACCGTTGCTGCGCACCTCGACCGGCAGCGCGTTGCCGCTGGCCGAGACGGTGAAGGTGGGCGCCGCGCCGCTCCAGGCGCCGGCGCGGTTGTTGCCATTGCTCGGCGCCGGGCCGCCCGGAACCGCCGGCGCCAGCGTGTAGGCCACGGTGGGAACGTCGTTGCCTTCGCCGCCCAGCTTCAGGTAGACGAACTTGTCGATGTTGATGGCAAAACGCAGCGATGCGCTGGCCGGGCTGCCCAGCCCGTTGCTGTCGCCGGTGTCGGCCCGTCCCTTGCCGGGCGCCGCCGCCAGCGCGATCGCGAGCGGCAGCGCCAGCGCGACGCCATGCAGCCGCGCGCGCAATGGCGCGGGCCGCGGGCATGGGCGGGTGCGGACCGGCATGGGGTGGGTCAGCGCAGTTCGGCCTCGACCTTGAAGCCGCCCTTGTCCCAGTCGATCACGCCCTTGAGCTTGATCGGGTACACCGGCTGCACGGTCTTGCCCGCCTCGCCACGCGCCAGTAGCGCGATGTCGCGGGTCTGGCCGGGCATGACGGGCGTGCCTTCGGGCGCCATCTCGAACTCGGTGCCGCGGGCGTCGATGGCCTGCAGGCTCCCGTCCAGCCGTCCGTGCGCATCGCCGGCATTGCTGACCGTGACCACCGGCGTGCGCTTGCCGCCGACATCCTTCATGGCAACCCGGCTGAGCGTCATCTTCGGCTCGGCGCCGTTGAGCGCCACATACACCGCCACCGCGACGCGCCCCGAAACCGGAAGGGACAGGCTGGCGCCGCCGCGGGCGATGTCGGCGCGATAGGCCGGCTCCGCCCCTTCCAGCGCGATCATGAAGCGGCACTCGCCGCGCGGTGCGTCGGCCGGCGGCTCGAGCTGGAAGCGAAAGCTCGCCTTGTCGCGCGCGCCGACCTTCACGGTGCGGCGCTCGAGCGTCACCCAGGGGCGGCAGCTGCCCGGCTGCAGCGCGTCGTAGTAGCCGACCTCGCCTTCGGGCGAGTAGGTCCAGTCGAGTGTGCGCACGTTCACCTCGGTGGCCTCGCCGCCGAGGTTGTGGATCTCCAGGGACTGGCCCAGGCGCTTGCCGGACTGGGCCGACAGCTCGAAGCGCGACGGCGTCACCGCCACCTCGAAGGGGGCGGCCGAGGCCTGGCCGGCCGCCAGAAAGACCGGCAGCAGCGCGCAAGCGGCGGCGCGCCGGGAAAGGGAGAGGAAGTTCATGGCAAAAGTTCGATCTCGAAATAGGCCTCGAAACCCAGCGGCATGCCGGGCGACAGGCGCAGCTCGCGCATATCCACGCGCCAGGACAGGTCCAGCGACTCCTGCAGCCACGGGCCCGGCACGACGCCGTTCCACACCGGGATGCGCTGGCCGGGCCGGCCCTGGCCGCTGGCGAACAGGCCTTGCGTGTTCCACTGCACCGTAATGGCGCCGGGGGTGCGCACCCCGGGCACGCCCGCAGGCAGGACATAGTAGACGCGCGCACGGCGGCCCACGTAGCGGGCGGTGTTCAGCCGGTACTCTATGCGGCCGAACGACACCCGCGCAAACGGCGTGACCGGCACGCCCGGGCGCGCGATGCCGCCGTCGTCGAAGGTCGCCTGGACCTGGGCGCGTGGCGAGGCCGAGTCGTCCAGGCGCTCGACCTGCGCCCGCGCCGGCAGGGCGGCCGCGAGCAGCAGGGCCGCGACGGCGGCGGCGGCGCGAATGGCGCGTTGCATCCGGCGCATCATGTCAGAGCATGGTCGCCGTGAAGCGCACCGTGCCGCGATAGGTGCCGGCCGGATACACGGTGCTGTTGGCGTATTCGAAGTTCAGCGTGTTCGACAGCTGGCGCGAGCCCTGCAGCAGGGCAACCGGGTCGAACCGGGCCAGTTGCTGCCCCGCGGTGCCGCTGAAGGTGCCGTTCTGGATGTCGATGTTCGCGCCGGCCGACGAGCTGGCGTCGGTGGAGGTCCAGCGGATGCTGGTGAAAGGGATGCTCACGCCGCTGCAGGTGGCGGGCGTCTGGCAGCTCAAGGCCAGCGACGAGTCCACGGTCAGCGTGACCGTGTCCGGCTGCAGCCCGAAAAAGGGGCGGCTGGGCGTCACCCGCACGGTGACGCCGGCCTGGTTGGTGGAACTGTTGGTTCCGGCGACGGGCGCGGGCGTCAGGCCCACGTTGTTGCCCGCCACGTTGAAGACGATCTCGTCGATCGCGTTCGCCGAGCCCACCTGCAAGGTCAGGCCGTAGGAGCCGTATGCGTTGGTGAAGGTGAATACGGCGCCCGCGTCGCGCGCGCCGCCCAGCAGCGCCGCCAAGGCCAGCAGCGCATGCGCGAGGCGGCGCCCCGGGCCGATGCGGCCCGGGCGGAGCATTGCAGCAAAGCGTTGCAGGTCCATGGCGTCGGTCGTGGCGCTGACGCTCAGAGCGTCGTGGCGGTGTAGGTCACCGTCGTCGTGTAAGTGCCGGCTTGCCAGTTGGACGGCGTGCCGCCGCTCAGCTGGTACGTCCAGGTCGACGTCTTCAGGTCGTTGGCGCCGAACGTGGTTGCGGAGCCGCTGGCCGTGGCCAGGGCGCCGCCCGGGTGGTTCAGCGTGCCATTGTTCTGGACCGTGAAGTTGGCCAGCTTCGGGCCGGTGCCGGTGAACTCCGTCGCCGCGTACGAGAGGCTGCCGCCGCCCGCCGCGTTGGTCCACGCGTAGACCTGCAGGCCGGTGGGGTTGGCACTGGTGCCGGCCGTGGGAGCCGCGCCGTTCCAGTCGAACTGCTTGTTGCTGCCGTCCGTCAGGCCGCTCAGGCTCAGGCCGGCCGTCCAGCTGAGCGTGTTGACCGTTGCGTTGGCATCGCCGATGCGCAGCAGCACCAGCTTGGGCACCGCGACGCTGAGCTTGACGTTCGCCTTCGCGGTCACGGTTGCGCTGCCGGCAGCGTCGTATCCGTACTGGCTCTCGGCCAGGGCGGTGCCGGTTGCAAGGGCCAGGGCGGCCGCAGCCACGAGGGTGTAGATCGATTTCATTTTGAAGGTCCTAGGGAAGAAAACGTTGGAACGGGAGATGAGAAAGAAGCCCACAACGGGCGCTCGACTGGAAAGAGCTCGGTCGGCTGCGCTCGCCCCTTGGAGGGGGCGTGCGTAAAGCGCCTGGCCCGTTGTCTGCTGCATGGTCATTCCCCCACCTTGATCACGGGGATGTCGGCGTAGGCTCGGCCACGCAGCGGAACGAAGGCGCTCGACGCGGCGTCGGCGTTCGTGCCCCAGGGCAACGGAACGCTTTCGGGCGTGAGCGTGATCTGGTGACTGCCGGTGGTCACCATCGGGAATTCATAGCGGCCGTCGCGGTCGGTCACCGCGCGGTAGCGGCCGTCGAGCACCACCTCGACGTTGGCAACGCCGTTCTCGCCGGGTTGCTGGCGCCCGTCGCGGTTGGCGTCCTGGAAGATGCGGCCCGACAGGCTGCCGGTGCCGGCACCGCCGTTGCGCACGCCCACGGTCTGGAACGGCACGCCGGTGCTGCCGTCGTAGCGCAGGTAGACGTACACCGTCTTGTCGTCGCTGCGGTAGACGTTCGGGCTGTTCAGCGGCGCCTGGAACGCCGTGGAGCGCGCCTGGTTGAGGTTGGCCGACACGCCGGCATGCCAGCCGGGCGCGAGCTGTTTCTCGGCCGAGATGGCGCCCGACAGGCCGCGGCTGGTGTACAGGTCGCTGTCCTGCGAGGTCCAGCGCAGATTGGCTGCCACGTAGAAGTCGCTGTCGAACCAGTAGCGCGCGATCACGCCAGCGGTCGGGTATTGGCGCGTGGTGCCGCCGCTCTGGTCGTTCGCCCAGCCCAGCGTGGTCGTCAGTTCGGGGCGCTGGGCCTCGTAGCGGCCGCTGATCCAGTCCTGCTCCCACTGCACTTCCTGGCCGGTGGCCTTGTCGCCGAACAGCACGATCTGTTCGTTGCGCAGGGCCGTCACGCTCAGGCGGGTGCGCGGGAGATCGAAGAACTGCGTCTGGTAGTAGAGGTTGGCGTACACGCCGCGGTTGTCCGCGGGCTGGTAGCCGCTGGGCGCGTCGTCGAACTGCGTCTGGTAGACATTGAAGGTGCCGCCCACCGAGCTGACCCGGTCCAGCGTGAACTGGAAGTTGCCGCTGGCGCCGGTGCGTGCGTAGGCATAGGGGCTGAACAGGGCGTCCGATTCGCCGCGCTCGTAGTCCAGCCCGCCGCCCCACGACAGGCGGTAGCCGTTGTGGTCCACCCGCCAGTAGGCGCCGCGCGTGCCGTTGGCCAGCGACATGTCGCCGAAATGCAGGTCCGGGTCGGCCGTATAGGCGCCGACCTGATGGGCGTAGCGGCCCAGGCGGGCGCTGGCCTCGACGAACACGCCCTCGGCTCCGCCGGTGGGCACGCCGAAGGTGTCAGAGCCGACCTGGCTGCCGACCACCGTCGTGCGCACCCGCACGTCCTGCTCGGCCAGGGCACGGGGCGCGTAGGCCACCGAACCGGCCCAGCTGGACACATCCTTGGAACCCAGGCCCAGCGGCGAGTAGAGGCTGTAGTAGTAGGCCGGAACGTCCTGCGCGTGGTCGAACTGGCCGGAGACCGTCCACTCGTCCGACAGGCGGCGCGTCGCGCCGAGCCAGCTCAGGTTGCCCTGGCTTTTCTCGAAGCCCGGATAGGGGCCGCCGGCCCAGTAGCCGCGCTGGCCGGTGCCGGCGCGCACGTCGAGCCCGTCGCCGAACACCCGGGTCGACAAGCCGCGGACGGTGCTGCTGCCCAGGGAAAGACGGTAGTTGCGCGACAAGCCGTCGGTCACCTCGCTGTACATGTCGCCAAGCGTGTTGTCGGCGAACAGGCCGGGGGTCAACGGCATGCCGACGTTGCGCAGCGTGATGCGATCGCTGGTGGTCTCGCGCGCATAGCCCAGCGTGCCGATGCCGCCGAAGTCGGTGAAGCGGTCGCCTTCCAGGTGGCGGGTATCGATCTGCAGGCGGATGTCGCCCCAGTTGAGTGTTTCCTGCCGGTATTCGGCGCGCACGCCCATCTCGGTGGCCTGGCGGCTCGGATAGGCGCTGTCGTTGCTCTGGCCCCAGCCGATGCGGCTTTCCAGCGACCAGGCGCGCAGGCCCTGCGGCGCGTCAGCGGCCGCCTGCGCGTCGTCCACCGACGCCGCGGCGCCGGCCTCGGACTCGCTCATGACCTTGTCCTCGTAGGCCGGCGGCTGCGCATCCTGCTTGGCGCGCAGGCGCTCCTGCTCGGCCTGCAGGCGATCGATGGACTGGATCTGGGCGTCGGCCACGGTCAGTTGCTTCGTGGATTCAGGCGCGCCGGCCGCACGCGTCGGCGCCGCGGGAAGGCCCAGCAAGCCGAAGACGACGCAAAGCAACTGCGTGCGCGGCGCGGCGAGTTTTCGCGTCGAAAAAGTCTCGGCTGTCAATTGGGAACATCTCCAGGCCTTTGAATCGTTGTCGGTGTGGACTGTAGGAAATTTCCCTCAAAGAGAGGAGAGATAAAGTTCTCACTTTTAACATTTCGCACAACGTTCGTTGCAATCAGGAACAATTTGGCATTCAAACGTTGGCTGGCTGTTGCGCCAATGCCATTGAGAGCGGTGGTCTTGTCCGGACGTAGGCCGGCGCCTACACATCGTTGCCGAGGCGAGACAAGGCGTCTTCAACATTCCGGCTAACGTTTCCGTTGACAGGGTCCAGGCGCAAACGTGCGGGACTCGGCGGTCGGGCGGCCTGTGCGATGCCCTTCGGGCCGGCTGGCGATGCCGCCGCCGGTCCTTGAAAATGGGCGGTTGCGCCTCACCTGCGGCCCAGCCGCACCCGGGGCCACCCGAGCGAGGGGCACCGCGGCGTCACATCACCAACAACTCTTGCGTTTTTCTGATCGATCCATGACCAGCGCCACCAGCAAACATTCCTTCCAGGCCGAAGTCGCACAGCTTCTGCATCTCGTCACGCACTCGCTGTATTCGAACAAGGAGATCTTCCTGCGCGAGCTGATCTCGAACGCGTCGGATGCCTGCGACAAGCTGCGCTTCGAGGCCATCAACAACGATGGCCTGTACGAGGACCAGCCGGAGCTGAAGGTGTTCGTCAGCTTCGACGAGGCGGCCCGCACGCTGACCATCCGCGATACCGGCATCGGCATGTCCAGCCAGGAGGCCATCGACCACCTGGGCACCATCGCCAAGAGCGGCACGCGCGAATTCATGAACCGGCTGACCGGCGACCAGAAGGCCGACGCGCAGCTGATCGGCCAGTTCGGCGTGGGCTTCTACTCCGGCTTCATCGTGGCGGACCGCATCACGGTGGAGTCGCGCCGCGCGGGCCTGCCGGCCGACCAGGGCGTGCGCTGGTCCAGCACGGGCGCTGGCGATTTCGAGGTCGAGACCATCGACCGCGCCGAACGCGGCACCAGCGTGATCCTGCACCTGCGCGAAGACGCCGCCGAATACCTCAACGGCTGGAAGCTGAAGTCGGTCATCGGCAAGTACTCCGATCACATCTCCTTGCCCATCCTGATGGAAAAGGAGGAGTGGAAGGACGGCGAGAACGATCAGCCGGGCGCCATGGTCAAGACCGGCGAGTGGGAGGCCGTGAACAAGGCCAGCGCTTTGTGGACGCGCCCGAAGAAGGACATCACCGAGGAGCAATACGTCGAGTTCTACAAGACCCTGAGCCACGACTTCGAGCCGCCGCTGGCCTGGAGCCACAACCGCGTCGAAGGCAGCAGCGAGTACACGCAGCTGCTGTACGTGCCGGCCAAGGCGCCGATGGACCTGTGGAACCGGGAGCGCACCGGCGGCGTCAAGTTGTACGTCAAGCGCGTGTTCATCATGGACGATGCCGAGGCGCTGCTGCCGTCGTACCTGCGCTTCGTCAAGGGCGTGGTCGATTCGGCCGACCTGCCGCTCAACGTCAGCCGCGAGCTGCTGCAGGAAAGCCGCGACGTCAAGGCCATCCGCGAAGGCAGCACCAAGCGCGTGCTGTCCATGCTGGAAGACCTGGCGCGCCAGGAGAAGGAGGGCGCGGACGAGGGCGGCGACGAGGCCAGCCGGGGCAAGTACGGCAAGTTCTACGCCGAGTTCGGCGCCGTGCTCAAGGAGGGCCTGGGAGAAGATTTCGGCAACCGCGACCGCATCGCCAAGCTGCTGCGCTTCGCCAGCAGCACCACCGACACCGTCAGCGTGAGCCTGGCCGACTACAAGGCTCGCATGAAGGAAGGCCAGGAGGCGATCTACTACATCACCGCCGACACGCCGGCCGCGGCCAGGAACAGCCCGCAACTCGAGATCTTCCGCAAGAAGGGCATCGAGGTCCTGCTGATGACCGACCGCGTCGATGAATGGGCGCTGTCGTACCTGCACGAGTTCGACGGCACGCCGCTGCAAAGCGTGGCCAAGGGCGCGGTGGACCTGGGCAAGCTGCAGGACGACGACGAGAAGAAGGCCGCCGAGGAGGCCGCCGAATCCTTCAAGCCCCTGCTGGAGAAGCTCAAGGAAGCCCTCAAGGACAAGGCCGAGGACGTGCGCGTGACCACGCGCCTGGTGGACTCGCCCGCCTGCCTGGTGGTCAAGGACGGCGGCATGAGCACCCAGCTGGCGCGCATGCTCAAGCAGGCCGGCCAGCCGGTGCCGGAGGTCAAGCCGGTGCTGGAGGTCAATGCCCAGCATCCGTTGGTCAAGAAGCTCGAGGGCAGCGCGCACTTCGACGACCTGGCGAACGTGCTGTTCGACCAGGCGCTGCTGGCCGAAGGCGGGCTGCCGGAAGACCCGGCCGCCTATGTGCGCCGGGTCAATGCCCTGCTCGCCTGAGCGGGCGCGCTGATCGGGGCGCGGGCGCGGACTACGCGCTCGCCGCCTTGCGCTCGACCAGCTTGAAGGTGCCGGTGGCCAGCGCGAGCAACTCGCCCTGTTCGCTGCGCGCTTCGCCGCGCACGAAGCACAGCGAGCGGCCGCGGCGCTCGCAATGGCTGACGGCGATCACGTCGCCGTCGCTGGGCGCCACGAAATGCAGCGTCATGTCCACGGTGACGACGCCGAAACCGGTCGGCGAATGGGCCCGGGCGGCGCACGCCAGCGCGCAATCGAGCAGCACGGCGAGCGCGCCGCCGTGCACTTCGCCGCGGCTGTTGCTGTGGATGCGGTTGCGCGGCATGCGCACGCGGGCCCGGTCGTCGCCGATGGCTTCTCCCTTGAGGCCGAAGGCCTGCACCATGGGCATGGGCAGGCCGAAGAGATGATCGGGGGCGTCGTTGAAGCGAGAGGTTTCCATGAGGCCGCCAGCCTACCACCGCGCGTGCGAATGGCTGGGCCGAGCGACGGCCCGGGCGTGCGCGCTCAGGCGTAGATCGGCTCTTCTGCCATCGCCTCGCACTGGTCCTGCAGCATCTGGATCTGGCCCTTCCAGTAGTCGCTGGTGCCGAACCATGGGAAGTTGATCGGAAAGATCGGGTCTTCCCAGCGCCGCGCCAGCCACGCGCTGTAGTGGATCAGGCGCAGCGTGCGCAGCGGCTCGATCAGCGCCAGCTCGCGCCGGTCGAACGGGCGGAACTGTTCGTAGCCGTCCAGCAGGCCGCTCAGTTGGGTGGTGCGCTGCGCGCGGTCGCCGGACAGCAGCATCCACAGATCCTGCACCGCAAAGCAGGTGCGTGCGTCGTCGAGGTCGACGAAGTGCGGGCCGCCGCCGGGGCGGTCGGTCGGCGTCCACAGGATGTTGCCGGGGTGGCAATCGCCATGCACGCGAAGCAGGGTGCCGCTGGGTGGCGAAGCCCCGGCGCCGGCAAGCGCCGTGGCGCCGATCATCTGCAGCGCCTCGTTGCAGGCGCTTTCCCATTCGCGCTGGACGTCCAGCGGCACCTTGTCGTTGCGCAGGAGCCAGTCGCGCGTGGCGATGCCGAAGGCATGCAGGTCCAGCGCCGGACGATGGGCAAACGGCTTCGTCGCGCCGACCGCGTGGATGCGCGCCAGGAACCTGCCGATCCACTCCAGCACCTCGAAATCGTCCAGTTCCGGCGGGCGCCCGCCGCGGTAGGGGCTCACGCAGAAGTCGAAGCCGGCGTGATGGTGCAAGGTGGCGCCGTCGAGCACCAGCGGGGCCACGGCGGGCACTTCGGCGGCGGCCAGTTCGGCGGCGAATTCGTGTTCTTCCTCGATCTGCTCGCGACTCCAGCGGCCCGGCCGGTAGAACTTGGCCACCACGACCTGGCGGTCTTCCAGGTGGATCTGGTAGACCCGGTTCTCGTACGAACTCAGCGCCTGCAGCCGGCCGTCGCCATGCAGGCCCAGCGTGGCCAGGGCGTCGAGCACCACGTCCGGGGTGAGCGATTCATAGGGGTGCACGCTCGTGGGCGCCGGGGATGTCATGGCGCGATTGTCGCCTTGCAAGGTAAAGCGCGGCGCGATGGCCACGCCGGCGCCGGTCTTTGCGCGCGGCGCCGGTCAGCGCAGCGCGATCAAGTGGCCGGCGCGCGGATCTGCGCGTCCTGCCGCAAGCGCCTCCCAGACCATGCTGGCCGCGGCAATGCCCTGCGTCCGCTCGATCCGCAGCCACGGCGCATGGGCGTCGGTCGCGCGTGCCGAAAAGTCCCGCCAGGCGCGGGCCATGCGCTGGCCGAACGTTTCTGCGCCCCATTCGCGCGTGCGGATCCTGATGTGGTCGGGCGCGAAGAAGAACACCATGCGCGGGCCCGGCAGTGTCTTGCCGTTGCCGGACGGGGCCACTTCGTCCAGGTGCGTGCTGCCGATGGCCAGGCTGTGCGCGAGCGCGGTCAGGCGCGTGTGAATGGCGCGGCGCAGGTCGCCGCTGCCGGCAAAGTCGACGAACACGCATGGCGTTTCGGGTGCCAACTGATCCAGTGCGTCATAGCGCAGCACCCGGTGGTAGCAGCCCAGGCTCCGGCAGAAGGCCTCGTTGGCGGCGGAGGTGAGGCCGATCACCTGCACGTCCGGGCGCTGCGACAGTGCCCAGGCGGTGCCGTAGGCGGCCTTGCTGGACGCGCTGGACAGGATGACCAGCGCCTTGCCCTGCGCGTCACGGGCGCCGAAGAACTGGTTGCCCGCCAGATGGTCGTCGATCAGCCAGGAAGTGATGAACAGGGGCCTGAGCAGCGCCTGCACCGCTTCGTCGTCGTCGCGGTACAGCGGATCCGCCGTCACCCTGAAGTACTGGTTGTAGGCCGCGGCGAGCGTCGCGCGGTGCGGCGAGGCATCGCAAATGCGCGCCGGCGACAGGCGGTCGGGCGCCAGCACGGCATGCGTGGCCACGGGCCAGAAGCCGTACAGCCGCTCGCCGACCGCCACGCCCGGGTGCAGCGACTGCACCACGTCGCCGAAGCCCCACGCCGGCACGATGCCCCATCCGGGTTCGCCGCTGGGGTAGAAGTCCCAGTAGTGCATGGCGTCGCCGAAGCCGGCGTAGGTGACGTTGTTGCTGGTCAATGCCAGCAAGTCGATGCGCACGCGCACCTGCCCGGGGTCGAGTGGCGTGTCGGCGCGGGTGCGCACGCGCGTGCGCAACAGCGCGTCGCGGGCGATGAGAAGTTCGGTGGTGGCCATGCGCGCTCCGGTGATGACGCAGGCGCAACTTAGCGCATCCGCGCCCGCGCTGCGATGACGCTGGCATGTCCGCCGTCGCGCAGGTGACGGCGGGCTCCCGGTGGCCGGGCAGGCGGCGGCCGGGAGGCGCAGGCCGATCGATCAGGCGATGCTGAGGTCGACGTCGATGTTGCCGCGGGTGGCGTTCGAATAGGGGCAGACCTGGTGTGCCGTGTCCACCAGCTTCTTCTTCTGCTCGGCATCCAGTCCGGGCAGGCTGACCGCCAGCTTGACGGCAATGCCATAGGCCGCGCCCTCGCGGATCGGGCCGAGCGAAACGCTCGAGTCGACCGACACGTCGTCCGGCACCTTGACGCCGATCTTCGGGCCCACCGCCTTCATGGCGCCGATGAAGCAGGCGGCGTAGCCCACCGCGAAAAGCTGCTCGGGGTTGGTGCCGGCCTTGTTCTGGCCGGGCGAGACGAGCTTGACGTCGAGGTTGCCGTCGCTGGTCTTGCCGGCGCCTTCGCGGCCGCCGACCACGTGCGCTTCGGCGGTGTAGAGCACTTTGTCCAGGGGAGTCGTCATGGTCTTTCCTTGGGGAGGGTTGGGAAACGGAGGGAAATGGCGGCGGTCAGGCCGCCGAACGGGCGATACGGTCGCGCAGTTGCTGCACCTGCCGGGTCAAGGCCACAACCTCGTCGACCGGGCACTGGGTGGCCGCGAACAGGCAGGCGGGCAGTCGCGCCGCGCGCGATTTCAGGCGGCGCCCGGCGGGGCTGAGATGGATGTGCACCCGGCGCTCGTCGCTGGCGTCGCGCCGGCGATCGACGAAGCCGGACGCCTCCAGGCGCTTGAGCAGGGGGGTGAGCGTCCCGGAATCGAGCGAGAGTCTGTGTCCCAGTTCGGACACCATGAGCCCGTCTTGTTCCCACAGGACCAGCATCACGAGGTACTGCGGATACGTCAGGCCCAGCGGCTCCAGCAAGGGCTTGTAAAGCCGCGTCATCGCCAGGGAGGCGGAATAGACGGCAAAGCACAGCTGGTTGTCCAGGCGCAGCATGTCGTCGTTGGACGCCGTGCGCGCTTGCGGCTTGGAAGACATGCGCAAATGTTAGGCATCAATTAAATTGTGCGCAATCTAATTGGCGGCAACCCTGCGTGGCGCAAGGTCTATGGGAGGCTGGCCGCTTAGCGGCCCGAAAAGCGTGCAGGCCGGCGTTCGACGAAGGAGCGAACGCCTTCGGCCGCGTCTTCGCTGTTCGACAGGCGCTTTTGCGTCTCGACGAAGTCGGCCATGGCGGCCAGCGGGCCGTGCTCGACGGCCTTGAGCACGTTGAGGCGGGTTGCGACCACCGCCAGCGGCGCCTGTGCGGCGATGCGCCCGGCGATGTCGAGCGCTTCGTCCAGCACCTGCGCGTTGGGCACCACTTTCTGGACGAAATTCAGGCGCAGCGCCTCGGCACTGCCGAATTCATCCGCGGTGAGCAGGTGCAGCATGGCGTTGCCCAGGCCGGCGCGCTCGGCCATGCGCAGCGTGGCGCCACCGGTGGCCATGATGCCGCGCTGCACCTCCAGCTGCGAGAAGCGGCACTCCTCACCTGCCACGACGATGTCGGCACCCAGCATCAGCTCGATGCCCACGGTGAAGCAGATGCCCTTGACCGCCGCCACCATCGGCTTGGTCCGGCGGCGCCAGCCGGGCATGCCCAGGTCGTGCGGCTCGACCAGGCCGAACGGCACCGCCTTTTCGCCGCGCTTCATGTACTCGGCGATGGCCGGCAGGTCCAGGCCGGCGGTGAAGTGGTCCCCGAACGCGTGCAGCACGCCCACACGCAGTTCGGGGTCGTCGTCCAGCCGGGTGTAGGCCTCGGCCAATTGGCGGAACATCGGTGCGGTCCAGCCGTTTCGCTTGGCCGGCCGGTTGATGCCGATCAGCAGCACGTGACCGCGTACTTCGGTGTCGATGCAGCCTTCGGCCGGCGGCGTGGTGGGTTCAGGGGCACTCACTGGCTTGTCTCCGGTTCTTGCGTGTAGATGGGCGACGGTCCGTCTCAGTACGTGTAGACGCCGCTGCCGGTCTTGCGGCCGAGCCGGCCTGCGGCGACCATCTCGCGCAGCAGGGGGCACGGCCGGTACTTGGAGTCGCCGAACTCCTTGAGGTAAACCTCCATCACCGCCAGGCACACGTCCAGGCCGATCATGTCGGCCAGCGCCAGCGGGCCGATGGGCTGGTTGCAGCCGAGCTTCATGCCGGCGTCGATGTCCTCGGCGCTGGCGGTGCCTTCGGCCAGCACGAAGAAGGCCTCGTTGATCATCGGCACCAGGATGCGGTTGACCACGAAGCCGGGCGAGTTCTTCACGGTGATGGGCGTCTTGCCCAGGCGCTCGGCCAGGTCCTTGACCGCGTCGTGGGTGGCGTCGCTGGTCTGCAGGCCGCGGATGATCTCCACCAGCGCCATCATGGGCACGGGGTTGAAGAAGTGCATGCCGACGAAGCGGTCGGCCCGGCCGGTGGCGGCGGCCAGCTTGGTGATCGAGATGGACGAGGTGTTGGTCGCGACGATGACCTCGGGCGCCAGGAGGGCGTCGACCTGCTTGAGGATCTTGAATTTCAGGTCCTCGTTCTCGGTGGCCGCCTCGATCACCAGTTGGGCCTGCTTGAGGTCGTCGTAATTCGTGCTGCCCTGGATCAGGGCCAGCGCGGCGGCCTTCTGCTCGGCCGTGAGCTTGTCCTTCTTGATCAGGCGATCGAGGCTGCCGGCCACGGCGGCCAGGCCCTTGTCGACCGCGGGTTGGGCGATGTCGACCATGACGACGCGCACGCCCGAGGTGGCGCAGGCCTGCGCGATGCCGTTGCCCATGGTGCCGGCGCCGATGATGCCGACGGTCTGGATGGTGTTCATGATGGGATCGATCCTCCGAAAGTAAGCAAACGAAACCGCGGGTGGTCCCGCGCTGCACAGCCTCCATTGTCGCGATCCGGCGCTCGATTACAGTCGCCGGCATGACCACGATCGGCACCCCGCTTTCCCCTTCCGCAACCCGCGTCATGCTGCTGGGCTCCGGCGAACTCGGCAAGGAAGTGCTCATCGCCCTGCAGCGCCTGGGCGTCGAGACGATCGCGGTGGACCGCTACGGCAACGCGCCAGGCCACCAGGTGGCGCACCATGCGCGCACCATCACCATGAGCGACCCGGCACAGCTCAAGGCGCTCATCGAAGCCGAGCGCCCGCAACTGGTGGTGCCGGAGATCGAGGCGATCGCCACGCCGATCCTCGAGGAACTGGAAGCCGCCGGCGTGGTGCGCGTGATTCCCACCGCGCGTGCAGCCCGCCTGACGATGGACCGCGAGGGCATCCGCAGGCTGGCCGCCGAGACGCTGGGCCTGCCGACCAGCCCCTACAGATTCTGCGACTCGCTGGCCGAACTGCAGGCCGCCATCGATGGCGGCATCGGCTATCCGTGCGTGGTCAAGCCGGTCATGAGCAGCTCCGGCAAGGGCCAGAGCAAGATCGACGGCCCCGCGGACGTGAAGAAGGCCTGGGACTACGCGATGGCCGGCGGCCGCGTGAGCCACGGCCGCGTCATCGTCGAGGGCTTCATCGACTTCGACTACGAGATCACGCTGCTGACCGTGCGCGCGCGCGGCGAAGACGGCCAGGTCGCCACCGCGTTCTGCGCGCCGATCGGGCATCTGCAGGTCAGCGGCGACTACGTGGAAAGCTGGCAGCCGCACCCGATGGCGCCGGCGGCGCTGGCCAGGGCGCAGCAGATTGCCGCGGCCGTGACGGCCGACCTGGGCGGGCAGGGGCTGTTCGGCGTGGAGCTGTTCGTCAAGGGCGAGCAGGTCTGGTTCAGCGAAGTCAGCCCGCGTCCGCATGACACCGGCATGGTGACCATGGCCACCCAGTGGCAGAACGAGTTCGAGCTGCACGCCCGTGCCATTCTGGGCCTGCCGGTGGACACCGGCCTCAAGAGCCCGGGCGCCAGCGCCGTCATCTATGGCGGGGTGGACGCGCAAGGCATCGTCTTCGAGGGCGTCGACCGCGCGCTTCGGGTGCCGGGTTCCGAACTGCGGCTGTTCGGCAAGCCCGAGAGCTTCGCCCGGCGCCGGATGGGCGTTGCGCTGGTCCACGCCCAGGACACCGACACTGCGCGCCGGCTGGCCCGCGAATGCGCCGCAGCGGTCGAGCCCCGCGCGGCCGGTTGACGCGCCTTGGCGCCCTGAGGGAAATCCCCTGAGGCGGCGGCGCCACTTCCTGGGGTGATCCCGAACCCCGCCGCGCGCTGCATCGCCTAGTCTCGAGTGCGATCTCCACCGTCGATCAAACAAGAAGAAAGGCGCGCAGATGCACGTTGCTATCGCAATGCTGGCCGGGGCCCTGGTCCTGTTGTGTGTGGCCTCGCTGGCCTATGTCTATCGCCACCAGCGTCAAGGCGCAGTGGACTCCGACGAGGCTTCGCCGAGCTCGGGGCCCGACCGGGCCGGCTGACGCGACGGTCTCAGGTCGCGTTCTGGTAGCGATCGATCTGGCAGGCATAGCTGCCGGGCTGCTCCGCGCACACCCCGTACCCGCCGGGCGGCGGGGCGGCGTTGCCAGCGCATCCGGCCAGCACGGCCAGCATGGCCGCCAAGGCGGCACCGAGGGCGAATTGCTTGAGGTTCATGCCGCGCAACATAGCAGATGCGCAATGCCCACTGCGTCGCCACGACGCCGATTGGCGCGGTGGTTCGCGATGGGCGTGGCGCGGGCGAAAAAAAGCCCGGGCGAGCCCGGGCCTGGTGTCATGACACCGGTCTGGTTCAGACCGCCGTCATCATGACCGCCTTGGCGACGAGGTAGGCCTCCATCGCTTCCGGGCCGCCTTCCGAGCCGTAGCCCGAATCCTTGACGCCGCCGAAGGGCGCCTCGGGCGTGGGCGTTGCCGGCTGGTTGATCCACAGCATGCCGACTTCCATGTTGTGCATCAGCGTGTGGGCGTTCTTGATCGACGCGGTGTAGGCATAGCCGGACAGGCCGAAGGGCAGGCGGTTGGCTTCGGCAATGGCCTCGTCCAGGTTGTCGAAGCCGCGGATGGCCGCAATCGGGCCGAATGGCTCGTTGTTGAACACGTCGGCCTCCAGCGATACCTCGTCGAGCACGGTCGGGGCGAAGAAATTGCCGCTGTCGCCGATGCGCTCGCCGCCCGTGAGCACCTTGGCGCCGGTCGCGCGGGCGTCCTTCAGGATCTTGGCCATCGCGTCCAGCCGGCGCGAATTGGCAAGCGGTCCCATCCGGGTATCGGCGGCCAGGCCGTCGCCCACCTTCAGGCCCTCGGCATGGCTGGTCAGCAGCTTGGCGAACTCGGCGCGCACGCTGTTGTGCACCAGGAAGCGGGTGGGCGAGATGCAGACCTGGCCGGCGTTGCGGAACTTGGCCGCGCCGGCGGCCTTGACCGCCAGGGCCAGGTCGGCATCTGCACAGACGATCACCGGCGCATGGCCGCCCAGTTCCATGGTGGCGCGCTTCATGTGCTGGCCGGCCAGCGCCGCCAGTTGCTTGCCCACCGGGGTCGATCCGGTGAAGGTCACCTTGCGGATGATCGGGTGCGGGATCAGGTAGTTGGAGATCTCGGCCGGATTGCCGTAGACCAGGCCGACCACGCCCGGGGGGATGCCGGCGTCCACGAAGCACTGCAGCAGCGCGGCGGGCGAAGCCGGCGTTTCCTCGGGCGCCTTCACCAGGAAGGAGCAGCCGCTGGCCAGGGCAGCGCCCAGCTTGCGCACGATCTGGTTGATCGGGAAGTTCCAGGGCGTGAAAGCGGCCACCGGGCCCACCGGCTCCTTGATCACCAGCGACTGCGCCGCCAGGTTGCGCGACGGGATGATGCGGCCGTAGGTGCGGCGGCCCTCGTCGGCGAACCATTCGATGATGTCGGCGCCGGCCACGGCCTCCAGGCGCGCCTCGGGGAACGGCTTGCCCTGTTCCTGGGTCAGGATGCGGCCGATTTCGTCGGCCCGGTCACGCAGCAGGCCGGCGGCCTTGCGCATCAGCGCGGCGCGTTCGTGCGCCGGGGTCTTGCGCCACTTGTCGAAGCCGGCCTGCGCTGCGGCCAGCGCGCGATCCAGGTCCGCAATGCTGGCGTGGGCCACCTTGCCGATGGTCTTGCCGGTGGCGGGGTTGACGACGTCGAGCGTCTTGCCGCCCTGGGCGTCGCACCACTCGTTGTTGATGAGCAGCCGGGTGTCGGGGTAGGTGGTGTTTGCGGTGGTGCTTGTCATGCCTTGAATCCTCGGAACAAAAGAGAGCGAAAGAGAAAGCGGCAGGCGCCGATCAGCGACCGGCCGGGCTGCCCTGGCCGGCGCGAAGCGGTGCCAGCAAGGGCTTGAGGCCGTTGTGGTCGATCTCGTGCATCAATTGCAGCAGGCGCCCGATCTCGCCCTTTGGAAACCCTTCGCGCGCGAACCAGGTCAGGTAATTGCCGGGGAGGTCTGCGATCAGGCAACCCTTGTGCTTGCCAAAAGGCATGGGAAGGGTGACCAGGCGCTGGAGATCTTCCGGCTTCATTGCGTGCGGGGATGGAGGGCGGGCGGAACGGCGCTGCATGAAGGACGCCAGCCCGTCATCATAGGCGTTGCGCCGCAGGCCTGCGCGGCCGCCGCGGCCGGCGCACAATGCGCGGATGCACTTCGCCTGGCCCCACCCCGCCGTGTTCATGCTCCTCCTGGCCCTGATCGGGGGCGCCCCCTCGGCGGTGGCCGAGGTCCTGCGCTGCGTGGACGCGGCGGGCAAGATTGCCTACACCGACGGCAGCTGCCCGGCCGGCGCGCGGCCGGAGCGGCGGGTGGCGACGCAGGCCCCGGTGCAGGTGCTGCCCGATCCCAAGGCCGACGCAGCCGACAGGCGGCAGGCCGAGCGCTCGGCCGCCGAGGACGAGCGCCTGGCTGCGCGCCAGGAAGCCACCGCGCGGGCGGCGCCGCCTGGGCCGGTCATCATCGATGGGCGCGGCAACGCTTCCGCCGCGACGGAGCGAGAGCAGGCGCGCGCCGAGGAGGCCGAGCGCTGGAGCCAGCCAACCGGCGATCCGCTGGTGGTGGAGCCGGGCTGGGAGGGCGCCTATCCCTACGCCGGCGCCGCCCGCCCACCGCCACGCGACCAGCGCCCGCGCATCCGCGGCTGCGATGGCACCGGCTGCCAGGACACGCGCGGCAACACCTACAACCGCCAGGGCCAGCTCGACCGCTACCAGAGCCTGGACGGCAAGACCTGCCGGCCCGTGGGCACCACGGTGGTCTGCCGCTGACGCTTGCTGTCGGGTCTGCGCGACGCTGGCCCGTGTCGGAGTTCACGGACATTCAAAGCTTGTGAACAGCCTTCAGCCTTGCTTAAGTGAGGCGGCGCACACTTTTTTGCCTGGATATTTCATATCAAGGCACATTTCATGAATTCAGTTTCCAGCCGCCCGGGCCTGTCGCTCGACGGCACCCAGATGCGGCGCGTGCTCGAATTGCTCGAGCTCCATGCGGAAAGTCCCGCCCGGGCGCGCCAGGCACTTGACGGCCTGGTCCAGGCCGAAGCCCTGCCGGCGTCGCTGCGCACGGGCGTCACCGCCTTGTTCGCCCTGGGCCGCGCCGAGGCCGACCGGGCCTTGAACGCCGCCTGCAGCGATGACGAGGCGGTCGAATGCCTGTTGCAGCTGCGCACGCACGAAGCAAGGCTCGAGTTCGTCGGCGATTCCGCCCGGCGCAAGGTGACTCGGACAGGCGCTGCCGCCTGAACCCGGGCTTTCCAGCGGCGCATGGCGTGCGGATACGCCGCGCCCGCCGAGCCGCCGCTCAGGCCCGCGGCAGCAGCACCACGGCGAACACGACCACGCCAAGCAGCAGGTTGACGAACACCCGGCTGCGTATCACGTTGAGCGCGGCGCCGGCCGCGGCCCAGTCCGACGCCGCCACGGCAGCCATCATGCGCGGATGATGGGTCAGGCGGATGCGCGCGAAAATCGCCATCATCGCCAGGCCGATGCCCAGCATGGCATGCACCGGCCAGCCCACCGCGCCCATGCCGCCCAGCCCCTGCACCATCGCAAATCCGGTGGCCAGCAGCAGCACGATCGCCACCTGAACCCAGCGCAGGAAGCCGGCCAGCACGGCCGCCAGCAGCCGTAGGCGCTGCGGAGGCTCCAGCGTTCGCACCGCGGCGGGTCGGACGCAGAAATGCAACGTGGCCATTCCGCCGACCCAGAATGCCGCCGCCAGCAAGTGCAGGACGAGAAGAAGGAGATGGAAGAACGCAGCTGGCATGAGGACGGGCGCAGGGAAGAAGCCGGCCATCATCGGTGCGGCTGGCGCCTTGTCAAGTTAAGCTCTTTCGCGCGCGGCGCGCCGACGCCGTGCATCCACGCGAGGAGACAAGCCCTATGTTGCATCCCCAGGCCCGCGCCCTGATCGACCTGATGGCCGCGCGCGGCGTGCCGCCCACGCATACCCTCACGCCCGAGGAGGCGCGCCGCCTGTACCGCGAACGGCGCGTCTTCACCCAGCCGGAGCCGCCGCCCCTGGCGCGCGTGGAAGACCTGGCCGCGCCGGGCCCGGGCGGAGCGATCCCGCTGCGCCTGTATGCACCCGTGCCCCGCGAGGCGGGGCCGCTGCCGGTGCTCGTCTACTACCACGGGGGAGGCTGGGTCATCGGCGACCTGGACACGCACGACGTGCTGTGCCGGCAGCTGGCGCTGGGGGCGGGCTGCGCGGTCGTCGCGGTGGACTACCGCCTGGCGCCCGAGCATCGCTTCCCGGCGGCGGTGGACGACTGCATCGCCGCCACCGCCTGGGTGGCGCAGCAGGCGGGCGCCCTCGGGCTGGATGCGTCGCGCGTCGCCGTCGGCGGCGACAGTGCCGGCGGCAACCTGGCGGCCGTGGTGGCGCTGCATGCGCGCGACGCGGGCGGACTGCCGCCCATCGCCCTTCAGCTGCTGATCTATCCGGCCACCGACCAGCGCCGGACCGCCCCTTCGCATGCCGCCAACGGCGAAGGCTATCTGCTGACGAAGCAGTCGATGGACTACTACCACGACCACTACCTGGGCGATGCGCGGCACGACTCCGACTGGCGCGCCTCGCCGCTGTTGCATGAAGACCTTGCCGGCCTGCCGCCGGCCTTGGTCATCACCGCCGGCTACGACCCGCTGCGCGACGAGGGCCTGCAATACGCGCAGCGCCTGACCGAGGCGGGGAACCGTGCAACGCTGGTGAACTTCGAGCGCATGGTCCACGGCTTCGCGCTGATGGGCAAGGCCCTGGACGAGGCGGATGCGGCGATCGCGCTGTGCGTGTACGCGTTGCGGCGCGCGCTGGCAACGGCCGGGTGAGTCAGCCAGCCGCGGTGTGCGTGTCCATGCAGTGCTGCAGGAACACCTGCGCCACGCTGCCCAGCGTCTTGGAGCGATGAACCGCGATCGACAGCGTGCGGCGCAGCTCGGTCAGCGGCGTCTTCAGCTCGACCAGCCAGCCCTGGCCGATGGCATCCGCCACCGTATGGCGTGACAGGCATCCCAGGCCGAGGCCCAGCGCCACCGTGCGCTTGACCGCTTCGTTGCTGCCCAGTTCCAGGTCGACCCGGACCTCGTCGAGCTGCCGCAGCAGCCAGCGGTCGGACGCCTCGCGCGTGCCCGAGCCGGCTTCGCGCAGGATCCAGTTGCTGACCGCGAGCTGGGCCAGGCTCGGGCGCCGTCCGGCGAGGGGATGCTTGGGGCTGGCCACCACGACCATGGTGTCGCTGCGCCAGCGGCGCAGTACCAGGTCCGGGTGGGTGTGCTGGCCCTCGATGAAGCCGACGTCGGCGTCGAAGGCGGCAATCGCCTCCAGCACCTCGTGCGTATTGGTGATGCGCAGCTGGATGCGGCTGGCGGCGTGCGCCTTCTTCCAGCCGGCCATGAGTTCGGGCAGCAGGTATTCGCCGATGGTGTAGCTGGCCGCCAGCCGCAGCGCGGCCGGATGCGTCTCGGAAAACAGGGCCTGCGTCTGCGACGCCTGTTCGACGATGCCCGCCGCGTGCGGCAGGAGCGCCCGGCCGTTCTCGTTGAGCACCAGGCGCTTTCCGACTCGGTCGAACAGGGGTACGCCGAGCGTGCCCTCCAGCTCGGCCAGCGCATTGCTGGCGGCGGATTGCGAGCGCGCCACCTGGTCGGCCGCGGCGCGGGTGGAGCCGCCGCGGGCGATGGCGCTGAACACTTCCAGCTGCCGGATGGTCAGGCGCACGCGCGGATCGGTCGGACGGTTCATGCGGAGACGACGCGTGGGGCGCCGGGGGTACTGATCGAATATATCGTTCAGTTATATCTTAATTTCCCGTTTTGCTAATAAGGGCGGCGTGCCTAGCATGCGCCGATGCTCAAGCTCTTCTCCCGCGCGCCCGTGCACAACCCCACGGCCAGCCACACCGCCCGCACGGAGGTCAAGACGACCACCTGCTACATGTGCGCCTGCCGCTGCGGCATCCGCGTGCACCTGCAGGAAGGGCAGGTGCGCTACATCGACGGCAATCCCGAGCACCCGCTGAACAAGGGCGTGATCTGCGCCAAGGGCAGCTCGGGCATCATGAAGCAGAACTCCCCGGCCCGGCTGACGCAGCCACTGCTGCGCCGCCAGGGTGCCGACCGCGGAGCCGGCGATTTCGAGCCGATTTCCTGGGAGCGCGCCTATGAGATCCTCGCCGAGCGGCTCGGCCGCATCCGCGCCACCGACCCCAAGAAGTTCGCCCTGTTCACCGGCCGCGACCAGATGCAGGCCCTCACGGGCCTGTTCGCACGCCAGTTCGGCACGCCCAACTATGCGGCACACGGGGGCTTCTGCTCGGTCAACATGGCCGCCGGCATGATCTACACGGTCGGGGGCAGCTTCTGGGAGTTCGGCGGCCCCGACCTCGACCATGCCAAGCTGTTCGTGATGATCGGCACTGCCGAGGACCATCACAGCAACCCCATGAAGATGGCGCTGGGCAAGTTCAAGCGCGAGGGCGGCCGCTTCATCTCGATCAACCCGGTGCGCACCGGCTACTCGGCGATCGCCGACGAGTGGATCCCGATTCGCCCCGGTACCGACGGTGCGCTGTTCATGGCGCTGATGCACGAGCTGATCCGCCAGGACCTGATCGACCGCCCCTTCCTGCAGCGATTCACCAACGCCCCGCAGCTGGTGGTGCTCGAGGACGGCGAGCGCGAGGGCCTGTTCGCCTTCGACCCCGCCGCCGGACCGCCCGGCGACGGCCGCAACCCGCACAACAAGCTGGCATGGGACAAGGCCAGCGCCAGCGTGGTGGGCGCCTATCCGCAAGGCGTCGAAGACGGCCGCGACCTGGCGCTGGAGGGCCACTATCAGCTGGCGGACGGAACGCGCGTGGCACCGTCCTTCCAGCTCCTGCGCGAGCGCGTGGCCACCACCACCCCCGAGTGGGCCGAGCAGATCACCGGCATTCCGGCCGAGCGGATCCGCCGCCTGGCGCTGGAGCTGGGCGAGACGGCGCTGCACAAGGCCTTCACGCTGCCCATCCCCTGGACCGACGCGTGGGGCAAGGTGCATCCGCACACGCAGGCACGGCCCGTGGCCTTCCACGCCATGCGCGGCCTTGCGGCGCATTCCAACGGCTTCCAGACGGTGCGCGCGCTGGCGGTGCTCATGAGCCTGCTGGGCACGATCGACGCACCCGGCGGCTTCCGGCACAAGGCGCCGTACCCGCGGCACATCGTGCCCAACTACCGGGCCTTCAACGACCCGGAGCAGGTCAAGCCCAACACCCCGCTCAATGCCGCGCCGCTTGGCTTCCCTGCGTCGCCGGAGGAACTGGCGGTGCACGCGGACGGCACGCCCATCCGGATCGACCATGCCTTCTCCTGGGAGCATCCGCTGTCGGCGCACGGGCTGATGCACAACGTCATCACCAACGCCACGCGCGGCGACCCCTACAAGATCGACACGCTGCTCATCTTCATGGCCAACATGGCCTGGAACTCCACCATGAACACCATGGCGGTGCGCGAAATGCTCAACGCCAGGGACGACAGCGGCGAGTTCAAGATTCCCTTCCTGGTGGTGTGCGACGCGTTCCAGAGCGAGACCGTGGCCTTCGCCGACCTGGTGCTGCCCGACACCACCTACCTCGAGCGGCACGACGCCATGAGCATGCTCGACCGCCCGATCTCCGAGTTCGACGGTCCCATGGACTCGGTGCGCATTCCGGTGGTGCCGCGCACCGGCGAGTGCCGGCCCTTCCAGGAGGTGTTGATCGAGCTGGCCTCGCGCCTGAAATTCCCGGCATTCACCAAGGAAGACGGCACACGCAAGTTCAAGGACTACCCGGATTTCATCGTCAACTTCCAGCCGCAGCCGGGCGTCGGCTTTCTCATGGGCTGGCGCGGCAAGGACGGTACCGAGCACCTCAAGGGCGAGCCCAATCCCAGGCAGTGGGAGATGTACGAGAAGAACAACTGCGTCTTCCACTACCACATGCCGCTGGACCAGCAGTACATGCGCAACTGGAACCAGCCCTACCTGGACTTCGCCAAGGACAAGGGTTGGCGCCAGCGCAACTGCCCCGTGCAGCTGGCGCTCTACTCGGACACGCTGCAGACCTTCCGCCTGGCCGCGCAGGGCAAGACCAGCGGACGCCAGCCGCCGGACGCCTTGCGCCAGCGCATCGAGCAGTACTTCGACCCGCTGCCTTTCTGGTATGAGCCGCTGGAAAGCGCATTCACCGACGGCGATGAGTTCCCGCTTGCCGCCATCACCCAGCGGCCGATGGCGATGTATCACTCGTGGGATTCGCAGAACGCCTGGCTGCGCCAGATCCACAGCCACAACTACCTCAACGTCAACCCGGTCACGGCGCTTGCGGCCGGCATTGCGGACGGCGGCTGGTGCTGGGTCGAGAGCCCCTGGGGCCGCGTGCGCTGCATGGTGCGCCACAGCGAGGCGGTGGAGCCCGGCACCGTCTGGACCTGGAACGCCATCGGCAAGGCCAGCGGCGCCTGGAAGCTCGCGCCGGGCGCGGACGAATCGCGGCTGGGCTTCCTGCTCAACCACCTCATCACCGAGGAGTTGCCGTTCGCCGGAAAGACCATCAGCAACTCCGACCCGATCACCGGCCAGGCCGGCTGGTACGACGTGCGGGTGCGGCTGCGCCCGGCCCCTGCGCCAGAGGCAGGCGAGGAAGAGCCCGAGCGGAGTCTGCCGCGTGCGGCGAGCCCGCACCGCGTGCAGCCCGCCTGAATCGACCAAAACTAAAACGAAGACCCCGACGATGACTACCGCGGAACCGGACAAGACCCTGGCCAAGCAGCTGGCCCTGGTGATCGACCTCAACGTATGCGTGGGCTGCCACGCCTGCGTCACCTCGTGCAAGGAATGGAACACGCAGGGTGCGGCCGGGCCGATGACCGACATCAACCCCTACGGCGCCGAACCGAGCGGCACCTTCTTCAACCGCGTCCAGACCTACGAGGCCGGCGCGTTTCCCGCCACCGAAACCATTCACTTCCCCAAGAGCTGCCTGCACTGCGAAGAGCCGCCGTGCGTGCCGGTGTGCCCGACCGGCGCAAGCTACAAGCGCGCCGAGGACGGCATCGTGCTGGTCGACTACGACAAGTGCATCGGCTGCAAGTACTGCAGCTGGGCCTGTCCGTACGGTGCGCGCGAGTTCGACGAGGACCGCAAGGTCATGACCAAGTGCACCTTGTGCGTGGACAGGGTCTACGACGACCTGCTGCCGCCGCAGGACCGCAAGCCCGCCTGCGTCAAGGCCTGCCCCACCGGCGCGCGCCTGTTCGGGGACATCAAGGACCCGCAGTCGGAGGTGTCGCGGCGCATCCGCGACCATGGCGGCTACCAGCTCATGCCCGAGTGGGACACGCAGCCGGCCAATCACTACCTCCCGCGCCGCAAGACCGAGGTGGCCGCCGGCCCGGCGCAGGGCCCCGGTTCGCAGGATCGGCCGCAGAACGTGGACGAACTCAAGCCGCGCCTGGCCGAGGTGATGGCTGCCCAGACGCTGGAGGGCTGAACCGATGCATCCCGCCTGGTCCATCCTGCTTTTCACCACCATTGCCGGCGCCGCCCAGGGGCTGGTGGTCGCGCTCGCCGTGGCCTGCCTCGCCGGGCTGGCGCTGGACGGCACTTTCCTGGCCGGCAGCCTCGCGGTGTCCGCGGTTCTGCTGGCGGCGGCATTGCTCGCCTCCTTCTTCCACCTGGGCCACAAGTTGCGCGCGTGGCGCGCGGCGCTGATGTGGCGCACGTCCTGGATGTCGCGCGAAGTCATCGCGCTGCCGGTCTTCATCACGCTGGTCGTGGGCTGGGCGCTGGCGGTGGCCGGCGGCGCCGGCGCACTCTGGACGCACGGCGTGCTGCCCGTGCTGGCGATCGTGATGGCGCTGGTGCTCTGGTATTGCACGGCCATGATCTATGCGTGCCTGCGCTTCATCCAGGAATGGGCGCATCCGCTGACGGTCATCAACTACACGCTGATCGGCCTGTCGTCCGGCCTGGTGCTGGCCGGTGCGCTGGGCGTGCTGGCGGGGCAGGGTGCCTTTGCGGGCGCCGTCACTCCGTGGGCGCTGGCGCTGACGCTGGCGGCCTGGGGCACGCGCACGTTGGCGCTGCGCCGCAACGCCGGCCTCAAGCCGAAATCGACGCTGCAAAGCGCCACCGGCATTCGCGATCCGCGCATCACCCAGCGGTCGATGGGCCTGACCGGCGGCTCGTTCAACACGCGCGAGTTCTTTCACCACGCGTCGCTGGCGGTGCTGCGCCGCACGCGGCTGGTGTTCCAGGTGCTCGGCTTCGCGGTGCCGGCGGCGCTGGTGGCGCTGGCGCTGTTTGGCGGCTCGGGCGCCGCGCTGTTGCTGGCCGTGCCGGTGCAGTTTGCCGGCCTGCTGGCCGAGCGCTGGTTCTTCTTCGCGCAGGCGCGGCACCCGCAGAACCTGTACTACCAGTTCGTCAGCTGAAGCAGGCCGGCCCGACGGGGCGAGGCCGAACGTCTAGATGGCGGTCAGCATGCCGGTCGACGAGGCCTCGGCCGCCAGCTTGCCCTCGGGGTTGTAGAGCGACGCCTCGAGAAATGCGACCCGCCTGCCGCGCCGGATGACGCGTGCCTCGACCCGGCCTTCGCCGGGTCCGACCTTCTCGTAGAAGCTGACCTTGATCTCCAGGCTGAACACGGACTGCGCATGCGCGGTGTCGTGAATCACCGCATGGGCCATCGCCGCATCCAGCCAGGCGGTGATGAAACCGCCCTGCGCGATCGTGCCGTTGGTGTGGCAATACTCGCGCCGCACTGTGAACGCGGCCTTGAGTGTCTTGCCGGCGGGGTCCCAGCCGGTCACATGGAAGTTGCCCATCGATTCGCTCAGTGCCTTGCCGGAGCGGATGCGTGCGTCGAGGTCGTCGTCGGTCATCGTTCGTTCGTTCGATTGGAGTGTTCCGATTGTCCGCGACCTATGCCATTCGGCGTGACGCGCCAAGCGTACGCAAGCTTGGCGATGCGCCTGCACGGCCCTCGCGCCTAAAGTGAGTCCCCACGAACCCCAGTGGTGCGTCCACGGGCGCAACGCATCACCGGACTTCGGGCGCGGCTCGCTGGCGGCGCGCCCTGCTTCTGCGCCTTACTCGTCACAGTCAAGGAGCAACCATGCGTAGCAGCTTTCATGGACAAGTCCGCACCGTCGGGCCGGATGTCGCGTCAACGGTGATCCAGGGCGGAAAGATCAAGTACTCGAAGATCCTGAGCAAGAAGGAAGCAAAAGCCAAGAAGGGCCAGGCCAAGCCGAACGTGTTTCCCTTCGGCTACATGTTCGACGAGTTGAAAGCGGCCGACGGATCCATCCGGCCGGAGCATCGGTTGCCCGACGGCGGCAGCACGCCGGCGCAACTCGTTGCCTTGTCCGCGACGATGAGCGAGGACAACCCCAGGCTCGACCGGAAGACGAACATCGGTGCCGCCTATACCTACCTTGGCCAATTCATCGATCACGACATCACCAAGACCGAAACGCTGGATCCGGCCGTCAGCTCGGCGATGGAAGCCGCATTCCAGGCGGCGAGGGCCGGCGCCTCCTTCTCTCCGCTCGACCAGGACCGGCTCGCCAGCCTGGTCAACAAGCGAATGCCGGCACTGAACCTGGACAGCGTATTGTCGAATGCCGCGCCGCGCGACGAGCAAGGAGCGATGCGCGTTGGCAGCGTGACGACGAACGGTGTCCCGGCGCGGCCGCAACTGCCGTTCACCGAGCCGGCGGAACTGTTCAACCTGCACGACCTGCCCAGACTGCCGCCCACGTCCACCAACGAAGAACTGGACCGGCGGGCGCAGATCGGCGATCCGCGCAATGACGAGAACCTGGTGGTTGCGCAGTTGCACGTGGCCTTCCTGCGCGCGCACCGGCGCCTGGTGCACGACAAGGGCATGAGCGCCGCCCAGGCCGATACCGCGTTGCAGCAGTTCTACCAGGCCGTGGTGATACAGGACTTCCTGCCCGTGGTTTGCGATCCCGCCGTGGTCGCGGCCGTGCTGGCGGCCCCCGGGGCGTTCTATCGCCCGACGCCGGACTGTCCGTTCATGCCGATGGAATTCTCCGTGGCCGCCTATCGCTTCGGCCATTCCATGGTGCGAGAGCGCTACAACTACAACTCAGAGTTTTCGGGCCAGGGCGGCAAGCCGTTGGCAACGTTGGCGGACCTGTTCACGTTCACGGCCTTCAGCGGGCAGAATTTCGACCTGCCGACCGTTCCGCACAACTGGATCATCGACTGGACGCGCTGGCTCAAGCGCGCCGACGACACGCTAGACAACGACGCACGTCCCATCGATACCCTGCTCGCTCCAGGCCTGATGAACCTGCCGCAGCACCAGGGCGTGATCGCCGGAACCGACGTCAACATCCTGGCGTTGAGGAACCTGGTGCGCGGCTATCTGCTCAGCGTTCCGACCGGACAGGCGGTGGCACAGGCCGTTCGCAACCGGCTCCCGCAGATCGAACCGCTCACCGCGGCGCAATTGCGCGCGGTCGCGAAGGATGCAAGCGACGCCCAGTTCGACGCACTGGTGGCCGGCGGCTTCGATGTGCGCACCCCCCTGTGGTACTACATGCTGGCCGAGGCCGCGCATGTTCGTGCAACCAGCGGCAAGGCTCATCTCGGGCCGATTGCCAGCGTGATCATCACGGAGGTGCTGGCTCAGCTGGTCAGGCTCGCCGACGACAACTTCATGTCCGTTCCCGGGTGGAGCTCCGCGATTCCGCTCGAACGCGCGGATCGAGCCCAACTGGTTGACCTGTTCCGCTTCGCCCAGCTGTTTCCCTGAGCGTGAGACTTGCGTGTGGGGCCGGCGGGCGCACGTCAGTGCCGCTGGCCTGCTTCCCTGCCGAAGACGAACTGGCAATCGGCCGGCAGCGGCCAGACCCGCACCATCTCGCAGCGCACGTGCTCGGCGCCGCTCCAGCCGAGCGGGCCGTCCGCGACCGGCTGCCGGCCCGATGCCATGAACAACGTGGACTGTGCCTCGGCCGTGTCCACCCAGAACAGCACCGCCATCACGCCGCTGACGGCCAGGACGACCAGGAACAGACCCATCCAGCGGATGGGGCGCTTGCTCTGTGCGATGGCGCGGTCGGGCATGTTGCGGCTCCTCGTTCGGAGCCGCCAAGTTAGCGCCGCGGCGAACATGGCCGCGGAGGAAAAAGGCGCTGCCCTCTGTCAGACGCGGCCGCAGTGACTACCGGCCGCTCTGTGCGCTCTGGTCGCCGGCCAGGTCAGAGCCAGGTGCCGTTGCTGCTGGGCATCTGGATGCGCATTTCCGGCGAGCCGCCGAAGACGAAGCCGCCGATGACGATGCTGACGATGGAGATGAAAAGGCTGGCGAACACCGCCATCCAGAAGCCGGACACCCGGAATCCCTTGACCAGTGCGGCCACCAGCAGCAGTACCAGGGCATTGACCACCAGCAGGAACAGGCCGAAGGTCAGCACGGTCAGCGGCAGGGTCAGCACGATCAGCAGCGGCTTGACCAGCGCATTGGCCAGGCCGAGCAGCAGGGCCGAGCCGACGAGCGCCCCGGTGCTGTCGAAGCGGATGCTCTTGCTGAACACCAGGCTGGCGATCCACAGCGAGACGCCGGTTACGGCCCACTGGGCAAGAAAGGAGGTGAGATTCTCAAACATGTGCGTTGCTTTGGTTCGGGTTCTGCCGCACATGTTAATTGTGCCGCCCCGCTACTTGGCGAAGCGCCTGCGTGTCAGCGCCAGCGCGAACCAGAACGCAGCCACCGTGTAGGCCACCAGCACGGCCAGATGCACCGCCCAGTCGGCCGGCCACTGGTCCATGAACAGCGGCCGCACCAGCGCCACCGCATTGGCCAGCGGCAGCCAGCGCGCCACCGCCTGCACCGCCGCCGGCAGTTGCTCGAGCGGGAAGAACACGCCGGACAGGAACATCATCGGCGTCATGAACAGGGTGAAGTAGTAAGTGAAGAAATCGTAGCCCTTGGCCAGCGCGTTGAAGATCAGCGCGATGCAGGAGAACGTGACTCCCACGCCCACCAGGACCACCCAGGCGACGGCGAGCTTGGGGCTGTGGCTGATGCCCAGCGCCAGCATCACGAACAGGATCGCGGTGGTGGTGAAGATGGCCTTGAAGCCCGCCCAGAGCATCTCGGCCAGCACGATGTCGTCCAGGCCCACCGGCGCGTTCATGATGCCGTCCCAGGTCTTTTGAACGTGCATGCGGGAGAAGGCCGAGTACAGCGCCTCGAACGACGCGGCGTTCATCGCGCTCATGCAGATGGAGCCTGAGGCCAGGAACAGGATGTACGGAACGCGCTGTCCGCCCACGTCCACCTGCCCGACCAGGGCGCCCATGCCGTAGCCGAAGGCCACCAGCCAGATCAGCGGCTCGGCGATGTTGCCGATCAGGCTGGGGATGGCGAGCTTCTTCCACACCAGCAGGTTGCGCAGGAACACCGGCCACCAGCGGCGCGTGAGTTGCGGCGCGCGCCATGGCGACGGCACGGATGCGGCGGCGGGCAGGGCCTGGCTGGTCGTGCTCATGTCAACCGTCCTCTCTGATCTGGCGGCCCGTCAGCTTGAGGAACAGGTCTTCCAGGTTGGCCGGCCGGTGGAAGGTGCGCAGGCCGTCGTGGGCGGCCAGGGCGTCGAGCAGCCGACGCGCGTCCTGCGTGTAGAAGAACACCGTCTCGCCGCTGACCTCGACGCGCGCGGCCAGTGCCTTGAGCGGCGACTGCGCCAGTTGCAGCGCGCCGTTGCCGTAGACCTCGACCACGTCGGGCTCGAGGTGCTGCGCGATCAGGTCGCGCGGCCGGCCCTCGGCGATCTTGCGGCCGTGGTCGAGTACCAGCAGGCGCGAGCACAGGCGCTCGGCCTCGTCCATGAAGTGGGTGGTCAGCAGGATCGACTTGCCTTCGGCCAGCAGCAGTTGCAGGCGCTCCCACATGAGGTGCCGTGCCTGCGGGTCCAGGCCGGTGGTGGGCTCGTCCAGCATCAGCAGCCGCGGATCGTTGACGAGGGCACGGGCCAGCGAGAGGCGCCGGCGCATGCCGCCGGACAACTCGCCCGGCCGGGCATTGGCCTTGTGCGACAGCGCCGCGAACTCCAGCAGCCTGGGCGTGCGCGTCTTCATCACGCTGCGCCCGATGCCGAAGTAGCGGGCATAGACCATGAGGTTCTCGGCGCAGCTGAAGTCCGGGTCGAGCGAGTCGAACTGCGTCACCACGCCCAGCTGCGCCTTGATGGCGCGCGCGTCCTGCGGCATGCCCAGGCCCATGGCCTGGATCTGGCCGGCATCGGGCGTGGTCAGGCCCAGGCACATGCGGATGGTGGTGGTCTTGCCGGCACCGTTCGGGCCGATCACGCCCAGGCATTCGCCGGGCGCGATGTGGAACGACAGGTCGTTCACCACGACCTGGTCGCCATAGTGCTTGCGCAGGCCGGTGGCGGCAAAGAGGGGGGCGGCGTCGGTGTCGATGGGCACGCGCCCATTGTGGCGCAGGCATCGGCGCCGATTGTTCCCGCCAGGGAAACTCAGCGGGTGCCGGATGCGCGCCGCCGCGCCCTCATCCGGCATCGTGGAACACCGGCAGCCGCAGGTTGAGCGACGGACGATAGTGCGCCAGGACGGGAGGCGAGCCGGGTGGCGGGTGATGCCTGCCGTCCCGCCACAGCGCCAGAGCGGCCCCGGCGATCCATAGCGCCAGCTTCTGTCCCGGGCAGGCGTGCTGGCCATGGCCGAAGCCCGGCAACGCACGCGCCGGCTGGTCGACGACGAAGCGGTCCGGCTCTGGCCAGAGGACCGGGTCGCGGCTCGCCGCGGCCAGCACGAGCAGGACGGTGTCGCCGGCACGCAGCGCGGTACCGGCCAGCTCGACCCGGTCGTCACCGGACGTGACGAAGCGCCGCGTGTTCTGCGTCGATGGATCGTGCCGTGCCACCTCGGCCATGATCGCGTCGGCGCCGATGCGGCCTGTCGTGAATCCGCGATACAGGCCCGGCTCGCGCGACAGCGCCACGAAGCCATTGCCCAGCAGGCCGGCGCTGGCTTCGCAGGTCTGCGACAGCAGGCCCGCCAGGTTGGCCAGCAGCGCCTGTCGCGCCTCGCCTGGGGCCATGCGTGCCTGTTCCAGCAGATGGGCCAGCGGGCTCGCCGGGCATGCTGCGCCGTCGCGTGCGCCGGCGTCGAAGCAACCCAGCAGCCGCGTCGCCGATTCGCTCGCGGCCTGCAACTGCGCGGCAGTCGACAAGGGCGACAGCGCGGCGACGAAGCCGCGCGTGGCGCGCCACAGCGCCGGCCACTGATGCGGCGCGAACCCGAGCAGACTGGCGACCGCGCATACGGGCAGCGCCACGCACCAGTCGTTCAGGCCCAGCGCCTCGGCCTGCAGCCCCGCTGCAGCCTCGGCCGCGGCTTGTCGCGCCGCGTCCTCGTCCACGCCCGCCAGCGCGTCGCGCAGCAGCGGCTTGAGCGCATCGTGCGCCGGGCCATCGTTCATCCGCACGAGCCGGCCGAACAGCGCGCCGGCGGGCTGGCCCGCGATGGCGGGCGGCACGGGCTGTGTCTCCGGGCGCACGCGCAGCGCCGCGTGCATCAGCGCCGCATGCACCACGTCGGCCCGGCTGGCGATCCATAGCCGAAGCCGCGGCTCGTACACCAGTGGTGGGCCGGCGCGCAGCCGGGAATAGAAGGGATAGGGGTCGGGATGGGTGACGGCGGCCAGCACGTCTGATGGGTCGGCGAGTGACATGGGCGCAGTGTCCGGTCGGGCCGTGGTTCATGCTTCGTTCCACGACGAAGCGTCAAATCGGCCCGCGCCTATCATTTGCACAACTGCGCCGGCGCGCTCCGGCTGCATCGCACCATGAACGCATTCACCGCAAGCACTGCCCCAACGAGAGGAAAGCGCGGCGACAACGCCGCCGCCGCCGACCCCGATGCCCGCCTGGCGCGGCTGGCCGCCGCCATCGCCGAACCGGCACGGGCGCGCATGCTTTGCTGCCTGCTCGACGGCCATGCACGTACCGCCACCGAGTTGGCCACTGTCGCCGAGGTGGCCCCCTCCACCGCCAGCGTGCACCTGGCGAGATTGGACGGCGAAGGCCTGGTTACGTCGCTGGCCCAGGGCCGGCACCGCTACTTCCGGCTCGCCGGCCGCGAGGTCGCTTCGGCGCTGGAGTCCCTGATGGCGCTGGCCGGCGGCGCGCATGCGCCGTTCGTGCCGAACACGCCGTCGCGCCTGCGTGCGGCGCGCACCTGCTATGACCACCTGGCCGGTACCGCCGGCGTGGCACTGCACGACCACCTGCATGCGCAAGGCTGGCTGCAAGCCGAGCCGAATGCCGATGCCGATGGTGGCAGCTACCTGCTGACGCCCGCGGGCGAGGCCGGGATGCGGTCGCTGGGGGTGGACGTAGCGGGCGCGCGCGCTCGCCGCCGCCGGTTTGCCTGCGCCTGCCTGGACTGGAGCGAACGCCGACCGCACCTGGGTGGCGCCCTCGGCGCCGCCTGGCTCGCGCTGGCGCTGGATCGGGCATGGCTGACGCGCGACCTGGACAGCCGCGCCGTGCGCATCACGCCCAAGGCCCGGCGCGAGGCGCCGCAACTGTTCGGGCTGATGTGAAGGTCAAGCGATGAGTGTCCTGCAGTGGCTGGATTTCGAATACAGCGATGGCGACGACGGCATTGGCGTGTTCGATGCCCTGGCCTCGGTGTTCCCGCAGCATGCGCCGAGCGTGCAGCAGGAGATCGACCTGGTGCTCGCCTGGGCCAGGGCCGAGGCCGGCCCGCCGGCGCCGATGGAGGCCGGCGGCGAATGGGATGTCGAACTGCAGGTGCATGAAGAGCCCGCCGCCGTGCCGCAGCAGCCTGCACGCCGCAGCTTCGGGCTGACGATCAGCGGCACGCCGGCCTTCTGCCAGGCATTCGGTGCGCGCTTCCTGGACGAGCGAGGCTGAGCGCCGGCTCGGGGCGCCCCCTACTGGAACGCCACTTCGGCGAAGCTGCGCAGCTTGCGGCTGTGCAGGCGGCTCGAGCCTTCGCGCCGCAGGATGTCGATGGCGGCCATCCCGATGCGCAGGTGCTGCTCGACACGCTGGCGGTAGAAGTGGTCGGCCATGCCGGGCAGCTTGATCTCGCCGTGCAGCGGCTTGTCGCTCACGCACAGCAAGGTGCCGTAGGGCACGCGGAATCGGAAGCCGTTGGCCGCGATGGTGGCGCTTTCCATGTCCAGCGCGATGGCGCGGCTCTGGCTGAAGCGCCGCTGCGGCTGGTTGCCGGGCAGCAGCTCCCAGTTGCGGTTGTCGGTGCTCGCGACCGTGCCTGTGCGCATCACGCGCTTGAGGTCCGGCCCGCTGACCTGGGTGATCTGGGCCACCGCCTGCTCCAGCGCCAGCTGGATCTCGGCCAGCGCCGGGATCGGCACCCACAGCGGCAGTTCTTCGTCCAGCACGTGATCCTCGCGCACGTAGGCGTGCGCCAGCACGTAGTCGCCCAGCAGCTGGCCCTGTCGCAGGCCGGCGCAGTGCCCCAGCATCAGCCAGGCATGGGGCCGCAGGACGGCGATGTGGTCGGTGATGGTCTTGGCGTTGGCCGGGCCCACCCCGATGTTGACCATCGTGATGCCGCTGTGGTCGCCGCGCACCAGGTGGTAGGCCGGCATCTGGGGCAGGCGCGGCGGCGGCGTGCCCTGGCTGCCGTCGAGCAGCGAGCCCATCGCGCCGCCGGCGCCGGGCGCCAGTCCGCGCCGCCGCGTGACCACGTTGCCCGGCTCGATGAAAGCCAGGTAGTCGCCGTTTTCGTCGGTCATCGCCTCGCGCCCCAGGCGCACGAACTCGTCGATGTAGAACTGGTAGTTGGTGAACAGGACGAAGTTCTGGAACCAGTCGGGCGCGGTACCGGTGTAGTGGCGCAGGCGGTGCAGCGAATAGTCCACCCGCGCCGCGGTGAACAGCGACAGCGGCTGGGCCTCGCCGGGCCTGGCCTCGTGCGTGCCGTTGGCGATGCCGTCGTCCATGGCGCCGAGGTCGGGCAGGTCGAAGACGTCGCGCATCAGGGCGCGCCGCTCCGGGCTCAGGTTGCCTTCGATATGCTCGTTCTCTGCGAACGAGAAATGCACCGGGATCGGCTGCGTGCTGGTGCCGACCTCCAGTTCGACGCCGTGGTTCTCCAGCAGCAGGCGGAACTGGTCGCCGTAGTAGCGGCTGAACAGGTCGGGGCGGGTGAGGGTGGTCTCGTAGCGGCCGGGGCCGGCCACGAATCCGTAGCTCAGGCCGGCGTTGAGCGGCGGCGTCAGGCGCGAAGTCGTGTGCGTGTGCACCCGCACGAAGGGATAGCAGGCGCGCACCCGGCCCGGCATGGCCTCGCCTGCGACGAAGCGGGCCATGGCGTCACGCAGGTGCGCGAGACCGGCGCGGTAGATGCGATCGACCTGGGCGAGCGCGGCCGGGGCATCATTGAAACGGGCCGGCGCGATGAATTCGGGCATGTGCGACATGGCGCATTGTGCAATGGCGCGACCGCCGACGCCGGCGGTCGTTTCAACCGACGTTGGGCACGCGCATCGTCACGAATTCCTCGGCCGCCGTCGGGTGGATGCCGATGGTGCGGTCGAAATGGGCCTTGGTCGCGCCGGCCTGCATCGCGACCGCGAAGCCCTGCACGATCTCGCCCGCGTCGGCCCCGACCATGTGCAGACCCACCACGCGGTCGCTGTCCTTGGCGACGAGCAGCTTCATGAACGTACGTTCGCTGCGTCCCGACAGCGTGTGGCGCAGCGGCTTGAATTCGGTGCAGTACACGCTCACGTTGTCGTTGCCCAGTTGCGCCCGCGCCTGCGCCTCGGTGTAGCCGCAGGTGCCGATGTTGGGATGGGTGAACACGGCGGTGGGCACGAAGTCGTAGTCCGGCGCCTGGCGCGGCGCGCGGCCTGCCTCGGGGAACAGCATGTCGACCACCACCATGGCCTCGGCCAGCGCCACCGGCGTGAGGTGCAGGCGGCTGGAAGCGTCGCCGACGGCGAAGATGTGCGGCACCGAACTGCGGAACTGCGCGTCGACCACGACGGCGCCGCGGTCGCTCAGCTTCACGCCGGCGGCCTCCAGGCCGAGGTCGTCGGTGTTGGCGACGCGTCCCGTGGCCATCAGCACGGCATCTGCCTGCAGGTCCTGTCCGCGGTCGAGCATGAGGTTCAGGCCGCCGTTGCCGCGCCGCATCGACGTGATCTGGGTGCTCAGGCGGATGTCCACGCCTGTCTTGCCCATCTCGGCGGCGACGAAGCTGCGCACGTCCTCGTCGAACGCGCCGAGCATGTGCGCTCCGCGCTGCAGCAGCGTCACCTGCGCGCCCAGGCCGTTGAAGATGGACGCCATCTCGCAGGCGATGTAGCCGGCGCCGACGACCACCAGCCGCTTCGGGAAGGGGTCCAGGTCGAACATGTCGTCCGACACCAGCGCCAGTTCGTGGCCCGGCACCGGCGGCTTGAACGGACGACCGCCGGTGGCGATCAGCACGTGCTTCGCGCGCCAGTGCCGGCCGCCGGCGGCGACGGTGTGGGCGTCGACCATCGTGGCGCGATCGCGGATGATCTCGACGCCCGGGCCTTCCAGCAGGCCCTGGTAGATGCCGTTGAGGCGGTGGATCTCCTGCGCCCGCGCGGCCTTCAGGCGGCCCCAGTCCAGGCGCGGTGCCTGCCCCAGGTCCCAGCCGTAGCCGGCGGCCTCCTCGAATGCCTCGGCATAGCCGGCGGCGTAGCTGTAGAGCTTCTTGGGAATGCAACCGACGTTGACACAGGTGCCGCCGAGCTCGCCCATTTCGGCCAGTGCGACGCGGGCGCCGCGTCCCGCGGCCATGCGCGCGGCGCGCACGCCGCCGCTGCCACCGCCGATGACGAAAAGATCCAGTTCCCCGGGTTGCTGCTTCGTTGCCTTCTTGTCCATGCGGGACCTCCTTGATCCCGCACTTTATCGAAGGAGCGAGGTCGACCCGCCAAGCAGGGTTGCCCCGGGGTGGTCAGCGGTACAGCATCTGCGGCAGCCACAGGCCGATCTCCGGCCACATGTAGAGCAGCACGATGGCCAGCACCTGGATGCCCATGAACGGCAGCATGCCCAGGAAGATCTGGTTGAGCGTGACATGCGGCGGGCTCACGCCCTTGAGGTAGAACGCGGCCATGGCCACCGGCGGCGACAGGAAGGCCGTCTGCAGGTTCAGCGCCACCAGCAGGCCGAAGAACAGCGGGTCCACGCCGAAGTTGTCCAGCAGCGGAATGAAGATGGGCATGAAGATCACGATGATCTCGGTCCACTCGAGCGGCCAGCCGAGGATGAAGATGATCACCTGGCTGAGCACGAGGAACTGGATCTTCGTCAGGTTCATGCCCAGCACCCACTGCTCGACCAGCGCCTGGCCGCCCAGCAGCGCGAAGGCGGCCGAGAAGATGGCCGAGCCGACGAACAGCCAGCACACCATGGCCGACGTCTTGGCGGTGAGGAACACCGACTCCTTGAGCACCGAGAGCGTCAGGCGCCGATAGGCCGCCGCCAGCAGAAAGCCGCCCAGCGCACCCATCGCGGCCGCCTCGGTGGGCGTGGCAAGTCCCATGACGATGGAGCCGAGCACCGCGGTGATGAGCAGCATCAGCGGGAAGAACGACGCCAGCAGCATCTTGAAGATTTCGAGCCGCTTGAAGCTCAGGAACAGGTAGAACAGCGCCACGAGCGCGCCCAGGGCCGAGAACGTCACCTTCCACCAGGTGGGCGCCGGGCGTGCTTCGGCTGCCCCGGTGGCCGCAGTGCTGCCCGATGCCGTGGCGCCAGGAGGTTCGGCGACGCCGCCGCCGGCCGGCTCGGCCACGCCGCCGCTGCCCGGCGGTTGCGCAAGGCCGCTGGCGCCGGGCGGTTCGGACAGTCCACCGCCGACCGGCGGTTCGGACAGCCCGCCGCTGACCGGCGGTTCGGCCAGGCCACCGGCAGAAGGCGGCTCGGCCAGGCCGCCCGTGGACGGCGGCTCCTGGAGGCCGCCAGCCGAAGGCGCGGAGCCGCGCGCGGCGGCGCCGATCTCCTGGATCTCGTAGCGCTCGACCACCACCGGCGCGGTGACTGCCTCCCAGCTGAAGAAAGCCAGCAGCGCGAACAGCACTGCGGGGGTGAGCACGATTGCCAGTTGTCCGAGCAGGTAGCCGGTGGGCACCTCGGCATTGCGGCGGCCCTTGAGCGCGGCAAGAATGCGCCCGAGCGCGTGGCCCCCGCCTTGGTGGCTGATGGCCGCCAGCGGCGGCGGCAACGCCACATGGCGTTCGGCGGCCGACAAAGGCGGCGCCAGGGCGGGCTTGAACCTGGCCAGGATGACCACGTACACCACATAGAGCGACGCCAGCATCAGGCCCGGGAAGAAGGCGCCTGCGTACAGTTGCACCACCGACACGCCGGCGGTGGCGCCATAGACGATCAGCAGCACCGAGGGCGGAATCAGGATGCCCAGGCAGCCGCCGGCGGTGATCGCCCCGGCGGCGACCGGCACGCTGTAGCCGGCGCGCAGCATCGCCGGCAGGGCCAGCAGGCCCATCAGCGTGACCACTGCGCCGACGATGCCGGTGGCCGTGGCGAACACCGCGCAGGTCACCAGCGTGGCCACGGCCAGCGCCCCGGGCAGGCGGGCCAGCGCCAGGTGCAGGCTCTTGAAAAGCGTCTCGATCAGGTTGGCGCGCTCGACCAGGTAGCCCATGAAGACGAACAGCGGCACCGCGATCAGCACGTCGTTGGCCATGGTCTTGTAGGCCGACTGCACCATCAGGTTGAGCGTGTGGTCGATGTCCCGGTCGTAGGCGAACCAGGTGAAGATCATCCCCATGCCCATCAGCGTGAACGCGGTGGGAAAGCCCAGCATGATCGCCACCACCACCAGGGACAGCATCAGCAGGCCAAGGTGCCCGTTCGTGATGGTTTCCGCGCTGAGCATGAGGTAGGTGGCCGCGCACACGAGCGCGGCCATGAAGCTCAGGCCGAACCAGAGTTCTTTTCGGATCTTCACTTGGCCGCCTCCTTGGCCACGACCACCTTGTCGAGCGCGGCGATGTCCTCGTCGCGGACGTTGACCATTTCCTTGAGCTTGTCGACGTCGACTTCCTCGACGTCCTGCTCGCGCGACGGCCAGGCGCCGTCGCGCAGGCAGATGACGCAGCGCACGATTTCCACCAGCCCCTGCAGCAGCAGCGCCAGGCCGGCGAACGGGATGACGAACTTGAACGGGTACAGCGGCAGCGGCTCGGCCGAGAAGGTCTGCTCGCGGATCGCCAGCGACTCGTTGGCGTATACCCAGCCGGCCCACGTCATGGCCACCACGCCGGGCAGGAAGAACACGAGGTACAGCAGCAGGTCGATCGCGGCCTGCGTGCGCGGCCGGAAGAAGCCGTACAGCACGTCGCCGCGCACGTGGCCGTTGCGTGCCAGCGTGTAGGCGCCGGCGGTCATGAACATCGTGCCGTACAGCATGATCTGAGCGTCCAGCACCCAGGCGTGCGGCCGGTTGAGCGCATAGCGCGAGAACACCTCCCAGCTGATCAGCAAGGTGAGCAGGACCGCACACCAGGCGAAGGTCTTGCCGATCCAGGTCGAGAGGCTGTCGATGCGCAACAGGAAAGACTGCATTTGCGGGATCCCTTCGGGCCGCGCCGCGGCCGATGCAACAAGGGCACCGCGAAGGTGCCCTGCGAGGCTCGGCCGCGGCGCGGCCCGGCGGACGCGGCGGCCTGCGCGCCGCTTCAGGTCTTGCGGGTGAAGTAGTGGTTGTAGGCCATCTTGAAATCGACCGTGTAGTCGTTGTGCCAGGCCACCGCGCGCTCGGCGAAGGCGCGCTGGGACTCCAGCACCTTCTTGAACATCGCGTTCTCCTCGGACTTCTTGGCGATCGTCTTGTCCCAAGACGCCAGCTGCGCGCGCAGCACCGCGTCGGGCGTCTTGTAGAACTTGATGCCGGCCTTCTTCAACTCCTGGTAGTCGGCCGAGTTGCGCTGGATCGCCTTCCAGCTCATGTCGGCGCTGGCGGCCTGCATGGCGTACTCGATGATCGACTTGAGCTCGGCCGGCAGTGCGTCGAGCTTGCCCTTGTTGAACAGGATCTCGAACTGCTCGCCCGACTGGTGGAAGCTCTGCAGCATGCAGTTCTTGGCCACGTCCGGGAAGCCCAGCACCCGGTCGCTCGAAGCATTGTTGAACTCGGCCGCGTCGATCAGGCCGCGGTCGAGCGCGGGCACGATCTCGCCGCCGGGCAGCGGATTGACAGCGGCGCCCATGTCGGTGAACACGTCCACCGCCAGGCCGACCGTCCGGAACTTCAGGCCCTTGATCTCCTCGGCGCGGGCCACCGGCTTCTTGAACCAGCCGAGTGGCTGCGTGGGCATCGGGCCGTACAGGTACGACACCACGTCCAGGTTCAGGCTCTTGTAGATCTCGTCGAGCAGCGCCTTGCCGCCGCCGTAGTAGTGCCAGGCCAGCACGGTGTTGGCGTCCATGCCGTAGCCCGGACCCGAGCCCCACAGCGCCAGCGCCGAGTTCTTGCCGTACCAGTAGGCCACCACGCCGTGGCCGCCATCGAGGTTGCCCTTGGCCACCGCGTCCAGCAGCTGGAACGCCGGCACCACCGAGCCGGCCGGCAAGACCTCGATCTTGAGGCGGCTGCCCGCCATGTCATTCACCTTCTTGGCGTAGTCCTGCGCAAACTCGTGGAAGATGTCCTTGGCCGGCCAGGTGCTCTGGAAGCGCAAGGTGGTGGTCTGCGCCATGCTCACCATGGGGGCGGACATGGCCCCGGCCGCTACGGCGGCGCCCTTGAGCAGATTGCGGCGGCGAGTCGACTTGGTCACTGTCATGGCATGTCTCCGACGTTGGAAGCCAATTGAAAGGAAGTCCTGCGCCCGCCATCTTTGGCAGGCGCTCGCCGATGACAAGCGGGGTTTACGCGAAGTAACGAAAATTGACAGGGAAATCCCCGAGGTTCCACGCGAGAGGCCGGGCGTTGACGGTTATTAACCTGATTGAGAAGGATGAATTGATATGAACAAGCCCACTGTGAATGCCGGGCGGATGGGCGTGCGGCCGGCCGAGGGCTACGCCGGCGACGTCACGCCTGAGCAGGCAGAGGCCTGGATGAGGGGCGGAGAGGCGGTGCTCGTGGACGTGCGCTCCGACGCCGAGCGCGAGTGGGTGGGCTACGTGCCCGGCGCCGTGCCGCTGGCCTGGAAGCAATGGCCCGGCATGGCGATGAATGGTGGATTCGACGAAGGTCTGAAGGCTGTCGTGCCCGCGGGCGGCAAGGCAGTCCTGCTGTGCCGCAGCGGCGTGCGATCGGTCGCGGCAGCCCGGCGCGCCACCGAACTGGGCATCACGGCCTACAACATTCTCGAAGGATTCGAAGGGGACGCCGACGAGCACGGCCAGCGCGGGCGCAAGGGCGGCTGGCGCCTGCGCGGCCTGCCCTGGCGGCAGAACTGACGCTGCCGCCGGGCCCCCGGTGCGCGACGGCGCAGCCGGCGTGGGGAAGGTCAGGTCAGAGCTTGGGGATGCGCAGCTTCTGGCCGGGGTAGATCTTGTCGGGGTGGGTCAGCATGGGCTTGTTGGCCTCGAAGATCGCGTTGTACTTGTTGGCGTCGCCGTAGTACTTCTTCGAGATGGCCGACAGCGTGTCGCCGCGCACCACGTCGTGGTACTGGGCCTCGTCTGCCGCGGCGGACGACTTGAGCTGGTTGTCCACCGACACCACGCTGCTCACGTTGCCGGCCGCGAGCGATGCCTTCTCGACCGCTTCCTGGCTCGGCGCGTCGCCCTGCAGCGTGACCTTGCCCGAAGCGCCGTCGTACGCAACGGCGAGGTTCGAAAGCCCCAGGTTCTGCTTCTCGATGTAGGCCTTGATGGCGTCGGCGGCCGCGGTGTTGGCCGCGGCAGGATCGGCGGCCGGGGTGGCCGCATGCGCGGACGATCCGCCAAAGAGCTTTTCGCCGGCTTCCTTGATGAAACTGAGCAGACCCATGGTTTTCTCCTTGTCGACAGCGTTGAGGATCGTCCACTTTAGCGGCGAACCGTGGCGCAACGCGCAATGGCCCCGCCTGATCGGAAAGAAATTGCAAGCGCCGCGCCGCCATCGCGCCGCGGGCCTTCACCCATAATGCCGCGCATGGCTTTCCTCGCAATCGACATCGGCAATACGAGACTGAAATGGGCGATGTACGAGGTGCCGCGTCCGGGGGCGCGGCTGCTGGCGCATGGCGCGGAGTTCCTCGATCACATCGAGCGTCTGGCCGAAGGGCCGTGGGCCGACCTGCCCGAAGCCACCGCCATGCTCGGCTGCGTGGTGGCGGGCGACGCCATGCGCCGCCGCGCCGAGGAGCAACTGCACGAGCGATTCGACTGCGCGCCGCGCTGGGTCGTTCCCTCGACCGGCGAGGCCGGCATCATCAACGGCTACGACCATCCCACCCGGCTCGGGGCCGACCGCTTCGTCGCCATGGTCGGGGCACGCCACCGCATGCTGGCTGCCGGCACGGCGCGGCCGATGGTGGTGGTGCTGGTCGGCACGGCGGTGACGGTGGAGGCCGTGGACCAGCACGGCAGGTTCCTCGGCGGCCTGATCCTCCCCGGGCACGGCATCATGCTTCGCGCACTGGAGTCGGGCACGGCGGGTCTGCACGTGCCGACCGGCGAGGTGGTCGAATTCCCCACCAACACGAGTGACGCGCTCACCAGCGGCGGCACGTACGCCATCGCCGGCGCGATCGAGCGCATGGTCGCGCACCTGCGCCAGCATTGCGGCATGGAGCCGGTGCGCTACATGACCGGCGGCGCGGGCTGGAAGATGGCGCCGGCGATGGCCAGCGAATTCGAACTGGTCGAGGGCCTGATCATGGACGGCCTGCTCGTCATTGCCGAGGAACGCGCCCGGCAGGCGTGAGGCACCCGGTGGCCGCCGCGCTGGCGCACGCACGCCTTCCGGTCATCAGCCCTTGAGCCCGTCCACCGCCTGGAACATGGCCTGCCTCGCCTGGCTGATGACCTGGCCCTTCCAGGCGTCGGTGTCGCAATAGAAGGCTTCGAGCATTCCCTGGCGGATGGACGCCGACAGCGCCGCCGAAGCATGCTGCCCATTCTTGTGCAGCCAGTGGTCGGCGCGCAGTGCGCCGGTCACCTCCAGCATCGGCACCGTGCCGTATTCGAGCGCGATGCCGGTGTATTCGGCCTGCGGGCATTCCTCATAGACGCTGTTGCACATCAGGCCGTTGAGCAGGGACGACGTGGAACTGCCGTCGTACACCGAGGTGACGGCATGCTCGCCGCCCCACCAGGCGTTCGCGCGCGCATACGCGGCCTTGTCGTCGCGGCAGGCGAAGATGCGTTCGCCATGCCCGTTCGGCCCGAGGCCGGTGTGCAGGTCGATCCAGGCGATGCGGCGCGCGGCCCGCCCATGGCTGCGCAGCACTTCGCGCAAGGTGCGGTTGCTCCACGTCGGCGCCTGCCCGCCGAAGAACATGCCGTCGGCGAACTGGTACTGGCCGGCGGTCACGGCCGCCTGGTAGGCCTTGATGCCGTGCGTGGCCATCCACGCGTCGATCTCGGCCTGGTTCTGCGCGGTGGGAGGCCACTGTGCAGGCAGCAGCAAGGCGTGCAGCTGCGCATAGTCCGCATTGACCGGAAGCGGCGCGTCGAAGTCGACGAAGTTGCGGTTGATGTCGACGTTCTCGTGCGTCACCCGACGTCCGTGCGAGAAGCCGTGCGGATTGAGCGCATGCACGTAGAGCACCGACACGCCGGCGGCGCGCGCCTTGTCGCGCCATTCGGCGTCATGCAGGGCGAACACCTGCACGCCGCTGCCGCAGTGGCCCTCCACGCCATGGCAGGCGCTGGTGACCACCAGCAGACGTTCGGCATCGGCCGGCCCGTCGAGGGCGACATCCATGGCCAGGTCTTCGCCCGCGCGGCCCTTCAGGGGATGCGGATGCGAGCGCACGGCCAGGCCGGCGGCGGCGCAGCCCGCCAGGAACTTCTCGCGCGCCTGGGCGTAGCTGTCGCAGAAGGCCTCGACGACGCCGATCATGCGGCCACCTTCGGCGGTGCGGCGAGGAACTGCTCGGCCAGCTGGACCCACATCGTCGCGCCCAGCGGAATGAGCTCGTCGTTGAAGTCGTAGCTGGCGTTGTGCAGCGTGCATGGGCCGGCGCCATGATGCGTGTCCCGGTGGGCGCCGTCGCCGTTGCCGATGAAGGCGTAGGCGCCGGGGCGCGCCTGCAGCATGAAGGCGAAGTCCTCGGCCGTCATGGCCGGCTCCTGCTTGAGCACGTTGTCGGCGCCGACCACGCGGGCCATGACCTCGCGTGCGAAGTTCGCCTCCGCCTCCGTGTTGATGGTGGGCGGATAGGTGCGCACGAACTCGAAGTCGCAGCCGGCGCCGTGCGCCGCGCAGATGCCCTCGGCGATTTCGCGCATGCGCCGCTCGATCAGGTCGAGCACCTCCAGCGTGAAGGTGCGTACGGTGCCCTTGAGTTCGCAATTGTCGGGGGTGATGGTCGGGCCTTCGCCGGCATGGAACATGGCCACCGAGATCACCCCGGCGTCGATCGGCTTCATGTTGCGCGTGAGGATGGTCTGGAAGGCCAGCACCATCTCGGCACCGATCGGCACCGGGTCGATGCTGGTGTGGGGCAGCGCCGCATGGCCGCCCTTGCCGCGGATGGTGACGTGAAACTGGTTGGACGACGCCATCACCGGGCCCGGGCTGACGGCGAACTGGCCGGCCTTCATGCCGGGCCAGTTGTGCATGCCGAACACGGCGTCCATCGGGAACCGGTCGAACAGCCCTTCCTTGATCATCTCGCGCGCCCCGCCGCCGCCTTCTTCGGCCGGCTGGAAGATCAGGTAGACGGTGCCGTCGAAGTTGCGGTGCCGGGCCAGATGCTGCGCCGCAGCGAGCAGCATGGCGGTGTGGCCGTCGTGGCCGCAGGCGTGCATCTTTCCGGGGATCGTGCTGGCGTGGGCGAAGGTATTGAGCTCGGTGACGGGCAGGGCGTCCATGTCGGCGCGCAGGCCGACGGCCCGGTCGCTGCTGCCGTTCTTCACGATGCCCACCACCCCGGTGGTGCCCAGGCCGCGGTGAATGGGAATGCCCCACTCGGTGAGCTTGCGCGCGACCAGGTCGGCGGTGCGCACCTCTTCGAAACACAGTTCGGGATGGGAATGGATTTCACGTCGCAACGCGGCGATGCCCGGCGCCTGCTCGACGAGGGTGTCAATGAGTTTCATGGGCGCAGTCTACGCAGAGTCGGCCGCATGTGCGCTGACGGCGGGGCGGGCGCCGTACCGACGTTCGGGACGTCCAAGTTGACCGACAATCGCCGCCATGCCCCACGCCCTTTCGAGTCGCGCCCTGGAGATGGCCCAGACGCTGGTGCGGATGAACACGGTCAGTGCCAACAGCAACCTGGAGCTGATCGATTTTGCTCGCGACCATTTGCGCGGCCTGGGCGTGCGCAGCCGCCTGACCTGGAACGCCGACAAGACCAAGGCCAACCTGTTCGCCACGCTGGGCGAGGGCAAGCCGGCCGGCGTCATCCTCTCCGGCCACACGGACACCGTGCCGTGGGACAACCAGGATTGGAGCGCAGACCCGCTGTCGGGCAGTGTGCAGGACTGGCCCGGCGATCCGGACGACGCGAGCGGCGCGCGGCTGTACGGGCGCGGCAGCGCGGACATGAAGGGGTTCATCGCCGTGGCACTGGCCAATGCGCAGCATTTCGTCGAGAGCGCGTCGCCGTTTGCCGTGCACCTGGCGCTGAGCTTCGACGAGGAGACCGGCTGCATCGGCGTGCGCGAACTGATCGCCGACATGAAGGAATCGGGCATCCAGCCGATGGCCTGCATCATCGGGGAGCCGACCAACATGGTGCCGGCCATCGCCCACAAGGGGGTCTACCGGTGGCGCTGCTGCGTGCGCGGCAAGGAGGCGCATTCCTCGTTGACGCCCGAGTCGGTCAATGCGATCGAGATGGCGGCGCGGCTGGTGGGCAAGGTGCGCGACATGGCAGAGGGCTTCGAGGCGTCCGAGCCGCGATTCGACGGTTTCGACGTACCCTTCAGCACCGCCAGCGTGGGGCAGTTCCACGGCGGCATCGCCGACAACGTGGTGCCGCGGGACGCCGAGTTCCGCTACGAATTCCGCAACCTGCCCACGGCCGATGCGATGGCCATGCAGGACGAGCTGATTGCCTACGCCCGCCAGCTCGAGAGCGGCATGCGCCGGGTGGCGCCGGACGCGGGCGTGAGCTTCGAGACGATCTGCGAGGTGCCCAGCTTCCTGGGTTCGGCCACCGACCCCGTGACGCGGCTGGCGCAGCGGCTGGCCGGGCGCAGCGAGACGACGCTGGTGGCCTTCGGCACCGAGGCCGGCCTGTTCAAGGGGGCGGGCATTCCCACCGTGGTGTGCGGCCCGGGCAGCATCACCCAGGCGCACCAGCCGGACGAATACGTCACGCTGGAACAGCTGGCGCGCTGCGAACTCTTCATGCGCGGGTTGGCCATGGCCCGCTCGGTGGGCTGAGCCCGCCGCGCCGCCGGACCTGCCGCGCCAAAATGGCCGCGCCGCGCGACTTGCCCGAGCGCCGGCTGGCCCACATGAAGCGGCTGGCCCTGGCGCTGCTGGGCGCGGCGGCGCTGACCTACGCCCTGGCGACGGCGCTGGGCGACCGCCATCCGGCCTGGGGCTACCTGGCTGCCTTCGCCGAGGCGGCCATGGTTGGCGCGATTGCCGACTGGTTCGCGGTGGTGGCGCTGTTCCGGCACCCGCTGGGCCTGCCGATTCCACATACCGCGATCATTCCTGAAAACAAGTCGCGCATCGGGGCCAACCTGGCGGGCTTCATCTGCAACAACTTCCTGGCCACGCCGCAAGTGCTGGCCAAGCTGGCGCAATTCGACCCGGCGTCGCGGCTGGCCGGCTGGCTGGCCCGGGCGGAGCACGGGCAGCAACTGGGCCGCATTGGCGTGCTGGCGGCGCGCTACGGCCTGAACGCGTTCGACGACGAGCGGGTGCGCGCCTTTCTCGGCCGGGCCGCCGCCGCCGGCCTGGCGCGCCTGGACCTGTCGCGCGCCGCCGGCCAGGTGCTCGATGCGCTGACCGAGGGTGGGCGCCACCAGGCCCTGCTCGACGACGTGCTGCAGCACGTGTCGGCGCTGGTCGAGGGCGAGCAGGTGCAGGAGCACATCACCGAGGCCATTGCGCGCGAGATCAAGGCGCTGCGCTATGTCGGCCTCGACCAGATGGCGGCGCGCCTGGCCACGCGCAAGGTGGTGGCGGTGGTGGCGCACACGCTGGCCGACCTGGCGGCCCAACCGGATCACCCGCTGAGGCAGCGCTTCGACGCCTTCACCGCCGAGTTCGTCGAGCGCCTGCGGCACGACCCGGATTTCCAGGCGCGCGGCGAGCAGCTGCGTGCCGACCTGCTGGCGCACCCGGCCCTGGGCGGCTACCTGCACGGCCTTTGGGACGAGGTGCTGGACTGGCTGCACGCCGACCTGGACCGGCCGGAATCGACCATCGCCGCGCGCATTGCGCACCTGGCGGCAGCGCTGGGCCAGCGCCTGCAGGCCGACGCGCCCATGCGCCGCTGGATCAACGAGCAGATCACCGATGCGGCGCCGCTGGCCATCGAACGCTATCGCGAGGACATCCGTCGCTACATCGTCGAGCGGGTGGACGCCTGGCCGACGGCGGACATGACGCGCGAGCTGGAGCGCAACGTGGGCCGGGACCTGCAGTTCATCCGCATCAACGGGACGCTGGTCGGTGGGCTGGTGGGGCTGGTCATCCATGCGCTGACGCACTGCTGCATGGCTGAGCGCGGCCAGGCAAGGCCTGCGGGGCAGGGCAAAGCCCGAGCGCTGCAGTCGAAGGCGCGGCGAGCGAAAATCGCCCACGACTTCCGGGTGCCCCGATGCAGCCGAACCACCGCCCGCGCCCATGGCGCGGGCGCCCCGAGCAAACCTGATCCGCACGACCATGGCCGCCACCTCGCCTGATGCGAAATCCACCCTCGTCGTGCGCGGCGCCTGCCCGCACGACTGCCCGGACACCTGCGCGCTGCTCACGACGGTCCAGGACGGCGTGGCGGTCAAGCTGCAGGGAAACCCGGACCACAGCCACACCGCGGGCGTTCTGTGCACCAAGGTGTCGCGCTACATCGAGCGCAACGATCACGCCGGCCGCCTGCTCACGCCGATGCGCCGCGCCGGCCCCAAGGGCAGCGGCAGGTTCGAGCCGGTGAGCTGGGACACCGCGCTGGACGACATCGCCGGGCGGCTCGGCGAGATCGCCAGAACCGATGCGCAGGCGATCCTTCCCTACAGCTATGCCGGAACCATGGGCCTTGTGCAGGGCGAGTCGATGGATCGGCGCTTCTTCCACAAGCTCGGCGCGTCGCTGCTGGACCGGACGATCTGCTCCACCGCGGGCGGCGAGGCTTTCGGCTACACGCTGGGCGGCAAGGTGGGCATGCGGGTCGAGCACTTCGCGCAGGCCCGTCTCATCCTGATCTGGGGCAGCAACTCGATCGCCAGCAACCTGCACTTCTGGCGCCACGCCCAGGCGGCGCGGCGCGCCGGCGCCAGGCTGGTGTGCATCGACCCGCGCCGGACCGAGACGGCCGACAAGTGCGACGAGCACGTGGCGCTGCTGCCGGGCACCGACGCGGCCCTGGCGCTGGCGCTGATGCACGAGCTGATCGTCCATGACTGGCTGGACCACGACTACATCGCCCGGCACACCGTGGGCTGGCCGCAGTTGCGCGAGCGCGCATTGCAATGGCCGCCTTCGCGCGCGGCGGCGGTGTGCGGTGTGCCGCAGGCGCGGATCGAGGAACTGGCGCGCGCCTACGGCACCACGCGGCCGGCCGCGATCCGGCTGAACTACGGCATGCAGCGCGTGCGCGGCGGCGGCAACGCGGCGCGTGCGGTGGCCTGCCTGCCGGCGCTGGTCGGCGCCTGGCGCGACGCCGCCGGCGGCGTGCTGCTCAGCAGTTCGGGCCTGTTCCCGGTCGACCGGGCCGCACTGCAGCGGCCGGACCTGCTGGCCGGCCGGCGGCCGCGTACCGTCAACATGGTCACCATCGGCGATGCCTTGCTCGACACCGCGCACCCGATCCGCGCGCTGGTGGTCTACAACAGCAATCCGGTGGCGGTGGCGCCGGAGTCGGGCAAGGTGGTGGCGGGCTTCGCGCGCGAGGACCTGTTCACGGTGGTGATGGAGCAGTTCCAGACGGACACGGCCGACTATGCCGACTACCTGCTGCCGGCCACGACCCAGCTCGAGCACTGGGACATCCATGTGAGCTACGGCCATACCGACGTCCTGCTCAACACACCGGCGCTGGCGCCGCGCGGGCAGGCGCGCTCCAACGCCTGGGTGTTCCGCGAACTGGCGCGGCGCATGGGCCTGGACGAACCATGCTTCTCGGACACGGACGAGCAGCTTTGCCACCAGGCCTTCGCGCCCGGCGCCATCGACCGGAAGGCCTTGGCCGCTCAGGGCTTTGCCTCGCTGCGCCTGCCCGATGCCCCATTCGCCGAAGGCGGGTTTCCCACGCCGTCGGGCAAGTGCGAGTTCTTCAGCCAGCGCCTGGCCGACATGGGGCAGGACGGCCTGCCCGACTACCTGCCCAACCACGAGCCGGCCGGCAGCTCGAGCGACTATCCGCTGGCCATGATCTCGCCGCCAGCACGCAATTTCCTCAACTCGAGCTTCGTCAACGTGACCAGCCTGCGCGCCATCGAGGGCGAGCCGCTGCTGGAGATGCATGCGTCCGATGCGGCGGCGCGCGGCATCGCCAGCGGACAGATGGTGCGGGTGTTCAACAGCCGCGGCGAGCATCGCTGCCGCGCCGAGGTCTCGCGCCGGGCCCGCCCCGGCGTGGTGCACGGGCTGGGCATCTGGTGGCGCAAGCTGGGCTTCGACGGCACCAACGTCAACCAGCTGACCAGTCAGCGGCTGACCGACATCGGCCGGGGGCCGACTTTCTACGACTGCCTGGTGCAGGTGGAGGCGGCGCAGGACGTGGCCACGCCGGCCGCCAAGGTGGCCGCGGCGTGACAAGACTGCCGCTGGTGCTGCTGCTGGGCGCGCTGCTGGCCGGCTGCAGCGGTTATTCCGGCCTGGGCTACTACTGGCAGGCGGCTGCGGGGCACGTGCGGCTGATGCGCGACGCGCGGCCGGTGGCCGAGGTGATGGCCGACCCGGCCACGCCGGCGCCGCTCAAGCAGAAGCTCGAGCTGACGCAGCGCATCCGCCGCTACGCCAGCGATGAGCTCGGGCTGCCGGACAACAGCAGCTATACCCGCTATGCCGACCTGCACCGCCCCGCGGCGCTGTGGAACGTGGTGGCGGCGCCGACCGATTCGCTCACCCTCAAGACCTGGTGCTTTCCAGTGGCGGGCTGCGTTGGCTACCGCGGCTACTACGCCCTGGCGGACGCCCAGCAGGAGGCGACGACACTGCGCGAACAAGGGCTGGAGGTGGCTGTCTACCCGGTGCCGGCTTATTCGACGCTCGGCTGGCTGGACTGGGCGGGTGGCGATCCGCTGCTGTCGTCCTTCATCGGCTATCCCGAGGGCGAATTGGCGCGCCTGATCTTCCACGAACTCGCACACCAGGTGGTCTACGTCGCGGGCGACACCATGTTCAACGAGTCGTTCGCGACCAGTGTCGAGCGGCTGGGCGGATCGAGCTGGCTGCGCACGCATGCCGGCGCCCAGGCGCGCGAGACCTACGCCGCGTTCGATGCCCAGCGGCAGCAGTTCCGCGCGCTGGCGCTGGATACGCGCAGGCGCCTGGCGGCCGTCTACGCGCAAAAGGCAGACACGGATGAGGCCCGCGCGAGCATGACGGCCGACAAGCTGGCGGTGATGGCCGATTTCCGCGAGCGCTATGCCGCGCTCCGCGCCGGCTGGGCCGGGCCGCGCCAGCGGGCCTACGACGGCTGGGTGGAGCGGGCCAACAATGCGTTGTTCGCCACCCAGGCGGCGTACGACGAACTGGTGCCCGGCTTCGAGGCGCTGTTCGAGCAGGAAAGCCGGAAGACGAGCGCGCCCTGGCCGGCCTTCTTCGCGCGCGTCAGGCAACTGGCGGACTTGCCCAAGGACGAACGCGACCGGGCGCTGCGCGAGGCGGCGCGCGGCCTGTCGGCACCGATGCAGTCGGCGTCCTTCGATTCGGCCAGGTAGGCCGCGCTTTCAGGCGTCGCGCAGCGAGTCGATCAGATCGATGTATTGCTGCTTGGCATCGTCGGAAGACATGCCCTTTCGCGTTGTCCAGGCGTCCCATTTGGCCCGGGCGACGATGTCGCTGAAGGCAGGCTTCTTCTCGGTGTTGTCGCCCTGGGTTGCTTGCTTGTACAGGCCGTAGATCTTCAGCAGGGTCGGGTTGTCCGGCCGCGCGGGCAGGAGCTTGGAGTTGGCCTCGGCGGCTTCGAAGCGGGCTTGCAGATCGGACATGGGCGGATCTCCTTGGAGGTGGCAACGTGGAAGCTGGATGCTGATGCCGCCATTGTGCTTCATGTCTCAAGGAGTATGCAGATGCCTGCTGGGCCGTGCTCACCGATTGCCGAGCGCCTCCCGGGCGAACTCGACGTCGAGCCGTTCTCGAGCGTCCGCGGGCGTGCAGGCGGCGGCGCGCTCGAGCAGGCGCATGGCCTCGTCGTGGCGCGACTCGCCGAACAGCATGCGCAGGGCCTGTGCGTATTCGATCGGGCCGATCGGCGAATGGGGATTGAGCGCCAGGGCGCGCTCGAAGCAGGCGACCGCGATCTCGGGGCGCGCGCCGTACGTCATGCGTCCCACCAGCGCGCCCACCTTGTCGATCACTTCGGCATGGAACGAGCCCAGCGCCAGATGCGCGTCCGCATGATCCGGATCGAGTGCGAGCACCCGCTCCAACGCACTCTTGACGCGCTCGCCCAGTCCCTGCGCCAGGGCGCGCGTCACGCTCACGCGCTGGCTGTAGCGGCCGAGGGCATAGGCATGCCAGTAGTGCGCCTGCACGTCGTCCGGCGTGGCGCGGGCCCGCGCCGCCGCCCGTTCCGCCACCACGCGGAACATCGACAGGCGCATCGCTTCGCGTGGCTCGAGGTAGTTGGCATAGATGGCGGCGGCGCGGTCGGCCAGTGCCAGTCCGCAGGCGCCGCCGTGTGCCAGCCCGACCGTGGCGGCGCGTTCGAAATCGCCGGCGTGGTAGGCGGCCCAGCCCTCGGCGAGGCTGTCCTCGGGCAGCGCGAATCGGCCTTGGCCGGCGTGCAGCCGCTGCCATTGCGTGAGGACGGTCGGGGCATCGAGGGTGGGGATGTCCTCGAAAGGCGGGCGCTTCCAGGGGGCGCCGTGGGCGGCGTCAGCGCTTGGAGTGGTTTTGGACGGGGACATGTGAGGTTGCCTTCCACTTCGTCGTCGGGCTACTCGTCATCCTTCGTAGGAGCCCGGCGCTAACCTGGCCCGCCGCTCCTTTCGACCCGTTCTGCGCAACCGCGGCGTCGAGGTGGGTAACGTTCCCCGCACCGATCGGGCAAGTTCGATGCGGCACAAAGAATGGGTTGCACGGTAAGGTGTGGCGCCTTCTTGATGCTGGCCATGGGTTGCGGCCCCTTTTCTTGATATCGTTTGGCTGTCTCCTGGGAAGACTCTAGCGCAAGGTGAGGCAGTCGTTGCGCGTTCTGCAACTTGACTGAAGAGGACCACGAAAGAATCGTGAAAGGCGACGGTCGCGCGCATGCTCCGCTCTGAATCGGGCGCCGCGCTTTGTGATCTCTCACGGACAATAAGCCGCATCGCATGTGGTCTAAGTCGACTCGACCACAATGAAGATTGCTGCAATGGAAGACTTGGATCTGCATTTGACACTGGCGCATCCGTCAATTGCTTCGCTATCTTCCTGCAGGTCTCGTTGTGGACAGCAGGCTGATGTTCCTTTGATCGAAATACTCAAGTGATTGACTGATCGTTGTTCGTTAGTCTCAATTCAAGATCCGTTGTGAGCAAGAATCGCTTTGAAGAAGTCGTCTTCATGGACGACTTTTTTCGTACGACCGACAATGGTCTGCCGTCATACCCGGCCAATCGCCGCTTCCTCTCCGCCTTCTTCGGGGATGGACTGCGTCGACTCGGCCTCAAGGTTCGCGATGAATACGCATGTTCCGACGGCGGCGGCATCCCCGTAGGGGCCATCATGCGTTCCTTGGAACTGGAACCGTCGGTGTCCGGCTGGGCAGCAGCGGGGATCGCCGATCTAACGTCAGCACTTGCTCGCGAATACCCGTTGCGCATCGGCCCAAAGACATTGGTAATCGGGTGGGGCCTCCCCCCTTCACTGCTAAGGTATATAGACGAACAAGGCGCGGGCGTCATGGACGTCGAAGTAGACCCGATGCGGTTCGCTCCTCACCTGCATTTGTGCATACGAACAAATGACGAAGGCATTAGACGTGAGCTTGCGAAATGCCACGTATCGAAAGACGTCTTCTCGAACGCCGCAACCACGATCAGAGCGTACTTCGCGCGTCGGGGCAACGATACCCTCGTCCATCCGTCGCTGGTCGTAGGATTGTTTGCCGGTCAAACCGAAATTGACCTCGCCCTAGTACACGATGGACAGTTGATCAAGCCAAGCTCAGCCGCGGCCCAGATTGCTTCGTGGGCCTCCGAGGTTGATGTCTTGCTGGTGAAGCAGCACCCCTACGCCTCAAACAACGACGATCTGGCGGCGTTGCTGAGTACGCTTCCGAATGCGTTGCCCATCGACCACAATATCTACGGCATGTTCTGCGCGAGGAATCTGCGATTCGTCGGTGCCTTGTCGTCAGGCGCCGTGAAGGAGGCGCAGTGCTTTGGCATACAGGGACGAACGGCCATTGTTCCCGATCGATCAAACCCGACCAGGCTTCCCTCCACGTGCTCACCCTGGTTCACTGTCACCGCGGAAATCGGGAGTGGCGAATACCTTCGGAAATTGGTGCGTACGCCCGGCTTCCTGGACATGTTGAACTTGCGGAGTCGTCCAACGCCGTCATCCTTTGCAGCGGGAACCTTGGATACGATTTTCGGCGCGCGGTGGGGATTGGATGCGGGCGCCGCAGGGCTGCCTAGCACTTTTATCATGCAGCTCGGCACCACGTACGCATTCGAGGAGTCTGCACAGACGTTGAACTGGCTTGGTCCGGGGTGGCACGAGGCCGAGAGTTGGGGGGTTTGGAGCAACGGCCCAGTTTCCCGGATCTTGGTTCCGCTCGCTCCGGAGCAGAGTTTCGGGGACGGCGCGCTGCGTCTCACGCTTCGAGGTCGCTTCTATGTGGACGCGTCCATCGTCTCGATCGATATCGATGGTCAGACCTGCTTGCCGTCCATGGAAGCATTTGATGACCTTGCAAACCTCCACGTTGATATCGATGCTAGCCTCCTGAAGAGACGTCGCCTCTCGATAATCACGATCAACATTGCGGATGCCAAGAGGCCGTCCGATGTCCATGGCCGCGCGGACCGGCGCGAACTCGGTTTTGGCCTCGTTTCCATGACCTTGTCAGTCGTCACTGAGTAGTTGAGTCTTGTTCCCGGGTTAGGCCGCTTCGCGATGGAGGCCCGCGCAGATGGGATAATTTTTTCCTCCAGGTCTCCAACTTGGAAAGACATCGGAGGTATGCAATGATTTTGGTCACTGGCGGCGCCGGCTTCATCGGTGGCAATTTTGTGCTCGACTGGTTTTCCCGAGGCGACGAGCCTGTCGTCAACCTGGACAAGCTGACCTACGCCGGCAATCTTCAGACCCTCGAGTCGCTCAAGCACAATCCCGCGCACGTGTTCGTGCAGGGCGACATCGGCGACAGTGCGCAGGTGAACCGCCTGCTCGCCGAGTATCAGCCGCGCGCTGTCGTCAATTTCGCGGCCGAGTCTCATGTCGATCGATCGATCCATGGCCCTGAGGATTTCATCCAAACCAATGTCCTGGGCACGTTCAGGCTCCTGGAGTCGGTGCGTCGCTACTGGAACGGTCTCACGGATGACAAGAAGGCGACCTTCCGCTTCCTGCACGTGTCCACCGACGAAGTGTATGGAACGCTGTCCCCCACCGACCCGGCTTTTACCGAGCAGAACGCATACGTACCCAACAGTCCTTACTCGGCCAGCAAGGCCGCCAGCGATCACCTGGTGCGGGCCTGGCACCACACCTACGGGTTGCCGGTGCTGACGACCAACTGTTCCAACAACTACGGGCCGTACCACTTTCCAGAAAAACTGATTCCGCTGGTGATCGTCAACGCGCTCGCCGGCAAGCCCCTGCCCGTGTATGGCGACGGTATGCAGGTGCGAGATTGGTTGTACGTGAAGGATCACTGCAGTGCCATCCGTCGAGTGCTCGAAGCAGGCCGCGTTGGCGACACATACAACGTGGGCGGTTGGAACGAAATGGCCAACATCGACATCGTGAGGACGATCTGCGCGCTGCTCGACGAACAGCGTCCCCGAGCCGACGGCAAGCCGTATGCCGAACAGATCACGTATGTGACCGACCGCCCCGGCCATGATCGCCGCTACGCGATAGACGCCCGCAAACTCGAGCGGGAACTGGGTTGGAAACCGGCAGAGACCTTCGACACCGGTATCCGCAAGACCGTCGAGTGGTACCTGGTAAACACTGGGTGGGTGCGCAACGTCCAAAGCGGTGCTTATCGTGAATGGATGTCCAAGCAGTACGAAGCGGCGGCCGAGCAATGAAGGTGTTGTTGTTCGGTAAGGACGGCCAGGTTGGCTGGGAACTGCAGCGCAGCCTGGCGCCCTTGGGAGATGTGGTCGCACTCGACCGTACTAGCACGGAATATGCGGCCGACTTCAGTCGGCCGGAGCGGTTGGCGGACACCGTGACTCGGCTGCGCCCCAACGTGATCGTCAACGCCGCGGCGCACACGGCAGTCGACAAGGCCGAGAGCGAGCCCGAGTTGGCGCGGGCTCTCAATGCTGCTGCGCCTGGCGTGCTGGCGCAAGCCGCGCAAGACGTTGGCGCCCTGCTGGTGCACTACTCCACGGACTATGTGTTCGATGGGGGGGGCGACAGGCCTTGGCGCGAGTTCGATGCAACTGGGCCACTGAGCGTGTATGGACAGACGAAGCTGGAGGGCGAGCAACTCGTGGCCCGTCATTGCGAGCGACACTTGGTTCTGCGCACCAGCTGGGTCTACGCCGTGCGCGGCGGAAACTTCGCCAAGACCATGCTCCGCTTGGCCAAGGAGCGCGAGCGCCTGACGGTGATTGACGATCAGTTTGGTGCCCCTACGGGGGCTGACCTCATCGCTGACGTGACAGCCCATGCGATTCGCTCGCTGATGCATGAGCCGTCCAAGGCAGGGTTGTACCACCTGGTGGCGGCTGGCGAGACGACGTGGCATGGCTACGCGCGTTTCGTGCTGGCACAAGCGCAGGCACTCGGCGAGGTGCTCAAGGCTGGCCCGGATGGCGTGGACGCCGTGCCCGCGTCGGCATTTCCGGCAGTGGCGACCCGCCCGCACAACTCAAGATTGGATACGAGTAGGCTGCGCGAAGTCTTTGGCTTGAACCTGCCTCATTGGCAAGAAGGCGTGGCTCGCATGCTCAATGAAGCGCTGCGATCCTAAGGAGCACAAGAAATGGCGAACCCACGCAAGGGCATCATCCTGGCCGGTGGATCCGGCACTCGGCTGCATCCGGCCACCCTGGCCCTCAGCAAGCAGTTGCTGCCCATCTACGACAAACCGATGATCTACTACCCGCTCAGCACCCTGATGCTGGCGGGCATCCGAGATATGCTGATCATCAGCACGCCGTTGGACACGCCCCGATTTCAGCAACTGCTAGGCGATGGTAGCCAGTGGGGACTCAACCTGCAGTACGCGGTGCAACCCAGTCCTGACGGGCTGGCGCAGGCCTTTGTCATCGGCGACAGGTTTGTAGGCAACAGCACGAGTGCGCTGGTTCTGGGTGACAACATCTTCTATGGGCATGACCTGGAGTCCTTGCTTAAGGCGGCCGATGAGCAGCCATCTGGTGCAACCGTATTTGCCTACCATGTGCATGATCCAGAGCGCTATGGCGTGGTCGCGTTCGACGACCAAGGCCAAGCCAGGAGCATCGAGGAGAAGCCAGCCAATCCGAAGAGCAGCTACGCTGTCACAGGCCTGTATTTCTACGACGATCAGGTGGTTGAGATCGCAAAGTCGGTCAAACCCAGCGCGCGCGGTGAACTGGAAATCACCGCTGTCAACCAAGCCTACCTAGATCAAGGCCAGTTGCAGGTGCAGATCATGCGACGAGGCTTTGCCTGGCTTGACACTGGCACGCACGAGAGCCTGTTGGAAGCCGGGCAGTTCATCGCCACGCTCGAACACCGACAAGGACTCAAGATCGCCTGTCCCGAGGAGATTGCGTGGCGAAATGCCTATATCGACTCCGAGCAGTTGACGAGGCTTGCGCAACCATTGCAGAAAAACGAATATGGGAAGTACCTGCTACGCTTGCTGAAGGACGAAAGGCACCGATGAAAGTCACGCCAACCGCCATTCCAGAAGTGTTGATTCTCGAGCCGAACGTATTCGGCGACGAGCGAGGCTTCTTCATGGAGAGCTACAACCAGAAGGTCTTCGACCAAGCGGTCGGTCGACACGTCGAGTTCGTGCAGGACAACCATTCGCGATCTGCAAAAGGAGTGTTGCGCGGCTTGCACTACCAAGTTCTGCAACCCCAAGGCAAACTCGTGCGCGTGACGTTCGGCGCCGTTTTCGATGTGGCTGTCGATCTGCGCCGATCATCCCCAACCTTCGGCAAATGGGTGGGTGTGGACCTCAGCGCCGCCAACCATCGACAACTCTGGGTGCCGGAGGGCTTTGCGCATGGATTCCTGGTGGTGTCGGAAACTGCAGAATTCTTGTACAAAACAACCGATTTCTATGCGCCGGCGCATGAGCGAGTGGTCGCGTGGAATGATCCCCGCATCTCGATTGCATGGCCTGAAGTGGGCCAGCATCCACTGGTTTCAGCCAAAGATTCGGCAGGCGTCGGACTCGACCAAGCCGATGTGTTCGTGTGAGTCGCAAGTCTGAGGGCTAACCGAGCATCGCCGCCTTGAGTTGCCGTAGGGCTTGGCGAACGGTGGGGCGAGTTTGCGTGGGCGCCGGCAGAGCGCGCTGCCCGTCGTTGATCAGACGCCGGTCAGCGGATACGTGCCCGAGCAGGTAAAACGGCATCTCTCGGAGAATTCGGCCTTCCTCGCTGGTCTCGAGTTCGCGGATCACCTGCTCACGCGGCATCCCTGCCTGTACCTCGCGGACGTAATGGGTGAGTCCATCGGGGTCGGCAGCCCGGCCAAGCACGCGGAAATAGCTGCTGTACACGTACTCGCAGGGATCGGTGAGCTCCTCGGTCTTTCGCGCATAGACGTTGAAACACCAGCCGTGCGCGATGTCCGCGCGGCAGATCTGAAGGCCCACATCATTGAGATGCTTCTCGAGTACGGGCGCAGTGAAACCCGAAAGGTGGTAGTCCCCCGTATAGGCTTGAGTTCCGTACATAAGGTGGATCACCTTTGCTGCTTCGTCGGCCTGTCTGTTGTTCGGGTGCGCAAGCATACGAAACATCAACTCAAGACTGGGTACCTGAACCTGGAGGATCCCCTCTGGTGCGAGAAGCCTCGCCCATTCCTTGAGCGCAACATGTACTTTGTGCCGCTCCACGTGCTCAAGCACATCTTGGGCAACGATTTCAACGAATTCGCCGTCTGGCAGCATGTCCAGACTCGTCACGTCTGCAACGAGATCCGGACCGTGCCGCTCATGCAAATCAACATTCAAATAGCCTGGCCGAACATCGTAGCCGCATCCGAGATTCAGGCGCTTAGGATATTTCTCGTAGTCAAATTTCACTAGTTTTGCAACGTTTGGCGCCAGAGACGAGCGCGATGGCTCGTCGCCGCGCACTGTTCGAAGTTCGCTCTCGACTGCGGCTGCCTCAACGCGCACGGGAGCATCGGTCACCGCCGTAGTGGACACAGGCACATCCATCGCGACGATGTCCCAGCCGCAAAATCGCACAGACTCCTTGGCGACAAAAGGGGAATCGCGAAAGAGATCGCCGTATCGTTTTGCGTAGCTGAGGTTACACAGGAAGAGCTTGTTGTGTCCAATTGCGAAAGGGACGAGGGTGGTCCTTGAGTGGAGGAAATGCATGCACCCTTCGATAACGCCCAACCAGTGAGCGTTGGTGATGTCATCAAGGATCACCACGCCCTCGGGATGCAGGACGCTTTGCGCCGCGTGGAGGTCGGATACCGTGTGCTCGACGGTGTGTCCGCCATCTATCGAGAAGATCCGGATCGGGGACGTGACCAAGTCTCTCAAGCGGACGGTCGTCGAATCACATTCCAAGACGCGGACATTGCGACCGTTGTGACGGTCGAATCTTTCGAGGTTTCTGGTGAACGCTTCTCTTGAGCCGCGACCGGATTGATCGACGTTCAGTGCTTGGTTCTCGAAGACGTCGATGGCCCACGAAGTGACATCTTCCTCGCACAAACTGTTCAGCAGGATAAAGAACAGGCCATGATGAATGCCGACTTCCGCGACTCCAGCTTGGAGGTGGACCGAGTGGATTCGCTGGCTTGTGTCGATCAGCTTACATATCTCGGCAAGCCCGGAACTGCACCATCCCTCAACCTCGTTGAAGCCGGACGAGATATATCGATCGAGATGCGCGTAGCAGAACGATCCCACTTGAAGTTCCTCACAAGAGTTTGACAAAAGCTATGCTCTTATTGATTCACTCTGTCTTGCGGAGCGCCATGCAATGCATGAGCTGCAAGTTTAGCCTCAACGCTGCAGATACGGGCAACGCTCGATAGGATTACCCGATCCCCTTTGTCAGCAGCGTTGGCGCGTTTGCCTCGGCCTACTCAATACGTCTAGATCGGTCAGCCGGGTGGTATTGCCACGCTGTCAAGGACGCTGGTCAGGGTTTCCGTCAGGCTTGGCAAGCGCCAGGGGAGGCCGGCATTGGCCATGAGATTCTTCAGTTTGCCCGGATTGCCGCACAGCTGATGCACTTCGTTGGGCCGGACAAAGTGAGGGTCCACTCGAACGTCCATAGTGTGGCCAGCAATGCGCTCAAACTCCTGGATGATCTCCTGCAGGTTGTGCATCCGGCCGGAGCAGACGTTGTAGATTTCGCCGGCGACACCTTTCTGAAGCAGGAACAGGTAGGCGGCGCAAACGCTTCGCACGTCGTTGAACTCGCGCTCGACGTGCAGGTTACCCAACGCAACCGATGGGGCGCGCTCGGCAAAGTGCTTGGCCAACTTGGGGATGACGAAGGCCTCGTCCTGCCCCGGTCCCGTGTAGTTGAAGGGCCGCGTCACTACCAACTGCAAGCGATGCATATACGCGCGCGCCATATACTCCATCGCCAGTTTGCTCATAGCGTAGTGATTGACTGGCGCTGGTGGTTGGTCCTCTGAGATCGGTGACTGTGCACAGTTGCCATACACATTGGCACTGCTCGCCAGCAGGGTCATGGACGGTGGCGACGGTAGGCTCGCCAGCGCGTCGAGCAGGTTGGTGGTGCCGAGCACGTTGACCCCGTAGAAAGCCTCCTCCCGAGAGTGCCCGACAAACGCGATACCAGCCAAATGAACCACATAGTCAGGTTGGACGGACTGCACTTCCCGAGTCAGCGCGTCGGTATCAAGCAGGTCGGCATGGAGGGGAAGCACCTCATAGCCGGCCACCTGCGCGTGGTGCCGGAAGGGCCGACCGGTGAAACCGTTGGAGCCCGTCAGCAGAAGCTTCAAAACGAGAACCCTTGCTTGTTTCGCCGCAAGTCCGCCTCCACCATCATCTGGCAGAGTTGCTCCAGGGTTGTATGCGGTTTCCAGCCAAGCTTTTCGGTGGCTTTGGCCGGACTTCCGATCAGGAGGTCAACCTCGGCCGGACGATAAAACTTTTGGTTGATGCGCATCACCGTCTTGCCGGTGGAGGTGTCGACGGCGATTTCGGACTCGCCGGATCCCCTGAATTCCACTGTAATGTCGGCTGCCTTGAATGCCATCTGAACGAAGTCGCGAACCGTCTCTGTGCGCATCGTTGCCAGGACGTAGGTGTCTGGCTCCTCGGCCTGAAGCATGCGCCACATGCCTTCCACGTACTCCTTGGCGTAGCCCCAGTCGCGCTTGGCGTCCAGGTTGCCGAGTTCCAGGACGTTCATCTTGCCTAGCTTGATCTTGGCCACACTGTCTGTGATCTTGCGAGTGACAAACTCGCGCCCGCGAAGTGGGCTTTCGTGATTGAACAAGATACCGCTGCATCCGAAGATATCGTAGCTCTCGCGGTAGTTCACTGTCATCCAGTGCGCATACAGCTTTGCAACGCCGTAGGGGCTACGCGGATAGAAGGGTGTGTCTTCAACTTGCGGGACGGCCTGGACCTTGCCGAACATCTCGGACGTGCTGGCTTGGTAGAAGCGGATCTTTGGGTTGATCAGCCGAATCGCCTCCAAAAGGTGCAGCGCACCGATGGCGGTGATCTGCGCAGTGGTCGTCGGCTGATCAAAGCTGACCCCGACGAAGCTTTGGGCTGCCAGGTTATAAACCTCGTCCGGCGCGGCCTCCCGGATGAGATTGAGGGAGCTTCCGAGATCTGTAAGGTCGTATTCGACGAGGTTCAGGTTGGGATGGTTCTGGATGCCTAGTTCTTCTATCCGCCAGAAGTTGACCGAGCTGGTGCGGCGATAGGTTCCAAATACTTCGTAACCTTTGTTCAATAGAAGCTCGGCCAAATAGGCTCCATCCTGCCCTGAAATCCCTGTCACTACTGCGCGTTTGTTCATTTGGTCCTCTGACTTGGTTCCTGGATCGGTATGGGGCGCGGCCGCAATCGCCATGGAGCAGCATTTTGCCAGTGTCGAGTGCCCCCTTCCCGTTCGTGCCTGGGCTGCGGGCGCTCTCCTGAGTTTCGGACTATAAGATTTGTTGTCTCAAAATTGCCCATGGCGATCATCTCCTACGCACAAAATTTCGAAGACGTGATGCTCTGGCGGGCCCTGCAGCATGTCGAAAGGGGCTTCTACATCGATGTGGGTGCCCAGTCGCCCGACGTCGATTCGGTCACGCGAACTTTCAGTGACGCTGGATGGAGCGGTATCAATGTCGAGCCACACCCGACCTACCACGCGCAACTTGTCGAGAGACGACCGCGCGACATCAATCTTCGATGTGCCTTGGGAGATAGCCGCGGCGTCGCGACGATTCACCTGGTCGGCGCAACCGGCTTGTCGACGCTGGATACCGCGATCGCCGACCGGCACAAAGGTATTGGTCATCCCATCGAACAGATCGAGGTCGCGGTCGAAACCTTGAGTACGGTCTGGGCGCGGCATGTGCCCGTCGGTCAGGCGGTCCATTTTCTGAAGATTGACGTCGAGGGCTTCGAAGCCCGGGTTCTGCGTGGCCACGATTGGCGCCGGCATCGCCCCTGGGTGGTCGTTGTCGAATCCACCCTGCCAAACTCCCAGGAGGAAACCCACTCCGAGTGGGAGCCGCAGATGACGGGGGCGCACTACGATTTCGTCTACGCAGACGGCCTCAACCGTTACTACCTGGCGCAGGAGATGTCCATGCTCAGAGGCGCATTTCGCTATCCGCCCAATGTGCATGACGACTTCGTGATGGCGCCGCTCGCTAGCGCGCGCCAAGAACTTGCGCAAACGCGCGTCAGCCTTTCCGACGCCGAAGCAGGGTTGGATTTGCTTCGTGCGCAACTGGCGCAGACCGAGGTGAGGCTCAAGTCTGAGCTGGACAACGAGCGAGACTGCCGGACGCAGGTCGAATCAAGACTGGCGTCCGAGGCTGCCCGCGCTTCCGGGCTCGAGGCTGCACTGCGCGGTAGCCAGGACCAACTGGCATTGTGCGAGTCATCGTTGGCGTCCAAGAATGCGCAACTGGGTCAGCTATCCGAGCATCGCGATGAGCTCCTACGTGATCTCGCCCATGGCGCCCAGGCGCTTGATGAGAAGGCCAGGCAATTGGACGTCATGTCGGTCGCCCTGGAGGAGTCCAGGGCCCGTGAGCTCGAAACTGGCTCGCGCGCCGCGGCGGCCGAGGCGAGCTTGCTCGTCGCGCGCAACGATGTCGGCCGGCTGGGCAATGAACTGGCGGCGCTCTACCGCTCGAGATCGTGGCGACTCACGGCGCCTGCGCGCTTCGTTGGCCGGCTCTGGCGGCGGAAGCGGACCTAAGGAGGGCCAGAGCTGTCCTCATCGGGAGGGATGGAGATGCTCTGGATGGCCGCGATCATCTGTTCGGCAGTCGACTCCCACGAGGTGTGTTCATACCGGTCGGCAATGGTTTCCTCGCGCCGGCCCAATGCATCGGCGTCGCTGCAGTACAGGCGGATCTTTGCGGCCCACTGCGGCACATCCCAAGGCTCTACGTAGTCGATGATGTCGCCGGCAATTTCCGGGATGGATGCGGCGTTTGAAGCCAAGCAAAATTTTCCGTATGAGAGACTCTCCGCGACTGGCAGTCCCCATCCTTCATACAGCGACGGATAGAGCGTGAACAAGCAGTTGCGATAAAGAAATGCCAGTTCGGAATCGGTGACGTGATTGAGAACGACAATCTTCCCGGCAACCCGGGGGTCGTTGCCCAGCGAGTGCATAAAGTCGTCGACGTGCCAACCGAGCATTCCAACAACGACCAGCATCGGAACGTCGAAGCCGGATTCGATCAGTTCGACGTAAGCCTTGTATAGAGATTCGTGGTTCTTCCTTATCTCAATGGTGGACACCGTCAAGAGGAAAGGCGCCGCGCGCAGCGCCGCGATCTCCGCGCAAGGCTCGCTCGCTTCAGTCGCCGGAAGTGCGTCACCCAGGCGCACCACCGACATCGGCGGGCGAGGTGCGCCTACACGCTTGAGAAACGCGTCCAGATCGCGCGCGGTGCATTCCGAAATGCACATGATCCGGTCGGCCGTCCAGCCCATGTTGGCAAAATAAACCGAGAACAGGTCGAACTTGCCGCTTGGGAAGTAGTGCGGAAACTTCACTGGGATGATGTCGTAGGCGAAATTGAGTATCCTGAGCCCATTGACTGTTTTCTCGCGATACAGCGCCTCCATCTTTCCGCCGTAATCCCAGTCCAACCCGAGGGTGATGTAAACGTCGCCACGCCGGAAGCTGGCTGGACGGCTGCCCATCGCGGGGCCAGCGCTCGCTTGGTCGGGCGTCGCGGCGTTCACCTGTGGGGGCGAGGGAGTGCCGGCCGCCCGTACCGCCACGAATTCCTTGTATGCATACGCAAGGATTCGGTGAGCGGCGACCAAGTAGCTGCGAGTTCTGGGCTGATAGGCCGATGGCATTCGCGCCAGGGCAGCGCGGGCGATCTTGCGAAGGAACTTCTCAATGCGCCTGGCTCGCCCGACGGGCGGGGATGGCGCAGGGGATACAGGTGCGGCCGCAGGATATGTCGCCTGGGCCGTGGCGGCGTCCGGGGCGCGCCAGCCCTGTTCGAGTACTCGCCATGCCTCTCGGACATCCAGTTCTTGGAACTGCCCGGTCGAAGCGTCGAATACGCACAGACGCAGGCGATTCTCCAGCTTTCTCAAGAGCCACCGGCAGATTTCCTGCTCGGCACGGACGATGCCGACGGCCGGGCGCGTCCACTGCAATGAGGTGGTGAAATCAAACCAGACCAGCTGTTCCTTGCGCATTGGGCGACGATTCTTCTAGTGAGAGGAGTTTGGAGATCATTGGCGACAAAGTCGATTCCCACAGCAGGCGCTTGCGCACCGCCTGTTCGGCTTCGGTCAGCTGTGCGCGTTCGCCTTCCAGCAGTGCCACAAGTTTCTTTCGGAAACGGTCGGGGTCGGCCTCGACATGCACGGCCGGTTCGTCGATGTACTCCTCGAACCCGCGGAAGGCAGTGGGCGTCGCCAACACATGCGCGCCGGTCAAGAGTGCTTCAGCTGTCTTGATGTTGGACCCGCCACCGGCGGTGATGGGTAGTACGAACACGTGCGCGAACCGGCGCATCGCCGCGATACCAATGTCGTCGACGACGCCGAGACGCAACGTGCGAGAGTTGTTGATCGCCGCCCACCGTCGGTAAGGCTCGGTTCGTTCGATGACGGGCGTCACGCCGCCTGCGATGACCAGCTTTCTGTCCGGCGGCAGGAATGCCAGCGAGTCGCCCAATGCGGCAGAAAACCCGACGGCATTGGGCAAGTGGCCGCTGCTGATGAAGACTGCGAAGGGATCCCGCGGCAGCACAGGCCGCCAGTCTTCGGTCGCGATTTCAGGCACAGTGGAGTAGGCGGTGCCGTTCTTGGCTTGCACGCAATCATTGCGGCGTCCGACACTGTTGATGAAATTGCGGTCGACCGTTGACACTGCGAACGCGTGCGTTGCTCGAGTGGCCACCTCACGCTCAAGAGCAAGCACGGCGTCTCCGTACTGTTCGATTGCCGCGGACGGCGCGCGCAATTCTCTGAGAACCTGGCGTCTCATTTCGTGCTCGATGTTGTGCGCCGAGTAGATGATGCGCGGTTTGGCTTCCCCCGGTCTCAGGATTGACAGGCACTCGCGGGCCAACGGCCAGGCGCAGATGTGGTCGATTTGGATGAAGTCGTAGGTGGCCTGGCGAATGCGTGCCAAGAGGGCATCGCGTGCGACCGGGAGTGACGCAATGTGCGTGCCCCATATGTAGTCGTAGACAGGGTGTTCGTATTCCCGCAGAACCCTTCCCGCCAAGTCCCCTGGAAGCTGCAGATCCGAACTTGCGTGCTGCGAATAGGCGCCCTGAGGGAAGATGCCAACGAAATCGACATCTATCCCCGCCTTTCTGTATTCGTCGTAGATGTGGCGCGTCCTGAGCTGACCACCATGTCGAGGCTCGACGATCGGAAAGGTTGCCAGTTGGAGGATCTTCATCGGCTCGTATCAGTATGTTTCGCGCGTGGATGCAATGATGGAAGTATTGGCATTCTACGGACGCGTCGTGCCCTTCCGTCTGCGCGAAGGGGGCGCAGTGCGGTGGCGCCACAGCTAAGTTTTCGCGGTCTCCCGGGTAGTGTTGTAAGGAATTTCTTACGAAGGGCTCACGTAGAATCTGCAGAGACTGAAGACGCCTTTTGCGTCGGAGCGCGCCAAGTAATGAATGGATACAAGCCTCGAGTGATGTTGAACATGGATGCGCTAGCGCATCCGCATCGGACCGAGGTGGCCGCCGAATGCGAACGGGTGTATGCAGAGCTCATGCGCGCAGGCTTGTTCGACCTGCAATTGGTGGCAGGCGTCGGGCGCGGGGATCAGGTTGACAACGAGCTGCGCCAACGAGGAATCGATCAGCGATCGATGCCGGTGGACGCGGGACCGGGGGGACAGCCGGCCATCCTGGTGCAACCGGCGGGGCACGTTCCGCCTGGTTGGCGGAATGATTTGTTCGCGATCGTTGCCCACATCATTGTGCCGCCGGTGGTGTCGCCTGCGTCCCTAGGATCTGATACGCCGACGGGCGAGTGCGACCTGCTCGCAGCGATCGACAGGAGGTCAGTGCTTTTCGTGCCCACGCCGCAGGCAAAGGAGGATGTGTTGCGTGCGAGGCCCGATCTGAGCCCCGCACAAGTCACAGTGTTGGCCTCGCAAAACAGGCGAGACGCCGGCAAAGGCCGCTCTGCGCTCGTGGAGGCGCTGCTTGACACCGATCGACGTATGCGAGCCCAGCCGATGTCGATGCTATGGCAGTATCCCGGCGCGGAGCCCGAGAGCCCTCTGGCTCCAGCGACGTTCCTGGGTTACCGCAATGGCGCTGCTGGACCTTTCTTCGATATGAAGGTTCAGGCGCGGCCCAGCCAATGGCCCATGTGGTCCGACGCGCTGACCGCCTCGGATTCGCCCCTTCGGCGTGCTGGCGGATTGCGCGCGGACGGTGTTGTTAAGCGTGGCACCGACGAGTTGCCGTTGGTGAGCTACGTTACGGTCGTGCGCAACAACGCTGCCACGCTAGAGCGTGCAATCGAGAGTGTGCAGCAACAAACTTATCCCAACGTGGAGCACATCGTGCTCGATGGAGCGTCGACCGACGGAACGGTGGACGTGATTCTCCGAAATGCCGCGCGGCTCGACTATTTCGTTTCGGAGCCTGATAGCGGACTTTACGACGCCATTAACAAAGCGGTGCCACTCGCGCACGGCCAGTTGATCTGCATCCTCAACTCAGATGACTGGCTGGAGCCCCATGCGGCGGAGATCGCGGTGCGACGTATGCATGGCAGGGTCGACACAGCGGCGCTGTTGGCAACGGGGGCAGTCATCTACACGCAGGCGGGCGAGGTGGCGGCCGAATGGCCTCCCATGTTCGTGCATCCTGGCAGCTACTTTGCTTGCGCCAACGTCTGCCACAACGGGGTATACGCCACGCGCGGTGCGTATGAGCGTTCCGGGCCTTACGATGCCACTTTTCGCATCGCCGCAGATTTCAAGTGGGTGATGAGCTGTTTGGACGCCGGCGTGCAGTTCGTATATACCCGCGAAGTGACGGTTAACTATTCGTTAGGCGGCACGTCGGGGGACGCGCAAGGGCACAGCCGGGAATGCCAGCGCGTGATTGCAGAGCGCTTCCCGTTTCTCTCGAGACAGGAAGTCTTGGGCTTGTATGACGGCTACTTCTTGTTTGCGCATCAACCGCATGAGGAGGTCGAGCGTCCGCACGAGGCCGCGACCTCGTTGCTCCGGCGCTTGTTCGCCGAGAATTTGCATCGGCCGGATTTCCAACTGGCGCTCACCTGGGCGGCAATGACGAAGCTGGAGCATCCCTCAGACCGGCCCGCGCTGACCGCGTCGACCGACGGATCTGCCGTGCCGCCTCTGAGCCGCGCGGCTAAAGATCTAGGCAAGGGTCTTCTATGCCGTTTTCCGCGCCTGTACAAGGCGGCGCAAATCGGCTATGCCTGGATGCGGAGGTAAGCGCGCATGGCCAGGATCGCCTACGTCGATCATTCCTATCATCGCACTACGCAGTCAACCAATTTTCTGCGCGACATGTTGCGCCGGCGTGGTCACGAAGTAGAGGACTTCTGGGACGAAGCCTGGCGCGGCGGGCGGGCTGTGGAATGGGGTGCCGTGCAGGGGCACGACATAGTCATTATGTTCCAGTCGTATTGCCCGCCGGGCACCGCCGCCTTCAGGCAAGTGCATCCGAACGTCATCTACATTCCCATGCTGGATCAGTTCGGCATTTGGCAGGGGCCGATGCAGATGCAAGCCCAGTTCTGGGCGCCTTTCCAGGGTTCCAAGGTGCTGAATTTCTCGAGTGCCTTGCATTGTCTGGCGACCGGATTTGGCATCGTTAGCCATTGGGCGCGCTACTACCAGTCGGCCGAGCCCTCCGTGCCTTCTTCGGCGCCTGGACTGCGAGGTTTTCTGTGGCTGCGACGCGAGGACCAAATCAACTGGAACTTGGTGCGACGGCTAATCGAGGGCACCCGCTTCGACGGTTTCCATCTACATATTGCCGGCGACCCTGGGGCGCCAGAGCCGCGACTGCCCGACGCGGCCGATGTGGCGTTTCACAACATCACCACTTCGACCTGGTTCAAGGATCGGAGCGAACTGACAGCGCTGATCGATCGCGCCAATGTGTACTTCGCCCCGCGAATGGAGGAAGGGATCGGCCAGTCATTTCTCGAGGCGATGGCGCGTGGAAAATGTGTGGTTGCTCCCAATCACGGCACGATGAACGAATACATCCTTCCAGGGGTCAATGGTTTGCTGTACGACCGCGATGCGCCTCGTCCGCTGGACTTTTCCAACGTCTCGAGAATGGGAGTACTGGCGAGGGAGAGCGTTGTTGCTGGCCATGGTCAGTGGCTTGCGGCTGAGGAGGGAATTCTGGATTTCATTTTGACGCCCAGCGAGCGCCTCTATGTCGGCAAGTATCAGCACGCGTTCGCCGCCGAATCACCGATTGCCCCGGCCGCTCGGCCGGCATCTGCGCCGATCGAATCGGCCAACCTGACTGAGGTCCTGCGAGCCATTGCGCGTCGCTACACTTGGCTGCAGGCCGCCCGGCCGCTTTGGTACCCCATACTGAAGGTCGCGCGTCGCGTACGTCACACTCTCAGCCGACCCTGAGCGGTCGATCAGGCGCTCCCGCCCTCACTGGAAGCACTCGAATGACATCAAGAAAGATTTTTGTCGCAGGTCACCGTGGGCTGGTCGGCACCGCCGTCAGCAAAGCACTGAAGGGCGATCCAGCCAACACGCTCATCAACCGCACACATGCCGAACTCGACCTCGAGGACTTTCGAGCCACGCGCCAGTTTTTCCTGGAACAGCGCCCCGACATGGTCGTGATGTGTGCAGCCAAGGTCGGCGGAATTCTGGCCAACAATAATTTGCCTGTTGATTTCCTGCACAAGAACCTGCGCATTCAATTGAGCGTGTTCGACGCCGCGTATGAGGCGGGCGTGCGCCGAATGATCTTTCTCGGCTCTTCGTGCATCTATCCCCGTGAATGCCCCCAGCCAATCAAGGAAGAGTATCTCCTGACCGGCCCACTCGAGGCTACGAACCGGCCGTATGCGCTGGCCAAGATTTCCGGCGTGGAGTCGTGTTGGTCATTTAATCGACAGTACGGCACCCAGTATCTGGCCGTGATGCCGACCAACATGTATGGCCCTGGGGACAACTACCATCCCGAGCATTCACATGTGCTACCGGCTCTCATCCGCCGGTTTCACGAGGCAAAGCTGCGTGGTGATCGCGAGGTAGTCGTCTGGGGATCAGGTCAGCCACGGCGCGAGTTCATGTACTCAGCCGATCTGGGCCGCGCTATCCAGTTTCTCGTCGAACTGCCAGATGAGCAATTCGCCCCGCTTACCGATCCGTCTGCGGCGCCTCTCATCAATGTGGGCGTGGGTGAGGACGTGACCATTCGTGAAGCTGCAATGGCCGTCAAGACGGCAGTGGGTTTCGAAGGTGTCCTTACCTTTGATGCCAGCAAGCCCGACGGAACACCGCGCAAGTTGCTCGATGTAAGTCGACTGCATGCGCTGGGTTGGCGCGCCCGTATGGGTCTTGTCGAAGGATTGAAGAATACCTACGAGGACTTCATCGCTCATCACGCCTGACCTTTGGTGTCGGCGCTTCCTTCGCCGCATGCAGGAGCGGGCGGGCGGACTTCGAAGTGTCCGCCTAGCCCGTCTTCCCGCGACTCCGGATCTCTTCGAGCCGTCCCGCAAACTTCCGTCCCGCAGTCTCCAGGGAAAGAGCACCTTCGGCGCTTGCCTTGCCGCGAAGGCCGATCTCGCGTGCCCACGCCTGGTCTTCGTAGAGGCGTCTCATGTGTCGAGCCGCGTGTTCGATCGATGGCTCAGCCCATTCCAGCTCGGCGTCGTAAGGTGGTATCGGCCGACCAAGCTTAACCAGTTCGTAGGGAACGAGAAGGCTGTTGTCCTCGCTCATGAAGTCCACGTTTCCCGAGAAGTTCGTCGCGATCACGGGCTTGCCCATCAGCATCGCCTCGGCCATGGTCAGGCCGAGTCCCTCGCTCCGATGCAGCGACACGTAGGCGTCGCATGCATCCATTAGAGACAGCACTTCGTCGGGCGTGTAGACCTGATCGATCACCGTGATGTTGGCGCCTTTCGCAGCCGCGCGCAGTCTTTGCAATTGGGTCGGATGCCGGTCGCCAAATGATGTCTTGAGCACCAGGCGGACCGGTTCATCACCAGGAAATGCTGTCTTGAACGCCCGGATCAGCCCCAGCGGATTCTTGCGCTCCATCACACTCATCATGTGGAACGTGAACAAGAAAGTGAACTGCACCTCGGAGAGGCCGAAGTACGATTTGCCGCGTCGCTCGAAGGGCGCCAGCTTCACGCCAGGAAACATCGTTCGAACGGGGATGGCAAGCTTTTCCCGCAACCCCTTGGCAACGAAGTCGGTTGCCGTCCATACCTCGTCCAGCCCCTTGGCGTGCGCCATCCACGCGTCGGGAATAGAGTCGAATTCCCAATACCAGTACCCCACGCGATACGTGCGGGGATCGCGTTCAGCGAGGTTGGCAAGGCGGTAGGCGTGGTCGAAGAATGGCTCGGGCTGCGTGTGGATGATCGTGACGTCGTGATACTCCATTCCCCTGAAATCCACATGGTGCGGCTCATCCTTGGCGTCGGTGCGCAAGTCGCGCAGCGACGTCGCCACTCCCACGGATTGCATGGCCTCGACCATGCACTCGGCCGAGACGCGAAGGCCGGATGCAAAGCAGAAGTGGCCGATCACGTTGGCACCAAGGCCTGTCAACTCGGCTGCAACCGAATGCACGTCGAGGGCGGCGCACCAACGCGCTACATCGCTCGGCAAGGGACCAGTAGCCGATGACAACCACGTCAGCAGCGCGCGTGCTGCAGCGTCATCCGAGAGCGCGTTTGGGTGCGCTTCCCGCCACCGCTCACGGCTCCAGTAGCTCAACCGTATCTGCTGCGACGGCGATCCCTGCGGTGGCCACGCCGACGCGTCGAGCCACTCGCCGGATGCACCGTACTCCGCGGAAAACCAGTTCGCAAACGCGTCGCGTCCGAACACGGTCAGTCCGTCGGGGTGGCGTTGCTGCCATTCCGGTGCGAAACAGTACGCCAGCGAAAGCTCGCGAGCAGGATCCTCCGCTGCTTCGAGAAAGAGCCACCAGACCTCTTCCAGCCGAAGGTGCGCATCGCTCATCCCGCAGCGCATGAACCAACGAAACAACGGCCTCATGCCGACGGGGGTCAGCCCGTGCGGCATCAAAGCGTCGAGCAACTCGCTCGCCAGAAAGGCCTGGCGCGCACGATCGGACAGCCGTGCCTCCAGAGCCTGCAGCAGGTGAACGACAGCCACTTCGTCGACCCCCAACTCGTCGCCACCTTCGCCTTGGAGCCATGAACCGAATTCACTCTTGCCGTCCGTGAAGGCACGGGGGAAGCGCATTCGAAGGTCGCTGCGCCTGCGTCTCAGGTCGATCAGGAATCCCGCGGCGGACCAACGGTCTGTGACGGCGCCCGGAGCCACAGGCAGCGGCAGAACCTGGCTCGGCGGGACTCCGGCGACCTGCGATAGTTCGCTATCGTCAAAGAGGTCGAGAAGAGGGGCTGGTGGGACCGGGGCGCCTTGCCGACGCAACGCCATGCGCTGTCGTTCACTCTCCACGAAGGGAGCGAGTACCGCCTCGCGCGCACGGACGGCCGAGCGCTCGCGCAAGAACTTCATGCGCTGCGGCATGCGCCAGGGGGTGACAAGCCACCACGCGGCTTTAGCCGCCCTTCTTGCGAAGTGTTTGAACTGACTATGGGGCATCTCGCCGGTCGCATTCATGGTTCCGGCTCCGTAGATGGGCTACGGCTACCCTGCTCATGCGCTCGACGATTGCTCGACAATACGCCCATGTTCGAGATGGAGAACCCGGTTGCACTCGTTGGCGATCAGTGTGGGCGAATGCGACGCCAGCACCAGGATGCCGGCGCCAGACACCACGTCCTTCATGCGCTGTTCGGCTTTCTCGGTGAACTCGGCGTCACCGACTGAAAGCCATTCGTCCATCAGGAGGATATCGGCCCTGATGCTGGTTGAGATGGAGAAGGCCAGGCGCATCAACATGCCGGTGGAATAGGTGCGCACCGGCATGTCGACATATTCGCCCAAGCCGCTGAATTCGCAGATTTCGGGAGTCAATTCGTCGATCTGCTTCTTGCTCAAGCCCATGACCAGCCCCCGCAGCATGATGTTCTCGATGCCGGTGGCATCCGGCTCGATACCCAGCGAGGGATCGATCAGACTCGCGACGGTGCCTCGCCGCTCGAAGTCCCCGGAAGAAGGCTCGTAGACACCTGCCAACGCGCGCAACAGGGTCGACTTGCCTGCGCCGTTGTGGCCAATCAGGCCCAAGCGGTCCCCGGCCTTGAGCTCGAGGTTGATATTGCTGAGCGCCTGGACCACCTTGACCCCGGTCTCCTGGCCGAATCTGCCGCCGGTTACGGAGGCGGCCAGCGTTTTCTTCAGTGAGTTGGCGCCGGCGCCATAGATCGGGAAATTGACGGAGACGTTCTTGAGGGAGATATATGGCATCGGGTTTACAGCCAGTAAACCACCCGGCGGCGGTAACGGGAAAATAGCCAACTCGAAGCGGCCAGGTTGAATGCTGTCCACATCAGGATGCCGTGCCAATTGTGGGCTTCGGACACGCCGCCCATGAGCGGCGCGCGCAGGAGATCCAGCATTTGCGCCAACGGGTTCCAAAGGATGTAGCGGGCGCGGCCAGGCAAGCTTTCGGGAAGCCAGAACACTGGCGTCAGGAACATCGCCATCTGCATCACGCTTGTGACAATCTGGGCGACATCCCGGTAGCGTGTACAGATCAGCCCGAGGACAAGCCCCAGGGCATGCGCGTTGATAAGAAACAGGGCAAAGGCTGGAATGAACAGCAGGGCGTGGGCTTTGAGCGTGATGCCCGCCCACAATGCCACCGGGATGTACAGCACGATCTGATGGCCGAACTGGATCAGGTTGCGCGACATGCTGCGCCAGACGAACAGGCTGATGGGAAAGTAGCCTTGTTTGAGGTAGTTCCCTGACGCGATGAACGCGTTGCACGAGTCTGTCACCATGCTGCTGAAGAACGTCCAGAAGATGATCCCCAGCGCCAGGTGCGGAAAGAATTTGCTCAACTCGGTGCCGAACAGCGAGCTGTAAAGCGGGCCCATGCCGCCGATCATCGCGCCCATGCTGAGCGTGAGCCACAGCGGGCCGAGCATCGAACGGCGATAGCGCAGAACGATGTCGAACCAGGCCAGCGTCCACCATATGTCGGTGCGACGCGTGCCTTCCCACCAGTCGCCCCAGGCGCTTCGATGCAGATTGGAATGTGCCTGACTCATGCGCGTCCGTAGGAGTCGGCAAGCCGGACGATGTCGTCTTCGCCAAGATAGTTGCCGCACTGCACTTCGATCAGTACCAAAGTTTCTTCACCTATGTTCGTCAAGCGATGCTTCTCTTTGAGGGGGATATAGCGATATTGTCCAGGAATCGTCTCGTGCTCGGTGTCGCCGATCTGCACAATCGCCTTCCCTTGCACCACGACCCAGTGCTCGGCGCGCTGATGGTGATACTGGAGCGAGAGCGATTGACCTGGCTTGACGGTGATGCGCTTGACCTTGTATCCCTCTTCTTCCTTGAGCGAGGCGTAGGTCCCCCACGGGCGGTGCACGGTGGCGGGCAACTCTGTCAGTTCCGCGTGACGTGTCTTGAGCGCGCTGACTACCTGCTTGATGGATTGCGCCGCGTCCTTGTGGCACACGAGCAGGGCATCGGGGGTATCAACGATCACCGTGTCGTGTATGCCGACGGTCGCAACGACTTTGGGGCCATGGCTTTCAACCTGCACGTGCGTGCCGGTGGTGTCAATGGCGACCACCTCACGATCGAAGGTGTTGCCGCTCGAGTCCGCGACTTGGGCATGTGCCACGGCCGGCCACGATCCGACGTCGCTCCAGGCGAACTTGGCCGGCACGACATGCACATTGTCCGCCCGCTCCATGACGGCGTAGTCGATGCTGATGTCTGGTTGCAGGCCAAATGCATGCGCATCGAAGTGCACGCATTGGTCCTTGCTCTGGGCGCTTGTCAATGCGGCCTTTGCGGCGCGCATGACTTCCGGGGCGTGATGCTCCAGCGCATCGAGAATGGCCCGCGCCGTGAAGGCGAACATGCCGCTGTTCCAGTAGTAACGACCGGTCGCCAGAAACCCTTGCGCGGTTGCCAGGTCGGGCTTTTCGACGAAGCGTCGCACGGCCTGAGGTTCGCGCGCCGCGCGTGCCACTTCCACGTAGCCGAAGCCGGTTTCCGGTGTTGTCGGACTGATTCCGAAAAGCACCAACTTGCCTTGCTCGGCCAAGCGAAAGGCTTCACTGGCGCTGGCGACAAAAGCCTCTACGTCGGGAATCAATTGGTCCGCCGCCAGTACCAGCATTACGGTACTGTCGCCGTACTCTCGTTCGCACTGCAGGGCCGCCAAAGCGATGGCCGGAGCAGTATTGCGTCCCTTCGGTTCCAGCAGGAACGTCGCGCGCGGGGCGTCAGGCATCTGATCGAGCACGTCCTGCGTGAGGAACTGATGGTCCTTGTTGGTCACGATGAGCACTTCACCGCTGCCGCAAGCCTGGCCGCGCTCGATGGCCTGCCGAAGCAGGCTGCTACCGCCAATTTTCATGAACGGTTTGGGATAGGTCTGGCGCGATGCTGGCCATAGCCGAGTTCCGGATCCGCCAGATAGCACTACGGGTAGCAGACGCATTCGTTTATCCTCGTTTCATTGTCTGCGAAGATTCTACGGGCGCCACCTGCAACAGAAGGTCACAAGCGGTCGCGGGTAACATTCGCGATCTCCTCGCGACGCCCCATCAGCCTGAATCTCGCGTCGGCGTCCGGCCGCGGTCGCCGCAGAGTGCCCGGCGCTGCGCTCCTCCATGACGATTTACCTTGATATTTCAACCAGCTACGCGTGGCGGCGCAACCCCGTGGGCGTTGTCCGCGTCGAGCGGGAGTTCGCGAAGAATCTGCGCAACCAGCTTCCGGGCATGCGTTTTTGCCGCTTCGATGCCAACACAAGTATGCGCATACTTATGCGTGACAGCGAGGTGGACCTTGTGCTGGGCGATTCCTGGTGCGCGCAGACGGTCGAGCCCGAGCGGGTTTCGGCTCGAACTGAGCTTGCGTCCCGCCTGACCGCCGCGGCTCGGCACGTCCTGCCGCGCGCCCTGTTCCAGGGCGCCAAGATGCTCCTTGGTGGGTTGGGGCATGAAACGACCGATCCGAAGGGGCGCGCTCAGGCGAGCGGCGCCAATGTCCCCGCAGCGCCGCCCGGGCTGAGCGTCGGCGATGTCTTCGTTTCGGTGGGCGCCGACTGGGATCATCTTCCGCCCGAACAGGTACGTGCCATCAAGCAGGAGACCGGGTGCAAGGTGGTTCTGGCCTGCTATGACACGATTGTCGTGGACTTTCCCGAGTACTCCATCTCTGATGAATTCGCCTCGAGACTGCGAGAACATCTGCTTGGACTTGGAACGAACGCCGATCTCGTGGTCACGATTTCGGAATCCACCAAACGAGATGTCCTGAGGCTTTGGGACAAGGAACGCACGGATAGCCCGGTCTGTGCGGTGTCGGCCGTTCCGCTGGCGTCGGCGTTGCCACCTGTGGGGGGGGCGGACCCATCCAGATCCGCCCGCTTGGAGGAGTTTCGCCGGGGTGGCCCCTACGTCATCTACGTCAGTACATTGGAGGCGAGGAAGAACCACAGGTTGCTCTTCAATCTGTGGCGGGAGTTCCATGCCGCGTTCCGGGGGGAGGTTCCGAGACTGCTTCTGGTGGGCGCCAGGGGATGGGGCGTGGACGACCTGTTGGCGGAACTGGCACGCTCGCAGGCTGGGCGCGATGGCTACATACAGTTCTGGAGCGACGTCGATGATGAATTGCTTCAGAGTCTCTACGCCGGCTGCGAGTTCGGCGTGTTCCCCAGTTTCTATGAAGGTTGGGGGTTGGCTGCCGCCGAGTTGCTGGCTTTCGGCAAGACCTGCGTTGTGTCCACCGGCTCGTCACTGCAGGAAGCGACACAGAATCTCTGCCCCTCGTACCACCCGTGCGACCACCTCGGCTGGCGAGACGAGATTCTTCGCCTGAGCCGAGACCAGGCCTATCGGCTGCAACATGAGCGCGCGATCGCAAGTTCTTTTCGCCCCCGAACGTGGGCTGATTGTTCGGCAGAATTCGCAGCCAAGCTGCGCGCTGTGGCCGATGAGTCTGCCTTGGCCCTGCGGGGCTGAGCGGCGCCCAAGCGTCCATTTACTTCAGGTAGGCTCCAGGATCCATTCGGTTCGTCGGCAGCCGCGGCGTTCCAACTTCAGGCTTTCAAGTCCGGCGAAGGCGCCGAAGAATTCTTTCATGCGTGAATACATCAGCTCTCGCGTCGTGCGTTGGGCCCGTCAGGCCTACAAGGACCTGCCAGTGTCCCGAAAGACGAAGCAGCGTTTGGCTTCGGCCGCCTACAGGGTGGTGGGCCCGATGTTCAAGGGGGTGCCCCATTACGAGGTGTGGAAGCGCCAGCAAGCGGGGATCGCACTTGCGCCGGTCGGTCGAGGCCCCGTACCCCAGTCGGATGTCGACCGCGTACTCACGCTGCTCAGCTTCGAGGTTGTGGAGCGGCCGTTGGTTTCCATCGTCATTCCTGCTTACGGAAATTTGGGGCATACGCTCAATTGCGTGCGCTCCATCGCAGAGCAACTGCCTCAAGCAAGCGTGGAAGTGATCGTGGCCGAAGATGCATCGGGCGACACGGACATCCTGCGGATCGGGGAGATTCCCGGCCTGCGCCTGATCGTGCATCCGCAGAACCTCGGGTTCCTGCGCTCATGCAACGCGGCTTGCCGGCAGGCTCGGGGCGAATTCATCTATCTGCTGAACAACGACACGGAAGTCACGCCGGGTTGGCTCGACAGCATGCTCGCCTTGTTCGGCAGTCGACCGGATTGCGGCATGGTCGGCTCCAAACTGATCTACCCCAATGGAAGCCTGCAAGAAGCGGGTGGCATTGTCTGGCGCGACGGTTCGGCATACAACGATGGTCGGCTGGACGATCCGACGCTTGCCGCATACAGCTACGTCAAGGAAGTCGACTATTGCTCCGGCGCATCGCTGCTGATCCCGAAGGCCCTGTGGGACGAACTCGGGGGGTTCGACGAGTACTACCTGCCCGCATATTACGAGGACACCGATCTGGCCTTCCGCGTCCGTGCGGCCGGCAAGCGCCTGTACTACCAGCCCGACTCGGTCGTCATCCACTACGAGGGTATCTCCCACGGCACCGACACTGGATCGGGGGTCAAGGCGCACCAGGTCACCAACCAGCACAAGTTCCGTGAACGCTGGGCGACGGTGCTGGACCGTGATCACATGCAGCACGGAAAGCTGACGTTCCTCGCACGCGACCGTTCGACCCATCGCAAGACCATTCTCATCGTCGACCACTACGTCCCCCAGCCGGACCGCGACGCCGGCTCGCGCAGCATGTGGTGCATCCTGCGCGAGCTGCAGGCCATGGGCCTGAACACCAAGTTCTGGCCTGCCAACCTCTGGCGCGACCCCGACTACACGCGCCTGCTGCAACAGGAAGGCATCGAGGTCTTCTACGGCGACTACGACTTCGCCGAATGGGTGGAAGAATTTGCCGGCCAGCTCGACTATGTACTGCTCAGCCGCCCGGAGGTCGCGCAGGAATGCCTGCCCGCCGTGCGCAAGCATGCGCCGCGCGCCAAGGTCATCTTCTACGGCCACGACCTGCACTACCAGCGCCTGCTGGGCGAGCATGCGCACACGCGAGACGACCGCCTGCTCGGCCAGTCCGCCAAGCTGCGCGTGGTGGAGGAGTCGCTGTGGAAGGCGGTCGACGTCGTCTATTACCCGTCCGCCTCCGAGACCGCCACGGTCAAGGCGCTGCTGCCCGAAGCCCGCGCGCACACGGTCCCCCTGTTCTTCTTCGACGACGAGATCAAGCCCGTCGGCCTGGCGGGACGGCGGCGCCACCAGCTCATGTTCGTGGCCGGTTTCGGCCATCCGCCCAACGTGGATGCGGCCAAATGGCTGGTGCGCGAGATCTTCCCCAAGGTCCGCGAGCAGGTGCCTGATGCAGAACTCGTCCTGGTCGGATCGAATCCCACGCCCGAGGTCCAGGCGCTGGCCGGCGACTGCGTGCGCCTGACCGGCTACGTGTCCGACCAGGTGCTGATCGACTTCTACCGCACCGTCGGCGTGGCCGTCGTGCCGCTGCGCTTCGGCGCCGGCGTCAAGGGCAAGGTGATCGAGGCCTTGCACCATGGCCTGCCGCTGGTGACCACCCCGGTCGGCATGCAGGGGCTCGACGGGCTGGACGCGGTCGTGCCGGTGCATGACGAGGCGCAGGCCATGGCCGATGCAATCGTCCGCATCATGCAGGACGACGGCTTCTGGGAAAGGCTCGCCGTGGGCGAGCGCCGGTTCTCCGACGAGCGCTTTTCGCGCGACATGCTGCGCCAGGTGTTGGCGCAGGACATTCATCCCTGAGGCGAACGCCTGGCGCTCGCGCCGACGCGTCAGGCCTGCCCGCCGCCGCCTCTGAGTCGCCAGAACGGCCCCGACGTCCACACCTTCAGCAGGCTCGTCACATGCCACCACAGATGCCGCCAGCTCCTGCGGCTGGCCCGCTGCGCCTCGTGGCGGGCGCGCAGGTCCTCGGCGATCTGGATGCGCCATCCGGCCAGGCGCAGGCGCGCGCAGATGTCGAAGTCCTCGCCGTACATGAAGTAACGCTTTGCATCGAAGCCGCCGATTTCCCGGTAGGCGGCGCTTCGCAGCAGCATGAAAAGTCCCGGAATCCAGTCCGGCACGGCCGGAATCGGGTAGCCGGGCTTGCGCCGGGTCAGGATCTCGCGTGGCGTGATGATGCGCCGGTGCTGCTCCGGCTCGGTCCTGCCTGGCTCCAGGATGCGCGGGGCCAGCAGGCCCGCGTCGGGCTCGGCCCTGGCCACCAGGGGCGCAAGGACGTCCGCGTCCAGCCGGATGTCGGGATTGAGCACCAGGTACCACGCGCTGGCGCAGCGGCCGAACGCCGCGTTGTGGTTGGCCCCGAAACCCAGCGGCGCCGGGTTGTGGATGCATTCGAGCGCGAAGCCCCATTGCCGGCTGGCCAGCAGATCAGGCTCGGGTATGTTGTGCGTCAGCAGCACCCGCTCGATGCTGCCCGCGCAATGGGCATCGAGCTGCTCCAGCAGCGGCACGATCATCGCCAGCTGGCCGTGGCTGACGATCGACACGGTGACGGGGCGACTGGCGGATTGTTCGGTGGATGTGGGACTGCGCATGGTCTAATTTCGCCCGGGAATTCTAGGGTTCCGCAACTTCACGTCCCATGCTTGCCCTGATCGTCATCAGTTTCCTGGTTTCGGCCGTCGCCGTCCTGTATTTCATGCGGCGCGCGCGACGCCATGCCCGTCGCTACGGGACCGACATGCCGCAACGCTTCCATGCCGGCCACGTGCCGCGCCTGGGCGGCGCCGGCGTGTTCCTTGGCATGGGCGCCGGCTGGTTCGCGGCGGGGTTGCTCACCGACGTGGTCAATGTGCCCGCCAGCATCAAGGACGCGGCGATCATGCTGGCCTGCCTCGCACCCGCCGTGCTCGGCGGGATCGTAGAAGACGTGACCCAGCGCGTGTCGGTGCGCTATCGCCTGGGCCTGACCATCGGCTCGGCGCTGCTCCTGTGCTTCGTCTTCGGGCTCAAGCTCGACCACGTGGGCATCGACGTGATCGACGTGTGGGTTCTGACCCTGCCGTTCGCCGGCCTGGCGCTGGCCGCCATCGCCATCGGCGGGCTGCCGCATGCCTTCAACATCATCGACGGCTACAACGGCCTGGCCGGCACGGTGGCGGTGCTGGTGTGCCTGGCCATCTCGCACGTGTCGCTGCAGCTGGGCGACCGGCAACTGGCGGGCATGGTGCTGTGCCTGCTGGGCGCCACCGCCGGCTTCCTGCTTTGGAACTACCCGCGCGGGAAGATCTTTGCCGGCGACGGCGGGGCCTACGTCTGGGGCATGGTGATCGCGGTGGCCAGCGTGATGCTGGTGCAGCGGCACCCGCTGGTGTCGCCCTGGTTTCCCATGCTCCTGCTGATCTACCCGGTATGGGAGACCATGTTCTCCATCTACCGCAAGCTGGCGCGCGGGCAGTCGCCCGGCACGGCGGATGCGCTTCATTTCCACCAGCTGGTGTTCCGCCGCATCGTGCGCCAGGTGGTGCACGACAACGAGGCCAAGCAATTGCTCTCGCGCAACAACCGGACGTCGCCGTACCTGTGGACACTCGCCGCGCTGTCGGTGGTGCCGGCGGTGCTGTTCTGGAACCGCACCGGCATCCTGATGATCTTCACGCTGGTGTTCATCGCCACCTATGTGGCGGCCTACCTCATGATCGTGCGCTTCAAGGTGCCGCGCTGGCTGCGCGACCTGGCCGGGCACGACTGACTCCCGCCCCATCCATCCTCGCTCATCCCACACGCTCATGACCGACACCGTCCTGAACATTCCGCCGCGCGACAAGGCCGAAATCCTGGCCCAGGCGCTGCCCTACATCCGCAAGTTCCACGGCAAGACCATCGTCATCAAGTACGGCGGCAACGCCATGACCGATCCGGCCCTGCAGGCCGACTTCGCCGAGGACGTGGTGCTGCTCAAGCTGGTCGGCATGAACCCCGTGGTGGTCCACGGCGGCGGGCCGCAGATCGAATCCGCGCTCAACCGGCTCGGAAAGAAGGGGCACTTCATCCAGGGCATGCGCGTGACCGACGCCGAAACCATGGAAGTGGTCGAGTGGGTGCTCGCCGGGGAGGTGCAGCAGGACATCGTCGGCCTGATCAACCAGGCGGGCGGCAAGGCGGTGGGGCTGACCGGCCGCGACGGTGGCCTGATCCGGGCACGCAAGCTCAAGCTGGCCGACCGCGGCGATCCGAGCATCGAGCATGACGTCGGGCAGGTCGGGGACATCGTGGCAATCGACCCCGGCGTGGTCAAGGCGCTGCAGGACGACGCGTTCATCCCGGTGGTCAGCCCGATCGGCTTCGGCGAGGAAAACGAGAGCTACAACATCAATGCGGACGTGGTGGCCGGCAAGCTGGCAACCGTGCTCAAGGCAGAGAAGCTCATGCTGCTGACCAATACCCCCGGGGTGCTGGACAAGGACGGCAAGCTGCTGACCAACCTGTCGGCGCGCGAAATCGACGACCTGTTCGCCGACGGCACCATCTCCGGCGGCATGCTGCCGAAGATCGAGGGCGCGCTCGACGCGGCCAAGAGCGGCGTCAACGCGGTGCACATCATCGACGGGCGGGTGCCGCACGCCATGCTGCTCGAAATCCTGAGCGACCAGGCCTACGGCACCATGATCAGGGCGAGGTAGGCTCACCCCCAGGCTACCCTGCTTCGCAGGTCCGCCAACCCCCTTCGAGGGGGCACACCCGATGGCCCGGCCAAGCCGGTTCCATGGGTGTTCCCGAAGGGGCTTCGCTTTGCTTGCCAGCCTTTGGGGCCGCGCCGCTCCTGCCGCTGCGGTCAATACCCCTCTGGATTCCCCGACTGCCAGCGCCAGCTGTCTGCGCACATCTGGTCCAACGTGCGGCGGGCCTGCCAGCCCAGTACCTCCGCGGCCGCAGCCGGGTCGCCCCAGTAGGCGGGCACGTCCCCGGGCCGGCGCGGGCCGATGGTGCGCGGCACCGGCCGCCCGCTGGCGCGCTCGAACGCCTGCACCACTTCCAGCACCGAGCATCCGCGGCCGGTGCCCAGGTTCACCGTCAGCAGCGCCTGCGGCTGGGCGAGTGCATGGCGCAGGGCGGCCACATGGCCTTCGGCCAGGTCCATCACGTGCACATAGTCGCGCACACCGGTGCCGTCCGGTGTCGGGTAGTCGCCGCCGTGCACGACCAGTTCCGGCCGGGTGCCGACCGCCACCTGGCTGACGAACGGCATCAGGTTGTTGGGCTTGCCCTGCGGGTGTTCGCCGATCAGGCCGCTCTCGTGCGCACCGACCGGGTTGAAGTAGCGCAGCAGCGCAATGCGCCAGCCCGGCTCGGACCGGTACAGGTCGCCCAGGCACTCTTCGACCATCAGCTTGGAGCGGCCATACGGGTTGGCCGGGCGGGTCGGCGCGCTTTCCGGGATGGGCGACTCGTCCGGCTCGCCGTAGACCGTGGCGGACGACGAGAAGATCAGGGTGCGGACCCCGGCGGCGCGCATCGCGGCGGCCAGCACCAGGCTTCCATTGACGTTGTTGTCGTAATAGAGCAACGGATCGACCACCGAGTCGCCCACTGCTTTCAGCCCGGCGAAATGGATCACGGCCTGCACGGGCTCCTGCGCGAACACGCGGTCGAGCAGGGCGCGATCGCGTACGTCGCCTTCGATCAGGCGCGGCGCCGCGCCGCTGATGGTTGCCAGCCGATCCAGCACCTTGGCGCTGCTGTTGCACAGGTTGTCGAGGATGAGCGGGGTGTATCCGGCGGCGGCGAGCGCGACGCAGGTGTGGCTGCCGATGTAGCCCGCGCCACCGGTCACGAGTACGTAATTTTTCATCTTTGAGCCTCCGCTGCAGGGCTGGAAAGTGGATGATTCTGCGCGAAATCACGGGGTTGACCCGGAAGGCGCGTGCTCACTGCGGCGTGCGAGAATCAATTAATTACACTTTCTGTGGTCTCCCATGAACGATGAGTCGCGCGATCCCGGACTTGTGGCCTCGGCGGAGGACCGCACACCAGCGCCCGTGCGCAAGCGCCCCAAGCCCGGCGAACGCCGCGTCCAGATCCTGCAGACGCTGGCCGCCATGCTGGAGCAGCCCGGTGCCGAGCGTGTGACCACCGCTGCGCTGGCCGCGCGGCTCGAGGTGAGCGAGGCCGCGCTCTACCGTCACTTCGCCAGCAAGGCGCAGATGTTCGAAGGCCTGATCGACTTCATCGAGCAGAGCGTCTTCACTTTGATCAATCAGATCATCGAGCAGGGGCCTGCGGCCGTCGGGGACGAACGGCAGGCCAGTGCCCACCAGGCGGCCCGCATTGTCACGATGCTGATGCAGTTCGCCGAGAAGAACCCCGGCATGACCCGCGTCATGGTCGGTGACGCGCTGGTGTTCGAGAACGACCGGCTGCAGCAGCGCATGAACAACTTCTTCGACAAGCTCGAATCGACCCTGCGCCAGACGCTGCGCCCGGCAGCCCTCGCCGAGGGCTCGGACACGCCAACGGTCGACGCGCAGGTGCGCGCCTCGGCGCTGACTGCCTTCGCGGTGGGGCGCCTGCAGCGCTATGCGCGCTCGGGCTTTCGGCGGCTGCCGTCCGAGCACCTGGACGCTGCCGTCGCGCTGCTCGTCTGAACGACCTCGGCGTCGCGCGTCAAAGGCGGCGCGCGCGTCTATGTCGCGCATAGTCAAATGCCATTCCCCGTGGCGGCACGTGCCAGCAGAATGGGGCCTCTATTCCGAGACGCAGGAAACCAGAGGAGCCCCGCATGAGCGACACCAAGACGGCCGACGGCCAATGCCCTTTCCACCACGCCGGCACCGGCGGCACCACCAATCGCGACTGGTGGCCGGACCAGCTGAGGCTGGACCTTCTCCACCAGCATTCGCACAAGTCCAACCCGATGGGCGAGGACTTCGACTACGCCAAGGCCTTCGCAAGCCTGGACCTGGCGGCGCTCAAGAAAGACCTGCACGCCCTCATGACGGACTCGCAGGACTGGTGGCCGGCTGACTTCGGCCACTACGGACCGCTGTTCATCCGCATGGCCTGGCACAGCGCCGGCACCTACCGAGTGGGTGACGGCCGGGGTGGCGCCGGCCGCGGGCAGCAGCGCTTCGCGCCGCTCAACAGCTGGCCCGACAACGTCAGCCTGGACAAGGCGCGCCGGCTCCTGTGGCCCATCAAGCAGAAGTACGGCAACAAGATCTCGTGGGCCGACCTGATGATCCTGACCGGCAACGTCGCGCTCGAGTCGATGGGTTTCAAGACCTTCGGCTTCGGCGGCGGCCGTGAAGATACGTGGGAGCCCGACCAGGACGTCTACTGGGGCCGCGAGACCAAGTGGCTGGGCGGCGACGTGCGGTACGCCCACGGCGACGAAGGCGTGGCCAAGCCGGATGACGAGGCGGTGCTGGTCTCGGACGACCCTGCCGACGGCGACGTCCACTCGCGCAAGCTGGAGAACCCGCTCGCGGCCGTGCAGATGGGCCTGATCTACGTCAACCCGGAAGGCCCGGACGGCAACCCCGACCCCATTGCTGCCGCCCGCGACATCCGCGACACCTTCGGCCGCATGGCCATGGACGACGAGGAAACCGTGGCGCTCATCGCCGGCGGACACACCTTCGGCAAGACCCACGGCGCAGGCCCGGCGGACAACGTGGGCGCCGAGCCCGAGGCGGCCGACCTCGAGCAGATGGGGCTGGGCTGGTCGAACAAGTTCGGCAGCGGCAAGGGCGCGGACACCATCACCAGCGGCCTGGAGGTCACGTGGACCACCACGCCGACCCGGTGGAGCGGCAATTTCTTCTGGAACCTGTTCGGCTACGAGTGGGAGCTCACCAAGAGCCCGGCCGGCGCGCACCAGTGGGTGGCCAAGGGTGCGGGCGCGACCATCCCGCATGCGCACGACCCTTCGAAGAAGCTGGTGCCCACCATGCTGACGACCGACCTGTCGCTGCGCTTCGACCCGGCCTACGAGAAGATCTCGCGCCGCTTCATGGAGAACCCCGACCAGTTCGCCGACGCCTTCGCGCGCGCCTGGTTTAAGCTGACGCATCGCGACATGGGTCCGCGCGCCCGTTACCTCGGCCCGGAAGTGCCGGCCGAGGAATTGCTGTGGCAGGACCCGGTTCCTGCAGTCGACCATCCCCTGGTCGACGAAAAGGACTTGGCCGCACTCAAGGCCAAGGTGCTGGCCTCGGGCCTGACGTTGTCGCAGCTGGTCACCACCGCCTGGGCGTCGGCCTCCACCTTCCGCGGCTCGGACAAGCGTGGCGGCGCGAACGGCGCACGCATCCGGCTGGCGCCGCAGAAGGACTGGGCCGTCAATCAGCCCGAGCAATTGGCCAAGGTGCTCGAGGCGCTCGAAGGCATCCAGGCCGAATTCAATGCATCCGCCGACGCCGGCAAGAAGATTTCCCTGGCCGACCTGATCGTGCTGGCCGGCGACGCCGCCGTGGAGCAGGCGGCGAAGAATGCGGGCCATGCGCTGGCCCTGCCGTTCTCGCCCGGCCGCACCGACGCGTCACAGGCGCAGACGGACGTACAGGCCATGGCGGTGCTCGAGCCGCTGGCGGACGGGTTCCGCAACTTCCTGAAGGCCGACTACGGCGTTCGCGCCGAGACGCTGCTGATCGACAAGGCGCAACTGCTGACGCTCAGCGCGCCCGAGATGACGGTGCTGGTCGGCGGCATGCGCGCACTGGGCGCCAATTTCGGCGGCAGCACGCACGGCGTCTTCGGCGGCAGGAAGGACCATCTGGGCAACGACTTCTTCATGCAGCTGCTCGACATGGGCACCGAGTGGAAGCCGGTGGCCGGAGCGCGCGGCCAGTACGAGGCGAGCGACCGCAAGACCGGCGAGACCAAGTGGACGGCCACGCGCGTCGACCTGGTGTTCGGCGCCCATGCGCAACTGCGTGCGCTGGCCGAGGTCTATGCGAGCGACGAAGGGAAGTTCGTGCGTGACTTTGCCGCGGCGTGGACCAAGGTTATGAACCTCGACCGCTTCGATCTGCCGCGGCGCTGAGGCCGGCCACGCACGAAGACGGCGTGCCTCCTGGGCGCGCCGTTTGCGTCAGAGCAGCGACTTGCCCTGCTTGAGGACGAAGTCGCAGGCCTGCTGCGTCACCTGCTTCTGGAGGCCGCTGCCGCTGAGGTCCATGGTCTTGCCATCGCCGCCCTTGAGCAGGCCCTTGGCGCCGTCCATGTAGCCGCTGTCGGACTGAGCGGCCGACGTGCCGCCCATCTTGCCCATCAGGCCGTCCTTGACGGCCGAGACGCTGTCGCCGCTGAGGTAGTTGTTCTTGAAGCAATACTCCAGCACGCCGGCGGCGTTGCCCATGGTGCCGGCGCTCATCCCGCCCATGCCTGCACCGCCCATGCCGGCCATTCCTGCAAGGCCGCCGGTACTGCTGCCGCCGCTGCTGCCGCCCAGCGCGCTGCTGGCAGCCCCCTTGAGCGAATCCAGGCTCTGCGCTTGCGCGCCGGCCAGGCCGGTTGACAACAGTGCCGCCAGGAAGGCGGCCCGCCCGGTGATGCGCCACGGTGTCATGGTCTTCATGTGTTGCTCCTTGATTGGTGGATGAAGGGCAACCTTAGCGCATCGGCATCAGGATCGTTGGCGCAACTTTTTGCAATGGTTGCGCATGTCTGCGTCAATCCGTCACTGCCACGCCGACGTTGGCGCCGGCCGCGACCAGTTCCGCCCACGTCGCATCGTCCACCACGATGCCGTCGCGCTCGCGCGCTGCGCGGGCACGCCGCTCCGGATCGCCGGCGACCTGCACGCCCTCGAAGCCGGCGCCCGGCGGGCCCTGGCGCAGCCAGTCGACGAAGGCGCGGGCCTCGGCCTCGAAGGCGTCCTGTGTGCCCAGCCGGGCCGGGTCGATCAGCACCGTCAGCATGCCGTTGTAGACCGAGCGGGCCTGGTCTGCCGGCCGGTGCCAGGTGCCGCCGCCGCTGAGCGCGCCGCCGAGCAGTTCGCACGCCACGGCCATCCCGTACCCCTTGTGCTCGCCGAAGGTCATCAAGGCGCCGAAGAGCCCGTTCGATTGCGGCACCACCACCACGCCCGGGTCGTCGGTGGGCCGGCCGTGTTCGTCGATCAGGTGGCCGGGCGGGACGCGCTCGCCCTTGTTGTGTGCAACGCGCATCTTCCCTTGCGCCACGCGGCTGGTGGCGAAGTCGAGCAGGAAGGGCGGCTGTCTCGCCAGCGGCACGCCGATGCAGCACGGGTTCGTGCCGAAGCGGCCGTCGCCGCCGCCCCAGGGCGCGACCACCGGGCGCGACAGCACGTTGACGAAATGGATCGACACCAGGCCTTGCGCGGTTGCTGCTTCGGCGAAATGTCCGATGCGCCCGAGGTGGTGTGCGTGAGCCAGCGTCATGATGCAGCTGCCCAGTTCGCGCGCGCGCGCGATCGCCAGTTCCATGGCCTGCATGCCCACCACCTGGCCGTAGCCGCGCCGGCCGTCCAGCGCCAGCAAAGTGCCGGCGTCCAGTTGCACGCGCATTGCGGTGTTGGGCTGGAGCCCGCCCTCGGCCACGGCGTCCACGTAGCGCGGCACCATGCCGATGCCGTGCGAATCGTGTCCGCTCAGATTGGCCAGAACCAGGTTGTCGGCCACGGTGCGCGCCTCTTCGGCGGCGCTGCCGGCACCTCGCAGGATGGCGGCAACCTGTTCACGCAGGCGCGCGGCCTGCAACGTCTTCGACATGAAATCCCTTTCGCGGAAAAAGTGCGGGCGAATGCCCGGCGGCTACATCACGGCACCGACCTGCCAGGGCACGAATTCGTTCTGCCCGTAGCCGTGCTGCTCGCTCTTGCTGCGCTGGCCCGAGGCGGTGGCCAGCACCAGCTCGAAGATGCGGCGGCCCATGCCGGCGATGTCGGCACTGCCATCGACGATCTCGCCGCAGTTGATGTCCATGTCGTCCTCCTGGCGCTGCCACAGGGCGCTGTTGGTCGCCAGCTTGAGCGAGGGCGAGGGCGCGCAGCCGTAGGCCGAGCCGCGGCCGGTGGTGAAGCAGATCATGTTGGCGCCGCCTGCCACCTGCCCGGTCGCGCTCACTGGGTCGTAGCCCGGCGTGTCCATGTAGACGAAGCCATGCGCATCCACCGGCTCGGCATACTCGTACACCGCTTCAAGGTTGCTGGTGCCGCCCTTGGCCACCGCGCCCAGCGACTTTTCCAGGATGGTCGTCAGCCCGCCGGCCTTGTTGCCCGGCGACGGGTTGTTGTTCATCTCGCCCTGGTTGACGGCGGTGTAGTGCTCCCACCACTTGATGCGCTGCACCAGCTTCTCGCCCACCTCGCGCCGCACCGCGCGGCGCGTCAGCAGGTGCTCTGCGCCGTAGATCTCGGGCGTCTCGCTGAGGATGGCGGTGCCGCCATGCGACACCAGCAGGTCCACGGCCGCGCCCAGCGCAGGGTTGGCGCTGATGCCGGAGTAGCCGTCGGAGCCGCCGCACTGCAGGCCGATGGTGATGTGCGCTGCCGAGCAGGGCTCGCGCCTGACGGCGTTGGCCTGAGGCAGCATTTCGTTGATCAGCGCAATGCCGCGCTCCACCGTCTTGCGGGTGCCGCCACTGTCCTGGATGTTGAACACGCGCAGGTTGTCGCCCTCGCGCAGGTTGCCGGTGGACAGCCAGGCGTTGATCTGGTTGGCCTCGCAGCCCAGCCCGACCACCAGCACGCCGGCGAAGTTGGCATGCGTGGCATAGCCGGTCAGCGTGCGGTTGAGGATCTGCATGCCCAGGCCTTGCGTGTCCATGCCGCAGCCGGTGCCGTGCGTCAGCGCCACCACGCCGTCCACGTTCGGAAAGTCGGCCAGGGCCGCCGGGTTGGTCTGGCGCGAGAAGTGGTCGGCGATGGCACGCGCCGCCGTGGCCGAGCAGTTCACGCTGGTCAGCACGCCGATGTAGTTGCGCGTGGCCACGCGTCCGTCCGGCCGCCGGATGCCCATGAAGGAGGCTTCGCGCGGCGCCGGCGCCGGCTTGACGTCCGCGCCGAAGGCATAGTCGCGGGCAAAGTCGCCCTTGTCCGGGCCCATGTCGAGGTTGTGCGTGTGCACGTGCTCGCCCGGCTCGATCGGCCGGCTGGCAAAGCCGATGATCTGGTTGTAGCGCCGCACCGGTGCGCCTGCGGCAATGGCTCGGGTGGCCATCTTGTGGCCTGCCGGGATGAGGCCGCGGGCGGTCACGCCCTCGACCGGTGTGCCGCCAACCAGCTGGCTGCGCGCGATGACGACGTCATCGCCGGGATGCAATCGGATGTACGGGTTCATGGCGGATCTCGCGGTCTGTCGTTCTGATGTGCGCATCTTGCGCCGGTGTCAGTAGAACTGCTTGGGCAGCCACAGCACCAGGGCTGGCCAGTAGGTGATCAGCACCAGGCTGGCCAGCAGCGGAAGCAGCCACGGCAGGATGGCCATGGTGGTGCGCTCGAAGCTCAGGTTGGCCACCCGCGCGAGCACGAACAGCACCAGCCCCATGGGTGGATGCAGCAGGCCGATCATCAGGTTGAGCACCATCACCAGGCCGAAGTGCACCGGATCCACCCCGAGCTGCGTGGCGATCGGCAACAGGATCGGCACCAGGATGGTGATGGCCGCGGTGGGCTCCAGGAAGCATCCGACGAACAGCATCAGCAGATTAGCCAAAAGCAGGAACACCCAGGCCTGCTTGGTGAAACCGAGCACCCAGTTGGCGATGCCGGTGGTCACGCCGGTGGCGGTCAGCATCCAGCCGAAGATCGACGCGGCCGCCACGATGAACAGCACGGTGGACGTCGTCTCGATGGTCTCCAGGCACACCTTGACGAAGCGCTTCCAGGTGAGCGTGCCGTACCAGGCGAAGCCGAGCACCATCGCCCAGGCGCAGGCCGCGATGGCGCCTTCGGTGGGGGTGAACAGCCCGGTGGTCATGCCGCCGATGAGCAGCACCGGCGTCATGATCGGCAGCAGGGCCTCGAAGCGGAAGATCTTGTCGAGCACGAACAGCAGCACCAGCCCGGCGATCACCGTGGGCTGCGTCGGCAGGCCCGCCTTCTCCACCGCCAGCCAAAGCAGCAGCGGCCAGGCGACCACGAGCGCCAGCTCGACCAGCGCCTTGGCCAGGCGCGAGCCCGAGAACTTGAAGTCCGCGCCCCAGTTGTTCCTGTGGGCGAAGTACGCCACCGTGAGCATCATCAGCACGGCGAGGATCACGCCCGGCAGGATGCCGGCCAGGAACAGCGCGCCGATCGATACGTTGGCCATCATCCCGTAGATGACGAACGGCAGACTGGGCGGAATGATCGGCCCTAGCGTGGCCGAGGCTGCCGTCACGCCCACGGCGAACTCCGGTGAATAGCCGTGCTCCTTCATGGCCTTGATTTCGATCGTGCCCAGGCCGGCCGCGTCGGCGATCGCCGTGCCGCTCATGCCCGCGAACACCACCGAGCCGACGATGTTCACGTGCCCGAGCCCGCCCTTGAGCCAACCCACCAGCGCCAGCGCGAAGTTGTAGATGCGGGTCGTGATGCCGGCGTTGTTCATCAGGTTGCCGGCAAGGATGAAGAAGGGCACCGCCAGCAGCGGAAAGCTGTCGATGCCGCCGACCATCCGGTGAATGACGACGAACGGCGGAAGGTTGCCGGTGCCCAGGATGTAGACCAGCGAGGCGCCGGCCATGGCGATGGCGACCGGAATGCCGCCCATCATGAAGAGGAGGAAGAAGACTTTCAGCATGGGATTGCGGCCTGTGGTGAGCGTGATTGCGCGGCGTTCAGCGGTCCGACATCGTCGTCTCGGGCCGCTCCAGCACGCTGTAGCCGCGCTTCCAGTGCAGCCGCGCCACCTGGATCGATCGCAGCGTCATCGCCGCGAAGCCGAACAGGCACATGCCGTAGACGATGTTCATGGGTGCGTCGACGATGGTCATGCGCGAGGTGTTGCCGACCTTGGCCATCATCTGCGCGGTCATCACCACCGCGGCGCCGAAGAAGCCGATGCGAAGCAGGTCGACCGCGCGCGAGAGCCAGCGGCCCATCGCCACCGGCATGTGGCGGTAGAAGAAGTCCACCTGGATCTGGGTGTTCTTCGCCACGCCGATTGCGGCGCCGATGAACACCACGCCGATCAGCATGTAGCGCGAGACCTCCTCGGTCCAGGCGGCCGAGTCGTTCATCACGTAGCGGGTGATGAACTGGTAGAACACCGTCAGCCCCAGCAGCCAGAACAGCGCCAGCGCGATCCACCCCTCCACGATGGTGTCGGACAGGTCCACGGCCTCGTCCTCGGCATGGAAGTGCCCCTCGTCATCAATGATTTTCTGTTCGCTCAGATCGTTCAAAACGCGTTCCTTCAGTGCATGACTCACGCGCGGCAAGCGCAGCGAAGCCCCTTCGGGGCCATCGCGGAACCGGCTTTGCCGGGCCGCAGATGGCGCCCCCTGGAAGGGGGGCTGGCGGACCTGCGAAGCAGGGTAGGCTGGGGGTGAGTTACAGCCCTACGATGCGGTCGTAGTCCTGCTGTCGATACCCGTGGTCCGTCGGCTTGGTGTTCTTCAGCACCGCGTCGCTGAACGCCTTCTTGTCCACCGTGATGACGTTCAGGCCCTTCTTCTTGAACTCGCCGACCAGCCTTTCTTCCGAGGCGATGATCTCGCGGCCGGTCTTCTCGGCTGCTTCCTGCATCACCTCGGTGAAGATCTTCTGCTCGGCGGGCGACAACTTGGCCCACAGCTGGCCCGAGCAGATGGTCAGCAGCGAATCGACGATGTGCCCGGTCAGCGAGATGTTCTTCTGCACCTCGTAGAACTTCTTGGCCTCGATGGTCGGCAGCGGGTTCTCCTGTGCATCCACCGTGTTGTTCTGCAGCGCCAGGTACACCTCGGCGAACGCAATGGGCGTCGGGTTGGCGCCCAGCGACTTGGGGAACGCCAGGTAGGCCGGCGCATCGGGCACCCGGATCTTCAGGCCCTTCATGTCCTCGGGCTTTGCCACGGGGTGGGCGGCATTCGAGGTCACGTGCCGTGCGCCGTAGTAGTTCAGAGCCGTGATGTGGTTGCCGGTCTTGCCGTCGTAGCCCTTGGCCAGTTCCATGAACACATCGCTCTTGGCGTACTTCAGCTGGTGCTCGGCATCGCGGAAGATGAACGGGAAGTACGACACCGCCAGCGGCGGATAGCTGCGTCCGGCGAAGCTGGCGCCGGTGAGGATGATGTCCACCGTGCCCAGCGTGAGCCCCTGGTTGATGTCGGCCTCCTTGCCGAGCGTGGAGGCCGGAAACACCTCCACCTCGTACTTGCCGTTGGTGCGCTTCTTGATTTCCTCGCCGGCCCACACCGAGTACTTGTGGAAGGGCTCCGACGTCTCGTAGACATGCGCCCACTTGAGCTTGGTCGCCTGTGCCCGCGCCGCGGGCAGCCCGGTGGCGGCCAGGGCGGCGGCGCCGAGGGTCTTGAGGGCATCGCGCTTGTTCATCATTGCCTTGTCTCCTTCTCTGTGGTGGTTGAAAACAAATGGCGGCGGCCCGCCGTGTCAGCCGTTCAGACCTTGCCGGCCCGGCGCCAGCTGGTGTTGAAGCGCCGGTGCGAGTTGTCCATGTGCGCGTGCATGGCCGCGCGGGCGGCCTGCGCGTCGCGCGCGGCGATCGCGTCGCGCACCGCCTCGTGCTCGGCGATCGCCAGCCGCCATGACTGCTCGGTCTCGAAATAGCCGCCCAGCCGGGTGAAGATCGGGCCCTTGCGAGAATCCCAGAAGCCGATGACCGTCTCGGTCAGCACGGCGTTGGCGCAGGCCTGCACGACGGCCAGGTGGAACGCGCGGTCGCCTTCGAGCGGCATCACCCCGCGGTCGGCCAGTTCGCCCATGGTCTCGATGGCGCGCGTCATGGCGTCGACGTCGCGCGCCTTGCGCTGCAAGGCGGCGATGGCGGCGGTTTCGCCTTCGACCACGCGGCGGGCGCGGATCAGTTCCAGCGGGCCCCATTCGGGCGAGGCCAGTTCCACCGCAGGCGCAGGGGCGGCGGCGGCGGCGCGATCGAGCACATACACACCCGATCCGGTGCGGACCTCGACCCAGCCCTCGACCTCCAGTGCGATCAGGGCCTCGCGCACCGAGGGCCGGCTCACGCCGAGCTGGCGCGATAGGTCGCGCTCGGCGGGCAGCCGCGCGCCCACCGCAAACTCGCCCTGCGCGATCAGGGCGCGCAATTGTTCGGCGATCTGGCGGTACAGGCGCTGCGGTTCGACGGTCTGGATGGGCACGGGCGTTGGGCTTGTGGTCCGGGTCTTAGGGCTTGTCCCGAATTGGACAAGTGGTAAGACCAGTTCAGAATACGCGAGGCGCCGCAGCGCCCCCATCGGGCCAAACCCGGAGCAACGGGTCCAGGGCACAACCTCCAGGAGACGAAGGCATGAGATTGCAGGGCAAGACGGCGCTGGTGACGGCGGCCGGACAAGGCATCGGGTACGCCAGCGCGCTGGCGCTGGCGAAGGAAGGCGCGCAAGTGTGGGCCACCGACGTCAACGAGCAGTTGCTGGCGCGCTATGCGAACGTGCCCAACATCACGGCCGCCAGGCTCGACGTGCTCGACAAGGCCGCCATCGGCGCGCTGGTGGCGCGCATGCCGGCGGTCGACGTGCTGTTCAACTGCGCCGGCGTGGTGCACAACGGCGCCATCGACCAGGCCACCGATGACGAACTGGAGTTCGCCTTCCACCTCAATGTCCGGGCCCAGTTCCGGGCCATCCAGGCGGTGCTGCCCGGCATGCTGGCACGGGGCGGCGGCAGCATCATCAACATGGCGAGCGTGTGCTCGAGCATCAAGGGATTGCCCAACCGCTGCGTCTACGGCACCACCAAGGCGGCGGTGCTGGGCCTGACCAAGAGCGTGGCGGCCGACTACGTCACCCGCGGCGTCCGCTGCAATGCGGTGTGCCCGGGCACGGTGGACACGCCGTCGCTGGCCGATCGCATCAATGCCAACGCCGACCCGGTCGAGGCGCGCAAGGCCTTCATTGCCCGCCAGCCCATGGGCCGGCTGGCGCAGCCCGAGGAAATCGCGCCGCTGATCGTCTTCCTGGCCAGCGACGAGGCGCAGTTCGTCACCGGCCAGGCCTATGCCGCCGATGGAGGCATCACCATATGAACCAGCTCGACTTCAAGGGCCGCCATGCGGTCGTCACCGGCGGAGCGTCGGGCCTCGGGCTGGGCATTGCCCAGCGCCTGATCGCCTCCGGCGGCAGCGTCACGCTGTGGGACCGCGATGGCGACGCGGCCCAGCGGGCTGCCGCAGCCCTGGGCGAGAGCGCCCATGCGCTGGCGGTGGACGTGTCGCAACAGGCTTCGGTCGCCAAGGCGGTGGCGGGCACCATCGCGCATGCCGGGCGCATCGACGCGCTGGTCAACAGCGCCGGCATCACCGGCCCCAATGCCAAGGTGTGGGACTACCCGGTGGACGCATGGCGCCAGGTGATGGACGTCAATCTCACCGGCCTGTTCATCTGCTGCCGCGAAGTGGTGCCGCAGATGCGGGCGCAGAACGCCGGGCGCATCGTCAACATCGCATCGGTGGCCGGCAAGGAGGGCAACCCCAACGCCAGTGCCTACAGCGCCAGCAAGGCCGGCGTGATCGCGCTGACAAAGTCGCTGGGCAAGGAGCTGGCGGACACCGGCATCCGGGTCAACTGCGTGACCCCCGCGGCCGTCAAGACGGCGATCTTCGACCAGATGAGCGCCGAGCACATCGCCTTCATGCTTTCGAAGATCCCGATGGGCCGCTTCGGCACGGTCGAAGAGGTGGCCGCCACCGTGGCATGGCTGTGCACGGACGACTGCTCCTTCGCGACCGGCGCCACGTTCGACCTGTCCGGCGGCCGCAGCACGTACTGAGCGCGGGCCTTGCGGTGGCCACGCTGCCTGAAAATATCGTCACCAGAACCTAGAAAAGGAAACTCATGAAACTCGTCCGCTATGGCAACCCCGGCAAGGAAAAGCCCGGCCTCATCGATGCGAACGGCCAGTTGCGCGACCTCAGCGCCGTGGTCAAGGACATCGGCCCGGCGCAGCTGGGCGACGCGGCTCTCGCCAGGATTGCGAAGGCCAAGACCGACAAGCTGCCTCTGGTGCGCGGCAAGCCGCGCATGGGCTGCCCCGTTGCCGGCGTCGGCAAGTTCATCGCCATCGGCCTGAACTATGCCGACCACGCGGCCGAGTCCGGCCTGCCGATCCCGGCCGAGCCGGTGGTCTTCACCAAGGCCATCTCCTGCATCCAGGGCCCCAACGACCCGGTCATGCTGCCCAAGGGCTCCAAGAAGACCGACTGGGAAGTCGAACTGGGCGTGGTGATCGGCACGCGCGCCCGCTACGTGTCTCAGAAGGACGCGCTGAACTTCGTCGCCGGCTACTGCACGATCAACGACGTGAGCGAACGCGAGTTCCAGATCGAGCGCGGCGGCACCTGGGACAAGGGCAAGGGTTGCGACACGTTCGGCCCGATCGGCCCGTGGCTCGTCACCCGCGACGAGATCGCCAATCCGCAGAAGCTCTCGATGTGGCTGGACGTGAACGGCCAGCGCATGCAGACCGGCAGCACCCGGACGATGATCTTCAGCGTTGCCAAGCTGGTCTCCTACCTGAGCCAGTTCATGACGCTCGAGCCCGGCGACGTCATCACCACCGGCACCCCACCGGGCGTCGGCCTGGGCATGAAGCCGCCGCTGTACCTGAAGAAGGGCGACGTCATGACCCTGGGCATCGAGGGCCTGGGCGAGCAACGCCAGGAAGTGGTGCCTTTCAAGCTCTGAGCCTTCGGCTCGCATGGCCCGCGCGCGCCGACATGGCGCGCGCCAGCGCCCCGCCCGCATTTCGAGCGGCCGGGGGGCGCCCGCGAATATCCCCTGACGATGGCCGGTCTTTGCACTTGGCGCGGCGACGAAGCTCCTGCAAAATAGAACGATCGTTCGTATTATTTTTCAGACTTCCATGCCCGTCCGCAAAGCCCCCGCCAAGGCTGCACGCGCCCCGCAGAAGGGCCAGCAGACCAAGGCCGTCATCGTCGACGCCGCGCTGAACCTGGCCGCCCAGATCGGGCTGGAAGGACTGTCGATCGGCGCCATTGCCGAGGTCACGCAGATGAGCAAGTCGGGCGTGTTCGCCCATTTCGGCTCGCGCGAGGAACTGCAGATCTCGGTGGTGCGCGAATATCACGCGCGCTTCGAGCAGGAGGTGTTCTACCCGGCGCTGACCGCCCCGCGTGGCCTGCCACGGCTGACGGCGCTGTTCGGCAACTGGATGAAGCGCAGTTCCGCCGAGATCGACTCGGGCTGCATCTACATCAGCGGCGCGGTGGAGTTCGACGATCGGCCCGGGCCGGTGCGTGACGCGCTGGCCGAGTCCGTCAACATCTGGCTGGCCGCCATGCTGCGCGCCGTCGAGCAGGCCAAGGAAGAGGGCCACCTGCGCGCCGAGGCCGATGCACGTCAGATCGCCTTCGAGATCCATGCGCTGATCCTGGCATTGCATTACGAGGCGCGCTTCCTGCGCAGCCCGCAGTCGCTGGCGCGCGCCAACACCGGCTTCGCGAACATCATTGCGCGCAGCGCGGCGCCGGGCGCGCACCTGCCCGCCGAGCAGGCAGCCGAGCCTTCGCCGGCGCGCAACAAGCTCAAGGCGGTGGTCTGACGGTCAGGCCCGCCAACAGTCTTTCTTCTTTCCCCTTGTCACACGCTTCTTAAATCTCCAGGAGAGCCACGCATGCCAGCCTACAACCCGCCCCTTCGCGACATGCAATTCGTGCTGCACGAAGTCCTCAAGGTCACCGACGAATTCAAGGCCATGCCGGCCCACGCCGAGGTCGATGCCGAGACGCTCAACGCGGTGATCGAGGAAGCCGGCAAGTTCGCGGCCGAAGTCACCTTCCCCCTGAACATCACGGGTGACACCGAGGGCTGCACGCTCGACAAGTCGACCCACGAGGTGACCGCTCCCAAGGGCTTCAAGGAGGCCTACGCCAAGTTCGTCGAAGGCGGCTGGCCGGCGCTGTCCTGCGACCCGGCCTACGGCGGCCAGGGCCTGCCGTTCGTCGTCAACCAGTGCCTGTACGAGATGCTCAACAGCGCCAACCAGGCCTGGACCATGTACCCGGGGCTGTCGCACGGCGCCTACGAGGCGCTGCACGCCTACGGCACCGACGAGCAGAAGAAGACATACCTGGGCAAGCTCACCAGCGGCGAATGGACGGGCACCATGTGCCTGACCGAACCGCACTGCGGCACCGACCTGGGCCTGCTGCGGACCAAGGCCGAACCGCAGCCGGACGGCACCTACCGCATCACCGGCAACAAGATCTTCATCTCGGCCGGCGAACACGACATGGCGCCGAACATCGTCCACCTGGTGCTGGCCCGCCTGCCGGACGCACCCAAGGGCAGCAAGGGCATCAGCCTGTTCGTGGTGCCCAAGTTCCACGTGAAGGCCGACGGCTCGCTGGGCGAGCGCAATCCGATCTTCTGCGCCGGCCTGGAGCACAAGATGGGCATCCATGGCAACGCCACCGCCCAGATCGTCATCGAGGGCGCCACCGGGACCTTGGTGGGCGAGCCCAACAAGGGCCTGCAGGCGATGTTCGTCATGATGAACGCGGCGCGCCTGGGCGTGGGCAACCAGTCGCTGGGCCTGACCGAGGTGGCCTTCCAGAACGCGCTGGCCTACGCCAAGGACCGCATCCAGATGCGCTCGCTGTCCGGCCCCAAGGCCAAGGACAAGGAAGCCGATCCGATCATCGTGCACCCGGACGTGCGCAAGATGCTGCTGACGGCCAAGGCGTACGCCGAAGGCGGCCGCGCGCTGCAGATCTTCTGCACGCTGCTGCTAGACAAGGCGCACCACCACCCGGACGAGAAGGTGCGCAAGGACAGCGACGACCTGGTCGCGCTGCTCACGCCGATCGTCAAGGCCTTCATCACCGACAACGGCCACATCGCCACCAACGCGTGCATGCAGGTCTTCGGCGGCCATGGCTTCATCAAGGAATGGGGCATGGAGCAGTTCGTGCGCGACAACCGCATCAACATGATCTACGAAGGCACGAACACCGTGCAGTCGCTGGACCTGCTGGGCCGCAAGGTGTTGTCCAACAACGGCGCCACGCTGCGCAAGTTCGGCAAGCTGGTGGCGCAGCTGGTGGAAGAGGAAGGCGTGAACGAGAAGATGGCCGAGTTCATCAACCCGATCGCCGGCCTGGGCGACCAGTTCACCAAGTTCACCACCGAGATCGGCTTCAAGGGCCTGCAGAACCCGGACGAAGTGGGCGCCGCTGCCGTGGACTACCTGCGCGTGGCCGGCCACTTCGTGTTCGGCTACCTGTTCGCCCGCATGGCGCAGGTGGCACTGCGCGAGATCGCCGCCGGCAACACCGATCCGTTCTACAAGGCCAAGTCGCAGACGGCGCGCTTCTACTTTGCCAAGCTGTTCCCCGAGACGGCGACGCTGATGCGCACGGCGCGCGCCGGCGCGCGGTCGCTGATGGACACCGACGCCGCACTGGCCTGAACGACATGACCCCTTCCCAGGCTACCGTGCTTCGCAGGTTTTCCCGGACGGGGCTCGCTGCGCTCGTCGGTGTGTTGCTGCTGGGCGCCGGTAGCGCCTTCGGGCAGACGACGCCCGTCGGAACCTGGCGCAGCGTCGACGACAAGTCGGGCGAGGCCAAGGCCGAGATCCGGATCGTCGAGCGCGGCGGCGCGCTCGAGGGCCGCATCGAGAAGACGCTGCGCCCGGGGGCGGCGACGCGCTGCGACGAATGCACCGACGACCGCAAGGGCCAGCCGATCGCCGGCCTGGAGATCATCCGCGGCGGCGCGAAGGCCGAAGGCAAGAGCGTCTGGGAGGGCGGAAAGATCCTCGACCCCGAGAACGGCAAGGAGTACCGCGCCAGCTTCACGCCGGTAGACGGCGGGGCGAAGCTGGAGGTGCGTGGCTACCTCGGCCCCTTCTGGCGCACGCAGACCTGGACGCGCGTCCGGTAAATACACGAATTCATTCCTTTCGAAGGAACCCCAATGTCCCGATTCCAAGTCAAGAAAGTCGCCGTGCTCGGCGCCGGCGTGATGGGCGCGCAGATCGCCGCGCACCTGGTCAACGTGCGCGTGCCGGTCGTGCTGTTCGACCTTCCCGCAAAGGAAGGCCCGAAGAACGGCATCGTCAGCCGCGCCATCGACAACCTCAAGAAGCTCAAGCCCGCACCGCTGGGCGTGGCGAAAGATGCAGAGCTGATCGAGCAGGCCAACTACGAGGACGATCTCGCCAGGCTGGGCGAGTGCGACCTGGTGATCGAGGCGATTGCCGAGCGCATGGACTGGAAGCTCGACCTCTACAGGAAGATCGCGCCGCACGTGGCGCCGCACGCCATCGTGGCGTCGAACACGTCCGGCCTGTCGATCACCAAGCTGAGCGAGGCCCTGCCTGAGGCGATCAAGCCGCGGTTCTGCGGCATCCACTTCTTCAACCCGCCGCGCTACATGTTCCTGGTCGAGCTGATCGCCACGCCGACCACCGAGCCGAACGTGCTGGACGACCTCGAGACCTTCGTCACCAGCGCCCTGGGCAAGGGCGTGGTGCGGGCCAAGGACACGCCCAACTTCATCGCCAACCGGGTGGGCATCGCGGGCATGCTGGCCACCTTGAAGGAAGTGGAAAAGTTCGGGCTCACGCCGGACGTGGTGGACGACCTGACCGGCAAGAAGCTCGGCCGGGCGAGCTCGGGCACCTTCCGCACCGCTGACGTGGTGGGCCTGGACACCATGGCCCACGTCGTGCGGACGCTGCAGGACAACCTGAACGAAGAGACCGACCCCTTCTACCCGAACTTCGCCACGCCGCCGGTGCTGGCGCGCCTGATCGAGAAGGGCAATCTCGGCCAGAAGACGAAGGCGGGCTTCTACAAGAAGGTCGGCCGCGACATCCTGCGCTACGACCTGGCGCAGGACGACTACGTTCCCGGCGGTGCCAAGTCGGACGAGGTCTACGGCCGCATGCTCAGGAAGCCGGCGGCCCAGCGCCTGAAGCTGCTGCGCGAGAGCGAAGGGCCGCAGGGCCAGTTCCTGTGGGCCATCCTGCGCGACAGCTTCCACTACGCCGCGGTTCATCTGGCGACCATTGCCGAGAGCGCGCGCGACGTCGACCTCGCCATGCGCTGGGGCTTCGGCATGCGGCAAGGCCCGTTCGAGCTGTGGCAGCAAGCCGGCTGGACGCAGGTGGCGCAATGGATCCAGGAGGACATCGAGGCCGGCAAGGCATTGTCGAAGGCGCCCCTGCCGCAATGGGTGTTCGAGGGGCCGGTCGCGCGCGCCGGCGGTGTGCACACGCCCGAAGGCTCGTGGAGCGCGAGCGAGCAGCGATTCGTGCCGCAGCGCCGGCTGCCGGTGCATGCACGGCAACTGTTCCCCGAGGGCGTGCTCGGCGACCAGGCGCAGCGCGCCGAAGACGCGGGCACCACCATCAGCGACGAGGGCGACGTGCGTGTCTGGACGCTGGACGGCGAGGTGCTGATCGCCTCGATCCACTCCAAGATGAACGCCATCAGCCCCGACGTGGCCGAGGCGCTGGCCGAGGCGGTGGCGCTCGCAGAACGCGAATACAAGGGCCTGGTGATCTGGTCGCCGGACGACAAGTTCTCCGTCGGCGCCGACCTTCAGGCCATGCTGCCGGCCTTCGCGCTGGCCGGCATCAGCGCCGTCGAAGGGGCCGAGCAGGCGCTGCAGGACGTGATGCTGCGCATCCGCTATGCCGGCGTGCCCGTGGTTTCCGCCGTGCGCGGCATGGCGCTGGGCGGCGGCTGCGAGCTGGCCATCCATTCGGCGGCCCGGGTGGCAGCCATGGAAAGCTACATCGGCCTGGTGGAAGTGGGCGTCGGCCTGATTCCGGGCGCGGGCGGCCTGACCTACATTGCTCGCCGCGCCGCCGAGCGCGCCGAGGCCTCCACCGGCAACGACCTGCTGCCGTTCCTCACCGAAGGCTTCACCGCCGCTGCCATGGCCAAGGTCGGCACCAGCGCCCTGGAATCGCGCCAGCTCGGCTACCTGCTCGACAGCGACATCATCGTGCCCAACAAGGACGAGTTGCTCTACGTGGCCCTGCAGCAGGTCAAGGCGATGAGCGAGGCCGGCTGGCGCGCGCCACTCAAGCGCAAGTTCAAGGTGGCCGGCCGCAGCGGTGCCGCGACCATCAAGGGCCAGCTGGTCAACATGCGCGACGGCGGCTTCATCAGCGCGCACGATTTCCACATCGCCAGCCTGATCGCCGGCGTGGTCACCGGTGGCGACGTCGACGCCGGCACCCTGGTGACCGAGGAATACCTCATGACGCTCGAGCGCAAGGCCTTCTGCTCGCTGATCCTGAACCCCAAGACGCAGGAGCGCATCATGGGCATGCTGAACACCGGCAAGCCCGTGCGCAACTGATCCGGAGCCGACAATGAAACAAGTTCAAGACGCCTACATCGTCGCCGCCACCCGCACGCCGATCGGTCGCTCGCATCGCGGCTATTTCCGCAACACCCGCCCGGACGACCTCCTGGCGACCACGCTCAAGGCCGCGCTGGCCCAGGCTCCGGGCCTGGACCCGAAGGCCATCCAGGACATCATCTGCGGCTGCGCCATTCCAGAGGCGCAGCAGGGCCTGAACGTGGCGCGCATCGGTGCCGTGCTCGCTGGCCTGCCGACCTCCGTTGGCGGCATCACCGTCAATCGGTTCTGCGCCTCCGGCCTGTCGGCGGTGCAGATGGCTGCCGACCGCATCCGCGTGGGCGAAGCCGAGGTGATGATCGCCGCCGGCGTGGAAAGCATGAGCATGGTGCCGATGATGGGCAATTCGCCCTCGCTGTCGCCGGCAATCTTCGAGCGCGAAGGCGACGTGGGCATCGCCTACGGCATGGGGCTGACGGCCGAGAAAGTGGCGCGCCAATGGAACGTCAGCCGCGAGGCGCAGGACGCCTTCGCGCTGCAGTCGCACCAGCGCGCCCTGGCGGCGCAACAGGCCGGCGAGTTCGCCGACGAGATCACGCCCATCGAGGTGACCGACCGCACCGCCAACCTGGAAACCGGCGAGTCCGTCGCCAGCACCCGCACGGTGAGCCTGGACGAGGGCGCGCGCCCCGACACCAGCCTTGAAGGCCTCGCCCGGCTGCGCGCGGTGTTCGCCGCGCGCGGCAGCGTCACCGCCGGCAACAGCTCCCAGACCTCGGACGGCGCCGGTGCGCTGATCCTGGCCAGCGAGGCAGCCGTCAAGCGGTTCGGCCTCAAGCCGCTGGCGCGGTTCGTCAGCTTTGCCAGCAAGGGCGTGCCGCCGGAGATCATGGGCATCGGCCCGATCGAGGCCATTCCCGCAGCGCTGCGCTACGCCGGCCTGAAGCAGCAGGACATCGACTGGTTCGAGCTGAACGAAGCGTTTGCCGCGCAGTCCCTGGCAGTGCTCAACACGCTCGGCCTGGACCCGGCCAAGGTCAACCCGATGGGCGGCGCCATTGCCCTGGGCCACCCGCTGGGCGCCACCGGCGCCATCCGCTCGGCCACCGTGGTGCATGCGCTGCAGCGCAGGAAGCTCAAGTACGGCATGGTGACGATGTGCGTCGGCATGGGGCAGGGCGCAGCCGGCATCTTCGAGCGCGTCTGAACCGACGCTGCCGCCCGGGCCGCTTCCGCGTCGCGTACACGACTGCGCGAGCACGAGGCCCGGGCGCACACTGCCGGCATGACGACCCTTCATCCTTTCGACCAGGCGCTGGCTCTGCAGCACAGCGACCTGCGTTCCGGCCTTTTCACCGGGACGACCAGCCCCGCCTACTGGAACATGGTGGGGCCTTTCGGTGGTGCGACGGCCGCGCTGGCGCTGCAGGCGGTGCTCAAGCATCCGGACCTTCTGGGCGAGCCGGTGTCGCTGACCGTGAACTTCGCCGCCGCCATCGAGGCCGGGGCGTTCGAAATCCTGGCATTGCCGGTGCGCACCAACCGCTCCACGCAGCACTGGACCGTCAGCATCTCGCAGAACGGCCAGGTGAACACGACTGCGACCGTCCTGACCGCGCTGCGTCGCGAGACCTGGAGCGAGAGCGACCTGCCGCCGCCCGAGGTGCCGCGCCCGAGCGACGTCGAGCCGATCCGCATCGGCCCGGAGGGCGTGGCCTGGCTGGCCCAGTACGAGATGCGCCCGATCAGCGGCAAGCCGCCGTCGGTCTGGGACGGCAGCGGCACCGACAGCGAAAGCCGCCTGTGGCTGCGCGAGGCGCCGCAGCGTGCGCTGGACTTCGCCTCGCTGGCGGCCATGAGCGACCTCTTCTTCCCGCGTGTGTGGTTGCGTCGCGCCACGCGCGTGCCGGCCGGCACGGTGTCGATCACCACGTACTTCCATGCCGACGCGAACGTCCTGGCCGCGGTGGGGACCGGCTACCTGCTCGGGCGCGCCAGGGCGCAGCGCTTCTTCAACGGCTATTTCGACCAGAGCGCGCAGCTGTGGTCCGAGGCCGGTGCCCTGCTCGCCACGAGCAACCAGATCGTCTACTACAAGGAATGAATTCATGACCGCCGTTCCCGCAGCACTGATCGTCGGCGCCGGAGATGCGACCGGCGGTGCCATCGCGCGCCGCTTCGCCCGCGAGGGCTACGCTGCCTGCGTGACGCGGCGCAGCCTCGACAAGCTGCAGCCGCTGGTGACACAGATCGAAGCCGAAGGCGGCCGGGCACACGCATTCGCCAGCGACGCGCGCAAGGAAGAAGAGGTGGTGCAACTGGTGGAGCGGATCGAGCGCGAGGTCGGCCCGATCGAGGTCATGGTGTTCAACATCGGCGCCAACGTGCCTGAGAGCATCCTCACCGAAACCGCCCGCAAGTACTTCAAGGTGTGGGAGATGGCCTGTTTCGGCGGATTCCTGAACGCGCGCGAGGTGGCCCGGCGCATGGTGGCGCGGCCGATGCCGGCCAGCGGTCACCGCGGCACCATCCTGTTCACCGGCGCCACCGCCTCGTTGCGCGGCGGCGCCAAGTTCGGCGCGTTCTCGGGCGCCAAGATGGCGCTGCGCGCGCTGGCGCAGAGTATGGCGCGCGAGCTGGGGCCGCAGGGCATCCATGTGGCGCACGTGGTCGTGGACGGGGCCATCGACACCGAATTCATCCGCAGCAACTTCCCCGAGCGCTACGCACTCAAGGAGCAGGGCGGCATCCTCGACCCCGAGCACATCGCGGACGCCTACGCGATGCTGCACCGCCAGCCGCGCGACGCGTGGACGCACGAGCTCGATCTGCGTCCCTGGTGCGAGAGCTTCTGAGCCGGCACATCATGACAAGGAGACACCCCTGATGAGCAAGACCGTCGAGTTCTTCTTCGACTTCGGCAGCCCTGCCGCCTACCTGGCCTACAGCCAGCTGCCGCGCATCGCCGAGCAGAGCGGCGCCGAACTCGTGTGGCGCCCGTTCCTGTTGGGCGGCGTGTTCCAGGCGACCGGCAACCGCTCGCCGGTGGAGGTGCCGGCCAAGGGCGCCTACATGCTCGCCGACCTGGCGCGCTTTGCCGAGCGATACGGCGTGACGTACCGGCACAATCCGCACTTTCCCATCAACACGCTGATGCTCATGCGCGGCGCCGTCGCGCTGCAGATGCATCAGCCCGATCGCTTCGGGCCGTACGTGGATGCCGTGTTCAAGGCCATCTGGGTGGACGGCCGCGACATGAACGATCCGTCCGTCGTGGGTGCCGTGCTGCACGAAGCCGGCCTCGACGCCGGGAAGGTCGTGGCGCTGTGCGGGCAGCAGGACGTCAAGGATCGCCTCAAGGCCGTCACGCAAGAGGCAGTGGAGCGCGGCGTGTTCGGCGCGCCCACCATGTTCGTCGCAGGCCGGATGTACTGGGGACAGGACCGCCTCGACTTCGTACGCGAAGCACTTTCCAGCAACTGAATCAACCCGAGAAGCACCAAGCCATGAGCGACATCCTCGTCCACACCGAAGACGGCGTCACCACCGTCACCTTCAACCGCCTGGAGAAGAAGAACTCCATCACGTCCGCCATGTACGGCGCGATGGCCGATGCCGTCGAGCAGGCTGCGGCCGATCCGGCGGTGCGCGTTCTGCTCATCCAGGGCGACGCAACCATCTTCAGTGCCGGCAACGACCTGGGCGATTTTCTCAATGCGCCACCGGCCGGGCAGGATTCGCCCGTGTTCCGCTTCATGAAGGGCTTGTCGGGCTTCGCCAAGCCCGTCGTCGCTGCGGTGTGCGGTCCCGCAGTGGGCATCGGCACCACCTTGCTGTTCCATTGCGACATCGTCGTCGCCGGCGACAACGCTGCCTTCTCGATGCCCTTCGTCAACCTCGGCCTGTGCCCGGAGTTCGGCTCCAGCCTGCTGGTGCCGCAGATGTTCGGCTACCACCGTGCGGCCGAGGCGCTGCTGCTGGGCGAACCCTTCATGGCCGAGGCGGCTCAGGAGGTCGGCCTGGTCAACCGCGTCGTGCCGCCCACCGAGTGCAACGGCATCGCGCGCGGCATCGCCCGAAAGCTGGCCGCCAAGCCGCTGTCGGCCCTGGTCGAGACCAAGCGGCTTCTTCGCAAGGCGCCGGCGGCCCAACTGCCCGAGCGCATCGCCGAGGAGGGAGACAGCTTCCGCCGCATGCTGCGCGAGCCGGCTGCCCGTGAGGCGTTCACCGCGTTCATGGAGAAGCGCAAGCCGGATTTCAGCAAGGTCTGAAGCGGAAAGCTGCCCGGGTGGAAAGCACTTCGGGCCGGTCGCTCTGCGTTCAACCGCGGTGCGGTGCGTTGCCCGAGACGCTGTGCATTTGCGCCAGCCTATATCGTCAGGCCGCGCTCGCGTCCCTGCGTCAGGTCGCGCCCCCGGTGGTGTTCGCGCTGTTGCTGCTGCAGCAGCGCCACCTGCTGCTCCACGCCTTGCAGCTGTGCGCTCGTCTGCTCGATCTCCGGCGCCTGTGCCAGCTGCGCGCCACTGACGCTCACGCTCATCGGGAAGGCATGCGGCGCCTTCTCGTACAGCGTCATCCCCGGCGGCTCGTGCGGGCCGCTCACCGCGCCACGCTGGATGCGCCCGACCGCACCGATGCGCTGGCCGCGCGCCTGCTGCACCAGCAACGCCGACTCCCTGTCCAATTGCGCCGGTTCGCGCACGAGCCCCCAGCGGTGGTACTCGCTGCCCAGGCCCTCGCGCACCTGCGCAAACATGGCGTGGCGCGGGTGCTGCGGATGGCGCAGATCCGTGGGCGGCAACGAGTTCGGGTCCACCGCGGGTGCCTGGCGCATCTCCACCGGTGGCGGCGGCACGTGCTGCGCGCGCCAGTGCGCCGCATGCGCCTCGGGCGGTTGCACCAGCGCCTGGGCCAGGTCGATCTTGAGCCAGCGCGGCTTGAGGTCCATGTGGACCGGCAGCTCGATCGCCCACAGCGCGTCCTGGTCCTGGTGAATGCGTCCGACTTCCTTGAAGGACGGCG
>Ga0160470_100074_pt1 | contig 135047 bp, 108 predicted proteins | sample HID1973I_E11MG_FD_108214 | JGI IMG/M metagenome (GOLD analysis project Ga0160470, IMG submission 108214) | Enriched mosquito-associated microbial communities from UW Madison campus, WI, USA - HID1973I_E11 MG | ecosystem: Host-associated > Arthropoda: Insects > Digestive system > Unclassified ... | reverse complement strand
GGATGGCCGATCGCGGCGGGCCCACGGAGCAGGACCGGAGTGAGGGTATGCCGAGCCCAGGCGAGGCACCGGACGAAAGGGGCAAGAGCGTTTGGTTACTTGGCGCTCTTCCAAGTGACTCGCCGTAAGGGCGAAACCAATAGCCGCCGTGACCGCAGGAATGGATATGTACACCAGCAAAAAATCCGTTGCCGATCAGACCGCCATAGCGAGCAGGCTCACTCCTACAATTTGATCCGGGTACATCCGCGAGTAATGATCGGCTATCAAGCCGCCATCGCAAGCGAGCTTTGCTCTTATAAGGGGTATGGCGCGACCGCAGAAACGGATCTGTAGACCCGCACAAAACCGGTCCCCCCTCACAGCCCTTTTCTGGAAACTTCCCCGCCGCCTGCTAACGTCAACAATCAACCCCGCAGCAACAGATTTCGAAACCATCGAAGGTCGCAAGCTCAAAGGCATCGTCATTAAATACCGGTAAAGCGAGGCTGATCACAACTTGGCAATCGACACCTCGGTGGATTTAACGAAGGCAATCACTTCGCTACCAACCTTCAATTCCAAGTCACGCACCGAGCGCGTGGTGATCACCGAGGTGACGATGCCGGAGGCGGTTTGCACGTCGATTTCGGAAACCACTTCGCCTTCGACGATTTCCTTGATGACACCCTTGAACTGGTTACGGACGTTGATCGCTTTGATGGTCATATTGAGGCTTCCTGGCTGATGTCGTGGTTATTCGCACGGATGTGCAGACCCCCAAAGTGCACCGACCGAACCAACATTAAAAGGAATATATAATTATCTATTTATACCCTTAAGGAATATCAGATTCATCCAACCGCTCAATCACTGGCTCCCGCAACGGAGAACGACATGAAGACCCTTAAAGCGCTGCTCATTGCGCCACTGCTAGTCGCAGGCCTCCTCACCCCTGTCGGGGTTGCCCACGCCGAAGACCTCCTCGAAAAAGGTGTCCGCCACGACCATCGCGAAATTGACAAAGGTGTCGATCACGATGCCGACGAGATCGATAACGGTGTGAAACATGACGAAGACGTCATCGACAAAGAAGACACGCACCTTGATAAAGAACGTCACAAGGAAGACAAGCACCTCGATAAAGAGTTTAAGAAAGACTTATGAAGTCCACACTGTGACGGTGGCGAAGGCGTTCACGCCCTCGCCACACACGTCAACAGTCATGAATATTACTTGGCGGCAAACTTCGTCCCCTGCGGACTATCCAGTTTAGCCTGTAACAATTGCCATTCACGTTGAATAATCGAATAGGGAATAAAAACGCTGATCCGCTGCGCGCCTTTTACACCGGGATGCGCACTGACATCGTTTAACGTCGTGGAATAGAACCCCATATTAATACCGACGACGCTGCCATCGTTGGCAATTACGGGGCCACCGGACATCCCCTTGACCAGCGGAGCATCGTGGATCGCATAGAGGTCGCCACTGTGTTCATCGGTATTGAGAAAAGGCGCCTGGTACACCTTGCCCTTGCCGGTAGCGGTGGCCATGTACGGGCTCGACCCAACGGCCGTAATGTCCTCGCCCACCCGTGGTGCGCGCCACGAAGGGTAATGGCCGTTGGCTTTGTGGCGAATGAAGACGAGGTCACAGCCGGTACTGCAGCTGTATTGCACGTTGGGAATCAGTGGCGTATGCCGGGTCGTGACGGCGTAATCCTCATTCCATTGCACGGCCGACGCCATGTACATATAGGGAAGAGGAAAGCCTGAGAAAATCGTGAAGTAGGAATCGTTGGCAGCCCCCGAAAAATCGGGTTTTACCATGCCGTTGCATCCTGCGAGTACAGCTCCTATTAAAAAGCAGGCCATGATCTTGATCATGATTAATCACCGACTTAATAGGGAGGATATGACTGTTTTTTGTCGTCAAAATAATAGTTTTTTTATGATTGTCGTCGTCCTTGCCCAAGAGCGTGATGGCACTTTGTTATTTATGGCTGAGGTTCTGAAAGTTGGAGTAAATGAATTGTGCTAAAGACAATCGCTTTTGGTTACATGAACTAGAGATAAAAATTGACGCCGATATAAAGTCATATTAAGGCGTACAAAAAGCTTTCTTCTATGACGGGGATGAAACGTTTTTCAGGTGAGTTTGGAAAGTTGTCCTAAGCTTCGGTTATCGGCTTGAACATGCCGATCATCGGGTCAAAGGTGGCTGCGCCACTTTTCTGACCATGACTGGCTCAAGGATTGCAAAGAACGCAGATAGCTGGCCCAGAACAACGTAATTCTGACGCGACGGCATTCAAATCAACAATCAAGGACGCCAGCGCTAGGCTTGGTCAGTCACCGGGAGACGGAACGTGTCAACTCTCAATGAAATCGCAGCGAACCACGCGAGAATGGCTAAGGCATTGGCCGATGAAGCAGCCACTTTGGGGGAGCGAGAGGTGCAGGTAGTGGGCGGGTTTGAAATCGTGTGCATGGAAGTCGAATGCATGCCATTGCATCTGATGGTTGCGTCGCAGGAATCCCAGTCAGGGCAAGTTCTGGGCTACGCGCTCTGACTGCGCACCACCAAATTCGAGAGCCTCACTCCTGTAGGAGCTGACGAGTGAAACGAGGCTGCGATCTTTTGATCTTTTAAAGACAGGATCAAAAGATCGCAGCCTCGTTTCACTCGTCAGCTCCTACGGGTGTCGGGTTACTCAGCACGAGACCAGACAAATAAAAACGCCGCTCAATTGAGCGGCGTTTTTTTATCGACGAACGGAGCACTGAACGAGGCTCACCGGCATGTCGGGAGCCTCAGGGGTTTCAGTTCCAGGGACGATCTCCATTTTCGTCCTTGATGCGCGTCGGCAGACCCATGACATCCAGGGCCTTGAGGAACGGCTCAGCCGGCAACTCTTCAACGTTGACCATGCGCTGCACATCCCACTCGCCCCGGGCGACCAGCAGCGCTGCGGCTACAGGTGGCACGCCGGCGGTGTAGGAAATGCCCTGGCTGTCGGTTTCTGCGTAGGCTTCCTCGTGATCGGCCACGTTGTAGATGAACACTTCACGCGGCTTGCCATCCTTGGTGCCTTTTACCAGGTCGCCAATGCAGGTTTTGCCGGTGTAGCCAGGCGCCAGCGAACCCGGATCAGGCAGCACGGCCTTGACCAGTTTGAGTGGCACCACTTCCAGGCCTTCAGCGGTCTTGACCGGTTGCTCGGAGAGCAGGCCAAGGTTTTTCAGCACGGTGAAAACGTTGATGTAATGCTCGCCGAAGCTCATCCAGAAGCGCACGTTCGGCACGTCGAGGTTTTTCGACAGGGAGTGCACTTCATCGTGACCTGTCAGGTACAGGTTCTGCTCTCCGACGACCGGCAGATCGTCGGTGCGTTTGACTTCGAACATCGTGTTGCTGGTCCACTGGCTGTTCTGCCAGCTCCACACTTGTCCGGTGAACTCACGGAAATTGATTTCCGGGTCGAAATTGGTGGCGAAATACTTGCCATGTGAGCCGGCATTGACGTCGAGAATATCGATCGAATCAATGCGGTCGAAATAGGTTTGCTGCGCCAGTGCGGCATAAGCGTTGACCACACCCGGATCGAAGCCCACACCGAGAATCGCGGTGATGTTCTTCTCTTTGCATTCTTCGAGGTGATTCCACTCGTAGTTGCCGTACCAGGGCGGTGTTTCACAGACTTTGCCCGGTTCTTCGTGGATGGCGGTGTCCAGATAGGCCACGCCGGTATCGATGCAGGCACGCAGCACCGACATGTTGAGGAACGCGGAGCCGACGTTGATCACGATCTGCGATTCGGTCTCGCGGATCAGTGCCTTGGTCGCTTCGACATCCAGAGCGTTCAGCGAGAAGGCCTTGATGTCGGCGGGAACTTTGAGGCTACCCTTGGCCTTGATGCTGTCGATGATGGCCTGGCATTTGGAGATGTTGCGCGACGCGATAGCGATACGACCGAGTTCGTCGTTGTGCTGCGCGCACTTGTGGGCCACCACCTTGGCGACACCTCCTGCACCAATGATAAGAACGTTCTTTTTCAATTGCTTTATCACTCCTTATCTGTCCGCTTTACGAAAGGCTGGACAGGTAGTCTTCGTAACCAAATTCACGAACCACTTCGACTGTACCGTCGAGTTGTTTCACTACGATGGACGGCATTTTCAGGCCGTTGAACCAGTTTTTCTTGACCATGGTGTAGCCTGCCGTGTCGATGAACGACAGTCGATCGCCGATGGTCAGCGGACGATCAAATTGGTATTCGCCGAAGATATCCCCGGCCAGGCACGACTTGCCGCATACCATGTAGGTGTGATCACCCTCGCTCGGCGCCAGCTTGGCGTTGAGGCGATAGATCAGCAGGTCAAGCAGATGGGCTTCGATGGAGCTGTCCACCACCGCCAGATGCTTACCGTTGTAAAGGGTGTCGAGCACGGTGACTTCCAGCGAGGCGCTGTTGGTGATCGCCGCTTCGCCCGGTTCCAGGTAGACCTGCACGTCGTACTTTTGCGAAAACGCCTTGAGCCGCGCGCAGAACGCGTCCAGCGCATAGCCTTCACCGGTGAAGTGAATGCCGCCGCCGAGGCTGACCCAGCTGACCTTGTGCAGCAGCTCGCCGAAACGGTCTTCGATGGTGCAGAGCATTTGGTCGAACAAGCTGAAGTCGCCGTTCTCGCAGTTGTTGTGGAACATGAAACCGGAGATCTGGTCGATGACGCCTTCGATCTTCACCGGGTCCCATTCGCCCAGACGGCTGAACGGACGCGCCGGGTCGGCCAGCAGGTAATCGGAGCTGCTCACTTGCGGGTTGACGCGCAGGCCGCGGGTCTTGCCTTCGGAGCGCTCGGCAAAGCGTTGCAGCTGGCTGATGGAGTTGAAGATGATCTTGTCGCAGTTATCGAGCATCTCCTCGATCTCATCGTCGGCCCAGGCCACGCTGTAGGCGTGCGCTTCACCTTCGAACTTCTGGCGACCGAGCTTGAGCTCGTAGAGCGACGACGACGTGGTGCCGTCCATGTATTGCTGCATCAGGTCGAACACCGACCAGGTGGCGAAGCACTTGAGTGCCAGCAGGGCCTTGGCCCCGGACTGTTCGCGCACGTAGGCGATCTTCTGCATGTTGACCAGAAGCTTCTGCTTGTCGATGAGGTAGTACGGCGTTTTGATCATTTCGAGGCATCCGGCAAGGTTAGCCAAAAAAGGATGCGCATTGTGCCCGCACAGACAACATATCGAAAGAGCAGAAATAACAGCTTGCTGGCATTTAGCTGTGACTGTCGGTTCGGTTATTAAATGGGCGTCAGTGCCAGGTGCCCTTTCAAACGCCGCGCCAGCAGGCCGGTGAAGGCCAGTACCGGGATCACGGCGCAGCCGCCCGCCACCCACAACAACGTGTTGAACCCCTGGCCGACCAGTTGTCCGGCCAGGGCCGGTCCTGCCATGGAGCTCAGAGCAAACGCCCCGGGTATCAGCATGATCGAGCGACCGCTGCTGTCCAGACGGGCAATGGCCGCGGTCTGGTAGACACAACCCCAGGTGAACCCCACTTCCCAGATCCAGGCGCCAGCGGCATACGTCAGGAAGCCCTCGGCATTGCCCAGCAACATCAGCCCTGTACCCAGTACTGCCAGCACGACGACATGCGGCACGCGTACACCCAGGCGATCGCCCACCACCGCCAGGGCAAGCGCTGCAGCACCGCCGAGTAACTTCAACACCGCGAAGACGATGCCCAGCTCTGTCGGTTGCAGCGCCAGGCCATGGCCCAGACGCTCGAGAAACGCCCAGAGACCGATCTGCCCGGTACCGAACAGAAAGAAAAACCCTAATGCGGCATACGCTGCAGGCGGCAACTGGAAGCGAGAGAGCACCGAGCCTCCACTCACCTGCGCTTTTTCACCCATGAAGTCCTGACGCTTGGGCAGCACCAGTGCGCTGACGCTCAGTAACATAATGATCGCGGCCAGCGACAAGGCCGCACCGGCGTAATGGAAATAGGCAATCACCAGTGATGGCAGGGCGAACAGCACCGCGGCGACCACCCCCAGTTCGATGCCCAGACGAATACCCAAGGCGCGTTCCTTGTTGGCCATTTCGCCCATGATGCGCATGCCCAGGCAGGTCATCAGCGCGGCAAAAAAGCCAATCACCGCCCACAACGGCAATTGCGCCGTGGCGGGTAGCCAGGACGACATTCCATACGCTGCCGCGGCCCCCGCCGCACACCCCAGCGTCAGCCAGCGCCAGTTCAAGCGGTCGATCAGCACCACGGCCACCAGCGTGCCGAGCAGGTAGCCGGCAAAACACACCGACCCCAGCAACCCGACCTGTTGAACACTGAACCCAAGGCTGTCGACCATTGAGCCGAGCAGGATCGGCAAGGTATTGAACGGTAAACCGCCAATCGTCGAGGCGAAGCTTGCAGCCAGGATGATCGCCAGTGTTTTACGGCCACTCATGTTCATTGTGCGTTCCTGCCCGGCGGCGTTATCAAGGGGGTTATCAGCGCTGGCCGACGGTGATGATTTCGCGACGCTCGGCCATGGAAGCAGGCACGCTGGCTTCGTCCATGAAGAACTGCTCGTACCACTCGCGCAGCTGGTAGACCGGGCCGTCACCTTCCGCCAGGACCGGGTTGTTGACCCGAATCTTGTGCGCCCAGATGTCCACGTCCTGATAGAACGACTCGCGATTGCGCAGCACATAATCCTGCGCCAGCGCCCTGCTCTGCTCCTCGCTCCAGCCGTCGATCTTTTTCACCATGCAACCAAAGCGCAGCTCGAAACGGTTGGCGCTGATCGGTACGTGGCAGTTGAGCAGGATCGAGTGAATTTCCATGCCCTCGAACACGGCGCGCATGCGGGTGAAATGGGTCGCGGGCCCGTAGTACGCCGATTCGGCCACCAGGTCGCCGCCCAGCCGCTCCGAGTCACCATGGAAAATCTGCTGGGCAATATGACCTTCGAAGACGTTGGCGAAGTATTTGGTCGGTGTGCCATGAACCGGCCCGAAGTGCTGGGCGTCCGCCAGGTTATCGACCAGTTCCCGTGGGTTGGTCTCGATAATCAGCTTGTCCATGTGCCAGTCGTGCAGCCATTCGTCGCTGTCCTGCTCCGGCAAATGCGGGATCACCACGTCGTCTGCCGGGGCCTTGCCTTCCGGGTTGTTCCAGACGAACAGCAGCTTGTTCTCTTCACAGGTCAGCCAGCTGCGGGTCTTGGCTTTCGGCGGGATGCGCTTGCAATACGGAATCTCGACGCACTTGCCGCTCGCGTCGTATTGCCAGTGGTGAAAGGGGCAGACCACCCGGTCGTTTTCCAGTGTGCCTCGCGACAGGTCGGCGCCCATGTGCGGGCAATGCGCATCAATGACGCTGATCTGACCGCTGGACGTGGCAAACGCGAGCAAGCGTGTGCCGAAAATATCCAGGGTGTGCAGTTGGCCGTCACGGTAGTCGGCCGCTTCACCCAGGCAGTGCCAGCCTCGACCAAAGCGAGGGGCCAGAGCAGTTTCGACATTGATTGCTGCGAGCTTGGTCATTGTTATTGTTCCTCGTGTGGAAATCCCCGGTAACTTGCGAGGTATCTTCACCGAGCAGACGCCGGTGCTCATCCTCCGCATGGACTAGATGAGCACTTCACGAGTACTTCTGCGCCGAGGGGTCAGCGCCAGTCAGCGACGATGCCGTGTTCCAGGGCGAAAGGTTGGGCGGCAATCGTACGGCGCTGGAAATCCATCGCTTGCTCGGCAGTGGCCAGCCACACCATGACCTCGGCCGGCACATGAGGCGGCGCGGTACCGATGCGCATGGCCAACAAGCCGCTTTCGCCAATCGTGGCTTTCAATGCGTCGGTGGTGACCACTCCGGGGTTGAGCGTAAAGGCGCGAATTCCCTGGCTGCCCAGCTCGGCGGCAAGTACCCCGGACACTCTCGACACCGCCGCCTTGCCCGCCCCATAGGCATACCCCCAGCCACCGTCAACGGCAGCAACCGGTGGGTCGCCTTCGCCGGCGCCGGAGGTGACGTTGATCACCACGCCCTCGCCCTGTTCGAGCATGACCGCCAGCACGGTCTGGGTCAGCAACAACGGCGCCAGCACATAGCCCTTGAACACCCGCTCCATGGTCTGCGGCTGCAGCGTCATGAACGCGGCGTTCAAATCGTTGCCCTGGTAGATGGCGTTATTAACCAGCACATCGATGCGCCCGAACGCGGCCAGCACGGCCTGACCCGCCGCCACGACCGAGGCACTGTCGAGCAGGTCCATGGGCACCACCAACACTTCGCGCCCCAGTGCGCGGATGGCGGCGGCGGTGCTGTTGAGGCTGCCCGACAAAGGCGCACCCTGGGCATCGCACAGTCGATGGGCGGTGTGCTCGCCCTCCTCCAGCGTGCGTGCACTGATTGCCACATCGAAACCGGCACGGGCGAAGGCCAGCGCCGTCTCCCGACCGATACCACGGCTGGCGCCGGTCACAAAAGCCACCTGGGTCATGGTTGTTCTCACTGGAGCGAAGGTTAGAAATGTTCGGGGCGAACCATGGCATCCATCCCGCCATCGACAAACATCACGCTGCCGTGGACGAAACTGGCGTGTGCGGATTGCAGGAATGCCACCACCTGAGCGATTTCCTCAGGGTGACCGGGACGCCCCAACGGTGCGACGAATTCGCGCACGGCCTTGGCGAAACGCGGGTCGTCCAGGGACGCTTGATGCAATGGCGTTTCCACCGCTCCCGGCGCCACCACATTCAGGCGAATGCCCTGTTTGGCCCAGCTAACCGCTTTGCTGCGGGCGTTACAGGTCACTGCGTATTTGGAGCCGGCATAGGCCACGTGTGACAGCGCCAAGGCGTTGGCGTGTTCCAGCGCGAGGGCTTCGTTGCCGGCAAGCATGGCCGCGACCATCGGCTGCTGATCAGGCTTGGCGTGGGTGGCGGCAATCGAACCGATCACTACGGCGGCCGGCCTGTCGCCCTTGGCCAAGGCATCGGCCAGACCGTCGAGCAGCTCGGTGACGCCAAAGTAGTTGACCGAAACAATGGTGTCGGACATCGCGCTGGAACCCACTCCGGCGCAGCAGACCAGTCCGTCGAGCACCCCTGCGCTTTGCTCGAGCACCGCACGAATGGCTGCCTGGCGTCCCTCTGCGCTGGACAGGTCGGCAATAACCTCGGCGTTCGCCCGATCGATACCGATGATGCGGTGCCCTGCGGCGCGTAGCGCCTGGCAGACTGCCGCGCCAATACCGGATGCAGAACCGCTGACCGCTGTAACTGGCATAACGTCTTCCTCGTTCAATAAAGGTGCTGGCTAGTATTGGTGCCGCCTGAACCCGACAACATCGTCCGCACGGACTAAAACGCCCCGGCCTTGCAAGCAAGACCAGGGCGTTGGAGGACAGAAACCACACTCAGGCGCGGTTGCGCACCGGTTGCGCCAGCTTCAATACTGGCGTTTCCAGCTTATCGGTGGCCAGCATGGCCAACTTTGGCTTTCCCAGCGCAACCACGCTGTTGAGAATGATGCGCACCAACTCCGTTTGGCGGCGCACGCCGGTCTTGGAGAAGATCGAGCGCAAATGCGCCCGGGCAGTATTACGGCGCACATTCAACACTTCGGCGGCTTCTTCAAGCGACAGACCGTTCGCCAGCTCCATCGCCAGGGCGGTTTCGGCCCGCGTCAGGTTGAACAGTTGCTTGGTCACCGTTTCGCTGGCCATGGAGCGACCGACCGCGTCGCGGATGTACACCACCACCACCGGTTTGCTCTTGCCCTCGGCCCAGTCCTGGGTCGGAATGGCTTCGACGACGACGCCCAGGTTGATCTGTCCCGAAGGCCTGGAGACCGACATCGCTTCCGCCGCCGTGCTGACCGCCTCACTGTTAACGTCGCGGGCAAAGGCGTTGCGCACCAGGCGCTGCAATTCACGGTTATCGGTGGGGTAAGTGGCCTCAAGACGGCCGCCGACCAGCTTGAGGCCATCGGCGTGGCTCAGCAGTTCGCTGGCCACGGAATTCAGGCGCAACACGCTGCCATTCTGATCGAGGACGATGGTCGCCACTGACAAGCGGCTGATGGCCTGGGAGTACAACTCACTGATCGATTCGCTGCGGTCGAGCAGATTGTGCACGTGCATCGCACGGCGCAAATGCGGCAACAACATTTCGCACAGCGTGCGCTCGGAGACCGAGAATTTTGGCGCAGCTTTCGGCCGGGTAATGCGAAAGCGCAGTTTGCCGCCATCGGGCGTGGAAATATCGGCACCCATGATGTGGTAGGTGTCGTGGAGGGTTCCATACGTCTTGAAGTAGACCGAATTGGCCCACTCGGACTCGGTCATCAGGTCGTCTACGGTGAACACCCGGTCCATTGGTGGATTGTTGAACGGCGTGACCGCTTGCGGGTAGGCCCAGTAACTCACCTCACCGTCGCCTTCGATGTCACCGACGACGATCATCAGGCCCAGGTCCGGCTGTTCAGGCACCCGCAGGATCAAGGTGACATAGTTGGCCTGATAAACGCTGCGGACATGGCGCAGGGTCTTGGCCATCAACTTGTGATCCAGCGCACCGTCGTAGAACTCGCCGATGAGCCTGTCGTAGTCAGCCAGTTCCAGGCCCATGTCTGCCAAGGCCTGAACACTCAAACTGGAATTTTCCATCGCCCGTCTCCTCGCGGGACACAGCCCAGGCCATGCCCGTTTTTATTGTTATGATTTGATCATTTGCGCATGCGATGTGCGGCCTGTTCCGGCCGCCACCAGTGGTTTGCCCTGGTTGAACCAGGCAGCCAAAGCCGGTAGCAGGAAAATCGCCCCGAGTACATTGACCAGAAACATAAACGATAGCAACACCCCCATGTCGGCCTGAAACTTCAGGGGTGCGAAAGCCCAGGTGCAGACCCCGATCGACATGGTCAGGGCGGTGAAAACCGCTGCCGTTCCGCGCTGGCACATCGCTCGATAGAACGCGGTGCGCAGGTCGGCGCCGTCGACCATTTCGTGCTGGATGCGCTCATACAGGTAAATGCCATAGTCGACCCCGACCCCGACGCCGAGCGCCATGACCGGCAATGTCGCCACCTTCAGGCCTATGCCGAGCATGGCCATCAACGCATTGCACAACACTGCAACAATCGCCAGCGGCACCAGGATGCACAGCACCGCGCGCAATGAGCCAAACGTCAGCCAGCAGAACAGCAGCACCGAACCAAACAGCGCCACCAGCATCAGGACCTCGGCGCGCTTGACCGCGTCATTGGAGGCCGCCATCACCCCGACGTTGCCGCCGCCCAGCAGGAACTTGATTTCCGGAACCTGGACCTCGTCAATGATCCGCTTGGACTCCTTGACCACATGCGACACCGTGGCGCCGTCATGATCGGAGAGGAACACCAGAATCTGCATTTGCTGGCAGCCGTCGGTCACCAGGCCGTCATCGGGCATGTAGGCTCGGGCGCCCTGGCTCAGTCCCCGGGACGACCCCGGAATGGCCGCCCAGCGCGGGTTGCCTTCGTTATTGCCGGCAATCACCGTCTTGCCGAAACCGGCCACGCTCTGCACCGACTGCACACCCGTTACGCTGCGCATCTTGAAATCAAAGGCTTCGACCGCACGCATCACCGATGGCGACAGGCAGGCCTCTTCCAGATCCTGGGCCTGAACGAACACCGCCAGCACATCGAGGCCGATGGAATAGCTGCCAACGATCTTTGCGTTGTCCTGGTTGTAGCGCGACTCTGCACGCAACTCCGGCGCACCAGCACCAATGTCACCGACCTCCAGTTGTCGCGCCTTGAGCACCGCAACGCTCAGCAACATCAGGCTGACCACCAGCACTGCCAGCGCCGGACGCGGTTCGGCCAGTGCCGACAGTCGCCACCAAAGCGGGTGCTTGCCCTGCTGCTGGACGCGCCCCTTGGCCAGCACGCTGCGCTCCAGGCGCAAATGGGAAATGATGATCGGCAGCATCATCTTGTTGGTGATGATCATCAACATCACACCGATGCACGCCGTCACGCCCAGTTCATGAACAATCGGGATGTCGATCAGCATGATCACGGCAAAACCCAGGGCGTTCATCAGCAGCGCCAGGGAACCGGGAATGAAGATGTTGCAGAACGCCAGGCGCGCGGCCTGAACCGAATCCTTGCCGGCGAGTACTTCCTGTTTCCAGGCATTGGTCATCTGCACCGCGTGCGAGACACCGATGGAGAAGATAAGGAACGGCACCAGAATCGACATCGGATCAATACCCAGACCCATCAGCGGCAGCAGCCCCAACAACCAGACCACCGGCAGCAACGCCACCAGCAACGCCACCACGGTCAGGCGTAACGACCGCGAGTAGAGCCACAGCAACAGCCCGGTAATGAGGAAGGCGACGACGAAAAAGCCAATCACTGTCATCAACCCATCGACCACATCGCCCACCAGCTTGGCGAAGCCGACAATGTTGATTTCGACTTGATCGCTGCTGTATTTGGCGCGAATGTCTTCGAGGCGTTTGGAAACATCAACGTAACTCACGGCCTTGCCCGTCTGCGGATCGACGTCCTGAAGGTCGGCACGCACCATGGCCGATTTCAAGTCGTTGGCCACCAGCCGCCCGACCTGTCCGGAGCGGGCCGCGTTGCTGCGTACCTGGGCCAGGTCCTCGGCCGTTCCGGTAAAGCGTGGCGGTACCACGACGTCGCCGAAAAAGCCTTCTTCAGTGATTTCGATATAGCGCACGTTGGCGGTGAACAACGAGGTGACGCTGGCCCGGCTGACCCCGTTTATGAAGAACACGTCGTCCGTGACCTTGCGCAGCGTGTCGAGGAATTGCGGGTTGTAGATATCACCCTCGCCCTTCCATTTCACGCTGACCAGAAAACGGTTGGCGCCGGTGAAGTACTGACTGAAACCCAGGAAGTTGAGCATGTACTCATGCCGCACCGGAATCTGCTTGTTGAAGCCAGGGTCCAGCTGAGTGTGCGTAGCGCTGTAGCCCAGGCCCAGAGTCACCAGCATGAACACTGAAAGCAGCAGTTTGCGTTGCGCCAGCAACAGGTCGGCACAGCGCTCGACCATTCGATCAACCCAGGATTTACCGTGTTTCATGACGCTGCTCTCCTTTGCCCAGGGCGGCAACGCTGTTGCCGCTCCCTTGATACACACCCCGTTCACCCGCCACGAGCACCTGATCGCCGCCAACCACAATGGCTGACGTCAATGTCCCAAGGCCGGGTTGCCGGCTGGTGCCGAGCAAACGTCCCTGGCCATCCAGGCGCACCATCGAGCTTCCGGCACCGACAATCAGCACCCCGGCGTTGTCCGGTAGCAGCACATGACCGTAGAGGGGTTGCGTGTTGCCGACATCGATGGCTTGCCACTGCTCACCGAAGTTATCCGTGACAAAAACATGGCCACGCATGCCATAGGTCACCCAACGCTGGGCCGTCAGACGGATCACGCCAAACAAGGAGCCGTTGTAGAACGTCGGCAACTGTTGCCAGTGCTGGCCGTTGTCGGCGCTGCGCATGACCAGGCCCTGCTCGCCGACCAGCATGCGCCGGCCATCACTGCCGCCAGCCATCGCATTGAGGTGCGAGCGATCAACCTCCAGCGCCACATCGCGCCACCGCCGACCGGCGTCGTCGGACTGGTAAAACTTGCCGTAGCTGCCGAATACAAAGACCTGTTCAGCACTGGCTGCCCACACGCCCAGCAAGGGCTCACCGGCATCGGGTTCGTAGTGAACTTCCTGCCAGCTGCTGGCACCGTCACTGGAACGCAGGATCAAACCGTCCTGGCCAACGGCAATCAACTGTTCGGTACTTAATGCCGTGAGGGCGGTCAGGGAGATCTGGCGTTGTGGCTCGACGCTCGCCTGTTGCCAGGTTTGCCCCCGGTCATCGCTGATCAGGATGGTCCCGCGCTCGCCCACCGCCACCTGGCGCTTGCCCAGGTTGAGCAGGCCGTTGATTTGCATGCGATCGGTGTTCAACGCGGTATCGGCAGCGTTCATGACCCCGCGCGGGGTAAACGCCAGCGCGACGATGGCGGCGACTGCAATGCACACCCCATAAGCGATCAACTGGCGCATGGACGACTCCTTGCAGCAACATCCAGGCGCTCGACAATAGACATACGGCCCACCTTCTTATTCTTGTCGGATTGAATCGCTGAACCACCGAGGCGCAGCGCTTGCAACCGCTCTTGACTGAGGTGTGTAGATAGTCCGTCTGCCCGGCCCCCGGGGCATCGTCCAAATGGCCTACCCGGGTGCCGAACGACGAAATCGGTGATTAAGGGAGTTCGAACAGGCCCGCCGCGCCCATGCCACCGCCAATGCACATGGCCACGACCACGTAGCGCACGCCGCGACGGCGTCCTTCAAGCAGGGCGTGACCGACCATGCGTGCACCGGACATGCCGAACGGGTGACCGATGGAAATGGCCCCGCCATTAACGTTCAGGCGCTCCGGGGGAATGCCCAGGGCGTCGCGGCAATGCAACACCTGGCATGCAAACGCCTCGTTGATTTCCCACAAGCCGATGTCGGCCGCGCTCAGGCCAAAGCGCTTGAGTAGTTTGGGTACCGCGACCACTGGCCCGATCCCCATCTCTTCCGGCGCGCAGCCGGCCACCGCGATGCCGCGATAGATGCCCAGCGGCTGCAGGCCCAGCTCGGCCGCCTGCCCACGACTCATCAGCAAGCTGGCCGAGGCGCCGTCGGAAAACTGCGAGGCGTTGCCGGCCGTAATGTATTCACCTTGCTCGACCCACTGACCGTTCTTCCACACCGGTTTCAGGGCAGCCAGGTCTTCAAGCCGGGTCGAGGGACGGTTGCACTCGTCACGATCGGCGAGCACCTGTTCATGGCCATTTGGCTGACCGTCCTTGTCGAAAAGTTGTTTACGCGCTTGCAACGGTACGATCTCCGCATCGAACAAACCATCACGCTGGGCGGCTGCCGTGCGTTGCTGACTTTGCAGCGAATAGTCGTCCTGTGCAGCACGGCTGATGCCGTAGCGCCGCGAGACAATCTCGGCGGTTTCGATCATCGGGATATACGCGCTCGGCATACAGGCAAGCACCGCCTCCGACTGATTGCGGTAGGTGTTTTTGTGTTTGTTCTGGGTCAGCGACAGCGACTCGACGCCGCCGGCGATGGCGATGTTCATTTCGCCGGCCAGAATGTTTTTCGCGGCCATGCCGATGCTGATCAGACCGGACGCACACATCCGGTCCAGGGCCATGCCCGACACACTGTCCGGCAGGCCGCCGGTGTAAGCACAGAGCCTGCCGATGTTGTAGCCCTGGGTGCCCTGCTGCACCGCTGCCCCCATGATCACATCGTCCACTGACCCCGGTTCGATACCGGCGCGTTCCACCACGGCCCGTACTACATGGCCGCCGAGCACCGGGGCTTCGGTGTCGTTGAACGACCCTCGAAAGGATTTGGTCAGCGCAGTACGCGCGGTGGCAACAATCACAACGTCATTCTTGTCCATGAACAGGTTCACTCGGTAAGGGGATTGAAGGTGTAACGACTGATGGTGTCGACCACGCAGCCAGGGCGGTCGGCGCCTTCGATTTCAACGCTGATGCGCACCACCAGCTGCACAGCGCTGCCGATCAATTCGGCGCTGATGACCTGGCCTCGGCCGCGTACCCGAGAACCGACTTTCACCGCCGCGGGAAAGCGCACGCGGTCGGTGCCGTAGTTCACCCCCATGGCCATGTTGTCGATGGTCATCAGTTGCGGCATGAACAGGTTGGCCAGCGCCAGGGTCAGGTAGCCATGGGCGATGCACGCCCCGAACGGGCCGCTGGCGGCGCGCTCGGGATCGACGTGTATCCACTGCTGGTCGCCGGTCGCTTCGGCGAACAGATTGATTCGCTCCTGTTTCAGGAGCAGCCAGTCGGTGACGCCCAGGTCCAGGCCCTGGGCCTTGAGCATTTGCTCGGCACTGCTGAATCGTGTGGTCATGGGTGGTCCTCAAGCCTGTTGTGAACTGACCGACAGGACTTCGCCGACCATGTAGGAGGCGTAGTCGCTGGCCAGGAAGATCATGACGTTGGCGACTTCCCAGACCTCTGCGGCGCGGCCGAAGGCTTCACGGTCGGCAAGTTTTGCCAGCAGCTCTTCACTGGAGGCTTTCTTGAGAAATTCGTGCAAGGCAATCGAGGGCGATACCGCGTTGATGCGCACGCCGTGTTCGGCGGCTTCCAGTGCGCTGCAACGGGTCAATGCCATGACGCCGGCCTTGGCGGCGGCGTAGTGCGCCTGTTCTTTCTGCGCACGCCAACCGAGCACCGAAGCGTTGTTGACGATGGCACCGCTCCCTCGACGCTCCATGTGCGGCAACATGGCGCGGGTCATGCGGAAGGTGCCGGTGAGCGTCACATCGATGACCCGCAGCCACTCTTCATCGCTCATCTCGGTCACCCGCTTCGAGCCCCCGAGGCCGGCGTTGTTGATCAGCACATCGACGCCGCCGAGGGCCTGCTCCGCTGCAGCGACCAGCGCCTGCACTTCGGCTTCGACGGTGACATTGCACAACTGGCCGTACACCGCCTGCAGACCGGTCTCGGCCTTGAGCTGCTCAACCGCCTGTTCCAGTCGACGGGGATGAACATCGGAAATCATCAGGGCGCGACAGCCCTCTTCGGCACAGCGCCTGGCCGCGGCGAAACCGATTCCGGCGCCTGCGGCGGCAGTGATGAGAACGGATTTGCCAGCCAGTAACTGGTGGCCAGGAACATAAGGAGGGGCTTGTTTCACGACGTATACCTCTGACAGAAAACAGGTTGTCGACAGGTATAAAGCCCGCAGGGATCGGGCACATCGTCAAAACGGACGGGGTCATTAAAGGCAGTGGCAGTGACACTGAAAGAGACAGTGACACTGAAAGAGACAGTGACAACAAACCTGTGGCGAGGGGATTTATCCCCGTTGGGCTGCAAAGCAGCCCCAAAAGCTGTAACCGAGTTGTATCAGGCACAACGCGTCCGCTGGTTTTAGGACTGCTTCGCAGCCCAACGGGGACTTGCCTCAGTTCTGGATTTTAGTTAAGCCAGCCTCAAGTACCCCAGACCTTCTGCGCCTCGGGCGCTTCGGCGAGTATCCCGTCGACTGCCTCGCCCACTTCCGCTACTAGCCAGCGCGCACCCTTGTCGCGGGTGACGCCCGTGCGCCAACCGTCGCCAAGGGAAATCCGTCCGCCCTGGCTTTCGAACAAGTGGCCGCTGACATGCCCGGACGCTTCGCTGCCCAGCCACACCACCAAAGGCGCAACGTTCTCCGCTGCCCAGCCATCGAAGCTGTTGTCTTCAGGTTTCTTGACCATGTCCGGCATGGCGCTTTCGGTCATCGCTGTGCGCGCCGCCGGCGCCAACGCGTTGGCCGTGACGCCATAACGTCCCAGCTCCGCCGCCTGCACCAGAGTCAAGGACGCGATGCCTCCTTTGGCCGCTGCATAGTTGGATTGCCCGATCGAGCCCTGCAGGCCGGCTCCGGAGCTGGTATTGATAATGCGCGCCGCCACCGGTGTGCCGGCCTTGGCCAAATCACGCCAGCGCCGACCGAGAATATTGGCCAGGCAGAAATGCCCCTTGAGGTGGACGCGCATCACCATGTCCCAGTCCTCCTCCGAGAGGCTGATGAACATCCGGTCACGCAGGACCCCGGCGTTGTTGACCAGTACATGGACTTCACCGAACGCCGCGAGCGCGGCATCGACAATGCCTTGAGCGCTGCTCAGGGCGGTGATATCGCCATCGTTGGCGATCGCCTGGCCACCGATCGAGCAGATCTCATCGACCACGGCCTCGGCCGCCTCACGCCGAATATCATTGACCACCACGTTGGCGCCTTCGGCAGCGAACGCCAGTGCATAAGCGCGGCCCAACCCGCCACCGGCACCGGTGATTATCACAGTACGACCTGCACAGATTCCCATAGGGTGTTGTCCTGTTCTTGAGTGTGGGCGGCTTCAGAGCCGTTCGATAATGCTGACGTTGGCCTGGCCGCCGCCTTCGCACATGGTTTGCAGGCCGTAACGCCCGCCCGTGCGCTCCAGCGAGTGCAGCAAGGTGGTCATCAAGCGCGCACCGGTGGCTCCCAGCGGGTGGCCAAGGGCGATGGCGCCGCCATTGACGTTGGTATTGGCCGGGTCGTAATCGAGCTCCTTGGCCCAGGCCATAACCACTGAGGCGAAGGCTTCGTTGATTTCCACCAGGTCGATGTCAGCCATGCGCATGCCGGCCTTTTTCAGCGCCGCACGGGTCGCCGCAATCGGTGCCGTGAGGTGCCAGATCGGATCATCACCGAGCACCGACAAATGATGAATGCGCGCCCGGGGCGTCAGGTTGTAGCGTTTGAGCGCCGCTTCCGAGACCACCAGCAACGCCGCCGAGGCGTCACAGGTCTGGCTCGATACGGCCGCGGTGATCGACGGAAATTCCGCGCTCACCGGCTCCAGGCTGGCCATTTTTTCCAGGCTGCTGATGCGCGGCGTCTCATCAAAATCCAGGCCTTCGCAGGCCACGATCTCGCTGGCGAAGTAACCGGCATCGGCGGCCCCTAGAGCACGTCGATGGCTTTCCAGGGCAAACACTTCCATGTCCGCGCGGCTGATTTTCCAGTGATCGGCGATGCGCTGTGCGGCGTAGAACTGATTCACCGGCTGATTGCCAAAACGCGCCTGCCAGCCTTTGCTGCCGGAAAACGGGTCGCTGAAACCCAGGGGCTGACCCGCGAGCATCGCCGATGAAATCGGGATCCGGGTCATGGTCTGCACGCCGCCGACCGCCACCACATCCTGCATGCCACTCATGACCGCCTGGGCTGCAAAGTGCAGCGCCTGCTGGGACGAGCCGCACTGACGGTCAACGGTGGTGCCCGGCACATTCAACGGCAGGCCGGCGGCCAGCCAACTGGTGCGGGCAATGTCGCCTGCTTGCGATCCGATGGCGTCGACACACCCGAAAATGACGTCGTCATAGTCTTCTGCGGGAATGCAGTTGCGCTCGACCAGCGCTTTCAACACATGGGCGCCCAGATCGATGGCATGCACATGGGCCAGACCGCCCTTGCGCTTGCCCGTGGGACTGCGCAGGGCATCGACTATATAAGCTTGGGGCATGGCTCAGTCCTCGAAAGTGGCACCCGGCCCAAGCCGGGCTTCGTCGCTGAACACATAGGCAGCGACGCGGGATTTGTGGGTGGCGCGGTCGCCCCAGGACGGGTCCAGGGACCAGGCACGTTTCATGAACATCTGCAGATCGACTTCCCAGGTGTAACCCATGGCGCCATGCACCTGAATGCCATGCCGCGCCGCCAGCCAACTGGCGTCGCAGCAGGCCAGCCGGGCTTGCGAGACATAGACGTCGACATTGCGCTCGCCCCTGGCCAGTGCGTTGGCGGCGCGATAGAGCACGGGTTTGGCGAATTCGATCTTGCTGGCGACATCCGCAAGGTGGTGCTTGACCGCCTGGAAACTGCCGATCGGCTTGCCGAATTGTTTACGCTGAGCCACGTAGTCCACCGACAGATCGAGCATCCGTTGAGCCAGTCCCAACAGTTGACCGGCCACCGACAAGGCGCCTCGATTCAAGGTGTCGGCCCACACCGCACGCCCCTGCTCGCCGTCGATCAACAGGGTGTCGCGGCCAGGCTGCCAGGTCACCCGGGCGAGGCGGCGGGACGCATCGATACTGGCATTGGCCTGCACATCGACTTGCGCCCGCGGCACCGCATGCACTTCATCGCCGTGGGCCAGGATCAGCCACTCGGCCAGGGCCGCATCGGCCACCAGCGGGTTGATCGGATGCCCGATGGCCACGCGCACGCTGCCATCGGCGATGCGCGGCAACAGACTGGCCTTCACCGGGTTGTCAGCCGGCAGGCCATTGAGCAGGCCGGTCACCACATAGGCGGTATCGGCCAGCGAATCGGGGATGGCGTAGTAACCCAGTTCCTGGGTCATCAACGACCAAGCCACATCGTCCATGCCCAGGCCGCCGAACTGCTCGGGCACCGACAAGGCCGTCAAACCTTGCTCGGCGATCTTGCCGCGCAATTCCGCCGAACGCCCGACGTCGGTTTCCCAGATTTCGCGCAGCATCTCGGGGGCAGCCTCGGTCATCAGAAAACGACTGATGGCCTCACGAAACGTGAGCTGATCATCGGTAAAGGTAAAGTCCATGGCCGGCTCCTATTTAGGCAGACCGAGCATTCGCTCGGCGATGATGTTGCGCTGGATTTCGTTGGTGCCGGCGTAGATCGGCCCGGCTTGCGCGAACAGGAAACCGTCAAGCCAGGCACCGCCCGGCGCTTGCGGTGCGCTGTTCAACAACTCGCCGTGCGCGCCGAGGATGCGCATGGCGGTGTCATGCATCTTCAGGTCGAGTTCCGACCAGATGATCTTGTTGATACTCGACTCGGCACCAATCTGCGCACCACGACTCATGCGTCCGACGGTGTGATAGGACGACAGCGCATAACCTTCGGCGCCGAGCCAGGCATCGACGACTGCCTCGCGAATGCTCGGGTCGCGATCGGCGCTCTCGCGGTGGGCCTTGTAAAGCTCCACCAACTTGCGCGCAGTAGCCTGGAAACGTGCCGGCGAGCGCAACAGCAAACCCCGCTCAAAACCGGCGGTGGCCATTGCCACATGCCAACCCTGGCCCTCGGCGCCGATGCAGTTCTCGACCGGTACGCGCACATCGTCGAAGAACACTTCAGCGAAGGTGTTCTTGCCGTTGAGTGCCCGGATCGGTCGAATGGTCACTCCAGGCGTATCGAGCGGCACCATTAAGAACGACAAGCCGTTGTGCCGGGTGGAGGTCGGGTCGCTGCGAAACAGACCGAACAGCCAGTCGGCAAACAAGGCGCGGCTGGACCAGGTTTTCTGGCCGTTAAGCACATAGTGATCGCCATCGCGAATGGCCTTGCTGGTGATCGCGGCCATGTCTGAGCCGGCATTCGGTTCTGACCAGCCCTGGGCCCACATGTCGACGCTGGACGCCATGCGTGGCAAAAAGCGCTGCTTCTGTGCCGTGGTGCCGAATTCCATCAGGGTCGGTCCGAGCAGCAACTGGCCGTTCTGGTTGATGCGCATCGGCGCATCGGCGCCGTAGTATTCCTCTTCGAAAATCAGCCACTCGATCAGGTCGCAACCACGGCCGCCATATTCTTTGGGCCACATGACCATCGACAGGCGTTGCTCGAACAGCTTCGCCTCCCAGGCGCGGTGCTGCTCGAACCCTTCACGGGTGTCGTAGTTGGCCAGGGGCGTCGTCGGCTGATTGGCCGCCAGCCACTCACGGACCTCCTGACGGAAGGCTTTTTGTTTTGGGGTATAAGCTAGTTCCATGGCAGCCTCTCAGAACTTCGCGTCGCGTTTTTCGACGAAGGCGCGGCGGGTTTCGGCAGAATCCGGACTGGTGTAGGCCTGCAGGGTGAAGCCCTGCTCCCAGCGGTACTTGTCTTCCAGGTTGCCGTCTTCGATACCGTTAAGGGCTTCCTTGGCCAGGCGGATCATCGCCGGACTCTTGGCCGCAATTTTGGCGGCGATTTCAAGGGCGGTTTCGCGCAGTTGTTCCTTGGGCACCACACGTTCGATAAAGCCGTACTGCGCAGCTTCGGCGGCGCCGATCTTGTCGCCGGTGAAGAACAGATAACGGACCTTTTGCACCGGGAACAAACGCTGCAGATGCGCACCGCCGCCCATGGCCCCGCGATCCACTTCAGGCAAGGCGAAGGTGGCGCACTCGGAAGCCACGACAATGTCGGCGGCGCCGGTAATGCCGATTCCACCGCCGAGGACAAAGCCATGCACGGCGACGATCACCGGCACCGGGGTGCGGTGCACGGCCTTGAACGCCGCGTAGTTACCGGCGTTGACTGCCACGATTTTATCGGGGTGGGCGTCCAGTTCCTTGATGTCGACACCGGCGCAGAAACCGCGCCCCTCGGCTCGAATCACAATCACCCGGACATCCGGATTGGCGCCCAGCGCTTCGATCTGTTCGGCCAGGTCCATCCACTCCTGGCTGGCCAGGGCGTTGACCGGCGGTTTGGCGATGACCAACTCGGCAATGCCCGCGTCGATCTGTGTCGTAAATGCTTGACTCATGCGTGTCTTCTCCAGTGCTCAGCGGGCCTGTTCAATTCAAGGTGGGCTTCAGTTTTCCTGCGCCCGTGCAGGCGTGTGCTCGCATTGGCGAGCCACCAGGGCATCCAGGCAGCGCTCGGCCTGCTCGGCTATTTCTTCGATTACTTGCTGGCAACTTTTCAGTTCACCAATGGCGGCGGCCACCTGACCGCTGGGCAAGATGCCCTCGTCCGGCACGCCATCGATCATCGAGCGCTGCAGCAGCACCGGCTGGTTGGCGGCCATGACGGTTTGCGACACCGCGCCGGGGTCTTCCTGGAAGGCCTGGCGCAGCACGCCGAACAAATGGCCCAGGCTCATGCCGGTCTGCTGTTTCCACTTCCAGGCACTGCGCAAGGCGATGCGCAGGCGCCCGATGGGCCCGGCCTGCTCCAGACGATTGATGAACGGGTTCTCGATCATGCGGTGGCGCATGCCGTCGACCGCCGTGGTCACCCGCACCAACTGCGGATCGCTGACCTTGAGGTAATGCACCAGGGTGGCCGAAGGCGTCGGTGAGTCACGGGTCATCAGGAACCGCGTGCCCATGGCAATGCCCACGGCGCCGGCCGCCAGCGCTCCGGCAAGACCACGACCGGTGGAATAGCCCCCGGCAGCAATCACCGGAACCGACACCGCATCGAGCACCTGGGGCAAGAGAATCGAACTGGGCACACCACCGGTATGACCACCGCCCTCACCGCCCTGAATGGTGATCATGTCAGCGCCCAACTCGACGGCCTTGAGGGCATGCTTGAGCGCCCCCACCGTCGGAATGCACAGCACCCCGGCAGCCTTGAAACGGGCAATCGTCTGTTTGTCCGGGCCACGGCCATAGCTGACCGCGCGCAAGCGATAGCGGATCGCCAGGTCAACGCACTGCGCGGCGTTTTCCTGGAACATGTGGAAGTTCAGGCCAAAATTGCTGCCACCAGTGGCGGCAATCACCTTGTTGATTTCGCGCTCCAGCGCATCGGCGGCAATCGTCGCCCCGGCGAGAAAACCGAAACCACCCGCCCGGGTCGTCGCGATCACCAGGTTGGCGTCAGCGACCCAGCCCATGGCGGTCTGCACAATCGGGTAGCGGCACCCCAGGGCTTCAGTCAGCGGCGTGGACATCCAGCGGCTCATGCCTGCTCCCCACTGGCAGCGGCCTTGTTGGCCTGAGCCATGGCCTTGGCATCGAAACCGCCGAGCTTGTCCCCCGACAGCAACTCGTTGTGCGCGTGGGCGAAGTGGTGCCAGGCAAAAGCGGCGTCCATGGCGGTGCGCTTGCCCTGCAGGTCTTCAACGTGGTTGATCGCCTGCTTGGTCAGGGCCAGACCCATGCGCGGTTGTCGCGCAATGTTGGCCGCCAGCGCATAAGTGCCCTCTTCAAGCGCCTCGCGAGACATGACCCGATTGACCATGCCCATCTGGTAAGCGCGCTCGGCGCTCATGCGATCGCCAGTGAACAGGAACTCCTTGGCGATACGCGGATTGAGCTCATAGGGATGGGCAAAGTACTCCACCCCGGGAATGCCCATGCGCACCACCGGGTCCTGGAAAAACGCATCGTCGCTCGCCACGATCAGGTCGCAGACCCAGGCCAGCATCAACCCTCCGGCGACACAGGCGCCCTGGACCATGGCAATGGTCGGCTTGGGCAGTTCACGCCAACGCCGACACATGCCCAGGTAAACCTCCTGCTCGCGGGCATAGAGTTGCTCGCCACCGGGCTTGTTGGTGTGGTCCCACCACAGGTGCGCGCGCTCGAACGGTTTGTTGATGTCCCGCCCCGGCGTGCCGATGTCGTGGCCGGCGGAAAAGTGCTTGCCTGCCCCGCGCAGCACAATGACTTTGACCGCGTCATCGTTGACCGCCTGGCGAAACGCAGCGTCCAGGGCATAGGTCATCTGCGAGTTCTGCGCATTGTTGAAGCCTGGCCGGTTCATGGTCAGCGTGGCGATACCGTCCGCCACGGCGTACAACACCGGTTCCTGCGTTTCGTAGACTGAATGGTCTTCACGCTGGACGAATTCACTGTCAGGGCTGTTCATGCTCATGTCCCTCGCCTTAGGCCACGCGAATGCCGGCTGGATTGCCCTTGATCGCCGCACTGCGGTAATCATGGGGATCGAGTCGACGGATCAGTGCCAGTTGCTCGGGCGTCGGGTGCACGGTTTCCTTGAGTGATGGCGACTTGAGCAACGGGAAGCCGGTGCTTTCCTGCACCTCTTCAAAGGTCACGCCAGGGTGCAGGCTGCGCACCTGGACAGCACGGTCCGGGCCGTCGAAATCCATCACGCACAAGTTGGTGATGATCAAGCGGATATCCATCAGGTCGCGCCGCACCCCTTCAGGCCAGCGCTCGGCCTTGAAGCCTACGCCGGAGACCATGTCCACTTCACCGCTGACAAACACGCGGGCGTTATGGTTGGGCACAAAGAACGAGTTGATGTGGTTGATGCTGTTGCCGGGCAAGCCGCGCACACCGAGCATGGCGGCTTTGGGCTTGTGGTAATCGCCCACGCAAGACAAGTTGCTCTGGCCCCAGCGGTCGATCTGGGTCGGGCCGATCATGGCGTGGCGACGGCCACCCCAGACGCACTCGAACACCCGCTCGAAGTTCAGCGAACCGGAGTACTTGGGCACGAAATCGCCCCTGGGTCCCAACGGGATCGGTTCTTCGACCAGGTAGGCCTCGCTGTCGGTCATCAGCAATTGCGGACTGTGGCTGAGCTTGGCCAGACTCGCGCCCAGACGCGGGATCACGCCCAACCCCGAAGCGATCAATTCGCCGTTGTCGCGCCAGGCTTCGCTGGCCGCGACGATCATCAATTCGGCGAGGGTAAATTCACAGGTAGTCGACATTTTCATCCTCCTCAGAACACCGGCAGGGCCAGGGAGCCCATGCGTTCGGCACCGCCGTTTTTATCCAGATAGGCCTGCTCGCCCGCCGCCACATACTCCTCGACATAGGCTTGCCAGCCGCCCTCTTCACCGGCACTGGCGGCATAGCGTTTGAGATGGCTCAGGTCCCAGCCATATTCGGGCTGGCAGGCAGTCGGATGGGCGCCAAACGGTGCGTGAATCACCCCGCTCACCAGGTAGCGTTCGAAGGTGTTGCAACGGGCTTGCTCGGCGGTCAGTTCCAGGCGCTCGTGCAACTGTTCGCAGGACACGAAACACTGCTGGGCAGCGCGTGCGAACAGATGATCGAAGTACGGGTCCGGGCCGGTGACCAGGGTGTTGCCCAAGCGGTCGGCGACGTTGACGTGCACAAAGGCCACGTCCAGGTTCAGCGCCGGCATCGCCAGCAGCACCTCGCCGTCGGCATAGGGCGATTGAATGGTCTTGAGTTCGGGGTTCAGGCGCGTGACATCGGTGGCCAGGCCACAGCGGGTCGGCAAAAACGGCAAGCGCATGGCCGCCGCACGCAACCCCCACTGGAACATGCCCTCATCGACTTCCATCAACTCCAGCCCACCGGCTTCACGGGCCTTGCGGTAGTAGGGTTCCAGCGGAATGGCGTCGAGGGTGGCAAAGCCGAACACCAGCTTCTTGACCTTGCCGGCCGCGCAGAGCATGCCAACTTCCGGCCCACCGTAAGCGACCACTGTCAGGTCCTTCACATCGGAACGCAGAATCTCGCGGACCACCGCCATCGGCTTGCGTCGCGGGCCCCAACCACCGAAGCCGATGGTCATGCCATCACGCAGTTGCGCTACCGCATCAGCGGCCGTCATTTGCTTGTTCATTGCTCATCTCCTTGTTGATGGCCGACGGAAAAGTCATGCCCCCACAGGCTCACGCGGGTGAATTCGAAGGCCGAGTGTTCAGCCCAGTCCACTTGCAGGCCGCCGTAGCCGTACTCGAGGTCGAAACCGGACGGGGTCTTCATGTAAAACGAGGTCATCAGGTCATTGAGGTGCTGGCCGAGGGTGGCCGAGAGCGGCACCTGATGGGCCAGGCGCCGGTCATGGGCGCGACCCACTTCGGTCATCGAGTCCACTTCCACCATCACGTGCACGCAACCCGAAGGCACCGCGAACTCCGCCAGCGCCAGCGAGTGATGGCGACTGTTGCGGCAATGCAGGAAGTGGATACGAATCGGCGGGGCCGACGGATCGGGGCGGAAATTGAAGATGTCCGACAGTTCAAACCCCAGCACCTCCTTGGCGAATACCAGGGTGGCGTCGAAGTTCGGCGCTGGCAGCACGGTGTGCCCCAGGCCCATGTCACCGGTGATAAAACGCGGCACGCCTTGTGGCGAGACAAAGGGCAGGCAGGCAGAACGATGGCCCCAGCTCAGCTCGTGACGATTGCCGGACGGATCAAGAACACTGACCAACGCCTGCACGCCACGCTGCTCGATCTCAACAGCCGTGCCCGGCTCCCAGCGCACAGCGTTCTGATCCAGCGTTTTCAACGCGGCGTTGAAAGCCCGTTCGCTGGCCAGCTCCCAGCCAGACGCCAGGTAACCCGCCCCCGCCCCTTCGACGATGAGCATGCGAAACGGTCGCTCGTCCATCTTCACGTGCAATCCGCCACCGGGCGCGGGCAGCACCATCATGCCCAACACGTCTTCGGCATAACGTTGCCACTGACTGAGATTTTCGATTTGAGCGACGAAGTAACTCAGCCCCCGAATATCCATCATGCCCTGCTCCTCAATGACTGGACCTTTGTTGGTCTTCATTGTGCTGAGGAGGGGCAACTGCATCATCGTCCGTTGAGACTAAGCATCTGATCTATCGGGGAAAGGGATATCGGGTGAGATCCTTCTTGGATGTGCCGGCCCAATCGTGAGCAAGCCCACTCCCACAAGGGATCTGTGGTCGGACGCAGATTTTGTAGTCACTGCGGTTCACTGTGGGAGTGAGCCTGCTCGCGATGGGGCCGGCACATCCAAAGTTACGGTGACTGACACACCGCCATCGCTGGCAAGCCAGCTCCCACAGTGATCGTGTGTTGGCTTTGGAATTTGGGGCTATGGCAGGCTTGCGCAGCGGGTAAACCGGCAAGGATGCCGGTTTAGCCGCGGAGCAATGCCTGCGTTCGGGTACACCGAGCCCAGGCGAGGTGCCAAGTGGTGGGGCAGGAAGCGCTTGGTTACTTGGCGCTTTTCCAAGTGACCCGCTGTCAGAGCGGAACCTATGGAAGCCGTAATCGAAGGAATGGATATGTACGGAATCCAAGGACAGCAAGATCAAAAGATCGCAGCCTCGTTTCACTCGACAGCTCCTACACAGCTCCTGCACAGCTCCGGTACAGCTCCTGCACACGCAACTCCTTCACCACCTTTCGAGATGGCGAAATCACATGTACAGGATCACCAGGTCATTAATGACCGAAGGACGATCACTGCCCACCACATGCGTATTCACTTCCAGCGTAAGCTGCGTACCACGCTTCACCCGCGCCACTTGCTTGACCCTGGCGCGTGCATGTATCCGCGACCCGGCGGGTACCGGCGCCGGGAAGCGCAAGCGGTCCGAGCCATAGTTGACCATGGTGCCGTAGCCGGTGATCTCATAACCCAGCTTCAGCTTGAGCCGCGACTGCAGGATTTGCACCAGCGCACCATGGGCGATGGTGCCGCCGAACGGGCTGTCCTTGCGCGCACGCTCAGGGTCGGTGTGAATCCAGTAGTCATCGCCCGACAACAGCGCAAAGGCATCGATCAAGGCCTGATCGATAACAATTTCGTTGCTCCAGTCGCTGAAGGTTTCGCTGACCAGGCTCTGCAGCGCCGCCTCATCATCCATGGCAATCAGGCGCGCAGGTGCAACCTCAGGTGATTCCACCGCTTGTGTTTGAGGCGCCCCGGTCCAGCGCTGCAACGCGTCGCTGTCCTGCTCCAGTCCGGTGAAGCGCAGCAAGCGGGTTCCCTTTGCGTCGACCTCGGCAAACACCGGTTTGAGACGCATGCCAATGCGAATCTGATCCTCCTCAAGCCCCACCAGCGTGGTGTTGATGCGCACCCCTTCATCCAACTCGATAACCGCCAGTTTCTGCGGCATTTCATCGGCAAAGTCCGGCAACGTGGCGACGCGGGCGATGGTAAAGCTGTACAGGCTCGCGCCGCCGCTGACCTCGCGCCAGGCCAGGTCGTGGGCCAGGCAACTCGGGCAGTGCCGGCGCGGGTAGAACACCCAGTGGTCGCAAGCGTTGCACTGCTGGATCAACAGGCGCTGTGCCTTGAGTCCCTCCCAGAACGGGGCAGATATTTCGGTCGGCACCGGCATTGGTTTGTTGTTCGACATGCTGGTCATGCTCCCTGAAGAATCAACGCGGCCTGCTCACTCATCACGCCACCGGTCCCGGAGACGTAGACGGCGTCGCAACGCTTGAGCTGGCGCTCACCCGCTTCACCACTGATCTGAGTCACGGCTTCGATCACCTGTGACATCCCCCCGGCGGCGCCGGCCTGGCCGAAGCTGAGCTGGCCACCGTGGGTGTTCATCGGGAAGTCGCCGCGCCAGGTCAGGTCATGCTCACGAACGAAATGCATGCCTTCGCCCTTGGCACAAAAGCCGGCATCTTCCAGGGTCAACAACGCGGTGATGGTGTAGCAGTCGTAGATTTGCGCCGCATCGACATCCGCAGGTTTGATCCCGGCCATGTCGAAGGCACGACGCGACGCTGGACCAATCGGGGTGTTGAGCATGTCTTTGGCGTACGAGGGCGACTTGAACGCCAGGTGCTCGCCAAAGCCAGTGATGAACGCCGGGCGTTTGCGCGCACGGGCCGCGACTTCTTTGGAGGCAATGATCATGGCCGCACCGCCGGCCACGGGCATGACGATTTCGAGAATGTGCAACGGATCGGCCACGCGCTTGCTCGCCAGCACCTGTTCGATGGTCAGGGGCTGACCGTAAAACATGGCTTGCGGGTTGGCCAAGGCGTTGGTGCGCTGGTCCACCGCAATCTTGGCCATGGCCACCGGGTCATAACCGTACTGCGCGGCATAGCGCTGGGCGATCATCGCGTAGCCGGTGTTCTGGCCCATGTGCCCGTAAGGCAAATCAAACTCTGCCTCCGGTGCGCCGAACGCGGTGCTGTGGCCGCCGTATCGCATGGCACGGGCCATCGCGCCCGGATCTTCATCAGGCCCCATCGGCGCCAGACGCGCCGGTAGCACGCACAGTACGGCCTGGCACAAGCCCAGCTCGATCGCCGCAGCCGCGCGCCAGACCATGCCCACCGACGTACAGCCACCCAGGTCGACCACTTCGGCAAAATTCAGGTTCAAGCCCAGGTATTCGGCGGCCATGGCCGGCACGAACACCGAAGCTTCATGGAAATGCGGGCCGTTGATCACCAGACCGTCGAGGTCTTCGGCACGCAAGCCCGCATCCCGCAGCGCTTGCGCCGCCAGGTCGGCCACCTGTTCGAGATGGAACATCCTCGGTGCAGTGGCGTACTTTTCCGGTTTGTATTGAGCGGCGCCAACAATCGCCGCATGACCTTTGAGACCCATGTATCCCCCATTCGAAGGCTGTGTGCTTCAGGTTTTTTGTCTTGCGACCATGCCACAACTGCGGCGGCAAGTGATCGTCCATTTTGACCAGGCGCCTGCGACGCCAGGGTTGACTCAACCCTGGCGCCAGCACAGTCATCAGAAGCTGTATTTCACCGAGAACGTGCCGTAGTCACGGTCGGCCAGCATGCGCTTGACCGGGTCCGCGTCACCCAGGTAACTGGTGACCCGCAGGGCGACTTCCAGGTTGCCCAGGTACTTGAATGTTGTGCCCAGGCTCAGCCGGCGATCGCCCTGCAACCCGGAAATGGTCCCGGCCATCGGCGTGGCGCCGCTGAACACGTTGGAGAAGTTGACCGGCACTTCCAGGTCCCAGCCTCTGAACACGCCCGGGTAGCTGAAGGAGGCGCCCACGGTGTAGGCGCTGGACGTCTTGCTGCGCCAGCCCGAGGCGTTCTTGTAGGTGTAGTCATCGGACGGTTGCACCAACGGGCGCATGGACGGAATCAGGCTATTGCCCAGCGCTTGCAGGTTCGGCGCCGCCGAGGCTTCATCCACGCTGTCGACGCGGACATGCACGATTTCGGCGGTCAGCGACGTCTGGCTCGCCCATGGCCGGTCACCGAGGATACGGATAGCCGACAGTTGCATCTGCTGGCCCTTGCCACGGGTCGGCGTCGCCCCCAGGCCGGTATTGACCATCACCGGCGCACCGTCGCGATAGGACCATTCGCCGCCGATCTGGGTTTCGCCGATCTTGGTCGATGCGCTGATCCCGGTCAGTTTGATGTCTTCAAAGTAGGTAATGCGATAGCCATCCGGCGTCCCGAAAAACGCGCCAGGACCTGCGGGGACGGCCTGATAACCGACCAGGGCGGTGGCCGGATTCTTGTCATGATAATTGACGTGGAACAGTGACAACTCAAGGGCCGGCACCGGACGAAAACGTACTTGAACCCCCCACTGGCCGCTGTCGCGGGGTTCATCAGTGCCTTTGTAGTTGATCCGCGTGCCGTTGGCGTTGAGGATGAATTCACGTCCCGGCCCGACCACATCACTGGTCGACAGGTAGCTGCCGACTGGCGGCAGTTCAGTCCCCATCCATTCGTATTGCACATACGCGCCAAAGGTCAGCTGCGGGTTCAACCGGTAGGAAGCCGAAACCTGTCCGACCGGCAACAGCACTTCCTTGACCTCCACCCCTGGCTGCGCTGCCTTCACCGCATCCGACGGGTTCTGCACGCCACTGACACCTGGATAGAACAGGCTTTCACCCCACGACTCGATGTGGCGCCCGGCCTTGACGTCGAGCATCGAATCATTGTCGAAGCGCCAGCCGTTGAACACGTAGGCGTCGAGGAATTTGCTGCGGCCACCGCTGTAGTATTTGGTGTCGCTGGTGAACTCATTGTGATCTCCGGTCTTGTTGACCGTGGACGGTGAATCGTTGTCATTGGAGCGGTGGTAAACATCATCGTAGAACGTACTGGCACGCAGCACTGCGCCGTAGGTGTCCTTGCGCACGATCATCTCGGCCAGGGCACCCACGCGGTTGGTGACCAGGCTGCCCTTGTCGAAGTTGCGGTCGCCGTCATCGGCGTTGCGCGTCAACAGCGCGTTGTCCGGGTCGGACAAACGCACCCCCAGCCCATAGCTGGTGGTTACGGTCCAGTCGATCGTCGCCCCGTTATCGAACTCGATGGTTTCACCTGACCATGCGGGCGTGGACACCAGTGCGATCGCCGCCACCAGACCCGATACTTCGAAGCCCGATACACCTGGGCCCGCACCATTTTTGTTGTTTTTATTAGTCACACTGCCTCTCCCGATTAACGACCTGTTGGCCGCGCAAAGTGCTGGAACGTCACTGCTTCACTTTTTCGTTACTACCCTGTGGCCCGCTCAGAGCTGCCCTAGCACAGACCGAGCGATGACCCCTTCAGGCGTGCGTCCGTAACGGAACACGCCCGCTGTTTCTTCACGCACCAACTGGCCTTGCGCGATGAGGTAATTGACGTGAGCCAGGGTTTCGCCAATCGCCATCAACTCGTCGAAGCGTCCTTTCACCGTCGGAAACAGCACCGCCATCAACTGCATGGCCGTACGCGGTTCCGCGCAGGCGTCGAGCACTCGCTGCAAGTGCACCTGGTGATGGTCGCGGAGTTGATCGAGGCGCAGATGCAGATTGAAAAACGGACGCTCATGCGCCGGCAGCACCAGCACGCTATCGGGCACAGAGCGCAGGCTTTCGACCGACTCCAGCCAGTCGCGCAACGGATCGGCATCAGGCTCGGTCACCTGGACGCAGACACTGGACGTGATGCGCGGCAGCACCTGATCGCCGGAGATCAGCAGGTTGTCTTCGGCGCAGTACAGGCAGGCATGTTCCGGTGAATGGCCGCGACCAATGCGCACCTCCCAACGACGCCCGCCAATGGTCAACTGACTGCCTTCGCTAAGGCGCCGAAAGCTGGTCGGCACCTGCGGGCGAAAATGGGCTGAACCCAACAGCGGAAACAACGCCTCGGTCTGCTCGGTGGTGAAACCGGCACGCCGGTAATGTTCGTGAAAGGCCCAGCGGCTGCCGTCATCGCTCTGGTTGCCCAACTGATGCATGGCCTGGTATTCGCTGGCACTCATGAACACCGGGCACTGGAAGCGTTCGCTCAACCAGCCGAGCACCCCGACGTGATCCGAGTGAAAGTGCGTGCAAATCACCGCGACCAGCGGCAAGCCACCCAGCGCGGTGTCGAACAGCGCTTCCCAGACTTCGCGGGTCCGGTCATTGTTCAGCCCGGTATCGACTGCCACCCAGCCATCGCCATGGCGCAACAGGTACAGGTTGATATGGTCGAGCCCGAACGGCAGCGGCATGCGCAGCCACAGCAGTCCCTCGGCAACCTGCTGAACCGCGCCGTTGGCGGGCGGTTGCGGCCAGGGAAAGCGCAGGCCCGCGCGCCATTCATGCCCGTGGGCGTCGAGGTTACTCACTGGCGTCACCCGCGAAGGCGGCCAGGCCAACCCGGTCGAGAACTTCCGGGCTGTACGGCACGTAGCTGCCACTGCTTTCGTCGCGGACGAACAAGGGGTCGCTGAACGCCGTCGGCGAATAGCCCTGGCGCTGCAAGTCCACCTTGCGCAACTTGAAAGTGCTGGTCAGATCGGCAGACGCTGATACACGCACAAATACCGGCGCGGCATAGCGTGGCAAACGCGCCTGCGTCAGCGCGTAAAACGCTTCGGGATCGAAGGTGTGGCCCGGCTGCATCAAGACCGCCGCCATACCGGCGCGCCCCTCTTGCCCAGGCACCTGCACACCATAGATGTTGATCAGTTCAAGCCCGGCGAAGTCTCCCAGCGCCGCCACTACTTCCAGCGTGGAGACGTTTTCGCTCTTCCAGCGGAAGGTGTCGCCGATGCGGTCGATGAAATAGAGGTAGCCGTCCTCGTCGAAACGCAGCAGGTCACCCGAGCTCCACCAGGCATCCCCTTGGACGAACACATTGCGGCGAATCTTGCTGTCGGTGGCCGCCGCCGAGGTGTAGCCCTCGAAGCGTCCGCCGCCGATCTCGGGATGGCTGATGATGAAGCCAAGGGCTTCGCCGACTTCTCCCTCCTCGCACAACTGGTAGAAGCCGTTTTCGTCCCGTGGATGGGTGTCGGTTTCAACGTCGTAGCGCACCAGCCGCAGGTTGCTCTTTTCCCAGAACGGAATACGCCCACAGGCGCCGATGTAGTTGTCGACGTTGACCACATTGGTATTGGATTCGGTCGAACCCCAGCCCTCGAACACCTGGATCGGCCCGAAGCGATGAACCCAGTTCTGCCAGGTTTCACGGGATAAGCCGGCGCCGAGCATGCAACGCAGACCGTGCTCACGTTCGCCTGGAACTTCAGGCTGGTTGAGCAGGTAGCGACAGATTTCTCCGATGTACTGGAACACGCTGATGTGGTGCTTGCGCACGTCGCTCCAGAACTCGCGGACACTGAATTTGCGCCGCACCACAATTGCCGCGCCGGTTTTCAGCGCCGTGGAGGTCACGGACGTGGCGGCGGCACCGTGGTACAGCGGCAGGCAGCAATAGAACACGTCTTGCGGCGTGGTCTGCAGGGTGATTTCCATGATGTCGCCGGTCGACATCCAGCGCATGTGACTGTAACGCGCCGCTTTGGGCAGGCCCGTCGTGCCCGAGGTAAAAATCAGCAGGCTCGGGGTCTCGGCGCTGAGGTTGGCGCGCAGGTCCCGAGGAAATGGCGTGGCAGGCGCCATGGCCAGCGCTTCACCCAAGCGTGTATCGACCTGCGCAGGCGTGGCGCTCGTGTACGGTTGCTCGGGGTCCTCCACCAGCCACAACGGCAACGGCGGCAAGCCTTCAGTGGAGAGAAAATTGCCCAGCACTTCTTCACCAACGATCACGGCCTTGGCGGTAATCGCCTCCAGGGCATGCACCAACGGCTGTCCGCTGACCTGGGTGTTGACGAACCCCACCACCACACCCAGTTTGACCAGGCCGAACCAGCAACAGAAAAACGCCGGGCGGTTTTCCATGGCCAGCGCGCAGACATCGCCAGGACGCAAACCGCGCGCATGAAAGACGTGGGCCAGTCGGTCGGCCCGGGCGTTGATGTCGGCAAAACTCAGCCGCTGCTCGCCATAGATAATGAAAGGCCGCTCGCCGTGGCGCCGGGCCTGTTCTTCGAGGCGATCGGCCAGGGTATAGCGGTCCGCCGGTTTGATCCGCGCGCTGGCATCGGCCCGGCGATCGAGGATGGCCTGAGTCTGCTCGCGCGGCACGACCCTGCGATCGTCACTGGACAGCAGGCTGGCGTTATTGAAATTGTTCATCCCTACCTCCGATAAAACCGGTTGTTCATGCAGTCGCCTGGGTTCGATTCGGATAGTCCGAATAGCCACGCGATCCCTTGGTATAAAGTGTTTTGCGGTCGAAACCGGCCAATGGCAGGCCCGCGCGCAGACGCTCGACCAGGTCTGGGTTGCCGATGAAATGCCGGGCGAACGACACCGCCGCGCCCTGCCCGCTTTCCAGTGCAGCGATGGCTGAAGGGCCGTCGAATCCGTCGTTGAGAATCAGTGCGCTGCGGCTGTGACTGCGGGCCAGGGCAAAGGCATCCAGCTCCGCCAGCGGCGAGCGCATGATGTGGAGATACGCCAGGCCGAGCGGTTCGATCTGCCGGCACAGGGCTTGCGCGGTGCCGGCCGGGTCAGCGTCGCTGATGTCGTTGTACGGGTTGCCTGGGCACAGTCGCAGTCCCACGCGTCCAGGCCCGATGGCCGTGGCCATCGCCGCCAGCACCTCGGCGGCAAAGCGCACCCGGTTCTCCACGGTGCCGCCATAGCCATCGTTGCGTCGGTTGCTGCCGGACGCCATGAACTGCATGGGCAGGTAGCCGCTGGTGCAATGCAGCTCGACTCCCTCGAAGCCGGCTTCGCGGGCATTCAAGGCAGCGCGCCGGTAGTGCTCAATGACCTCGGCAATGCCTTCCAGGCTTAACGCTTGCGGTTCATCGGTGTCGACCAGCCCGGCGCCGTCACAGAACGCTCCATCGCTGTACAACTGCACCCGCGCACGCAGGGCCGATGGCGCGACGGTTCGGGCGCCGGTGGGTTTGTTTTGCCAACTGGCGGCACGGCCCACGTGCATCAACTGCAGCACCATCTGCCCACCGGCGTTCTTCACCGCACGGGTGACCTGGCGCCATCCCTCGATCTGCTCGCTGTCATAAATGGCCGGCGTGCGGCAATAGCCCAGGCCATCAGCCGACGGTGCCGTGCCTTCGGCAATGATCAGCCCGGCACTGGCGCGCTGGCGGTAGTAGTCGACCATTTCTGCCGTCGGCACGGCCTGCGCGCTGGCGCGGCTGCGGGTCATCGGTGCCATGACAATACGGTTGCCCAGCTCCAGCTCGCCCAGACGCAGGGGTTCAAACAAAATGCTCATTGCATATCCTCAGCGCACACGGATCTTCGGTGCCGCAGCACCGCGTCGCAGGGTGGCTAGAAAGTGTTCCAGGGGCGCGGCAGGGGCGACGTCGGGCAACTGATCCTTGTCCGGGCGTTTGGCCCAGAATTCGGCCCAGGACGGGAACAGGTCATGGAAGCTGCCGGCGTAGGGTTCGCGTCCCGGCCAGCGGATTTTTCGCTCGCCGATGGGCGGTTTGTTGAGGTCGCTGGCGTACCAGTAGCAAGGCAGACGGCGGCGGAAATACCAGCGGCCATCGATGCGCTGGTAGTCATCCCAATAGAGCATCTGCATGGTGACCCACTCCGGGCCCGTCTCATGCTCGTTCTTGGAATACACCACACCCACGGCGTTGTCGGCGTCGAGCAGCTCAATGATGTGTTGGCCCAGGTGATGCGACGTGCCGCTGAACTGATCGCGCAACGTGGCGTCGACCCACGCCTTGAGGTGCGCGCGGCCGGTCTTTTCGCGACCCACGCGAATATCTTCGGCGAACAGGTTGACGTGGGCATCGAGGTCGCGCATGTCCAGGGACAGCGAATATTTCGCCGCCAGCTGACGTATTTCTTCAATCGATTCAAGCCGGTCGATACGGGCCAGTAAAGCGTTCGGCTCCATGCTCATCACTCCAGCACCGTATAAAGTTCCGAACTGCGCCCGCCATCCACCGGCACACACGCGCCGGTGATGTAGGACGCCTCGTCACTGGCCAGGAACAAAATCGCATTGGCCACTTCCCGTGCCTGGCCGATGCGCCGCAGCGGGATCAACTTTTCGGTATTGCCGCGCGCCTTTTCGTCCGACAGCATGCCCGCCGTGGCCGGGGTTTCGATGACGCCGGGGACCACCACATTGCAGCGGATCTTGTTGGCGGCCCCTTCACTGGCGGCGGCGCGACTGAAGTTGATCACTGCCGCCTTGGCCGCCGAATAGCCGGCCATCCAGGGCGTACCGAACAATCCGCAGATGGAACTGATGTTGACGATGGCACCGCCACCCTGGACTTTCATCAGCGCCATCGCCGTGCGGGTGCCCCAGAACGTGCCATCCACGGTGGTACTGAAGTTGGCGTGCCAGTCGGCGGTGCTGGTGGTGTCGATGGCGCCCCAGGTGTAGGCCATGGCGTTGTTGACGAGGATGTCCAGACGTCCATGGTGGCGGGCTGCCGCTTCAATCGCGCCGACATACGCGTGTTCGTCACTGACATCGGCGACACGCCAGTGCGCCTGGCCGCCGGCGTCGCGAATGGCGCTGGCCATTGCTTCCAGCGGCGCCTGGCTACGCCCGCAGAGCACTACGGTGGCGCCCTCTTCGGCAAAGCGCCAGGCGGTGGCTGCACCGATGCCGGAACTGGCACCGGTGATAAAAGCGATCTTCCCTTGCAGTCGCTTGTTCATTCCCTGCTCCCGGTTCATATGAAGGCCATGCCGCCGTTGACGGCAAGGTTCTGACCGGTGATGAAACTGGCGTCTTCGCTGGCTAGAAACACCACGGCGCGGGCGATCTCGTCTGCTTCGCCCATACGACCCAGGGGGATGGCCTTGAGCATGCTTTGCATCCAGTCATCGGGGATGCCGGCCATCATTGGCGTGTTGGTCGGCCCCGGTACCAGGGTGTTGACGCGGATGCCGCTGGCCGCCAACTCGCGAGCCATGCTGCGGGTCAGCCCCATCACCCCGGCCTTGGCAGCGCAGTAATGACTTGGGCCTTCGCCGGTCATGGCTGCAGTGCTGGAAATGTTGATGACGGCGCCGCGGCTGCCGTGTTTTTGCATCAGTCGCACACCTTCACGGCTGCACAGAAAGGTGCCCGTGAGGTTGACGCCAATGACCCGCTGCCAATGCTCGTCCGGGGTGTCGACAAAGACATCGACCGAGCCGACGCCCGCGTTATTGACCAGGATGTCGAGACCGCCAAAACGCGCCTCGATCATTTCAATGGCCGCGGCCACCGAGGCACTGTCGGCGACGTTGCAAGCCAGAGCCAGCGCCTGTTCACCAAGGCCTTCGATCGTCTGCTGCGCTGCCTGCAGGTTGATGTCGGCCGCCACCACCCGTGCGCCGGCCCGGGCAAAGCACTGGGCAATCGCCCGGCCCATGCCTTGCCCGGCACCCGTGATCAGGGCCACTTTGTTCGCTAACTTCATCGTTGTTCTCCCGCACGCCTTGGGCTTCCCCGATCACCGGCACTGTCTGGCCGGGTGATCGAGCACGGGACGAATCATTAACCCTGTACAAAAGCGCAACATCGTCCGATAAGACTACGCCGCTACGGTTGCTCGACGCGCCGCCAGCGAGTGGTCTGAACGGACGATGTGCCTGACCTTGAACCGGGCCAGAATCCTGCTCACTAGAACAAAACCGGGAGCACCCGTCGTGAACTCTTCCATCCGCGTTACCTGGCATACCCATTACGCATTGTTCGTGCTGGCCGTGATTTACATCTTCAACTACATCGATCGGCTGTTGATGGCGATCCTGATCGAGCCGGTCAAGGCAGAGTTCGGCATCTCTGACACCGGCATCGGTCTGCTCTCGGGGGTGACCTTCGCGGTCTTCTACACCCTGTTCGGGTTTCCCCTGGGGCGGCTCTCCGACCGCATTGGGCCCAAGCCTGTCATCGCCGCCTGCTGCATCGTCTGGAGCTTCATGACCATGGCTTGCGGCCTGGCCACCAGCTTCTGGCTACTGGTGCTGGCACGCATCGGTGTGGCGATCGGTGAAGCCGGCGGCACGGCCCCTTCGGTGGCGATGATTTCGCAGCTGTACCCGGCGAAAAACCGCTCGACCGCCCTGTCCATCCTTATGCTGGGATCAAGTTTCGGCGCCATTTTCGGCCTCGGCCTGGGCGGCTGGATCGCCCAGCATTACGGCTGGCGTTCGGCGTTCCTGATCATCGGCGTACCGGGGATCGTGCTCGGCCTGTTGCTGAGCTTCACGGTGCGCGCCCCCAAAGTGCCGAGCCAGCCGCAAATCAAGGTTGAAGTGATCCAGGACGGCTGGGCCAAAACCATGGCCAAGCTGATGGAAACTCCTTCATTTCTGTGGCTGGTACTGACCGGTGCCTCCAGCGCCATTGCCGGTTATGCAATCGGTACCTGGAGCCCCAGCTTCCTGATCCGGTCTCACGGTTTGAGCCTGCAGGACGCCGGTTTTCTGGTTGGCGTGGTCGGCGGTACGGGCGCTACGTTCGGCACCCTGGCCTGCGGGATCATTTCTGATCGCATGGCCCGCCGTGATGCTGGCTGGCAGATCGGCGTGCCACTGCTCGCCACTCTGGTCAGCATCCCGTTCGGGCTGGCGTATTTCCTCTGGCCAACCGGCATTCTGTTTCATCTGGGCAGCACCCCGGTGCCGACCGCGTTCCTGTTCTATGCGGGCTTTGCCTTCTTCGGCACCTGGTGGGCAACACCATGCCTGGGCGCAGTGACCCACCTGTTTCCGGCTGCTCGCCTGGCGCAAGCCACCTCGATCTTCGTCATGGCCATGACCCTGCTGGGTGTTGGCGTGGGCCCGCTGCTGATCGGTGTCCTCAGTGATTTGTTCGCACCGGTGCTGGGCGCCGAAGCGTTGCGCTATGCCTTGGCCAGTTCGATTTCGATGCTGGTGCTCTCGACCGTATTCCTGGGCATGGCCCTGCCCCGCTACCGCGCTCAAATTTTGCGATCGGCACCTCCGATTGCCGCCCCTGAAACTGCAGTAACCGCCTGATGAATGGAGATTCGAAGATGTCAGAACAAGACCTACCGTTGCCCATTGGCCATTTCGTCACCCTCGACAGTGGCCTGCGCCTGCACTACCTCGATGAAGGCAGCGGCCCCGTCGTGGTGTGGTTGCACGGCAGTGGACCAGGCGCCAGTGGCTACAGCAATTTCAAGGGCAATTACCCCGACTTCATCGCCGCCGGCTTTCGCAACCTGGTGATCGACCTGCCCGGCTTCGGCCGTTCGGACAAACCCGACAACATCAATTACGACCTGGATTTCTTCGTCAGTGCCGTCTCCGGTCTGCTCAAGGCCCTCGACGTGCAGCGATGCACCTTGCTGGGTAACTCACTGGGCGGCGCCATCGCGATCGGTCTGGGCCTGGCAGAACCGCAACTCATCGAAAAACTGATCCTGATGGCACCAGGTGGTGTCGAAGAGCGTGCCACCTACTTCGCCAAGATCGGCATTCAGCGCATGGTCGAATTGTTCAATGCCGGCCCACTCGACATCGACAAGATGCGCGAGATCATGAGCCTGCAACTGTTCGATGCCTCGCAGCTGCCCGACAGCCTGCTGGCCGAACGCGTTGCCGTTGCCAAACACCAGCCGCACTGTCTGTTCTCGACCATGATGGTGCCGAACATGACCGAGCGCCTCGAAGAGTTGCGCGTGCCGATTCTCGGTTTCTGGGGGACCAACGACAACTTCAACCCGGTCGGCGGCGTCATGAAAGTGCTCGACAACGCACCGGACGCCCGCTTTATTGTGCTCAATCGATGCGGACACTGGGTGCAGGTGGAACACCGCGAGCTGTTCAACCGTTCCTGCCTCGAGTTCCTGCTCCAGGCCTAAGCGCCCTGCGACAGCGGCAGCCGCGCCGCTGTTGCACGAACAGGCCTCCACTAAGGGCAAACATAACAATGACAAAATTTTCCCACTTGCTCGCCCCTGGCCGCATTGGTCCTATCCAACTGCGTAACCGCATCATCATGGCGCCCATGGGCTCCAACTTTGCCGAAGCCAATGGACATTGTGGCGAACGTATCCAGGCCTACTACGAAGCACGTGCCGAGGGCGGCGCCGGGCTGTTGATCATGGGCGTGTGCGCCATCGCTTTTCCCGCCGGTACCGCCGAGCCGTACCAGGTCGGGGTCTCTTCCGATGAGTTCATCCCGGGTCTTAGCCGCCTGGCCGAGCGGGTGCACAAGCACGGCGCGAAAATCGCCATGCAACTGCAGCACGCCGGCAAGAACGCCATACGCGACATGGCCGCGGGTCGGCCGCTGTGGGTGCCGTCGATTCCCCCGGCCAGCAGCTCGGACATGATGCAAGCCCTGACCCCCGAAGAGCTGGCCTCGTTTGTCAGCGCCGTGCGTGGGCGCAAGGGTGGAATACAGATGCAGGTGATGGACCAGCACGACATCGCACAGATGGTCGAGTGGTTCGCTGCTGCCGCCGAACGGGCGCAACGCGCCGGCTTCGATGGCGTAGAGATTCATGCCGCGCACAACTACATCATCGCCGGGTTTCTGTCGTCCTATTACAACCGCCGCGAGGATGCCTATGGCGGCTCGCTGGAAAACCGTGCGCGCCTGTTGCTTGAAGTGCTGGCCGCCGTGCGTGCGCGAGTGGGTGCAGGCTTTGGCGTGTGGCTGCGTCTGGATGCCGAAGAGATGCTCACCCCCGGTGGCATCACCCTCGAAGATGCCAAGGCGGTAGCACGACTGGCGGAAATCGCTGGCGCCGATGCGGTCAGCGTCTCGGCCTATGCAGCGATTACCAGTGGCGTGGCGTTTACCGAGGCACCGCTGGTACAAAAGCCTGGCGCTTTTCTTGAATGGACCGCTGCAATCAAGCAGTGCGTGAGCATTCCTGTAATTGCCGTCGGACGTATCGAACCTGATGTCGGCGAGTCGGCGATTGCCGCGCATCACTGTGATTTCATCGCCATGGGCCGAAAATTGCTGGCCGATCCGCAGTTGCCGAACAAGCTGCTATCCGGTCAGGTGCAGGCTGTTCGTCCGTGCATTTATTGCTATGTGTGCGTCAGCCAGATCTTTATCAATGAGCGGGTCAAATGCGCGGTGAATCCACAGACCGGGCATGAAGCCGAGCGCATCATCGGCCCGGTGAGTACCGCGCAACATATAGCGGTCATCGGTGGCGGCCCGGCAGGGCTTGAAGCCGCGCGAGTGGCAGCGTTGCGTGGACATCGGGTGACATTGTTCGAACGCAGTAATCGCCTGGGCGGCACGCTGTTTTTTGCCGCCCTGGCCTACCCCGAAAATGGCCGTTTGCTAGACAACTTGCTGCATCAGGTGCGGCAGTTGCCCATCGATGTTCAGCTGGAAACCAGCGTGGACGCGGCCTTGCTGCGTGACCGGGGCGTCGATCAGGTGATTGTGGCCACCGGCGCCCAGCGCGCGGCTCCGGATATTCCCGGCGCCGATCAGAATCACGTGTGGAGTGGTGATGAACTGCGCCGCCTGATGACCGGTGACCGCGCCGAGGAGATCGCCAAACGCAAGCTGTCGCTGACGCAACGCACCTTGATGAAGGCCGGCAACCTGATCGGCGTCACCGACAGTACCGAGGCGATGCAGAAATTGTCACGCGTCTGGATGCCTCTGGGCAAGCGCGTGACCATTGTCGGAGGTGGATTGGTCGGGCTGGAACTGGCGGAATTCCTGATCGCCCGCGGACGTCAGGTGTGTGTGCTGGAAAGCACCGATCACCTGGGCAGGGAACTGGCGATCGTGCGTCGCTGGCGCGTGCTGCATGGCATCCGCGTGCATGGCGGTCAGCTGTTGACCGGCGTGACCGTCACCGCCATCGAGGGCAATCGCGTGTGTTATCGAACCGCCGACGGCGAAGCCGCCGAGGTACCCGGTGACTCGGTGGTACTGGCCAGCGGAGCAACGCCAGACACCACCCTGGGTGATGCGCTGAGCAGCGCCGGGCTCAAGGTCGTCAGCATTGGTGACTGCCAGAGCCTGGGCTACATCGAAGGCGCCATCGCCGCCGGCCATCGCGCCGGACGAGAGGCCTGAGGCTGCTGATCTTCTGGACGCACATGCCTCTACAGACCAGTACTCCACTCCCACAGGGTATCGGCGATGCACACTTACTTGTGCTCGGCAAAGATCCCAATGTGGGAGTGAGCCTGCTCGCGATGGCGTTCGGTCAGTCGACATCATCATTGCCTGATCCACCGCCATCGCGAGCAGGCTCGCTCCTGCAGTTTGATTGGGATACACCCGAGAAAGACTGGTTGTCTGTCAGGCCGCTACCCCGACCAGCCACACCAAAATCAATCCAGCTCTGCGCTTCTAACCACTCAAGGCCGAGCGTTAGCTCGCCTGCAAGTTTTTGATCTTGACCTAGCTTTTGATCTGCCCGCCCCTTCGGCAGGCCGAGTGGAGGTGTTCAGCTGGGGGTCAGGCGCGTAGCGCCGTGCGGCGAAGCCGCACACATCGAGAGGAGGTCGTCGCGAAGCAGACCGTAGACGATGCCCCCAGATGGACACCGGTGCGAGGGAACACCGAGCTTTAGCGAGGTGCCGTACGCTTGGGGCGAGCCTTTTTTTGCTTACTTTTTTTTGGCGTTTGAAAAAAAAGTGAGTCGCCGTAAGGGCGAAACCATAAGTGGCCGTTACCGCAGCAATGGATATGCCCCCAAACAAAGTTCGACCCAGCCCACACTCTGCGCGAGAACAATCATCAACTCACCCCGCCACCACGTTATCGAACTCCAAAAAAAACCCAGGTCTTCACCCGGGTTTTCTATGTTCAAACGATCAGTGCAATCAGCGTCCCATCGCACGTGCCGCATCGGCGGTGTACATGTCCGGGGTGAATTTGGCTTCGTTGAGAATCGGCCCCTTCTTCGATTCGTTGGTCATGGCGTAGCCGGTGTACTGCCCCGAGTTAAGGTCCATGAAAAACTGCGAACCGGCCTGCCAGGCGCTCATGTCCGGGTGGTAGTAGTAGTTGATCATCGCGTGCTTCCACAACGCGCCACGGCTGTCGTAGTTGTCCGAAACCACCGAGTTCCAGGTGTCTTCATCGATGAACAACACACGCTTGCCGTAGACATGGCGGTACCCCTCTTTCAACTTGGCCTCGAGCACCCAGACACGACGCAGTTCATAGCGCATGTATTCAGGGTTGGGGTGGTTGGGGGTGAGGATGTCGGCGTATTTGATGTCGCCGGTATTCGGCTTGAATGCGTTGGCCGGCACGTAGATTTCACGCTTGCCCACCAGCGTCCAGTTGAAGCGCTCGGGCGAACCATTGTAGAGACGGTCTTCGTCGACAGTCATGGTGCCGTTGGTGCCGATCATGGGCTGGTCGTAACCGTAGCCAGGCAACTGCCGCACGCGCCGGGTGGATGGGCTGTAGCTCCAGGCCTGACGTGGGTTGGTGAGGAAGTTGTAGGGTTCCTGGGAAATACTCACGACACCGTTGTCCCGTGCCGGTTTCAGTGTGGTATTCCAGCTCATGGCCTGCACCGCGCCGGCGGTTTTTGGCTCGACCGTCGGTGAGTTGGCTTGCGAGAGGTTGCGCGCATAAGCGCGGCCCCAACCAATGCTGCCGTTAGGCAGTACGGACGCCAGGTCGCTGACCTTTTCCTCGGTGTAGGCACGCGCAGGCAACTGGTGGTTCCACAGCAGTTCCATGCCGTTTTTCGGAATCGGGAACGGTATCTGGCCAATTCCTTCGATGCCCATGCCGTCGTCGACCAGTTTGGCGCTCAAGGCGTTTTTCATCGCCCGGTCGCACACATAATCCGGGTAACGGAAATCACGATGACCTGGGTAGACGTTCATCTTGTACGTCGTCGGATAGCGCTTGAGCAGTGCCTTCTGACCTTCGGTCAAATGGCTTTCGTACTGGCTCATGTTCTGCGCGGTGATCACCAGGATCGGCTTTTCGCTGGCATACGGGTCGACCGGTTGATCGCCGGAAAACCTCACATGCTTCCAGCCTGGAACTTCGCCCAGATATTTGCCGGTGTAGGGGGGGATGGTGCCTTCGGCGTTTCCGGCTTTTTCGGCACCGACACAGGTCAGCTCCTTGCCAAGCTTGGCCGCCTCTTCCGGCGATACTTGCGCAAGTGCGTTGCCTTGCAGGCCGACATTGACGGCCACCGCCGCTACGAACATCACGCCTCTTGTTGTTATTTTCATCGATTGGCTCCTTCGCAGACCAGGACTACTGGGGTACTCCATTGTTCCTGATCTGCTGGGGAGAACATCGTCCGGAAAGACTAATCAGTCAGGCACTGACCAACAATTCCTTGAGTTGCGCCTTGATCAATTTGCCAGAGGCATTGCGCGGCAGTGGCTCGTGTTGCGTGTGCACCTCCCCCGGTACCTTGTAGGCAGCCAGGCGCTGGCCGATAAAGGCACACACCTGCTCGTGGCTGGGTGGCGGATGACATTCGCTGCGCAGCACCAGGACCAGGCGCTCGCCCAGTTCTTCATCAGCCATCGCAAAGGCGGCGGCCTCAATGACCCCGGGCATTTCGCAGATGCACGACTCCACTTCACTGGCGGAAATTTTTTCACCCGCCCGGTTGATCAGGTCCTTGGCCCGGTCAGTGATGTAGAGAAAACCCTCCTCGTCCAGCAGGCCGATGTCACCGGTGTCCAGCCAGCCGTCCTGCAGGGTCTGGGCACTGACTTCGGGCAACCGCCAATAGGCGCTCATCAGTGTCGGCGAGCGCAGCCAGATCAAACCACTGTGCCCGGCGGGCAACGACGAGTACGGATCGGGCCCGATGCACACATCGACGATTGGCAACGGCCAGCCCACTGAATCCGGCTTGTACACGAACTGGTCGCCGCCCACCGCCGCGCCGATGCCATTGCTCTCTGTCAGGCCGTAACCACTGCCGCCGATGGCCTTGGGTTTGCGCTTGCTGATTTGCGCCAACAGCCGGCTGGGCGCCAGCGCACCGCCCAGGCCCAGACCGTAGAGGCTGTCGCTGTCGGCGCTGTCAAAGCGTGGCGAGCCAAGCAATTGCTGCATCATCACCGGCGCACCGTTGAACTGGGTGCAGCGCTCATCGCGAATCAGGTCGAAGGCTTTGTCGACGTCCCACTTGTACATCAGCAACAAGCGTCGCCCGCTGCGCAACGCGAGTAAAAACTGCGCGTGCAGACCACTGACATGGAACAGCGGCACCGCCATCAGGTTGGTCGGCGACAGGCCGCTGTCGATCACTGCCTGGATCCGCTCGGGCGAACTCACGGCACAGAACGCTGACTGGAACTCCAGGGCTGTCAGCGCCTGACAGATGGCGCGATGGGTCGACAGCACACCTTTGGCCCGACTGGTAGTGCCCGAGGTATAGAGGATCAGCGCCGGGTCTTCGGGCTCGATGGTAATGGACGGCAACATCAGCATCGGGGCCTCGATCAATGCCTCGAAACGCTGGCAGCTGGCGGGCAGCGTTTGCCCTTGGGGCACGCCGACCACAATGCTCACCAGCCCTTCGTTGAGCAAGTCTCCCGCCAGCAATTGCAGGCGCGGCTCGTCGCACACCAACACTTGCGTGCCACTGTCCTGCAGGCCATGGAACAGCTCGTCGCGCAGGCCCCAACTGTTCAGGGGCACACACACCGCACCGCACTTTTGCACCGCGACAAAAGCCACCAGCCAGGCCGGCTGGTTACGCAGGGCAATGGCCACGCGATCGCCCTGCTTCACCCCAAAACGATGGGACAGTTGTGCGGCCAGCCGGTCGACCTGATCGAAAAAACCGGCGAACGTCAGACGTTGCTGCTCCCACACCAGAAACTCACGCTCACCGTGCACGCGGCCTGCGTCGATGGCATCGAGCAAGTTACGCGGTGCATGGCGAAAATACCGCAGGCTATCGTCAGGCGAAGTCACTACCTCGTACGGCGATCCCGGGCCAATCAACTGCTGCCAGGCGTTGCGCCACTGTTCCAGCTTCATTTTTTACTTCTCCAAAGACTCGAAGGCGGCGTAGCGCGCACAGTGGAAATCACTGTCGCCCAGGCACGTCTGGGCCACGCGAATTCGCTTGAGATAAAGGCCCACGTCCAGTTCGTCAGTGACACCGATACCGCCGTGCATCTGCACCGCTTCATTGCTGACGAGGGCCGCGACTTCGCCCGCTTTCCATTTACCGAGGCTCACCAGGCGACCTCGTTCGGCTGCGGTCAAGGCGCCGTCGTCGAGGGCTGACAATGCCGCCATCACCGTGCTGCGGGCCAGTTGCAGTTCCACGTGCAAGCGCGCCGCACGATGTTGCAAGGCCTGGAACGAGCCGATGGGAGCATCGAACTGGACGCGGGTCTTGAGGTAATCCAGGGTCAGGGCGAACAACTGCTCGGCAGCGCCCAGCAGCTCTGCGGCCAGGCACGCACGGCCGCGATCCAGCGCTTCGTCCAGAGCTGGCCACGCGGCGCCCACTGCACCGAGCAAGGCGTCGCTGCCCAGTTGTACCCCACGCAAACGCAGCTGCGCGCAATTGCGCGAGTCGATCAACGACAGCGCACTGACCTCCAGACCCTGCGCGTCTGCCGGCACCAGAAACACACTGATGCCCTGCTCTTCGCCCGCCTGGCCGCTGGTGCGTGCAGCAACCAGATAGGCATCGGCACCCAGGCCATCGATGACGAAAAACTTCTCACCGTCCAGGCGATAACCACCGGCCTCGGCGGTCGCCGTCAACGCCGTGTACACCGGCCCGTGACGCGGTTTTTCTTCCAGAGCCAGGGATAGACGCCGTTCACCACTGATCAACGCGCTCAGCCATTGATCCTGCTGCGCGGCAGACCCCGCCAGATGAATCAGCGAGCCACCGAGCACCACGCTGGATAGCAGCGGTGAGGCGGAAAGATTTCTCCCCATGGCCTCGAAAATCGGCCCCAGGCCCATGCAGCCAAATTCCAGTCCGCCGAGTGCCTCGGGAAACGGAATGCCGCTCCAGCCCAGGCCCACGGCTTCTTGCCACAGCTGCGGATCGTAACCAGGCGCGCACGCCTCGTCTCGCAGGCGTCGCTGTGCCGCCACCGGGCTGCGCGCCGCCAGGAACTCGCGGGCACTGTCCGCCAACAGGCGTTGCTCTTCGCTATACACCAGACTCATGGTCAAACTCCCCTTAAACACTCGGCAGGTTCAAGACCCGCTTGGCGATGACATTCAACTGCACCTCCGACGAACCGCCTGAGATGGTCAAGGCATAGCTGTTGAGCCAGCCTCGGGTGATGGCCAGTTCCTGGCTGCTGAACGGCTCGCCTTCAACGCCCAATGCGCGGTAGCCGAGGGCATCGAGAAGGATCTCGAACTTGTCGCGCTCCTGTTCGGTGTGCACCAGCTTCATGATTGCCATGATCGCGCTGATGTCCAGGCCCGCCCTGGCCTCCTCGCCCATGCGCTGCACGGTGAGGTTGTAGGCATGTTCATCCATTGCACAGGCCTGGGCGCGGGCACGCAGGGCCTGGTCAGCGGGTGACTGGCTGTCTGGCAAGTAGCGCTCGATCAAGGGCAGTAGATGAAAGTGCGTCGGCAGGCTGAATTCGCCGAACTTGGACATCGCCTTGCGCTCGTGCTGCAACAGGCTCTTGCCCAGGTTCCAGCCACCATTGAGTGGCCCGATCAACTGGCTCTGCGGAACCCGGACGTTGTCAAAGAACACCTGACAGAAAGCCGACTTGCCGCTGATCAGATCAATCGGCGAGACGCTGACGCCCGGGCTTTTCATGTCCAGCACGATCAGGCTGATGCCCTGGTGCTTGGGCGCCTTGAGGTCGGTGCGTACGAGGGCGTACATCCAATCGGATTTATCGCCGTAGGAGGTCCAGATCTTGGTGCCGTTGACCACGAAGTCATCGCCATCGGCGACGGCCGAGGTTTTCAGGCTGGCGAGGTCGGAGCCGGCATTGGGCTCGGAAAAGCCCTGGCACCAGCGCACTTCGCCAAGGCACATCGGCGGCAACAACGCCTGCTTCTGCGCTTCGCTGCCGAACTCCAGAAGCACCGGGCCGAGCATCCAGATACCCAGATTGATTTGCGCCGGCCGACATTTGAGCCGACGCAGTTCGCTTTCCAGAACGGCGTTGTATTCGGCGCTCAGACCGCCACCGCCATACTCGCAGGGCCACTGCGGGCAGAACCAGCCTTTGTCGCGCATGCGTTCGAACCAGACGCGGGCGTCGTCGCTGGGGAAGGTGATCTGACTTCCACCCCAGACCAGTTCGCCCTCGGGAGTGGCGGTGCGCAGCGACGGTGGGCAATTGGCTTCCAGCCATAGGCGGGTCGCTTGCCGGAATTGTTCGATTGCACTCATTCGTTCACCTGAAAGGGACGTTATTGTTATTCGTTTCAAGGGTACCGCTTGGCTCAACGTGTGTGGTTCAACGTCTGGTGCGCGGCATTCCCAGGCCAAACTGGGCGATCAGCTCGCGCTGGATTTCATTGGTACCGCCACCGAACGTCAGGTTAACCGACGCCCGTACTTCGTATTCAAGTTCGCCGAGCAAATAGGCGGCCGCCGAACCTGCACGGGTCAAGCCACCGGCACCGACGATGGCCGACAACTTGCGCAGGATCTCGATCGCCGACTCCGAACCGTAGACCTTGGTGGTCGAGGCCAGCGCAACGTCGACACGGTCGCGTTCGAGATCGGCAGCGATGCGAAAGTTGATCAGGCGCATGGCTTCAAGCCTTGCATAACATTCGGCCAGATCGCGCTTTACCCAGGCATGGTCGGTGGCGCGGTGGCCCTGTTCATCGGCGCAACGTGCCCACAAGTAGACCCGACTGAACAGGCTGACGACTTTGTCCGACCAAGCGCCCAGCCCCAGGCGTTCGTGATTGAGTTGCGCGGTGATGAGTTTCCAGCCGCCGTGCAACTCCCCCACCAGCATGTTCCGGGGCACCCGCACGTTATCGTAATACGTGGCGGCCGTGGGGTTACCGGACGTCGGAATCAGCGTGCTGGAGAAGCCTTCGGCCTGGGTATCGAGAATCAGGATCGAGATACCTTTGTGCCGCGCCTGTTCAGGGTCGGTACGTGCCGCCAGCCAGATGTAATCGGCCGAGTCGGCGCCCGAGGTCCAGAGCTTGCTCCCATTGACCAGAAAGCCGTCGGCATCTTCGCGCGCAGCGGTTTTGAGCACCGCCAGGTCGCTGCCGGCGCTGGCTTCGGAATAGCCGATGGCAAAGTTGATTTCACCGGCGGCGATGCCGGGCAGGAATTTTTCTTTTTGCAGCGCCGAGCCATGCGCCATCAATGCCGGGCCGACGGTGCTGATAGTCACAAAGGGCAACGGTGCGCCGGCAATGTTGGCTTCTTCGAAGAAAATCAATTGCTCGGTGGCGGCATAGCCCTGGCCGCCATAGGCCTTGGGCCAGCCAACGGCCAGCCAGCCATCACGGCCGATCTGGGCGATGGTGCGGCGGAACAGTTCGCCGCCTTCGGTGCCACGCATTTGCTGGCGTAGCTCGGGGGTCATCAGGTTCTGGAAATAGTCCCGGACCTTGAGCCGCAGAGCACGTTGTTCGGGGGTGAGATCGACGAACATGGGACGCTCCTTATACCGCGCCGAGAATCAGGCCACTGGTCGGCACGCCGGTTCCGGCGGTCACCAGCACGTTTTCTACACTGTCCACCTGGTTAACCGCCGTACCCCGGACCTGACGCACCGCTTCGGCGATGCCGTTCATGCCGTGGATGTAGGCCTCGCCCAACTGTCCGCCATGGGTGTTGATCGGCAGCTTTCCGCCTCGGGCATGGTGCCCGGCACGAATGAATTCCTTGGCTTCGCCGCGCTCGGCGAAGCCGAATTCTTCCAGTTGCGCCAGTACAAATGGCGTGAAGTGGTCGTAGATCACTGCGGTTTGAAAAGCGTCCGGGCCCAGGCCCGACTGGCTGTACAGCTCCCTGGCGACCACGCCCATTTCCGGCAGGCCGGTGATGTCATCCCGGTAGTAGGACGTCATCACTTGCTGCCCGGCGGCGATACCCTGAGCGCCGGCCTTGATGATCACCGGTTTTTGCGGCAGGTCTTTGGCTCGCTCCGCCGAGGTGATGACCATGGCCACCGCGCCATCCGACTCCTGGCAGCAGTCGAGCAAGTGCAGCGGCTCGCAGATCCAGCGCGAGGCCTGGTGCTCCTCGAGCGTGATCGGCTTGCCATAGAAAAAAGCCTGAGGGTTGGTCGCGGCGAAATCACGCACCGCCACCGCCACCCGGCCGAAGTCCTCAGAGGTTGCACCGTAGGTGTGCATGTAACGCTGGGCGAACATCCCGACCCAGGCCGCCGGTGTGTGAAAGCCGTGGGGCATGTACCAGCCGTAATTGACGTTCTCGAAGGTCGGCGTCGAGGCGAAACCGTAACTGCCGGTGCCGAAGCGGTACCAGGAGCGTTCGTTCATCGCCCGATAAACCACTACCACCTTGGCCACGCCGGTGGCCACCGCCATCGCCGCGTGCATCACCGGCCCGCAAGCGGCGCCGCCACCGTGGGGCACCTGGGAGAAGAACTTGACGTCTTTACAGCCCAGCAGGCGGGCAATTTCGTACTCCGGCACCTTGTCGACCGAATAGGAGCTGAAGCCCTCGACCTCGCTGGGATCGATCCCGGCGTCCTTGAGTGCTGCAAGAGTCGCTTCCATGGCCAGGCGCAACTCGGTGCGTCCGGAATTCTTGGAAAACTCGGTCGCGCCCAGTCCGACAATGGCGGCGCGCCCGGAAATCGACGAATTCGTCATCTTTGATGTCTCCCGCGAATTAGGGCAGAACCAGCGCGACCGTTCCGGTCACGTGATTGCCCATGGAATTTTTGCCCTTGAGGGTCACGACCAGGCTGCGCGTAGCGGCATCCTGATGGGTCACTTCGCCGCTGAAGATCATGCTGTCGCCGGGATAGTTCGGCGCGCCCAGCTTGATTTTCAGCGAACGGAACTGCACCTGCGGACCGCTCCATTGCTCGATGAAGCGTTGCACCAGGCCGTTGGTGGTCAGGATGTTCATGAAGATGTTCGGCGAGCCCAGTTCGCGAGCCGCCTCCAGGTCATGGTGGCCGGGAAAGTAGTCACGGGTGGCAATCGCGCCGCCAGCAATCAGGCCGACCGTAATCGGAATCGTCAGCTCGGGCAGTTGTTCGCCGGTGCGCACATCTTCAAAGCGCTTGGTGTTCATCGAGGTCATATTTCCATCCCAAGGTGTCGTTATCGCTCAGCCAGTCGCCGAGACGTTCCAGGATCACCGACGATCCTCCCAATGCACTGCTCAATGCCCGGCTCCAGTACAGGAACCGGTGGATCGGGTACGTCAGGTCGACGCCGATTCCGCCGTGCACATGCTGTGCGGTGTGGCCGATGCGGTGCCCGGCTTCGCACGCCAGGTACGCCGTCGCCAGAGCCTCGGAGGGTGCCGGCAGGCCGGCGTCCAGGCGATAGCACAGTTGCCACAGCGCACTGCGCAGCACTTCAAGGTGGACGTGGGTGTCGGCCATGCTCATTTGCACGGCCTGGAAGCTGCCGATGGCGCGGTCGAATTGCTGACGCTCGCTGACATAGGCCACCGTGCGGTGGACTTGCTCGGCGCTGACGCCCAGTTGCAGCGACGCCAGGGCAGCAATGGTTCGCGGTGCCAGCCAATCCAGCGCGGCAACGGGCAACACCTGATGCCTGTTCAAGGCGACGTTTTCAAAGCTCAGGTCAGCCACGGCTTCGCCATGGGTCATGACGCCCGGTACGGCGCTGATGCCTGCCTGAAGCAGGTCAACCAGTACCAGCCGTGGCCGTCCCATGACCTGGGCCAACACCAGTGCGGCCATCGATTGTTCGGCCAGGGCCAGTGCCGCCACCCGTCCGTTCAGGCGCCAGCCGTCAGCCTCGGCGCTGGCGTGAAGTTCGATGCCGCGCACGCTCGTCAGGCCATCCAGGGTCAAGGTCAGCAACCCGGTGGCTGCCACGGCCTGTTCAACCCAGGGCGCCAATGACGCATCGCCGAACCCGGAAAGCGTGGCCGCCGCCAACTGGTGCCGCCACAGCGGAACCTGCGCCAGGGCACCGCCTTGGGCATCGAGGATTTGCATCAGCTCGGTCATGCCCAGCCCGCTGCCACCGGCCGCTTCGGGGATGGCCAGGGCATGCAGGCCGGTTTCCACACAACTGGTCCAAAGGTCCTGCATGTAGGCCTGCCCCGACAGATCCCAGTCACGCAGGCGCTCGTCGGTGCAGTAGTCGCTCATCAGGCTGCCCGCCATTTCGGCAATGGCACGCTGGTCTTCATTGAGTTCAAAATCCATACCGCCCCCTACTCTGCCAACGGCCGGAACAACGGCAACGCCAAATCGTCGTCGAAGGTCTGGAACTCGACCTGCAAACGCTGACCGATGCTGATGTCTTCACACTTGACACCCGCCAGGCCGGCGATCAGGCGTACACCTTCATCCAGCTCGATCAGACCGATCGGATTGGGATGATCGAAAGGCGCCACTTGCGGGTAGTGCATGACGACGAAGGAATACAACCGCCCCTTGCCGCTGGCCTGAAGGGTGTCCCAGTCAAAGGAGTGACACTCGATACACACCGGTGCCGGCGGATGACGCAAGGTGGCGCACTGAGTGCAGCGCTGGATCAACAGCCTGCCTTCCTTGCAGCCGTCCCAGAAAAACCGGGTGTCGTCGCTCATGCCGGGAGCTGGCCGCTTGGCGACTACCGGCTCGACGTTGGCCTGTGCTGGCGCCTCGACTTTTGCCACGTTGGCCGGGCGGAACTTGAAGACCCGGAACAACAGCTCGCCGACCTTTTCGTCGCCCGAAGCCAGTTGCGAGTAGTAGGTCATGACCAGGGTGACAAAAAAGCCGGTCCCCAGGCCTGTGGTTTTTTCCTCGCCGACGGAATCGAGCCGCGTGGTGTAGTAAAGCTTTTCACCCAGGCGCACATTGCGTTCGAAGGTCAGCTCCGAGTTCACCGCCACCACCGACGGGTAGCCGTAACTCTCGATCAGGACGAGCACCTCATAGGGGTTGTCGGTGGTCGAGCCCGGCGCGTAGTTGTTGATGTGAAAGCCTTCCATGCACCAGATCTGCAGCATGGGGGGCGGCGCGATAATGCCGTCATTGCAGCTGGTGGCGGCCGTCAAGGGGTCGGTGTAAAGCGGGTTTTCAAGGCCGATGACTTCGCACCACTGGCGAATCATCGGCGCGTTGACTTCGTCCCAGGCGTTCACGCGACCGTATTGGCGCCCAACCAGGGCGCGTACTTTGGATAGCAATTCTGGATCAGCCAAGTTCGTCTCCTGCGTGTTCAAAGTGGCGCCCGGTAATGCAACGCCGACGTGGGTCGATCAGTGCGGCGCTACCTGCGCAGCACCGAGGTAAGCCGGGCGTTCACCGCCACCGTGGAGCAACAAATTACAACCGCTGGCGTACGTGGCCAGCGGCGAAGCGATGTACAGGCAGGCATTGCCGATGTCCTCCGGTACCGCCATACGCCCGGCCGGGATACCGGCACTGACGGCGGCGATTCCGGCCTCATCGCCGTAGTGCACGTGGGCCAGTTCGGTACGCACCAGCCCCGGGCTCACGGCCACGACCCGAACCTTGGGCGCCCATTCCGCCGCCAGCGACTGGACCAGAGCCAGCACGCCGGCCTTGGCCGCGCCGTAAGCCGCAGTCCCCGGCGAGGCACGCAGACCGCTGATGCTGCCGATGAAGACGATGCAACCGCCCTCGGGTTGGCTTTGCATCAGCAGGTTGGCTTGCTGGGCTACGTTGAGCGGGGCAATCAGATTGAGACGGATAATCCCCTCGTGAAACCGCGGGGAAGCGCTGGCGGCGTCCGCTGACGGGCTCCCCCCGGCGTTGTTGATCAGCACATCGAGGCGCCCGTATTCGCTGCGGATACGTTCAAACAGGCCTTGCAAGGACGCCTGGTCACGCACGTCGGCGGCCATGAAATCCGCCTGCGCATCCGCCACGCCCGGCACCTGCTCAGGCTCATTGCGCCCACACACGATGACCCTGGCACCGGCGCCGAGAAAGCTACGGGCAATGCCCGCACCGATGCCCTTGGTTCCGCCGGTGACCAATACCACCTTGCCGTTGTAATCCAGCCCCGAGTGACCACTCATGGCACGCTCCTCATGCTTGTGTTGAGGGTCACTCTAGGGACAAAACCGCTCGGCCACGTCGTCTGAACGGACGATGAAGTGCAGCGCCACGCTCGCAACAATCCGCCAAACGGCGCCGGCTCTGCGGTGCCTATTGCCTGAGGTTGATCATGTCTGACTCACTGACCGCGCCCGTGCTGCTGGAGTACCCGGCCCCTGGAGTCGCCCTGGTGCGGCTCAACCGCCCGCACGCCACCAATGCCCTGAGCCTGGAACTGCAGGCACTGCTATCGCACTACTTCATTGAACTGGGGAACAACCCCGAGGTGCGCTGCATCCTGCTGACCGGCGGCGACAAGGTGTTCGCCGCCGGTGGCGATATCAACAGCCTGGCCGGAGTGGGTCCGATCGATATTTACCAGCGCCATACCGAACGGGTCTGGGCGCCCATCCAGCATTGCCCGAAGCCGGTGATCGCGGCAGTGTGCGGCTATGCCTATGGTGGTGGCTGCGAGCTGGCGATGCTCGCCGACATCATTGTGGCCGGGCACAGTGCGCGCTTCTGCCAGCCGGAGATCCGCATCGGCATCATGCCCGGCATTGGCGGCACCCAGCGCCTGGTACGCGCGGTGGGCAAGGCCAAAGCCATGCGCATGGCGTTGACCGGTCAGCCGATCACGGCGCAAGAAGCGTGGATTTCCGGTCTGGTCAGTGAGGTGACAGAGGACGATCAGGTGCAAGCCCATGCCTTGAAACTGGCCCAGGTCATTGCCGCCATGCCGCCACTGGCCGCCGAGCAAATCAAGGAAGTCATCCTCGCCGGCATGGACGCTCCGCTGGAGACGGGCCTGGCGCTGGAACGCAAGGCCAATGCCTTGTTGTTTGCCTCGCGGGACCAGAAGGAAGGCATGCAGGCCTTTATCGATAAAAGGCCTGCGCAGTTCGAGGGACGCTGAGTGCAGCGGCGGGCTATTCAGCCTTAGCCCGCCACCGCGTCGCGCAACTCGCTTTTGACGACCTTGTTCGACGCATTCACCGGCAGCGCCGTGAAGAAACGAACCTGGCGCGGCACCTTGTAGTTGGCCATGCGTTCTCTCGCCCAGGCGATCAGCGATGGCTCGTCCAGCTCCCGGTCCTGACGCAACACCACGCAGGCGCAACCCACTTCCCCCATGCGTTCATCCGCCACGCCGATCACCGCGACCTGCGCGATGGCCGGGTGTTCGATCAAGCCGGCCTCGATCTCTGCCGGGTAGCAGTTGAAGCCTCCGACAATGAACATGTCCTTGAGCCGATCGGTGATTTGCAGGTTGCCGTGGGCGTCCAGGTTGCCAACATCACCGGTGTGCAGCCAGCCGTCGGCATCGATGGCCTGGGCCGTGGCGTCGGGGTCGTTAAAGTAACCGCGCATCACGTGAAAACCGCGCAGGCAGATTTCCCCTGACTCACCCGCCGCCACCGGTTGATTGTCTGTAGAACGGATGCACACTTCAGTGCCTTCGATCGCCCGTCCACTGGTGGCCGCGACGATGCCAGCAGGATCATCCGGGTTGCAGATGGTTGCCAGGCCGCCGCATTCGGTCAGGCCGTAGGCAGTGGTCACCACGGCGACCCCCAGTTCTTTGCGCATGCGTTCGATCAGCACCGGCGGGATGGTCGATGATCCCGTCACGGCAATGCGCAGGCTCGACAGGTCGGTCTCGGCCAGGCGCGGGTGCGCGAGCATCGACAGGTACAGCGTCGGCGGCCCCGGCAATACGCTGATGCGCTCGGCGGCAATGCGCTGGAACACCGCTTCGGCGTCGAACACCGCATGGGGCAGGATGGTTGCGCCGGCCAGCAGGCAGGTCAGCCAGCCGGCCTTGTAGCCAAAGGCATGGAAGAACGGATTGATGATCAGGTAACGGTCACCCGGCCGCAGGCCGATGACCCTGACATATTCGTTGTACGCCCGCAGGGTTTGTCCATGGGCACTCATCACGCCCTTGGGTTTGCCGGTGGTGCCGGAGGTGAAGAGCAGGTCGGACAAGTCCCGCGGATCGACGGCGACTGCACGCTGGCGGGCTTGCAATTCGCTGACCGATTCACCCTTGGCGAGAAAACCTTCCCAGTCCAGGTCCGTGGCCAACTGCGGTTGCGTGGTACCGAACACCACCAGGTGCTCCAGGCTCGCCGGGCGCAGCGGTGCCAGCATCGCCTGGTAGTCCAGGCCGAGAAAATCACCCTGCATCATCAGCACACGCGCCTGGCTGCGCGCCAGAATATCCGCAGCCTCGGCGCCTTTCATGCGGGTGTTGATCGGAACCAGTACAGCACCTGCGCAATGCACGCCCAGAGCCGCGATGACCCAGTCGCGGCAGTTCGGCGCCCAGATCGCCACGCGGTCGCCAGCGCCGATACCCAGCGCCATCAGACTGCGGCACACGCCGAGTGCCAGTGCCGGTAAATCCCGGTAGTCGGTGGCCAGACCGTCTTCTTCGATGGCCGCCCGACCAGCGAAGCGCTCGGCACTGGCGAACAGCAAGGCGGGAATCGACAAGGGCAAAGGGTTCCAGGCAGACAAGGTGCCCGGCAATGCAGAACATGCAGTCATAGTCACAAACTCGGCTATCGGATTATTCGGGAAAGAGCACCCGCAGGTGCTCGCTGCGGGCCAGCGACTGGCAGGCCAGGGTCCAGCCCTGATCGATCTCGTGTTGATCGAGGGCATCGTTGCGCAGCATCTGCACCTCGCCACTTTCAACGGTGCACATACAGGTGGCGCAGGAGCCGACCAGGCAGGAACTCGGGGGTTGCAGGCCTGCCCGACGCATGGCATCGAGCAGGGTTTCACCTTCGGCGCAGGGCACCTCGAACTCTTCGCCGTCCAGGCGCACGGAAAGCTGACTACCCGGGCGGCTGTTATCGACGGCGACCGGAGCTTTAACCTCGCCCTCCTCGGGCAGCGAAACGAAGCGTTCGACATGCACTTTCGCGGCCGGCATATCCAGGCTCTGCAAGGCGCTTACGGCGGCATCCATGAACGGACCGGGGCCGCAGATAAACGCCTCGGCCTGGGCAAACGGACGGGCCAGTTCCGTCAACTGACTGACCGCCGGGATGCCTTGAACCGAGTCCAGCCAATGCACCACTTGCAAGCGCTGTGGGTGCGCACTGGCCAGGGCCTTGAGCTCGTCGCGGAAGATCACCGAGGCTTCGTCACGGTTGGCGTAGATCAGCAAAATTCGTCCGGACCCGGCCAATAACGCTGAACGCAGGATCGACAGTATCGGGGTCACGCCGCTCCCACCGCCGAACAACAGCAGGTCGGTGTCCAGATGACGCGGTACAAAAACCCCGGCCGGCACCAGCACCTGCAAACGGTCTCCCGCTTGCACGTTGTCGCACAGCCAGTTCGAGGCGCGCCCGTCGCGCACCCGTTTGATCGTGACCCTGAGCGGCTCGTCGAGCAGCGGCGTACTCGACAGTGAGTAGCAGCGCGGTAACCAGCCGCCTTCGTGCGGCACCCGCAGGGTCAGAAACTGCCCGGGGCGGTAGCGGAAACGCTCGATCAGCTCCTCGGGCACTTCGAACGCCAGGGAGCGGCTGTCGGCGGTCTCTTCAATCACGTGCGTCACGCGCACTGACAGGTAATCCAGGCTCATATCAATGGCTCCCTGAGTTCGACGTTGACGTTGGCGCTGGCAGTCGTCAGCGACCGTCCGGCGCGCCGTCCGGAAAACACGCAATCGGCCAGTGACAGGCCGCTGACGTACAGATGTGAAGGAATGCCTATGGCTGTGCGCCCGGCCGCGTAGAGCCCGGGGATCGGCTGCCCCTGATCGTCCACGACGGCGCCTGTGTCTTCATTGACCTTGAGGCCGCCGAGGGTCAACGCGCCCATGGGGAACAGGCGGTTGCCGACAGAAATGTCGCAGGCGTAATACGGCCCCTGATCCAGCACCTGACGGCTGTCTCGGGACTTGCCAAAGGCATCCTCGGCGTCACCTCGGGCGGCGGCATTGTAGGCAACCAGCGAGCTGCGCAGCACATCGGCGCGCATGCCGGTGACCTGGGCCAGTTGCTCGATGCTCTGACCCTTGCGTACACCGCGCAGCATCAGCACCAGTGCCGGCAGACTCTGGAACCACCAGTAACCGGCGAACAGCGCCTGCTTGATCGACTGTTTCCGCAAGCGCGCGTCGAGCACGAGCCAAGCCTTGCCGCCCTGCTCTTCGCACAAAGGTTGGCCCAGCGTCGCACCGTAGACTTCTTCGTTGACGAAACGCTGGCCGAGGGTGTTCACCACAATGCCCTTGGGCCAGCACAGCGGTGGGTTGATAAAGCGCCAGGCCGAGACTCGCTGCAATCGATCGCCCACCGCGCCGGCGCTCAGCCCCAGACGCAGACCGCTGCCGTCGCAGCCCGTCGCGCCGACCTTGAAGTTGCGTCGAAACTTCGGCGCATGTTCGCTGATCATCTCGCGATTGAAGATAAATCCGCCGGTGCTCAGCACCACCCCGCGCCAGGCACGCACCAGGCGCGGGCGGGCGAAGTCACGCTCCAGCTGGTGCACACGCTTGCGCAAACTGTCGCAATAGCGAGGGGCAAAATTTTGCAGACGCTCGGCCCGCGTCGCCCATTTGGCATGCAACTGCGCCTGTTCACTGCCCGCAGGCAGGCACCACAGTTCGGCACCCAACACGTTACCGGCGTGATCCGTCACCAGTCGCCGGGCAGCTGCCTGGAGTCGGGTACGGACGCCGTTGAGCAGGCACGCGGACTTGAGGTGCGCATACAGCACCGCGCCGCATTGCCCCTTGCCCACCGTGCGATGACCCCGTGGTGCCGGTGGCGACTCGTTACGGTGCGAAGGCACCAGCTCGTTTCCGGAGTAATAAAGAAATTTGCCATCAGGCGGGTACGAGGTCTTGCCACCGGGTGGCATGGTATGGGCGTAGGGCGCGCCATGGCTCTCCAGCCACGCCAGGTTGGCGGCGCTGTCACGGCAAAAACGCTGCAAGGTGGCGTCCGTGACCACACCTTGGGTTTCGTGCTTGAGGTAAGTAAACATCGCCTCGGGGGTGTCGGCGAAACCCGCCGACTTTTGTTGACGGGTGCCACCGCCGGCGTAGACGACGCCGCCGCTTTTGGCGCTGGCACCGCCGCCGGTAAAGCGATCGGCCACCAACACATCGGCGCCATTGGCTCTGGCCTCAAGGGCGGCGCAGGCACCCGCCGCTCCCCAGCCAATCACCAGCACATCGCAGTAATCATCCCAGTGCAGCGCGTCGGCATCGGCCACCTGCAATGCTGGCTGGATAGGGGTACAGGTCGAGTTGACAGCGGCAGGCATGGCAGGTCCTCAACGTTGAGCAGCGATGTGATTGGCCGCGATGTAGCCGAAGGTCATGGCCGGACCGAGGGTCCCGCCCGCGCCGGGATAGCTGGTGCCCATGACCGACGCCGAACAGTTGCCAATGGCGTACAGGCCGGGAATTGCCTCGCCGTCCTGACTGACGACCTGGGCGTGCTCGTTGGTGAGCAGACCGCCCTTGGTGCCGATATCGCCGGCATCCAGGCGCATCGCGTAATACGGCCCCTTGGTCAGCGGCGCCAGGCATGGATTGGGTTTCACATTGCTGTCGCCGTAGTAACAGTCGAAGACGTTGCCGCCACGGCCGAAGTCGGCATCGACGCCGCTGCGGGCGTACTCATTCATGCGCGTCACGGTCTGTTCCAGACCTTGGCTGTCGACACCGATCTGCGCGGCCAGCGCCGACAGGCTGTCCGCCTTGAAGTACAAGGCGTTGAGCCATTCCTTGCGCAAGCGGCTGTCGGGCATGACCTGGGCCGGCATCAACGGGCCCATGGCGTAGTTGAAGCGAAAGTGTCCATCGAAGATCACCCAGGCCGGAATCGACTTTCCGCCGGTACTCTGGTTGTCGCGGTACATGGCGTCGACAAACTCCAGGTATGGCGCAGCTTCGTTGACAAACCTCCGGCCCAGGCTGTTGACCACAATGGCACCGGGGAAAGCCCGCTCGGCGAACACACCCCGTGGCTTGTCTTCACCCGGCACGGCAATCGTCGGTGCCCACCAGGCCCAGTCCATCAGGGCGGTTGCCGCCCCCAGGGCAGTCCCGGCCTCCAGGGCGGCGCCGGTGTTGTTGCCCGGTGGCGTGGCGCTCCAGTCGCGCTGGGTTGGCTGCGGCAGAAAACGCTCGCGCAACGCCTGATTCTGCTCGAAGCCGCCCGAACCGAAGATCACCCCATGCCGCGCCTGCAGCTGCAGCGTCTGACCGTCACGGCAGACCTGCACGCCAGTGACGCGGCCATTGTCGGTCAGCAGTGACTGGAAATCAGTGTTCAGCCACAGCGGAATGTTGCGGTCCATCAACGAACGGCGCAATGAGGCGACCAGAGAACTGCCCAAAGCGGCGCGGCGGTCGCGACGGCTCTTGCGACGCCATTTGAAATCCAGCTTGTAACGCAGCATCAGGCCGAGAATCAGCAAGCGCCAACCGAATGAGCGAGACATGGCTTTGTGCGCGTGCCGGGCGGTCCAGGCAATGCGCCCCATCAGCAGGGTCGACGGTGAAGGTGCCCGCAGGTTGGACAGCTCATCACCCAGCAGGCTGGTGTCGAACAACTCCGGGTCCAGGGTACGACCGCCCGCCAGTGAGCCTGGCAGATGCGGGTAATAATCCGGGTACTTCTCTGCCACGGCGTAGCGCACATGGCTGTTGTTTTCCAGTGCCTCAATCATCTTCGGCGCGTGTTTCAGGTAGGCGCGCAAACGCGTTTCATCGCCATGTTCACCCGTCGCCGCCTTGAGGTATTGCAGGGCCAGTTCAAAACTGTCGCGACCGCCCTTGGCGGTAAAATAGTGGTTGTTGGGAATCCAGATACCGCCACCGGAAATCGCCGACGTCCCGCCGAACTTGTCGCTTTTTTCCACCACCAGCACCGACAGATTCTGCTCGGCGGCAAACAGCGCCGAGGTCATTGCACCGGCGCCGGAGCCGACGACGATCACGTCGTAGTGGGAAACAGGCTGAGCTTTAGCTGTCATTATTCTTGTGCCTTGGCTGTAATCGCAAAGATCCCGGCATGCCGGCCAGGGGTGGGCAGTCCCGGACCTGCGCGCAAGTCCGGGCACGGCTCAAACGTATGGATCAGGATTGGGCAAGCCCATCTGCACAGCCCCGAGGCTGCGACTGAACGCCATGTAGTTGTTGGCGATATGCCCGCGAGCCTGGTGCAGGTCGCGGAACAGGCGCGCAACCGGGTTGGTGTTGTACAGCCCGGACGCGGCCATGCAGCGCAGCAGTTCGTTGACCTTCTCGGCGCAAATGTTGGTGACGTAAGAAGACTGGTAGCGGTACAGCAAACGGGTTTCCACGTCCGGGTACTCGCCGGCTTCGGCCAGTTTCATCAGGTGCGCATAGTTGCGCTCCAGCACCAGCCTCAGGCTGTCGACAGTGATCGTGGCCTCCGCCACCGTGGTTTGTGCCACGGGGTCGTCTGCGGTTTTCATCCCGTGTTTGCCGATGTGCGCGGCGGCGTTGGCGCGGAACTCGTTGATCGCCCCTTGCAAGGCACCGATGGCCGATGAAGACACCGCACGGGTAAACACCTGGGCAAACGGAATGGCGTAGATCGGGTTGGTGTTGACCAGGCGCCCCGGCGTGGCGTCGATCGTGCAGTTGTTGGTGCGTTGCACGCGGTGTGCCGGCACGAAGGCATCCTCGACCACGATGTCGTGGCTGCCGGTGCCGCGCAGGCCCAGGACGTCCCAGTTATGCTCGATACGGTAGTCACTGCGCGGGATCAGGAAGGTCCCGTGCTCGGCCGCCTGGTCTCCATCGGCGGGCAGCACGCCACCCAGGAAGCACCACTGACAGTGCTCGCTACCGCTGGAGAAACCCCAGCGCCCGCTGATGCGGTAGCCACCTTCGACCACCGTTACCTTGGCCACCGGCATGTAGGTGGAGGAAATCAGCGTCGACTGATCCTGGCCCCAGACATCGCGTTGGGCTTCGATCGGGTAGCGCGCCAGTTGCCAGGGGTGCACGCCCATCACACCGTAGATCCATGCGGTGGACATACAGCCTTCGGCGAGGATCATCTGGATTTCGAAAAAGGTGCGCGGGTCGACTTCGTAGCCGCCGAATGCCCGGGGTTGCAGCGCTCGCAACAGGCCGGTCTCTTGCAGCTCGAATATTGTTTCGTCCGGTACCCGGAACTCGCGATCAGCTCGCGCGGTGCGGTTTTTGAGTGCTGGCACCAGGCGCCGAGCGTGTTCCAGCAGCTGGATTTCTTCCGGCGTTTTTACTCGCATGCTGTCCATCCGTTCGTTCTCCCAATCTCGTTGCGCGGTTGCGCGAGCCTTGATTGATGATCGAACGCAGCAAACGATTATTCATCGTCAAAGCGGACTAGAGAGCACTTGCAGAACAGCCGTGCGACGCCGTCCCTGGCGCCGTCTCAGGCTGATTAAATGACAGCGCGTCTGGCGACCCAGGGACGGTCCTGTTCCAGTTGTGAAGCAAGGCGCAGTAGCACATCTTCAGCGCCCAGGCGCGCGGTGAACATCATGCCCACGGGCAGTCCGTTGTCACTCATGCCCAGCGGCAAGGTAATGGCCGGTTGTCCACTGACGTTGGCCAGCACGGTAAACGCGGCGCTGCCCATAGCCTTGCGTGCATAGCTTTCGTACGGCTGGTTGAGCGAGAGCTCGCCAAGGGCCGGCGTCAGGCTGGCGGTGACCGGCGAGAGAAGCACATCAAAGCGCTGGAACTGCTGCTCCATGGTCATGCTGATGTCTTCAAACGCATGCCGCGCCCGGACGACTCCCTCACCCGTGGCCTTACTGGCTCGCTCCAGCACACCGAAGGTGATGATTTCCAGATCCTGCGGCCCCAACGCGCGGCCCAGCGCCTTCTCACGATCATTGACCGATGCGAGCAAGGAATTGCCGATCGCCACGCCATGGGCACCGAACAATTGCTGGGCCTGAATCGGCAGGCGCAGTTCATCGACCTCGTGACCAAGGCCGAGCAACTGCTTGATCGTCTCCTCCAGGACCTTGGCAATGGCCGGGTCCAACGGGGCACCGGTCAGTGACTCACGCACCAGGCCCACCCGAAGGCGGCCCGGATCGCGGCCCAGTTCCTCGACGTAGGGCCGTTGCAGTGGCTGTGTCCAGTAGGGGCTGCCGATTTCATGGCCCTGCCCGGCATCGAGGAACAAGGCGGTATCACGCACGCTGCGCGAGACCACGTTGGCGACACTGGCACCGAACGAGCCCTCGAGGCGCGTTGGTCCGCTCGGGGTGCGGTAGCGCGTCGGCTTGAGCCCGACCAGTCCGCAATAAGAGGCCGGTATGCGGATCGAGCCACCGCCGTCGGTGGCATGGGCGACCGGTACGATGCCCGCCGCCACCGCCGCAGCGGAACCACCGGAAGAGCCACCCGCGCTCAAGGCCAGGTTCCACGGGTTGCGGGTTTGCCCCCACGCCAGCGACTCGGTGGTGGTGGTCAGGCCGAATTCCGGGCTGGCGGCTTTGCCGAAAGGCACCGCGCCGGCCATTTCATAACGGCGGATAAGGGTGCTGGTCACGCTCGCCGGCGGCGCATCCTTGAACAGACGGCTGCCGTTGCTGGTGGTCGTGCCTTGCAGGTAGGTGTTGAGGTCCTTGAGCAGAATCGGCACGCCTGCCAGCGACCCCTTGTCCAGGGTCGCGGCCTGACGTCTGGCGGCCAGCAGCGCATGGGCGTAATCGTCATGGCGCATGATCACCGCATTGATTTTCGGATTGACCAGCTCGCACCGGGCAATCGCTCCGGCCAGCAAGTCGTCGGCGCTGAAGTCACCGGCCTGCAGCCCCTTGACCATGGCCCAGGCATCGAGGTTCTGATAGTCGCTGGCCGACAACCCGCCAGCCGCCCGGACATCGGCAAAACGCCCCAGAAGCCCCACTCCCAGCGCTACGGCGCCAGCCTTGAGGACCTGGCGACGCGGCCATCCATCGACAGCATCGTTGTGGGGAACAACAGCCGTGTCGCCCTGTGACAGTGGATTTTTTTCCATGTACTGAATTCCGTTTTTATTGTGTTTTTCAAGTCGGATAATTGATTTGGATGACTGCTTTCAAGGCGCCGATCCCGGTCAGTCCGCCGTGATCTGCGCCTCCATCGCCGCGAGAAAGTGCTCACTGTAAGGCGGCAACAAACCCCATTCGCGACGCGGATCGTGCTCGGGGGCCTTGAGTACCGAGCGCAGATGGCTGAACTCGATGAAGCCTTCGCGGCCGTGATAATGACCCATGCCCGACGCCCCGATACCGCCGAAGGGCGCGTCATGCAAAGCGGCATGCATCATCACGTCGTTGAGCGTGACGCCACCCGACAAGGTGTGCGCCAGCACATGCTCCTGCTCCCCGGCATCGTTGCCGAAGTAGTACAGGGCCAGGGGGCGCGGGCGGCTGTTGATATGGGTAATGACCTGATCGACGTCGTCGTAAGACAGCACCACCATCGCCGGACCGAAGATTTCTTCGTGCATGATCAGGCTGTCCTGGGGCGGGTCGATCACCAGTTGCAGCGGACGACGGCGGTTATGTGAATCAACCGGTTGTGCGTGAGGCAAACTCACCACTCGGGCCCCGGCCTGAAGGGCTTGCTGGACCAGGTTTTCGACACGGGCCAGATGCTGGCCGTTGACCACCGCCACCACATCCGGGTTGTCGCTCACTTCAGGGACGAATTCGCGGTAAGCGCCGGCGAAGGCATCCAGAAAACCCTCCAGTTGCTCACGTGGCACGTAGACCAGATCCGGGTTGATGCAGACCTGACCGCTGTTGGTGGTCTTGGACAAGGCAATCCGAAAGGCTGCGGTCTGCAGGTCGGCGCTACGCGCGACGATAACCGGCGACTTGCCGCCCAGCTCCAGCGTGACGGGTACCAGGTTTTCGGCGGCGTTACGCATCACCGATTTGCCCACTGCCGAGCTGCCGGTAAACACCAGATGGTCGAACGGTTGCGCCGTGAAGGCCTGGGCCAGATCGGGGCCGCCGGTGACCACGGCCACTTCGAGCGGATCGAACAGTTCGCCAAACAGCTGTGCTACCAGCGCAGCGGTACGCGGCACCACTTCCGAAGGCTTGAGGATCGCCCGGTTACCCGCCGCCAGCGCCGAAGCCAGCGGGCTGAGCAAGGTGTACAACGGCGCGTTCCAGGTGCCCAGAATGCCGACCGAGCCCTTGGGTTGATACCTCACCCAGGCCTCGGCGCCGAGCTGATCGTAAGGACTGAAGACTGGCCGTGGCTCATCCTGCATCCAGCCTTCGAGGTGGTCACGCGCATGTTTGAGTGAGCCCAGGGAGCCCAACACGTCATTCATGAGCGAGAAGCCTTTTGGGCGACCGCCGAAATCGGCATCCATGGCCTCGGCGAGTGCGCGGTGATGCGCCACCAGCAGGTCGATCACACGCTGAATGCGCTCGCGCCGCTGTGGCGCGCTGACGGCACCCTGGGCGTTGAACGCGGCTTTTTGTTCAAGCAACAAGGCCGACAGACCGTCGACGCTGGAAATTGCACAACTCATTGGTGCCTCCTCAACTGTACAAGGGCCAGCGCTACCCCTCTGTGCCCACCATGGCCGTCATTGGACAACGCCCCTAGCCGCAAACTAGCCCCAGCCCCCGCCAGCCGCCTCGTCCAAGTGGACGAGTGGGCCAAAAACGTTAGTCCGTTGAGACGATGCAGGGCCCTGTTTCACCGGGAATACTGCCGGCACGCACACTCATTCCATGAGGCCCATCATGGCAACGCCCGGCAGTTTCGACCCTCAAGCGTTTCGCGCCGCCCTCGGCACCTTCACCACGGGAGTGACGATTGTCACCACCCAGGCCGAAGACGGCTCGCCGGTTGGCATCACCGCCAACAGTTTCAACTCGGTCTCGCTCAACCCGCCGCTGGTGCTCTGGAGCCTGTCCAAGAATGCCCGCAGTCTGCCGATCTTCAGCAGCGGTCGCCACTGGAACGTGCACGTTCTGTCGACCGAGCAAGAGTCATTGTCCGGCCGCTTTGCCCGTCAGGGTGAAGACAAGTTTGGCGAAATCCAGCTCGACACCGGGATCAGTGGTGCCCCCCTGCTGCAGGACTGTACGGCGCGCTTTCAGTGCCGCACGGCCTTCCAGTATGAAGGCGGCGACCATGTGATCTTCGTCGGTGAAGTGCTCGCCTTCGATCACACCGACCGTGCGCCGCTGGCCTTCCAGAGCGGCCAGTACGCCCTGGCGATGCGCAAGCCACGCAGCGAATTGCGCCTGGCAACCACCCCGCCACCGCCCGAATGCAGCTACACCGAGGACCTGCTCGGCTACCTGCTGGGCCGCGCGCACTATCAGATGCTCTTCGCCTTGCGGCTACTGCTGAAGAACCAACAGCTCGACGAGCATGCGTTCTTCATCCTCTCGACCCTGTGTATTCGCGACAACCTGACCCTGGACGAAATCAACACCTTCGTCGGCTACACCGGTCATGTGGTCAGCGCTTCGAGCATGCGTTTTCTGGAACGCCAGAACCTGGTGGCCCGTGAGCCTGGCGGCGACCAGGTGCGCTATGTGCTGACGGCCGACGGGCGTGAGGCATCGCTGCAGGAAGTCGCCTTGGCCAAAGCCGTCGAGGAAGATATTTCTGCACGCCTGGGTGCCGGTGATGCCCAGGCACTCAAGGTGTTGCTCAAGCGTCTGATCGCCACGTCCGACCCTGGCTTGCCGGACCTGTGGGGGCCGCGCTGAGGGCACCTCGCCGCAACGCTTGAGACACCGACAGATCCATTAAAACAATAAGGACAGCCATGAGCATTCTGCAACGCTTCAACCTCGCCGGCAGCGTCGCCATTGTCACCGGAAGCGGTCGCGGCATCGGTCGCGCCATTGCCCTGGCCTACGCCGATGCCGGGGCTGATGTGGTCTGTAGCGCCCGCTCGCTGGCGGACATCGAGGAGGTCGCTGAAGCCGTGCGCAGCCGAGGGCGTCGCGCCCTGGCCTTGAGTTGCGATGTCACCGACAGCGAGCAGCGCATCGCGCTGGTCAGCCACGCCCGCGAACAGATGGGGCGCATTACCCACCTGGTCAACAACGCCGGCGGCGGCGGCCCGAACGACCCGCTGACAATGACCCCGGAAGCGTTCGAGCGGGTGATGAACTTCAACGTCACCGCCGCTTACGCCCTGGCGCAGCAGTGCGTCCCGCTGATGCGCGAAGCCGGGGGCGGCAACATCATCAACATCACCTCGGTCGCTGCTCGTTATGCCCAGCGCCATTTCAGTGCTTATGGCACAGCCAAGGCCGCCCTGACCCACCTGACGCGCCTGCTGGCTCAAGAGTTCGCGCCGCAGATTCGGGTCAATGCGGTAGCGCCTGGCCCGATTCTCACCGACGCCCTGGCCGGGGTCATGCCCGATGCCATGCGCAGCACGATGGAAGCCAATACCCCGCTCAAGTGCCTGGGCCAACCGGAGGATATCGCGGCCGCCGCCCTCTATCTGGCCTGCCCCGCCTCGGCCTGGGTCACCGGCAAAATCATCGATGTCGATGGTGGTGCCGACTCCAGCGTCTGGCCGGGTTGAGGCCTTGTTGCCGGACGCGCTGCACGTCGGCCGGCGTTTCGTTCACTTGCTACCGAGCGACCTCTTTATGGATGCGCACCTGATTGAATCCCTGGGCGACGAACTGTTCAACGCCCTCCACACACGTCAGAGCCTGACGCCGCTGACCCAGCGTTACCCGGCCATCAGCCTCGATGAGGCCTACCGCATTTCCCTGCGTTTTCTGGCACGGCGCGAAGCCTTGGGCGAGCAGGTGATCGGCAAGAAGATCGGCGTGACCAGCCGCGCCGTGCAAGAAATGCTGGATGTCCATCAACCGGATTTTGGCTTTCTCACCGACCGTATGCAGGTCCCAGACGCCAGCGACATCAGCTTTGCCGCCCACCGTCTGGTGCAACCGCGGGCCGAAGGCGAGATTGCGTTTGTCCTCGGTGAAGACCTGCAAGGCACCGACATCAGTGCCGACGATGTGCTGGCGGCCAGCGAGTGGGTCCTGCCGTGCTTCGAAATTGTCGATTCGCGCATCGAGAACTGGCAGATCCGCATTCAGGACACCGTCGCCGACAACGCCTCCTGTGGCGTGTTCGCCCTCGGCCAGCAGCGCGTCAATCCTCGCGACCTGGACCTGGCCAAGGTGCAACTGGAGATGTTCAAGAACGGCCAGCACGTTGGCAGCGGCCTGGGCTCGGCGGTGCAAGGCCACCCCTGCGCCGCCGTAGCCTGGCTGGCCAACACCCTGGGAAAGCTGGGTATCCCGTTTCGCAAAGGCGAAATCATCTTGTCCGGTGCATTGGCGCCGCTGGTGCCGGTCACTCCGGGCGACTTCATCAGCCTGTCACTGAGTGGCCTGGGCGAGATGCACCTGAATTTCGTGTCTTGAATCGCCGACCTTCCTTCTTCTGATCGAGAACAATGCCATGAGCAAAAAGATCAAATGCGCCCTCATCGGGCCTGGCAACATCGGCACCGACCTGCTGTACAAGCTCAAGCGCAGCGACGTACTGGAGCCGGTCTGGATGGTGGGTATCGATGCCACGTCCGAAGGCCTGGCCCGCGCTGCAGCGATGGGGCTGAAGACCACCAGCGACGGCGTCGACGGTCTGCTGCCACATGTGCTGGAAGACGGTATCCAGATCGCTTTCGATGCGACGTCAGCCTATGTGCATGCCGAGAACAGCCGCAAGCTCAACGCCCTGGGCGTATTGATGATCGACCTGACGCCGGCGGCCATCGGCCCCTACTGCGTGCCCCCGGTTAATCTCAAGCACAACCTCGGCCTCGGCGCGATGAACGTCAACATGGTCACCTGTGGCGGGCAGGCGACCATTCCACTGGTCGCCGCCGTGTCCCGCGTGCAACCGGTGGCCTATGCCGAAATCATCGCCACCGCAGCCTCGAAATCCGTGGGCCCGGGCACCCGCAAGAACATCGATGAATTCACCCGCACCACGGCCGCGGCGGTGGAACAGGTCGGCGGTGCGAAAAAGGGCAAGGCGATCATCATCGTCAACCCCGCCGAGCCGCCGCTGATCATGCGCGACACCGTGCATTGCCTGACCGAAAGCGAGCCCGACCAGGCCGCCATCAGCGCCTCGATCGCCGCCATGATCCTCGAGGTCCAGCGTTACGTGCCCGGCTACAGACTGGTCAACGGCCCGGTCTTCGATGGCAATCGGGTGTCGATTTTCATGGAAGTCGAAGGCTTGGGTGACTACCTGCCTACCTATGCCGGCAACCTCGACATCATGACTGCCGCCGCCGCGCGCACCGCCGAGATGTTTGCCGAAGAAATGCTCAAGGGCGCGCTGACACTGCGCGCCTCCAGCACCCCACAACCTGCCATCGTCTAAGGAGCGCGCCATGGACCTTCAAGGCAAATCCATCACCGTCCACGACATGTGCCTGCGTGACGGCATGCACCCCAAACGGCACCAGATCACCTTGCAGCAAATGAAAGACATTGCCTGCGGCCTGGACGCCGCTGGCGTGCCCTTGATCGAAGTCACCCATGGCGATGGCCTTGGCGGCAGCTCGGTGAACTATGGTTTTCCGGCGCACAGTGACGAGGAATATTTGTCGGCGGTGATCCCGCTGATGAAAAAGGCCAAGGTGTCGGCGCTGCTGTTGCCGGGTATCGGCACGGTCGATCATTTGCAGATGGCGTACGAACTGGGCGTCAACACCATTCGCGTCGCCACCCACTGCACCGAAGCGGATGTCTCCGAGCAGCACATTGCAGCGGCCCGTACGCTGGGCATGGACACCGTGGGCTTTCTGATGATGGCCCATATGAACAGCCCGCAAGGCCTGGTCAGCCAGGGCAAGCTGATGGAAAGCTACGGCGCCAATTGCATCTACATCACCGATTCGGCGGGTTACCTGCTGCCCCATGACGTCAGCGCACGCGTGGCAGCACTGCGCGCCGCCCTCAAGCCCGAGACCGAAATCGGCTTCCATGGCCACCACAACCTGTCGATGGGCGTGTCCAACTCGATTGCGGCGATTGCTGCGGGCGCCACCCGCATCGATGCCGCCTGCGCAGGGCTGGGTGCTGGCGCGGGCAATACACCGATGGAAGTGCTGGTTGCCGTGTGCGACCGCATGGGGATCGAAACCGGGGTGAGCGTCTTCGGTATTCAGGACGTTGCCGAGGATCTGGTGGTGCCGATCATGGATTTCCCGATCCGCAGTGACCGGGATGCCCTGACCATGGGCTATGCCGGTGTCTATGGCTCGTTCCTGCTGTTCGCCAAGCGCGCCGAGAAAAAATACGGCGTATCGGCGCGCGAGATTCTGGTCGAGATGGGCCGGCGCGGCATGGTCGGTGGCCAGGAAGACATGATCGAAGACACCGCCATGACGTTGGCCAGGCAACGCAAAGCCAGCGCCTGAACGCACGACAGGCCCCGGGTACACCCTGGGTCTTTGACCGGGATCACGGTTTGACCAGGAGTCATCCATGAGCAGTACGCACCTTCAACCCATTGGCTGGCGCAGCCATGGTCTGCTGTTTCTGCTCGCGATGATGTACGCCGACAGCTTTGTCGGGCGGCAGATCATTGCCGTGATGATCGAACCGATCAAACAGGAATTCGGTGCCAGCGATACGGCCATGGGCCTGGTCTCCGGCCTGGCCTTCGCGGCGGTTTATGTATTGCTGGGCCTGCCCGCGGGGCGCCTGGCTGATCACTGGCTGCGCACGCGCTTGCTGGCGATATCGTGCGCTTTGTGGGCGCTGGCCACAGTGGCTTGCGGCCTGTCCACCAGCTTCACGATGCTGGTGATCGCGCGCATGGCTGTGGCGGTGTTCGAGTCGCCCAGCACCTCGACTTCCATGTCGATCATCGCCGACATTTACCCGCCTCACCGGCGTTCGTTTGCCATCAGTTGCTACACTGCTGCGCCGACGTTTTCGACGATTATCGGTCTGAGCGTCGGCGCCTGGGTGGTGGACGAGTATGGCTGGCGCAGCGCGTTTTTCGCCGTCGCCGTGCCCGCCCTGGTGATCAGTGCCGTGTTCGCCTTTGTGATGCGCGACCCGCCACGGGGACGTTTTGACCTGAGCCACGCACACGCCGCACACCCGGTGCAAAGCCTGCTCGGCAGCGCCCGTGAACTGCTGTCCCAACCGGCTTACCGTTGCCTGGTGCTTTCTTGCGGCCTCACCACGTTCAGCGCCTACGCTTATGCCATGTGGAACGCCAGTTTCCTGGTGCGCTCCCATGACCTGCCCTTGCAGTACGCGGGGATCCTGGCGGGCCTGGTGGGCGGTACCTTTGCCGGGCTCGGCGCCTTGTTCAGCGGGTGGCTGACCGACCGACTGGCCGTGAAGAACGCCCATTGGCAAATCGGCATTCCGGTGATCGGCCATGTACTCGGCAGTTGTGCGTTGCTGACCTACCTGCTCTGGCCGCAGGACATTCTCTTGCAGGTGGGCGCGGTACCGGTGCCCAGTGCCATGCTCTGGTGTGCCCTGGCGAGTTTCTTCTCGGTGTGGTGGGTGGGGCCTTCGTTCTCGCTGTTGACCCAGTTGGTGCCCGCGCATCGCCGAGCGACGGCCGTGGCGCTGCAAACCATTATCTCGACCTTGTGTGGTGTGGGGATTGGCCCACTGGCAACCGGTTTGCTCAGTGATGCCCTGTTGCCGATGTTCGGCGACGAATCGTTGCGCTACGCCCTGCTGCTGATCACTTGCACCATCGTCATTCCCATCGTTCTGCTCTGGCGCACGTATCAGCACCTGACAGGACCTTCGAGGCATTCAGCGTATGCCTGACCCCTTCAATCACCGGAGTATTGTTATGCCTGCCTCCCCCTACAAAATCGCGGTCATTCCTGGCGACGGAATCGGCAAGGAAGTGATGCCCGAGGGCGTGCGCGTCATCCAGGCAGCGGCCAATGAATTCGATATCGCACTGCAGTGGGACTGGTTCGACTTCGCCAGCGCCGACTACTATCTGGCCCACGGCAAAATGATGCCGGATGACTGGTTCGAGACTCTCAAACAGTACGACGCGATCTACTTCGGGGCGGTAGGTTGGCCGGACGTTGTCCCCGATCACATCTCACTGTGGGATTCGCTGTTGCAGTTTCGTCGCGAGTTCGATCAGTACGTCAACCTGCGCCCCTGCCGTCTGATGCCCGGTGTCAAAGCACCGCTGGCTGATCGCAAGCCAGGCGACATCGATTTCTGGGTGGTGCGCGAGAACACCGAAGGCGAGTACTCCAGCGTGGGCGGCAAGATGTTTCCCGGCACCGACCGCGAGATCGTCATGCAGGAAACCGTCATGACCCGTGTCGGTGTCGACCGCATTTTGAAGTTTGCCTACAACCTGGCGCAAAGCCGTCCGAAGAAGCACCTGACCTCTGCCACCAAGTCCAACGGCATCGCGATTACCATGCCCTATTGGGACGAGCGCGTCGCCGAGATGGGCAAGCAGTATCCCGACGTCAACGTCGACAAGTATCACATCGACATTCTCACCGCGAACTTCGTGCTGCACCCGGATTGGTTCGACGTTGTGGTGGCGAGCAACCTGTTCGGCGACATCCTGTCCGATCTGGGCCCGGCCTGCACCGGCACCATCGGCATCGCGCCGTCTGCCAACATCAACCCGGAACGTCATTTCCCCAGCCTGTTCGAGCCCGTGCATGGTTCCGCGCCCGATATCGCTGGAAAAGGCATCGCCAATCCGGTGGGACAGATCTGGTGTGGCGCCATGATGCTCGAGCACCTGGGGCACGCGGACGCGGCTGCTGCGGTGGTGGCAGCGATCGAGGCGGTGCTTGCCGAAGGGCCGAAAAATGCGCCTTTGACCCGCGATCTGGGGGGCACCGGCAACACAGTCGAATTGGGTAAGGCGATCGAACAACAGCTCACGAAGACTCTAAAAGCAGGCGCCCGGTAACGACAAAAGGGATGAGGTGATCACGCAAGCGATCACCTCAACCGATCAGTCCGGGATCGGCGTCGGCAACGGTTCACCGGCAAAATGCGCGGCCAGGTTGGCCAGCGTCAACTCCGACATCGCCCGCCGCGTATCCCAGGTGGCACTGGCCATATGCGGCGCGAGCAGCACGTTGTCCAGGTCCAGCAAACCGACGTGTGGCCTCGGTTCATCTTCGAACACGTCCAGCCCCGCTCCCAGCAGACGCCCCTCGGCCAACGCCTGTGCCAGCGCTGCTTCATCGACCACACTGCCGCGCCCGACGTTGATGAGGATGCCTTGACTACCCAGGGCATCGAGCACACCGGCATCGATCAGATGATGAGTCGAGCGCCCTCCCCCTACGGCGATCAGCAGGAAGTCCACCGCCGCAGCCAGTTCGGTCACCGACGCGTAGTACGGATAATCCACCGCCTGCGGACGTCGACCGTGGTAGCTGATGTGCATGTCGAAAGACGCGGCGCGCCGGGCAATCGCCAGGCCTATCCGACCCAGTCCAACAATGCCCAGGCGTTTGCCGCTGACCTTGCGCGTGAACGCAAAAGGTCCCTGTTGCCAACGCCCCTCACGCACAAAGCGATCGGCCTGGGCAATACGACGGGCAGTGCCCAGCATCAAGGTCATGGCGAAATCGGCGACGTCGTCGGTGAGCACGTCGGGGGTGTGGGTCACGGTAATGCCACGGGCCCGGGCAGCCTCGACATCGATGCCGTCATAGCCGACACCAAACACGACGATCACTTGCAGGTCCGGCAGGCGCTCGATCAAACCGGCCTGCACCCGTGACTCGCCATTGGCGATCAAGGCGCGGATACCCCGGACTTTGTCCGCCTCCAGTTCTTCGCCGCTTTCACTGCCTTCCAGCACGTCGTAGTCGGCATACAGCCGCTCGCTGAGCATGTCCGGCAGACGCGCGACTTTAAGCACGGTTGATTTCATCGATGCCCCCCTGGACAGAAACGGTAGTGATTTTGCGGATGCGTTGGCCGCCCAGATAAAGCCCCAGCACACCGCCTGCAATCAGCGCGGCCGCCACCATCAGCAAGGCGTAGTCGTAGCTGTGGGTGGCGTCTTTTATCCAGCCCATGACCGGCGGCAGGCCGAGGCCGGCAAGGTTGGCGATGGAGTTGATCAAGGCAATCGACACGGCGGCGGCCGGGCCGGACAGGTATTCGGTGGTCGTAGCCCAGAACACGGGCGTCGCTGCCCAGTTCAGACCGACTGCCACCACCAGCAGCACGTACGCCAGCCACTGGTTGCCGGTGAACACCGCCAGGCCGAGCATGACCCCGGCCAGCAACAGCGGCCCACCCAAGTGCCAGCCTCGCTCGCCGGTTCGATCGGAATGACGCCCGTTGATGTACATGAACACGCAAGCCAGGAAAAACGGCATCGCTGACAACAGGCTGACGACGAACGAACCCTGTTTCGAGACTGACTGCACGATCAGCGGCAGAAACAGCGTCACGCCGATGGTTCCGAACGCTTGCAGCAACCAGAACAGGCTCAGCAACCACACCTGACGGCTGCGGAAGGCCACGTGCCAGGCGTCTTTGTGAGAGATAACCGTGGTCGCTTGTTCGGCCTGCAAAGTGCGGCTGAGCCAGGCTTTCTGCGCGCTGTCCAGCCAGTGGGTGGTGGTCGGCGAGTCAGGCATGTAGCGCAAGACCACGACGCCCAGTACCACCGCCGGAATGCCTTCGAGCAGGAACAACCAGCGCCAGCCGTTGACTCCCAGCACGCCGTCCAGGTGCAACAAGGCGCCGGACATGGGCAGACCGATCACCGACGCCAATGCCGCGCCAATGTAGAACCACGACATGGCCCTGGCGCGGTCGCTGCGGGGAAACCATTGCGACAGGTAGTAGATGATCCCTGGTGTGAAACCGGCTTCGGCGGCGCCCAGCAGCAGGCGCATGACGTACAGCTGGTTGGCGCTCTGGATCAGGCTCATGCCGGCGGCAATGATGCCCCAGGTGATCATGATCCGCGCAATCCACCGCCGCGCACCGACCTTGGTCAGGATCAGGCTGCTCGGCACTTCAAACAGGATGTAGGTGAGGAAGAACAGCCCGACGCCAAGGCCGTACATGCGCAGGCTGAGGCCAAGGTCGGCATTCATCGTCAAAGCCGCCACCGAAATGTTCGACTTGTCGATGTAAGCCACCATGTACAGCAGCATCAGGAACGGAATCAGCTTCAGGTTGAGCTTCTTCATGGTGCTGGCATGCAGACGGACGTCCAGTGAAGGACCAGTCATGGGGGAATTCCTCTTATTGTCTTTATTCTCGGTGCCCGACTGGTGTCGGGTCACTGGGTTACGGCTGACCATAAACCAGCGGTGGGCTTAGTTCAATATGTGAATTTCAAACCCATTATGTGGGATATTAAGACTTGCAAGAAAGTGAGCAGTCCCTTAGTCCAACGAACAAGCCCGGCGCAGTGGCCGGGCTTGTTGTTCACTTAAACGATCTTCAGGCGAGCGAAATCCTGTGGCGAGGGGATTTATCCCCGTTCGGCTGCGCAGCAGTCGTAAAACCATCGCACGCGGTATACCTGATACACCTCTGTTGCAGCTTTTGGGGCTGCTGCGCAGCCCAACGGGGCGGTGCGACGTTTCGCTAAATTCCCTCGCCACAAATGTATGCGTACCGCTCAAGTGAACAGGCAGTTTGCCTGGACCAGTCTGACTGATTGAATCACCTCTGAACCTGCCACCGTTGCCCTAACTGACCTCAATACCCTTCACTGGATAAAGCTCATCAAGCACCTGCATCAGCGCACGTTTGCGAGGGTTTTCCAGACCGGTCCAGGCCACGCCGATGCCGGCACCGCTCATGGCCAGTGCCAAGGGGCGCGTCACCACTCCGTCCGGGAGCGCCGATGCGGCACCGCTGGGCAGGATGCCGATGCCGAGGCCGGCCGCCACCAAGGCCAGTTGAGTCGTGAACTCGCCCATCTCGCGGGCAATCGTCAGGGTGATTTTGCGTCGTTGAAAACCTGCGAGCATCTGGTCGTACAGTCCGGGGGCGAACTTGCGCGCCAGAACCAGCACCGGGCACTCGGCCAGGTCCTGGGGTTGTATGCGACGCTTGGTGCACAGCGGGTTGTCTTGCGGCAGCGCCACCACCAGGGATTCTTCGAAGAGCATGCGCGTGTGCACACCAGGCACATTCAGCGGCAAGCGCACCAGGCCGAAATCCAGGGCATTGTCCAGCAAGGCCCGGGCCTGAGGCAGCGAAGGCATGTCCTTGAGTTCCAGTTCGATGCGCGGGTAGCGCTCCTCCAGGGTGCGCACGAGTATCGGCAACAAATGCGACAGCGTCGACGACACAAATGCCAGACGCAACACCCCGACCTCCCCGGCCGCGGCTTGCTGTAACACCTCGCGGGCGCGCCCGGCCTGGCGCAACGTTGCAAGGGCTTCGGGCAGGAACAGCGCGCCCTCCTCGGTCAACTCGACCCCATGCCGGTCCCGCTCGAACAACTGCGCCCCGACATCGTCTTCCAGTGCACGGATCTGCGCACTCAAGGCCGGCTGGACAATGTGCAGCCGCGCCGCCGCACGACCGAAGTGCAGCTCCTCGGCCAGGATCGAAAACGCCCGTAAATGCTTGAGTTCCATGCTTCCTCCCGATGCGTACCGCTTCCTGGTGATCACGAGGAGTGATCACGGCATCACCATAAACGATTGGCGTGTCAGCGCGATAGCGGTTGAAAGTGGCTCCATTGCCCATTCATATATCCAGGACAGGGAGACACCCATGATCGACAGCTTTCGTCTGAACGGACATCGAGCGCTGATCACCGGTTCGGTACGCGGCATTGGCCTGGCTTTGGCTCGCGGGCTGGCACAGGCTGGCGCCCAGGTGGTGCTCAATGGCCGCGATGCCGAACGCGCCCAAGGTGCTTGCGCGCTGTTGCGCGATGAGGGCCTGGATGTCGATTACGCGGTGTTCGACGTGACCGAACACCAGGCCGTCGCCACCGCCATCGATGCGCTGGAAAACCGCCTGGGGCCCATCGACATCCTGATCAACAACGCCGGGTTGCAACATCGTCAGGCACTCCAGGACGTCAGTGCCGAAGACTGGCACCGCCTGATGAGCACCAACCTCGACGGCGTATTCAATGTGTCGAAGGCGGTGGCCCGGCACATGATCGCTCGCCGGCGCGGCAAGATCATCAACATCGGCTCGGTGCAAAGCGAGCTGGCCCGCCCTTCCATCTCGCCCTATGCCGCCAGCAAGGGCGCCGTGCGCATGCTCACCCGTGGCATGTGCGCCGACTGGGCCGGCCATGGCCTGCAGATCAACGCCCTGGCACCCGGCTATTTCCAGACCGAGCTGAACCAGGCACTGGTCGACGACCCGGCCTTCTGCGAATGGCTGGTGAAACGCACGCCTGCCGGGCGCTGGGGGCATGTCGAAGAACTGTGCGGCGCCGCCGTTTTCCTCGCGTCTTCAGCGTCCGACTTTGTTAACGGCCAAACCCTTTTCGTCGATGGTGGCTTGACCAGCGTCGTCTAACTCTCACGCCAAGGACTCCAGCATGCCTCACTCCCTGCCAACCCTCTGCGGCTCCATCATGGGGTCGCCGTTTTCGCTCTCGGCAAAGATCCACAACGCGGCTTACGCGGCGCTAGGCCTGGATTACACCTTCGTCTGTTTTGGCGTCGAAGACCCGGTGGCCGCCGTGGCCGCGATTCGCGCCCTGGGCGTGCGCGGCATGAATGTTTCAATGCCCTACAAAACGGCGGTGATCGCGCATCTGGACGCCATCGACGAAGCGGCCCAGGTGATCGGCGCGGTCAACACCATCAACAATGTCGACGGCGTACTCACCGGCTACAACACTGATTACCTGGGCGCCATCCGCGCCCTGGAGGAAGTCACCGAACTCAAGGGCAAGCGTATTGCCGTAATCGGTGCCGGTGGTGCTGCGCGGGCGGTGGTTTTCGGTTGCTTGAAAGCGGCGGCCGAGGTGACGGTGTTCAACCGCAGTATCCCTCGCGGTGCCGCCTTGGCCGAAGAGCTAGGCGCTCGTTGGGGCGGCCTTGTCGACACGTTCACGGCCGGGACGTTCGATATCGTCATTAACGCGACGTCCGTGGGTTTCAAGCAGCCGGACAGCAACCCGCTGGACGGCCGTCTGGCCAGTCACTTGATCGTCATGGACGTGGCGTTTATGCCGGTGCAGACGGCTCTGCTGCTGCAAGCCAAAGCGCTGGGATGTCGCACCGTGGCCGGCACTCGCATGTTGGTGCATCAGGCGTGTCGACAAATCGAGTTGTACACCGGAAAAGAGGCACCCATCGACATCATGGAGCAGGCCATGCTCCAGGAAATACAGCGGTTGAAGTTGTAAGCCATCCAACTACCCGTCAATAACAAGATGCCATAAAGGCACCTGGAGGCACCCCATGACTCACGATCATTCAGCACCCGACATCGCCTTGATCCCCGACGCGCCAGAGCGCAAGAAAGACCTGCACCGCGCAGCCTGGGCCTGCTCTCTGGGCAGCGCGCTGGAGTACTACGACTTTGCGCTGTACACCCTGGCGGCGGCGTTGATTTTCGGGCCGCTGTTCTTTCCCGAACAGACCCGCGCCATGAGCCTGATCGCCAGCTTCGGCACCTACTTCCTGGGCTTTGCGATTCGGCCATTGGGTGGCGTGCTGTTCGGCATGATCGGTGACCGCGTCGGGCGCAAGTTCGTGCTCGCCTCGACGGTGCTGTTGATGGGCATTTCCAGCACGCTCATCGGTGCACTGCCCACCTTCCATCAAGTGGGTTACTGGGCACCGGTGATGCTGGTGATCCTGCGTCTGCTCCAGGGGCTGGGCGCGGGTGCCGAACAGGCTGGTGCCGCCGTGATGATGACCGAGTACGCGCCCGAAGGCCGGCGTGGTTTCTACGCGGCCCTGCCGTTCCTCGGTATCCAGCTGGGCACCATCCTCGCGGCGCTGGTGTACTTCCTGGTGGTCAGCGGCAATGACAACGTGATCGAGAGCGGGCTGTGGCGCGTGCCGTTCTTCAGCAGCGTGGTGATCGTTGCACTGGGCCTGTACATGCGTCTGTCCCTCAAGGAATCGCCGACCTTCATCCGCCTCAAGGCGCTCAAGCGCGTCTGCGACAACCCGCTGAAAAGTGCAATGAAACACTCCAGACCCACCTTGTTAATCGGCATCGGGCTGCGCCTCGGGGAAAACGGCGGTTCATCGATTTATCAGGCCCTGGCGGTGAGCTACATCGTGGGTGTGGTCGGCCTGCAAGGTCCGGTGGGTGTGCTGACACTGATCTGCGCCGCCAGCCTCGGCGCGCTGACCGTGCCGATTGCCGGCAAGCTCAGCGATCGCTTTGGTCGAGTGGTGGTCTACCGCGCCTTCGCGCTGGTGCAGCTCGCACTGGCGTTCCCGGTGTGGTGGGTACTCAGCCAGGGCAATGTGGTGGCGAGCATCATTGCGATTTCAATCGCACTGGGTATCGGGACCTGGGGCATGTTCGGCACCCAGGCAGCGTTGTTGCCCGAGCTGTTCGGCTCGCGTCACCGCTACATGGGGGTTTCTATTGCCCGGGAAGTGTCGGCCGTCATCGCGGGGGGCATCGCGCCAATGATCGGCGCCGGCCTCATCGCCCTGGTGGTGGCCAGCCACGACGGCGACGCCGCTGCGGGTGTCGGCGCCTGGCTGCCGATTGCCTGCTACCTGACGCTGCTCACATTGATCACCCTGTACGCCACGTTCAAGACCCCGGAAACCCTCAACCGAGACCTTGATGAACCCCGTGATGCCTGGGAGATAGCCCATGCGGGAGCGGCAGTACCTGATCAAGCCAGAACCCGCGCGTTGAGCGGTTGCTAGTCTGATACGGAATGAAGGCGGATTTACTTCAGGCCAGTAGATCCGTCACCCTCCACTTATCCTGGAAACCCGGAAAAACTGAATTTACGGTGTAGATTATTTCCGGGTTAATACATAAAAGTTTCGTCTTTCACCTTCACTGAAATCGCCAACGAAATCACTGATCCGATAAGCCCCTGACGTCGCTATTTTTTGTACTAACGCAGGATCATTCTTGGAAGAACACGGGGATTTTACGTACTCTGCGTCCATCAATAGCCCGAATACTGTTCTCATCTCATCTCTCCACGCTAGTTTTACAGCGTCCTCAAGCTCATCCGCATTGGCGGGAATTTCATACAGAACAGTCGGAGGCCCATCAGCTTCAATTTGATTGACGTTAGAGCCTGTAGCGACTGGCAGCGCCTGTATATCCTTCAGGGTTAGTCCTTGAGAAACGCCCTGTGTGATATTGGTTATCTTTTGATGCGTGCGGGGTGAGAGAAGATTCCATTCGATTGTAATTCTGTCTGTGGTTCCAGGCCCATAAAGCTTGTATTTCATATCCCGGTACTTATCGACCGTAAACGTAGAGGCAACCCCACCCAACTTGCTTATGCTTAAGTGGGCTATTTCACCCCGCAACGGACCTTGCATCCATTCAATGCGAGTAGCGCCATTTTCCAACGCATGGTGTGACTGAAGCAGCCGTATATGAAACCCAATAGAGTTTTTGCTTCTGTTCTTTTTCCTCACCCCCAGGAATGTAGATTCCAATGACTTGTTTTTCCCACCAAAAACAAACCCGAAACCCAACCATCCTTCATCCGTGAACCCTTCCTTTTCAGTGTAGGCAACGAACGCGGACCCACCGGTTTTTGCAATGTTACTGATCAGGTAAGGAGGCATGAGGTCACGATGATTTTCCATCCCGAAGACCTCTTCCTGTTGCTGAGAGGCGAGTTCCAGAGCGCTGCCTGTTCGGCCGTCTTTCAAGTTCGTCAACAAATGCGCATGTTCCCAATCAAGGGGCGTAAACACAGTGACACCTACATCAGGTATATCCTTTTTCCAGCCAATCCCATGCTTTTCAAAACCGAAATTTTCCGGCGCAAAAAATGCGCGCGCCGTAGCGACTTCAAAGTCTTGTGAAATGTGTTCAGCGTTATCCATCGTTCAACCCTACCTTGGCCAATTAATTCGGGCCGAATTATAGTGAGTGGCAGAACTAATAGAGATCGAACTCATCTTCCAATTGTTGCAATTAATTACTTGATATTCTGTTTAAAAAATAATTTCGTGAAGTTGTGTTTAAACAGCGTGAGCAACCGCTTCTTCATTAGATTAAACATCTCCAGAATGACCCAACGCAGTGGGGTCCAGTTGTGCTCCGTAGCCGAGCAACGCACCCGACTCTTCCAACGCAGAAATGGGTGGTGCAATGAACTTACTTCCGGGACCTGAAGAGCGTGAATGCCTCAAGCAGATGCTTTCTGAAGGCGCCACCACCAACGGTGCCGATTCAACATGCCAACACAGGCATTTCCAAAGCGCGCCAGTTCAGGTCCAACACACGGGCATGAACTGGCTCTATGCATTCAGTCACAACGACCCGAAGGTAGCTTTCTGGGGGATCTTCCCTAAACTTGCGCGGGTTACCTGATTTCAAATTCCGGTGAATATCCAATAGGGGGAATGACCCGACGCCTCGCTGCCCTGACGGGAAGCGGTCAATTGCATCTCATTAATAAAACCAAAGAGAGTGCAGGATGAAGTTCGATTTTGTAGAAAACAGCAATCCCAGCCGCCGACGCGTTCTACGCGATGCCTTGACCCTGGCAGTGGCGGCCTCTCCGCTGGCGAGCCTGGCCAAGGCAGCCACCGAAACGACCGATACAAACCCTGATGAAGTGACCTTTGCTGCCGGCCCGCGGCCGCTGGTGCAATATCCGCAGAAACGACCGTTGACCCTGGTGACCACGCGCCCGCCGCACCTGGAGACGCCCTTCCCTGTTTTCAACGAGGGGCCGATCACGCCCAATGACGCCTTTTTCGTGCGTTATCACCTGGCCAATTTTCCGCTGAGCATCGATCCGGACAGCTATCGATTGACCATCAAGGGCTCGGTCGACACGCCGCTGTCACTGTCCCTTGCAGAGCTCAAAGCCCTTGCCGAACCGGTCGAGGTAGTGGCCGTCAATCAATGCTCGGGCAACAGCCGTGGCTATTTTTCACCCCGCGTGTTCGGTGCCCAATTGGGCAATGGTTCGATGGGCAATGCTCGCTGGGTGGGCGTGTCGCTCAAGACGGTGCTGGAAAAGGCCGGCGTAAAAGCAGGCGCGGCGCAAGTGACTTTTCGTGGGCTCGACAAGCCAGTCCTGCCGAGCACTCCGGAGTTCATCAAGGCCCTGGACATCAGCCATGCCATGGATGGCGAACCCATGATCGCCTGGTCCATGAACGGCACTGATTTGCCCTTCCTCAACGGTTACCCGATACGTCTGGTGGTACCCGGTTATTTCGGCACGTATTGGGTCAAGCACCTGAGTGAGATCGAAGTCGTCGACACGACCTTCGACGGCTTTTTCATGGCCAAGGGTTACCGCGTGCCGGACAACGATTGTTTTTGCGTCGCCCCAGGCACTGCAGCGGCGAAGACATTGCCGATTTCCAGGTTGCCGGTGCGCAGCTTCATCACCAGCGTCCAGCACGGTGACGTTCTGCCGCTGGAAAAAAACGTGGAGCTCAAGGGCATAGCGTTCGATGGCGGCGCGGGGATCAACAAGGTGGAAGTGTCGATTGACGGTGGCCAGCGTTGGCGCGAAGCCCGACTGGGTCAGGACCTGGGCCGGTTCTCTTTCCGTGAGTGGACGCTGGCGATCACTTTTTCCAGCAAGGGCGCCACCCGGTTGATGGTGCGTGCCAGTAACAGTGCCGGCGAGACGCAACCGCTGCAAGCGGACTGGAACCCCGGAGGCTATCGCCGCCACGTCGTAGAAACCTACCACCTGACTGTCGCTTGAGGAGGCCCGCATGAAACGTTTGACCACCCTGCTCTGCGCCGCCCAAGTGTGTTTGGCAACTCTGGCCAGCGCAGCGCCCTTGTCGATCACGTTGCCGCCTGAAACGGCCGTATTCAAACCCAGTGAGCTGCCCGGCTACGCATTGGCCCAGCAGAAATGTTCCACCTGTCACTCTGCCGATTACATCAACTTCCAGCCCCCCGCGATGACCCTCGCACAATGGACCGCTGAGGCGAGCAAGATGCAACACGTGTACGGCGCTCCGATCAGTGATCAGGACGTGAACATTATCGGCGCCTACCTTGCGGTGACTTATGGCAGCGCCAAGGCCAGCGACACCGAGGTGCAGACGGCGTCGAATCCGCCGCCATCGGCGCCGCCGGTGGCAAACGTCGATGCCAAGGCTTTACTGCAGAACAACGGGTGCCTGGCCTGCCACGCAATTGATCACAAGGTGGTAGGCCCGGCCTATCACGATGTCGCGGCCAAGTACGGGAGTGACCCGCAGGCACTGACCCGGATTACTGCGAGCATTCAACAGGGCAGTTCCGGCAAATGGGGAGAGATGCCCATGCCGCCTTTCGCACAGCTAAGCCCGGAGGATCTGAAAACCCTGGCGACGTTCATCCTGCACCAGTAAGTCCAACCAGGATTCATGCCGAGGTTGCTGCCAGCAGCCCCGGCACTGAATCCCAGATCAAACTGACGCCCGCCAGCGCCATCAGCACGAAGACCAGCCATCGCACCGTACGCGGCGACAACTACTGCAGGACAAGCATATCGCCCTGATCGGTGCCGCTTTGGATACCCGCGTCGATTTTAGGAGCACAAATATCCGTTTTTTTAAAAGGGCGCTTCAGCGGGTTTAGGAAAAACAACCTTTCTTCTAATGTCTTTATTGACAGTCACAAGATGATAGGCAGGCTTCCTGAATATGATTTCTGTATAGTCATTACTATCCTCTCCGTGAAAAAACGCCCCAGTTTCCACATCATAATCACGTCCTCGTTTCATGCTCTGAAAGTCTTTAACGTATACACCAAGCACTGAGGAGTCATTCCCGCCCGCATACATTTTCGCTACTTGATAATGCGGGGTAGAATAAAAACCTTTGCCATTCACCCCCCCCGTCATTCTTCCTGAATCTAATCCTCCAGACAGGCTTGCAATATTATTTTTATGAGTGCCATGAAATCCGACAAAGTCTAGATCCTGCAAACTATTACTGTGTGTACGGGATGTTGATAGTGGCTCCGACAATGAGAGGCGCCTGGGTGGTGTATAGGCCCAGCGGGCCATTTTCTCAGCATGAATACCGTCTCCCACGCGCTTTTGCATAGTGTAAATTTTATCCATTCGAGCGTTCCAGCTTTTACTAGACCTTTTAAATAAATCCACAGCTTTTTGAACCATCAAGGAGGGTATATGACCACTTGAATCAGATAGGTTGATTGGATTGTTATCGCAATAGCAATAAGGATTTATGCCCCCCTCACCAAACGGGCTCAAACTGTCCGGGCTGTTAAACCTCATCAATACAGGGTTAAACGCCCTATACCCATTGCCTAACAAATAATGTCCAGTGACCGGTTCGCGTCGCTCACCGTTAAAGCCTAATAGATGATTATTGGCGTGGTGGGTCGCTTGATGACCATAAGGTGAGTAGGCGATAGCCTGCTGTTCTGCACGGCTCATCGTATAAAATACAGAACGCTGCAAGTCGGTCGCGAGCAGGGAGTTGTTCTGTTGATTGACCCCTTGTGTACGCTGTGCGAGCAATTGATCACCGTGTTGCATGATTGAGTGCTGGGTGGTGCTATGGATTTCTGTGGCGATCCGTTTTTGGCAATAGAACCGCTGGCTGCCCTCTTGCCGCGTAAGCTTTGCGCCGATCAAACGGTCCAACGCATCGTAGTGATAGGTGCAAAAAACTGATGTTTTCATGTGGATTCACGCTCCCTGAGCATTGTTGAGAATCCTGCATGATTTTCAGGGGCTGGGGTACTAGCAGTTCTGCTAGTTTGAGGTTTTCAATGCTTGCACGTCCGATCTACTGCATAGATCTGGAGCAGGAAATTGCGGCTGTGTTGTATCGGACCGTGGCCCAAGCATTTGGCGTACGTGTATCAGATCTGCCAGCACAGGCGGGTAAGGGCAAGCGGCTGGATTCGCATACCAGGATTCATGCCGAGGTTGCTGCCAGCAGCCCCGGCACTGAATCCCAGATCAAACTGACGCCCGCCAGCGCCATCAGCACGAAGACCAGCCATCGCACCGTACGCGGCGACAACTTCGGCGGATACCGGCGCACCAGCCAACTGACGAGCACCACCAACGGCAACGCTTCGGCACTCAACAACAACGTCGAAATTTGCATTTGTCCTTGGGCGACGACTAGGCCAAGGCGCGTCGCCGCGTTCGCGGAAAACACCGTGATCAGGGTGTTGCGGATGATTTCGTAACCCAAAGGCTGGCGATAAAGGTGATAGACAATCGGCGGCCCGCCGCTGGAGAACAAGCCATTGAGCAGTCCGCACAGGCCGCCGGCCAGCCAGAAGGAAGGCTGGCGGGACAGGCGTTTTTTCGGTTTGTTTTGCACCACCAGCATGAGGCTGGCCGCGACGATCAGTATTCCCAGCAGCAGGCGCAACCAGGTCAGCTGGCTTCCACTCAACGCCTCGAGCCCCCACACCCCCAGGCTGACGCCCAGCAGACTGCTGAGCAACACCGGCATCAGCACCCGACGGTCCAGCTGCGGTTTCGGGCCACCCAGAGTGCCCATGGCATTCCCCAGGGTGAGGATGCTGATCACCACCGCCACTTCGGAGAGCGGCACCATGTGCAGGGACGCGACCAGGCCCATCAGGATCAGGCCGAAGGCAAAACCGGTGAGGCTCTGGGCAACGGTTGCCAGGGCCACACAACAAAGAAAAATCAGATGCACTTGCAGGCTCATGTTGCCCCTTTTGCTGGTTAAACCAGAATGCCGCCGCACAATGAATGTGTCGGCGGCAGCCTTGTGATCGGACGGGGCGATGTCAGTCACCCATGACGTTGGCTCATCCCAGCCACTTCACCGCAAACAGGATGATCGTCGCGAGAAACAGCGTTTCACTGACGAGCAGGGTTGCCGGACGCCAGCCCACTTCCAGCAGCGCCTTCAGTGAAGTTTTCATGCCCAGGGCGGCAATCGCCGTCACCAGGCACCAGCGCGACACATCGCCGGCCAACGCCTGCATCTGCGTCGACGCAATGCCGCTGCTGTTGATGGCGACAAACAGCACGAAGAAGATGATGAACAAGGGCAACGGAAGTGCCGGGCGCGGACCACCATCACCGCGCTTGCGTAGCAGCAACGACAGGCTGAAGACGATCGGCACCAGCATGGCCACGCGCAACAGTTTGACCACGGTCGCGGTGTCGCCGGTTTCTTCCGACATGCTGTAGCCGGCACCGACCACCTGGGCCACGTCGTGAATGGTTGCGCCGAGGAAGATCCCGGCCTGATGGGCGTCCAGGCCGAGCCATTGGGCGATTGGCGGATAAGCGATCATCGCGATGGTGCTCAGCGCGGTGACGCTGATCACGGTGAAGATGATGTTGCGTTCGCTGTCCTTGTTCTGGGGCAGTACCGCGGAAATGGCCAACGCCGCCGAGGCCCCGCAAATGCCTACGCTGCCGCCGCTGAGAATGCCGAAGTCGCGGGACTGGCCAAGCATTTTAGAGAGGATGATGCCGAACGTGATCGTCAGGAACACCGCGCCAATGACCACCGCCATCAGCGTCCCGCCCAGGGAGAGAATCTGCTCGACGGTGATGCGCATGCCCAGCAGTGCCACGCCACCACGCAGGATGGTGCTGGAGGTGAAGCGAATCCCTGCGACCGCACGCCCCTCTTGAGAAAGAAAGCCCAGGGCCATGCCCAGCAACAGGGCCATCAGCATCACCGGGGCACCGTAATGTTCGGACAGGAAAGTGGCGCTGGCGGCGACCACCATGGCGGCAATGATACCCGGCAGCAACAGGTTGATTTTCTGCTGACGGCGTATCAACCAGGACGTTGGCGGTTGAGCCGTGTCCGGCAACTGACTGCGCACGGGGGGGATTGTGTGGTGTTGTTTTATTGTCATGTGCTCACCAAAACCCTGTGGTTATGAAATCACTGGATTTCGATGCTAGAGAAAACGCCGCCGCCTCATTAGGACCACCTCGAGGTGGTGTTAGGGGCCAGTCTGTGGCGGTGTTTTTGGGTAGGGGTGCAGCGGGTCGCAGGCGCGGATACGCCGCGCCGAGAAAGGGAGAGTTTTCAGGTGGGGACGGTACTGTGGTGTGGGGGTTTTAACTGTGGCGAGGGGATTTATCCCCGTTGGGCTGCGAAGCAGTCGCAAAACCCGCGTACGCGGTGAACCTGATACGACTCAATTGCAGCTACTGGGGCTGCTTCGCAGCCCAACGGGGATAAATCCCCTCGCCACAGTGTTGGGCTCGCCTGAAACCCGGCGCTGGCCTGACTCAGTCAGACAAGTCCTGAGTATGGGGCTCGCCTGAACTCGGGGCGGGCCTACTCAGTCAGCCAACTGCTGCAGGCGCTCTCGTGTTTCGGCGCTGTACTGCACGGCGGCCACTGGCACCCGATCGTCGATGGCTGTGCGGATCTGCTCGACTTCGGCCTCGGTGAAGGCGCCGCACAGTTCGATCAATTGCACATGCCGGGTCAACAATTCCTGCGCCACCAGCAGCGCTTCCTCGACACTCGCAACGCCGCACATTGTCGCGGCAAAGGTCTCGGACTCGAGGCGTCCGTTATGGGTGAGGAACTGCATGCCGGGCGCCTTGAAGATAAAGCCATAACGTTGCACAGCCATCGTGGTGCTCCTTGGATGATTGCTTAGCCAGCCGCCAGCAGACGACTGCGCGTCTGTCGACGATAATCGATAAAAATGGAAGCCAGTGCGCAGGACGCCAGGCGCGCTTCCAACGGGTCGGCACGGGAGGTGAGCATGATCGGCACCCGCGCGCCCAGGACCAGGCCGGCGGCCGTGGCACTCATGAAATAAACCATTTGTTTGAACAGGAAATTACCGGCTTCCAGGTTCGGCACCAGCAAGATATCGGCATGGCCCGCGACCTCGCCGCTGATGCCTTTGATCCGCGCTGCTTCCAGCGACACCGCGTTGTCGAACGCCAGCGGGCCCTCGACGCAGGCATCGCCCAGGGCACCGATTGCCGCCAGTTTCGCCAGCTCGGCGGCATCCTGGCTGGACGGCATGCTGCGCGTCACTTCCTCGGTACCGGACAACACGGCCATGCGTGGCTTTTCATAGCCCAGGGCGTGCATCAGTTCGATGGCGTTGCGGGCGATATGGATCTTGTCGATGATTGTCGGTTGCACGTTGATCACCGCATCGGTGATCGACAGTGCTTTGTCGCTGCCCGGCAGTGTCATGTGAAATACATGGCTGAGACGGCTGGGGCCGCGCAGCCCGGCTTCACGCTTGAGTACCGCGCGCAGCAGGATGTCGGTGTGCAGATGCCCCTTCATGATCGTTTCCGCGTCACCGGAACCCGCCAGCAGGCAGGCAACTTCAGCGCACTGTGCATCGTCACTGGCGTGCATCACTCGCAGGCCGTGCAGGTCCCAGTCGAGTTCTTCGGCCAGGGCACGGATCTGTGCCTGATCGCCGACCAGTACCGGTTCTATCAGCCCTTCCTCGCACGCCCGTTTGGCACTGCTCAAACTCAGCAGATTGACCGGATTGACCACCGCCGTGACCACGCGCGGCAGTGCCTTGGCCCGATCAAGTAGAAACGCCGGGCATTCCGGTGGAATAGTGCTCAACATGATTGGATTCCTTGTCGTTCACGGTAGAAACCGCGATCCCCTGTGGCGAGGGAGTTCACTCCCCTCGCCATGGGCATTGAACGCAGGTGTCCGGCGCTCACCGGACACCTTGACCACTCAAACGTAGTCTTTGTATTTCTCAAGGAAACGCACTGGCTTGGACAGTGCATCGCGGCGGAACGGATCGCCCAGTTCGCGGGTGCACATAATCTCGATCACCGTGGTCTTGCCGGCCTTTTGTGCCTCGCAAGCGGCCATGAGCGCCGGGCCAACGTCTTCCAGACGGTCAACGGTGACACCCTCGGCACCCATCGAGCGGGCGATGCCGGCGAAGCTCTGGTTTTCCAGCTCGCCTGCCACGAAGCGACGGTTGTAGAAGTCCACCTGGTTCTTCTTCTCCGCGCCCCACTGACGGTTGTGGAACACGATCGAAGTGACCGGAATGTTCTCGCGCACGCAGGTCATGATTTCCATCATCGACATGCCCCAGGCGCCGTCACCGGCATAGGAAATGGCGGTGCGATGCGGTGCCGCCACCTTGGCGCCGATGATGGTCGGCAGCGCGTAGCCGCAGTTGCCGAAGCTCATGGCGGCGAAGAATGAACGTGGTTTCTCGAAGCGCAGGTAGCTGTTGGAGACCGAGTTGATATTGCCGATGTCGGTGGAGACCATGGCATCGGCCGGCATGGCTTTTTCCAGTTCACGCAGGACTTGGCGCGGGTGCAGGTAGTTGCCGTCCTCACCGCTCTGCTCCTTGATCATGTCCAGCGAGTATTCGTCCTTCTCGTGAATCCAGGCGTTGAGCTCGCTTTCCCAGTCGAATTTTTCCTTGGCGATTTCCTCGGCACGTGCACCCTTGTTTTCCAGGCATTGCACGTCCAGGTTCTCCAGACGACCCAGCAGATTGACCGCCGCAGCCTTGGCGTCGCCGCAGATGCCCACCGTGATTTTTTTCACCAGGCCGAGCATTTTCGAGTCGCAGTCGATCTGGATCACTTTGGCCTGCTTCGGCCAGTAATCAAGACCGTGCTGCGGCAAGGTGCCGAATGGGCCCAGGCGAGTCCCCAGCGCCAGTACCACGTCGGCGCGCGACAGCAGTTTCATGGCCGCCTTGGAACCTTGATAGCCCAGCGGGCCGCACCACAGCTGGTGACTGGCCGGGAAGGAATCGTTGTGCAGATAGCTGTTGACCACCGGGGCGCCGAGGTATTCGGCAAGTGCTTTACAGGCGTCGACAGCGTCACCCATGACCACGCCGCCCCCGGAGATGATCACCGGGAATTTTGCGGCTGCCAGTATCTGCGCGGCCTCGGTCAGGCTCTGTTCGCCACCGGCGCTGCGCTCGATACGAATCGGCGTCGGGATCTCGACGTTGATGTCGCCGTAGAAGAAGTCACGCGGAATATTCAGCTGGGTAGGACCGTTTTCCTGCATCGCCCGATCGAAGCAGCGACCAGTCAGTTCAGCCATGCGCGCAGGGTTGGGAACGTGCGCCTGGTACTTGGTGATGGTTTCGAAGAACGGCAGTTGCTGGGCTTCCTGGAAGCCACCGAGGCCCTGACTCATCGAGCCGGTTTCCGGCGTAATCACTACCACCGGGCTGTGCGCCCAATACGCCGCGGCGATGGCGGTCACGAAGTTGGTGATGCCCGGACCGTTCTGCGCGATGCACACACCGTGACGACCACTGACCCGCGAGAAACCGTCAGCCATGTGACCGGCGCCCTGCTCGTGCACCACCGGGATAAAACGGATGCCGGCCGGAGCGAAAATATCCATCGCATCCATAAAGGCCGAACCCATGATGCCGAAGACGTCGGTGACGCCGTTGGCAACCAGTGTTTCAACCATTGCTTCGCTGGGGGTCATGCGTGGCATATCGATATTCCTCTCGTTGCTTAAGGTACGGCGGCCGCGCCGCCAATGACTCGGGGCTCAGCCTTTAACCGACAGGGGCGCACAGGGATTCACGTGAGGTCCTTTACGCATGCCGATCTCTCCGATTGTTGTTGTGATGGAGTGTTGGGGCAGGTCGGGGGAGCCGTCTCACGTTCGCTTGGAAGCGAGAATTGGCTGCCTTGGGGCTAGAGTAGGAGTCGAGAGAGGTGCCAGATAGGACCAGTTGAAGGCCACCTGTTGAGCCAGCTGGGTCCAGATTTATCAGCGCGCACAGACGATCCCGGCCAGGGCACGATGGGGGTCGTGTAAGCCAAAAACCCACGCCGTTATCAGCGCGGGAGGCGATGCAGAAAAAATGGCTATGAGGTAGTACTGATCCCACAATGAAACGCGCTATAGCGTGACGGTCAGCTTATTCGCTGGATGAGCTCGGCCAGCAATTTGATCCCCGGGCGGATGCGCTCGGCGTTGATCGACGAGTAGCCCAGGCGGAAGTAGTTGAGCGGCGGGTGCTCACCGATGAAGTGAATATCGCCGGGCTCGATCAGGATGCCATGCTCGGCGGCTTCCTTCTGCAGACGCCGCGCATCGAGGTTGTCGGGGCCCTTTACCCAGTAGCAGGAGCCGCCGAAGCTCGGCTCCTTGGAGGACTCTGGCAGGTACTCACGCAGGGCCTCGCCCATTTGCTGATGACGCTCTTCGTAAGCCCGCATCAGGCTCATGATCAATGCGTCGTGGTATCCCCGTTCGAGGAACAGCGCCACCGAGCGCTGATTGTTCGCCGCCGGATGCCGCACCATCAGTCGACGCAACGCCCGCGCCTCGCGGATCAGGGCTTCGGGGCCCACCAGATAGCCAACCCGCAGACCGGGCGCCAGGGTTTTCGACAGGCTGCCGACGTAAAGTACCCGGTCATTCGTATCGAGACTCTTGAGCGCCGGGATCGGGGTGCCCTTGAAGTTGGTTTCGCTTTCGTAGTCGTCCTCGATGATCAGAAAATCGTGCTTATTGGCTCGCTCCAGTAATTCATAACGGCGCTCCAACGGCATGGTGACCGTGCTCGGGCACTGATGGCTGGGTGTGGTGTAAATGAGATCGCAACCATTGAGTTCCTCGCTCAATATCAGCCCCTGATTGTCCACCGCCAGCGGCTGGATTCTCGAGGGGTTGAGCATGGCGATGTTGCGGATGTCCATGTAGCCCGGTTCTTCAATGCCCATCAGGCTGTCGGGGCGCAACAACAGACGCGCCAGCATGTACAGCGCGTGCTGTGCACCCACCGTGACGAGGATCTGCTCAGGCTTGGCCCAGACACCACGACGTGGCAGCAGGCGCGTCCTGATCTGCTCCATCAGCAGTGGATCGTCGTTGTCGAAGCGATCCGACGCCCAGTCACGGATCGCCGGAATGCTCACCGCGTCGCGGCAGCATTCACGCCAGTTGGCGGTGGGGAACAGGGCCGGGTCGAACTGCCCGTAGATAAAGGGGTATTTATAATTCTGCCAATCCCGTGGCTTGCTCATGTTGCGTTGCTGCGAAGGTTGCATCACGAGCCTTTGCGACCAGTCCGACCTGGTGCTGTCGGCCTCATCCTGTCGCGCACGCGGCGCCTCGACCTTGTTCGCCAGAATATCCGGATTGACGTAGTAGCCGCTGCGCTCACGGGCCACCAGGTAGCCGTCGTCGAGCAGGTGTTCGTAGGCCAGCACCACCGTGTTGCGTGCAACGTTCAGCTGTTTGGCCAGCTTGCGACTGGAGGGCAACGGGCTGTCTAGTGGAATATTGCCGTTGAGAATCACCTGGGCGATCTGCTCACGCAGTTGCTGCTGCAGGTTGGTGGTTTTTCCGGCGGACAAATGAAACAACTGGAACATAGCGGCCTCGACTGAACGAACGACAAGCGCTGGCAGCGCTAACGCGGCGATTGCCAGCAGACTAGCAACAACCTCCCGGCAAGACTATCCAGCGCATGACCTGTAGCGCCGTAAACGCAAAAACCTACCCGCTCAACGAAGATCACCGTAGGAGCTGCCGCAGGCTGCGATCTTTTGATCCTGGCCTTGAGAGCAAGATCAAAAGATCGCAGCCTGCGGCAGCTCCTACAGTGGATCGCGTTTCAGCAGTAGTGGCTGCGTTATGCGTTATGGCTGCGGTGCAAGGCGGCCAAAGGCGTTGTCCAGGGCGGTGATGATTTCATCCAGGTCCTTTTGTGTGGCGATCAACGCCGGGGCGAAGCACAGCGTATTGTTGAATTCCTCGAAGCTGCGGTTGGTACGCCCGATCATTACGCCCTGGCGCATGCAGTCAGCGGCGATGGCAATCGGTACGCTCTCCTCCACCGGCTCCTTGGTCTTGCGGTCCTTGACCAGTTCCAGACCACAGAACAGCCCCTTGCCGCGCACATCACCAATGATTGGATACTTGTCCTGCAACTCACGCAGGCGACCCATAAAGTACTCGCCCATGTGGGTCACGTTCTCCAGCAAGCCCTCGTCCTCGATGATGCGCATGTTCTCCAGCGCCGCCGCCGGACCTGCAGTGCAACCGCCGAACGTGCTGATGTCGCGGAAGTAACCCATCCGGTCATCGGCCTCGCCCTTGAACGCTTCGAACACTTCCTCGGTGGTCACGGTGCAGGAGATCGCTGCGTAACCGCTGGCCACACCCTTGGCCATGGTGACGATGTCGGGCTTGATGCCGTAATGCTGATAGCCAAACCACTTGCCGGTACGGCCCAGGCCGCAGACCACTTCGTCAATGTGCAGGAGGATGTCGTACTTTTTGCAGATCGCCTGAATAGTCTCCCAGTAACCTTCCGGCGGTGTGATGACACCGCCGCCAGCGGTGATCGGCTCAAGCACCACAGCCCCCACGGTATCCGGTCCTTCGGCGAGGATGACGCGCTCCATCTGCATGGCGGCGCGCACGCCGTAGTCGGCGATTTCACCGAACTGCGAGCGGTATTCACAGCAGTGTGGAAACTCGACGAAACCCGGGGTGAACGGACCGTACTGGTTCTTGCGTTCGAACTGGCCGGTGGAACTCAGCGCGGTAATGGTCGTGCCGTGGTAGTCGCGTTCGCGGAACAGGATCTTGTGTTTCTTGCCGCCGTACTTTTTGTGCGCAATCTGCCGCACGATCTTGTAGGCCTTCTCGTTGGCCTCGGAACCGGAGTTGGAGTAATACACCCGGCTCAGGCCAGGCATTTTCTCGATCAGTTTTTTGGCAAACAAGGCGCCCGGAATGTTGCCCGCGGAGTTGGCGAAAAAATTCATCTTCGCCAGCTGATCGCGCACCGCGTCGGCGATACTCTCGCGGCCATAACCCACGTTGACGGTCCACACGCCACCCGAGACCGCATCGAGGAATTCGTTGCCCTTGATGTCCCGTACGCGCATGCCCTTGCCTTCGACGATCATCAGCGGATCGTTCTGCTCCAGCGGTTTGTGCTGGGACAGGTGATGCCAGACGTGAGCGCGGTCACTGGCCAATGCCTCGACTGCATCGTACTCGTGAGCTGTTGTTTTCATGCTTACCTCTCGACTGGTGCATTTTTATTGTTGGTCACCGGGCAGGAGACACGCTCCAGGCACCGACTTGCGAAGGAGCAGTACTCGGCATCGCAACGCAGCACCGCCCGATCCACCCCTGATGTCGAAATTAAGAACAAGCAGCGCTCGCAGTTAGAACCAGTTATTGACCACGCGTGATGCCAGCCATCATCAGCAAGGCTCAACCGGGGAAGAATCCGGCGCAAAGGCCAACGCCAGTTGCGCGGCCGCCGCCTGTAACCGGGGAATGTGTTCGATCAAGTCGCCGAGGCTTTTGCGTGCAGTGGGCGCATGGCAGGCCAGCGCCGCGAGGCAATGACCGTCGACGCTGATAATGGGCACGGCGACGGCGACCATTCCCCTGACGAACTCTTCACTGTCGATTCCTACACCGCGTAAGCGAATGCGCTCCAGCTCGGTTTCCAGCAGGTCGATGTCGGTAATGCTGCGATCCGTCTGAGGCGTCAGCTCAAGGTGCTTGAGCACGGCACTGCGTCGTTCCGCCGGCATCTGTGAAAGAAACAACTTGCCACTGGCGGTGCAATGCAGCGGCACGTGGGTACCCGGCTCGACGTGCAGACGCAGGGGCTCATGGGTTTCCACGCGGTCGATGTAAATCACACGCTCGCCATCCAGCGCCGTCAGGTTGCAGGTTTCACCCAGTTGCCGCACCAGCGCCTGCAGAATCAGGCGGCTTCGCTGCAGCACCACTTCGTTGCGCAACAGCGACAGCCCCAGGCGATTGGCGCGTGGGCCGAGCAGGTAGGCCTTCTCGTCCACTTCGCGCAACAGATAACCAAGCCGCTCCAGCGCAACGAGCATTCGCAACAGGGTGGCTTTGGGCGCTTCCAGCCGGTCGCTCAGTTGAGCGAGGGACATCGGCGCATCCGCATTGGCGACCGCCTCCAGTAGCAGCAAGGCACGCAGACTTCGATCCGGATTGTCGCCGGCGACCGGCTCCAGGACGCACCGTTCATCTTTCGGTCTGTTTCGTACCATTATTAAAACCCCGATAAAAAATCACTTTCTCTATAACTCATTAATTATTAGCAGCTTAGTTAAAAACAGCGCGAAAAATACGTCGTGGACTCACAAACACCCTAACTCTGGCTCCATATAAATGGAATGTATTGTTCTATTTTCAATTCTCGATTCGGGTTCACAACAATAAAAAAGAGGATTTCGGATGTCACGTACTTATGACTTCGTCATTGTCGGCGCCGGTTCAGCCGGCTGCGTGCTGGCCAATAGACTCAGCGAACACGGGCGCTACAGCGTCTGCTTACTCGAGGCGGGACCTGCGGATCGATATCCGTGGATTCACATCCCGATCGGTTACGCCAAAACCATGTTCCACCCGGTTTACAACTGGGGCTTCTACACCGATCCAGACCCCGGCATGAACGACCGGCGCATCTACTGGCCACGCGGCAAGGTGTTCGGTGGCTGCAGTTCAATCAACGGGCTTATTTTCATCCGTGGCCAACGCGCCGATTACGACGCCTGGGCCAGCGCCGGGAACACCGGCTGGGGCTGGGACGACGTCCTGCCCTACTTCCGCCGCGCCGAGTCCAATGACCTGGGTGCCGGCCCTACTCGCGGCACTGACGGACCTTTATCCGCGTCCAGCATCAAGGCCCGGCATCCCCTCACTGAAGGCTTTATCGGTGCGGCCAAAGAACTTGGCGTACCTCACATCCCGGATTTCAACACCGGTGATCAGGAAGGTGTCGGTTACTACCAACTGACCACCCGCAAGGGGTTGCGCTGCAGCACGGCGGTGGCCTATCTGAACCCTGCCAAGCGCCGTCCGAACCTGACCATCGAGGCGCAAGCCCAAGCCGAAAAAATCCTCTTTGAAGGCACCCGTGCGGTCGGCGTCCAGTACCGCCAGAACGGGCAGTCGCAGACCGTCAAAGCCAAGCGCGAAGTAATCCTCAGCGCCGGGGCATTGCAGTCACCACAGTTACTGCAACTGTCCGGCATCGGTCCTTCACCGCTGCTGAAAAAATTCAATATTGCGCCGGTACATGTGCTGCCGGGCGTCGGTGAAAACCTGCAGGACCATTTGCAGATTCGCTTGATCTACGAATGCACCCAACCGATCACCACCAACGATGAACTGCGTTCGCCGCTACGAAAATTGCGCATGGGCCTGCAATGGCTGCTGACCCGCAGTGGCCCGCTGGCCATTGGCATCAACCAGGGCGGGTTGTTCACGCGGGTGCTGGAGCAAAGCAACACACCGGACATTCAGTATCACTTCGGGACCCTCAGCGCCGACTCGGCCGGCGGCAGCGTGCATCCCTTCTCGGGCTTCACCATGTCGGTTTGCCAACTGCGTCCGGAAAGCCGCGGCTATGTGCGCATCACCTCCAGCGATCCTCTGCAACCGCCGTCGATGCAGCCCAATTACCTGTCGACCGAACTGGACCGAAAAACGGTGATTGCAGCGGTGCGCTACACCCGCAAGCTGGCCGCGACCGGTCCGTTGAAGCGGTTGATTCGCAGCGAGTATCGGCCTGGCAACGAGACCCAGAGCGACGAGCAGATTCTGGAGTTCTGCCGTCAGTACGGGGCGACCATTTTTCATCCGTCCGGGACCTGCAAGATGGGTAACGACCCGCTCGCCGTGGTGGATGCGCGCCTGCGTGTGCATGGCGTGCAAGGCTTGCGGGTAGTCGACTGCTCGATCATGCCGACACTGGTTTCGGGCAACACCAACGTTCCGGTGGTGATGATCGCCGAAAAGGCTTCGACGATGATTCTCGAAGACTGCCTGCAACCCAGTGCCCGTACACCTCACGCCACGGAGGCACCGACGCCGGTTCTGAGCACCGTCGCGTCCTGATGGAACAGTGAAAGTCGCGTGCCGTTCGCGCTCACCCTCCCTATAAATACAAGAATAGGAATACTGAGATGTCCACGCCAAATCCCGTGCGCAAGGTGGTGATAGCCAGTGTCATTGGCGCCACCATCGAGTGGTATGACTTCTTCCTCTACGGTGTCGTCGCCGGCATCGTCTTCAACCATCTGTACTTTCCGAGCGACGATCCCCTGGTCTCCACCATGCTGGCCTACGGCACGTTCGCCGTCGGTTTTCTCAGCCGACCTATCGGCGGTGTGATCTTCGGTCACTTCGGCGACAAGATTGGTCGAAAAAGCATGCTGATCATGACGATGATGATCATGGGCGTGGCCACCTTTCTGATCGGTCTGGTACCCAGTTACGACAGCATCGGTATCTGGGCCCCGATCCTGCTACTGCTGCTGCGTGTCGTCCAGGGCATCGGCCTCGGTGGCGAATGGGGTGGCGCAGTGCTGATGGCGTTCGAGTACGCGCCGAAACACAAGCGCGGGTTCTACGCCAGTCTGCCGCAGATCGGCCTGGCCATCGGCTTGTGCCTGGCCTCGGGTGTGGTCGGGCTGCTGTCTTACATCCTGACGGACACCCAGTTTCTCGAATGGGGCTGGCGCATCGCGTTTCTGCTCAGCGCAGGCCTGGTGTTCGTTGGCACCTGGATTCGTCTGAACGTGATGGAAAGCCCTGAATTCGCCAAGGTCAAAGCGGCCAACGCCGAAGCAGCCATTCCGTTCGTTGACATGATGAAGCGCTACCCGAAAAACGTATTGGCCGGTATGGGCGCGCGCTACATCGACGGCGTGTTCTTCAATGTGTTCGGCGTATTCTCGCTCAGCTACCTGACCCAGACGCTCAACCTCCCGCGCTCCCAGGCCTTGATCGGGGTGATGATCGCGGCGGTGGTGATGTGCTTTACCATCCCGATGTTCGGCGCCTTGTCCGATCGGATTGGCCGCACCCGCGTTTACTTCTGGGGATCGCTGATCACCGCCCTCTCGGCGTTTCCGGCGTTCTGGTTGATGATGACCAGCCAGGGCGACATGTTCGTGATCTGGATGGCCATTGTGGTGCCGTTCGGGATTTTTTATGCGGCAGTCTACGGACCTGAGGCGGCCATGTTCTGTGAGTTGTTCGACGCGAAAGTGCGCTACACCGGCATATCGTTCGTCTATCAATTCTCCGGCATATTCGCCAGCGGCCTGACCCCGATGATCGCCACCGCGTTGATGCGCAGCAGCGGCGGGCAACCCTGGACGACCTGTCTCTACGTACTGTTCGCCGGCGCCGTCAGTGCTTATTGCGCCAGGTGGATCGGCCAGCGCAAAGGCGAACAGATGACGCCCGAATTAAGCGCTGCCCCGCGCACCTCCTCCTCATGACGGCCTGATCCGCTAAGCTCAGCGCATCGCCCGATTACCGACCGGAACCGGGCTTTGTGCGTTCTTCCCGCTGGATGCCAGGCAAATCTGACCTGGCTTGCAGTTCCTGCAATTTGATCCCGGGCCACCTTGTCATTTGTCGAGGCTTGAGGCAGGGTCGATACCAATGAGATTTCTGCCACAGGAGTCACCCATGTCAAAGCTATATCCCAGTGTCGATCCCGAGGGACTGGTCGAGTACTCGGTGGTCTACACCGACCGCTCGCTCAACCACATGTCGCAGACGTTCCAAGGGGTGATGAACAACATCTCCAGCACCCTGAAAAAGGTCTACAACGCCCAGGCCGTTGCGGTGGTTCCCGGCAGCGGCACCTTCGGCATGGAAGCGGTGGCACGGCAGTTTGCCGGCGACCAGCAATGCCTGGTGATACGCAACGGCTGGTTCAGTTATCGCTGGAGCCAGATCCTTGAGATGGGCAACATCCCGGCTGCCACCACGGTACTCAAAGCCCGCCCGGTCGAGTCCGGTCGCCAGGCCGCCTACGCCCCGCCGCCCCTCGACGAAGTGCTGGCCGCCATTCAGGCGCAGAAGCCGCACGTTGTCTTCGCTCCCCATGTTGAAACTTCGTCGGGGATCATTCTTCCCGATGATTACCTGCGCGCCGTCGGTGACGCCGTGCATGCGGTGGGTGGCCTGTTCGTGCTGGACTGCATCGCCTCGGGCGCGCTGTGGGTCGACATGCAGAAGTGCGCGGTCGACCTGCTGATCAGTGCACCGCAAAAAGGCTGGAGCGCGTCGCCCTGCTGCGCCTTGGTGATGTTCAGTCCGTTGGCACTCGAACGCATCGAGCAGACCCAGAGCAGCAGCTTCGCCTGTGACCTGAAAAAATGGCTGCAGATCATGCAGGCCTACGAACAGGGCGGACATGCCTACCACGCAACCATGCCCAGCGATGCCCTCGCGCGCTTTAACGATGTGATGAAAGAGACCGAAGCCTACGGCTTCGAAAAGGTCCGCGCCGAACAGCAGGCGCTGGGTGACCGGGTACGCGCGCTGTTGGCCGGCAAAGGCATCAAAAGCGTGGCCGCTGCCGGTTTCGAAGCCCCGGGTGTCGTGGTGAGCTACACCGATGATCCGGAGATCAAGAGCGGCAGGAAATTCGCCGCCCACGGTCTGCAGATCGCGGCCGGCGTGCCGTTGCAATGCGACGAACCGGCCGACTTCCAGACCTTCCGCATCGGTCTGTTCGGGCTCGACAAGCTGCACAATATCGAGCGCACCGTCAGCACCTTCGAACAGGCGCTGGACGAGGTCATGGGTCGCTGAGCCACCGCCTTCGCTGAGGCTCGCAGAGGATGACAACCTTCTGCGAGCCGATCAGCTGCTGCCGTAGCCTCAAAGAGGCGGCGTCCGCTGCCTGAGAAAATCGATGAATTTTTGCTGCACCGGCGTCACCGAGTTTTTCAGCCAGGCCGCCAGGGTACAGACGCGCGCGTCGACACCCTTCAGTGGAATCAGCACCACGCCCTTGCGATTGAAATTCCCCGCACTTTCCAGATGGACAGTCACGCCGATATTGGCCGCGACAAACCCGAAAACACCTTCGCTGTTGTACGCCTCTTGTACGACCTGGGGCAGGAATCCGGCACTGATGCAAAGCGCATCGAGCTGTCGCCGATAGTGCGACCAGTGACTCATCACGCCCATTACAAAAGGCTCCTGCGCAAGGTCCGACAACCTCACCTCGGACTGCTCCGCCAACGGATGTCGCTGCGGCAGCACCGCGACGAAGCGGTCGCGCTGCACTTCGATACTGTCGATGTTCGGGTCGAGCAAGGGCCCGGTGATAAACGCAAACTCGATGGCGCCACCCTTCAATAATTCGAGTTGCTGTTGGGTCGAACCGAAGACCAGTTCGGCCCTGATTTGCGGATAGCCGCGGTGAAATCCGTCAAGGATGGGAGGCAGCTGGCCTGACACCGCGAAGTCGGTGTAACCAATCCGCAGTTGGCCAATCTGCCCGGCCCCCGCCTTGCGTGCGTCATGCACGGCGCTCTCCAGATGTTCGAAGACCGTTCGGCTTCCTGCCAGGAAAACCCGGCCTGCTTCGGTCAGCTCGACCCGTCGGTTACTGCGCAACAACAGCACTTCGCCGACGCTTTCCTCCAGTTGCTGAATGGTTCGACTCAGGGCCGGTTGCGCCAGATTCAGGCGCTCGGCCGCTCGGCGAAAGTGCAGTTCTTCGGCCACAGCCTCGAAGGCTCGCAGATGACGCAGATCGATTCGCACATCAATACCTTCCAGGCATCACTCGTTATCCAACCGATATTATACAGGTCACATTCATTGCTCTACCGTTGAGTTGCGCCGGGTATGGATGAGCAGAATCCCCTCGCCACAGATCCGTGCAAACAGCGGGTGGTGCAGGACGTTGCGACGTCACTTCACCATTCCAAAAAAACAATAAATATAAGAAGAGGGTTGATGATGGAAAGTACCTTCCACGGAATAATCGCCTTTGCCCTGCTGGCTGGAATGCTGCTGGTGGGCAGTATCCTGCGTAACCGCATTGGCCTGTTCCGCAACTCGCTGGCACCGGCCAGCATGATCGGCGGCATGCTCGGATTTACGCTGTTATCGTTCGGGCTGATACCGGGGTTTGAGGCCAGTGACTTCGAAGCCCTGACCTTCCACTTTTTCACCCTGAGCTTCATGTCGCTGTGCCTCACCGGCAAAAGCAAAGACGCCGCCCTTTCAGGCGGCAGCGTGGTGCGCGGCGGGCTCTGGCTCACGCTGATCTGGACGATCAGCCTGGGGCTGCAAGGCGTGATTGGCTATCTGGTCATCAGCGGTTATGACGCGGTCACCGGCGCCGGTATTAGCGAATGGCTGGGCGCCATTGTCACTCATGGTTTCACCCAAGGCCCTGGCCAGGCGCTGACCTACGGCGGCATCTGGGAGAAAGAATACGGAATTGCAAATGCCTCCCAGGTCGGTCTGATTTACGCGTCCCTCGGCTTTCTCGTGACGTTCGTCGTCGGAGTTCCGATGGCCAACAACTTTATCCGTCGTGGGCTCAATGCCAACAAAGCCTCGAACATCGATGACAACTTCAAGTCGGGTTTTTACAGTGGAACACAGACACCGAGCAGCGGCCGTTTGGTCTCGCACCCGGCGAACCTCGATTCGCTGGCCTATCATCTCGGACTGCTCGCCGTTGCCTACCTCATCACCTACGTTTGGCTGAGTTTCATGCAAGGTCAGATCAAGGATTTCTCGGCAGGCGGCGTCGACCTCTCGGTGCTGTTCAGCTACAACCTGTTTTTCCTTCATGGTCTGGCGGTCTGTGTGCTGATGCGCCTGGTAATCGACCGTTGCGGTCTGGCCCATCGCGTCGATGACGAAACCCTGAAACGCATCACCGGCTCGTCCATCGACTTCATGGTCGTGGGCACCCTGATGAGCATCCAGTTTGCCGTGCTCTACGCCCTGCTCACGCCGATCCTGTTGGTGACGGTTACCGTGACGCTGGTCACGTTGATCGGCTGCCTGTACCTCGGGCGCCTGAGCGGAACCCTCGGACCGGAACGGGCCATTACTGCGTTTGGTTGCTGCTGCGGTTCGACCGGCACCGGCCTGCTGCTGTTACGCATGATGGATGCCGACTTCAGTACCTCCGTGCCCAAGGAGCTCGCGTTCTTCAATCTGGCGATCATCTTCAGCACGTTCCACATCCTGTTTTTCTTTGCCCCGATCGTGCCTTCGCTGGGCGGGTGGAACTACCTGCTGGTCTTCGGCGGCACGGCACTGTTCTTCCTCGCCTGCGTACCACTGCTGATGAAATTCAGGGCCGGTGCCACCCCTGCCCCGACGACCCGGATCAAGGAGTCCTGCCAATGAGCATTATCGTCTTCACCGCCAAGCGCATCCTCACAATGAATCCCTCCCAGCCAGAAGCCACGCACATTGCGGTGCGCGACGGCCGCGTGCTGTGCGTCGGCCCGCTGGAGGTGATGCGAGAGCTGGGGGACTACACGCTGGATCGGCGCTTTGCGGACCACACCATCATGCCGGGCTTCGTCGAAGGGCATAGCCACGCCCTCGAGGGCGCCATGTGGAATTACCTCTACCTGGGCTACTTTGCCCGCGTCGATCCTGAAGGTGTTCAATGGTCCGGTGCGGACAGCATCGCCGCCATGCAACAACGCCTGCGCGACGCTGCCGAAGGGTTGGCACCCGGCGAACCGCTGATCGCCTGGGGCTTCGACCCCGTCTATTTCGAAGGTGCCCGGCTCGACCGGCAGCTGCTGGATGCTGCCGTGAAAGACCGACCGGTCGTGGTTATGCATGCCAGCCTGCACGTCATGACGGTCAACAGCCGGATGCTCGAGTTGTCTGAGCTTGACCGCCATTCAGGGATCGAAGGGATCATGCTCGACGCCGAGGGCCGGCCCAACGGTGAGCTGCAGGAAATGGCGGCGATGCATGCCATTTTCGAAACCCTGGAGATGAATCTGTTTGAGGCAGTGTCGTCCCCCGGCACGCTGCGACGCTATGGCCAGGCTGCCCGCAATGCCGGGATCACGACCATCACTGACCTTTACAACCCCTTGACCGATGACGGTATCGCAGCGCTGAGACTGGTGACGAGCGAAGCTGATTTTCCCGTGCGCCTGGTGCCGGCGATGAGTGCGCTGGCCTGGTCGCCGGAACAGGGCGTCGAACGCCTTCGACACTGTCTGCCACTGGGCAACGACAAGCTGAAGTTCGGCCTGGTGAAGATGATGACGGACGGCTCAATCCAGGGCTATACGGCGCGAATGAAGTGGCCTTACTACCACGACGGGCATGCCAACGGCATCTGGAACGCGCCACCCGAAGCCCTGCAAGAGATGGTGCAGGTTTACCATCAGGCGGGGCTGCAATTGCATATCCATACCAACGGTGATGAAGCGGTCGAGTTGATGCTGGATGCCGTGGAAAGCGCCCTGGATCTATGGCCGCGAGCCGATCACAGGCATACGCTGCAGCATTGCCAGGTGATCGACCATGCCCAGCTACGGCGCACGGCCAAACTCGGCCTGTGCCTGAACATGTTTGCCAACCATCTCTATTACTGGGGCGACATTCACCGTCGACACACCTTGGGCTACGAGCGCAGTCGTCGACTTGAGCCCCTCGCTTCAGCGCGACGGCTGGGCATCGTCACCGCGATCCACAGCGACGCGCCGGTAACGCCGCTTGGGCCGCTGTTCACGGCCTGGTGTGCGGTGATGCGCGAAACCGCGTCCGGCGACGTGTTGGGTAAAGAAGAGCGCGTGAGTGTTGCGCAGGCACTGGAAATGATCACGCTGGGCGCGGCCTATACCTTGCGTCTCGACCACCTGGTCGGCAGCCTGGAGATCGGTAAGTTCGCGGACATGGTGGTGCTCGATCAGGACCCGCTAACCATCGATCCGGCGCAGTTACGCACGGTTCGCGTACTGGCAACCGTGCTGGGAGGTGAGGTCCATGCCAACGCCTGATCCGGTGCCCCTGACGGTCATCACCGGCTTCCTCGGTGGGGGCAAGACCACCTACCTCAATGAGCTGGTTCGACAGGGACTGCCCCGGGACAGCCTGATCGTGGTGAATGACTTCGGTGACATCAATATCGATGCCGAGCTGATTGACTACCGCGATGACCGAATCCTGCAACTGGGTAATGGCTGTATCTGCTGCACGCTGGGCGGCACCCTGGCAGAACAATTGGCACAGGCGATGCGGATGGAGCAGCGACCCGGCGCGATCTATATCGAAGCCAGCGGCGTCGCGGAGCCCGCGCGCATCGCCGATATCGCACGGGTATCACGTCAGTTGAGGCTGGAGTCGGTGGTCTGCCTGATCGACGCCAGCCAGATTTCCCATCATGCCCAAAGCCGTTACACCGGGGACGTCTGGCGTGCCCAGATTGCCGCCTCCGACCAGTTGATCATCAATCGCCTGCCGGCGGACGATAGCGTCGAGTATGCGCAAGCGCTGGCCACCCTTCGCGACCTGAATGGCCCCGCGATGCAGGCGTTCAACGACCGCTTGCCCGTTCCGTCAGCCATCGCTCGTACGGTCCCGGCGACTGATCGCCTCACACCCGTGCCACCCGCTGCCGCGAGCGAAAACAGCTGGGGTTCTGTCAGTTTGAAGTACGCCACGGCCATCGATGCCGCTCGGCTCGAACAGCTGCTAGGTGAATATGCCGATGTCTTGCTGCGCGCTAAAGGAATACTGGAGCGGCTCGATCGTGACGGGCCTCAGGTGTTGCAGCTGAGTGGCCGCAGCATTCGCTGGCTGGCGGCCACACGGGCGGCGGTGGGTAACCACTTGGTGTGCATCGGCATCAAAGGCGCACGCTTTGACGAACTGGGCGCCCGACTGACGCAACTCGAGCGCACTCAAGACTCGCGTCACTGATCCAGACACGCCTGGGGCGCGCGCCTGGATTCACCGGCCGATTCGGGCTGTCGAATCGGGCTGTCGAATCGGTCTCAGGCACTGACCTTTTCGCCCTGCTGCTGCATCAGGCTGGCCATCCTGCGGCCAAACAGCTTGGCCAGTGCCTCAGGGTCGCCGGCGGCTTCGTCCAGTGCTTCAACCACCGCTTGCAGGGTTGGCCGGGTCTTGGCCAGCAGTTCGTCGATGTAATACTCCGGCGTAATGTGCATATGCGCCTCGTAGCGGCGAAAGAGTGCAAGGAGCTCCGGGTCCAGCTTGATTGTCAGGGTATCGGCGGACATCTGATTGACCTCTCCAGGTTGTTCGGCGGCAACCGCCACGGGTTTTACCAGCGCGACCATCCTTAGCCGTCAACGCCCCGGACCATAGGGCCAGTCGCTGCCCACCCGTGGCGCCAGACATTGCAACTGGCCACATCGGATGCCGGGAACTGGTCCCTCCCCAACGCAGGTCACCTCCCTAGAATCAAGACTTCCTTTCCGGCCCCCGAGGCGATATTCATGACCGACCTGAACTTCGAACCCGCCAGCCGCCTGGTCCCTGTACGGGAGTTGTTCGGTATCGACTCCAGCCTGCGCGTTCCCGTGTTTCTCACGCCAGACGAACATGTGCCGCAGATCGACACGGCCTATCGCTTCAATCCAGAAGTCACCCTGGCGATTCTCGCGGGCTTCACGCGCAATCGCCGGGTGATGCTGCAAGGCTTGCATGGCAGCGGCAAGTCGACCCATATCGAACAGGTCGCGGCGCGGCTCAACTGGCCTTGCACCCGGGTCAACCTGGACGGCCATATCAGCCGCCTGGACCTGATCGGCAAGGACGGCATCGTGTTGCGTGAAGGCAAGCAGGTCACCGAGTTCCAGGAAGGCATTTTGCCCTGGGCCCTGCGTCGGCCCATGGCGCTGATCTTTGACGAATACGACGCGGGTCGTCCGGATGTGATGTTCGTGATTCAGCGCATTCTCGAACGCGACGGCAAGCTCAATCTGCTCGACCAGAATCAGGTGATCCTGCCGCACCCGTCGTTCCGCTTGTTCGCGACCGCCAACACCGTTGGCCTGGGCAACCTGAACGGACTGTACAACGGCACCCAGGTGCTCAATCAGGCGCAGCTGGATCGCTGGAACATCGTCGCCACCCTGAATTACCTGCCCCAGGCTGAAGAAGTCGCGATCGTCGCCTCGCGGGTGCCGCACCTGCTCGCCCGACACGGCGAACCATTGCTGACGCAGATGGTGGCGGTGGCCGACCTGACGCGCCAAGGCTTCGCCAGCGGCGACCTGTCGACCCTGATGTCGCCGCGCTGCGTGATTTCCTGGGCGGAAAACATGGAGATTTTCAGCGACCCGGCCTTGGCGTTCCGCCTGTCATTCCTCAACAAATGCGACGAAGCAGAACGGCCCATCGTCGCCGAGTACTACCAACGCTGTTTCGACCAGGAGCTGACCGAGTCGGCGTTCCCCCTGCTGGCACTGGCCTGAACCCGCACAGGAAGACCACGATGAACCCGCCTCCACGTCGCGAGAAGCGCCAGCAACAACTCGAGGAACTTTGCGCGGCGACGCTGCGGGCACTGTCCGGAGAGCCCCGCGTGCGTTATCGCGGTGGCCGTCTGGAAGTGCGGGAACGGCACTTCCCGGTGCGTGCCCCACACCTTCATCCAGACCCGGAACGTGATGAGTGTCGAGCCTGGCGCGGGGTGTCTGACAGCCTGGCGCTGCGTTTGAAACACAGCGATCCGGCGCTGGTCCGCCAGGTGCTTCCGGCGCAGCCCATCGCGCGCCTGGTGTTCGAACTGCTTGAGCAGCTGCGCGTCGAGTCGTTGGTAGCCGACTGTTATCCCGGCGTGCGGCGCAATCTGTTGCAGCGCTTCGAGCAGTGGAGCCAGCAGTTTCTCGACGCCGGTCAGGCCGAAGGACACGTCGGCCTGCTGCTCTTCACCCTGGCGCAGATGAGCTGGATTCTGCTGTGTGGGGGCCGCGCCGGGGAACAGACAGAGATGCTGATTGAGGCACCTCGCTTGAGCCTGCTGGGGCATTTCGGCGCGGCCTTCGGGCTGATGCGTCGCTGTCGTCATCACCAGGTGGAATTTTCCGGGCATGCCCTGGTGATTGCTGCCAAGGCACAGGAATTGATCGAGAACCTGGATGCCGAATTGCTCGATAACGACGAGCGCAAGGTCTCGGAAATCACCGAGAAGACTCACCTGGCCTTTGCCCTGTTACTCGACGTTGATCAGGATGGCGAAGGTGAGGTCAACAGCAGCGGTGCTGCCGAAGGTAATCCACGGGGCAGCAACAACGCTTTTACGTATCAAGTGTTCAGCCGCGACTACGATTGCGAGCGTCACGCTGCAAGCCTGGTACGGCCCGAATTGTTGCGCGAACTGCGTCAGCGCCTCGACCGCCGCCTGGCCGGTCAGGGCCTTAATCTGCCGCGCCTGGCCAAGCGCCTGGGCGCCCTGTTGGCGGCGCCTCGTCGAGATGGCTGGGCCTTCGCCCAAACCGACGGACAGATCGATGCCGGGCGCCTCAGTCGCCTGATCATCAGCCCCGAGCAACGGGAGATTTTTCGCCACGAACAGGAGCGTCCGCACAGTGATTGCCTGGTCAGCCTGCTGATCGACAACTCCGGCTCCATGCGCAACCACATCGACAGCGTCGCCTTGCTGGCTGACGCCTTCAGTCGTGCCCTGGAACTGGCGGGCGCACGCAGTGAAATCCTCGGATTCACGACCGGCCAATGGAACGGCGGACGCCCGTTGAAGCGCTGGCGCGCCATGGGCCAGCCGGCCAATCCGGGACGGCTAAACGAACTTAGCCATGTGGTCTACAAGGAAGCGGAAACGTCCTGGCGCCGCGCCCGGCCGACCATCGCCGCGCTGCTCAAGTCGGATCTGTTTCGCGAAGGCATCGACGGTGAGGCGCTCCTCTGGGCGCGTCAACGGCTGCTGCAGCGCGACGCACGACGACGCATCCTGATCGTCATCTCCGATGGCTGCCCGATGGACAGCGCGACCCACCAGACCAACCAGCAGGACATCCTCGACCTGCACCTCAAACACGTGGCACGACAGATCGAACAGGAGCCCGGCATCGAGCTGTATGCCCTTGGTGTCGGTCTGGATCTGAGCCCCTACTATCGCAATAGCCTGGAGCTCGATCTGTCGCGCAGCCTGGACAATGCGGTGTTCGACGAAATCCTGCGGCTGCTTAAGGGTCGTTGCTGAGCTTAACTCCAGTCTCAATCAACTGTGATCACAATACCTGTGGCTAGAGCAATGCTGTTCGCTTGGACGAGTAGAATCCTGTGGCGAGGGGATTTATCCCCGTTGGGTTGCGAAGCAGCCCCAAAACCTGCAATCGAGGTGTATCAGGTACACCGCGTACGCTGGTTTCACGACTGCTGCGCAGCCGAACGGGGCGGTGCGACGTTTCGATGAATCCCCTCGCCACAAGGTAGGCAACATCCCCTACCCCGCATCGAAACACACTGAATACATGCCATTCGCCGACCACAAAAAAAGTCGCCAATCGGCGACTTTTATTGAGATTCCATTCAGTCCTGACGACTAACTGCTAACCGGTACGATTTCCGGCAGGCCCTTGATCCGCCGCCAGATGGTGCGACTGATGAACGCCAGAATCAGAATTGCCAGGCTGACCACGCCCAATGCCAGCGGCATGCGTTGATCGGGTATGAAGGCCATGCCGGTGACGATGCCTAGCATGCCGAAGATGGCGACGTAGGTCAGGTAGGGATAGCACCACATCCGCACCTTGAGTTTCTCCGGCGCCTCGCGTTCCAGCTTCGCCCGCAAGCGCAGTTGCGACAGGGCGATCAGCACATAGACGAAGATCGCCACGGTGCCATAGGAGTTGACCAGGAAGGCGAAGATGGTGTCTGGCGATATGTACGACATGACCACCGACAGATAGCCGAAGATTGTGCCGAAGAAGATCGCCCGGCGCGGTACGCCGCTCTTGGACAGTTTGGCCAGGCTGCGCGGTGCGTCGCCGCGTTTGGTCAGTGCGAACAGCATGCGCGAAGACGCATAGATGCCCGAATTGAGACAGGACAACACGGCCGTGAGCACGATGGCGTTCATCACGTGCGCAGCCCAGTCGAAGCCCATGGCTGCCAGCGCGCTGGAATAAGGCGTTAGCATGGCGGGCGAATCCCAAGGGACCAGGGTGACCACCAGCAGGATCGAGCCGACGTAGAAGAACAGAACGCGAGTGATCACCGAGTTGGTGGCCCGCGCCACCGAGCGGACCGGATCGGACGATTCGGCGGCCGCCACGGTGACGATCTCCGCGCCAAAATAGAACCCGGTCGCGGCCACCGCGCCAGTCAGCACCGGGCCGATGCCGTTGGGCATGAAGCCGCCGTGACTGAGCATCGAACTCAACCCGTGGTGGGTTTCAGTTGGCCACATGCCTAACAGGTACAACCCGCCCAGCAGCAGGAACACCAGGATGGCTGCGACCTTAATCGAGGAAAACCAGAACTCGAACTCGCCGAACGAGGCGACCGAGCACAAGTTCGTCAGGGTCAGAATGATCATCAACGTGAGGCTGATGCCCCAGGCCGGTACGTCCGGTAACCAGAACTGAATGAGCGAAGCGCCAGCCACTGCTTCCACGGCGACGACGATCACCCAGAAATACCAGTACATCCAGCCGGTGAGGAAGCCGGCCAGTTGGCTGGTCTGCTTATGGTCCGCCCAGGCCATGCGCGCATATTCGTAGAAGGACCCGACGGTCGGCAGGGCGCAGGCCATCTCGCCAAGCATGCGCATGATCAGGATGACCAGTACGCCGGTGACCAGAAAGGACAACAGGGCTGCAGGCCCCGCAGACTGGATGACCACACCGCTGCCGACGAACAGGCCGGCGCCGATGACACCACCCAGGGCGATCATGGCCATGTGACGTTGCTTGAGTCCCGATTGCAGGCCGCCGTTGGCGCTCTCCGATCGGGTTTGTTGAGGTACGGACATGCTGCTCACCCCATTCGTTTTTATTTTAGGTTGAAAGTCAGTACAGAAGCAGCCGGTCATCGCCGTTATGGTGGGGGGCGAAACAGGCTGCCTACGCAGTGTCTTCCGGGAGGGCAGAACTTTTTAGGGCCAATTGCGGCACGCTGCTGGAGCCACGTTTGCTCACGTATTATTTTTCTTGAACAGCATCAGGAGCAGCGCGGCTTCGGCGAGCCATGCGTCCATGAGGAACGTGCTGTTTGATCCGGTAGTTTGCCATAGCCAACACGCGAGGACGCTGGCGATCAGCGTGCAGGCACCCCTGATCCGATTGAAACGACTGAAGGCAGTGCCGCGCGCTTGTCCATTTCCGGGCTCGCCTGATCTGGCGACGGGACGGGTGATGATGACTGGCCGATGAAAACCTCAGCCAGCTCACCTCTGGACATCATCGATTTCTGGAAATCACGCTGCTCATGTATTGATTCAAATCGCGGAAATCTTTCACCCCCCACGCGTACGGCGCCAGCTTTACGTCATTCTCGCGCAAGGTTCTTGGGATCAAGTCCCCGTTTGGGCGAAGTATTATCGATGACACGATAACGCCTGGATAATCACTCAGGCGTTTTTTGAAGGCGGTTGTCGTCAGATCAGGCGTGGGAGGATTGCTCTTGTTAGCCAAGGGTCCTGTTCCCTTGATATCTGCTCCGTGGCACATGGCACATCGCTGCAAATAGAGGTTTTTTCCGTTAACGTTATCCGCGAAAGACAGGGCGGTCTGGATGAGCGATAAAACAGCCAGCGAAGCGATGAATACGGTTTTTTTTCTCATTGTCCATGTACCTGAGAACCCAAGTACCCGCCCGACTCTGGCCAGGCAATCCGTGCCTGGTAAAGAGCCAGAGTCAGGTGAGTGGTGAGATCCTAGCAGATTGGATCCAAACCGGCATTGAGACTTTTTCTCCCCCTCCGGACGCTTTCAGCGTTGGCAACATCAGCCCAGTTGAATCTGGATCTTTTCCACGACCTCCTGCATCGCCGGCAAGTAGCGACGCGCGGCTTCTTCAATGGGCATCGCCTTGGCGATGTACACCAGATTCAGGCAGCCCATGACCTGATCCGCGTGCATAACGGGAATCGCAATGGCGGCAATTTTGCGTTCCTCGCCCCAATGGGAATTGTTTTCGCCATACCCCTTGCTGAGCGTGTGCTCCACCAGCCGGTCGACAAATCGACGGTCCGCGGCAAATGCCGATTGTTCGTCTTCGCGACTGATCATCAGCTCAATTAACTCTTCTCTTTCCGCCGGTCGGCAGTACGCAAAATACGCCCTCCCCGTCGCGGTCATCAGCAACGGTAACCGCCGCCCTACCATCGAGCGATGGAACGACAACCGGCTGAACCGGTGGGTGGTCTCACGAATGACCATGGCATCGCCATCCAGGGTGCACAGGTCTGTGGGCCAGACGACTTCCTGCAACAACTCGCCGAGCAAGGGTGCGGCGATTGAAGAGATCCATTGCTCATCGCGAAAACCTTCACTGAGCTCGCGAACTTTCAACGTCAATCGATAGCTGTCATCCGACTCGCTACGCCTGACATAACCTTCAGCCTGCAAGGTCTCCAACAGCCTGCGCACGGTGGTGCGATGCAGCCCGCTCTGCTCGGCCAGTTGCGCGGTGCTGGCGCCGCCGTCGAAGCGGTTCAAGCCATTGATCAGCGCCAGTCCGCGCATCAACCCACGCACGGCTTTGTATTCGGTCTCGCTCATGGCTCGATCCTTTCTTGTTGTAAATCAATCATGTGCACTCAGTGCACACTATCAAGGGTTGTCGTTGTCGACCAGCACCCTGATTTCCATACTGCGCCCAACAAGAAATCCAAAAGCGCTGTACGGAGATGCCCATGAGTCCTGCCCCCACTCCTTCCACTTTGGACCTGACCACCGACGTCGCCATCGTCGGTGCCGGCCCGGTCGGCTTGATGATCGCCAATTACCTGGGCCAGTGTGGCGTGAACGTCACCCTGGTGGAAAAACTCGACAGCCTGATCGACTACCCTCGCGCCATCGGACTGGACGACGAAAGCCTGCGTACTTTCCAGGCCGTCAATCTGGCCGACAAGGTGCTACCGCACACCACGCCTTGGCACGCCATGCGCTTCCTGACCCCCAAGGGTCGCTGCTTTGCCGATATCCAGCCCAAGACCGACGAATTCGGCTGGTCGCGCCGCAACGCGTTCATCCAGCCCTTGGCCGACCGCGTGCTGTTCGAAGGCTTGCAGCGCTTTGATAAGGTCAAGGTACTGTTCGGCCGTGAGCTCGAAGGCTTCGAACAAAATGACAGTGGCGTCGTGCTGAACCTCAAGGATCAGAACGGTCGCGGCGAACGTCTTCGGGCCCGTTATCTGATCGGCTGCGACGGTGGCAACAGCCTGGTGCGGCGCAGCCTGGACATCAGTTTCGAAGGCAAGACCGCACCTAATCAGTGGATCGTCGTCGACATCGCCAACGATCCTCTGAGCACACCCCATGTCTACCTGTGCTGCGACCCGGTGCGTCCGTACGTGTCCGCCGCCCTGCCCCACGCCGTTCGTCGTTTCGAGTTCATGGTCATGCCCGGCGAGACCGAGGCCGAGCTGAGCAAACCCGAGAACCTGCGCAAGTTGCTGGCCAAGGTGCTGCCGAATCCGGATCGCATCGAACTGATCCGCAGCCGCGTCTATACCCACAATGCCCGACTGGCGGGCAAATTCCGTGAGGGCCGGGTGCTGCTGGCCGGCGACGCCGCGCACATCATGCCGGTCTGGCAAGGTCAGGGTTACAACAGCGGCATGCGCGATGCCTCCAACCTGGCCTGGAAACTGTCACTGGTGATCAAAGGCCTGGCCGCCGACAGCCTGCTCGACAGCTATGAACAGGAACGCCGTGATCACGCCAAGGCGATGATCGACCTGTCGGTGCTGGCCGGTCACGTGCTGGCACCGCCCAAACGCTGGCAGGGCACGTTGCGTGATGGGGTGTCGTGGCTGCTCAACTATGTGCCGCCCGTCAAACGCTACTTCGTGGAAATGCGCTTCAAGCCGATGCCGCAATACACCGAGGGTGCCTTGATCGTACCGAGCGAAAAAAGCTCACCGGTGGGCAAGATGTTCATTCAGCCCCGGGTCCTGACCGAGGCTGGGGAAACCGTTTTGCTGGATGAGGTGATCGGCGAGAACTTCGCGATTATTGCCTGGGGCTGCGACCCGACCTGGGGCCTGACGGCTGCACAGGTCGATCAATGGCAGGCATTGGGTACGCGTTTTATCCAGGTACTGCCGGACGTCCAGCTTCAAGCTGCCAGTGACGTCAGCCAAGGGGTGATTCGCATCGGAGACAGCACCGGCCGCCTCAAGGAATGGTTCGCAAGAGGTTCGGCCTCTATCGCTCTGGTGCGTCCGGATCGATTCCTGGCCGGCCTGGCCATTCCGCAAACCGTCGGCCGGGCCTGTGATGAACTGGCCCTGGCAATCAAGGCCCTGCCCCAACCCGAAGTGGCGATCCCCGCCAGCAAGGTGGCCTGACATGAGCGCCTGTCTGCACTGTTTATCCCACACGCCGTTGGTGGGCTACGTCGACCCGACACCCGACGTACTGGCCGAAGTCGATGGCATGATCGCCGATGCCCGTGAGCGCATCGCCCGCTTCGATCCGGAGCTGATCGTGCTCTTCGGCCCGGACCACTACAACGGCTTTTTCTATGACGTGATGCCGGCCTTCTGCATTGGCATGGCCGCCGACGCCATCGGTGATTTCGACACCGCCGCCGGTCCCTTGGACGTGCCCAAGGCGCTGGCCGAATCCTGCGCCCAGGCGGTTCTGGATGCCGGAGTGGACGCTGCCGTGTCCTATCGCATGCAGGTCGACCACGCGTTCGCCCAACCGCTGGAGCTGTTGCTCGGTGGTTTAAGGACCCGCCCGGTGATTCCGGTGTTCATCAATTCGGTGGCCGTACCCCTGCCCGGCTTCAAACGTTCCCGCCTGCTCGGAGAGGCGATCGGACAATGGGCGCGGTCGCTGAACAAGCGCGTGCTGTTCCTGGCGTCCGGCGGACTGTCCCATCAACCTCCGGTACCGGAACTGGCCAAGGTCGATGCGCGCATGGCCGATCGACTGATGGGCAGCGGTCGCCAATTGCCGGCAGACGAGCGACAGGCGCGACAGGATCGCGTGATCCAGGCCGCGCGGGATTTCGTTGAAGACCAACACACTCTGCACCCACTGAATCCCGCGTGGGATCAGCAGTTTCTCGACACCCTCGAACAGGGTCGCCTGAGCGACCTCGATGCCCTGGGCAATGACGAGCTATCGGCACTGGCCGGCAAGTCCACTCACGAAGTGAAGACCTGGGTCGCCGCCTTCGCAGCCCTTCGCGCCTTTGGCCCTTACCAGACCGAAGGGCGCTACTACCGTCCGATTCCCGAATGGATCGCAGGCTTCGCCGCCCTTGGCGCCCAGCCGCTGAACAACAACCACTGAATTTGAGGAACACTGCCATGACTGCCACTGCGCCAGCTTTCACCGAAGCCTCTACCAGCCGTTTTGTCGACATCAGCGAAGGCGAGTTGAAGCTGCGGCTGCATTACAACGACGTGGGTCAGGGCGCCGAAACCGTGGTCATGCTCCACGGTTCCGGACCCGGTGCCAGCGGTTGGGCCAACTTCCATCGCAACATCGAGCCGTTGGTAACCGCCGGTTACCGAGTGATCCTGATGGATTGCCCGGGCTGGAGCAAAAGCGACCCGATCGTCTGCGACAGCTCGCGCTCGGACCTCAACGCCCGTGCCCTCAAGGGGCTGGTCGATGCACTGGATCTGAACTGTGTGCACATCATCGGCAACTCCATGGGCGGCCACAGCACCGTCGCCTTCGCCCTCGCCTACCCTGAGCGCATCGGCAAACTGATCCTGATGGGCGGTGGAACCGGCGGCCCAAGCGCCTTCGTGCCGCAACCTACCGAAGGCATCAAGCTGATCGGCGCGCTGTACCGCGACCCGACCATTGAAAACCTGAAGACGATGATGAACGTCTTCGTCTACGACGCCAGCAGTCTGACCGAAGAGTTATTCCAGACCCGCCTGGACAACATTCTGGCGCGCCGCGATCACCTGGAAAATTTCGTCAAGAGCAGCACCCTCAATCCCAAGCAATTCCCGGATTTCAGCCACCGCCTGCACGAGATAACCGCCCAGACACTGTTGGTCTGGGGTCGCGAAGATCGTTTCGTGCCCATGGACACTGGCCTGCGCCTGCTGGCCGGCCTGCCCCATGCACAATTGCATGTGTTCAATCGCTGCGGCCACTGGGCTCAGTGGGAGCACGCCGACGCCTTCAACCGCATGGTCCTGGACTTCCTGACCCACTGATCACCGAGGCTGACATGAACCCTATTCAAGACACCCTGGAACAGCTCGCCGCCGACCTGCGTCAGGCCGAAACCCGCAACGAAGCCATAGCACCCTTGCGCGAGCAGATCGGCGAGGACAACGCCGAGGCCGCCTACACCATCCAGCGGCTCAACGTTGCCCACGGCGTGGCCAGCGGTCGACGCGTGGTCGGGCGCAAGATCGGCCTGACCAACCCCAAGGTCCAGGCGCAATTGGGCGTCGACCGGCCGGACTTCGGCACTCTGTTCGCCGACATGTGCTACGGCGATAACCAAACCGTACCGATCGGCCGCGTGCTGCAACCGAAGATCGAAGCCGAAATCGCGCTGATTCTGGAGCGTGATTTGCCCCGTGCCGACACCACGTTTGCCGACGTGATGGCGGCGACCGGCTGGGTCGTTCCGGCATTGGAAATCGTCGGCAGCCGCGTGCAGGGCTGGAACATCCGCTTCGTCGATACCGTCGCCGATAACGCCTCCAGCGGTTGCTTCGTCCTCGGTGGCCCGGCTCGCCGCCTCGATGGCCTGGACCTGCGCCAGGCCCGCATGCGCATGACCCGCGAGGGCGAAGAAGTGTCCAGTGGCAGCGGCGCCGAATGCCTCGGCCATCCACTCAATGCCGCCGTGTGGCTGGCGCAGACCATGGCGTACCTGGGCGACCCGCTGCGAGCCGGCGACATCATCCTCACCGGTGCCCTCGGCCCGATGGTGGCGGTTGCTGCCGGTGATCGTTTCGAGGCCGAGATCGAAGGTATCGGTCGGGTCGGTGTGGCCTTCACCGCTGAGTAATCGGCGACTTGCGTGCAATAGAGGTAATAACAATGAACAAGCTGAAAGTCGCCATCATCGGTTCCGGCAACATCGGCACCGACCTGATGATCAAGATCCTGCGTAACGCCAGGCACCTGGAAATGGCCGTCATGGTCGGCATCGACCCGGCCTCCGACGGCCTGGCTCGCGCCCAGCGCATGGGCGTAGAGACTACCCACGAAGGCGTTGAAGGCCTGACCCGCATGGACGTGTTCAAGGACATCGACTTCGTTTTTGATGCCACGTCTGCTGGTGCTCATGTAAAAAACGACGCCTTCCTGCGCTCGATCAAACCGGGCATCCGTCTGATCGATTTGACGCCAGCGGCCATCGGCCCGTATTGCGTGCCGGTGGTCAATCTGGAACAGAATCTGGATCAGCTCAACGTCAACATGGTCACCTGCGGTGGCCAGGCGACCATCCCGATGGTCGCGGCGGTGTCGCGCGTGGCGAAGGTGCATTACGCCGAAATCGTCGCTTCGATTGCCAGCAAATCCGCCGGCCCCGGCACCCGCGCCAACATCGATGAATTCACCGAAACCACCTCCAAAGCCATCGAAGTGATCGGCGGTGCCGGCAAGGGCAAAGCGATCATCGTGATGAACCCGGCCGAGCCGCCGCTGATGATGCGCGACACGGTGTTTGTGTTGTCCGAAGCAGCCGATCAGGCACTGGTCGAGGCGTCTATTGTCGAGATGGCGGCGGCCGTACAGGCGTATGTGCCGGGCTACCGTCTGAAGCAAAAAGTGCAGTTCGATGTGATCCCTGAAGACGCGCCGCTGCACATTCCCGGCCTGGGCAAATTTTCCGGGCTCAAGACATCGGTGTTTCTCGAAGTCGAAGGCGCCGCCCATTACCTGCCCGCGTATGCCGGCAACCTTGACATCATGACTTCCGCTGCCTTGGCCACCGCCGAGCGCATGGCGCTGTCGATGCAACAGGCCTGAGGAGAACACCATGAACGGTAAGAAAATCTACATCTCCGACGTGACCCTGCGTGACGGCAGCCACGCGGTGCGCCATCAGTATTCGCTGCAGAATGTGCAGGACATCGCCCGCGCCCTGGACAAGGCCAAAGTCGACTCGATTGAAGTCGCCCACGGTGACGGTCTGCAAGGTTCGAGCTTCAACTATGGCTTCGCCGCGCACACTGATCTGGAGTGGATCGAAGCGGCTGCCGATGTGATCAGTCACGCGAAAATCACCACCCTGTTGTTGCCGGGCATTGGCACGGTGCATGACCTGAAAGCGGCCTACAACGCCGGGGCCCGGGTGGTGCGTATCGCCACTCACTGCACCGAGGCCGATGTGTCCAAACAGCACATCGAATACGCCCGCGAGCTGGGTATGGACACCGTCGGTTTCCTGATGATGAGCCACATGATCCCGGCTGAGCAGTTGGCCGCGCAGGCCAAGCTGATGGAGAGCTACGGCGCCACGTGCGTGTACATGGCCGACTCCGGCGGCGCGATGAACATGCAGGACATCCGCGACCGCTTCCGCGCCTTCAAAGCCGTGCTCAAGCCGGAAACCGAAACCGGCATGCATGCCCACCACAACCTGTCGCTTGGCGTGGCCAATTCCATCACGGCCGTGGAGGAAGGTTGCGACCGCATCGACGCCAGCCTCGCCGGCATGGGGGCGGGCGCCGGTAACGCGCCGCTGGAAGTGTTCATCGCTGCCGCCGAACGCCTGGGTTGGAACCACGGTACCGACCTGTACACGCTGATGGACGCTGCCGATGACATCGTTCGTCCGCTGCAGGACCGTCCGGTTCGAGTCGACCGCGAGACCCTGGCGCTCGGCTATGCCGGCGTCTACTCGAGTTTTCTGCGCCACGCCGAAATCGCTGCCGCGAAGTACGACCTCAAGACCCTCGACATCCTCGTTGAGCTGGGCAAGCGGCGGATGGTCGGCGGTCAGGAAGACATGATCGTCGACGTCGCGCTGGATCTGCTTAAACGCTAACGGAGCAACACACCAGTTGATCGCCCACGCAGCGGTCGGCTGGCCCTGATTTGCCCCTACAACAATAAAACGGGTACTGCCCATGACAACGCTCAACCTGACAACACCGCTACACATGACGCGGACCATCGGTCTGTGTTTCCTCGTGGCCCTGATGGAGGGCCTTGATTTGCAGGCCTCCGGGATCGCTGCCCAAGGCATGGCGGCCGCGTTCGAACTGGATAAATTGCACATGGGCTGGGTGTTCAGTGCCGGCATTTTCGGCCTGTTGCCGGGTGCATTCGTGGGCGGCCTGCTAGCTGACCGCATCGGCCGCAAGCGCGTGCTGATGGCCTCGGTGGCCCTGTTCGGGCTGTTCTCGCTGGTCACGGCCTGGGCCTGGGACTTCAACAGTTTGCTGATTGCCCGTTGCCTCACGGGTGTGGGTTTGGGCGCTGCCTTGCCCAACCTGATCGCACTGACCAGTGAAGTGGCGGGGCCGCGCTTGCGTGGCATGGCTGTGAGCCTGATGTATTGCGGGGTGCCGCTGGGTGCCGCGGTGGCCGCCAGCATTGGCATCGCTCAACTGGCCGGTGGCTGGCAGGTGGTGTTTTACGTGGGTGGCGTGGTACCGCTATTGATCGTGCCACTGCTGGGGCTTTATCTGCCGGAATCGGCGCAGTTTCGCAGCGTCAAGGACGTTGCACCCATTGGCGTGGTTCAGGGACTGTTCCGCGAAGGGGCGGCCCTGCCGACCGCGCTGATCTGGGTCAGCTATTTCTTTACCCTCATGGTGGTCTACATCCTGATTAACTGGCTGCCAAGCTTGCTGATCGGTCAGGGTTTCAACGGCCACCAGGCGAGTTGGGTCATGCTCGCGCTGCAGATTGGCGCGGCAGCCGGAACCTTGCTGCTGGGCTGGGTGATGGACCGCCTGCCTGCCTGGGCGCTGTCCGCACTGATCTATGTCGGCATTCTCGCTTCGCTGACGGCCCTGGGCATGGTCAGCCAGCTGGAAAGCATGCTGGTGGCCGGTTTCGTTGCCGGCTTTTTTGCTACCGGCGGGCAATGCGTGCTGTATGCCCTGGCACCGCATTTCTATCGCCCGTCTGTGCGTGCCACGGGCGTGGGCAGCGCGGTGGCCATCGGCCGGCTCGGCGCCATGAGCGGCCCACTGGTGGCCGGCAAGATGCTCGCCTTGGGCACCGGCACGGCCGGGGTGATGCTGGCTTCAGCGCCAGGAATCGTCATCGCCGCCGTGGCGATGTTTTACCTGTCAGTGCGTCGCAACGGCACTCAGCCTGACTGACCACTATCGCGTTACACCCGCGCTGGCAACGGTGCGGGTTCACCCCAACAACAATAAAAGTGAACACCGGCATGCTCAAGATTTCTCTTCGGGCGCTCAGCGCCTGCACCTGCGTTTTACCCTTTGCCCAGTCTTACGCTGGCGGCTTTGTTGATGACAGCCACGCCGATCTGACGCTGCGCAACTATTACTTCGATCGCAACTACGTGAACACTACCCCTCAGGCCGCTGCCCGCGAGTGGGCCCAGGGTTTCATTCTCAATGTGCGTTCGGGGTATACGGCGGGGCCTGTGGGGTTCGGGCTCGACGCCCAGGGCTTGCTGGGGATGCGCCTGGATTCTTCACCCGCACGCGCCGGTACCGGCCTGCTGCCGTACAGCGCTACAACCCGAGAGCCGGCCGATGAATACTCGGAGCTGGGCTTGACCGCCAAGGTCAGGGCATCGAAAAGCGAGCTTCAGTTGGGCACCATCAGCACGTTTCTGCCGATCGCTTTCGCCAGCCCTACCCGTCTGCTGCCACAGACCTTCCGCGGCGCCTATCTCAAGTCCCAGGACATCGACAACCTGACCCTGCACGTTGGCTGGCTGGATCGCATCAATCTGCGGGATTCCACCGATTACCAGAAGATGTCGGTGGGCTCCCCCAACGGACGCTTCAATGGCGCTGCCGAGTCGGACCGTTTCACCTTCCTGGGGGGCGACTATGCGTGGTCGCCGCAATTGACGCTGAAGTACTACCACGCGGAACTCGCCGACCTGTACCGCAAGGACTACTTCGGCTTTGTCGACAATCGTCCGATCGGCCCCGGCAGCCTGAAAAGCGACTTTCGTCTGTTCATCACCGGTGAAGACGGTGCAGCCAAAGCCGGCCCGGTGGACAACCGCAATGCGGCACTGATGTTGACGTACGCCTTGGGGGCTCACAAATTCGGTGCCGGTTACATGCAGCTGACCGGCAAGACCGCCATGCCCTACTTGTTCGGCACCGAGCCTCTGGTCATCACCGAAGGCACCCTGAGCTCCGAGTTCCTGAACCCCAAGGAACGCAGTTGGCAGGTTCGGTATGACTACAATTTCGTGGCTATGGGCTTGCCGGGGCTCAACGGGATGCTGCGTTACGTGAGTGGCGACAACATCGAACTGGCCAAGTTGGGAGGCTCGAACCTGACGGAAAGCGAAAAGGATATCGAACTGTCTTACGTGCTGCAGGGGACTTCATTGAAAGGGTTAGCCCTGCGTGTGCGTAACGCCTGGTACCGCAATGACTTCACCGCCCAGGCCAGCCATCGGGATGATAATGAGCTGCGGGTGAATGTCGATTACACGTGGAAGTTATGGTGAGTTTTTTGGTAATCACCCCGCCGAAGGCTGACCAGCGGCTGGCGACAGGAAATCTGCCGCTCAGCCGTCCTTCGCCGAACACCGCAAGCACAGCGCTTGCGGACAACAACGGTGTCTAACGCAGCGCGGCGGCACCGCTGCACACCTGCCCCGCCTGCTCGCAGATCTGCCAGCCACCGCCCAGTGCCTTGTAGATGCCGACCACCGCCAAGCGCTGCTCCGTGCGTGCCACGGTCAGTGCGCGGCGGCTGGTGAAGTCCGCTCGCTCGGCCTCCAGTACGTCCAGATACATCCCCTCACCTTCCGTGAATCGCGTGCGCGCCAGGTTCGCCGCCTCGCGGTTGGCCGTCGCCTCCAGCAACCGCAAGCCCAGGGTGCTGCCCGCACTGCTGTTGGCCTGGAACGCGTCATCGGTTTCCTGCAGGGCGCGCAATACGGTCTGGTCGTAGGTGATCAGCGCCGCCTGGGTGCGCGCCTCGCTAGCGGCGATCCGCGCACGCACCCGCCCGGTGTCCAGCAGCGACCAGCGAATGACCGGCGCAATAAAGCTCGACTGCATGCCCGCATCGCCCAAGGCGCCGAGGCTTCCCGCCAGCAGCCCGATGGAACCCTGCACCTGGATATCCGGATACAAGCCGGCTGTTTCCACGCCGATCTGCGCGGTCTCGGCCGCCAGCGCACGTTCGGCCGCGGCGATATCGGCGCGCCGGGCCAGCAAGCCGGCCGGATCGCCCACCTGCAGGGTGCGCAGTTTCAAGGCCTCACGACCGGGCCTGGCCAGCGGTGGCTTGAACCCTTGCGGCGCCTGCCCCAACAGCACGGCCAACGCGTTAGTGGTCGTTGCGCGACGCTGCTCAAGGCCGGGCGCTACCGCCTCGACATTGCGCAGCAATGCCTCGGCACGTAGCCGATCAAATTCGGTGGCGGCCCCTATGCTGACCAAGTGCTCCACCAGACCCAGGCTGTCGCGCTGGCTTTGACTGATGTCCGCCACCACCGCCTGTTCGGCTTCGATTCCTTGCAGCTCGAACCAGGTCGCGGCGACGGTGGCGGCGACGCTCGCCTGCACGCTGCGCAGCAACGCCTGGCGCGATCCCGCCTGGGCCTGCGCGACCTCCACCGAGCGCCGGACGCGGCCAAACAAGTCGATTTCCCAGGCGGCATCCACTGCCGCGCGAGTGGTTTCCACTGAGCGCTGCTGGCCGAACGGGGTCTCGACTTCGCTGCGCTGTCGGTGCTCATAACCGAGGGCGGCACCGCCGCCGGGCAAGAATCCCTGGCGGCTCTCGCGCAGCATCGCCTTGGCTTCGTCGAGCCGCGCGGCGGCGATGCCGATGTCGTGGTTGGCCGCCAGCGCCTGCTGGATCAATTGGCTGAGTGCGGGCTCATCAAACACACGCCACCACTGCACCTCGACATCGCCCGTACCAAGGCCGGCGATGGGCGCGCCGAAGCTCGCCGGCCGTTGCGCGGCGGGCAGCACGGGCGCGGAATAATCAGGCCCCACCGCAGCGCAGCCGGACACCAGGAGCGACGACAACAGAAACGCTTGATATGCCAATTTCATGACACGCGCTCCTCCATCTGCACCTTCGGACTCGAACTCTTGCGCTCCAGGCGCAGCGCAAGGCTGCGCATCACCACGTAGAACACCGGCGTCAGGAACAGGCCGAACAGCGTCACCCCCAGCATGCCGGCGAACACTGCGACCCCCATGGCATGGCGCATCTCGGCCCCGGCGCCGCTGGCAAATACCAGGGGCACCACACCAGCGATGAACGCCAGCGAGGTCATCAGGATCGGCCGCAGGCGCAACTGGCAGGCATGGATAACCGCTTCCAGCGGGCTGGCACCTTCGGCTTCAAGGCTGCGCGCGAACTCGACAATCAATATGGCGTTTTTCGCAGCCAGGCCGACCAGCACCACCAGCCCGATCTGCACGAACACATTGTTGTCGCCGTCCACCAGCCAGACCCCGATGATCGCGCTGAGCAGGCACATGGGCACAATCAGCAAGACCGCCAGGGGCAGCAGCCAACTGTTGTATTGCGCGGCCAGGATCAGGTAGGCCAGCAACACGCACAGCGGGAAAATGAACAGGGCCGATGACCCGGCGAGCTTCTGTTGGTAGGTCAAGTCCGTCCATTCATAGGTCACGCCCTCGGGCAGCACCTCTTGCGCCAGACGCTCCATGAGTGCCACGGCCTGCCCGGAACTCACACCGGGCATCGCGCCACCGGAGATGTCGGCCGAAGGGTAGCCGTTGTAGTGAATCACCCGATCGGGGCCGGACCCAGGGGTTACAGTGACAAATGCCGACAACGGCAGCATGTCCCCGTCCGCATTGCGCACCTGCAAGCGGCCGATGGCTTCGGCTTGCATGCGGTGGTCCGCATCCGCCTGGGCGGTCACTTTGTAGGTGCGGCCGAAACGGTTGAAGTCGTTGACGTACAGCGAACCGAGGTAGACCTGCAACGACTCGAACACATCCGCCAGTCGCACACCCTGGCTCTTGACCTGGGTGCGGTCGATATCAACATTCAACTGGGGCGCGTTAACGTCCAGACTCGTCATCAACCCGACGACCTGGCCCGACTCGGTGGCTTTCGTCATTAGCATTTGGGTCTGTTGCATCAGCGCCTGGAGCCCGACCCCGCCACGGTCCTCGACCTGCAGCTTGAAGCCTCCGGTGACCCCAAGCCCGGGCACTGGCGGCGGCGGGAACACGCCGAGGAAACCGTCGGGAATGCTTGCGAATTTAGCTTGCAGGCGCCCGGCGATGGCGACCGCCGTCATGTCGGGAGAGGTACGTTCCTTGAACGGATCGAGCATGACGAACATCACCGCGGCATTCGGGACATTGACGAAGCCGTTGACCGACAGCCCAGGGAACGCCACCACGCTTTCGACCCCTGGTTCATCCAGGGCGATTTTCGACATTTGCCGCACCACCGCATCGGTACGATCCAGCGAAGCCGAATTGGGCAACTGGGCGATGCCGACCAGGTAGTACTTGTCTTGCATCGGCACGAAGCCCGCCGGTACGGCACTGAAGCCGAACCAGGTCAGCGCGAGCAACCCGCCATAGACCAACAGCGCTGCGCCGCGACGGCCCGCCACCTTGCGCACCGTGTTGCCATACGCCTGCGGCGCACGGTGAAACGGCCGGCCCAGCACCTGCACCAGGTGCGCGGCGCGACCGCGCAGGCTGCGCGGGTCATGCACCACCGCTGCGCCGCGCGAGCGCAACAACAGTCCGGCCAGTGCCGGGCTGAGGGTCAAGGAGTTGACCGCCGAGAGGATCGTGGAAATCGCGATGGTCAGCGCGAACTGCCGGTAGAACTCGCCTTGCAGGCCACTGAGAAACGCCGTGGGGATGAACACGGCAGCGAGTACCGAGGTGATGGCAATGATCGGTCCGGTGACCTCGCCCATCGCTCGCCGCGCTGCCTGCGCAGGCTCTTCGCCGTTCTCGATATGCCGCTCGACGTTCTCGACCACCACGATGGCATCGTCGACCACGATCCCGATGGACAGCACCAGGCCGAACAGCGACAGGGTATTGAGGGAAAAACCCATCAGGTGCATGACCGCAAAGGTGCCGATGATCGACACCGGCACCGCCATCAACGGGATCAGCGACGCGCGCCAGTTACGCAGGAACACCACCACCACGAGGACCACCAGCAGGATCGCTTCCATCAGGGTGATGGCAACCGACTCCAGCGATGCGCGCACAAACACGGTCGGGTCATAGGCAATCCGCGACACCAGCCCCTCGGGGAAGTTGGCCTCCAGGCGCTGCATGGTATCGCGCACCGCCTGCGCCACATCGAGCGCGTTGGCGCCCGGGCTCTGGATGATCTGCAAGGCAACGGCCGGTTCGCCGTCTAACAGGCTGCGCAGCGCGTAGGCATCGGCTCCCATTTCGATACGGGCCACATCACGCAGACGCGTCACCTGGCCGTTATCGCCGGTGCGGATGATGATGTCGCCAAATTGCTCCTCGTCCGTCAGGCGTCCGAGGGTATTGACCGTCACCTGGAATGCCGCGCTGGAGTCAGGCGCCAGGCCGACCGAACCGGCCGCCACTTGCACGTTCTGCTCACGCACCGCCGTAATCACATCGCCTGCGGTCAGGCCACGGGCGGCGATCAGGTCCGGGTCGAGCCACAGCCGCATGCTGTACTCGCCCGCCCCCCACACCAGCACGTCGTTGATTCCCGGAATCCGCGACAGCTCGTCGCGCACCTGGAGGTAGGCATAGTTGGAGATGTAGAGCGGGTCATAACGTTGGTCCGGTGACAGCAGATGGACCACCATGAGGATGTCCGGGGACGTCTTCTGCGTCACCACGCCCAGGCGCTGGACCTCTTCGGGCAAGCGCGGCAGGGCCCGCGAAACGCGGTTTTGCACCTGGATCTGCGCCATGTCCGCGTTCGTGCCCTGGGCAAACGTCGCGGTCAGGATCATGCGGCCATCGGTCGCCGATTGCGACGTCATGTACAGCATGCCCTCGACCCCGATGATCACTTGTTCAAGAGGCGCCGCTACCGTCTCGGCGATCACCTGCGGGTTGGCGCCCGGATAGGAAGCGGTCACTTGCACGGTGGGCGGCGTCACGGCAGGGTATTCGCTGAGCGGCAAATGAAAGAAGGCGACGATGCCGGCGATCATCATCAACACCGACAGCACGATGGCGAAGATCGGCCGGTCAATGAAAAAGCGTGGGAAGTTCATTGCACGCCTCCCAAGACCAGCGGTGTATCCAGCAGCGCCCCCTCAATGCTGGCGGCCAGCGGCGTCACCTGCATGCCGGGGCGCACCAGCCCCTTGACGACAATGCGGTCCCCCGGTTGCAGGCCCTGCTCAATCACTCGCAAACCGTTGGCCATCGGCCCGAGCTCGACGGGGCGATACTCGGCCTTGTCACCTGCGCCGACCACCAGCACATAGCGGCGGCCCTGGTCAGTGCCAATGGATTGGTCGGCCACCAACACCCGGGGTTGCGGCGCGCCGGTGTCCAGCTTGACCTTGGCGAACAGCCCGGGCGTCAGGCGCCCATCCGGGTTGTCGACCACTGCACGCGCGCGCACGGTGCCGGTCTTGCGATCGGCCGCATTCGCCAGGAAGTCCACCCGCCCGGCCCGCGCATAATTCGCATCGTCGAGCATCGCCACCATGACCTTGGCGGCCTTCTCCCCTTTCGACGCGGCAACCGCCCGAGTCGCGGCGAGCGAGCGCAGATAGGTGCGTTCGTCGACATCGAAATACACATGCAAGGGGTCGATGGAGACGATCGTCGTCAGCGGCGTTACCCCACGGGTGACGTAATTGCCCTCGGTGACAAGGGCACGGTCGACGCGGCCGCTGATGGGTGCGGTAACGCGGGTGTAGCTCAAGTCCAGTTGTGCGGCGTCCAGCGCGGCTTTGGCGGCGTCGACCTGAGCCCTGCCGGCATTCAGCGAGGCGATGGCGGTGTCGAGACGATCACGCGCCACCACTTTCTTGGCGAACAGTTGCTCGGCCCGGCCATGCTCGGCCTGGGCCAACAACGCGTTGGCCTCAGCCTCACGCAAACGCCCCTTGGCAGCGTTGAGTGCAGCCTGGAACTCCCTCGGGTCAATCACAAATAAAAGACTGCCCCTGGCCACGGATTGCCCCTCAGGCACGCTGACACTTTGCAGGTAACCACTGACCCGCGGACGCAGCTCAACCTGATCAATCGCGGTCAACGAACCGGTGTATTCAACAAACGGAGTCACCGCCTGCGCAACCACCTCGGCCACCGGCACGCCAGGCGGCCTTGCGGCCTCGGCCGCAGGCGCGCCCTCCTTGCAGCCACCCAGCGTGAACACGCCAGCTACCGCCACAGCGACCAGGGTTAATCGCTTGCCATACATCGCGTACCTCCTTGTGATTTTCAGGACAGACCTGGGTTTGAGGTCTTATCCGGCTTGTCATGAGGGGAAGGTCAAGCGGTATGGGGATGGCGGTTGTGGGGGGGTGTGAGGCTTGGGTGTGGTGACTGGTTGGTGAGGGGCTGATGCAGGACTGGTTACTGCGGGTGTCTAGTGGCGGTCACTCGTAATGCCCTAGCCAAAATCAAATTGCCCCCCTCGGCCACGGAGAGCGGCGCCAGCTCTCACCATTTGTTGGAAAGGTAAAGCATGAGGAAACCAACGCCGGTAGCGACGAATCCTTTACATATCTCATACCCGGATCCGTCGCCTGCAGCGAACTGGTATATTTTCGAGATCAAAAGCATAAGTGCGAAAAACAGCACGACAATTGATATCCAACGCTGAGCGCGGAACCAAGCCATAACGTTATATCAGCTGTAGCTTAGACAGCTTTGAATTAAAAAATATAATATTTCACTATAAAGCTAATAGCCTTGCACACTATGATTGATTAGTCGTACATTCACGATCGAGCAGCCAAGCCATCTTATCTCTAATTTAATTCAGCGCTTGGAAAATGTCCGACGTTAAATATGGCTACTTCTACAGAAAAATAATTAAATACATTTGGAATCAGCAATAGGCGCCGTACCGATGTATTACTTTTTCCAGTCGAAGAAAATCAGCCCTCGCAGCTTAGACCAGTGCTCGTAATCAGTTCGCCTTGTCATGGCACATTCTTGTAGAAGATGTGGTTGCCGAGCTTTAGCTTCTGCCTTGCACCCTTCGCCCAAACTGGCGGCTTTGGCATGCTGGTCGCGCAGTAGTGAGTCGCGCCGCCTGTGGGGTCTGGCACCTTTGCGGCCATCACCTGGTCAGCAGCAATTTGAGCCTGGGCGAACTTGCGGGACGGAATCGGCTTCTTGCCGCTCAGGCAGACGTAGTTCGGGTCGTACTTGTGCCATCAGCTGAAATGATAGGGCTTTGGCATACGCCCTCTCCCCGCCACGATTTAGCTTTGCCATCGAACACTCGGTTACGGATGGTCCACGCTACGGCGATCTGGCCGGCCTAGCCCTCACCGCGGGCCTCCGTTCATAGGGCTCGAGCGAAAATGTCTCGCTTTTTTTCAGATGCAGTCACGACGTTACCCCAGACAAAAAAAGGCCCGCGCTCGGCGGGCGTAACAAAACGGTGTTCAGTCCGGTCGCGGAGGCCGCATGAAGCGCATCTACCTCAGCGGGCCAATGATCCTTGGCTGGTTGAGGTAGAGCGTAAGACCGTCGCCAAGCCCGCTCTGTATCGTCCGAGCAGCTACAACGCTCAAGACTGGAGTAACGCCCTCAGTTGCTCAGGAACCTCAATAACTTCCCTGGTAACCGGTGAGATGCAAACGTGTGTGAGGCTAGAAGTAAATGCCAAAACATCTGGCGCTACATTACCCTCGACCAGAAATGTGAACGAGTGAAGCCCAACACTGGAAACACTTACCTTTATAGAAAGCTCGTCATCCCAAGTGACCGGATGAAGAAACTCTAGCGAGAAGGCCCTTGCCGGAGGCAGTAAATTAAAACCTAACAGAGTTCTTAATCCGGGACCGGACAGCCAAACTGTAAGTGCATCATGAACGGCCTCAACAACGAAGTACGAAAACCTAGGTGTATAGACAATCCCCTCCGGATCACAGTCCCCGAACAATACCTTTCTCTTAACAACCACTGAGTTCGGCACAAATCAATCCTTAACATTGAGTGACAGAGCTCAAAGAACCACGTCGCAGCTCCTGTTTACCCCGGGTAGACGATACCTCCCTCTCACCTCCACTGCATAGCCGCTCTTGGTACTACTGCATTGAACCAAGGACGCGCGGCGCATGGCATGACGCTGCCCCAAAAGAAGACCCGGCGTGCCGATGATTAATCTGCGGGTATCCTGCGGAACGATCCTGAATCGGTGCGAGCGCCGCTCACTGCCTTTCACCTACCAATCGGAATTCGGCGCTATGCATGGACTTCAGCGCTGACGTCATCGAGCGGCAAGAGTCACCCACCGCCCGCCGAACCAGTCTAACCCCTCTTCCCCTACCAGCCAGCCAGTGAACGTGTGAGTTAGCAGCGGATTTGGCACCGTCCAGGACCTTGCAAGAGATTCCGAACTGACCGCTAGAAGCCGCGGTAAACGGATCTTTCGAGGGTTCAGCGGCACTCAATCGGTGCCAACTACCTGCAAAATGGTTTGTCACCAAACCAGCAAGAAATCGGGTCAATTTGAGGTTTGATTCCAAATCGGCCCCTGGGCGTTGTAATCAAAGGGCTCGGCCGGCGACTAGAGACCTTCCACAGACCTGGCGACTGCCCAACCACCCTCCCCGTCCCCCCACGCTCTGTTCCGTTTCCCTAGCGTACAATCGGAAGTCCGGCTCTCTGCTTCCGCTTGTCTTCAAAGGCATGGCCCGCGTAACGTACAGCCGGTTTCGCTGATTTGGGATGGTGACCTTCAAGAACGAAGAATCGGAACTGAGCTTCCAAGGTTTCGCGCCGCGGAGCGGGTGAGGGAAAACGCGCTAATCGCCCGAAAACTGGGCGTTTGGCAAGGCTATCTGACAGGCGAGAAAGCGGAGAGAGAAAGAAAAGTATCAGACAGGATTGGTGCCAAAGGCAGCGCGAAAAAGGGCCAAAAAAACAGCGTGAACTCACACACAGGCGTCCGATACTACGAATTCACATTGCTCGTTTACGAGCGATGACGGCTAATTGCCGCTCTAAAAACCGTTGCTCCAGCGTGACTACTATTGACTCATTGAAAACCCTTTGAGCTACGCAGCATGACTGAACGCCCATGGAACTTTTACGCAAAATTTACGGGGGCCTGAAGTGAGGCATCCGATACTGTCCGGCGCTAATCTGGAACGCTACTTTTTATGTCCCTCGCAGCCATTCGGCTTATCGGCTTCATCCTCGGCATTTTTCTGATCACGCTGGCCGTAAGCATGGCTATTCCCATGATCACGCTGGTGGCCTACGAGCGTAACGACGATCTGTCGGCCTTTCTCTGGTCGAGTTTGATTACCATCATTTGTGGCCTGCTGTTGATCGCACGGGGGCGTCCGGATACTGGCCAGCTTCGCCCGAGGGATATGTACCTGCTGACGACTGCCAGTTGGGTCGTTGTGTGCACCTTCGCAGCGTTGCCAATGGTGTTCATCCGCGATATCAGCTACACCGACGCATTTTTTGAAACGATGTCTGGCATTACAACCACTGGCTCGACTGTACTCACCGGTCTCGATAGCTCATCTCCCGGTTTGTTGATATGGCGTTCCATGCTGCATTGGTTGGGAGGCATCGGTTTTATCGGCATGGCGGTGGCGATCCTTCCACTGTTGCGAGTCGGTGGCATGCGTCTGTTCCAGACAGAGTCCTCAGACTGGTCGGAAAAAGTGACACCGCGTTCCCATATGGCAGCCACGTACATCCTTGTGCTCTATCTGGGTCTTACCGTCATCGGAACTCTGGCGCTCTGGGTCGCTGGAATGACGCCGTTTGAAGCGGTCAACCACGCGATGTCGTTGATCTCTACCGGTGGATTCTCCACTTCGGACTCCTCACTGGGGCATTGGACGCAACCCGCGGTGCATTGGGTGGCAGTTGCCATCATGGTTCTGGGCAGCCTCCCGTTCACCTTGTACGTCGCGACATTGCGGGGAAATCGGCGTGCGCTGATTAAGGATCACCAGGTACGCGGATTTATTGGATTCTTGATCGTCACATCGCTGGCTGTGGGGACCTGGCTGTGTTTTCACAGCGATTACGGATGGTGGGATGCATTTCGTATCGTGGCAGTCAACGTAACCTCGGTCGTCACGACCACCGGAATTGCGGTTGGCGACTATACGTTATGGGGCAGCTTCGCCGTCATGCTCTTTTTCTATCTGACCTTCGTCGGGGGATGTTCAGGCTCGACGGCAGGTGGTCTTAAAATCTTCCGTTTTCAGGTTGCTGCCGCTCTATTGGTCAGTAGTCTGAAGCAGTTGATCCATCCTCGAGCCGTGATTCAGAAGAAGTACAACGGTCATCCCATTGACGAGGAGATCTTGCGCTCACTTCTGACCTTCTCGTTTTTCTTCACCGTCACTATTGCCGTCATCGCCTTGGGCTTGGCTGTCATTGGGCTTGACTGGATGACAGCGTTGAGCGGTGCCGCTACTGCGGTGTGCAACGTCGGGCCGGGGCTTGGCACGATCATTGGGCCGGCAGGTAATTTTTCATCATTACCCGATGCCGCTAAATGGCTGCTGACCGTTGGAATGCTTCTAGGGAGACTTGAAATCCTGACTGTGTTGGTACTCGTAACTCCAGTTTTTTGGAGATATTGAGCTTTACGGTTTTTGAGATTTATCACCTACTCCATTGCGATCTGAGGCCTGTTGATTCGCAGAGCCTCTCCAACAAATGTCACCCTTTTTTGCAACGCAAACGCCAGACGCCAGACGCCAGACGCCAGACGCTGTCTTAACAGCGGGGTCGGTCAAGGGCAAGGGGGGCAGACTAATGGCGCGACGACGGTGTACCTGTCACGCGGGCCGTTCAGACGTATCAATACCCTGCCGAGCAAAACGCAGTACTCATTTGCAAATTCACTCTCAGTCGCATCACTTTTGAGCGATTCGATGTCTTGAGTCGATTGGATAGGTGCGTTACGAATAGGCCCACTCCGCATTTAATTGTTGATGCTGGTGCGTTTTTTGAACAAAGCTGCTGACTTCAGTTAACCCTCAGACGGTTTGTGAAGGCACGCGTAAGACCATCGATTACCAAGTATTCGGGTAGGTCATTGTTTTCGATAGCGTGGGTCAAAACCGCATCGGCGCCAACAACTCTGATTCTTCATTGCTCTCCCGTAACCCGTGTTTTGTTCTTCGTCAAAGATAGGCTCAACAGGACCGAAACCAGGATGATGCCGCCGACTGTGATCAGCGACCATTGGATCGGCACGTGCCACCACGGCGCGACCAGCATCTTGCCGCCGATGAACACCAGTACGATGGCCAGGCCATATTTGAGCAAGTGAAAGCGGTCGGCCATGTCGGCAAGCAGAAAATACAGTGCGCGCAGGCCCATGATGGCGAAGATGTTAGAGGTGAACACGATGAAGGGGTCGGTGGTGACGGCGAAGATCGCCGGGATGCTATCCACCGCGAACACCAGGTCGCTGGCCTCGATCAGTACCAGCACCAGGAACATCGGCGTCGCCCAGCGCAGGCCGTTCTGGCGCACGAAGAAGCGCTCGCCGTGAAAGGCGTCGGTTATTCGAATATGGCTACGCAGCCAGCGCAGCAAAGGGTTCTTTTCGAGGTCTGGCTGCTGGTTGGCGAAGATCAGCATCTTGATGCCGGTGATGACGAGGAAAGCACCAAAGACATAGAGTAGCCAGGCAAACTCCTGCACCAGCCAGACACCGGCGAAAATCATACCGGCACGCATGACGATGGCGCCGAGCACGCCATAGAGCAGGACACGGCGCTGCAACTCTGGCGGCACGGCGAAGTAGCCGAAGATCATCACGAAAACGAACATGTTGTCGATCGACAGCGACTGCTCGATCAGGTAGCCCGTCAGGAATTCGAGCGTTGTACGCTGGGCCACTTCGGCGCCGAACATGCTGCGCAGATACCACCAGAGCAGGACAGCGAAGACCAACGCCAAACTGATCCAGGCGATGACCCAAACCAGCGCCTCCCGGACCGAAACACGATGCGCCTTGCGTCCGCCGAAGACGAACAGATCGAGCGCCAGCATGGCAAGGACGAACACAATGAAGGCGGCCCACATCCAGGGTTGGCCGACGCTGATGGCGGTCATTTACTGTCTCCGCATGAAGCAGAAATAGGCTGAAGGAGTCATGCTAGCGAGCCTTTTACATCAACAAAAATCGTTTATTCGTTGCCAATAGTTCGATTTTTACGAAGTATTGATTCAGGTGCGCAACTACCGGCAGTTGCATGGCTTCCGGTGCGACGCCAGGCGAGGAGCATGGCGCGCGCCGGTCTGAAAACTGATAAGCCGGTAATGCTGGCGTATATTGATAGTGTCGATCCAGGTAGTTAGGCGATAAGAGATCGCCAATGGTGGGACAAGTGAGAGTGCTGGGGGCGCTAGCGGATAACCCAGAACGTTTGGAGGTGCCACATGAGGCAGTATCAACGACTCTTTCTGATCGCAGGTCCAACCATGCGTCACTCGCCGGCAATGGAGCGGGCAATCGCGCTGGCCGATGCCACAGGCGCGGCGCTGCATATCGCGGTGTTCATCCAAGACTTCGACCTTATGCGGTTAATGAGCAACAGTGAACAACTTCGTGAGAGTTGCCGGCAGGAGAACCTGCAGTGGTTGACGGAGGAGGCCGAACTCATGCGCAGGAAGGGCATCAATGTGACCACCGAAGTTGCATTGACCCGTGACCCGCTGCAAGAGATCCTTGGGCATGTGGCTGAAATGCAGCCGGACATGATCATCAAGGACGTACATCATGAATCCAAACGCGTATTCGTCACCCCTTTGGATTGGCAGTTGTTGCGTGAATGTCCGCCCCCCATACATCTGGTCAGCGAAGTCCGGTGTCCGCTTCCTCGGGTGATTGTGGCGGCGGTTGATCCATCACATCCAGAGGGTCAGATCAGCGGAATCAACGACAGCGTCATTCAGGCAGCGAACGAATTGGCGACGCAATGTGAGGCTGAATTGCACATGCTGTATGCCTATGAACTGACACACACACATTTCTCTGATGCAGGTGCTGGCGCCGTGACGATTCCAGGTTTCAGCAACGACGTGCGCCGGTCACTTGAAAAGTGCTTCATTGCCTTGGCTGAACGCCACGGCGTGCCGCCTGAGCGACAACACTTCATTGCAGGACCGCCAACCAAAGCAATAGTCGACTTTGCGACTCATACTCGAGCGGATGTCTTCGTAATGGGAAATACCCATCACCAAGGGGTGGGCAAGCTGGTTGGCAGTACAACGGAGCATGTTCTGCATCAGGTGCCTTGCAGCGTTTTGGCCATCAAGGAACCAGCGAATCAGTGAGCAAAATAAAGCAACTTCGCAGTCGGCAGTGGGTGCTGATGTGGTTTTGACCGGAGCTGAACTGGCTGCTTGCTGGATCGCGGCGCAGCGGCAAGCGCGCGGCTGCGCTGATGAGGCTGATCCAGTCGGCCAAACTCAACGAGCATGATCCATACGAGTATCTGAAGGAGCTGCAACAGCTGACGACGCAGAGTATGCGCGCGATTGCTGAGCTACTGCCGCACAACTGGGAACTGGTCAGCAAGGTGTGATGGCTGACCGCTTACGCATATCTCCGAGTTCCAAGATATCTGTGGGAGTAAATGCTGGAGTATTTTTTAGACATGAAAAAGCCCAACCTTTTCAGATTGAGCTAAGTCATTGAATTATATGGTCGGGACGGAGTGATTCGAACACTCGACCCCTAGCACCCCATGCTAGTGCGCTACCGGACTGCGCTACGCCCCGACTAGGCGTGAAACTCGCCCCTCTCCTCGAAGGACGCTCAAGAATATATCGCAAGCTTTTGAAAACTGGAAGTATTTAAAAGCAGAAATTATTTCTTGAGAACAATCAGCACATCTTCCAATTCAGCAATCATCTGCCGAATCATCTGCTTGTACTGAGTGGTGTCGTCTTTGGCTTCATCGCCGGATAAACGCAAGCGTGCGCCGCCGATGGTGAACCCCTGATCGTAAAGGAGCGCGCGGATCTGCCGGATCATCAGCACGTCTTGTCGCTGATAATACCGGCGGTTTCCGCGGCGTTTGACGGGGTTGAGTTGAGGAAACTCCTGCTCCCAGTAGCGCAGCACGTGTGGCTTTACTGCGCACAGCTCGCTAACTTCACCAATGGTGAAGTAGCGTTTGCCTGGGATGACGGGTAGCTCGTCGTTATGACTTGGTTCCAGCATAAGCCTCAACTCGGGCCTT